>Ga0207681_10000004_pt1 | contig 559005 bp, 550 predicted proteins | sample KBSS53metaG_FD_184324 | JGI IMG/M metagenome (GOLD analysis project Ga0207681, IMG submission 184324) | Switchgrass rhizosphere microbial communities from Kellogg Biological Station, Michigan, USA - KBS S5-3 metaG (SPAdes) (version 2) | ecosystem: Host-associated > Plants > Roots >...
TGGAGGATCCTGTGATGTTCTGAAAAATTGGTTAGGGTTTGGGGGTGCATCGCTGTCTCCGGGCAGGCGGGCATGAATCACAAATCAACATCGAAGTGCAATTGTGTGGCCGCACGTTAAATTGCGTGGGTAGCCCACACCATCGAATCCGCGACCGAGCGTGCATACCGAAGAGGCCGCGCCCTGGAAAAAAGGCGCGACCTCATGGCGGCCTGGGCGGCCTATTGCGGCTGATCTTCGTCAGGAGCCGCGCTGACGGCTTTGGGTAAGGCGAAACACGTCAACCGTTCAGACCTGACGTTTTTTCGAATTTGGCGCTTGATCGTGATTCGGCTCATCTTACCCGGGTGGCTCTTTTCACCGATGTGCAGCCTGATGAACTCGTCGGTCGACCTTATCGCCTTCAAGTCCGGTATAAACCGGTCCCTGCAGCGAGCGGTCAACAACAACTCTGTCGTGCCGTGATTTCCGGGCCTAACGAAAGCTCCATGCAATTCGACATCCTCGTCGGTCATGGTAGGCCACTTGCCTCTGCGTAGGACACGCGTTTCGGGCCGGCTGACGATTGCGTTGAGCCTTTCCGCTAGGGAAAGCTTATCCGGCACACTGGCGCGGTAGTTCCGATAACATTGCACGACCGCCTCCAGGCAGTCCATGTCGGCGGGCAGAATTCCATGACGCTTAGCGAATGAACCGGCTGCATAAACCAAGCCGAATGCCTCCGAAACGCGATTTCCGCCGCCCCTTGAGCCGGCAACGGCAATCTCGCTTTCGAAACTCGTCACGCAATTGCGGATGGACCTTTTCAGCCCATCCTCGTCCTCAGCGCGGTCGTTTATAAGGCATTTCAGGAAACGCGGAAACGCGGTGCCATGTTGCTCGAGGATTGCTGCGTCCAAGTGCTGAGCCAACTGGCGTGCGGATGTATATCCCTTAGGCAGAGCGTCAAAGATGCCCAACTTACTCTCCGCCCGCACTCTGATGGGTATAAGTCGGTCGAGTGCAGCAAGAGCAGTTTCCCGGTGGGCGCCATTCAATACCTCATAGAATGGCTTATTGGCAGAGGTCATATAGACTAATCTGTTCTTTTTGGTTTCGGGGGAGTTGAATCGACGCTTGGCCATCCCATTCGCCATCAGGAAGGCGAAACCTTTGTGTCGCTCTTGCTGTATGCCCGACGCCTCGCCCGCACCGAATAGATTGTTCTCGTCAATGATCATGGGGGCGTCAGCATGGGCCTCCATTTCTTGCTCCAGGCCCGCATGGGTAGCGTAGAACGATCGCACGTAATTCGCCGAACCTATCGTCGACGCCATGAGGCGTTGACAGGTGCTCTTGCCCGTTTCCCCTTCGCCCGAAATCTCAAAACCGACATTGTCCTTGCGGCCAGATAAAAGGAGTATCGGTGCTGTGAGAGCCGCCATAAGCATAAAGCTTGGAATGGTTTGCCCGACGAGCAACGAAGCAACCTCATCGCGCCACAACTCGTACGACCCACGGTGCGCGACTCTCTCCTTGTCGGGCTTGAAAATCGCTTCACCCCGGGGGTGACCTCTCGGCCCCGCGACCTTTCCATTAGTGAACGCATAGTACGAACCATTCCAGCCGGGGTGTTCAATGATCGGGTAACGGGGAAAGCTCTTGATATCGGCTACCACGTCGATGACTGCTCTCCAGTCCCTATCACTGACGATGTCCAACCCTTTATCCGATAGCTCCTGGCGCGCGCCGGACTTGTCCCACCCAAATCTTTTATAGGAAACCAGCGCGGATTTCCTGTCATACTTCACGCGCACGAACTTATTCTTTTCGAGGCTCGTCATACCGCGCACTTCGATAGTTCCCCCACCCGGAGCATCGGTCCGGATTTGGCTCGGAGATTTCTGGTCAGGCATGGCTTGCCTCCTGTGTAAAGGGGGCATTCTGAAGAAAACGTAATACTTTGCTCAGCCCGGATGTGGGAGCCAGATTCCCCAGATTCCCCACTTCTCCGGCATGTCGGCGCTCGAGTGGTTGCCGTAGATATGCAGAACATTCTGCCCATACGCTGTGTTGTATGATTTTCTCGCTAGAATTGGCTGTTTGAGGGTCAGAACGGACCCTATCAGTCGGATGTTGCATGATTTGAAATCCCATTCGTGTACAGATCACGGCTTGGTGATCTTGAAGCCGGAGCTGGTGACGCGCAGTCCAACCAGCAGTGTGATGTCGGCGAGGGACCATAGGTCCATCCACAGCAACTTCTGCGTGTGAGAGGGCTCAGGTATCCGCCGCCTTCTCTCCCCCCGTTTTTCCTCAGTTCGCCCACCAAACTTACCCTTGGGGCGGTGGGGCCAGAACGACTGAAGAAAGTAGGTTAACGGGTGTGGAAGGTCCGTTAGGGGCTCACGGGAAATTACGACCCGTGGTGGTAGTCGCTTCTTTGCGCTGCCCCGGGGTACTGTAGGGTTTTGATACTTCTTCAACTCGCGTAGGCGATCGACCACCCCGATCATTTCCCCGATAGCCACGCAGTGGAAGTGGATTTGAAAATTGCCGGAAAAGACGTCAAATTCACCGTGGATACAGGCCAGGATGCACCCTCTAGCGTTCCTGGCCCCGCATCGATTCAGGTCGGTCCTCAGTACCTGGCGGAGCTTCCTGGGATCGACCTCCGCCAATTCCTCCCCGGTAAAGATTAGCCCAGCAGGCGTCAGGGTTGCGGTCGACACTGGGTCGGGATGCGCAGCTTCTACTAGGCGCCACAAATCGCCAATGACGCGCAGCCGGTAGTCACGATATCTCAGGGACGACGCCAAAGTATCGGGAGGGGAGCCTGTTTCAGCTCCCTTCCTCAATCGAGCAGCCAGCTCGGAGGCCCGCCCCACATCAATGCAATCAGGATGTTCGTGGACGGCACGCTCCAACAGGTTTGCCCGGAGTGCATCCTCGCGGCAGCTTTCCTCAACCGTCTCGAATGCGGACTTGCTTTCCCTGCGGGGAGCCTTGTCCAGTCGAAAGCCGTTACGTGACCGGGGTAGGTTGGTGATATTTTTCCCCGACATTATGAGCCCCTCTTCACGCGGGAGTGCTCGATAAGTGCTCTAATGCTCTCGACGGTTATCAAGGTGCGGCTGCCGATCTTGCAAGCATCGACCTTTTTTTCACGGATCAGCTTGTAGGCAGTCGTTTTTTTGATGCCGACGCATCGGCAAAATGAATTAACCGACAGTGTTAAAAGTATGTCTGATTCATTTTCAGTACGAAATGAGCCATCATCAAAGTGATATACCTCACCTTCGGTTAGCCTCGACCGAATATTGGTCATGTCTATTATTTGGAGAGTTTCGTTATTTACATCACGATTCATTATCTAACGCCTTTCGTGCTTGAGAGGCGATTCAGATATTCACATGAAACCGACCTGTGAACCCTGTATATTTTTTGCAGGGCCCTTGGATTCTGCCTTTCTTTTATCCCTGTAAAATGGGATAGAAAAATGGCGGAGGCATCGGAGGTTTTGGGTGAAAATCACATTGTCAGGTGGCCGAATCGTCACGACGGATGAGCTCTGGTTCCTGAACGATGATTCTGAAGAGAGGGGCATGCTGGATGGAATCTGCATGCAGATCAGCAGGGATTACGATCTTAGAAGGGCTCGACCTACGCACCCGCTGCGCGCACCGAACGCGAAGCCAAATTCCTGGCTAAAGCCCGTGTGTTATGAGTTGGTCGTCGAATTCTGCAGGGAAGACAGATTCGATCTGTTGGAGGACCGCATTGAACGATGCGGTCGATATTCTCGAGGACGCCGCGGCGACATCAATGTCTTTCAAACGGGCATCATGGCCATCTTTGCTCACGCTCCAAAGGCTTTGGGTCCCAGAGATCGGGAACGCTTTGGTAAGCAGCTCTGGCACGCATTCCGGCATTATGTTCCTTCGCCATTCATCAACGGTTTCATCGCCCAATATGAGAAATCCACTTCGCATGGTCGCATCGGGCGGGATTTGGACTCTGCCTTCCGGGATTGGATTGTCTCTGAACGGTTGAATGATCCATGTCCGGATTTTCGAGGCGGGTACCCGAAGGGCATCAACGATGAGGTGCGCGCCAAACATCTGAATACGGACTCCTCCACGCGACGGCGGCTTTGATCAGTCAATTATGGCCTGTTTAGCAGTAACTCTGATCATTACTTTTGTGACTAAGGCACTTGGTAAATCGATAACCTAGTGTAGACCAATATATCGCCGCAATTTGCGAATTACAGACGGTTTCATCTATTGATCATAACAACACATCGTCGCCGTGGAATCGGTATTTTTAGTCAAAATTGATCTCCTATTGTTCTTTTGTTAACGTAACGCTATACTAGTGTTATGTTAACGTTACGTTTTAAAACTGCAGATGATGTGATCGACACAACATATAGCCGCCCGGGGCCGATCGCATCCTGTTTTTAAGCGGCGAGTTTTGCTATGCGCTTAGCAACATCGATGTTCGAGTGCCGTGACGGGCTGCCGTCAAAACAAACACACCAAAGGCAAAGCCGCAAAACTCATCCCTCCCGCAGATCAGGAGCGCCTACTCGAGTGCGTCGCTGGCAAACGGCATGGCGCACGAAACCGGGTCATGGTGCTGCTTAGTTTCAAGGCAGGTTTGCGCGCGTGCGAAATAGCCGGTCTGGACTGGTCGATGGTCACTGACGCCAGCGGTCGAATTGCCAATGTAATCGACATCGGACGGCATATTGCCAAAATGGGGTCCGGCCGGCGCATCCCTTGCCACGCACTGCTGCTGAAAGCGCTGCGTCGACTTCATGCCGAGCAGCAAAAACCTAGATTGGGACCTGTGTGCCGATCCGAGCGCGGTGGCGCATTGACTGCCAAGAGCGTCGTCAACTGGTTTGCTGAGCAATATGCCCAACTCGGCTTCGAGGGATGCTCGTCACACAGCGGCCGGCGCACGATGATCACCATGGCGGCGCGCGCCATTTCCAAGGTGGGCGGTAGCTTGCGCGACGTGCAGGAACTGGCCGGGCACAGAGCCATCACAACGACTGAGCGGTACATCGTTGGCGATCGCGATGCGCAGCGCCGCCTGATCGGGTTGATCTAGCGTGGTGGGGGCAAGTCGCGCTAGCAGTTCTCCCCTCGCACCATCCCCATCCACTAACCAAATCATCGAGTTGGCCGCTCGACACGATATCGAACTTTATAGTCAGGGCAATCTCGATTGCCTTTGCGGAGTCTATGCCGCCATCAATGCCCTCAGGCTTGGCCTCCATGACCATGATCCGCTGACAAAGGCTGAGGCGAAGCGCCTGTTGGAGCGGGGCACAGCCTATCTGGATCGAAAGCAAGCGCTCGCCGAAGCGCTGGTCAACGGCATGGAAACCCGGCGCTGGCACGCGCTCGTACGGCATCTCGCCAAGCAGGCCGCCACGGACAGCATGCTCATCGAACTTGAGCGGCCCGAGTTTCACCCCAAGCCGACCATCGCCGACATCTTCGGGTGGATCGACACCAGCTTGGCTGAAGGCAAACCGGTTCTTGTTCAGCTGAGCAACGGTCTCGATCACTTCTCAGTCGTTGCGGGAGCAACGTCGGCGAGCTTGCAGCTGTTTGATTCCGACGGCCACCGCTTCGTGCGCCGCGCCTCATGCGGAATCAAAACCGGCTTTCATCATATCCCGCCGAAAGCCCTCATGCGCCTGTCAGTACGACGACGACGTTAGCACGCCGCAACGCGCGCACCCCCGGTCGTGTAAGGTCAACGGCTTCTGCAACGAAATGCAACGGCAAGGCAAAGCCGGCTACCTATCAAGATCGCTCGCGGGCTCGCACCTTCCGCCACTGGCGATTTAGTTCTGTGAAATCTGTACCAAATCGCTCGTGTAGCGCTTCGAATAGCCCCAATCTTTACCGTTCAGCAGCTGGGCCGGCGATTCAGGAAGCTGCCGTGGATTCGGTGGATCGGTGGGCACGCGTTGGCGGCAGGGGCTGGGACATTCCCGCCATTCGCCGCGCGCCTCAAAATGGCGGCTCCTGCCAATCGCAGTCGTTTCGGGCGCTAACCTCACCTCCGGCCTTCTATGCGCAAGTCTGGTGGTTTCCGCCCCCTCCGCTTCCAGCCGATACAACGCAAGCGGTTGGCTCGCTCACCAAAGACCGCCTTTACATGTGGCTGTTCTAGGTGACAGAACAGCGGTATGGACCGCACCGCAGCCCAGTTAAGACATTAGGAGACCACCGATGACCGTTGCTCATGCCTGGGCGGCCCATGCCCCTCACGAGCCCTTTGCGCCCTTTCAGTTCCAGCGACGCGAACTGGACCCCACCGATGTCCGTATCGACATCCTGTACTGCGGCATTTGCCATTCCGACGTGCACTTCGCCCGCGCCGAATGGGGCGATCCGCGCTACCCATGCGTCCCGGGGCACGAGATCGTTGGAAAGATCGGGGCAGTGGGCGATGCCGTTACCCGCTTCAAGGTCGGTGACCTTGCAGGCGTCGGGTGCCTGGTCGACAGCTGCGGGCATTGCGGTTCCTGCGGTGAAGGGTTGGAGCAGTACTGCGAGAACGGCTCGACGGGAACATATATGGGGACCGAGGCACAATCCGGTCTGCCGACCTACGGGGGCTATTCAAATTTCATTGTCGTCCGCGAGAGCTTTGTTCTCCATGTCCGGCACGAGGAGACCGACTTACCGGCCGTTGCACCGCTGCTCTGCGCCGGCATCACGCTGTGGTCCCCGCTACGCCACTGGAACGCTGGACCGGGCAAGAAGGTCGGCATCGTCGGCATCGGTGGCCTAGGTCATATGGGAGTGAAGCTCGCCCACGCACTTGGCGCACATGTCGTGGCGTTCACGACATCCCAGAGCAAGGTCGCCGAAGCTCACCGGTTAGGAGCCGCTGAAGTCATCATTTCGCCTGATGCGGACGCGCTGGCAAAGCACGCCGGCAGTTTCGACCTCATTATCAACACAGTGTCGGCAGCCCAGGACCTTCAGACATTTGCGCTGCTGCTGAAGCGGGATGGAACACTTGTCCTGGTTGGCGCGGGAACCGAAAAGCACACTTGCCCAGACGCCTTCACCCTGCTCATGGCTCGCCGCAGTATCGCCGGGTCGGCCATCGGAGGTATCGCCGAGACGCAGGAGATGCTCGACTTCTGCGCGGAACACGGCATCACGGCCGACATCGAGATGGTCCCCGTGCAGCAGGTTGACATCGCTTATGATCGTATCGTCGCGAGCGACGTGAAATACAGGTTCGTGATCGATATGAAGACACTGCCAGCCGAGTAGTCGCACCCCTGCCAGCGAATGACAGCTTATAGGGCAGACGTCAGGGATGCCAAGTGAACACAACAGGGGGGCGCCGATCGTCTTCTTCACCCCGCTTGAACGGCCAATCGTGTCCGAAGCTGTCATTCGCATCCCATTGACTGAATGCCCTGTTTTGGTCGAGTGCTGCTATTCCCGATCCCACGGCACCTGCGGTGATCGCCAACAAAGCGGTCATCGCCGGGCACAATCTCTATCGTCGAAAACGGCCCTTCATTCATGCGACTGCTGATGGCAGTTTGGTCGCCGTGTTCGGACAGGTCATTTCCGCTCGACCCACTCATGGACATTCCTTGATCCAGCGGTAAAGTCCGGGAGAGCTTGCCGGAGGCCCCGTGACGAACGCTTTCCCCCACGGTACTGTCCACTCACCAGATCGCCGATCCTGATTTTCACGAGGTCACAGCCGCGCAGCTTGCTGTCGATTGCAAGGTCGAACAACGCGCGATCGCGCAGCCGTTTGTGCTCGTCGAGGTAGAACCGGATAGCCCAAATATCGCGTGGCTTGAGCGGGCGCTTGGGCCCGACATTTCGGCCCGCGTTCCAGGGACGCCGCTCATGCACAGCAGGATCAAGGTCAGAGTATCCCATAACTTGTCTCCGATGGCCGGGATGGCCAGAGCGAAGATACCTCACCGGAAATGCAGGGGCTGAACGCAGGGTCGGCGCTCGAACCCTTCGACCTTACTGCCGTTCACGGAGTTCGACACGAGGCCCGTGAGCTGTCATTTATTAATGTAACATGCGCTTGGCGCAATCGTTCACACCAGAATCCACCAATAATAGGAAAATATTCTGAATAATTCAACAAATTTATGGTATTAAACCAGAGATATTAGAGCATTGAGGAATTTTATAAGTCAAATATCCATGCCTTATACGGGTCATGCCGGGAATGAGTACATAGTCACGTCGTCATTTGGCTGCACCATCTGGACTCTTTTCTGACACAGCCTCCGCATCGCCATCGGCTTCTTCCATCCTCATGCCCACCTTGATGAGCTGATGGCGCAAATATGCATTCTGGTCCCACTTCAAAACGGGGCTGGAGCGAATAACCGGCTCTCCAGCTAGCTTCTCATTCAGGCAGCCATTTCGGAGGCTGTCAGTTCCGCCTGCGTACCAGCGACCTCTACCATGACCGTGCCTGAAGACGCGTAACGCTTGTTCGGACGGCTGCTGGTCAGTTCGCCACCATAAAAAATTCGCTCCTGCAACGAGACAAATTCACCGTGCTCTTCATAAATATAGTCGACGCGAAGCGGCTGTTCGAAGGAACTATCGTCCGCGCGTTGAATGGGCGGAGATCCATCACTGGAGGCGGTCTCCACATTCCGTCTTCCTTCGGCCCTCCGCCACAAAGCGCCCGTGCCGGTTGCGCTGTCGTGCCCGGCTGATATCATTGCGAGCGCGTGCTTGGGTGACGCGGCTGCCGGGTGGGACAGTCCCGGTGAGCCACACATTGGCCCCGATCTCGGAATCGTGGCCGATCACAATCTGCCCCAATATGGTGGCGCCGGGATAAATGACCACATCATCCTCGACGACCGGATGGCGCGGCAGATTCTTGAGGAAGGTGGTATCCTCACCGGCATGAAGCACGCGGGCGCCAAGGGTCACACCCTGATAGAGACACACGCGCGCACCGACGATCGCAGTCTCTCCGATCACCACACCCGTACCATGATCTATGAAAAAGCATTCTCCGATCTGTGCCCCTGGATGAATGTCTATGCCGGTCTTACCGTGCGCAATCTCGAAGATGATCCGAGCCACCAACGGTGCACCTAGTTGGTGCAACCTGTGCGCTAGCCGATGATGGATGACCGCGAGCAGAGAAGGATAGCAAACCAGAACCTCATCAACGCTGCTCGCGGCCGGATCGCCATGGAACGCCGCCTCGACATCCGTATCGAGCAACTTGCGCAGCCGGGGCAGATCCTGTGCAAAACTTCCGATGATCGCAGCAGAGCGCGCATCAATGGCGCTCTGTTCGGTATCGGCCATGGCATAGAGCAGTTCCAGTCGAATCTGTCCGTAGAGGCGCGACAATGCAGTCTGCAGCGTCTGCTCGACGAAGGCGTCTTCATTGTGAAGCCGGACGAATTCAGGACCCAACCGAAGCGGAAACAGCGCGCCGCAGAGCGCCTGCATGATCTTGCCCAGATCACCGCGCGAGGGAAATCCCTCGCGGCCATATTCGGCGTGATGAGATTGCGCCGCCCGCCAAGCGCAGCGGATGTCGCTTAATTGCGCGCCAATCCGGCCGAGGTTCCAATAGCCTTCGCGGCCCAGCCCCGGCGACTCTTCCACTACTGGACTTTTCACAGACAAATCTCCGTTAGAATTCTTGGGAAACAGGGACCACGGGTTCAGAACCGCGTCTTTTCGGTGATGTCGATCTGGACGATCCGTCTTTCATGCACCGTGATCGTCACCGCGCCATAATGGAGGCCATGAAGCGCCTCACGCACCCGTTCGAGGCCAAGCTCGACGGTCCGGGCCGGATCGATGTTCTTCTTTGCTTCTCTGTTGTCGGACATGTCGTAAATCCTGCGCTGCCCGCCGCTCGTGGCACATTTAAAACCATTAGAGTAGACAATGCAAGTTTGCCAGGGTCAAGAAAGACTGTCTTTCAACCCTCAAATCCGCTCGGCATAGCGCGCGGCATGAAACATGGTCTTATCATCAGGCATGTGCCCTATGAAGGCGTGGCGGCTTATCGCGCCCCCATCGAAGCGGCAGGCTATGTTCTCGACCGCATCGATGTGGCCGAGCCGGATTTTGCGTCGCTCGACCTCACCCGGCACGACCTGCTCATCATGATGGGCGGCCCGATGGGCGTTTACGAGCAAGACAGCTATCCCTGGATTGCCTGCCAGCTTCGCCGCCTGCGGTTGAGGCTCGAACGGGATCTGCCGACCTTGGGCGTCTGCTTCGGCGCCCAGATGATCGCGGCCGCGCTTGATGCCCGTGTCTTTGCCGGCCCTTCAAAGGAAGTGGGCTTTCATCCAGTTTCGCTGACCGCCGCCGGCGCCGATTCGCCCCTCCGCCATATCGCGGACGTGCCGGTCCTTCACTGGCATGGCGACACCTTCACGCTGCCGGACAACACCGAACTGCTCGCATCCAGCCACGTCTATGCGCACCAGGCATTCAGGCGCGGCCGCAATCTGCTCGCGCTGCAGTTCCACGCGGAGATGGGCGAGGATCCGCGCTTCGATCAGTGGCTGGAGGGTTACCCCGATTTCGTCCTGGAAGGCGGGAGCGACATCTCGATGCTGCGCGATGCCCATGATCGCCACGGCCCCGGCGCCGTTCAGGCCGGCCAGCGGATGATCGCCGAATGGCTGGGCCAGCTCCGCTAGGAACGGGCGCACAAACCTCGGCTTTCATCGAGCGAACCAAAACTTCGGTTGACGATGTAATTTCTACCATATAGGTAGAGATGGCTGATGTAAGAGCCCTTCTGGCAGGGGGATCGCGGTCCTGGGACCGTTCAGCACAGCCCGCGGCTTTTGATCGGGATGCAGCTTGCTCCGCGTTACCAACGGCTAAAGCGCACGATGCTCAGGCGACTACGCCAGGTGTCGTGTTCCCCAGTCACTGGGAGAAAACGATGCGTATCCTCATGCTGTGTAGCTGACAAACAAGCCCGCCGGCCGGATGGGCAGCGGCAGGATCCTCGCGCCCTGTGAGATGGTGGCGGGCTGCATCGACGGCCCTTCATCGGACGATCCTCTGCGCGCCTGACCGTCTGCAATCCATGTGAACGAAGCCCGCGTGACGGACGCCCTTGGGTCCGCCGAAGGATTAGCCATGTCCATCATCCTTACAGAAGCCGATCTGGCGACCCTTGCCCAATATCCCATGCCGCTCCGGGAAGCAGCCCGCGCGCTGTGGCTGGTACACGGCAAATGCGAGCCTGCGGATCGTCATCCGAAGCGCGGGTCGCCCTCTTCCGACAAACGCAAACACACGGGCGCGTCCTGAAAACGCGCCGGATTTCAGGGAAATTCAATGCCGATTTACAGCAATAAGATTGAAGCCATCCGACTTGCCCTCGCCGCCGGTGTAAGCATCGGCGCCTTGGCCGGCACGCCTGTCCGCGCGGCCGATGAGGCGCCCTTGGCAGTCCTGGCAGATGCGGCCAGCGACGACGCGGGCATCATTGTGACGGCGCGCAGGCGGGAGGAAGACGTCCAGGACGTGCCCGTCGCGCTCAGCGTGGTGGACGCGAACACGCTGGAGCAGACAGGCAGCTTCACTTTGGGCCAGGTGCAGCAGCTTGTGCCCAGCATTCAGGTCTTCAGCTTCAATCCGCGCAACACCAATATCAACATTCGCGGTCTCGGATCCAACGTCGCCCTCACCAACGACGGGCTGGAGAACGGCGTCGGCTTCTATGTCGACAACGTCTATTACGGGCGGCCGGGCCAGTCGCAGTTCGACCTCATCGACCTTCAGCAGATCGAGGTGCTGCGCGGGCCTCAGGGCACGTTGTTCGGCAAGAACACGACGGCGGGCGCCATCAACATCACCACGCGGGAACCGAGCTTCGACCCGGAGTTTTCCGGCGAGGCGACCCTTGGCGACTATGGCTATCATCAGCTGCGCGGATCGCTGTCGGCGCCGATCATAGCGGACAAGCTCGCCTTTCGAATCAGCGTCGCCGACACGCATCGCGACGGCTTTCTCACCAACCGGTTCAACGGGTCGAACGCGCAGGATTACGACAATTTCTCGATCCGGGGGCAGCTGCTGGCCAAACCTACCGACACACTCTCGATCCGGCTGATCGGCGATTATTCCAACCAGAAGCAGCAGTTCGTGCTAAACATACCCGCCGCCTATTTCTCGGCCTACGACAGCGGCCTCGCCATCCCCAACAATTTCTTCCAGCGTGTCGCGCGGGCCGGCTACACGCCGCTTCCCGCCGATCCCTTTGCGCGCATTGGCGATTCCGACAGCCATTATCAGTCCTTCATGAAGGGCTATGGCGTTTCGGGCGAGATCGATTGGGACCTGGGTTCGGCATCCCTGACCTCCGTCACCGCCTATCGCTGGTGGGACTGGGATCCGGCCAATGACGGGGACTCCACGGCCCTCCCCGTCATGACCAAGGCCCAGCAGGCCAACCGGCAGCGCCAGTTCAGTCAGGAAATCCGCCTTACCTCCATCGGCACCAATCCCATCGACTACGTCGTGGGCGCCTATTATTTCTGGCAGATCATCCGCGGCTATGGCGCGTCGGCTTATGGCTCGGCGGCGCCCAACTGGTTCGCTCCGACGGCCGATCCTGTGGTCGCCAATGCCGCGCTCAACGGCTTCGAAGCGGACTCCACCTCCACGCCCGAGACCAGGAGCTATGCGCTTTTCGGACAGGTGAACTGGAACATCAGCCAGGCCTTCAGCCTCACCGCCGGACTGCGCTATATCCATGAGAAGAAGACGGGTGCCTTCAACCAGTTCTGGGCCGCGGGCACCGATCTTTCGACGCTCGCTCCAGCCCAGGCCGCGGCGGCAACGGCCTTACGCAACCGGTTCAATCCGGCATCCAGCTATTCGGCCAGGCTGAACGACGACAGCGTCTCCGGCCTGTTGACGCTGAGCTGGAAGTTCGCGCCCGACGCGCTGGCCTATGCCAACTATTCGCGCGGCAACAAATCGGGCGGGCTCAACTTGACCAACTTGCCCCCCGGCGCGGTGCCCGAGGTCAGACCGGAACGGGTCGACAATTTCGAAATCGGCTTCAAGAGTCAGCTGCTCGACCGGAAATTGACCGTCAACGGCGCCGCCTACTGGACCGAGGTGTCGGATTACCAGACCGCCATCACCCAGTTCAGCCTGACCGGCGCCACCATCCAATATATCTCCAACATCCCGAAAGTGCGCTCGCGCGGGGTGGAAGGCGACATCCTCTTCGCGCCCAGCAAGCTTGTCAGCTTCGGCGCTTCGGCGGCCTATACGGAGGCGACCTACCGCTCCTATACCAACGCCCCGCAAGCGCCGGAACGGGATGCGACGTTGGCGCCGCTCCAGGACCTGTCGGGCGTCCAGCTGGGCGGGATACCGAAGTTCACCTACACGCTGACCGCCGACGTTGCGCAGCCCGTGACCCAATGGAAGGGGCGTGAGCTGCAAATCTACGGGCATGCGGATTTCTCGCACCGGTCGAGCTTCAACACATCGTCGACCAACAGCCGTTATGCGGTCGTCCCCGGCTATGGCCTGCTCAACGCGCGCATCGGCCTCAAGGTCCAAGACGGCCTGTGGGATCTGTCCGTCTGGGCCCGCAATCTCACCGACCAGAACTATTTCCAGACGCTGAATGCGCAGGCCGCAGGCATCGTAACGGCCCTGATCGGCGATCCGCGCACCTTCGGCGTCACCCTCCGCACCAAATTGTGAGGCAAGCCATGGCGACGGCATATATTCCATCCATCTCGCGGATTTCTGTTGGCCCGGATGAACCCAAACGTCTGGACGGACGCAGATTGGCGGCCTTCGCCACTTTGGGGGTGCCGATCTATGCCGCGCAGGTGCCCCTCGCGGTGCATTTGCCGGCCATCTATGCACAGCAATTCGGCATGTCTCTCGGCTTGATCGGCACCATATTCCTGTGCGAACGCCTGTGGGGCGCGGCCGCCGATCCGCTCATCGGCGCACTCAGCGACCGCACCCGCAGCCGGTTCGGCAGGCGGCGGCCCTGGATCGTGGCGGGGGCCGCCATCTATGCGCTTGCATCGATCCCCCTGTTTTTCCCGCAAGGGTCGGCCAGTGCCGTCCAGCTCGCGGCGGCCCTCTTCGCCTTCTACCTCGGCTGGTCGATGATCCAGATCCCCTGGTTCGCCTGGGCCGGCGAGATTTCGGGGCGCTATCATGAGCGCACGCGGATCAGTGCCTTCCAGTCCGTGGTTTCGGCGGTGTCCCTACTGCTGGTCCTGATCCTGCCGACCCTGATCGACCAGATCGATCCGCACGACGGCAGGCTCAAGCTGACGGTGATGGGCGGCTTTGTCCTCGCGAGCCTCGCCGTCACCTTGCCGCTGGCGCTGAGGGCCTTTCCCGAAGCGCCCTTGCCCGAGCGTCCGAAGGCACGGCTGAACCCGCTGGCCACGACAAGCCTGCTGTTCCGCGACCGCCTGTTGCTCAGGGTGCTGGCGTCCGACTTTGCCGTCCTGACGGGACAAAGCATCCGCAGCGCCCTCATCGTGTTCTTCACCACCTATTACATGGGCTTGCCGCAGTGGGCGAGCGGCCTCTTCCTGCTCCAGTTTGTCTTCGGCGTTGCAGCCGGGCCGATCTGGATGAAGATCGGCGTCCGGCTGGGCAAACACCGCACCGCCGTGGTCGGCGAACTGGCACAGGTCGCCATCAACCTCGGCCTGCTCCTCGTTACGCCTGGCAACGTCCCGCTGCTGCTTGGCCTCACCATCGCGCAGGGGTTTGCCCAGGGCTCCGGCAATCAGATGTTGCGCGCCATGGTGGCCGACATCGCCGACAAGCACCGGCTGGAAACGGGCGAGGACAGGACCGCGCTTTTCTTCTCGGCCTTCAGCCTGTCGATGAAGGCCGGCATGGCCGCCGCCGTCGGCATCGCCCTTCCGCTGGTCGGGTGGCTGGGTTTCAGCCCCGCCGGCACCAATTCCCCCGAGGCGCTTCAGGGATTGCTCCTGGTCTTCGCCCTCGGCCCCGCCATCGGCCACGCCCTGTCGGCCTGGCTGATCGCCGGCTTCCCCCTCGACGAAGCCGCCCACAACGAAATTCGACGAGCACTCGGCAGACGCGAGTCAGCTTTCGTGCCCGCTGAATGACCTCCAACCCCAGCAAAGGAGACTTGATCATGACGACCGAGATCAGCAGCTATACCAATGCCCCCGACCCCCGAAGTCCGCTCCATATCGTGCCCGTAGCCGGACGGGTCGGGGCTGAGGTTCGCGGCATCACCCTTTCGGGCGATCTTGACGACGACAGCATCGCCGCCATCCGCGCGGCGCTTGCCCGGCACAAGGTCCTGTTCTTCCGCGACCAGGACGCGCTCGACGACGACCGGCACGAAGCCTTTGCCAGCCGTCTCGGCGAGCCTGTTGCCCATCCGACCGTCCCCGTGGCGGAAGGCTCGAAATATCTGCTCGAGCTGGACTCAAAGGAAGGCTACGCGGCGTCAACCTGGCACACCGACGTGACTTTCGTCGACGCTTATCCCGAAGCCTCGATCTTGCGAGCCATCACCATCCCTGAGGCTGGCGGCGACACGCTGTGGGCCAATGGCGCGACGGCCTATGAAGGGCTGCCGGAAGCGCTCAAATCACTCGTCGACAATCTCTGGGCGGTCCACACGAACGCCTATGACTATGCGGCGGTGTTCGCGAACGCGCCCAAGGAACGCGTCGATTATCACCGCAACATATTCGCCTCCACCGTTTATGAGACCGAGCATCCCGTGGTGCGAGTCCATCCCGAAAACGGCGAGCGCTCTTTGCTCTTGGGCCACTTCCTCAAACAGTTTGTCGGCCTTTCGGCCGCGGACTCGCAGCGGCTCTTCAACATCCTTCAGGATCATGTGACGAAGCCGGAAAATATCGTCCGCTGGCGTTGGCGGACAGGCGACGTGGCGATCTGGGACAATCGCGCCACGCAGCATCGCGCGGTGGCCGATTTCGGGCTTCAGCGCCGTCACCTGCGGCGCGCCACCATTGCCGGCGACGTTCCGGTTTCCATTGACGGGCGCCGCAGCCGCACCGTCAAGGCCGAACCCCAGCCGCTGTTGGAAGCCGCGGAATAACCGGGTCGGATCCTTCCCACCCGGATCAACTCGGGCCGCGCCTCCACTCCAGGCGCGGTCCGCTTTATTGAAAGGAATGTCGATGCCTCGGTTTGCGCTTTTTCTGCTCGCCGCCCTGTGTTCGATAGCCCCCCTCGCCGCAGCCGATGCCGCGGAGGGCAACCCCAGTTTCGATCCCAACCAAGCCGATGCCCGCGTGCGCGTGATCAAGGGTGGATCCTTTCTCTGCGCGCCTAATTATTGCGCTCGCTATCGCCCCGCTGCTCGCCACGCGCAGGATGAAAAGTCATCCGCCTCCCATATCGGCTTCCGCACTGTGGGCCTGCGACGGCCGCCACCCTGACTGTCACGCTGATCGCTTTCCAAGGGGCATATGCGCTCGTCAGCCCGCGGCTAGATTGAGGGCGAGTGCCGCCGACAAGGTCGCCGTTCGCAGCTCCCAAACTACTACTCCCTGAAACCAGACGTTTGTTCACCTCATAAACGGCTCCGCGCACCCCGATTTTGGCGGCCAGTGATCATGAAGCCGACACTCGGTCATCTCGGAGTTCGAGTACGGAGTGCCGCACGATCTGCCATCCCCCGCTGATCCCCAGAGCTGCCATGATGAAAGCGACCAGCAAGTCGGGGAGACCGCTGCCCGACCAGAGCACGGCCATGCCCGCCGCGATTACGAGCACATTGTTGATCGCGTCATTGCGCGAGCAAATCCAAACCGAGCGCATGTTCGCGTCACCGGTTCGGTAGCGATAGAGCATCAGCGCGACCGCGATGTTAATCAGCAGCGCGACGAACCCGACGATCCCCATGGCGAACGGATCGGGCGATGAGCCATGCACCAGCCCCCACAGTGCCGATGCCAACACGCCGAAACCGAACAACAGGATGGTCAGGCCCTTCAGAAGAGCCGACCTTGCTCGCCATCGGAGCGCCAGGCCTGCCACTCCAAGGCTGATCGCATAGTTGGCGGCATCGCCAAGGAAGTCGAGCGCGTCAGCCTGCAGTGAACGCGAGTGCGCCATCACTCCGACTACGATTTCTACTGCGAACATCACCGCGTTGAGACCAAACGCTATCCAGAGCACCCGACGCCAGCGCGGGTCGTTCAGCGTCTTCTTGGTGCCGCATGCGCCGGCGCAGCAATCATCGGCCATTCGGAACTCCTTGTGCGATTCCCAATTCGACGCTCCTATATGCAACCTGTAGCAACTAGAGGGTCAAGCGATGAAAATCGGCGAACTGGCTAACGCGACCGGCACTAAGGTCGAGACGATCCGCTACCACGAACAAACCGGCTTGCTGCTGGCGCCTACACCAACGCGGAGCAATTACCGCGGTAGCACCATCGCCGAGTGTCGCATCATCGAGGTGCTCGGCCCGAGTGAGCCCACATGAAACTGTTCGGGAACCGCCTTCAATTTCTGCCGTTTGCCGGGTGCAAAGGCATTCCCAATTCTGGACGGTCTCCTTTCCCGTCCCAGAGGCGTCACAGCACGGCGGCTATGGGATGGTTTTTTGAAAGTCCGTTGTTAGCGAAAATGGGGCCGTCTGCGACCCGGCAGATTTCGGGTGCTGAGCGAGCCAAATCGTCTGGCCGAATAGGAGGCGTGCTCCCTGGCCAAACCAGACCAGACCGTGGTCTAATGAATCATATTGTAGAGGATTTTCGTCAGAGGCCGCTCGTCGCCGAAGAAGCTCGCGATAATTGCCTCCAGCATCGCGGCAGGATCCATCTGCGCCAAATCTAAAGGGTGATCCGCATTCTCGCTGAGGAGCAGCAAGAAGCTGAGCTGGGCACGCCCGTTTCCCTCCCGAAATGTATGGATGACATTCAATGTGGCAAGGAATGTTGCCACTCTCTTCGCGAATTCGTCCCGGGTCAGGCGCTTGAGATGGTTGTCCGAGGCAAGGTCGCCAAAGAGCGTAGCAAGTTGAGCATCAATATGTTCCGGGTAGCAGAAATGGCTCTCGCCTTTCGAGAGGCGCACGGTCCGCGTTTTACCCGCCCATTCATAGAGGTCCTGGAACAGATGGAAATGAACAGCGCGGAAATGCGCCTCATCGAGAGCTCCCTCGGGCAAAGGTTCGTCGGCACGCGCGGTCGTTAGCTCGGATTCGAGATCCTCCAGAACCTGCTCGTCACGAATATCGAAGCAGTTCCGGAGAACCGTCGTGCCAGGATAGCAATAAGGGTCGTCTTCGACCGCGTACACGTCGCTAGGTCATTTCTTGAGATATTTCGCGATGATGCGCTTGCGGCGTTGTGCGGCGGTAAGGCCTCGCGCATCATCATTGTCGAACTCCGCCCGGGCGGTGAACGATAGCTGTAGCCCCTCGACCTGGCTGATCCTGCCGAAGCGATCGCGGCCGAGCATCGTCCGCTTGGTGCGGTTCTCTTTATCTTCACTCATTGATCGCTCCTTCCTTCACACGCGAAAATGCTGGCGAAACGCGCTGAGCGCGTCCTGCGAGAATTGATTGCAGACGACACCGTCGGACCGCATCGCATCGCGGGCGGCGCGCAGGTGGGGATGACGCTCAATCAGTTCGTTGAGCACCGCGTCGACCGGGTTTTGCTCGGGTGCGGGCCTTTGTGTTTTCGTTGCTGGACGTTTCTCCTTGGTCATGTCGAGCTCCATGGTTCTCCGGGCTGAAATTGTAGTTGTCGAAAAAATGCTGGTTGAGTTCGGGGCGGAAGTAATGCTTCCGGTCGATCCAGATGAAGCCATCTCCCTTCGAGATCACGGCGACATCGACAGGCCCCCCGACCGTCTCCGTTGTGAGGGACATCCGCTTCTGGAACCAATTCAGGCTCACAAGCCTGGCTGCTGCATGGCCGATCTCATCCTTTGGCATGTTGGCAATCGCCTGATGAATTGGGCCGAGATGCTTCTCTTGGCGTTGCTGATCGAGCTTTTCGATCAAACTCTTGATCGCCTTCTTGCTTTCGGGTTGGAACTGTTTCTTCCACTTCTTCCTCTGGGCGTCGGTCAGGTCGGTGACCGCATCGACGATGGCGTCCGGAAGGTTGATGACCAAGTCAGCTATTTCCTTGGTCATCCGCAGCTCGAAACCGGGGTTCATTCCGTGGAGGAACGTGTTGACCATGTCCGCATCGGCAAACGGCACAACGACGGATGGATTGTCACAATCCACTTTGCGCACCTGTCCGAAGCGGCATTTGAGTCGGCCTTCGAACACCTCGCCAATCTCGATTGGCTGCATCACTGGAAAGTGCTCATCCTGTCCGAATCCGGCAACAACTACCCCACTAAGAGCGAAGGTCGGGATGCGTTCCTTCGACACGATCAGCCGAGCGAGTTCATAGAGCGCCTGCATGGTGTCCGACTCGATTCGAAACGGCCCAAGGGTGTCTGCGATCCGGGTGCTGATCTCGCCCGAGAAGCGACCAGTCAGTCTCGCTCCGACCCCAGCCTCGAGGCAGCTTGCCTCGGGCTCGCTCGCCCAGCGATCCCGTTCCTTGGTGACGAGCTCGCGTGCGATATCGGCCGGTGTCTGGCTGCTGTCGCTCCCCTCGACCAATCGCTCGTAGATGACATCCTCGATGCGGCCAGCGAGCGACGCATAGAGCGTTTCGAGGGACCGAAGGTAGAAGCGGTCCTGAAGCGCAGGCGGAAACAGCCGCTCATTATTATCGAGATACGCGACAAGCGCGCGGCCATAGTCCTCGAGATTCGCGAACGGCTTGGAGTCGAGTTGCCGCCGGAACAGCTTGATGATGGTCTCCCACGGAACGCCGAGGATCGCGGCATTCTCGTAGACCATCACCCCGACGGGATGGCGCTTCGAAAGCATGAACAGTTTGTCGGCTGTGTTGAAGACCTTACCGCCTTCGCCATTGTTGACGGTCGCCGCGCTGTCGCTGGCGAGCGCCACCCCAAGACTGTTCATCACGACGACCTCGGAAGTCATCGCTCATCTCGGCGACTGTCGCCCGGCGCTGAGGCGCGCAAACGCGCGCCACTAAGTCGTGCGGCTGCGGACCGTGACCAAGGCGCCTGCCCGTACAAGAAACTCACCCCGCCACCGGGCTGTCCTCGCTGCGCAGCAGCTCGTCGAGCATTTCGGCAATTTCCTCGTCCTGCGGCTCACGGCTCTTGAAAGCCATGCTGATTCGCATGGGCAATTCAGGGCGAGACGCAATCAGCCGCCCAAGCAGGCGGCGGCGCCCAGCCGCGTCCCGCGGGATCGCACGACGCACCGCCGTTCCCCGTGGGGTCCGACGCTCGGCGCCAACCGGCAACGCGGCGAGACGCCTTTGCGCCAGCCGAACGGCGATGAACGACGCGGTGGCGTCAACCTCCGCCCCCTTTCTGCCGGGCACGTCACGATCCGCCGCGCCGAGAATCATGTCCTCGCAGCCAAGTAGCAACGCGTCGAGTTGATCCACAGCTTTGGTCTTGCTCATAACGGACTACCTTCCGGAAAAGCGTGAACAAGTCCACGCCGAATGCGTTTTTGGGCCGAAGCATATTGGGTTGCGGTGAAGCCGGCGTTTTTCTGGATCTCGGCGGGATCGAGGCCCTTCGCCAACCCGTCCAGCACCGCCAAGGCCGCAGTGTCGCCTGCGAACACGGACAGAACTTGGTCGAGCATTTGGCGGGCGAACACATCCCGCTCCTGGCTCGGCGCCCGGCTGGGCGCCTGGCCGATTACCGACTCGTCGTCCGCCCGCGCGGGCAGGTCGGCTTCGGTCGTCACCAATCCGAACGTCGCCTTGCGTCGATGCTCGCTCGCCTGGCTGCGCATCGTTTCGCGCATAAAAACCAGAAAAGGGAGGTGGCGCGGCCATTTCCGGGCACCAGACAATGCCTTGTCGATGGCCTCATGCAAGAGTTCGCGCCACTCAAGGCCCGGGGCGTACCTCGCCCTGATCTTGGCAATCATGTTCAATCGGGCGATCTCGACCGGGCTGAGCGCTCCAAGCGCGTCCGCCACCTCGTCGGGAGTGGCGACATCAAGGTCCCCGATTGTTCTCATCGCCTGTGCGCGCATACCTTTCCATGCTGTCCTCGCGGCCCCTTGCGGACAGCTTAACGAAAAAAATTTTGCGGTCGCCCACCTGTCCGCGCCCGCCACGTCCGGCAGCATCATTGAATGTCGGCATCAACAAGGCAAGGACCGGACCAATGAGTGAGCATGAAGACGAGGTCCACAAGGACAAGAAAGTCTACAAGATCCAGATCGACAAGGATCATTTCGAGGTGACGAAGGCACAGCCGACGGCGCGTGAGTTGCTCACAATCGCAGGCAAGGTGCCTCCGGAGCATTTCGCGCTCTATCTCAAGCCGCCGCGGGGTGCACCCGATCGGATCGACCTCGACAAGAAGGTCGATTTGCGCGAGCCGGGTGTCGAACGGTTCGTCACGCTGCCCCTCGACCAGACCGAGGGCCTCGGAGCCGACCGCCGGGAGTTCGACCTCCCGGCGGAGGATCGCGAGTGGCTCGATGAGATCGGACTTCGTTACGAATTGGTCAGGGAGGGCGGGACGCTGCGGGTCGTGATCTACAACTTCCCGGTGCCGTGCGGCTATAATGTCGATGCCGTGACCGTGAACGTCCGCATCGAGTCCGGTTACCCCGAAGCGCAGATCGACATGGCCTATTTCTACCCGGCGCTTGCCCGCCTGGACGGTCGCGGCATCGGTGCGATCTGCGCCGATGCCTTCGATGGCAAGGAATGGCAGCGCTGGAGCCGCCATCGGACGCCGGCCAACCCGTGGCGCCCAGGGATCGACAGCCTTGCAACCCATTTCGCGCTCGTCGAGAGCTGGCTCGCCCGCGAATTCACCAAGGCCTGATCCGATGGACACGTCTCTTACGCTGACGGCGCGGCAGGCGGAAGCGCTCGCGCACCACCTTTTCCCCGAGGGTGGCTGCGAGGCCGTCGCCATCCTTCTTTGTGGACGGCGATCCGGCGCCGCGCGCCATCGGCTGGTCGTGCAGCGGGTGGTACCCATTCCATATGACGAGTGCAGTGTCCGGCTTCCGGACCGCGTCACCTGGTCGACCAAACGCCTTGAGTTCCTGCTGAGCGAGGCGGCGCGGCTCGACCTCGCGATCGTGAAGATCCACGGCCATGTCGGCTTCGACCGTTTCTCGGACGTCGATGACGCGTCCGATCGCGCGCTGTTTCCCAGCGTCTACAGCTGGACCGACGGCGGTCCGCACGGCAGCGCGATCATGATGGACGATGGCCGCATGTTCGGCCGTGTCGTCGATGAGGCGGGCGACTTCGAGCCGTTCGCACACGTGAATGTCGTCGGCGACGATCTGCCTTTCTGGCACGCCGGTCAGCTGATCGAGATCGAAGGTTTTGGCCAGCGCATCGCGCAGACGTTTGGGGCGGGGACCTACACGCGGTTGCGCCGGCTGCGCATCGCGGTGGTCGGCTGTTCGGGTACGGGCAGTCCCGTGATCGAGCAGCTCGCCCGAAACTGCGTGGGCGCGCTGGTGCTCGTCGATCCCGACCATATCGAGGACAAGAACCTCAATCGGATCCTGAACAGCACGCGCGCCGATGCGGCCACGGCGCGACCGAAGGTGGACGTGCAGGCCGCCGCAATCCGGGCGATGGGCCTCGGCACCGTGGTCGAGACCTATCATGCCGACCTGTTCGATGCCGACGTTGTTCGCGCCATCGCCGGGTGTGACGTCGTCTTCGGATGCATGGACAGTGTCGACGGGCGTCACCTGCTCAATAAGCTCGCCACCTTCTACGCGCTTCCCTATTTCGACCTCGGCGTGAAGCTCGAAGCCGATGGCCGCGGCGGCGTCGATCAGGTTTGCGGGACGGTCCACTATCTGCAGCCCGGCGGCTCGAGCCTGCTGAGCCGCAAGGTCTATACGATGGAACAGGTCCGGGCGGCAGGCCTCTATCGAACAGACCGCGCCGCGTACAAGGCACAGCTCGCACAGGGCTACCTGCGCGGGGTAGTCGAAGACCGCCCAGCGGTGATCCAGCTCAACATGTTCATCGCGAGCCTCGCGGTGAACGAGCTGCTCGCGCGTCTCCATCCCTACAGGATCGATCCCAACGGCGAGTACGCCATCCACCGGGTGTCGTTGAGCCACGGCATCTACGAGCATCTGGAAGATGGCGATCCCTGCCTGGCGCTCGCCAAGCATGTCGGCCGCGGTGACGTCACGCCGCTGCTCGACTGGTCGGAGCTCAGCGAGCGGAAGGCTGCCGCATGAAGTGGCTCGCAAATCTCGCGCGATGGTTCGGTGACCGCCTCCTTCCACGATACCGGGCACAATTTGTCGAGGATCTCCCGGATCAACTCCGCAAGCGTCGCGTGTATCTCGTTGGCGAGGAGGGGGCAGCCTGGCAGGCAGCCTTGCTATGTCCGTGCGGATGCGAGGCGCATATCCAGCTTAGCCTTGTCGAGAGAGACGATCCGAGCTGGCGAGCAACCGTCCATCAGGGTGGGCTCGTCACGCTGCACCCGTCTATCTGGCGAATCAAAGGCTGCCGAGCCCATTTTTTTATTCGTCACGGTCGCATCGCTTGGGCGCGAGACAGTGGCATCGCGCTGCCGGCCGGTCACCGCTAGCCAATGGCCGCCTTCCAGCTCTTGCGCTCCAAAACCTGCCTGTCCGGACTGTCCAACAACGCAGACATTCAGGCCAAATCGGGAAATACTCGACGGAGCGTCCGCTTGTGGGCATCTGAAAGGTGCGATTGAACCACCAGCATCCCCGGTGAGCACACTCATGGCAAAATGGTAATTTTGCCATGAGTCTTGGAATGGCCGGAGAACGACCGATGCCGATCGGGGCCTTCGAAATACCCGACGAGGCGGACAAGGCCGGGGCCATTGAAAGCATCGAGGCCCATAAGGACGCCGACGAAATGGCATGAGTGGCCGGGGCGGCGTGAGCCGTCCCCTCCCCTTATGTTCCGGCGCGATGCCCCGTTTAGTTACGCTTGCATCACGTCATTTCAGGGCCGACGAGTTTTACTCATGCAGTGCCTTTCGAAGAGCATCTGCGGCGTCGGCATAGAATAAATTAGCTTCAATAAGCCAGAAACAGTCTTGTTGACGGCATTCTGGTCACGGCCGGAAAGGGCGCCGCCGAAATGCACGCGACCCGGAAGTACATTCACCCTGGTTTGTGCCCGAAGCCGCGAGAAGCATTCGGCGAGGACGTCACTCACCAGGCCAAATTGGTTGGTGAAGAGATCTTTGCTCATCTTCGGGACATCCCATCCCGGCAGATAGCAATGGATTCGGTCCATGAAGGCCGTGTCATTGCGCATCTCGGGTGGCATACGGGCTTGCGACGTGGCGCGCGATCTCGTTGGGCGTGCCTTCAGCCGTTTCTTTATTGTTTCCAGATCGTGCCGTTGCCACACGCCGCGAACGGCGGCAGCGAGCGCAGTTCCAAGGACAGGCGCCCTCACAGGGCGCCCATCAGCTCGCGGCCGATCAGCATACGACGGATCTCGTTCGTCCCTGCGCCGATGTCGAGCAACTTGGCGTCGCGCATATAGCGTTCGACCGGCCAGTCCTTGGTATAACCCGCGCCGCCCAGCGCCTGCACCGCCTCGAGCGCGACCTTCACCGCGTTCTCGCTGGCCAGCAGGATCGCGCCCGCCGCATCGAAGCGCGTGGTGCGTCCCGCGTCGCAAGACTTCGCCACCGCGTATACGTAGGCACGCGCGCTGTTGAGTGCGACATACATGTCGGCGACCTTGGCCTGCATCAGTTGGAATTCACCGATCGGCCGGCCGAACTGCTTGCGCTCGCGCAAATAGGGAACGACCACGTCCAGGCACGCCTGCATGATGCCGAGCTGGATGCCGGACAGAACAGTGCGTTCATAGTCGAGGCCGGACATCAGGATGCCGACGCCGCCGCCGACCGTGCCCATCACATTCTCTTCCGGCACCTCGCAATCGTCGAAGACCAGTTCGGCCGTAGGCGATCCGCGCATGCCGACCTTGTCGATCTTCTGCCCGATCGAGAAGCCCTTGAAGTCCTTCTCGATCAGGAAGGTCGTGATGCCCCGCGAACCCGCCTCCGGGTCAGTCTTGCCATAGACGACCAGCGTGTCGGCGTAAGCCGCATTGGTGATCCAGAACTTGGTGCCGTTGAGGATATAGCGGTCGCCCTTCTTCTCCGCCTTCAGCTTCATCGACACGACGTCCGAACCGGCGCCTGCCTCCGACATGGCGAGACTCCCGACATGCTCGCCGGAAATCAGCTTGGGTAGGTAGCGTGCCTTCTGCTCGGCATTGGCCCAACGTCGGATCTGGTTGATGCACAGGTTGGAATGTGCGCCGTAGGAGAGGCCGATGGAGGCGGAGGCGCGGGCGACTTCCTCCTGCGCGACGACATGCTCCAGATAGCCGAGGCCGAGGCCGCCATCCACCTCCTCCACAGTGATACCATGGAGGCCTAGCGCCCCCATTTCAGGCCACAGATCGCGTGGAAACCAATCGTCCGAATCGATCTTGACCGCGAGCGGGGCGATGCGGTCGGCGGCGAAACGCACCGTCGACTCGCGGATCATGTCGGCATTGTCGCCGAGACCGAATTCAAAATCTGCCATTCGAACCTCTCTTTGCTGAGCGAGAGGTATCCGATTACGAAGGATTGGGAAAATTGAACTCGTCGAAAGCACTGTATAGGTTATATCTATGATCGATCGATATTTGATTCGCTATTTCCTGGCTGTCATCGACCATGGGAATTTTTCGCGTGCGGCATCTGCTTGCAATGTGTCCCAGCCGACGCTCTCGATCGGGATCGCGAAGTTGGAGGGCCTGCTCGGGACACCACTCTTCGTTAGAACGAACCAGCGCGTCGAGCTGACCGCGGGCGGTTCCCGCTTCCAGTTGCATGCCCGGCGAATCGAAAAGGAGTTTTATCTTGCCCTGCAGGCGATGACCGAAGAAAATCCCGCGATGGCGCTGCGGATAGGGGTGCTCACGAGCATTCCGGGCGAACGGATCGCCAGTGCGCTGCAGTCTGCCGCAGGGCGCGGCGAGCGTCACAGGCTGGAGCTCGTCTCGGGCACCGAACGCGAATTGGCGGGGCATCTGGCAAAGGGCCGGGTTGACGTTGCGCTCACCGTGGTCGGGCGTGGTAGTGATCGCTTCCGGGAAGAGATTTTACTCCATGAGGGATATTCACTCGCCATTCCGCAGAATCATGTTCTTGCCGAGAAGGATCATATTGGACCCGACGAGGTCGCGTCCGAAGTGATGATCGTGCGGCGGCACTGCGAGGCTCTCGCCGAAACGAGTCGCTTCTTCACCGAGCATGGCGTCCGTCCGCATTTCTCCTTCCGCTCGACCAACGACGAACGCGTCCTCCAGATGGTGGGCGCCGGGCTCGGCATCACTGTCATGCCGGATAGCTATCGCGCGGCCAGCGTTGTCAGGCCGAAATTGGCCGGTTTCAAACTGGAACGAACATTGGGCTTCGCCTACGCCCACCACGCCGAAGGTCTGTCAACGGACCGGCCGTCCTTGCTCGAAGCTCTGACGGCAGCCTTCGTTTCCCCAGCGACGGCGGTCCCGCCCTGAAGGCGGCCTATGGCGTCGATACCATGCCGCAGACCGGCGAGAATGTGGCGGAGCAGTGAACATCATCCGCGCGCTCGACTTGGCCGCCGATGCCCACAAGAGGTCAGGCAAGCCGGAGACGATCGTGTCGGAAGCGGGTAAGCCGCCGCTGAAGGTGGAGGCGGCGGATTGCAAGGGTCTCAAGCTCACTTTGCTGCCACATACCGGTGGCACTCGCGCTGAAGCAGAGACAGCGCTAAAAGAGCTGCTTGACCGGCATTGGACCTAACCTTCGCTGGCGACCTTCCTGGAACGTGGTTCTGCCCAAACCGGACGGCGAGAAATGCGCTAAATTAGGGAGCAGTCACGCATATATATATGGCAAAGCGCGCTTCGTCCTCGCGGAACGTCTGCTTGATCCAGATGACATGCCCGCCGCCGGCGCGCACGAGTGGCGCTAACCGGTTGATGTTGGGGATGATCGATTCAGCATCGGGGAAGAATAGCTTCTGTCCCGGAAGACAGAAGCCGTTCTGCATGTCGATCACCACCAGCGCCGTCCGCCGGAGATCGGCCGGGCTGAAGCGGAACGCACGCGAAGGGGAACATCTTCCCGCTTGCGTCAGATCTCCAATGTGCTGGGGCTCACCGTGATTTTGTGCATGCCGTCTCTCCCGCGGGCGATTGTGTTTGCCGGGTTGCGTTTACCGCTTGAAGTTCAGCCAGTCGGCCTTCGCCGGGGCCTTCAGGGCGGGATTGAGGACCAGACGTCCCCCGTCGACGAAGATCGACTGGCCGCTGACGTAGCTGGATTCACGGCTCGCGAAGAATACGGCGACCGAGGCTAGTTCCTCGACTTCGCCGAACCGCCCCAGCGGGGTCGTGGCGAGCAGGTCGTCCGTCAGGCCAGGTGTGACCGAGGTGCTCGACAGCATCAGATCCGTCGCGAAGGTGCCGGGCGCGATTGCGTTGGCGCGGATGCCATATTGCCCTAGGTCGAGCGCCGTCACTCGGGTGAGCATCGCGAGGCCCGCCTTGGTGACATGGTAGGTAGTGCCGCCAGGGCGGCAGACCGCCGAACCGGTCGACGTGATGTTGATGATCGATCCGCCGGCCTGTTCCCGGACCATGATGCGGCCGACGAGCTGGGTCAGCATATAGGGTGCGGTGAGATTAAGGCGTTGGATCCGCTCATATTGCTCGAGCGGCAGATCGAGGATGCTGGCACGATGAAGATCGCCGGCATTGTTGACCAGGATGTCGATCTTGCCGAATTTCGCGTCCACCTCTGCAACTAGGCTCTCGAGCTGGTCGGTCTCGGTCAGATCGCATGAGATGAAATCGGCCCTGGGGCCGATTTTCTCGGCGCATTTGCGTCCTTCCTCCTCGGAGCGGCCGGTCATGACGACATCGGCGCCTTCTGCGACAAAGGCTTCGGCGATTGCCAAGCCAAGACCGCGCGTCGCGCCAGTCACGAGCGCCACCATATTCTCAAGTCGCATGTTCGATCGTCCCCTGAAAAGCTTTGGGGTGAACCTGGGCGGGATCAGGAATCCGCGGGGCGGCCTTCATGGAAGGTGAAGTCGCGCTCGACGAAATACCATTGGCCGTCGACCTTACGGTACGTGTCGCGATAGTCTCCGCAGAAGCCGGGATAATCGTGCCGGTACCAGGGCGTGTGCATCGAGCAATAGCTGGTCGCTTCGGCGCCGTTGATCTCGATAATGTAGTTGGTGACGAGCGGTGTGCTCTTGCCCGGCGTGAGCTGCTTCTCGAGAAAGTCCTGCAGATTAGAGCGGCCGGTGACATAGGCGATGCCCGCCTTGAAGCGCCCATCCTCGGTATAGAGCGCGCCGACGCCGCGGCCGTCACCTTCATGGACGAGACGGGCATAGCGCGCGGTAAGCTCGCGAATAGCCTCGCGGTCGATCAGCAATTGCAATGCGGCTGAATCTGTCATCTCTCTCTCCTTTCCCTACGGCTAGCTCCAGGGCGGGAGAGCGTCAATAGAGTAAGTGGAAATAGCCTTCTGTCACTCCGATCTTGCGCAAATGTGAAAATCACCTTGATTAAATTTCATTAAAGAGGTATTCCAAATCCGCCTGTGAGCTTGGATAGGGGTGGAATCGGATGGCGCAATCGGCTAATCTTATAGGCCTCGATGCGATTCCGTCCCATGTGCCCCCGGAAATGGTCGGCAGTTTCACGCTCCGCGACATAATGGGGTCCGATGCGCACCGGGTCGTGGCGGACCTCCACAAGGGGCCGCCAATATTCTACACACCCAAATTTCACATTCCCCGTCAGCCCGGCGGCGCCTGGGTTCCGATCAAGGCAAAGGACATCCGCGCGGTTCTGCTCGACGCCGTGACCTTCGGCAGCAAGGGCACGTCGAAATTTTCCGAGGTGATCGGTGAAGATTGGGACCTGATCCCGCTCGAAGCCGATCCGCCGGCGCATTCCAAATATCGTAAGCTTGTGGCGCCGATCTTCGGTTCGTCGCGCATCAACAAGCTGGAGAAAAAGGTCCGCGCCCGTGCAATCCGGATGATCGACCAATTCGCGGGGCAAGGCGAGGTCGAGTTCACCGAGGCCTTCACCAAACCTTTCCCGGCGGGGATCTTCCTCGATATGTTCGGACTGCCCGAAGAAAATGCCCCGACCTTCGTGAAATGGGCGAACACGATCATCACCTCCTCCAATCGGGAGGCGCTGGTTTCGACGCTGCGCGCGGTCGTCCAGTTCCTGAAGGACCGGATCGAGGAGCGCCGTCTGGAGCCATCCGACGATCTGATTTCACTGGCCGTCACCGCCCAGGTTGACGGGGAATCACTCAACCCGAACGAGGTGTTGGGCCTCTGCACGCTGTTGTTCAACGCCGGTCTTGATACTGTCGGCAGTTCGCTCGGCCTGCACTTCAAGCATCTCGCCGAGCACCCTGAAGACCAACAACTGCTGCGCGACAATCCCGAGCTAATCCCCAATGCGGTCGATGAAATGTTCCGCGCCTATGGTGTCGTGAACTCGACGCGCATCGCTCGCCGCGATGTCGAGATTGCCGGAGCCCAGATCAAGAAGGGCGATCGTATCACCTGCTCGGCTTTCCTGTCGGGCCGCGATCCGGATGAATATCCCGAGCCCGATCATGTCGATTTCCGTCGGCGCGGCGCGGGGCGGCACATGGGCTTCGGAACCGGTATCCATCTCTGCATCGGCGCGCCACTCGCGAAGCGCGAGATCGTCATAGCCATCGAAGAGATGCTCGCTCGCGTCCCGCCCTTCCGGATTGCCGACGGGGCGAAGATCACGACCCACGGCGGTGGCACCATCGGGGTGAACAGCCTGCCCATCGTCTGGGGATAGCCGGCCCGCCAGCCACTCGTCGATCCGCCCCATTTTGGCGGTGGTCGCGAGCTGCGTGACCAACGGGCGGAACTATTGCAGGGCGTGCGCCGCCCAAATTGGGGAGGTATTTGATGGCGACGAACGACGGTTACTTCGACAAGGCCCAGCCGCTGAAGATCGGCGTCCTGATGGACGTGCCGGAGCGCCATCAGAAATATGCCTTCCCGATCTACGATTTCGTGATCCGGCAATATCTGGAATTGGGGCGCCTGCACCGCGGCATCCAGCTGATCAAAAAGATCGTCTATGGTCCGCCCGCGGGCTATATCGAGGACGTGATGCGCGGCTATCACGAGCTGTGCGACGAGGGCGTCCTTGCGGTGATCGGCCCGAATCATTCGGACAACAATATCGCCATCACCGAGCATGCCGAGGCGCGCAAGGTGCCGATCATGTCGCTAGGCGCCATCCACTCGCACGTGTCGCCGCACGTCTTCAACGTTGGCTGGGGCAGCGTTCCGGAAGATGGCTACATCGTCGCGAGCTGGCTCGATCAGAAAGGTCACCGGCGCGTGACGCTCACCTATGACAATGCCGCGCACTGCAAGCTCTATGCGCAATGGTTCCGTATCGCTGCCCGCAAGGCGGGGATCGACATTATCGCGGATACCTGCGTGTCGGAAAACAATGACGAGCATGCGCTGGAGGGAATGCGCCGGACTCTGGCCGATCACCGCGCCAAGAATCCCGACGCGATTGTCTGCTTCGGAACCGGCGCAAGCCAGCTCAACTGGGGGCGTCTCGTCCATGAGGCCGGCTGGGATGTGCCGCGCATCATGAACGGCGCGTTCTTCCAGGCCAATTACGCCTACACGCACGAATTCTTCGACGAATGGGTCGGCACCGGGCTGTGGGACGATGATAACCGCACCTTGCGGAAGTTCACCAAAGAGTTCTGCGCGGCTTATCCCGATCTCGACCAGGTCGCGCCAGAGATCCTCGCCATCTATCGGGACGGCATGGTCGCTCTGCTCGAAGGCATCATTGAGGCGCCCATCCTGACCCCGAAGGGTGTCGTGGCGGGCCTCGAGAATGTCCGGATGATCCCGGCGGCAATGGGCGGCGATCGCACCACCATTTCCTTCGGCCCCTACGACCGTAAGGGGCACAAGGGGATGGACTATATGGTGGTGCGGCGCCTGACCAAGGGCAAGCTGGTCATGGAGTCCCGCTTCGAGCCTTTCGGCGGGCTCGACGCCTGAGCGGAGTATCTCCGCGTCGGGGATAGTCATTCCGACGGCCTCGGCGCGGCACACCCAAAAGGAACTGATCAATGAAGCTCAAGGACAAGGTCGCCTTCATCACCGGCGGAGCGCGCGGCATCGGAGAGGTATTCGCCAAGGCGCTGGTGGCCGAGGGGGCAATGGTGATGATTGCCGATATCAGCCTCGAACATGGCGAGCAGACGGCCAAGGCCATTCGCGACGCCGGCGGACGCGCGAGCGCCGTCCGGTGCGATGTGGCCGATGACGAGTCGATCGACGAGGCGGTCGCCGCGACGATCGCCGAGTTCGGTGGTGTCGACATCCTCATCAACAATGCCGGCAAGCATCTGACTGAATTCGGCGAGCCGGTGACCAAGCTTTCCACTGAGAAGTGGCGTGAAATGCTTGATGTCAACGTCATCGGCCTGGTGAGCTGTTCGCGGGCCTGCAAGGAGACGATGGCGGCGCGGGGCGGTGGCGTGATCATCAATCTCGCGTCGATCGCCGGCTTCCTCAGCAACACCGGTTACGGCATCTCCAAGCTGGCCGTGCGCGGCCTGACCGTCGCTCTAGCGATCGAGCTTGCGGATCAGGGGACGCGGGTCTTCGGTATTGCTCCCGGCATCATGGATTCGGCCGCGGCCATGGGCGATCTCGCGCTGCGGCTCGAGCCGCTTCTCGCCCGCCAGCTCATGAAGCGGGTTGGCCGCATGGATGAGCTGGTTCCTGCGCTGATCTTCCTGTGCTCCGACGATTCGAGCTACATGACCGGTGAAACGCTGATGATTGCTGGCGGATTCCCGACCCGGCTATAACGCCAGAATTGCCGGGGCCTCGTTCGGATTGCACCCGGCAGTTCCTATCGCGCTATTCCTTAACCTCTTTCTGTCCGAGTTCATTGTTTCCGATATCTACTAAGCCGAGAGATTTTCCCAACTTCCGTCGACGGGCCCATCTTTGCAGTAGCAAACTGAGCAGAAAACCCGAGACCAAAAGCTCGAAGTAGATATACCGGCTCGACTGCCCCTCGATGCACATAGGGGATTGACACTGCAGGACTCTGGCTTAAGAGATAACCCTATTAAAGAGATAATGGTTTAGGATTGGAGGTCAGAGGCAAGCAGATGGCGCACATTTCGTCGATATCCGGCCGAGGGTGCCGCGCCGCGAAGTGGCCGATCGGCGCCTCCCAGCACGTTGCCGTCACGTGCGGAGCCGCGACCTTCGGGGTCGGAAACGTCGAAGCAGTTATGCTCGGCAGCTGGTCTCCGGAACCTGCGGGTTGCCGGGGATGAACTACTCGGGCGGAGCACTCATGGACCCTGAACGGCTCGAGATGTCGCGGCGTAGCAGGGGCTATCGTGTCTACGTGCTCGTCCTGCTCTGCTTCACCTTCTTCCTCAGCTATGCCGATCGTCAGATATTCGGCGTGCTGCTCACGCCGCTCAAGCAAGAGTTCGGCCTGTCCGATACCGTCCTGGGTTTGATGTCCGGGCTCGGTTTCGGCCTTTTCTACGGTGTGATGAGCCTGCCGCTCGCGCGTTGGGCTGATCGGAGCAGCCGGAAGTTCGTGCTGACTACCTGCCTCGGCCTGTGGAGCATCGCGACGATGCTGAGCGGCGCCGCGACCACCACCTTCCATCTTTTCCTGGCGCGGGCCAGCGTCGGCATCGGTGAGGCCGGCGGAACGCCCTCCGGCATTTCGATGATCTCCGATCTGTTCGGGAAGGCGCACCGCGGCATGGCCATCGCTATGTATAATGCCGCAGGTTCGTTCGGCGGTGCCGCCGTGATCACGATTGGTGCATGGGTGGCGAGCGAATATAGCTGGCGCATGGCCTTCGTCGTTGTCGGCATCCCAGGCATCCTGCTCACCCTGCTCATCGCGTTCACGGTGGAAGAGCCGGCTCGGGGCGCGGCCGACGGCATTGTCGATGTCGCGCCGCCGGCGACCGTGCGTCAGACATTTCGTCATATCCTCGGGCAGCCGGCGTTGGTACTAGCCATGGTCGGCGGTGGGATGAGTTCGGCCGTCGTCGCCTGCACCGCTTGGCTGCCCTCCTTCTTCGAGCGCTCGCATGGCTTGTCGCTCGTGCAGGCGGGGGGCGCGGTTGGTCTGGCCCTGCTTCTCGCGGGGCCGTTCGGTGAGATCATCGGGGGTCAGGCGACTGACCGTCTGAGCAGACGCGGCAATTCGGCGATCCTGTGGTCGGTCATGGGCACGACGATCGCGACCATGGTCATGTCTCTCCTGCTGATGGCGGCACCGACCGCATTGTTGGCGATCGCGGCCATGGTCGGCTGGAAGATCTTCGCGACCGCTTATCCGCCGCCGACATGGTCGCTCAGCCAATCGATGGTCCCGCCGCGCATGCGGGCGACCTCGCAGGCGACGATGGGGATATTCTCGAATCTGCTGGGTTATGGTTGTGGGCCCTCCCTAGCTGGCTGGTTGAGTGAGCTCTATCGTCCGTCCATGGGCGAAGAATCTCTTCGCTGGGGGCTTGGTACAACAATGCTCGTGATGGGGGCTGGGGCGGCGGTCGCCTATTTCTTCGCCGCCCGAGCGGCACACCGGAGCGCGACCTCTAGCATCTGACAGTAGCGAGCTTTGCCTCAACAGAGGCCAGAATTGTGTCAAACTAAACAGTGATCTCTTTCGACGATGGCATGGATTGGGTTAGGAGACTGAGAATGAAGGGGTTCAATAACGCATTGGCCGAGCGCGCGCTGCCTTGGTCGCACCGGATCAAGACCGGCTTGCTCTGCTCGATCGGCCTTTCCGCCGCGATCGCAGCGGCGGCTCCCGCAGCCGCCCAGGACGCTGCTCCTCCCGCCTCGCCGCCGGCGGAAGCCGCCGAGGCTAAGGATATCGGCGATATCGTCGTGACGGCTCGTCGTCGTTCGGAGAGCCTGCAGGCGGTTCCGGTCTCGGTCACGGTGGCGACGCCGCTGATCCTGAAGGAGCAGAAGATCGTCCAGGCCCAGGATCTCCAGAACCTTGCGCCCAGCCTCTCGGTCGTCTCGAGCTCGGTCAGCCAGCAGCAGAGCGGCTCGTTCACGATCCGCGGCCAAGGCCAGAGCTTCGGCGGCTCGCTTCCCAGCGTCATCACCTATTTCTCGGAGGTCCCGTTGGAGTCGCAGGGCGGCGCCGCGTTCGCGCTGTACGATATCGACTCTGTCCAGGTCCTACGTGGGCCGCAGGGGACGCTGTTCGGCCGTAACACCAACGGTGGCGCGGTGCTGATCACGCCGACCGCGCCAGGTCGCGACCTCACGGGCTATGCCAGCCTGTCCTACGGCAATCTCGACTATAAGGAGCTCAGGGCGGCCGTGAACATTCCGGTCACCGATAAGCTGTTCCTGCGCGCGGCGACCAACATCATCCGGCGCGACGATTACACGAAGAACCTCCTCGGTCATGGTTTCGGCAACTGGCATTCGGATGCTTTCCGCATCTCGGTCCGGTGGGAGCCGACCGATAATTTCCGCAACGATCTGGTCTACAACCGTCTCAATGCGAAAGAACATGGCTCGGCGTTCGTCCTCGTCGGCCTCCGCCCCGGCAGCCGGGCGTCGACCTTTGGCAACATGATGGCCGAGTTCCAGGCGCAGCAGGCGCGCGGCGCCCGCGTCGTGTCCAATTCGCAGGATGCGCTCGGCGCCTCCCGCAAGATCGACCTTCTAACCAATACCTCGACGCTGGATATTGGCGAGGCCAAGGTGAAGGCCATCTTCGCCTATGAGCGGGTCAAGGTCTGCTACGGCAGCGATCTCGACGGCGTCGATACGCGGCAGTCCTTCTCGAGCTGCTATCCGAGCGTGATCTCGCGAGCCGCGGGGATCGACCCTTACAACGATATCGATCTGCGTCAGCTCACCGGGGAGCTTCAGATCAGCGGCACGGCGCTCGACGGCCGGCTCGATTATCAGGCGGGTGCCTTCTATCTCGAGGGCAAGACCCCCGGCGGTCTTGATACCTTCCGTGTCAACCGCGTCACCTTCGCGCAGGCCAGTGCGACGGCGTTGCAGACGGCGCTGACGATCAATCAGTTCCGCGACACCAGCAAGGCGATCTTCACGCAAGAGACCTTCCGCTTCGGCAACAACAACCAGTTCTCGATCACTGCCGGCGGTCGCTATACGTGGGACACGCGGCGGGCTAGCTTCGGCCGTCTCACTGCGCCTTATCCGACAACGGCAACCATGGCGCCGGCTCTTTCGGCCTATACCTGCACGCTGCCAGGGATTGGCGTCAGCTCCGCTACGCCGCAGACCAGCTGTTATCGGCGACTGGAGGGCAAATATAGCGATTACGGCTATAACTTCAGTGTCGACTGGAAGCCGGCTGACGGTTTCCTCGTCTATGTCACCACGCGCCGCGGCTTCAAGGATGGCGGCTTCAACACTGTCATCGCCTCGGCGAACAATCCCGAATATCAGCCCGAGCGAATCACCGACTATGAAGCTGGCCTGAAGTCCAGCTTCGACGTCGGTCCTGCCAGGCTCCGCTTCAACATCGATGCGTTCACCAGCAAATATGAGGGGCCGCAGCGCTTCGTTTCGGGCGGCTTCCCGGTCACCTCGGTGATCATCAATGCGGGAAATGCCCGTGTGAAGGGCATCGAACTCGAGACGAACCTTCGGCTGGGCGAATTCTCCGTATCAACGCACTACTCGCACCTGATCGGCAACTATAAGCAGTTCATCGATGGTGGCGTGGATGTCTCGGACTCGAAGTTCATCGGCCTTCCGAAACACAGCGGTGGCGCCACGCTGCGCTGGGAGCACCCGCTCCCGGGTGATGTCGGCACGCTCATCGCCTCTACGACGGTCTACGCGACCAGCCGGATGCCTTACATCGCCAACAACTTCGCCAACTACGAAGCGTTCATCGACAACTATGCGACGCTCTCGGGCCGCATCGAATGGCGCGACGTGATGGGCAAGAAGATCGATCTGGCGCTGTGGGGGAAGAACCTCACCGACAAGCTCTATGTTCAGGGCGGCGCGGCGCAGGGGGCGACTTCAGGCATCACCTCGTACCTGTACGCCGAACCTCGGACCTACGGTCTCGAAGCGACCTTCAGGTTCTGATGAGCAGCTCCCGGCGTCCCTAAAGCGCCGGGAGTTTTCTTTTCAGCCGGCGTTCGAGGCGGAGGTGATCTCCATGCATAAGGTTACGCCCCAGGCGTATGTTGTCGTCGATGATTATCGCGCAGCCCAGCAGCTGTGCTTCGATCGGGGTTTGACCGACGGGCTGCCGATCATTCCCCCAGCACTAGACCTCGTCGAGGAGACGCTCGCGCAGACCGGCCGCACACCGGACGAGCAGATCGGCGTGGTGGCGGGCCGGACGCGCGGGGTTTCCGTCGAACAGGCGGCGGTGAGCGCGGTAATGGCCGGCTGCCTGGCCGAATATTTCCCGGTCGTCCTGGCCACCTGGGAAGCCATATTCGATCCTGCCTTCAATGCCGGTGCCGTGCTGGGCTCGTCGGGCAGCACGGCGATAACTGCAGTTGTCTCGGGCCCTTATGCCGACGCGATTGGGATGAACGCGGGCCACAATCTCTTCGGCCCCGGCAACCGCGCTAATGCGACGATCGGCAGGGCTGTCCGGCTCGGCGTCAGAAATGCGCTTGGCTATTTTCCGGGCGGCCTAGATGGATCAGCCTTCGGCAATCAGGCGCGCTACACCGCCCATTTTGCCGAAAGCACACCGCCGGCGCCCTGGCTGCCGCTTCGTCAGCGGCTCGGCTTTGACGAGGCCGCGACCACGGTGACCGTCGCGGTGACGGACGCACCGCGCCAGATGACACACATCCGAAGCGGCAGCGCCGAGAATATCCTGCGCATGCTGGCCTCGGCGATGCGGGATCCTTCCCATTGCGCCGCGGGGCGTGAAAGCACCTACCTGCTTGTTATCGGGCCCGAGCATAGTGCAATCCTGCACGAGGCGGGGCTATCGCAGCAGGAGATATGCGACGCGCTGACCGAGCGCTCGCGGATGTCGCCCGAGGAATTGTCGCTGGGTGGCGTGCCGCTGACGTCGGAGCGCGCGATCCTGGGCGATGAGCGCAAACCACCGCTCGGTCGGGACGGGCGCTGGCCCAGCACCAGCCCGGACAAGGTCATCCTGGTCACCGCCGGTGGAACCGGTGCGGGCTGGTCGCACATCATCTACGGCTACGCGCCCAGCTACGTGACCGCAGCCGTCACAAGGGAGGTTGTCCTACCATGAGCATCACGCTTGTCCTGCCCTTCGGCGATCAGGAGGCGGCCGAACCCGCGATGGCACGCGGAGAACCGCGCCGGCCAACGGCCCGCGTTATGCGGACCAGCCCGGTGCTCGGCCTCATCGACAATGGCAAGCTGAAGGCCGATGTGCTCCTGACAGCGGTGGCCGAGGCGCTTAAAGCCCGCGGCGGCATCGGTGACTATTTCGTGCAGCGCAAGAGTCCGTCGGCGACGCTGCCTGACGCTGATTGCGAGGCGATCGCCCAACGGGCGGATATCGTGATTTCGGGGCTTGGCGATTGTGGCGGCTGTACGGCTTGCAGCACGATCGACGCTCTGCGATGCTGCGCCGGCGGGGCGCTCACCTTCATGTTGGCCAGCGAGAAGTTCGCCTTCCTCGTCGAGGCGACCGAGCGTGAATATGGCATCGCGGGGTTGAACCGGCTCTATGTCGAGCACCCGGTCTGGAATCGGAGCGAGCAATGGTTCGCCGCTATCGCCGAGACGCTTGCTGACCGGATCATGGACGTGATGCGCGGCGAAGAGCGCCACGTCGGTGAAGTGGTCACCATATCCGAAAGTGGGCTCGAAGCGGCGCTGGCGGATCTCAGATCCGGGATGGACGCTGATGGCTACGATATGGCGCTGCAGATCCGGGAGTCCGGTGTGCGCATTGACGTGCTTGCCCGCGAGGGAGCCGGTGTGCTTTGTCTGATGCCCAAAGCCAATTTCGCCCAGCTTGTTGCCTCGACGCTGAAGCGCGCGGGCGTGCCGGCCGAACAGGTCGAAATCACCTATCCGGCCGGAGCGTAGCGAGTGGGCTTAGCATCGCTTCAGCGCAAATCCTGGACCAATTTGACCACCGGCCAGAGCGCACAGCTATCGCGAGGGATTCAACGATGACGATGGAGAATGTGGCGGTCGGGTATAAGCGGCTGTTCAGCCCTCTGAAGATCGCCAACTTCGAAATTCGGAATCGGATCGTCAATACAACCCACCATGCCGCGCTGCCCAAGGACCGCGAGCTGGCCTATCTCCGTGCTCGGGCGCGCGGTGGTGCGGCCCTCTTCGGAATTAACGGCGGGCTTGGCGTCGGCAATTACGGTGTCGGGCCGGGAGAACCGGGTTCGGTTGCCGACTGGGACCGCAATGCACCATCGGGGCTGACGCCGGCGGGCATCAAGCTCTATGACGATCTGGTCATCCCGGGCCTCGCCGACCGGGCGGCGCTGCTCCATGCCGAGGGCGCGAAATGCTTCGCGCAAGTGAATCACGTCGGCGCCGGACAGCATTGGCCGATGCTCCGCGCGGTGATCGGCCCGTCCAATGTTCCCGATACCTATGACGCTCTCGTCCCTCATGGGCTGACTGAGGAGGAGATCGAGGAACTCATCTTCCTGTTCGCGCAGGGCATTCGGCGCATCTGCGAGGCAGGCATGGATGCGGCCGAGTTGCACTGCGCGCACGGCTATCTCATCATGCAGTTCTTCTCGCCGCACTTCAATTGTCGGACGGATCGTTGGGGCGGCTCGCGGGAGAACCGCATGCGCTTCGTCCTCGCTGTCATCGATGCGGCGCGTAAGCTCGTCGGCAGCGATTTCCCCATCGGAATTCGCGTGGGCTATGAAGGCGACGGCGTGAGCCGTGGCCTGACGATCGCCGAGCTGGCCGAAATCTGCGCGCTCCTCTCCGAGCATGTTGCTTATGTCAGCGTCAGCGGCGGCAGCTACTCAGGGCTCCACGATGGCTTTGACGGTGCCTATGTGAGCCCCTGGTACCGTGAACCGGCCTTCAATGCCGAGGCCTGCTCGGCGATCCGGCAGCGCGTCGATGTGCCGGTGCTGATCACAGGGCGGATCGCCGATGGCGCTATCGCGGAAGCGCTGCTGGCCGATGGAACCGCCGACATGGTGGGCATGGTCCGCGCGCTGATCGCCGATCCGGATCTCCCCAACAAGATGCGCTCGGGCAAGGCCGACGAGGTGCGGATGTGCCTTGGCATGTCCGAATGTCACCATATCGGGCGCTTCAGAGTACCCATGACCTGTGCGGTTAATGCAGCCGCAGGGCGCGAGGAAGAGCTGACGCTCGAGCCGGCGCCGGAGCCGAAGACTGTTGTGATCGTGGGGGCGGGGCCGGCCGGGCTCGAGGCTGCTCGCGTTGCCGCCACCCGCGGGCACAAGGTCTATCTCTGCGATGAGGAAAAGCGGATCGGCGGTACGATCCGCTGGCTGGCGAACGATGCGAACCGTCGCAACCTTCTCGATCACACGGTCTATTACGAGCGCATCTTGACCGATCTCAACGTCGAGCTTGTGCTTGGCCATCGGGTAACCGCCGAGGACGTTCGCGGCTTCGAGGCTCATGCGGTGGTCGTGGCGACAGGTGCGCGGCCGCTGGTGCCGGACGTGCCCGGCATCGGCGGCGCGAGCATATTAACGGCGGAAGCGGTGTTTCGTGGAGCGGCGCTCCCGACCGGCCCGATTCTCGTCGTAGGTGGTCTGGACACTCACCTTGCGGGACCGACTGTTGCCGAACTGCTTGCCGACCGCGGCCATGAGGTCACCCTGATCAATGAGCAGGTCGATTTTGCCGCAGCGGCGGAGGACGGGACACGATTCACGATATTAGATCGGCTGAAGCGAAAGCGGGTTCAGATCGTCATGTGCCGTCGTCTTGTCGGAATCGACGGAGGGGCTGCACTGACGGTGGATACCTTCGGTGCGCGGGATGTCCATCGCCTCACCGCCGTGTCGATCGTGCTCGCCTGCGGATTGCTCCCCAACGACGAGATCTATCGCCAGCTCAAGGGCGATATCGCTGAACTCCATCTCATCGGCGATGCAATCGCGCCGCGCCGGCTAATGCACGCGACGGTGGAGGGCGCACGAGTCGGGCTGGCCATCTGAGGCAGGGGATTTCTTTTTCCGGAGTCCCCCCTTCCAACGGCGCTTCGACTAATAGAGCTATCTAATATAGTTTTGGGCAGGATCGTCGCTTGGGTGGCAGAGGCGGCAAAACGCCCATCCGCTTCCATAAAATCCGATATAAGACAGCTATTTAAACCGTTTTTGGCCGCATTCGGGAGGGCTTCAACGCTTCAGTGTCAAAAATCCAGAACCTGTTTGCAATTCCCAAAGGCGAGAGATAGAAGTAGTTCATTAGCATCGAAGCTGCGAGAGGATTCCGCCATGCGCATGGAAGATATGATTTTGATCAGCGTCGACGATCATTTCGTCGAGCCGCCGCACATTTTCGACAATCACACGCCGGCCAAGTTCAAGGGGCGGATGCCCAAGATGGTCAAGACCCCGGAGGGGACGGACGCCTGGATTCTCGAAGACGGCAATCTGATCCGCAGCTTCGGCCTGAACGCCGTCGTCGGCCGCCGGCCGGAAGAGCTCGGCATGGAGCCGACCTCGCTGAGCCAGATGCGCAAGGGTTGTTACGATGTGCATGCGCGCGTCGACGACATGAACGTCAACGGCATCCTCAGCTCGCTGAACTTCCCTTCCTTCGTGGGCATGGCTTCGCAGAACCTCGTTGGCCTTGAGGACAAGGAGCTGGCCAACGCGATCGTCAGCGCGTGGAACGACTGGCATATCGACGAATGGTGCGGTGCCTATCCGGCGCGCTTCATTCCGCTGGCGATCGTGCCAACCTGGGATGCGGAGGCGGCCGCGGCGGAGATCCGGCGCGTTGCCAAGAAGGGCTGCCATGCGGTCAGCTTCCCGCCGAACCCAACCTTAACCGGCCATCCGAGCATCCACCAGGAATATTGGGATCCGTTCTGGAAGGCCTGCGCCGACAACAACGTTGTGATCTGCCTGCACATCTCGGACGCGACCGCCGCCGCTCCGTCCGAAGATACTCCGATCGACGCCTATATCAGCAACATGCAGGTCAGCCTGTATGCCACCGCGTCAGACCTCGTCTATTCGCCCATCCTGCGCAAATATCCCAAAATCCGCTTCGCGCTCTCGGAGGGAGGCATTGGCTGGGTTCCGCACATGCTCGAGCGTATCGACATGGTGCGTCGCCAGCACGGCGCCTGGACACGCCAGGATTTCGGCGGGAAGCTGCCGAGCGAGGTGTTCCGCGAGCATATCTACACCTGCTTCATCTCGGATCGCTCCGGCATCCTGATGCGCGACGTCATCGGCATCGATAACATCGCCTATGAATGTGATTATCCGCACGCAGACTGCCTGTGGCCCAAGGCGCCCGAGCAGCTGTGGAAGGAGGTTGAGGGCGTTCCGGAGGAGCAGATCAACAAGATCACCTACCAGAACGCGATGCGCCAATATCATTTCGATCCGTTCAAGTTTATCGACAAGAAGGATGCGACGGTCGGCGCGCTCCGCGCCAAGGCGGCGCATGTCAGCACCGAATATATGGAAGGCCTGGGGGGCGAGCCGCCCAGCGTCGAGCTGGGGCCGGTGCGTATGAAGCATATCCGCGACCAGCTCGCCTTCTCGCGAAAAAAGGGCGCGGCCTGATCGTCGGCGGAGCGGCGGTCTTCACCGTCGCTCCCTCATCACTCGCAAGGCATCAGATCCGATCTTCCGGGCGAACGACCAGCATAGCGGATCGGAGGGACAAGATGGAAAATCACGCGCGGATGCATGCCGTCGTTGTGGGCGGTGCCTCGGGCATCGGCGCCGGCCTCTGCCGCGCGCTCGTCGAGCGCGGCGCGACTGTGGACCTGGTCGATCTCGACCTTCAGGGGGCGGAAGCGCTCGCCGCCAGCCTCAGGGAAATCGGTGGTGACGTCGTCGCGCATGCGGCCAGCGTCACCGATGAGGAATCGCTGGCGAAGGCGCGGTCGGCGATCGTTGCCCATCGCGGTCACATCGATCTGTTGTTCGCCAATGCGGGCGCGATCGCGATCAAGCCCTTCCTCGAGACGACAATCGAAGACTGGCGGTGGCTGTTCGAGATCAATTGCTTCGGGACGGTCAACACCGTCCGCGCCTTTCTGCCTGCCTTGCTGACGCAGGGCGGCAGTGCACGGATCGCGGTGACTTCATCGATCAGCATGCTGCGCAGTGCCGATTTCATCGGCCAGACCATCTATGTTTCGAGCAAGGCGGCGCAGCACGGCTTCCTCGCCGCACTTGAAGGCGAGGTCAAAGGAACCGGCGTCTCACTCTGCACAATCCTGCCGGGGCCGGTGTCCTCGAGCCTCCGGGCGAAGTCCGAGGCGAGCCGTCCTGGTGCCGTAGCGGTTGCCGTGCCAGGTAAGGCGGCCACCGGCATCATGTCGGGCGAAAAGGCGGGGCGGATCATAGTCGAGGGCGTGCTGGCGGGCCGGCGCTATGTGACCACTCATCCGTCAGAAGGGTCGCGCGTGGAGCTCAGGGCCGAGGAGATCCGGCAGGCCTTTGCCGGTTGAAGCGACCGGCGCCAACGGCGAGCGAATTCAAGGGGAGTGAAATGACCGCGGAAAACCTCGTGAGGCTTGACGACCGCCGCATCATCGTCGCTGGCGGGTCTAATGGCGCCGGCGAAGCGGCGGTGGATGCATATCTGGCGGCCGGCGCGCGGGTGGTGTCGCTCGACATCGGCGATGGCGCCAAGGACGCTTCGCGCGATAAGGCGGCGTTCCGTGCCCTGCGTTGCGATATCAGCAAGTCCGAGCAGGTGGACGCGGCGTTCGATGCCGGCGCAACGTTCCTGGGCGGGCTCGACGCGATCTGCGTACCGGCCGGGATCACCGGCCGCCGTCTGGCCGAGGAAATCACCGAGGAGGAGATGCGCCGCATCTTCGAGATCAACGTGATGGGAACGATGTTCACCAACCAGGCTGCCTTTCGCTATATGAAGGAAACCGGTGGTTCGATCATCAATTTCAGCTCGGTTTCGGGCATCCGCGGCCAGACCATGCGGGCGCACTATTGTGCGACCAAGGGCGCCGTTGCCGCCTGGACGCGGGCGGTGGCGATGGACTGGGCCAAGTACAGCATCCGGGTGAACGCCATTGCGCCGATGATCTACACCTCGATCGTCGACAAGGTGCGGGAGGCCCTGCCCGACCAGGAGCGGGCGGCGTTCGACAAGAGTATCGGCGCAACCCAGCGGCTGCCCGGCGGCCTGCGCGGCCCGGAATCGATCGCGCCGATGCTGACGCTGCTGGCGTCGGAAGGCAGCAGCTACATGACCGGCCAGGTCATCTCGCTCGATGGCGGAGTTCTGATGATGGGTTCCTGACGCTGCCGCCAAGCGCGCTGTCTCGCCTGGAGCCCGACGGCCCCGCGTCATGTCTTCTCGCCGGAAATTTTCTGTTCATGCCATTTATCGTCCCTTGACCTTAAGAGATAACTCTTTACGAAAGTTCTAGGCAAAACGACAGGTGGTAAGAGTGAGCGATCTGCTCGAAGGTTTGGCCGCTTGGCCGCAGCAGGACTTCGCCGAATTTGGTTCGGTCGAGGTTCGGAAGCTCGGCAAGATCCAGCGTCTCGTTGGCTCCTTCCTGGGCCGCAACTGGGTCGCAATCCCGCACGTCACCCACCAGGACGAGGCCGATGTAACAGCGCTTGAGGCGCGGCGTTCCGCGCACAACAAGGCCGGTGGCGACAAGCTCACCATCGTTCCGCTGCTCGTCAAGGCGCTGGCCGATGCGCTGGCCGCCTTTCCCCAATTCAATGCTTCCTATGACGCGAAGACGGGGGAGCTGACGCTCAAGAAATATGTCCATGTCGGTGTCGCGGTCGATACGCCGAACGGCTTGCTCGTTCCCGTCATTCGCGACTCTGACCGCAAATCGCTGGACGAGATCGCCCGAGAAATCGAGAGTGTGGCGGCGAAGGCGAGGACGAAGGGCCTTTCCGTCGCGGAGATGTCGGGCGGATGCATCACGCTGACCTCGCTGGGCCATATCGGCGGGACGGCGTTCACGCCGATCATCAATGCGCCGGAAGTAGCGATTCTGGGTGTGACGCGGGCGCGGACGGTCGCGCAGCCCGACGCCTCTGGCGCGAGGGTTGTCTGGCGGCAGATGCTGCCGCTGTCGCTGAGCTACGACCATCGTGTCATCAATGGCGCTGATGCGGCGCGCTTCGTCCGCTTTCTGATCGATCGGTTGGCGGATGGCGGACTAATCGGCTGAGCGCCGCAATGGCCATCGGTCCGACGCCGGCAACGGCGTCATTTTCGGGAACGGCGTTCATGCCGTTCGGTATATTGAGTTAGTTTTAATAGTCGCGCCGTGGCTCAAGGCTGGCCGGCGAGGGAGTGGGAACGATGGATCTTCGCTATACCGAGGAACAACGCGAGTTCCAGCAACGGGTGCGCCAATTCCTCACTCAGCAATGGGACAGCGCCTGGCTGCGGGATAGTGCCAAGGTCAGCCAGTTCAGGCTGGCCGCGACCGAGCGGGGCTTTCTCTACCGCGGGGTTCCTCGCCGCTATGGCGGGTCCGAGCAGGTCCCCAACGTCATCCACGCGCAGATCATTCGCGAGGAGTTCGCCGCCGCTCGTGCGCCGATGGAAGTGCCCGGCAACGGCGTGGCGTTGCTTATCCCGACCCTGCTTGAGTGGGGCAGCGAGGAGCAGAAGGAGCGCTTCATCGCGAAGACCATTCGCGGCGAATATCGCTGGGCGCAGGGCTATTCGGAGCCTGGCTCGGGTAGCGATCTTGCGTCGCTCACCTCGCGTGCTATCCTCGAAGGGGACCAGTGGGTCATCAACGGTCACAAGATTTGGACGACCTTGGCGCAGAACGCGACCCACATGTTCGCCTTGCTCCGCACCGAGCCCGGGGCGCCGAAGCACCAGGGCATCTCGTACATCCTGGTCGACATGAAGCAGCCGGGCGTCACGGTGCGTCCGATCCGCCAGATCAACGGCGATGACGAGTTCTGCGAGGTCTTCCTCGACGATGTCCGCACGCCCGCCGACTGGCTGGTGGGGCCGCGCGGCGAGGGATGGAACGTCTCGCGCTCCACCCTGCGCCACGAACGCAACCATATTGGCTCTGCCACCCGCACTGTGCCGATGTTCGATCGTCTGGTGAAGCTCGCGCAGCGCACGATCATCGATGGCCGTCCTGCGATCGAGCAGCAGCGTATCCGTCAGCAGCTCGCGACGATCGACGGCTATCTGCAGTCGCAGCTCTGGGCCGGCTATTACCAGCAGACCCTCGGGACGAATGGCGAGAGCCCGGGCGTGCTTGGCCTGGTCAACAAGCTGACGACGACCAACCTCTTCCACAAGATCGCCGCGGTCTCCGCCGACATCATCGGGGATCAGGCGCTCAAGGCCCCGAAGCAGGGCAAGGATCGCGGCGGTGACGAGCGCTGGGTCAACCAGATGCTCGGTTCGCTCGGCCAGGCGATCTCGGGCGGGACGTCCAACATCCAGCGGAACATCATCGCGGAACGTGGTCTCGGCCTGCCGCGCAACAACCAGGATTGAGCGATGCGATTTGACCTGACCGACGAGCAGAAGGCGTTGCGCGACATGCTGACGGCCTTCTCGCGCGAACGCTTCGGCGCGGCCGAGCTGGTCGAGGCGACCCGCGACACCGGGCTCGACCGCGACTTGTGGGGCACGCTCGGCGAGCTCGGTCTCGGCCTCACCATGGTGCCGTCCGAGCATGACGGCCTCGATGGAGATCTGCTGACCTTGGCGGTGATCGCGGAGACGCTTGGCCATTACGCGGTGCCGGCGCCGGTGGTGCCGGTCATCCTGGCGGCCTGGCTGGTCGCGCGGGCCGGGGACGATGGTCAGCGTGCTCGCTGGCTCGAGCCCTTGACGAGCGGTGGCGCGGTGGCGGCCTTCGCCCTCGCGGAGGAAGGCGGCTGGACCGAAAGCGCGTGGACGATAGAGGCCCTACCGCGGATCAGCGGAAGGAAGCTCTATGTCGAGCGGGGCGACGAGGCCGACCTGCTGATCGTTGGTCTGAAGGGCGGCAGGATGGCGCTCGTCGACGCGAAGTCGGCGGGCGTCAGCTTCATGCCGATCGACACCAACGATCGGACCCGGCCGCTTTGTGAGGTTGCCTTCGAAAACGCCGAAGCCGGTCTGCTCGGGGACGCTGAGATCGTCGAAGCGCTGATCGACGCCCTCCTGGTCGGCCATGCCGCGGGCGCGCTCGGCGCCGCCAGCGCGGGGCAGGAGCGGGCTGTCACCTACGCGATGGAGCGGAAGCAGTTCGGCCAACTGATAGGCTCGTTCCAGGCGCTCAAGCATCAGCTCGCCGACATGAGCGTCGAGATTGAGCCGGCACGGTCGCTGGTCTGGTATGCCGCGCATGCCTGGGATACCGGACGCGACGACCGTCGGCGGATGGCGGCGCTGGCGAAGGCGCATCTCGGCGACATCGCGGTGGCCACCTCGCGCAATTCGATCGAGGCGCATGGTGGCATCGGCTACACGTGGGAACACCCCATGCACATCTTCCTCAAGCGGGCGATGCACGATCGCACGGCGATGGGGGATTCCGCCTTCCATCGCGAGCGGGTGGCGCAGCTTTCGGATTGGTAGATCAGGGCTCGCACTTGGCGCAGCTGTCGCCTCGACGTTCAGGCGATGTCCAGGGCGGCGCTGGGATCATCCCCGCCCCGTGAACCGGCCTGGGCTCCCTCGCCATGCATATCCCACCAGGGAAGCGCATCGGCGTCCAGCGTAGCGCTCCAGTCATAGACGAGGATCCGCTCCGCGAAGAGCCATCGTCCCTCGATGCGCTTGAGCTTGTCCAGATAGCGGGCGCGGACATGTTCGTCCCTCAGCACGCCATCACGATTGGCACGATGGACCACGCTGAGATAGGATTGCGCAACAGCGCGGTCGCCATCGAGCCTGATGAGGATATTGCTGACCATATGATGGGTCATGACGATCGGCGACGGGCCGGCGCGACCCTCGATCAGCTGCTTCACCGAGCCGTTGAACAGACCATAGGCTAGCGTGGCGTCTTTGGTGCACAGGCTCGCCAGCAGCCGGTCGTCCTGCCGGTCGATCGCGTGGGCATATTGCCAGATGCGTTCGCAGATCGCTTGCTTGTCGAGCAGTTCCGCGACATCCGACATCCTCCTGTGACGCCCTATGGCAGCCACGGTGTGACGGAGGGCAACTCGGTTTGCCACTGCGTCTCGTGACAACGACGCGCGATCAGCCAGCCGGCTCCTTCGCGTCGAAGTCGATCACGATAGCGGACTCCGCGCACCACGATCCTTTCCGGGGTCGAGTGTTGGTCCACCAGATAGGCGACGGCAAAGGTGTCTGCGCTGGCACCGTCGCCGTCTAGGTCGATGGCCATACTGCTGGTGACATGGCTCGTGGACTTGAAGCGGCCGGACGCGAGCTTGTCGCTGATGCTGACCCGCCCCGTGCAATTGAGCGTGCCGCCTTCGCTCTCATAGACCGCGTCCTCGGTGAAGACGCTCGCCAGCAGGGATTTATCGGCGCGGTCTATCGCGGCGAAATAGCGATCAACCGTCCGCCGGACGGCCCAATAGTCGCTGTGCTCCGGGCTGTTGTCGCCCATGGTCATGCTCCTCAGATTGGATGGCGCGGTCGGAGGATCAGCCGCCCTTGGCGTCGGCTCCATAGAGATATTCCTCAATGCCGCGATGGAAGGCGCGGACTGCGGCCTCCTGCACCGGATTGTCGCGCATCCCCTGGAAACCGCGTGAGTGCATCCCCGCTTGGCATGCGATCAGATTGTCGAAATCCTGCTCAAGGAACGGGTTCTTGCCCGTGAAGGAGGCGATGTCGGGATAATATTCGTGGTTGATCGGCGGCTCACCGCCGGGGCCATAGCGTTCGAGCCACCAAACATCGTAGATGCAGGATTCCGGATCATCGCCGTTGGGTCGGGCGCGATACCATTGGGCACCGTCGAGCGTCGGCAGCACGATCTGGTTGGGGAAGATGTGCCAGTTGATGCCGGCGCGGGCGATGTCGGCGTCGGTGAGATTCTCCGGCCACCGCGCGCCGATGCTCTCCATCTCCTCGCGGTGCAGCTTGCGATAGCGCGTCTGGATCTCGACGACGGTCTCGTCGCCCGGCTTCTCGCTGACCAGCCGGTCCGCCGCGCGTAGCGTGGCCGGGGAGATCAGCGCGTGCAGCAGCTCATAGCGTTCATATTCGCGCGCGCGGATCTGGTCGCGAAGATCGTCGAACTTCTGGACAAAGGCAGTGGGAGCCGCCTTGTTCACTGGCGGGTAGAAGAAGTGCCCGTGATGATGGCCGTGCGCCGCCGAAGCCGACTTCGGAACGCCGAACCGCAGGAATTGCGGATGGGTGGCTTCGACATGATAGGCTTCGTTGAAAGCGTTGAGGATCGTCTTCCAGTTCACGGGGAACACGATGGTCTGATGCCAGGCGATCCGCGTATTCTCTATCTCATAATGCTTGAGATATTCCGGCAGCGGCGAAAGATAGTCGAGCAGCTCCGGGGCGTCGGGGTCCATGTTGACCCAGATCCAACCTGCCCACCGGTCGAAGCGGACCTCCTTCAGTGCAAGCTCCTCGGGCGTATGGCCGGGCAGGCCTTCATAGTCTTCCGCCGCGACTACATGGTTGATCGAGCCGTCGCGATTCCAGCGCCAGCCATGGAAGGGGCAGAAGATTACGGGCCCTGACTTGCCGCAGCCGTCTAGCAGGCGTCGGCCGCGGTGCTGGCAGACATTGTAGAAGGCTTTCAACTCGGTTTCCGAGGAGCGTATGATGACGATCGATTCCTTGTCGATATCGAACACCACGAACTGGCCGACTTTCTCGACCTCCTGCTCGCGGCAAGCCATCATCCAGACCTTCGGCCATAGCGTTTTGCTTTCCAGCCGGGTGACATCTGGCGAATAGTAAATTTCAGGCGCCAGCAGATTCGCGGTCGTCATAGCAATCCTCTTGCGCCTATTTAAACTTATTCCTCTTCTGCCAGAGGAGGGCGGCAATTAGTAAGGATTGGCCTAAGGATTTCCGCTTGTCAAGCTAAACAGTAATCTCTATAGGTGCATCGTCGAAGTTGAGCGGAGGGATGTGGGTGGATCTGACGGTTGGGCCCGAAGAGGAGCAGATCGTCGACTCGGCGCGGCAGTTCGTTTCTCGTGCTCTGCCGATTTCGCGGCTGCATGAGTCCGCCGGCCGCCTCTCGGACAACATCCGCGAACAGATTGCGGCGATGGGCTGGTATGCGATCGCCCTGCCCGAGGATCTGGGGGGACTGGGCCTGTCCTGTGTTGAGGAAGCTCTCGTCTTTCGCGAGATCGGGCGCGGCCTTGGCCCAACCATGGTGCTGGCCAATATGCTCGCAGCGCATGTCGCCGCCGGCGGAGGTCGGAACGATCTGGCGGAAGCGCTGATCGCCGGTCAGTCCAGCGCCGCCATCCTCGTTCCGCGGCCGGGCGCCTCCACTGGCGATCTGCAGTGTGCGGCCATCTACGATTGGGACGGGGCGTCGTGCGCGGTGGTCGCCGGCCTGGATGGTGCCGTGCTGTTCGATATGGCGGACCTGACGGTCGATCCCCGGCCGTGCCTCGACAAATCGGTTTCGATGGGCCGGGTCAGCGGGTCGCGCGAAGCCGCGATCGCACATCTGGACGGGCCGGCGGTCTATCGTCGCGCGGCGCTCGGGGTAACGGCCATGCAGATCGGCATTTCCGAAGCGGTGACCGCGATGATCGTCGACTATGCTAAGGTGAGGGTCACCTTTGGCAAACCGATCGGCGCCTATCAGGCGGTGCGCCACTGCTGCGCGGACATGCTGGTCCGGAGCGAGGCGTCGCGCGCCCAGCTGCTCTATGCGGCGGTCTCGCTGCGCGATCATCTGCCTGAAGCCGATCTCATGCTCGAGGCGGCTCACGCCGTGGCGCACGACGCGGCGACCCGCAACGTTGACGACAATATCCAGCTCCATGGCGGTGTCGGCATCACCGAAGAGCATGATGCCCACCTCTTCATGAAGCGGGCGCAACTTCTCGGCCAGTGGTTCGGCTCGGTGGCTGTCACCTTGGACCGGATAAGGGCCGCGTCACTCGCGGCCGCGAACTCTCATTGAGTATTGGCGGATAGCGATGGACCTTCAATATTCATCAGCAGAGGAGGCCTTCCGGCTTCGGGCGCGTGCCTGGCTCGCCGAGAACAAGCCCACCCATCCGCGCCCGGTCGACCCGTTCGAAGCCGGAGCGTTCGATCGGGCGTGGCAGCGCACGCTGCATGAGGGCGGCTTTGCGGGGATCAACTGGCCGAAAGAATTCGGCGGCGCCGGGCTGTCGCTGTTCGAGCAGGTGATCTGGTATGAGGAGATCGCCCGCGCGCATGCTCCGGGCATCAACTCGCTCAGCATCACCGTGAACCATGCCGGCCCCACGATCATCAAGCATGGCACCGACGAGCAGAAGGCCTTCCACCTGCCGCGCATCCTGAAGGGCGAAGCGGTCTGGTGCCAGGGCTTCTCCGAGCCGGGTGCCGGGTCGGATCTCGCCGCCTTGCAGACGCGGGGCGAGATCGTCGGCGACGAGCTCGTCGTCAACGGCCAGAAGATGTGGACCTCCTACGGCCATATCGCCGACTATCAGGAGCTGCTCGTCCGCACCGATCCGGGCTCGAAGCGCCATCATGGCCTGACCTGGGTGATCTGCGACATGAAGGCGCCCGGTATCCGCGTCACGCCCATCATCAACATGATGGGCGAGCGGCATGTGAACATGGTGTTCTACGACGATGTCCGCATCCCGCTGTCCAATGTCGTGGGCGAGATCGGCAAGGGCTGGGGCATCGCCATGTCGACGCTCTCGATCGAGCGCGTTATGTCCTTCCTCGCCGATCAAATCGAGCTGCTCGAGAGGGTCAACAAGGTCTTCGCGCTTGCGCAAACCACGCGGCTGGAAAGCGACAAGCTTGCCAGCGAGGACGACGAGATCATGCGCCGTCTCGCCCGGGTCAAGGCGGAGGCGCTCTCCACGCGGGCGATGACGCTGTCCAACCTATCGCGCCTCAACCATGGCGGGGAGGCCGGTTTCGAAGGCTCGATCATGAAGCTGTTCGTCACCACCGCCTATAAGCGGCTCAGCGCGATCGTCGCCGACATATTGGGCCCCGATTTCCTGGAATATGGCACCGACCGGACCAGCAACCGCTGGACCTACGATTTCATGTGGGCGTGGGTGCTGACGATCTCCGGAGGCAGTTCCGAAATCCAGCGGGAAGTGATCGCCGATCGCATCCTCGAACTTCCCCGGGCGAGGTGACCCGATGGGTGTGATCCGCGATCGTTTGAACGCCGTTTTCGCGCTCGACCCGTCCGCGAATTGCGTCGGGACGCCGGATGGCGTCTGGTACAGCTATGGCGTGGTTCGCCAGGCGATGGAGCGGCTGGACGCCGCCCTGACGGAGGCCGGCATCGGCGCCGAAGCGGCGGTGGCTGTGCTACTGCGCAATCGGCCCGCCAACTATGCGGCGGTGCTGGCGCTGGTGTCGACTGGCCGCTGCATCGTCACGGTCAATCCGCAGCTCCCGCCGCAAGCGCTTATCGAGGACGTTACCGATCTTTCGGCCGCAGCCGTTGTTGCCGACGAAGAGGATTGGGAAAAGGACGGCTTCAGGGAGGCGGTGGCGGCCAAAGGCATGCTGGCGATCAGCATCGCGGGCAAGGCTCGCGCCATCAGCGTGGGACCGATTGCTGGCTCGGCCGCGTCGCTCGCGGCTCGCGAGGCGCGCATGCCGGGCACCGCGCTGGAGATGCTGACGAGCGGCACGACCGGCAAGCCCAAGCGTATCAAGCTCTCCTATGACAGCCTGTCGCGCTCGCTGGCGTCGGCGTCGGCCTATGAAGAACGGTCGGGCGGCGAGCTGAAACTCAAATCGGCCGTTGGCATCCAGGTCATGCCGCTCGCCCATATCGGCGGCTTCAACGGTGCGATCTATCAGACCTACAATGCCCGGTCGTTCGTCCTGATGGAGCGCTTCGACGTCGATCAGTGGCATGCGATGATCATCAAGCATCGCCCCAAGTTCACTAATCTGCCACCCAGCGCCTTCTACATGGTGCTCGATCGCAACTTCCCCAAGGAGGACCTGTCGAGCCTGCTCGCACTGCGCTGCGGTTCGGCGCCGCTCGATCATGAACGCGCGGTCGAGTTCGAGCAGCGCTATGGCGTCCCCATTCTAGAAGCCTATGGCGCGACCGAGTTCGCCGGCGGTGTGGCGGGCTGGACGATCAGCGACCATCGCGCCTTCGCCGCCGCCAAGCGCAAGAGCGTCGGCCGGGCGGTGGCGGGTGTCGAGCTGCGCGTCGTCGACCGCAGCAGCTTCGAGCCGCTCGCGACCAATGAGGAGGGGTTGCTCGAGGTAAGGTCAAAGCAGCTCAGCAACGGCAACCAATGGGTGCGGACGTCCGATCTCGCCCGGGTCGATGAGGATGGTTTCCTCTTTCTCCTGGGCCGTGCGGACAGCGCGATCATCCGCGGCGGCTTCAAGGTAATGCCCGACAAGGTCGAGGAAGCGCTGAAGAGCGAAGGCGGAGTCGCCGAGGCTTGCGTGGTCGGCATCCCCGACGCCCGTCTTGGCCAGGTGCCCGTCGCGGTCATCGTCCCGGCCACGGGAGCAGTGATCGACCTGGAGTTCATTCGGCAGAATCTTCGCGCCCGGCTGAAGGCCTATGAAGTGCCGACGGAAATCCGGATTATCGACAGCCTGCCGCGGACCCCGTCGATGAAGGTGAGCCAGGCTCAGGTCCGCGAGCTGTTTCAGCCCGCAAAGCTGGCTGCGGATTGACGCCAATCAGAAGAGTTTAGGAGATAGAGAATGCAACAGCGGAACGTCGGCCGGTCTGGTCTCAGGGTTTCCACCGTCGGCCTCGGCTGCAATAATTTCGGCTGGACGATCGACAAGGAGACTTCGCGTCCCGTCGTTCATAAGGCCCTGGATCTGGGCATCAGCCTGTTCGATACGGCCGACTATTACGGCTCGACACCCGGAGACTCGGAGGAGGTGCTTGGCGATCTGATCCAGGGACAGCGTGAAAAGATCGTGCTGGCAACGAAGTTCGGAGTGCCTTTGGTGGGCGATCGCACGCCGAACAATTCACGCGCCTATATCCTCCAGGCGATCGAAGGCAGTCTGCGTCGTCTCAAGACCGACTGGATCGACATCTACATGATCCATTGGCCCGATGCGTCGACCGCGATGGAAGAGACGCTGCGCGCGCTCGACGACATCGTGAAGTCCGGCAAGGTACGCTACATTGCCTGCTCGAACCTCACCCCCTGGCGCATCGTCGAGTCCAAGTGGATCGCCAAGGAAGCTTCGACACACAGCTTCATCGCTGCGCAGGACGAATATAATCTGTTAAACCGGAATGTCGAAAAGGACATGGTGCCGGCGCTGCAGGCTTACGGGATGGGCCTGATCCCCTATTTCCCGCTCGCTTCGGGGCTGCTCACCGGCAAATATCTTGAGCCCGAAGCCGAGGGACGGCTTCAGCAGAACTTCCTGAACCTCGGCAACAGGCTGCTCACCGAAGCCAACATAGCTAAGGTTCGCGCGCTGAACGACTTTGCCAAGCAGCATGACCATAGCTTGCTGGAACTCGCAATGAGCTGGACCGCTAGCCGGCCGGCCGTATGCAGCGTCATCGCCGGCGCCACCAAACCCGATCAGCTCGAGCATAATGCGAACGCGCTCAATTGGACTTTCACCCCGGATGAGCTCGCGGAGATCGATCGCATTCTGAACGGAATTGCGGGAGTGGAATCATGATCAACGGTATCCACCACGTTTCGCTATCGACCACCGATCTCGACCGGCTTCTGGGATTCTACAGGGATCTGCTCGGTCTTTCGGCGCGGCATGTCTCGGTGCTCGAGGAAAATTACGAGGCGTTCGAGACCGTCGTCGGCATGAAGAGTGCGAAGGGCCGCGCCGCCAGCCTCAGGGCCGGAAACATCCAGATCGAATTCTTCCAATATACCAATCCGGTGCCCCGGCCCCTGGGCAAGCAACCAGCATGCGATGCCGGCATTCGTCATATCTGCTTCGATGTGACGGACATCATGTCGGAATATCGTCGGATGAAGGAAGCCGGCATCGAGTTCGTCTCGGAGCCGCAGCATCTCAAGGCGAAGGTCTGCTCGGTCTATGCCTATGATCCCGATGGCAATATCGTCGAGTTCCAGGAGATCTTCGAGGGCAGCCCGGTGGAGCGCGTTGCCATGCCGCCTCGGACCTGACGAACAGCAGGGATTACGGCAAACGCCGCCGGGAGCAGCCATGAGGCCGCTCCCGGCGTTTTCGTTTCAGTACATTTCGAGGTGGCCTTCCATGATCAGCTCGCCCTGCGTCATCCGGCGCAGGACCATGACATCGGCGCCTTGAAGCCCGCGATGGTTGTGCGGGCTGAAGCCGATGCAAGTCCGTGGGCCGCCCGATGCCGCCGGGAGCATCTGAACCATTTCCAGACCGCGGCGGATACCGTCCGGCGTCATGATCGGCGCCAGAATGACGCCTTCCATCAAGGTCGTGACCGCGTCGCGGAACAGCCCCAGCAGCTCGCCGCTCGGCCGCGCCACGTCCGGATAGCGCGTCATATAGTCGGCCATGAATTTGGCGTTCACCTTGTTGTCGTCGTCCCACATGGTGGTGCCGACCCAGCCCTCGAAACCCGCCTTGGCGTCGGGATTGGTCGCGCCATGGAAGGCGTCGTTCATCACCCTGGGAACGTCCCAGTCGGAATTGGTCACATATTCCGCCCACTTGTACGACATCACGCCCGAGCCGAAATGGGCCAGGGCATCGGGATTGAGCGCCCGGAAGTCGCTGACCGCTTCCGCGAACAGATCATTGAGCGTCGGCGTGACGAGCTGCGGGAAGCGGATGTCCGACAGGATCTTGATGCTGGCGCGTGCGCAGGCATTGCGGAAGTGCAGCACATTTTCGAGGATATGGTCGGCGCGATCCCAGGTGATCGCGATGCGTTTATAGCCCTTCTGGCGCAGCCAGCTTGCCACCGTATAGACGTCGTGCGGAATGCTCCCCCAACTGATCGAGAAGCTCCAATCGGACATCGCGTGCGTCGTCGCGCCAGTGTTGAGCAAGGGAACCTTGCGCGCATCGGCATGAGGGGTGAGCGCGATGCAGTCGTCCGCGTGATGCCCGCCCAGAACGGCCAGCACGCCCTCGTCGCACAGCTGGTGGAAGGCGTTGATGCTGTTCTGGATGAAGCCGGCCGGCGGCCCCCAGGGATAGACCTTTATGAACTCGACGCCGCGTTCGAAGCGGCCCGATTCCCGATATTGCTCGGCGACGAGATCGTAGATCCGCTCGGCATGCTCGGTGTAACGGGGCGGATTGTCGAGAAGGAGGCCGATCTTCAGGGGATCGCCGCGTTCCTTATACTGGTCCCTTCTAGTCACGATGTTCCTCCCGATCGTCTGTGTTTGAGCTACCCGTTCCTACCAGCACCCCCTTCGGGGTGCCAACCAATTCAAGCAACTCTATATGATAGATGATCGGAGTGGCAATGATGTCGCATTGCCCAGAATGCCCCTAAAAGAGCCCATTCATGTATCATGGTGAGTTGATTTGGTTGCCTATCGCCTCTTAATAGATAATTGATTCGGCGGCTAGCTGTCGACATCCACCGGGGAGGGCACGAATGGATGAGCAGCGGAGCGACCAAGACGCGGTGAAATCGGGCAACCATCCCATCCTGCCCGTCATGATCGCGCTGATGACGGCCGATCTCGCTGCCGCCTTCGAGACCACGATGATCTTCGCTTCGATCAATACCTTTCTGGAAGAGTTCGGATCTCCGACCGGTGTGGGCTGGCTCATCACCAGCTATCTCCTCGTTTCGGCTTCGGCCGCCGCCTTGGTCGGGCGATTGGGTGACATCTACGGGCGAAAGCGGGTGCTGCTCATCGTCCTGTCGCTCGCCGCGTTCGGATCGTTGCTGAGCGCCGTCGCCTCCGACCTTTCACTGGTGATCGTCGGCCGCGCGATCCAGGGCTTTGCGGGAGCAGCGTTGCCGCTGTGCGTCGGCCTGACCCGCCAGCTCCTGCCGCAGCGCTATATGTCGATGGGCATCGCCCTGGTCACGACCACATCATCGCTGGGCGGTGCGGTCGGCTTCATAGTGGGCGGCGCACTGGCCGAGCATTTCCACTGGTCGAGCATCTTCGTCACGAGCAGCGGCCTTGCCGTCGGCGCGCTGGGGCTGAGTGCGATGCTGCTCCCGAACGTGCCAGCCTCGGGGCAGAGCGGGCGCCTCGATGTGCTTGGCGGCGTCCTGTTCGTTCCGGGGATCGTCGCGGTCCTGATCGCGATCAGCAACATCGGCAAATGGGGTGTTGGCGATCCCAGGACGATGGGGCTGCTCGCCGCGGCGGTCGCTAGCATCGCCCTCTGGGTACGCCACGAGCTCCGACATCCCAATCCGCTGATTGACGTGCGTCTGCTGGCCGATCGCAGATCGGCGCTGGCCAACATCACCATGGCTCTCTTTGCGCTGGGCGGCATGCAGATGGCGCTGATGCAGACCTTGCTGTTGCAGCAGCCTTCGTCGACCGGCATCGGCCTCGGCATCTCGGCTGCGCTCGCCGGCCTGCTCCAAGCGCTCGGTATAGCGATCGCCATCGTCACCGGCCCGCTCAGTGGCTATGTCTCGACGAGGCTGGGTGCGAAGACGGCGATGATCGGCGCGCTTTCGATTATGACCGCTGGCATCGGAGGCATGGCACTCCTCAATGGATCGGTGGACTGGATGCTCGCGACGATGATCATGGCGAGTGCCGGGATCACCGGCTTCGTCGCTGCCCATCCCAACATTGTGGTGGCGGCGGTCCCGGCGGGGCGGACGAGCGAGGCGGTCGGCTTCTCCGGGGTGGTCCGTGCGATCGGCCAGGCGATCGGCAATCAGATCGTGGTTGCCCTGCTGGCCAGCTCCACTGTTGTCGCGGCGGCCGGCGGAACCGCTTTATGGCCTTCGCCGGCCGCCTTCATGCTGGCGTTCGCCTATCTCTTGCTGGGCTGCGGCCTGGTGATGGTCTCGGCCTTCTTTCTACCCGGCAGGCAGGCATGCACAGCCTAGCCTGGCGGATTGAGCCGCTGACCGGGTCGCCACTGCGGTGTTTGGATCAGGCCACCGGCTCGAAGAAGGCGTGGAGCTCCTGCTTGACGATCTTGCCCATGACATTGCGGGGCAGCTCGTCCAGCGCCTTCCAGAACACCGGTACCTTATAGCGCGCGAGCTCCATCTCGCACTGAGCTCTTAGGTCCTCGAGCAGTGCGTCGCTTTCCGTTCCGGGATTGACCTGGACGAAGGCGGCCGGGACTTCGCCGAGCCGTCGTTCCGGCATGCCGACCACGGCGCAGTCGACAACCCGTTCATCGAGCCGGATGATCCGCTCGATCTCGGCAGGATAGATGTTGGACCCGCCACGCACGATCAGTTCGCTCCGGCGGGAGTGGATGAACATCTCGCCGTCCGGATCAACCCGGCCCATATCGCCGGTGTGCATCCAGCCGTTGCGCAGCAGCTCCTCGGTGGCTTTCGGATTGTTCCAATAGCCGAGCGTGGGCGTGTAGACATCGGCCCATTCGCCGGTTGAGATCGGACGGATCACGATCTCGCCGACCTCGCCAGCGGGCAGCCGTTGGTCGTCATTGTCGACGGTCGCGACGTCGAGGTGCCGCATGGCGCGGCCGACCGCGCCCTCGGTCGCCGGAGTGCTGTCGACCGTGCGCGAGACCACCGTGGGATTTTCGGTCAGGCCGTAACCGATCGTCGGCTTGTGCCCGAAGCGGGCTTCGTAAAGCGCCGGCATGCCCTCCGGGACCATCGCCGCGCCGACCACTACCCAGGTCAGGGACTCGACCTGGGCCGGATCGATGTCGGGCGAGGTCAGGAGATCTTGGATGAGTGTGGGGACGAGCGACAGTGTGTTGATCTTCTCGGCGCCGATCCACTCGGCGAGACCTGTGACATCGATACGATCCATGCAGACCAGCGTATTGCCGGCGGAAAGGGCCGAAAGCGGCCCGCCAATCAGCATGTTCAGTATGGTCATGGGCGAGGCTTGCCCGCGGATCGCTTCGAGCCGCTTGTCGCCGACGACGAGGGCCGCCATCGTGGCCGCCACCATCATGTTGTGCTGGCTGTGGACGGCGCCCTTCGGTCGGCCGGTTGTGCCGCTGGTATAGGCGATGCCGGCAGGCGCCCAAGGATCGATCGCGATATCGGCGCGCGATGCGCCGCGATGCGCCGCCACGCCTGCGGTCCACTCACAGTCGCCCACCGGTTCCATCACGATCAGCCGGCGACCATCGCCGCCAATACCCGCGGAGCGAAGGTCCTCCGCGATCCGGGTCTCGGCCAGGACCACGCGCGGCCCGCCATCTTCGATCAGGTAGAGCTTCTCCGGCGTTGAATAGTTGCGATTGATGCCGAACCAGATGAGGCCGAGCCGCTGGGCGGCGAGGAAGGCGATGACGATTTCAGGATGGTTGGAGGCCGATGCGGTAATGCGGTCGCCCATAGTCAAGCCGAGCGACTGGAGATAGGCGGCCGCGGCGTTGATCTCCTGCTCGAGTTCCGCAAACGTTAGGCGGCGATGCCGGCCAATGAGCGCCATCTTGTCGGGGCGAGCCGCGAGCGATTCGTCGATGAAGGTAACGACGTCTTGCGGACCTACCGGTATTGGGGTTCGCGCGGGCGCTGGTTTCAGGCCATGCTCTGCCAGCTTTTCGTCGGTCCACATGCCCTTCGTCACGCCATCCTCCCTTTCGCCCGTCCTATTAAAACAGATAACCTTTATGGGTCAATCGTAATCGATGGTAGTGCGCCGAATCCGAAAATATTGGATATTTGTCGGCTATGAGGTGGAAATCAGTTGCCGATATGGATTTTGCACTCCTATAGAGTTATCTTTGATCGCGCGGCTTCGATGCGGGATTCGAGGATATTGGATGCTGCCCATCACGACTTTGTTGCCGAGTCTCGCCAGCGGAGAAGAGGATGCCCAGGCGGGGCAGACCGCGGTACGGCGGGCGGTCCTCGCGCTACGAGAGGATGCGCTACAGCTGCCTGTCGGGGGGCTTCTGGGACGCGAGGATGAACTCGTTGTACGATATGGCGTCAGTCGGCCAACCTTGCGGCAGGCCGCTGGCCTGGTTGCGCAGGAGCAACTCATCCAGGCCCGTCGCGGTGTTGGTGGCGGCTATTTCGCTAGCCGGCCCGACTCCTCCGCGGTGGCCAATCTCGCGGCGATTCTTCTGCAGGTTCATGGTGTGCGTCTTGATCAGATGCTGCATGCGATCGATCCGATCCGCGCCGAATTAATTCAGCTTGCCGCCGAGAAGGCGAATGATGACCACCTCGCCGAGCTGAAGGCCTTTCTCCATGCCGACCAAACCGCGCCGGAGGCGGAATACCGATTTCGCGACTTCCTCAAGGCCGAGCTGCAGCACAACGACATCATCGCTCGGGCTTCGCACAATGAGGTGCTCAGCCTGTTCCTTCGCATCCTCCTCCAGCTGGTGGCGACGCTGCGGCGGCAGGATGACATCCTGTTCGGCCGGCGCTCGCGAATTGCCAGCTGGCGGACGCAACGGAACAAGATGCTGCGTGCGGTGGTCGAGCGGGATGCCGAGCTCGCTACGCTTGAGGCTCGTCGCTGCGCCCGGCTGATGCGTCGGTGGATCATCGAGGACCAGGAACAGGCCCAGCAGGCGTCGCCGGTCGATCCGTCAGCGTTGGGTGCATGAACGTGGATGGCAGGGAGGCGGATGTGACGGAGATGTCGGCGCAGGAGCGGCTGCTCGCGATCGAGGAGGTCAAGAACCTGCGTGCGCGTTATTGCCGCGCCATCGACACCAAGGACTGGAATCTCCTCCGGTCGACGCTGGCGCCGGACGTCCGTCTGGACCTCCCATCGCTTCGCGAACGCGGCGGCCTCGACGGTGCGGACGCTTTCGTCGAGCTGGTTTCCACCTGGTTCGCGACCACGCCCTCGCTCCATGCCAATTACCTGCCCGAGATTGAGATCGCCTCGCCCTCCTCGGCCACCGGCGTCTGGCAACAGCAGCATTTCTTGCCCCATCGCTATCAGGCCGAGGTCCATCATGGCCATGGCTATGGCTACAGCCATGACAGCTATGAGAAGATCGAGGGCCGCTGGTTCATGAAGAGCGTGAGGCTGGCGCCGCTGTTCGAGATCATCTGACGACAGGCTGCCACCCCGGTTTCACCGATGTCGCCCGCCGCAGGCGGGCCAGGAAGAGGGTCTTGGAATGAAGCGCATATTGGTAACGGGCTGTTCAAGCGGCATTGGCCGCGCGATCGCGATGCAGCTCAGCGGGGAAGGGCATCGCGTCGTGGCGACCGCGCGCAATGCGGAGACGCTCGCCGATCTCCCGGTCGCCCGGCGGCTCGCGCTCGACGTTAGGGAACAGGCATCGGTAGATGCTGCGATCGCCGAGGCGGGCGAGATTGACGTGCTCATCAACAATGCCGGCTTGGCGATGTGGGGCCCGCTCGAGCTCAATGAGGTCGGTGATATCGAGCGCCTGTTCGATACCAACGTCAACGGCGTTATCCGTATGACCAAGGCCGTGTTGCCTGCGATGCGCGAGCGGCGGTCGGGCCGGATCATCCAGATATCGTCGGGTGCGGCGCGGCGCCCCCAGCCGCTGGTCGGAGTCTACTGCGCGAGCAAGGCGGCGGTGGAATCCTTCTCCATGGCGCTTCGGATCGAGATGCGCGCCTTTGGCGTAGGCGTGGCGATCGTTGGAATGGGGGCGGTGCAATCGAATATCGACCAGAACCGCTTCGTCGCCGACGCCTCGGGGACCGCATATCAGGAGGTTATGGCTGCAATGATCGCCCGGGTCGCTGCGATGCGGGGTGAGGCCTATTCGGCCGCGGCGGCGGCAAAGGTCGTCGCAGGCGTGGTCAATGCCGAGAATCCGCCGTTCCGGACCTACGTCGGCGAAAGCTTCGAGCGTGGATTGGCCGAAGTCGCCCAGCTGTCCGACGGCGATTATGAGGACCGCTTCTTCAAGGTCCTCCATGCCGCCTGAAGGCCCCAGCCTGCGCGATGAGGATCTGGCCCGGCTCCGCGCCGGGCTGGAGACCGCGCCCGTCAGGGTCGAGCGGTTGGGCGGGATCGGGCTTCGCGTGACGCTCGCCCGTTCCGAGAAGCGCAACGCGATCAGCATCGCGACGGCCAAGGGCTTGACGGCACTCCTCGATGGGGTGGCTTCGATGCCTTCGGTACGGTTGGTCGCGATCGCGGGCGATGGCGACGACTTCTGCGGCGGCGTCGATCTCGGCGATCGCGGCAGTCCGGACCCATTGGAGAATATCGGTGCGATGGCGGATCTGTTCCGCGCAATTGCCCGGCTGCCACAATATAGCGTCGCCCTCGTCTCGGGCGTGGCCTTTGGTGCGGGCCTCGGCATCGTCGCCGCATGCGATAGCGCGGTGGCGACAGCCGACAGCCGGTTCGGAACGCCGGAAGCCCGGAGCGGGCTCATTCCATCGGTGATCAGCCCCTATATCCTGAGAGCGATCGGGCGAAGGGCCGCCATCAGTCTGTTCACGACGGGATTGCCCATCGATGCCGAACGTGCGCTGGGCCTTGGCCTCATTGTCAAGGTCGTCGCGGATCGCTCCGTGCTCGACGCCGAACTGGAGGTCTTGCGGGACGGGATTCGGCGCGTCGCCCCCGATGCCATGCGTGCAGCTAAACAATTATCGGATTTCGACGGGCGCCCCATCGATGCGGCCCTCGTTACCCAGACCGTCGAGCGGACCGTCATTCGGATGCAATCGCCTGAGATCCGGCACGGGCTCAAGGCATTTCGTGACAAATCTCTTCCGCCATGGGCCTTGGAAGACGAGTCCGAAAATCGATAGTGGCCATCGGATTGAGTATCTTTTTTTGTCAAATCGCGGTTAAAGAGTTTACTATTTTATCGCGACGCGGTAGCGACGCCCTATCAAAGTTGTTCTGAAGAGAGGCGTTGATGGCCGATCAAGGGCTAATCAGGGGAAAGATCACCGACCGGGATCTTGAGTTACTGCGTAAGAGGATCGGATTCCCGAATCCTACCCTGCGTACCGGCTTGAGCACCAATCCCTGGAACCCCGTGGTCGACGCGGAAGGCGTTCGTCGCTGGGCGATGTCGATCGGCGACGACAACCCGCTCTATATCGATCCGGCCCATGCGCGCGCCTCGCGTTGGGGTGGGGTGGTTGCTCCGCCGGGCTTCGAATGGTCGATGGGCTGGCAGCGCTCGCCTTCAGTTTCACCCGAGCTTCACGCCGAGACCCACCAGGCGCTCCGCGGTGTGCAGCTCTATCATTCGGGCGCCGAATATTTCTTCTATCGCCCGCTGCTCGAAGGCACCGAACTCTATCGGTCCGAGTGGCTGTCGGATGCGGTCGAGAAGGAAAGCGCCTTCGCCAATCGCTCGGTCATCACCACCAACAGCAATTGCTATTGGGATGGCGACGAGAAGGTCTACCTCACCAGTTCGCGATGGTTCGTTCATGCTGAGCGGCGTTCTTTGGCGGCGGGGGAAAAGCCGAAGGCGAAGGCTGAAACGGCCTATAAGAAGCCGGAATATAGCGACGAGGACCTGGCGAAGATCGAGGCCGCCTACGACAATCAGTTCCTGCGGTCGGCCGATCCGCTCTATTTTGAGGATGTCACGCCGGGCAGGTCGATGCCCGTGATGGTCAAGGGCCCGCTGACGGTCAGCGACATCATCAACATGTATATGGGCGCCGGCTGGATCACCTACACCAACCCGCCCTTCCGTCTCGCCTATGAAAACCGCAAGCGGCTCAGGGGCTTCTATTCCAAGGACGAGTTTGGAGCCTGGGATTCGGTCCAGCGCGTGCACTGGGACAAGGAGCTGGCTCGCAGTATCGGCGTCCCGAGCATCTATGACATTGGCCCGATGCGCTACGTCATGCTGTGCCATTATCTGACGAACTTCGTCGGTGACGACGCCTTCATCCACCGTATTCGCTACGAGCTGCGCAACTTCAACTATGTCGGCGACACGACCTGGATCAGCGGCACCGTGACCGAGGCGCGGGTGGACGAGAAGCTCGGGCCGCTCGTCGAACTCGAGATCATCGCGACGAACCAGCGTGGGCAGCAGAATATGAAGGGCAGCGCCACCATCCTGGTGCCGTCGCGGCAGCATGGACCGGTGAAATTGCCCGAGGCGCCCGCTGTGACGCCCTATCGGATCGACAAGCCGTCGCGGCCTGGTCTTTGATGGTATCGTCGCCGTCGATCGCTGTGCTGGAGAAGTTGGTTGGAACATGAATCGCTTAAGGTCGAGCGCGAAGGCCATATTCTGATCCTGACCCTCAATCGGCCGGACAAGCTGAATGCGCTATTCCGCCCGATGCAGCATGCCCTCGAGCATCAGTTCCGGACGGCGGAGCAAGATGGCTCGATCCGAGCGATCGTCATCACCGGAGAGGGGCGGGCCTTCTGCTCCGGCGCTGATGTCGGCGGCCTCAAGCAGGCCGCGGAGACGACCTCGGATCCCGCCCAGGTCATCGTTCCCAAATTCACTAATCGCCAAGCCGGGATCTTCGTCCCGACCATCGTCGCGGTGAATGGAGTTTGCGCAGGCGCCGGTCTGCACTTCGTCGCGGACGGCGACATCGTGATCGCCAGCAAGAAGGCGAGCTTCGTCGATACGCATGTCAATGTCGGTCAGGTGACGGCGCTGGAACCGATCGGCCTAGTCCGCCGCACCGACATGGGGACGGTGCTGCGGATGGTCCTGCTCGGCAAGTTCGAAAGGCTTTCCGCGCAACAGGCTCTCGAAGCCCGGCTCGTTTCGGAAGTCGTGGCGGCCGAAACGCTTCGGGAGCGGGCGCTCGAAATCGCCCGGCTGGTAGCGCTGGGATCGCCCGCCGCGGTTCGACAGTCCCTCAGGGCGATCTGGGACTCGTTCGAGATGCCGCTATCGAAGGCCTATGAGCATGGCTTTAATATCCTGATCCGCCATCGCGCGCATCCCGATGCCGTCGAGGGGCCCGCCGCCTTCATCGAGAAGCGTGAGCCCAGGTGGACCGACGCCGACTGACCATCAGAGGTTCGGCGGCCCCATCGCCGACCAGCGACAACTTCCTGGAGATCCCATGGCTTCACTGGCTGGAAAGACCTTATTCATCACCGGCGGTAGCCGCGGCATCGGTCTGGCGATCGCCCTGCGCGCCGCGCGCGACGGCGCCAATGTGGTGATCGCGGCCAAGACCGCGGATCCCCATCCGAAGCTCGCCGGCACCATCTATACGGCAGCCGAGCAGATCGAGGCGGCTGGCGGGAAGGCCCTGCCGCTGCTGCTCGATGTCCGCGACGATGCCGCCGTCACCGCGGCGGTGGACCAGGCCGCGGCGCATTTCGGCGGGATCGACGTCTGCGTGAACAATGCCTCCGCGATCAATCTGTCACCGTCGCTCGAGATCGATGTCAAGCGCTTCGATCTCATCCAGTCGATCAATATGCGAGGAACCTTCGTCACCAGCCGGGCCTGCATTCCCCATCTGCGCAAGAGCACCAATCCGCACATCCTGAGCCTGTCGCCCCCGCTCGATCTTCGGCCGGAGTGGTTTGCACAGCATTTGCCCTACACGCTCAGCAAATATGGGATGTCCATGGTCATGCTCGGCATGGCGCGGGAGTTCGCTGCTGACGGCATCGCCTGCAATTGCCTGTGGCCGCGCACGACCGTCGCGACCGCCGCCGTCGAATTCGCGCTGGGTGGAGAAGCGATGATGCGCGGCTCGCGCAAGCCCGAGATCATGTCGGATGCCGCCCATGCCATCTTCCTGAGCGACGCCCGGACGAACACCGGCCGCTTCCTGATCGACGACGACGTATTGGCGGAGGCAGGCGTGAAGGACTTCTCCGCCTATCGTCACGATCCCTCGGCGCCGCTGTTCATCGATATCTTCGTCGATCCGGAACAGCCGCATCCCGACGAAGACGCCGTCTTCGTCAAGCCTTGAGAAGGGCTATGCCCGCGAGCGTCACTCGCTCGCGGCGCGTGCCTGCATTCGCCGCTGCATCGCGGGGCGGATCAGCTCAGCCGCGACCTTCACGTTCATGAACTCGCGGACCTTCAGGATGCGATCCTGTTGGTCGAACTGAAACTGGAAATGGTAGTCGTTCCGGTAGTCGGTGCCGTCATCCAATATGCCGTGGGAGGACGCCCGTATGGCCACGATGTCGCCCTCGGCGACCATATCGAAAATCTCGAAGGCGAGCCCGTCGCGGAACAATTCTTTGATCATCAGCGCCCGCTTGCGTAGTTCGGGGCCGGGTATGTCGCCGGACATTCCTGACCAGCCGGAGAATTCGGGGGCGAAAAGGCTCTCGGGCAGATCGCTTCGGGCGATCCCATCGATATAGCGCAGTGCCCGTTGGCGGCGTTCCTCCAGGTCCATCTCTATGCCTCCAGCCACCGCTTCACGGCGTCATGATCGCGGTGATCGAAGTTCCGCGTGAAGTCATTGCCGGCGCGATCGGTGCCGCGCAGGAGGAACAGCGGCCGCGTGTCCAGGCTGTAGCCGTCCTCGTTGATGGTCGAGGCGCGGGCGTCGCCATGATCGAATCGCGTGGTCGCCGGCATATATCGCGCCGTGAACGCAGTTCTCAGCTTGCCCCCATTCGGCGCCGCGCCGTGGATCATGCGGACGTCGAAGAAGACCATCTGCCCGGGCTCGAGTTCGACGTCGAAGGCGGAGGAGGCGTCGAATTCGCCATTTTCGATCTCGCGGGCGAAGATTACGTCGTCGGTGGTGACGTCGTGATGACGCCCGATGGTTTCGGAAAGATGCGAGGCGGGGATCAGCCGCAGGCATCCGTTGCTGCGGTTGCTTTCGGTCACGGCGATCCAGAGGTTGACCGTTGCCAACGGGTCGAGCGGCCAGAACTCCCCGTCCCGGTGCCAAGGCGTCCGCTTGCCCGCCGTCGCGGGCTTGCTGAAGATCGTGTTCGACCACAGCACGATGTCGGGGCCGATCAGTGGTTCCACCATGTCGACAATGCGGGAATGTGCACAGAACTCCATCAGGCCCCGATCGGTCTGCATCCCGTATTTCTCGAAGGACGGGCAGGCCGGGTTCGGAATGGGCCGGTTGAGCATGAGAGGGTTTGCGCTGACCACCGCTCCGGTCAGGTCGCGCAGCCGATCCAGCGCGGCACCCGTGAAGCGGAAGGACGGGATGACGAAACCCTTGTCCCTATAGTGGGCGATATCTCGGGGCTGAGCCCCCTGTCGATGACGTCGTTGCGCATGTCCATACCTCTCCAACAGCGTAGGCAGCTGCCGGCGATCGTTCTGCCGGTTTGGCGAAGAGATAACTCATTGAGTACCGGCCACCTAATGAATAGGATCGGAATCTTATCTGCAGGGTGTTCATGTGGACAAGCTCGATCTGAATCTGCTGAGGGTGTTCGAAGCCCTTTACGAAGAGCGAATGGTCAGCCGCGCGGCGGCGCGCCTCGGGTTGACCCAGTCGGCCGTCAGCCATGCGCTAGGCCGCCTGCGCGAGGCCCTCGACGACCCGCTCTTCATCCGGGGGGCGCAAGGCTTTAGTCCGACCTCGAGGGCGGAGAAGCTCGCTCGTCCAGTTGGCGAAGCGCTATCGGTCTTGCGGCATGCCTTCACGCCGGAGGGCTTCGATCCGGCCGTCAGCACACGCGAATTCCGGATCGCGGCGGGCGCAATGATCGTGGAATCCTTGCTCCCATCGGTGGTAGCCGGGCTGTGTTCGCGCGCAAGTCAGACCTGCCTGTCTATCTGGAATCTGACCGGTGAACTGGCCGCCTGGCTCGACGCGGGCCTGATCGACCTCGCCATTGGGGGAGTGGGCAACAGCTCCAAGCGTTTTATGTCGGAGCCGCTCTTCGATGAGGTTCTGGTCTGGGTGGCGCGCACCGGACAAGCCCATCGCGTCCAAGCGCCCGAGAAATTGGCCCAATTGCCGCGCATCGCGATACGTGCCGGCGATCGCCGGATCGATGCGCAAGGCGTGTGGAGCGAAGGCGGCATAGACCGTCGCGGCGCCACCGAGGCGGGGCCTCTGCTCGTTTCGGAATTCGGTATGACGGTTCGTACAGCCGCGGTCACCGTCTATGATAGCCGGTCGGCGCTGGCGATCGTGGAGCAGTCGGATCTTGTGGCCCTGGTGCCGTTGCACCTCACGGCGGCCAATCTCGAGCGATTCGATGTCCGGCCCTTGAAGAAGCTCCCGCCCATGAGAACCGCGACGATCTCGATGCTATGGCATCGGTCCCGGTCCGAAGACGCGGGACACCGCTGGATGCGCGAGCTGCTGACCGATGCGGTCGGCGCTTTCGGGGCCCGTTTGGCCTAATCTTTCAAAAGTATTCAGGCCGCCGGGCGCGAATTTCGGCGTGAATTGCTGAGGCGCGGCTCGGCTTCAGCCGAGTACCAGGCAACATCGCAATTGGAAGCGAGCCAAGCGGATTGACGCTCGGCGGCGGAATGTGCATAGAGGTTACTCAATTTAGATATTCCGCGTGAGGAGGCTGTCAGTGGAGGCATCGGTGGCGACCATGACGGACGGGAGCAATCTCGGCCTGGATCCGGAGACGTTGAAGGCGATCTTCGCTCAGATCGTCCGCATCCATGAGGTCGACAAGGCGGTCCGCGCCGGCCTGTCGTCGGGCAGGTTCCGCTTCACCTACTGGCCGATGACCGGGCAGGAGGCGATTCCGGCGGCGATTGCGCCTCTGGTGACCTCCGATGATTATATGGTCACCATCTATCGCGGCATTCACGATCTCGTCGCCAAGGGGGTGCCGCTCAAGCGCCTGTTCGCGGAGATGCTCGGACGCTCCGATGGCGTGAACAAGGGCAAGGGCGGGTCGCCCCATGTCTCCGATCCCGCGTCGGGATCTATGTTGACGACCGGCATCGTAGGGGCCGGAGCGCCGATCGCGAATGGCCTGGCCCTAGCCGCCAAAATGCGCGGCGAGCGGCGGGTGACGATCGTCAATTTCGGCGATGGCGCGACGAGCATCGGCGCCGTGCACGAGGCGATGAACCTCGCCGGTCTCTGGAAGCTGCCGGTAATCTTCCTGTGCCAGAACAATCTGATCGGGGAATATACCAAGATACCGGACTACACCGCGAGCGAGGACTTTGCGTCGCGGGCCGAGGCGCTTGGCTTCCGAGGCGTTCGCCTCGACAGCAACGATCCCATCGCCTTCCACAAGGCGATGAAGGACATTGTTGACGATGTCCGGAATGACAAAGGTCCGGTCTTTGTCGAGGCGCTGACGATGCGTCTCGGTAGCCATGCCGGTGTCGCTGATCCCAACCATCTCGAAGCGGTCGAGCTCGAGGAAGCCAAGCGTGTCTGGCCGGTGCAGGCGATGCGGGCGATGCTGCTCGAGGCCGGTGCACTGTCCCAGGATGAGGTCGACGCGATTGACCAGGCTGCGCAGGCCGAGGTCGCCGAAGCGGTCGCCTTCGCTCTCGACAGCCCGGATTGCGAGCCAGCGGAGATGTATATCGACGTCTATGACGATCCGGACATGGTCCCGCGTCGCGGTTTCTATCCCGAACGGCGGGCGGAGGAACTGCCCGAGGGCGAGACCCGGAAGCTCAACATGGCGGAGGCGATCCGCGATGCGCACGATGTCGCGCTCGGGCTCGATGCCGGGGTGTTCGCCCTAGGCGAGGATATTGGCGATCCTATCGGCGGCGTGTTCAAGACTACGCTGGGGTTGGAAACCAAATGGGGGCGGGAACGCATCCGACCGACGCCGATCGCCGAGCAGGCGATCATTGGCGCCGGCATCGGGGCCGCGTTGGTCGGTATGCGGCCGGTGGCCGAGATCATGTTCAACGACTTTATTGGCGTGTGCATGGATCAGATCTCCAACCACGCCGCAAAGCAGCGCTTCATGTCGGGAGGCGCGACCAGCGTTCCTCTGACCATCCGTACCATCTGCGCCGGCGGGGTCGGCGGGATCGGTGCTCAGCATTCGCAGTCGCTCGAATCCTGGCTTCTGCACACGCCAGGGCTGAAGGTGGTCTATCCCTCGACGCCGATCGAGGCGAAGGGGCTGCTGCTGAGCTGCATCTTCGACGATGATCCCTGCGTCCACATCGAGTCGATGGCGATCCTGTTCAATGCGAAGGAGCAGGTGCCGGCTGGTAATTATCGGATCCCGCTCGGCGTCGCGAAGGTGAAGCGGCCGGGCAAGGATATCACCCTGATCACCTACGGCATGTTCGTGGGTCGCTGCCTGGCCGTGGCCGACAAGCTGGCGGATGACGGGATCGATGCTGAGGTGATCGATCTGCGCACCCTGATGCCGCTCGATTATCATCGTGTGCTCGCCTCAGTTCAAAAGACCGGCAGGGCGCTCGTCGTCCATCTGGCGACCGAATTCTGCGGGCTGGGTTCGGAGATCGCGGCGACCATCAACCAGGAGCTGTTCCGCTCGCTCAAGGCGCCGGCGTCGCGCCTCGGCGCGGAATATCTCCCCATCGCCTATTCGCGGAACATCGAGACCGCGCAGCTACCAACCGATGCCGCCATCGAGGCGCGTATCCGCGAGCTCATCCACTATTGAGAGGAACATTCATGGCTACGGATCTGATTCTGCCGCAGCTCGCAATGTCGATGACCGAGGGGCAACTAATTGAATGGCTCGTCGAGGACGGTGCAGCCGTCGCCGAAGGGCAGGCCATCTATACGATCGAGGCCGACAAGGCGACGCAGGAGATCGAGGCGCCGGCCGCGGGTGTCCTCCGGCGCATCGGCGAGGAAGGCGAGACCTACGACGTCGGCACGAAGATCGGTCAGATCGAGTGACGCCCCTAGGACATGGCGCAATCTGCCTGAGCCGAAGAACATGACATTCTCTGCCGGGCATTGGCTGATCAGCGGTGCTTCGTCCGGGCTGGGGCTCGCACTGTGCGAGGCCGCGCTGGCTTCGGGCGGCAGGGTGAGCGCGGGTGCCCGGTCGTCCCAGGCGCTGGACAATCTGAAGGTGCTCGGCGCCAATCCGCTGGCGCTGGATGTTACCCAACCGGCCTCGATCGAGGCCGCGGCGATGGCCGCCGAAACGGCCCATGGCCCGATCGATGTCCTGGTGAACAATGCCGGGGTCGGTTTACTGTCTTCGGTCGAGGCGGCGAGCGACGCGGAGGTGCGTGCCCTCTTCGACATCAATTTCTTCGGCCTGGCGGCGCTGACCCGCGCCGTGCTGCCGTCCATGCGCGGCCGGCGCCGGGGAGCAATCATCAACATCTCGTCGGTAGCCGGTCTCTGCGCCAATCCCGGTTCCTCCTATTATTGCGCGAGCAAGTTCGCCGTCGAAGGTTTGTCCGAGGCGTTGCGCGGCGAAGTCGCACCATTCGGGATTCATGTCATGGTGGTCGAGCCGGGGGCCTTCCGCACCAATTTCTCGGGAAACGCGCAGATGCACGCCGCTCGGCACATTGACGACTATCAAGGCCTGATGGAGCAGCGGCGCAAGCTGAACGCCGAGCTCCATGGGAACCAAGCGGGCGACCCGCGGCGGGGCGCCAAGGCCATCGTGGCCGCGCTCGATCGGCCATCGCCGCCCCGACAGCTCCCGCTCGGGGGCTCGGTCGTCGCTCGGACAATCCGTAAGTGGCACGATCAGATCGCCTCGTTTGAATCCGAAGCCGGCGTAGCCGCGGGGGCGGACGTTCCACCGGGCGCCTAGCGGCCAAAGCGCTACTGCTTTTCGAGCTCGAGGCCGCAAAATCGATGCCATCGCAAGCCTTTCCACCTATCAGCGTAACCTCAATCCAGCCGCGTGCCGTCGCTTGCCTTGGCATCGTTCGAACCCGCCGCTATAGCGTTGAGGCGTTCTGCGCTGGAAATATGTTCGCTCCATAAGATCGTGGATTGGGCCGATCGTCGGTTCCCGCCGCTGATACAGGGATTGATAAGAGGCCGAATGGATATGCTCGCCATCAAGATATCGACAGTCGCTCAGCCCGCCGTCCGCAAGGTGGTCATAGCGCTCCGGGAGGATTCGCTTGGCGTCCAGCCCGGCACGCTTCTTGGCCAGGAAGATGATCTGATCGCGCGCTATGGGGTGAGCCGGCCGACCCTGCGGCAGGCCGCGGCGCTGGTGGGTCAGGAGCAGCTCGTGAAAGTCCGCCGCGGCGTCGGCGGTGGCTATTTCGCTGAGCGGCCAAACTTTTCGAGCGTCGCTCACATGGCGTCGATCCTGCTTAAGGTTCGGGGCACGCGCCGCGAGGACATGCTGCACGCGGTCGAGACCATTCGTTCGGAAATGATCGTCCTTGCGGCGGAGCGGATCACGCCCAGCGAGGCGGCTGGCCTGGAGGAGTTCCTTGAGCAGGACGAAGTCGTTCTCGATGTGGATTACAGCTTCCGGCGCTTTCTGCGTGCCGAGCGCCAGCATAACGAGATTGTCGGTGAGGCATCGGGCAACAATGTCCTGCATCTCTTCATGCAAATATTGCTCGACCTCGTGGCTACGCTGAGGCCTGAGGACGACATGCTTTTCGGCAAGGAAGAGCGCTATCTCGCCTGGCGCGCCCAGCGCAATAAGATGCTGCGCGCCATATTGTCGCGGGATTCGGAAATCGCTTCGATCGAGGCGAGGCGCTGTGCCCAGATGATCAGGCGCTGGACCGATGAGGACCAGGCCAGTGGGGCGCCGCAGGAGAATGCCGCCTGGACTTGACGTGCGCATTCGGTCACCCCTGATCGAGCAGCAATGGTCCCGCAGGGCAGATCGCAGGCGCGGTCGGCGCTGGACGAGCGTTTCCCATAATCGAGGACATTCTGCGCGCCTTTTCTTGACTCGGCTTGCGTCCAACTAATAGAGACATCTCTATGGAGACGAATTCACGCGATTCTGCCTTGGAAATCCTCAACTGGACTGAGGACGGCATTAGATGGATATCACTGAATAGGCCGCGTGCGGGCAATGCGGCTCATCCGGCGCTGATGGAGCAGCTCTGCGGCGCACTCGATGCGGCGATCGCGGACCCGGCTGTCAGCGCGATCGTCGTGACGGGTGAGGGCCGGAATTTCCTCGCCGGCGGTGACTTCGGATTTCTCCACGGGATCAGCGATGCAGGCGGGACCGAGGCCTCGGGGCCGATCTATAAGTGGTTCCAGGGCGCCACGCGGCGACTTTACGGCTGCGCCAAGCCGACATTGGCGGCAATTTCCGGTGGTGCCATCACGGTCGGTTGCGAAATCGCTCTGGCCTGCGATGTGAGGCTGATCGATCGCACCGCCTTCTTCCAGGAGAGCTGGCTCGACCTCGGTCTCATCCCGCCACTAGGCGGTGCGATGCTGCTGCCGCACACCGTCGGGCTGAGCCTGGCGAAGGAGATGATTCTCGAGGGGCGCAGGGTGGACGCTGATGAGGCGTTGCGCACCGGTTTGGCGAATGCCGTGTTCGAAGACATCGAAACGCTGCGCGAGGGCACCCAGCAACGCGCCAAGGCCTTGGCCGCCAAGCCCCATGAAGCCTTCCGGCTGGCCAAGGAGCTTATCCACCGCGGATTGGAATCGACAATGGCTCAGGAATGGTCGGCCGGCGTCATGGCCCAGTCGTTGCTGCTCGGATCGGATGGCTTCCGTGAAGCGCTGGCCGCCAAGGTGCCGAAGCCAAAGGCTTAGAAGAGGGCGCAAGCCTGCGCCGAACGGGCCAGTGCTTACGGCGCGGGATATGGGGAGGCCGTGATGGGAGCGACTCTGCACGTCGGCGAAGCTGGCGATTTCAATCGTACGACGCTGTGCGGGCATTTTCATCCTTCCGCGGATCAGATCTACAGCAATGCGCCGCACTTCGGGCTGAACCGCGACGGCATGTACGTCTTCGGGCAGCTTTTCGACGATGAGGGCACTCGCTATTTGGTCGTCAGGAAGATCGAAGGCAACTTCACAACCTATGTTTTCAGCATTCATTCCAATGCTGACCGCATAGCGACGCGCCTCGACAGGAGTGCTGTCGGCAAGAGCTTCGCCGGTGCCCTCGAACGGAAGCGAACCGCCGAAACGGTGACCTTCGAAGCGAATCGGCGGCATACCGAGATCAGCGCCCGGAAGCTCACTCCCTTCAGTTCAAATCGCCTGTCGGTTACGGTGGGCGCTACCGAGATGCATTGGATCGAGGAAGAGCTGCTCGACATTCGCGGCACCTTCGTCGGACCAGGCATGCAGTGGTACACGCCCTACGCTGGCGGCGGGATCTTCGTCCTTTCGATGGGGCATCGTGCGGAGGGCACCATCCACGGTCGGCGGGTCCGCGGCTTTTCCTTCTTCGACCAGTTCTACACCTCGGAGGGTGTGTCCTGGCCCTATGATCCCGTGGTCGGACATGGCGTGATCCGCTGGAACACCTTCGCCAACTGGTTCACCGACGGCAGCGTCGAGTTGGGCCACTTCGCCTATGGGCAGGGCGATTGGGGCTTCGCCTTGGTCAGCGATAGTGAGCGCGGAGCGGTTCACGCGCGTAACGATCTGACGACCAGGGTGCTCGAACGCGACGAGCTCGATTATATGCCGCGGCGGATCGAGACGCGGATCGGCGATGAAACCTGGTTATGGACGGCCGATCCCGACGGCGACATGCCTGATTTCCTGAGGCCGCAAAGCCCAAATACCACCGGCGTCGAGCGGCGGCTGGGTGACGATCGCACGCCGCTTTTCTCGATGGGATGGGGCGAGTCTTCGCCCACGGTGGGCAGGCAGCGAGACTAGCGCGACGGCTAGCCCCTCAGCCGACGGCGGCCGAGGGAAGTTCCGGCAGGTAGATCGTCTTCAGCTCGGTGAAGCTTAGTAGGCCCTCGGGTCCGCCTTCGCGGCCGATCCCGGATTGCTTCCAGCCACCGAACGGCATGGTCAGGTCCATGGTGTTGCCCAGCACGCCGACATTGCCGGTGCGCAGTCGACGGCCGAGCTGATAGGCAAGGTCGAAATCCTCGGTGAAGATCGCGCCGTGGAGCCCGTAATCGGAATCATTGGCGATCTCGATCGCCTCATCGACGGTGTCGTAGGGGATCATTGCTACAATCGGCCCGAAGATTTCCTCGCGAGCGATCCGCATGTCGTTGGAGGCGTTCGCGAACAGCGTGGGCTCGAAGAAATAGCCATGCTCGATATGCTTCGGGCGGCCACCGCCCACCACCAGCTTCGCGCCGCCATCGCGTCCGAATTCGACATATTCCGATACGCGGTCATATTGCCGCTTCATGGCCAGCGTGCCGATCTGCGTAGTGGGATCGAACGGGTCGCCGATCCGGACCTCAGTGAAGGCGTCCGCGAGCGCCTCGGCATATTCGTCATGCCGTCCCGATGGAACGAGCAGGCGCGAGAGCGCAACGCAGGCCTGACCGCAATTGCCCGAGACCTGCGCGACGATGCCGGGAATGGCCTTCTCGATCGGCAGATCGTCAAGCACGATCGCCGCAGACTTGCCGCCGAGCTCCAGCGTCACCCGCGCGAAGCGGTCCGCGGCCGCCTTCATGATGTGCCGGCCGGTTTCGGTGCTGCCGGTGAAGGAGACCTTGTCGATGCCCGGGTGACGGATCAGACGATCGCTTGCCGCGCGTTCCGCCGCGACGATATTGACCGTTCCGGCGGGGAAGTCGGCCTGCTCGACGCATTCCGCCAGAATATAGGCGTCGAGGGGCGTCTCGGGTGCCGGTTTGATCACGATCGTGCAGCCGGCCATGAGCGCCGGCGCCATCTTGATCATCGCCAGAAAAACCGGAGCGTTCCACGGAACCACCGCTGCAACTACGCCGACTGGCTCCCGAACCACCACACCATAGCCGCCAGCGGTGCGGCGTCGGGGATCGACGAAGTTCATTTCTTCGGCAAGCTCGGCATAAAAATTCGCGATCATCCCGCAGCGCTCCGAAACGCGCGATGTGAAGAAATGGGGCGCTCCGGCCTCCAGCGTCCACAGATAGCTGAGCGCCTCGGCACGGGCAGTGAGCAGCTCTCCCAGGCGCCGCATCCTGGCGGCACGCTCGGCCACGGTCATGCGGGGCCATGGACCATGGTCGAAGGCTCGGCGCGCCGCCGCGACCGCTCGGTCGATATCAGCTTCGCCTGCAGCGGCGACACTCCCGATCGACTCCTCGGATACCGGCGATATCAGCTCGAGGCGCCCCTTCTCGGCAGGTGCGCTCCATTCGCCATCGATGAACAACGCATCGGGGTGGAGCGGCTTGTGAACGGCTTCCGACAGGGCCGGCACCTTGAACTGCATCTTCATTCTCCTTTGGCGGATTTCAGGCCGCGTGCCGATCTTCGATGATCATGTCGGCGGCCTTCTCGGCGATCATGATGGTCGCTGCATAGGTGTTGGCCGAGACGATGCTCGGCATGATCGAGGCATCGACGACACGCAGCCCCTCGATGCCCCGGACACGGAGGCGCGCATCGACCACAGCGTCGGGGTCATTGCCCATCCTGCAGGTGCCGGAGGCGTGGAACGCGGTCACGGCGGTCGACCGGATATAACGCTCGATGTCCTGGTCGCTGGTCACATCGGGGCCGGGGTTGAGTTCGTTGGCGATGTGATCGCGGATGGCGTCCTGCGAGACGATACGCCGCGCCAGCTTGACGCCCTCGATGAGGAGCTGGACGTCCTCCGGATCGGTGAGCAGATTCATCCGGAAGCTCGGCGCCTCCAGGGGATCGCTGCTCGTGATGTGCGAGGCGCCACGGCTCCGTGGGCGGCAAGGGCAGATCGCGATCGACATCCCGGGGAGGCGTTCCGGCGCGAAGGTCGTGCTCCTGGGGACGCTGGTGAACGGTCGCGCCATGAATTGGATGTCGGCGGAGGCGGCGCCCGGCCTGAGCTTAGCGAAACCGGAGATCATGCCGGGAGTCGAGGTGAGCACCCCCGTGCCGAACATGTAAAATTTCGCGATCTCGCGGAGCAGGCGCCAGCCTCGCGCATCGAGATTGGCCGAGGCGATGTTCTGGAGGCGGAAGGTCAATCCGATCGCGGGATGATCCTGGAGATTCTCGCCGACGCCCGGAAGGTCGAGCGCTACCGCGATGCCCAAAGATTGCAGCCGCTCCGCCTGGCCTACGCCCGACAGCTCCAGGAGTTGCGGCGATTTGAAGGCCCCCGCGGCAATAATAACCTCGCTGCCACGCGCCGTTTTGCTGACGTCTCCTTGCCGATAGGCGATGCCGGTCGCTCGCCCATTTTCGATGATGACGCGTTCAGCGCAGGCTTCGGTCTCGATCCTGAGACCGGCTCGCTTGCGGGCGGGCTCGAGAAATGCCTTGGAGGAACTGCAGCGAAGAGCGCCCCTTATCGTCGCCTGGGCCGGGGCCAGACCCTCGGGATCAGGATCATTATAGTCTTCGGTCGTGGGCAGACCGGCTTGGCGCGATGCCTCGATCAGGCGCTGCATCGCTGGCGCGTCATAGATGGGGAGGCTGATATCGAGTTCGCCGCCCTGGCCATGCCATTGACTGGGCGCGTCGGGAAAGTTTTGGGATTTCTTGAAGTAGGGGAGCACCGAGGCCCAGTCCCATCCGCTGCAGCCGGCCTGGCTCCAGCCATCGAAATCGGCGCTGTGTCCGCGTGCGTATAGCATGCCGTTGATGGAGCTCGACCCGCCGAGCACCTTGCCCTTGAAGTGGAGGATCTGGCGGCTTTCGAGGCCCGGCTCGGGTTGCGAAAGATGAAGCCAGTCATTGGCCGGTTTGCCGAGCATCTTCACGAAGCCCGCCGGGATATGGAAGAAACGGTTCTTGTCGGCCTTCCCTGCTTCCAAGAGCAGGACGCTCTGTCCATCCGCCGAAAGTCGATTGGCCAGAACGCAGCCTGCCGATCCCGCCCCCACGATGATATAGTCGAACGACTGCATGATCCTCCCTTTACGTCCCCCGGTTCGAACTGTGGCGGAACCCGCTACGCAACCATCCCACCCGCACCGGGGTCTGATTGCTTGATATCACGGTGGGGCGGGGGTGTTGTCAATAGAGATATATGATTTGTTGCGGGCGCGGGATGCGATGCCAAGAGTAAGCGACAGAATAGACTCGATTGTTCCAGATTGCATACGCCAAGGCCCAGCCGTCCTTCATTATAGAGATATTTCAATGAGCGAACGGGCAGAGGCGATAGCCGCGAAGGTGGAGGCTTTCGTCCGCGCGACGGTTTTTCCCTAGGGTCATCTGTGGAGCGCCCCCGGGGAAGCAACAGGTTTTTTGGCCTTCTGACGCGTAGTTATACCAGTCTGCGCGGATGCTGACTCACGTCGGGGTTTCCAAACTGACAAAAGTCTGAATCAATGGCGTCCTGGATTTGGAGGGCGTGCCCATGGGATCAGCGATCGGCTTGCGGGATGATTTTGACGGAGCAGCCTTGAGGCGCTTGGCGCGCGCATCGAAGAGCGCGAGCCAGACCCGCCGGCTTTTGGCATTGGCCGAGATTTACGACGGCGGCAGCCGGACTGCGGCGGCGCGGATCGGCGGGGTGGGCTTGCAGATCGTGCGGGACTGGGTGGTTCGGTTCAACGCCCGAGGTCCCGAAGGTCTGCTTGACGGCAAGGCCCCCGGCCCCCGGTCCCGGCTCGATGATGCCCAGCGGCGGGCGCTTGTCGAGATTGTCGAAAGCGGCCCGATCCCGGCGATCCATGGTGTCGTGCGCTGGCGGCTGATCGATCTGGTCCGGTGGCTTCACGACGAGTTCGCGGTGTCGCTCGATGAAACCACCGTGGGGCGCGAACTGAAGAAGCTCGGCTACGTCAAGCTCACGGCACGGCCCCGGCACCATGCCCAGAACGAACTTGCGATGGACGCCTTCAAAAAGGGGGCTTCGCTGCCGAGCTGGCAAAGGTCAGAGGAACCCTCCCGAAGGGCACGCCCGTAGAGATCTGGTTCCAGGACGAAGCGCGCATTGGCCAGAAGAACAAGATCACGCGGCGCTGGGCCAGACGCGGGACGCGGCCATCGGCACCAAAGGATCAGCGGACGAAATCGGCCTATATCTTCGGCGCGATCTGCCCGGGCCACGGCAAGGGCGCAGGGCTGGTCCTGCCCTTCTGCAATACCGAAACCATGTCCCTGCATCTGACCGAGATATCGCTCGCAGTCGCCCCCGGCGCCCACGCGGTCGTGCTGATGGATCAGGCTGGGTGGCACACGACCGGAAAGCTCGTCGTGCCGGACAATATCAGCATCATCGCTCTGCCGGCCAAATGCCCCGAGTTGAACCCGGTCGAAAACATCTGGCAGTTCATGCGCGACAACTGGCTCTCCAACCGGGTCTTCACCTCCTACGACAACATCGTCGATCATTGCTGCGAGGCGTGGAACAAGCTCGTCGACCAGCCTTGGCACATCATGACCATTGGGCGCCGCAAATGGGCCCGTGCGTCATGATCAATTCAGGTTGGTATTACCTCGTTGCTCGCCAGGCCGACCGGGGCGAAAACCTGCGTCATTTTCGCTTGGACCGCATTCACAGCGCCGAGTGCCTGGATGAAAGTTTCCCCATCCAGCCCGGCTTTTCCTTGAACGACCATGCGGCGCGGGCCTTCGGAGCCTATCAGGATCCCGCCCAATATGGCGAGGTTGTGTGGCGTTTCCTCCCTGAAGCAGCCTCTCGCGCGATGGAATTTCAGTTCCATCCCCATCAGGCAGCCGAATATCAGGAAGATGGCAGTCTGATCATCCGGTTCAAGGCAGCTGGCTGGCTGGAAATGGCCTGGCATCTCTATCAATGGGGCGACAAGGTCGAAGTGCTCGAACCCGCAGGCCTGAGGTCCTTCGTCGAAGGATATGCGCGTTCAGACTTTCCTACTTTTCCCTGAATGACCCGGTTATTGCGATAACGAGCCACATCGGCGACGTTTATGCGATGGTTGTAGACCGCAGAAGCGCGCTAGAGACCGTCAAAATTCGCCGATTAGTTTATGACTATTTTTATGACGAAAAGCCATATGGCCAAGTTTTTATAATGAAAACAGTGGATTTTGTCGGACTCCGTCTCCGCCAATATCTGTTGATTTTATTCAACATTTTTACGAATTTTCGCTTGGTTCCCATAACCGTTCCCCAATAGCGTATTCGCATGGGGATGATCGCAACGATCGCCCTGTTGGCCACCAGCAGCGCCAGTGGCCAGATCGCTCCGGCCAATTGGCGGCATACCGGGGAGGAAGATCCGGGCCGCCGCCAGGACGGCCTGCCGCCGCGGTGTGCCTCGTCAAGGCTGCACTATTTCGCCAAAGCTTGAGGTCCGTCTAATCCAATTTAAGGCGACTCATCGTTAACGGGCGTATGATCCTTTGTTGAGGTTGCCGACAGCACGAGCGGCATGGGATGCCGTTCGGCTACGCTCCCTCAGAGGAGCCTGTAATGTCCAAATTATCGCTCGCGCGGGCGGGGCTTGTCCGTTCGGGGACGTGCGGATCGCGCGTTTCACGATCGGCCTTGACCTGGTCGCTCATCCTCGGCTGCTGGGTCGGGATATGCTCTCCGGTCGCGGCCAGCCCAGCCGATGTCCGCATCGTCGCCGCCGATCCGGTCAAGACGAGCGAATTGCCCACCGGTGTGGGCAGCCAGTTCGAACTCACCTTCTGGCAGTCGGTCTCGGCCAGCGACGACGCCGACCAGTTCGAAGCCTATCTGGCGCGCTATCCCAACGGCACTTTCAGCGCGCTCGCCCGCGCAAAGATCGCCGCCCTCACCCGGCGCAGCGGCCCCACGAGTGCGGGCACAATGGTGATGCATCCAGCGTCTCCGGCCCCATCGCCAGCGGCATCTCCAGCTGATGGGATTCAGCCCGCTGCGACGGATGATGGCGACCTGGTCGGGACTGCAGCCGCGATACCCGGCGCTGCTGCAGCGGTCGTAACGGTCCCGGTGCCTGCCGCGTCGGGCTCAGTGCCCTTGGCGGCGGTCAAACCCGCGTCCATGCCGTCTGCGCCGACCCAAGCGGCCCCGGCATTCACATCCGCTGCGACCGGTTCCGCCGTCCCTCCATCGCTGGCGGAACAGCTTCGAGCGCTCGGCCAGTCGCAGGGTCGCCGCCCTGAGCCGCCCGTGCCCACCGCGCCGCAGCCGTCATTCGCTCTCCCCGCCCGGCCGGAATTGGCCAGCGTGCCGAAGGTCGAACTGCCCGATCATTTCTGCACGGCGATGGACCGCCAGAACTTCTACAACTCGGTCTACAAGCCGGCCAGGAGCCTTGCCGACCAGAACGACCAGACCGTAACGGGCCATATGCTCAAGCTTCAGTCGATCTATGACGACTATGCGCAGCGCAAGGATCAGAACGCGATGGATGCCATCGCAGGCGAGGTCCGCGATTACGACATACTGGCGACGGACGCTCACCGCGCCAGCACGGCCTTTGAAGACCTGTTCAACGGCTTGAGGGCTGTTCCCATTCGTCAATGTCCGGAATCGTCATGACCTATCAGCGCCACACCATCGCCTCCTGCATCGCAGGTCTCGCCCTGATCATCGCCGGCACGGCGCATGCCTCTGCCTGCTGGGATGCTCGAACGGTCGGCGCGGCGCGCATCAGCGAACTCGAAACCATGCTCTTGCTCTCGAGCCTTCGTTGCAGGATCATCGGATTCGATTTCCACGAGAGCTACGACCACTTTGCCGACACATATAAGGACGTATTTGACGCAGCGCAGTTCACGCTGAAAACGCATTTCGATGCGGACGGCAGCGATGGTGGCCGCCGCGAATATGATAGATATCTTACCGGCGTCGCGAATTTCTATGGCACTGGCAGGACGGATGCCGACACCTGTCATGCATTCGAGGCAATCAACACCGAATTGGGCAGCGCCGCCGCAAATTCTGACATGATTCCGATGATCGCCATGGAAATGGTGCGCGATCCCCATTTCGACGGCCCCAGATGTCCGTCAGTACAATCCCCGGCGAATACAGATCGCTAAATCACCTGCGCGACCAAGATTGCAGCGCCGTCTTCGCGTTGCGGGCGGAGCGCCAGCGCTGTGGCCAGGAACCGTTCCTCATGCATAACGTTTAGTCAGCATATGGCGAATACTGCGCCGATATCGATCGCCTGGCGCCGGACAGACTAAAGCATGGGAGAAAGCAAATGAGCCTGCTGACCATCCTACTTGTCATTGTCGTGGTTGGAGTCCTGCTCTGGCTGGTCAACGCCTATATTCCGATGCAGCCGACCATCAAGAGCATCCTCAACGGTGTCGTGACCATCCTGTTGGTGCTTTGGCTATTACAGGCTTTCGGATTGATCGACGTGCTCCATAGAACCACCGTGTAGGCCTCCGGACACGGGCGCTGGCAGTCCAGTCGCACCGCGCCGGTTACCGCATCAGCCGCCGCTGCGCGCCATATCGAAGCTGCGCGCCGCGCCCGGCGATGATGCGACCGATTTGCACGATGCGCCCGTCAGCAACGTCGACATCCGCCTCGCGACCGTCGCTGCCCGAGCCATCGATAACGGTCCCGCCGCGCACGACCAGATCCAACTCGCTCATTTCCGTCTCCCATTTCTATTCTATGTGCTGCGCGTCGATATCACATGATGGCAAGGGCGACATAAGCGACACAGTCGAGGCAAAGCTGCAAGTCATTCGAATGCACGTCGAAGTCCTGGCCATGCATTTGCCGCGCGCCCGGTTTTACAAGCATATGGTTAGCACGCTGGAAGGTCGCCCGGTTATCCTGTATCAACGTCATTGGAAGGTGGGATTGACAATCTCGGTGGTAGCCCCAGCGCGCACCAAGGGTGTGCGGCCGGCTCTGCGCACTCGTCAGGTTTCCTCCTCGCCTTCAGCAAACTCTCGCGAAGCCAGGAGGCTTGCCGCGCATGACACAGGGACGAAGCAATTTGAGGAACGCGCGGCACGGCCCGGGTACTCGGCGTCCGCGCATCGGACGCCGGACACCATCGTGGAAGCAGACTATCTTGCTCGCCCTTGTGCTGGCCGGCTCATTCCTCGTATCGGTGGGCGAGGACAACAGGGCCGCGTTCGCTGAAGCCCTGCGCGACCCCCTCTCCATCCTGGCGCAACGGTCCCCTGGCGAGCGCGGCGCAGGCACCCTCCGCCAGACCAAGCCGGCACGCACCCGCGTCGCCGCCGCCGCGCCATTCGCGCCGAGCGAACGCGTCCTGCCCGCCATGCGTATGCGGCCACCTGTTTTGCCCTTCATCGATGCACCCGGACTGGAGCCCATTACCCCGCCCATCTACGCTCCGCCCGGATTGGAGTCCGCTGGCCCAGCCATCAGCGCGCCGGTTTTCGCGGTCCCGGCAATCAGCGGGATCACCCCGGCCGGCTTTGGCGACGGCGACATCACCCCCCCTCCGACGAACATAATCACCCCGCCGGCGGTGCCTCCTTCCGCGGTCCCCGAGCCGGAGACCTGGCTGACGATGATCCTCGGATTCTTTGTCGCCGGCCAGGCCCTGCGACGTCGCCGCACCACCGGCGCGACACAAGAAGGCCGACGGGATCAGATCCCGACAGGACGGACCTGAATGCGCATGCGCAAGCGCAGGCGATCCATGCCGCCTGCGATCAAGTTCGGATTGTTGATCGGTTCGGTTGCCGGGACAATCCTCCTGATATCGCAGCTCGCGGCGCCGGCCGATACAGCGCCGACCGTCCTGCTCAGGCCCGCCTCCGGACCGCGTATCTGGTATCCCGCCACGCGCTATCCGGAACTGACGCTGCCGGACGGGCAGCGTCGAACCATCCATAGCGTGTTGAACATCACCCGGCCGATGCGGTTCGGAAACTATGTCTGGAACGATCAGCATATCCCGCTCGGTCCGGCCTGGGTCCGCGTGGACCTCGCCAGGCAAACCCTCTCCATTTTCCGCGCCGGCCACGAGATCGGCTCCGCGGTCATCCTGTACGGGACGGATGGCAAGCCGACGCCGACCGGAACATTCTCTGTTCTGGAAAAGGACGAAGACCATCATTCGACGTTATACGATGCCCCGATGCCCTTCATGCTGCGCCTGACAAGCGACGGCGTCGCGATCCACGCCAGCGATGTCCGCGAGGGCTTTGCGACCCACGGATGCATCGGCGTCCCGATCGCTTTTGCACGCCTGCTCTATGCCCAGATGCACAGCGGCGACCTTGTTGCGATCCTTCCGCCAAAATAGCGTTAATTTTACGCTAGTCACAGCCTTCAATGGGAATGTGACGCCGCCATGAGACTTCTCCTGCCTGGTGACAGGAGATACGCATTTCATGCTGGGCAACAGCGTAAAATCATGGCTCGCCTATGGCTCGCTCGCGGCGATAGCGCCCATGTTGATGGGGGCCATGAACCTGACGGGCGACTTCGAACAGCGAGTCCTGGGCGCCCAGAATCGCGAGCGCACCGCCATGGGGATCGCGCCGCTGCGCTGGAACGCCGCATTGGCCGCCTCGGCGAAGAGCTGGGCTGACCATCTGGCGGCCACCGGCGAATTCGAGCATGCGCCCGAGAAGCCCACCAACCCGGAGGGCGAGAACCTCTGGGCAGGCACCCGTGGCTATTATTCGTTCGAGGCCATGGTCGATGCATGGGTCCGGGAAAAGCGCAACTTCAAGCCAGGTCTTTTCCCCAACAACAGCGCGACCGGCCGGGTGGCGGACATCGGCCACTATACGCAGCTGATGTGGCGCACCACCCGCGAGGTCGGGTGCGCGAAAGCGACCGGCCCACGCGAGGATGTGTTGGTGTGCCGCTATAGCGACGCGGGCAACTATATCGGAGAGCAGCCCTTCTGATCCGGCAATCGACAGGCCATCAAAACCGCCTGACCGATTGCCGAAAGTCTCAACCGCCAATCATTACATCATCGCCCTGTTGCAATTATAGGCGGGGATGCGGGCCGTTCCGGCACCGGATTGCTGGGTATAGCGGACGTCATCCCTGGCGAGATAGTTGAGATACTCCTCGATATTGGGATATCCGTCACCATCGGCATCAGCATTGGCGTCCCAGACATTGGGGTTGGTATTGTGGTACCGCATCTCCCATTCGTCGGGCATGCCGTCATTGTCGCTGTCACGCTTGGCCACCCCGGGCTTGAGCACTGCCCAGCCGCCCGCCTCGGCGAGACTTCCCGGCCACTGGGTCTCGAACAGATAGGGCGCGGTGTCACAGGTCGAAACATCCTCGATATACATCGCATCGACATTGTCCCGGCACGGCCCGTCAAGGCACAGGTCCGCTCCGGCAAAGCTCAGCACGTCCCGCATCGCCTGCTCGGCGCTGGTCACGTCGCGCGCCAGGAAGGATACCGTCGCCTGCCCGGGCATCAGCGCATAGGCGCTATTCTGCACCACCTGCAGCCCGTTGCGCGAACAGTCCGGCAGGCCCGCATTCAGAGCGCACACCGTCGACGGAACGACATGGGCGATGAAGCCGGCGGCGGCGCTGAACGGATCGGTCACGCTCTGGCCGAATTGCCCGGCAATGCGGGTGCGCGGCGTCACATTGCCGCTGGCGTAGATGTCGAAGCCGAAGAGCACGCTCCCACCGCTCCCACCATTATTATAGATGCCGATCAGATAGTTGCCGTCGCTCGCATTATAGCGCGGGCCGCGCAGATAGACGTTGTTGACATAATTGGCATAGACATTGGCAAACTGATTGGACACCAGCCCCGCCTCCGCGATGAAGTCGTAGAGCACGTTATTGTAGATGTCCGCCTGCCCCGTCTGGCCCAAAATCGCCGGATTGGTCCCCACCGAGATGTTGAGCCCGCGCTGCTCGCCATGCTGCGAGAGATTATGCGCGATCGTCACGCGGGAGGATGGCTTGAGGAAGAAGGACTTGCAATGCAGTGAGGACGTGTGCCCGGCATTGCGGCAGATATTGGGGCCGATGATCGACCATTGCACGGTGCAGTTGGTGCAAGCCATGTCCAGGCTCTCGTCCGTGCCGAACATGGTCGAGACATGATCGAGGATCTGGTTGTTCACGGCCGACATGCGGATCGGATCGCCGTTTTCCGAGGTGCGCCCGACATGCGGGCCCGTGCGGGTACGGACATGGCGAATGATCACATTGTCCCCACCGCGGCGCATCTGGATGAGCGCGTCCACCGGATCATAATTGGCGCCCAGCCGGAACTCGATACCGCCCGGCGAAGTCTGTCCCGCGATATAGATATGCGGCACCGTGATGTCGGCATTGGATTGCATCGCAATCGCGCCGCCCACATCGAACACGCAATAGCGCGGCCGGCCCGCAGGGATCGAATAGGGCGTGTTCACCGCCAGGGCCAAGGCACATTCGCGATAGCTGATCTTGCCGTCATTGGGATCGGCGACATCGTCCAGCGTGTCGATCTTGTAGACCACGGCATTCGACGCCCGCACGGATGTGTTCTTGCCAAAGCCGGTTGCGGTCGGAAAAGCCAGCGGATGCATCACCCGGTCCGGGATCGCCCCATCGTCCGGATTGGCAAAGGCGCTTCCCGCTCCGCCGCCCGCCCCGCTGCCGGTCCCGCCAGCTGTAGCCGCCGCCACGGCCACGGTCACCGCACGACTTTCATGCGCGCCATTGACCACGCAGTCCAAGCCATAGGTCGTCGTCACCGGGGGCGTGACAATTTTCGCGCCCGAATTGCCCAGCGTCCCCGCAAAGCCGGCACCCGATCCCGTGCACCCACCAGTCCCGCCGGACCAGCTCAGCGTCGCATTGCCGCCTGCGGTTATGCTCGACGCATTCGCCGTGAAGGACAGGGAACCGGCGGGGATCGTCACCGGTCCCGTCCCGGAAGTACCGCTTGCCGACAGAAGGTCCTGGACAACCCAGCCGTCAGGGCCACTCGCAAAATCGACCTGCCACCAGATTCTGCTCCCCGACCTGACCGGCCCTCCGACCACAACCCCCGTCATTCCGGCGGATTGCATGTCGACGGCGGTCTTGAAATCGGCAGTCATGAGCCGGAACTTGGCCGAGAGGGTAACCGTCGAGCCGATCTGGATCGTTGCCGCCCGTGCTGAAATCAACAGCGCGGCTGCCGCAACCAAGGCCATTATGATAGCCAGCGTCCAGCTGAGTTTGGTTTTGACGAGTGTCGTCATGCGATATGACTTTCTTCCCGAAATGGGTTCAGAAAATGCCGATGTTGGGGAGGCGTTTCAGGAGCGCGTTTCTCCCCGCAGCGAAACGCTATCCGACCATTGATCCATTATGGATCGAAATTCTAAATCGACCCATAATGGGAAAGGTTAACTGAGGAGCAGGTACGCGACATCCCCTTGTTCCGCACGATTCCGCGGCATTTGCGGCGCGCATCACCTGGCACCAACAGCATTCCGGTTCGCCGAATTTTTTCTTGAACGCCGGGTAATCCGCGAGTCGCGGGTAAACAATCCTCAACGCGCCCAAGCGCACCGCAAACCGCATGAGTTGATGGAGACGCCGTATCGTCAAGGCGTCGGGGGCATGACGCAAGCGCGGACCGCGCGGCCTGTTAAGACGAGATGCTGCCGAGACTTTGCAATAATGATCCGCGAGACATGAGAGCCACGATCTGGGTCCGGTTCGTTGCGCCCAGACGCCGCATCAACTCCTTTACATGGGCTTTGACGGTCCGTTCGCTCACCGCCAGCTTGGCCGCGATCGTGCTGTTGGTATGGCCGTGCTGAAGCTCTTCCAGGACTTGCCTCTGCCGATCCGTAAACTTGAACTCGGTCGCGACGCGCATATCCTGGCCAGCCTGGGCCACAAGCTCGGGACCAAGATCGAAGGCGGGGTAGATCATCAAGCCGGAAGCCACCAGGCATATCGCCTGGATTACAAGGTCGAACGGCGCGTCGCTGTCGAGCAGGCCCGACACGCCTTGCCGCAACGCCGTCAGGACATCGGTCCGGTCGAGAGAGGCGGCCAGCATCAGCAAGCCGGCGTTCGGCGCGACCGCGCGCAAGGGCCCAAGCAGGGCCGAAAGTCGCTCATCGGATAGCGGATCGGTAGAGAAGTTGACCAGGATCGCGTCTGGCACCGCATTTTCGCAGATCCGCGCGACAGCAAAAGCCACATCCGAAACAGCCTCGATCGCACCGATGCCATCTGCATGGGTGATCGCCGCGACGAGGCAATCCCGGGTCAGAGATCGGGAGTCGATGATCAGGAGCCGCACACCGCCGGGAGCATGGATGTAACGGCGGCGAAGGGTGCTGGTTGCCAATGGCGCCGCCACCATGCCGATCAGAGCTGGCTGCGGGCGGTCACGTGCCGCCGCATCCGGTGCCGCCAAAATCAAAGAGGCTGCGCCAACCGTCTGCTCCGTGCCGATCTCGGTCTGGTCAGCCATCACTCCTCTTGCCCAGCAGGCGATGATTGACGAGGTTCCTGAATGCCCCGTTCCGTTGTTCTTTGAGATAGCGGCCGCGATAATAGCGATAATATTGCAGTTGGTCGCCATAGGCCATCGCGCCATGCTTTTCGAAATCGACCCTGTTAAAGACGACGCACGCAATTTCGCTGTCGAGCAAGGCGACAGCCGCCCTCAACAGGTCCACTGACGTCCGTCCCCAACGCAGCACCAGCATCGTCGCATCAGCGAACCGCGCGAGGATGCGGGCATCGCCGACCGCCAATATGGGTGGGGAGTTGATCACCACGATATTGAACTGCACCCGCAATGCGGCGATGAGTTCCTCCACCTTGGGCGAAGCCAGGGTGGCGCCGGCGTCGCTGTCGGGGCTGTTGACAGCAATCACATGGACCGCCTCGACCGTCGGATGCCGCACGATCACCTGATCGAGCGTGGCCCGGCCATGAAGGAAATCGAGCAGGTCGAACTCCGCCGGCACCCTGCCGACGACGCCGGAACTGCCGGGTCTGAGGTCGAAATCGACGAGAATGGCCGATTGGCCCGTTGCCACAGCAGCGGCCACCAGGCCGACAGCGGTGGTCGACTTCCCATCGCCCGGCAGCGGCGAAGTCACCAGAACCACCGCGCCATTGCGGCGGCCAACGAGGTGATGCAGCCGCGATTCTATGTCGCGAATGGACTCGGTGAATTCGCAATAGGGCTGGTTGAGCACGGTTGCGAACGTCGACTGCCCGCGCCTGCGGCCGGTAAAATCGGGGATCATGCCGATCGTCTTCAGGCCGGTCAGGCGGCGCACCTGCTCGGCGGTCCGGACCTGGCGATCAAGCGATTCCACCAGGAGCACCAGGATCAGGCCAAATAGCGCGGAGGCACCCAAGCCTGCCCCCAGCACCTGACCCGGTCGCGGAAAGCTGGGGACATTCGGCACCAATGCCGGAAAGGCGATGGTGGCGTCGGCATTCTCCTGCTCGGTCGCGCGCCGGATCTGCTTCAGCCGCGTCAGGAAGTTCAGATAGACGGTGCGTGTCGCCTCTGCATTCCGTTCGAGATCGGCAAGCGGCAGCTTCGCCATGCCCAGGTCCATGGAATGCGCTGTCACGCCCCCCAGATCTCCGGCGATCCGGCTCTCTCGCGCGCCCTGTGCCGATGCTTCCGACACCAGCTGGCCGGAAATGCGCGAAGATTCCCGTTCAATCTGCATCCGCACCTGTGCCAGTTCCGCCATGGTTTTCTGCACATCGGGATAGGCCGACCCGAACTGGGTCGACAATTCGGCGAGCCGGCGTTGAACCTGGCTTTCCTGGCTCCGCAAATCCGCCAGCAGCGGCGACATGACCTGGCCACTTGCGCTCGCCCGTGAGCTGGCTGCAGCTGCGTCTCCACGGGTTGCCGCCAGCTCGGACGCCAAACGGGTAGCCTGCGCGATGATGGTTTCATTGCCGGCGGTCGCATCAATGCCATGCGCACGGCGGTAGAGCGCGGCGTCCGTCTCATAGGTCACCATCTGCTTGCGCAGTTCCTCGACGCGCCCCGCAAGCATTTCGACGGAGCGCTTGCGCGATGCCGCGCGCTCGGCGACCTGCGTCTCGATGTAGACCGTGGCCACCTTGTTGGCGAGGCGCGCCGCTTTGGGCGCGCTGTAGGACGTCACGGCTACCTTGATAAGGTCGGTGTTGCCGTCCTGCTTCACGGACAGGCGCGAGAGCAAATTGTCGGTAGCCCGCTCGATCATCCGCCGCGGAACCTCGTTTCTTGCCAGTTTGAGGGGTGCGCTGCCCTTGTCCGCTTCATAGAATTCCGGATCGTCGAACAGAGCGAGGTCGCGGACCACGCGCCGCGCCACCGGACGAGAGGTAAGCAATGTGATCTGGGTGTCGATCCTGTACTGCCGCAGCGCGGTCAGATCGCGAACCGATGGGGGCAGACCCTGCGCGTCCGATGCGGCATCCATGTGCGGCAGGTCGTCCGTCGAGACGAGAAGCGATGTCGCCGCCTGATAGCGCGGCGGGACCACGAAGAGGAACGCGATCGCCGCAAGCATGATGACAACGAACACACCGATCAGCAGCCGGCGGCGGCGTTGCAATACCCTGAGCAAATCAGTGGCAATGGGGTTCGGCTGTGCATGTTCTGTCACATGCCCCTCGATCAGTGTCGCTGCTTGACTGGTCACCGGCCTCGTCCTGGTTGATTGCCAGGCGACATTAAACACAATGCCCTCGTGCGCCCGGTACTAAGAAGGAGGGGTTGAGTGCCCATTTGCGCCAGGGACAAGCGGCATCACCGCTAACGGCAATTTTGGTGAACGGGCTTTAACCCATCCGTATAATCTCGGGTTTGACATGGCTTTCAAGGCCGGCGCGGGCGACACCCCTGTATTGACCGAAGTACCTGGATTGACCGGTGCAGGCGACAGCTTTGGGTCGTCCGCACCGGATGCTCGCGAGGGAAAGATGAAAAGTCACCTGCAGGCGGGGTTTGAGCAGGTTCGCAACCGCCTCAAAGGCGATCGCCAGCCAGGTGGAAGAGAGATCTTTGTGCGGATTGCTCGCAACGCCCTTCATCTGGGGGCCGGCAATGGCACGTCCGTCGTCATCGGCATGATCACCCTGGGCCTGATGGCGCGTTATCTCGGCCCGCGTGCATTAGGGATTCTCGCGATGATCGAGGCCTATGGCACGCTGTGCGATCAGATACTGCGCCTCGAGACATGGCAAAGCATCGTGAAATACGGAGCCACTGCGCTGGAGCAAAAGGACGGTCGGCGGTTCGCCTTGCTCGTCAAGTTCGGGGCGGCGATCGATCTCGTTTGCGCGGCGATCACCGGAACGGTTGCACTGCTGGCAATTCCCCTTGTGGCCCGCCTGATGGGCTGGGACCAGCAGACGGTCGAGATGGCGCAGTTCTACATGATAGCCGTCTATTTTGCCGTCAGTTCGACGCCCATGGGGGTGTTGCGCCTGTTCGACCGCTTCGCGCAATTTGCATGGCTCGACCCCGCCATTGCCGCGGCCCGCCTCGTCGGCACGCTCCTGATCATAGAGACCGGCGGGACGATCTGGGCCTTTCTGGCCATGAGCATCGGCCTTCAGATCCTGCAGCGGCTGAGCCTGACGTTCATGGCATGGCGCACATTGGACCAGAGCGGGTTCGGTCGATTTTGGCAGGCGCCTCTGCGCGGTACCCCAGCCCAATTTCCCGGATTCTGGAGCTTTACCTTGTCGGCCAACGCGGCAGTGCTGCTGCGCAAGGCCACGCAGGAACTCGACATTCTTGTCGTTGGCAGCCTGGCAGGGTCATACCAGGCCGGCATCTACCAGATCGTGCGAAAGCTCACCTTGGCGATCAACAGGGCGGGGGGCATGCTGCAGCAGGTTGCCTTTCCGGACCTTGCTCGCCTGTGGACCCGGAGGGATCTCGGCCAGTTCTCCAGGGTTGTTCGCAACGTGGAAGCCATGACCATGGCGTTCGCCGCCGTTGCGATGCTGGCGCTGGTCATCATGGGCCATCACCTCATCAGCGCGCTGGCAGGCCCCGCATTTGCGGAAGCCTATGTGCCGCTGCTCGTCCAGTCGCTGGCGTCCATGCTGTTCCTGGCCGGAAGCACGCTCCGGCCAGCACTGATGTGCATGGACTGCCAGCTCCAGTTGCTGCGAATAATGGTTTTCGCGACCGTGCTGTTCTGCCTGGTGCTGTTCAGCTCCGTCGCGACTTTTGGCCTGATCGGAGCGGCCTGCGCCCACATCGCCTTTGCCGCCACGGTACTCGTGGCGGCGACGGCGATGTTCAGGCGACGGCTACGCGCGGAACGGGGGTCTTCTCCGTCACTTCAAGGCTAAGCCCGCGCTCGACCGCCCAGATCGCGGCCTGGGTCCGGTTCTTGACGCGCAGCTTGCGCAATATCGCCTTGATGTGCACCTTTACCGTGGCGTCGGTGATGCTGAGGCGCCGCGATATGACCTTGTTGGGATCGCCATCAACAAGACAGCGTAATATCTCGACTTCCCGCGACGAGAGATTTGCTCCCGCACAACGGGTCTGCCAGTTCCGTGCTGTTGTTCTTGAAAATGCGCCGGACAGGCTATCCACCACCTGCGATGGAATGACCTTTTCGCCCAACGCGACCAGTCTGAGTGCGCCTGCAAGTGGCTCACAGGACATGGCCTTGACTATATAGCCATCGATTGCGCCAGTGGAGAAAGCGCTCGTGACGTTTTCCACACTATAGTCATCCGTCATCAGGACGACTTTTTCCTCCGGGTACTGCTCGCGCAGCGCCTGGCAGGTCTGCACGCCCTCGTCAAAAACTGTCCCGTCTACCAGTAGAACCGTTCCAGACACTACTCCTGGACTTAAATCATTCAGACGCGCAACGGTCTGATCCACTAAAAAACTCTCATCCGTCAATATTCTACGGAGCCCTTCCCTAAGAATTTCGTTCTTGGAAAGAATTATCATATGCGGCATAGTATGCATGTCGTTGCCCCTCAAGGTTGACAATGAACTTTCCGCGGCCCTTTTGTTTATTGTGTACCTCCAACTACGCGTAATTCCTGGAAGAGACTGCCCGTGTCTAAAAGAACAGGTCGCCCCGCCCCCTTTTGGACAGCCCTCAGCGAATCGACACACAGAAGACTAACGCCACGTTAACACCTTTTTGCCAACTTACCGAATCGGTACGGCACACCGTTCCAAACCGGAAAATGTCAAATTACGATATTGTAATTCAAAGATTTTCCGGCACGGCCCGCCTCAGTGGACGCGCCTGGGGCTGCAAAATGCAGCAATTTTGATGGGCCCGCGCGCGCCAGCGCTCAAATATTCGGAAATATTGCCGGGGCCGAGCGCCTGCCCGCTCAGCAGATATTATCCATTAGTGTTAGCCAGGTTTTCCCGATGCACTCCGCCGTCAAAGCGGATGCGGACTGCGCGGCCTTGCGCGCGAGCTGATGACAAAGTTCCGGCCTATCCATGAGCTGTTCCAGGGCTTCGGTCAGGGCATCGACATTTTCCGGCGGCACGAGCAGGCCCGACTGCCCATGAACGATCATCTCCGAAGGCCCGAAATCGCAATCGAACGCTGCGGCGGCCATGCCGCCCGCCATCGCCTCGCCCAGCACGTTCGGGAAGCCTTCATAACGCGAGCAGAGCACGAAAATCTGCCCGGGATTGATCCAGGCGCCGTGCGTGGCGCTCAAACCCGGGAGAACGACCTGGCCGTCCAGGCCATGGCCCTTGCTGCGCTCGGTCAGCATCTTGCGCAGCGGCCCCTCGCCCCAGATCACCAACTTCCATTGAGGGCGGGACGGCGCCAGCCTGGCAAAGGCATCGATGAGCATATCGAACCCCTTCTGATCCTCGAGACGCCCGACAGCAGTGATCTGATATTCCACGGTTTCAGGAATCACGCTCGGAAGGGCGATGGGATTTGCGATGACGTGCGCACGTTCACGCTCCGCGGATGGCAAGCACGTCCGGCTTCGGTCGGTCTGCAAAACGATTGCGCCGGCGCGCCTGTACAAAAGGGCTACCAGCCGTCCCCACATTGGGTTAGCCTTTTGTCGCAGCGGGTTGTTCCGTTCTGAGACAATAACGGGCAGACCCAGCCCGTGGGAGGCCAACAGGGTCAGGACATTGATCTTGGTGAGAAACGAGACGACAAGCTGGAACTGGCCGTCAGCCAGCGCCTTGCGCAGTGCCAGGAACCGCCTTGCCGTTCGCATCAGGTTCGACGCCCTGGGATTCGGGCCAGCGCCCAGAAAGACGAAGTGCACGTCGGGATGGAAGTCGTGATAGACCGGGGCGTCGGGCCGATCGAAGCTGATGATCGTCGCGGTCCACCCCCGCTCGATCACCTTGGTGGATAGCAGGGCGATCACCCGTTCCGCGCCACCCGCGCCCACGCCGGCGAGAACAAAGGCGACATGCTTGCTCACCCCTGTTGTACCTCCACTTGTCCCAGAAGCCCCTCGATCAGAGCGGGCGTCAGGTCCGCCAGACTCGCAATCTCGGCCTGTGCCGCATGTTCCGGCCGCACCGATTTGCGCGAGTGCACCGCACCCTCGCGGTTGATCTGGACCGCACCCCAGCCGAGCGCGCGCGGGGCGATGAAGTCCTTCGCAGGATTGTCGGCCACATAGATAAAGCGCCGGCCCGTCACGCCATGATGTCGCTCGACCATCTGGAATGCCCGCTTGTGAGGCTTCCAATAGTCCATGCCCCATTGGTCGGTGGGAATGATCGGGTCGAGCCCAAGCATAGCGAGCCGCAAGGCGTCGATCTTGCGCCGCTGGACGATCGCCGGTCCGTCGGTGATGAGCGCCATCCGATACTGATGCCGGTTTGCCCGCAGGAAATCCAAAGCGTCCGCCAGCAGGTCGATACGCGGCACATGCGCCCGGAAATGCTGCAGCATCGTGGCAATCAGCGCGGCGTCGGCGGTGATGCCCAGCGACGCCAGCGCCACGTCGAAACTCTTGCGGCGCTCTCCCTCGTCCCATGCGGCGCGGGCAGCCGCACCGAACCCGGCCACGCCAAACGCGTCCGCCATCCAGCGGTCCAGCGCCGCAAAGCCGCTGCGCACATAATCCCGCTCCAGATAGAGCGTATCGTCGAGGTCAAAGACGATCGTGAGGTCCATCAGCCAAGGTAGACGGCGTCATCATACCGCAGGATCGTCACGCCCTCGCGCCAGCCATCATGGGCTGTGCACTTCCAGCCGAGGCACTCTTCCAGCAGCCACCGGGCGAACTGGGCGCCGGCATGGTGCGCGAGCGGATAGCCGCCGCCGAAGCGGGCATTGATCTCGAACAGCGCCGCATCCCCCGTTTCATCGACGATCGCCTGCACGCACAGCGCCCCGCGCGCGCCACGGAGCGCTTCGGGCAGGCGGTCGATGATGAACTGCAACGGCTCGATCCGGCGGGTGATGCCCTTCTCGACCTCGCCCGCCCGCACCTGCAGGCGCTCATGGGTGATCGCGCAGCGCATGGCGCCTGCCGCATCGAAATACAGGTTTATCGTATATTCCCGGCCGCGCAGCAGGCGCTGCACGATCATGGGCTCATCCCATGTGCGGGGCAGATCGGACATATCAGCGGCCTTTGATATCGACCGGCTGGCGCTACCGCCCTGGGGCTTGACGATGACCGGCCAGTCGTCGGCCCAGCCATTGGCCAGCACCGCCTCCAATGGCTGGGTGGCCGGCGTCGGGATGCCGCAATCGGTGAAATGCCGGCTGGTCGCGAGCTTGTCGCGCGCAATGTCGACCATGGCCGCATCGCTGATGGCGATGGTCACGCCCTCCGCTGCGAACACGTCCCTGGCCCGTGCCAGCGCCGGCAATTCCGTGTCGATCGTCGGCACCACCAGGTCCACGCCCTCTTCATGGCAGATCGAGAGCAATGCCTGGGCATAGTTGGCGTCACGCGCGGGAGGGACGCGAAACGCGCGGTCGGCCAGCTGGCATGCCGCGCTGAGATCGGGATGCAAGTCGCAGGCGATCACATGGAGATCAATCGCAAGCGCCTCCGCCGCCTGACGGAAGCATTGCATCAAACCGACGCGGCGGCCCGCCGAGGAAATCAGCAGCCTGAGCGGGCGTTCCATCAGATCACCTCGCGGATGACGACAAAGGCCTCGGCAGCATGGCGGCGAACCGTTGCCCCGCGCAGCTGCGCCAGCGCCCGCAACGCCTCGGGCGAGCGTTCGTCGGGAAAGCTGCGGCACTGGCTCTCGAAGCATTGGAACGCCGCGATCTTGCGCTCCAGCGTTTCGGCGATGTCGATAAAGAGATGCGGCTGGAAATGCGGCTCCAGATAGGGCGCCGACCAGTTCGTCTCGGACAGGGTTTCATAGGCCAGCAACCGCGGCGGATAACGAAGCGCACGGGGGCGCGCCGCCACCATGACCGACCGGAACACCAGCTGATGATCGAGATGGATGTCCCCCAGAAAGGGCATGAACAGCGTCACCGGCTTGATATTATCGATCAAGCTGCCGATCGCCGCGTTCAGGTCCGCATGGGCGACTCCGTCCAGCTCCGCCGCCGGAAGCTCGAGATAATGCGTTTCCGCGACCCCCAGCAGGGCATGCGCTTTCGCCGCTTCGGCGCGCACCTGCGCCACGCCTTCCTCGCGAAAACGCGGGGAGCGGCCGGTCGTCACGATCGCGACATGCACCACGCCGCCAGCCGCCGCATAACGCGCCATCGTCCCGCCGCAGCCGAGAACCTCGTCGTCGGGATGGGGTGCCACCACCAGCACCGGCCCATCGTCTGCAAGCCTGAGCATCTTCAGTCTCCCAGCAGCGAATGGAGCGGCATTCTTACCGCCTCGGGCCCACTATAGTCGGTAATCCGCAATGCTGCCCCATCTCCGCAAAGAACGACGAAAGAGTCCGGCCCGATCGCCATGATCTGGCCCGGCCTGCCATGATGGAGCGCGCCGTCGGGACAGGGCCGCGCCTCCCACAGCGTGATCCGCGCTTCGCCGCTGCGCGTCCAGGCGCCGGGATAGGGCCGCCCCACCGCCCGGATCAGCCGCAAAACCTCCACTGCCGGGAGGCGCCAGTCGATCCGCCCGTCCTCCGGCCGCCGCCGCGCGGCCCAGGTTGCCAGCGCCGCGTCCTGCGGCTCGCCGGCATCATCGCCGGCCACAAGGCGCGGCAATGCTTCGCCGAGGACCTGTCGCAGCGCCTTCATATGCTTGGCATAGAGGGTCGCCGCCGTTTCATCGGGCGCGACGTGGAAGAATTTCTGCGCGATGATCGGTCCGCTGTCGACGTCCTCGTCGATGCGGAACAGGGTGGACGCGGTGATCTTCTCGTCCAGCAGGATCGTCCACGGAATCACCGCGCGGCCGCGCAGCCGGGGCAGCGCAGCGGGATGATAGCCGATCACCCGGTTGTTCACTTGGCTACGGAAAGCCGGGCCGCACAGTTGCGACCAGCCGATCACGAACACATAGTCGACGTCCAGCGCCCCGACCTGCGCGATGAACTCCGGCGCGTTGCCGTTGGCAACAGGCATCAGCCGCGCGCCCGCTTCCGCCGCTGCCGGGCCAAGGTCGACGAAGTCCGAATGGCGCTTGGCGAGTTCGGCCGGCAGCGTCGCGACTGCGACAAGCTCCCAGCCGGGCGCCTGCGCAACCACGTCCAGCGCGACACGCGTGCCTTCAACTGCACCAATCAGCAACGCCCGCATGTGCCCTCTTCAAATTTGCTTTATTGACATTCTCGCCCCTTGCGAGGGTCATGGCAGTGCCCAGGGCGATCTTGAGATCCAGCGCCACAGACCGGTTATCGATATACCAGAGATCGAGCGCGACCTTCTCGTCGTTCGATAGGAGCGTGTTACCGTTGATCTGCGACCAGCCGGTGAGGCCAGGGCGAACCGTGCCACGGCTGCGGCCCTTTTCCCCCATCGCATCGACCGTTTCGGGGAGCAGCGGCCGGGGCCCGACCAGCGCCATGTCCCGGCGCAGCACGTTCCAAAGCTCGGGCAATTCGTCGAGCCGCGTCCGGCGCAGGACCCTGCCCACCGACGTGAGCCGCCGCTCATCCAGCAGCATGTTGCCCCACGGGTCGCACAGATCGCGCATCGTGCGGAACTTGATGAGCCGGAACGGCACGGCATTCAGGCCGGCGCGCCGCTGCGTGAAGAATATGGGGCGGCCGACCGACACCAGAACCGCCAGAGCGACGACCAGCATGACCGGCAGCGATGCCAGGATGGCGAGGCCCGCCAGCAATCCTTCCAGCCACGCCCGATCGCTGATGGCCCTGCGGATGGGACGAGCCTGCTGGGCGCCCGCCTCTATATGCTCCAGCAAAGTGGCATTGACGATATCGACGTCATAGCGCGCCTCGGCCATGGCGCGGGCCTCCCGGCCCATGCGCGCGATACTATCCGGATCATCGAGGAACATGCCCATGGCGTCGGCCAGCGCGCGGGGATCGCGCGGTTTCACCAGCAAGCCGTTGCGGCCGGCCTCGATCGGCTCACGGCAGCCCGGCATGTCGGTGGTGATGACCGGCCGGCCGGTCGCCATCGCCTCCAATATGGTGCGCGGCAGGCCCTCCCGATAATAGCTCGGCAGGACGAAAACATGGCAGCCCGCGAGGAACGGCCGCACATCGCGGGTCTCGCCCAGATACTCGATGTCTCCGCTGGCCGCCCAGCGGTCGACCGCCTCCGCCGAAATACCGCAGGGATTGGCATCGAGCGGTCCCAGCAGCTGGAACCTCGCCGCCGGATAGTCCTGCCTCAGTATCCGTGCCGCCTCGACATATTCGCCAATGCCCTTGTCGCGCATGAGCCGTGCGATCAGCAGGAACACCGGCGGACCGGCGGGGAGAGGCGCCGCCTCAAAATGGCGGGTGTCGATCCCCGAACCGGGCACCTGCACGACCTCCCGCCCCTTCTTCAAGATATGCGCGCGGCGCAACTCCTCGCCGTCGTCGCGGTTGAACGTGAAGATCGTGCGGGCGCGCGCAATCGCCAGCCGATACAGAATGGAGGTCGGCACGCGAAGCAGCCTGCGCTTCCATCCGCCGCCCGGACTATAGACGTGGCCAAGCCCGGTTATCATCGCGTGGAAACGGATGCTGCGATCGACGAGCCGGCAGGCGATCCCGCCATAGATGATCGGCTTTTGCGTATAGGCCAGCACGACGTCCGGGCGCTCCCTGCGCAGCAGCGCCATGATGCTCCGCAGCGTCTTCAGGTCGGACAGCGGGTTGGTGCCGGTCCGCTCCATCGGCACGGTCTCGAACCCGATGCCGCGATCCGCCAGCCAGCAACGGACATCCGCATCCTCATCCGGAGCGACCGCCACGACATCGTGGCCGCTCGCCACCATGCGCGTGAGCAGCGCGCCCCGGAAATTCATCAGGGAATAAGCGAGGCTGGACAGGATGACGATCTTCACGCCGCCATGTCCTCGGACAGGGACAACCCGGGTTCGAGGTTGCCGGTCTCCGGCAGCGGCGGATCCCCGGCGAGAATGCCCGACCACAGGTCCCGATAGGTCTTCACGATCCTCTCGATCTCGAAATGCTCGGTGACGCGCGCACGGCCTCGACCGCCAACCGCATGCCGGGTTTCCGCCGGCATGGCGGCAAGATCGGCGATCGCCGTCGCCAATGCCGCCGTGTCGCGCGGCGGAACGGCCATGCCCGCCCCGCCAACCACCCAGGCGCTGTCGCCGACATCGGTGGTGACGCAGGGTACGCCGCAAGCCATGGCCTCGCCCAGGATGTTGGGAAAGCCCTCTCCCCAGGCCGAGGAAAGCGCCAGGATGTCGACGCCCGGAAGCCATTCGGCGACATCCAGCCGCTCGCCGCTGAGCGTCAGGCGATCGGGCGGCAATGCCACGCGCGCCGCCGCGGCCGCCACATTGCCGGGCGCGTCCAGGTCTGTGCCGACCAGCAGCAGGTGCAGGTCATATCCCTCGTTGCGAGCACGCGCGACTGCATTGATCAGATTGATATGGTCCTTCATCGGGTGATAGCGCGCCACCATCGCGACGATGATCGCGCTGGGGTCGATGCCGAACAGGCGTTGCATCATGGCGCGCCGCCCGCGATTGGGCGAAAAGACGGAGCAGTTGAAGCCATTGGGAATATGAACCGCGCGCTCGGGCGCGAAGCCGATCGCCTCATGCTCCCGGGCTGCGGTCCTGCTGTTGTAGATGATCGCCGCGGTGCGCCGCGAAAGCCTGGCGCTGACCGCGAGCAACGCCCTTGTGCTGCGCTTCTCCGACGCCGGGTCGGCCAGCGAGTGGCGGACATTCCAGATCACCGGCACCGGGCGGCCCGTCACCATTCCGGCCACCGTTGCCGCGAGATTGCCATGGTACATCCAGCCTTGCAGGATGTCCGGCTGTTTCCTGCCCGTCACCCGCGCCATGCGGATCAAGGCTGACGGACCGGGCAGCGAACCGCGCATGTCCAGCGAGTAGATGTCGCACCCGGTCTTCCCGAGCCGGTCGGCGATCACGCCGGGCGGCCTGAGCGTCACGATCCACGGCCGGGCAGCGGCAGGATTGAGCGCGCAAACCTCGATCAGCTTTGCCAGCATCGTCTGCGCGCCGCCGATGTCCAGGCTGGTCGTGATGTGCTGCATCGCCGGATAGCCTGCCTGGGGAACACCATTCCAGCTGTTCATTGCGCCAGAACCTCCCGGTAGACGGCCTCGACGCCGCGGACATGCGTGTCGGTGTCGAACTTGGCCAACGCCTCGCGCCGCGCGCATCCTGCTAACCGGCGCGCCAGGTCCGGGTCGAGGAGCATGCTGGCGAGCGCGGCGGCAAGTTCCGATGGCTGATCGGGGGTCGCCAATATGCCGGTGCGGCCTTGGTCAATCGCCTCGAGATTTCCGCCCGAGGCAGCGGCGACCACCGGCGTGCCGATGAGCATCGCTTCGATCAGTGTCCTGCCGAAGGGCTCCGCGATCGCAGGCACGAGCAGGACATCGCTGCCCGCGAGCCAGGTCTCGACGGGGCGGCGAAACCCCATGAGGCGAATGATGTCGCCGGCGGCGCATGCATCGATCACCTGTTGCAGCCGGGCCATCTGCCCCGGCTTTTCCTCATGCCCGAAAATGAGGCCGATGATCGGTTTACCGGGATTCTGCCGCCGGAATTCGGCCAGTGTGCGGACGAACATATCGGGCCGCTTGCGCTCGGCGAAATGGCCCAGATAGCTGACGATCGCCGTCTGCGGCGGGAGCCCCAGCTCCTTCACCACATAAGCGCGGGACGCGTCCCGGTCTGTCTCGCAAATGGATTGGTCGAATGGGCTATAGATTACGGTGGCTTTGTTGCGGGCGCTGAACAGGCCCGGCGCAGGAACGGCAAAACGGGACACGGTGATCACCCTGGTCGCAAGCAATGGCGCAATCATCTTCAGGCCGAAAGCGCCCGGATCGCTGCGGTGATGCCATATATGGCGCGCGCCGCTGAGCGCGGCCGGCACGGTCCAATTGGCGTGTGTCGCCCCTTCATTGGTATGGACGATCCCGACATTGCGCGCCGAAAGAAACGCCGCCATCCGCCGAAAGCGCCCGGGCAGCCGGAACAGGTCGGCAAGGCCCGGCAGGCCCTGCGGCCGGAGTGGCAGATCGAAGGGCACGGCGGTAACCTCCAGCCCTTCCGCCCGGAACAGCTGGGCGACAGCGCCATCACCCTGGTGAAGCATGACCAGCGGCCGAAAGAAACGCCGGTCGAGATTCTGGATCAGGCGCATCGCGGATATGTGGCTGCCGCCGATCACGCTGCCCTCGAACGGGAAAGCGATCGTGATGCTGCGGCTGTCGACGGGGACGGCCTGGCCGGCCGCACGGACGGATTCCAGGCTCCCATTCCTGACCTCCGCGTCTGCGCGCATGGCCTGACTCGGCATATTTCGACATTCCCGCCACTTGAAGACCGGGCGATTATGATCGACCCGCGCTCACAAAGGCGAGGTCAACAAAGGCCACTACCCAAAGGGAGCAATCGGTCGTGCTTTCGGCCCGGGCGCGACTTAGGCGTCCACCGATCCCCCTTTAGGTCAGGGATCCGCCGGCATCGATCATGCAAATATACCGGGCCGCCTAGCCTAACGGTCCGTCACCTGTCCCGAGGGACATAAGATCGGCCCAAACGGGCTGAGCCGCCTGCTCAATTTTTGGCGCGCGTCATCGCTGATAGACCTCGCTGCCTGCGATAAGAAAATGAAGCGAGACGGGTCCTGAGAGTGCGCAACTAACGGCGAAAGCCCTCATGACAGGCGGTCAGGCATGAAAGATCATTATCAGCGTACCCTGCGCAAAATGGTGCGTCTTACGTCGGTTATGGCTCTGGACTGCCTGGCAGCTGCCCTGTCCCTGGTCGTTGCGATCACGCTGCGGGTGGGGGATGTGCGAGCCGCTGGATATCTGGCGCAACATCCGATCAGCGTGCCACTGTTCGTGGCCGTCGCAGGCGCGGTGTTCCTCATTCTGAAGTTGCCCCGCCGCGCCTGGCGGTTTTCCTCCATAGGGGACGGGATCGTCGTGGCGGAGGCCGCGACCCTCGCCGTTGCAGCTTTCTGGATGATCCAGTGGCTCGCGGGCTGGAATCTCTGGTTTCCACGCTCGGTCGCCGTCATTCAATGGTCGCTTCTCATCGTCACGATGGGCGGGATGCGATCCGTCCGGCGCGTGCTGAGCGACTTTACCAACGGCAGGGCGCTGAACCTGCGACCCGTCGCGGGCACCAAGCCGCGCCGCCGGGTGCTGCTCATCGGCGATTGCACCACCATCGAACAGACATTGCGCAGGCTCGAGCAAGATGTGGACGCCAACTTCGAACCGCTCGGCATTATCGATGACGGCAGCCTGGACGACCAGATGCGCGTTCGCGGCATCGGCGTGCTTGGACCGATCAACGATCTGGCCACGATCGTCGCGGGGCTGAGGGCGAAGGGCAAGCCACCGGAATGCCTGTTGTACACAGGGGCGCAGTCCCGGTTGCAGAGCATCGCGGCCGCCCGGCTGGTGGCCGATGCCCAGGCGCTCAACATCAAGGTGGCCTATCTGCCAGCCGTCACGGAGCTGAATATCGGCGAGCGCAAGGCGGTCGACCTTCGCTACCTCAATATTTCCGACCTGCTCGATCGGCCCCAGGTCGACCTCGACAAGGATGTGGTGGCGGCCGCGATACGCGGGCGGCGCGTCCTGGTGACTGGTGCGGGCGGCACGATCGGCCGCGAACTCGTCCGCCAGATCGCGCGCTTTGCCCCGGCAAGACTGATCATGCTGGATGGCAATGAACTCGGCCTTTACGAGGTCGACCTCGAAATGCGCGAGCATTATCCGGAGCTGCCGTCCCAGCCGCTGCTATGTTCGATCCGCCAGCGTCAGCACGTCATGCGCGTGTTCAAGGACCATCGGCCCGAACTGGTTTTCCACGCGGCCGCGCTCAAGCATGTCCCGCTCGTGGAGATGCACCCGGCAGCGGGCGTCCAGACCAATGTCCTTGGCACGCGCAATGTCGCCGACGCGGCGCTGCGCTACGGGGTCAAGGCGATGGTCCAGGTGTCGACCGACAAGGTGGTCAACCCCGTTGGCTTCATGGGCATGACCAAGCGGCTGGCGGAGCTGTACTGCCAGGCGCTCGACCTGGCGGGCAGGGACAGGCCCAATGCGCCGCGCTTCATGACCGTGCGGTTCGGCAATGTGCTGGGGTCGAGCGGCTCGCTCATTCCGCTCCTGCAACGGCAGCTCAGTCAGGGCGGCCCGCTCACCATCACCCATCCGCAGATCGAACGCTTCTTCATGACCGTGAACGAGGCCGTGCAGCTTGTCCTGCACAGCGCCGCGCGCGGCTTGCATGATGACAGCCAGCGCGGGCGCATCTTCGTGCTCGACATGGGCCATAGCGTGCGGATCATCGACATTGCGCGCCGCATGATCCGGCTTGCCGGCCTGGAACCGGAAGTCGATGTCGGCATCAAGATCGTCGGGCTGCGGCCGGGCGAAAAACTCTATGAGGAACTGTTCGACAGCGAGGAAATGCGGTTGCCCTCCTCAATGCCACGGGTTTTCGAGGCGGAGCCGGCGGCCATTCCCCTGAATGTGCTGCAGGAGGCTTTTGCGCCGCTCGAGGTGGCCAGCACAGCCGGCGACGATGCGCTGTGCCGGGACCTCGTCACGCAATTCCTCACGCCGCATCAGGGCAAGCGGAACGCCAGGACCACCCCGGTGCATCACGACCATCCCGTCCCGGCAAGTCATCCCGTGTTCGGACTTGCCTCCAGGCCCTATCGCCCGATCATTGCGGGCATTTCCGCGAATGGAGCTGCCAGTTGACCGCCGACATGCGAAAACTGAATCTGCGCGGCGCTGCCTTTGCGCAAGCGGCAATCCGCTCCGAATGGCCGGTCTATTCCGAGGACGAGATTGCCGAGGTGGTGGACTGCCTGCGCAGCGGCCGCGTCAATGCACTTCATCATGGCGAGCGCTGCCGCGCCTTCGAGGCAGCGTTCGCCGTCCGCTGCGACCGGGCCCACGGCATCGCGGTGGCAAACGGAACGCTGGCGCTCGAACTGGCGCTGCGCGCGCTCGGGCTCATAGCCGGGGATGAGGTGATCGTGCCGGCACGGAGCTTCATGGGCTCGGCGAGTTGCGTCGCGGCGGTGGGCGCGACGCCGGTCTTCGCTGATGTCGATGTCGAGTGCCAGGGGCTCACTGCCGCCGCCATCGCCGCCCAGATTTCGGCGAAAACGCGTGCGGTCATCGTCGTTCACCTCGCCGGCTGGCCTTGTCCGATGGACGAGATCATGGCGCTCGCACGCCTGCATGGCTTGAAGGTCATCGAGGATTGCGCCCAGGCCCATGGCGCCACGCTGCGTGGCAGGCCGGTCGGTTCCTTCGGCGACGCTGCGGCCTTCTCCTTCTGCACGGACAAGATCATGTCCACGGGCGGCGAGGGAGGACTGCTCCTCCTCGACGACGAAGCCGCATGGCAACGCGCATGGGCCTATAAGGATCATGGGAAGTCCCCCCACCCACCTTCCCATGACGGGCTGCCGGGAAGCTTCCGCTGGCTCCACCAGTCGATCGGCAGCAATTTCCGGATGACCGAAATGCAGGCGGGCATCGGCCTGCGGCAGCTCGAAAAGCTGGACCTGTGGCTCGATATGCGCCGCCGCAATGCCGCCATCCTGGACCTGTATCTGACGGACCTGCCTGCGGTCAGACAGGTCTTGCCGCCCCGCGGCGTCGGCCATGCCTATTATAAATATTACGCCTTCATCCGTCCTGGAGCGCTGCGCCCGGACTGGACGCGGGACCGCATCGTCGCGCAGCTCATTGCATCGGGCATTCCCGCCGGCAGCGGCTCCTGCCCCGAAATATACCGGGAGGCCGCCTTTGGAGGTAGTCCATCCGTCCCCGTGGCTCCCCTGCCCAATGCGCGTATGCTTGGCGAGACGAGCATGATGTTCCCCGTCGATCCCACCCTGGGCGAGGCGGACATGCATCGCATGGGCGCCGCCGTGGCAATGACCATTGCAGCGGCCAGCGCGTAAGTGCTGAAACACGAGACAAGCATGTCCCACCAACGACTGCCAGCATTCATCGTCATCGGCGCGGCCAAGGCGGCCACGACGTGGATCGCCCATCAGCTGCGAGCGCGCCGCGACGTCTACATGCCCGGACCGGAACCCCATTTCTTCTCGCGGGAATTTCATCGCGGTGAGCGCTGGTACCGCCGCCTTTTCGCCGAAGCACGGGACGGCCAACATGTCGGCGAGAAGTCGGCGGATTATCTGGCCCATGATCGAGCGCCCGCGCGCATGGCGGACAGGCTGCCGCACGTCCGGCTGGTGGCGCAGCTCCGCAACCCCGTCGAGCGCGCCTATTCCGATTATTGCATGCTGTTCCGGCGCGGGCAGGTCTGCGGCGACATCGCCAAGCAGCTCAACCCGGCAACGACCGACGCACCGCGCTTTCTCGATGACGGTCTCTACGCCCGGCACCTGCGCCGTTACCGCGACCATTTTCCCGCCGAACAACTGACGATCATTCTGCATGAGGACATCAAGGCGCGGCCAGCCGATGTGCTGGACCAAGTCTGCACCTTTATCGGCCTGCCTCCGGCGGCCTCGCCGGCGCCGCTCGACGCCCGCGTCAACGACGGCAAGGCGCCACTGGTGCCGCTCGCCTTTCGCAAGCTGCCACAGCCGCTGAAGGATCTCGCCGCACCGCTCAGGGGAAACCGCGGGTTCGAGGCCGCGCGCCGCCTGATCGCCCGCCCGGTATCCTACCCGCCATTGACGCAGGATATTCGCCGTCGGCTGGAGGATTTCTATTATGAAGACATGGTCCAGCTCGCGCAGATGGTTCACCGCGACCTGAGCGGATGGACGACGCACGAGGGCGCGCTGCAGCGATGACCTATTCTGCTGCCGCCGCCGCGCCGCGCACCACCCCTGCGATGGATGACCGGGGTGCGCCTGACCGTGCTTTCGCGATTACGGCCTGGGTGCTGTCGGCCGGCGTGTTCTTCGCCTCCTACACGACCTGGCGCGTCGCCTTCGATTATCTCTATACCATCAGCGACGTGCTGTTTTGCCTGGGAGCGCTACTGCTGATCGGATGCGGACGCCTGAACCTTCGTCCGTTCGGCGGCCTGACGATCCTCTGGTATGGCGGGCTGCTGCTGATGCTGGCGAGCCTGCTGGCAAGCAGCATAGTGAATGGCAGTCCCGCGCGGTGGTTCATCGTCGCTGCCCAATATGCCTTTTCGTTCGGCCTGCTGCCAATGCTGCTCGCACAGGATGGCAGGCAGGTGATGCAGCGCTTTGTGCTGGCGTTGGTGCTGGGCGTAACCTCGATGGAACTGTTCGCGGCCGTCGTCTACTTCACCATCGCGCACGACTATCAGACCGCGCAGCTGTTCGGTTTCGAATTCATCACGGGGTCCAACCGGTTGGGCGCCTTTACCGCCGACGCGAACTGGAATGCCGCCGTCATCGCGATGACCATGCCGTTCGTATTCTATCTGGCACGGATTGGCCGCTTCAGGCTCCTCGCGACCACCATCTGCATCGGCATTCTGGGTCTCGGATTGCTGCTCACCGGGTCGGTGACAGGCTTTGTGAGCGCGTTTTTCGCGAGCGGCTTTTTCCTGCTGGTCGCGGGCGAATGGCGCATCGTCAGAGCGTCCGCGCTGCTGGCGACCATTGTCGCGGTGCTGGTGTCGCTGGGCGCGATCCACAGCCTGCCGGAAGCATTCCAGCGGCGGGTCGCCAGCGCCATCGAGCAGGGCGACGTCTCCCAGGCCGGCACCTATGTCGGCCGCGAAGCCCTGATCGAGGAGGCGTGGCAGCTGGTGGACCAGACGATGCTGGTCGGCATGGGTGTCGACCAGTTTCGCGTGGACAGCGTGGACCGCATGCCCGTGCACAATATGTATCTGCTGGTCTGGGCCGAGGGCGGCGTCTTTTCATTGATCGGCTGGCTGATGATGATGACCTTGCCGATCATCCTCTCGCTTTACGGCTTCGCGCGGGATCGCGGCACTGCCGGCCTCGGCCTGGCGGTCACGTTCGTGTTCATCGCCTTCTCCATGGCAGCGCCCCACATGTACTCGCGCAGTTGGTCGGTGCCGCTGATTATCGCCATGGCGGTGATCGTCCAGCGCCTCCGGTCGGGAACCCGGCACATAGCAGCTTGAGAGTACTCATTTTGGGGACGGTTTTCCCCGAAAGGACACGTACACCCCTCCCCGCTATGCCCTAAGCTCCACGCATAGATTTGCGGGAGTTCGAACAATGAGCCGTAAACACCTGCCTCAAAACCTGCCTGAAATCCTGCCTGAAATCCTGCCTGAAATCCTGCCTAAAATCCTGCTTGTCGGGCTGTGCCTCTGTCTGACAGCCTGCGCCGGCGGCAACCAGAATCTGCCATTGCTGACGGCCGCCAGCGAGCCGGGCTATCGCCTCGGCGCCAGTGACGAAGTCCGTATCTGGGTCTTCGGTTTCGACGCCATGAACAACAGCTATACCGTGGGTGATACCGGCGCGGTGTCCCTGCCCTTCGTGGGCACTGTCCCGGTCGCGGGCCGCTCCACCACGGATATCGAACAGTCGATCGCCGCCCTGCTGAAGGAACGGAATCTGGCCATCGACCCGCGTGTCAGCGTGCAGCTCACCAAGTACCGGCCATTTTATATCGCAGGCGAAGTCCAGAAGCCCGGACAATATCCCTATGTCCCCGGCCTGACGGTGGAGAAGGCCGTTTCGATGGCCGGCGGCTATACCTTCCGCGCCCGGCAGAACAGCGCCACGGTGACCCGCAAGGAAGGCGGCCGCACGATTCGCGGCCGCGCCGAGGCTGACACCGCGCTGATGCCCGACGACAACATAGTGGTGCCGGAAGCATGGTTCTGACAAAGCCGCCCGGCTTCCGAGGCACCAGCTTCACCTCGGCGGCGCTGGCGGCCGGGCTGATCGCATCCGGCAATGCGACCGCCCAGGAGATGCGGCCCCCTTTTTCGGTCGAGGCCTTGCCCCGCCCGGGCTATGAACCGGTCACGCATCATATGGGGCGAGCGACCGTAGAGATCGCCGTCGATACGCATCTCAGCTATGACAATAATATCTACGCGACCTCGTCCAACGAAATAGATGATTTCGTGCTCGAGGCCCAGCCGCAGGTGACGGTGGGTCTGGCGGGCGCGCGTTCGAGTGTCAGCGCCCGGGCCTATGCCGACGTCCGCGAATATATCGATCACGACACGGAAAGCGCGACCACCTTTGGCGGTGCGCTGTCCGGCCGAATCCTGGTCGGCCCGCGCGCCAATGCCAGGCTGAACGTCAAGTTCGACCGCGCCGTGGAGAGCCGGACCGATCCCGAAGCGCGGGCGCCAATCTTTGCGCCGCCCAGGCGGAGCAATGTCCTCGCCGGAGACCTGGCCTTCGACACCGGCGGTTCGCGCATCTCCCTGCTCGCCAATGTCGGCGCGGAACGCGTCAATTTCCTGTCGCGCGCGGACGACGACAGGGACCTGACCGCCCTGCGCGGATCGCTGCGGATGACTTTGCGCCAGCGGTCCTCGTTCGCCTTCTTCACCGAAGCCTATGTGACCCACCGCGACTTCGACACCAATGTCGACAGCAGCGGCGTCAATCGCGATGCCACGACCTATGGCGCGCAAGTCGGCGTCAGCCGCGAACTGACCGGCCGCCTGCGCGGGCAGATCGGGATTGGCGCTTTCCGTTTCGACCCCAAGGATTCCCAGCTACGGGGCTTCACCGGCCTCGGATTCAGCGGCGCGCTCTACTGGTCTCCCCGCCAGCGCACGGTCATCGCGGCCGATCTGTTCCGGGGCGATGTCGCCACCGTGCGCAGCGGTGCCTCGGGCCGTACCGACACCCGCCTGTCCCTGCGTATCGAGCAGGAGATACGGCACAACCTGCTGCTGAACGCCGGCCTGTCCTGGACGCGTAACCAATATCGGGGCTCGCCCGATGGCAGCCGCAGCACCTATACCGGACAGGTCGAGCTTGAGCGTCTGTTGAACAGGCGCTTCTCCGTGTTCGGATCGGCCACCGCCTCGAAGCGCGATGCGGTCCGCCCGCTCGACGAATTTTCCAAATACCGGATTTCCTTCGGCCTGCGGGCGCGCATCTAAAGGGAATGGTGAGACCGCATGACCACCATGTGCAGATCGTTTCCCGCCTGGCTCGCATTCGCGCTGCTATGTGGCGGCTCGCTGGCCTCGGCCGCGCTCGCCCGCCCGGCATTTCCCGGCGCCGAAGGCTATGGCAGCCAGTCGCGGGGCGGCCGGGGCGGGCGCATCATCATGGTAACGACCCTGGCCGATACCGGCCCGGGCAGCCTGCGTGCCTGCATCGACGCCAGCGGCCCCCGTATATGCGTATTCCGGGTCGGCGGCGTCATCCGCTATGTGACGAAGCGGCCCGATATCCACAACCCATTCATCACGATCGCCGGCGAAACCGCGCCGGGCGGGGGCATATTGATCACCCATGAAGGCGGCAAGGGCGCGGCCACGCCGTTCGTGATCAAGAACACCCATGATGTCGTCGTCCGGCATATCCGCGTCCGGCTGGACCGTTTCGGTGAGCTGCGCCGGACGGACAGCGCCTTCATCATAGAGGGCAGCCGCAACGTCATCCTCGACCATGTCAGCGCGTCCTGGGCACGCGACGAAAATGTCGGCGGCTATGCCCAGAACGACAATATCACCATCTCCTGGTCGATCTTTGCGGAGGGCGTCCCCCGGCATGACAAATGCGCGCTTTTGTCCAGCGACCCCAAGGGACCGCAGCGCCTGACCTTCGTTCACAATATCTGCGCGCATAATGGCGACCGCAATCCGGACATCAACTTCCCGCCGCGATCCTGCGTCGATGTCATCAACAACATCCTCTACAATGGCCAGCTGCAGTTTTCCGAGGTTTGGGAGAGCTATGGCGGGACGCCGGTCAACATCGTCAACAACTATTACAGGCGCGGTCCCAACACCCCGGCGACAGCATGGGCGATCGACCGGCCCCTGGTCGGGTCAAAGGGCCCCGCCCATATCTTCTATGACGGCAATGTGATCGACGGGAAGGGCCTGGCGGTCGCACCCATCGCCGAGCAGGCGCGTGTGACCAGGCCGGTATGCCCCTTCTCGATGCACCCGGTGACCGCCATTGAGGCCTATGCGGCCAACCTCGCCAAGTCGGGCGCCTTTCCCCGCGACGCTGTCGACACCCGTATCGTGGAGGAAGTGCGGACGCGCACCGGCCATATCAACCAGCTCAACCGTCAGCTGCCACCGATCGCCAACGGCAATCCCTATCTCGATACCGATCAGGACGGCATGTCCGACAGCTGGGAGCGCGCGCATGGGACCAATCCCAATGTGGCCGACCCTTGGGGCGATGCCGACCATGATGGCTGGGCCAATATCGAGGACTTCCTCAGTTACGCGTCGAACGAACGGATCGCGGGACGTCCAGTGCGCTGACCGTTACCGCACCGTCACAGCAGGAAGTCGGCCGCGTGCAGCGCCGGATTGCTGGTCAGCGTTATCATGAACTCCGCCGTGCCCAGGTCACCATCGGTGTTGCCGAGGATGACCGTATTGGTCCCGTCGAAAAACCAGATCAGATCGCGCTGGGCGGTGAAGGTGTGCGCCTCGACCGGGGCGGCGAAATGGACCGGCTGGCCATTGGCGAACAGGTTGGACAGGTCGATCTTGTCGAGGCCGGACGTGAAATCCGTGATCGTGTCGTTGGTGTCGCGGACGTCGAGAAAGCGGAAAGTGTCGGCGCCGTCATTGCCCGTCAGCTCGTCCGCGCCATAGCCGCCGATCAGCACGTCATCGCCGGCTATGCCCTTGATGATGTCATTGCCCGATCCGCCGTACAGCGCATCCACCGCCTGGTTGCCGAAGAGCTGATCATTGCCGGACCCGCCGTAGATCACATCGACGCCATTGCCGCCGGAGATGATGTCATCCCCGCCCCAGCCATAAACCTTGTCATTGCCGTTGCGCGCGTCGATCGTGTCCGCGCCAGTGGTGCCGTAAAGGATATCCGCACCGTTGAAATTCGTCACCGTGCTGAACAGGACCCCGCCGCCGGTGACGCCATCATTGTCATTGGGATCGGCGCCTTCATAGGCGGTCGGCTTCGTCACGACCTCATCCGATCCGTGGACCGTGATCTCGACCGAATGATTGCTCCCGTCCGCGGTGTGCACGACGATGTGCTCGATGGCGGATTCGCCGCTGTTGAGGGTGGCGAGGGGCTGGGCATTCTGGTCGAGCGTATAGGTCCATTCGCCCGCGGCATTGATGCTGAGCGAGCCGAAGGTTCCGGCGGTCGTGCCGGCCTGGAAGGAGGACTGGCCCTGATCAGGATCATTGACGATCGAATGGCCCTGCGCGACGCCGTCGCCATCCTCCCACACATCGCCGCTATGCGTCCCGGTGATTTCGGGCGCATCGTTTACGCCGGTGACCGTCACTGCCGCATGGCCGGTGGTCCAGCGGCCGGCGGCCGTCTCGACACGATAGTCGACCGTTACGACCGCGTTCTCGCCAGCGGCCAGATAATTGAAGTCGCCATGCGGATCGAACAAGATCTTGTTGTCGACGATGGTCGCCTGGCCCTTGACGACGCTGGCCGAGACGATCGACAGGTCCGGCCCGCTATCATTGGCGAGCACGTCGAGCGTCACCGGCGACTTCTCGGATGTCGTCGCGCTATCGCCATTGGCTACCGGGCGTACCGCCGCTGCCTCGAACTGCGCCCAGGCGGTGCCCTTGCCGCTCGTGTCCGTGAGCGCGATTGTCTGCGTGCCGTTGGGCGTGGTGATCGCGATATTGGCGATGCCGCTTTCGTTCTTCTTGGTCACCGTGACATTGGCGCGCGAGTCCATCAGCCGGACGATGTCGGCATAGCTGTCCAGGGCAACGCCGCCGCCGTCATAATAGCCGCTGAGCAGCAGCTGGTCGTCGGCGCAGAAATTGAGGTCCGCGATCTGGTCGGTGGCGCTGCCGCCGGCAACGTCGCTCGCGGCAAAGACGAAGGTGTCACCGCCCGCGCCGCCATTGAGCCAGTCACTGCCGACGCCCCCGAACAGCACGTCATTGCCCACGCCGCCATCGATCTGGTCATTCCCGGCCATGCCGTAAAGCCAGTTGTTGGCGGTATTGCCGACGATCGAGTTGTTGAGGCTGTTGCCGCTGCCGTCGACCTGATCCGTGCCAAGCAGCGTCAGGTTCTCAAGATAGTTGCCGAGGATATAGGTTACATAGGACTTGACGAGGTCGACCCCTTCGCCGTTCAGCTCGATGACGACGTCCGCTGTTGAATCGACGGTATAGGTGTCGTTGCCCGTGCCGCCGACGAGTGTGTCGCCTCCGGTGCCTCCGTCCAATATGTCGCTGCCCGCTCCACCGTACAGCGTATCATTGCCATCACCGCCGCGAACCGTGTCATTGCCGTCGCCGGCATAGACCACATCGTCCCCACCGCCGGCGTTGATGACATCATTGCCAGCCGTGCCGGTGATGTTGTCGTCCGTGGTAGTTCCGGTCGTGGTTCCCGAGGTTGCAACGATGGTAGCCATAAGGATTCCCCCCGATTTTCAGTGATACCCGCCAACTCTCCCATCATAAATTAACCATAGTCATCGAGCGAAAGAAAAATGGACGGGGCGGGGCCAGTCTCCGCAATTGCCATCCTGTCCAAAGGGACAACACATCTATCGCGTTATTTGAAAAGCGAAGATTCGCGGACGACATTTTTCAGCGGCTACGGGCCTGTCCTTTCGGACCAGGCCTGCGCCTCAGCATTGGACAGAGCTTTCAAGCACAAGCGGCTCGATTTCAGAACCCCGGCCAAAGCGATGCACAACGGCCAGACCATCCGCCCCCTGCTGGCGGAACAAGGTGCCATGCTGCTGCCCGTCCTCGAGCGTGCGGATGACGAACAGCCATGATCCGGGGCCGCGCAAATAGCTGATCAGATTGGCCGCGGCCTGCCGCAATATGCTCTCGTCGAAATAGTCGCGGTTGAGAATGTTGGCCGCGCGAACGAAATCATAGCGGCGGCGGAAAGCCGGGTTTCGCTGCGTCACATCGTCCTCGACCAGTTCCACGCCCTTCGCGCTGGCGAGCCGGGGGCTGACAAGCGCCACGTCCCGGCCACGGCCGCGCTCGACCGCCCGCCGGGCCGCGCGCCCGATCGTGGCTTGCGCCAGCTTCTGGACGAGCACCATGCCGGTGAGATAGTCGAGGCGCCGCCGCCATGCCCGCAGCGGCCAGCCGAACACGCCATATTGCAGGACGTGGCCCTGCGGTTCGAGGAGCGCGCTGAAGCCAAGGGGCCAGCAGACCAGCCGCGCGGCCAGCGACCGGTCGGTGGCGGTCACGCGCGGATCATGGCCTGCCGCCTTCGCCGCCCCGAGCAGTTCCAGAGTCGTCGTGCCCGAGGATATGCCGATGTCGAGAATGTCTCCCAGCGCCCCGTCCACCTTTGCAATTTCATGCAGGACGGCCGCATCGATCTCGCGAAAGCGGCCGGGCTGGGTGCGCTTGAAAGTCGCGTTGCCGGTCTTCAGCCATGTGAAGAAACGGGCTTCCTGATGCGCGGTGATCCGGTCCGGAGAAATCGAAAAGAATTGGCTTGCCGTCTGCACTCGACACCATCCCGATCTGTCTTGCCTGCCCCCGCCGCCCGGCGGCGCATTGCCAACGCCGGTCTATCATCAAGTTCGACCCCTCGCCCTGTCGCGCGCGGGCTACCTCCCCTGCCCCACAGCAATCGGCCGGCAGATGGCTATGATCGCATGGGCCGGATGGGATGGCCGCAATCGCATGGCAGGGGATCAACATCATGGATGCTCGACTGCAAGGGGAACCGGACGTGGGGAGCACCGCGCCGCCGGCTGCGTCCCGGAACGCGCGGATATTGCTATATGGCCTCGGGGGCCTGGCTATCCTCGCCCTGTTTGCGCGGATCATGACATTCGATCTGCAGCGGGACGAGGAATTCTACCTTTCCGCCTCAATCCTGTATTCCCCTGCGAGCCTCTACCAGCAAATCAATTTCAGCCATTTCCCCAATTTGCCGATCCTGCTGCGCACGCTCTACGCATTGACGGGCACGGACCACTATCTTCTTGGCGGACGCCTGGTCATCTTTGCGGCGTGGCTGGCCAGCCTGCTGGCATTATGGCTGTTCGGCCAACGGTACCGGCTCGGCATCGCCCAAACCGGACTGCTGGCGGCGCTGCTGCTGCTCAACCCTGTCCTTCTCGACGCTGCCGGCATGGCGGTGACGAACAATTTCATCGCCGCCCCCTTCCTGCTGTTCGGTATCCTTGCCTTTCTGCGCGGTACCCAAGGCGGCACGGCGCGGCCTTATACAATGCTGCTGGCTGGGTTCCTGCTGTCACTGGGGGCGGGGTTCAAGGCCAATTATGTGCTGATATCGGCGCCTTTCGGGGTCGCTGCCTTGCTGATGCCGCAGGACCAGAGTTTCGCCGGCCGTTTGCGCAACGGCGTGCTGCCGCTTGTCCTGGGCGGCATCGTCGGCGGCCTTCCAACCCTCTATTTCTTCGCGCAGGATCCAGCGGGTTTCATCGCCCATTGCTTCAGCTTCCACCGCGGCCCGCAGATTGCCTACTGGCTCGCCCACCCCGAAATCCATGATCCCAAGTTCATCAGCCCGCGCGACAAGCTGATGCTGGCACATCGTATCTGGCTGAGCGGCACGACCATGCTGCTGCCGATGCTGATCATCACATTGCTGGCCGTGGCGGCATGGTCCACGCCGGCGAAGGGGCTGGCCTGGCTTGGCCGCTTCCGGACGGGCCCGATCCTGCTGATGGCATCGATCGTGGCAATCAGCGTGCTTGCGTCATTCATGCCCACCCCGTCCTTCCCGCAATATCATTCGACGGCATTTGTGTTCGTGATCCTGTTGATCGGGCTGATGCTCCATGCGCTGGAGCAGCCGGGGCAGAGCCGCGCGCGCCCGGTTATCGCCGCCGTGTTCCTCATGGCGGTGGTTGCCGGCGGACCGATGCTCTTTCCCGCGCTGACCAAGCTCGCCCGGCCCGGCGACTGGACCGGCGTGGTCGTGCACGAGGACGCCCGGAAACTGGCGGACAGCATCGCGCGCGGCGGCGCGGCGGGGCCGGTGGCGACGCTGCTCCCGATATATCCGCTGGAAGGCGGACGGGCCGTCTACCCGCATCTGGCGCTGGATCAGTTCGTCTACCGGGCGAGCGACTATATCCCGGCGGATCAACGGCGCTATTTCCACAATCTCGCAGCGCCGGGGACGATCGGCGCGATCCTCGCCGCCAACCCGCCGTCCGCCATTCTGCTCGGCTCGCAGGACCGGCTGGAAGAACCGCTGGTGCGCTTCGCCCGCGTCAATGGCTATGTGGCGCAGGCGGTCCAGCTCCGGCATGCGGAAGAGGGAAGCGCGCCGCTGTTGCTGGTCCGGCGGCCGCGGCCCTAAAGGGGGAGCGGCTCGACCGACGGTTCCGCCGCTGCCTCTTCGGGTTCGCGCGAGCGCGGATCGAGCCGCCGCCCGCCGTCGACGATTGCCTCGACGATCGGCTTTGGCCGCGCCTTCACCTGCAGGAAGATACGCCCGAGATACTCGCCGATGACGCCGAGAAACAACGCGTTGAGCGTGATGCCGAGCAACAGCAACAAGGTCGTCGTCGCGAAACCCGCTGGCCAATGCTGGCCAAATATCAGGCGCCCGGCCAGATAGCCCACCAGCAGCAGCATGGTGCACAGTCCCACCAGCATGCCGATTGCCGACGCCATGCGCAGCGGAACGAGCGAATGATTGAGCACGCCGTCCAGGCCCAGCGAGATCATCTTGCTCAGCGGGAACTTGCTCTCGCCCGCCTGCCGCGCGCCGCGATCATATTCGAGGCCGACCTGCGAATGGCCCATCGAGCTGATCAGCCCGCGCACATAGGGGCTGGTGTCGGACACCTGGCGCAATTCGGCCAGCAGCCGGCCGTCGACCAGGCGAAACTCGCCCGCATTGACCGGCAGGTCATCCTCGCTCAGCGCGTTGACCATGTAATAATAGGCCTGCCGCATGGCCGTGGTAACCGGTCCGTCGGGGAGGGAGCGGCGAATGCCGTACACCACCTGATGACCCCGCCGCCATTCTGCCAGCATCTCGGGTATCAGCGACGGCGGGTCCTGCAGGTCGCAGTCGATCTGGACCGAACAATCGCCGCGCGCATTCTGATAGGCGACCAGCACCGAGCGCTGATAGCCATAGTTGCGGGCAAAACGGATCACGCGCACCCGCTTGTCGCGCCGGGCGATGTCGCTGAGCAAGGCGAAGGTGCGGTCGGTCGAATGATTGTCGGTGAAGACGATCTCATGGTCATAGTCGGGCAGGCCGTCGAACACGCGGGTGATCTCCGCATAGGCCCGCTCGACATTGCCCTCCTCGTTATAGGCGGGGACGAGAATGGAAACGAGAAACCGCCTTGCCATCATTCGACCCTCTCGGAGGCGTAGCTGGCCACAAGCCGGGCGATCCCTTCCCGCAGCGAAACCCGGGCCCGCCAACCCAGCATCTCCCAGGCGCGATCGATCTGGCAGCAAAGGGAGCGGCCGCGTATGTCCCTGTGCGGACCCTGCGCGAACTGGATCAGGTCCGGGTCGGCACCGGTGAGTTCCAGGATCAGCCCGGCTATTTCGCGCATGGTCGGCGCCACGCCCGCCGCCAGGTTGATGGTCGTGCCGCCGGGAAGCGGTGTCCGGCTCATCGCCATGAGGCCCGCAACGATATCATCGACATGAATGAGGTCGCGCCTGTCATCGGGCGTCCGCACCTCGGACGGCAAGCGCCTCATGCAGCGGTCGACCAGCCAGGGGATGAAGAAACTGTCCGCCTGGCCCGGCCCGAAAGTCAGGCCAAGCCGCGCATGCAGCACGGAAAAGGGCAGGCGCGGCTGCATCACCGCGAGATAGTGGGCGGCCGCCACCATCGACGCGGTATAGGGCGCGATCGGCGCCTCCCGTTGATCCTCGGCCGATGGCGAGGCGCCATTGCCATAGACGGCGAGCGACTGGCCAGCGATCAGCAGCTCTGGCTTGGCGGGTCCCTCGGCCGCGGCTGCGGCCAGTCGCAGGACATTGTTAAGGTCGCTGGTCAGCGCTGCGATGTCATGCGGCTCCGGCAATATCTGGCTGCGCCCGGCATCGGTCGCCAGATGATAGATCGCACGCGGCCGCGCCGCTGCCAGACAAGGCATCAGGGCGGCATAGTTGGTCAGATCGACCCGGTGGACGATAACGTCCCTGTGCACCCGGTCCGGATCCAGCAAAGCCGTCGGCCGGACCAGAATATGGACCTCGTCCCCATTGCCGATATGCGCGCGTGCAAGGTGCGACCCGATAAAGCCGGCGCCCCCCGTTATCAGCACCCTCTGTGGCACCGGCCAGCCTCCGCGATGTCGGTTCACGGCGCAAGCCATGGGTCAGGCGCTGGGTGGGTGCGACACTGATCCAGGCTGGTCATGTGCTGTTCCCTGGTTTCACGCGGCGTTCGCGGCGCGGCGGGGCGACTGGAACTGCCTGGCAAAGTCGGTGAAACTGCTGTGGACATGGGCGAGCTGTTCTTCCGTCAGCCCGTGGTGGCAGGCGAGCAGCATGCCGCCCCGCATCACCGCGTCCGCGACCGGATAGCCGCCGGGTGCCGCGCGGACTTCGACGCCGGCCATGGCGGGCTGGCGCAGGACGTTGCCGGTGAAGACCACACGGGTCTGGATGTCGCGGCGTTCCAGATAGATCTGCAGCTCGCGCCGGGTAAAGGGCGCGTCCGGCCTGATCGTCAGCGGAAAGGCGAGCCAGCCGGTGCGCGCTTCGGGCATCTGGCGCGGCAGGATGAACCAGTCGGCATATTCGGCGAAAAACACCATGTGTCTCGCATAATTCTGCTCACGCTGGACGATGTTGTGCTGCAGCTTGTCGAGCTGCACGAGACCGAAGGCCGCACCGATTTCGGACGGCTCGTAATTATAACCCAGCTCCTCGAACACGAACTTCGCATCATATTCGATGCCGTCGAGCGAGACGTTGAAGCGGCTTTCGATGTTCTCTGATTCCACGAACAGCGATGAGGACCGGCCCCAGGACCGCAATAAAATTGCGCGGCGCGCCATTTCATTGTCACGCACGCAGATCATGCCGCCATTGCCAGCCGCGTTGATGACGTGCGAGCCGTAGAAACTGGTGGTGCTGATGTCGCACCGCGAGCCCGTGCTCCTGCCCCGAAGCGTCGCACCGAGCGTGTCGGCACTGTCCTCCACCAGCTTCAGCCCATAGGTGTCGGCAATCGCGCGGAGGCGGTCCCAGTCGGGCAGATTGCCGATCAGCGACGGCACGAGGATCGCCCGCGTCCGGTCCGTGATCATCGCCTCGATGGCGTCTTCATCGATATTGTAGGTGCCTTCGCGCACGTCGACAAAGGCCGGCACCAAGCGGTTGCGGACGATCGGCGCCACGGTGGTCATGAACGTCAGCGCCGGGGTGATCACCTCGCTGCCGGGGGGCAGGTCCAGCAGTTCGACGGCGAGATAGTTCGCCGAGGAACCCGAATTGACCATGATACCGTGCGGCATGTCGAACAAGGCGGAAACCCGCGCTTCCATGGCGCGAACCTTGGCCCCCATCTGGGTGGAGGTGCGCAGGAGTTCGACGACCGCATCGGTCTCCCCTTGCCCATGAACGGTCTGACCATAGTTTACGCGCATTGCTTTGCCTCATGTTTCGATGTGACTGGGGTTAGCGGAGCGGGGATGCGGACATCGCACTGGGCACCGACAGGCTCGGGCGCATCCTCGGCGGCTCGGACCGTGCTGCGGCAAAGGCCATCCATGGCAGCGCCCCCGACTGGCAAAAGCCGTTCAGGTGATCGCGGTCGCGCAGCGTGTCCATCGGGTGCCAGAAGCCGGTATGCTTGTAGGCGAACAATTCGCCATCCTGCGCCAGACGGGTCAGCGGCTCCTGTTCGAGCGGCTGGTGGTCGCCGTCGAGATAGCCCAGCACCTCTGGCTCGAAGACGAAGAAGCCGCCATTGATCCAGGTCTCGTGCTTGAGGACCTTCTCGGTGAATTCGGAAACGCGGTTGCCGTCCAGCTCCAGATTGCCGAAACGGGCCGGCGGCTGGACAGCCGTCACCGTGGCCAGGCCGCCATGGGATTTGTGGAAGGCCAGAAGGGCATCGATGTCGACATTGCCGACACCGTCGCCATAAGTGACCATGAACGGCTCGTCGCCCAACCAGTCCTTGAGGCGCAGCAGCCGACCGCCGGTCATCGAATGTTCACCGGTGTCGACGACCGAAATATTCCAGTCGATGGACCGCGTCTGCCGCAGGGAAACCTTGCCGTTGCCCAGGGCGACCGTGAAATCGTTGTTGAGGAAGTGCAGGTCGTGGAAGAACTTCTTCATCACCAGCGACTTGTATCCGCAGGCGACGATGAAATCATGATGCCCGAAGTGGCTGTATATATCCATGACGTGCAGGATGATCGGGCGTCCGCCCACCTCCACCATCGGCTTGGGGATCAGCACCGTCTCTTCAGACAGGCGAGAACCCAGACCGCCTGCCAACAGGACCGTCCGCATATTGGGCCTCCAAGGAATTGCAGCTTGAATGCTGCATCTGCGTCCGAGGATAATGGAAGTCGCCGTTTCCGGCGCATACGCAGGAGGAGTAGCGCGGGTCCAAGTGGATAAAGTGGGTAGAGGCGGGAGGCCAATATGGCCTTCTCTTCAGTACCTCTTGTGGATTGAGAAGGGGTTGCCGCCCGCCTCCGTTCTACGCTGCGACGAGCCCGCGACTCCGGCGGGCAAGGCTGCGCCAGACCAGTGCCGTTGCCGCCACTTCGCCCGCCAGCGTTCCCAACAATGTCCAGACGGGCGGCGCCGCGCACAGGAAAACCGCCACTGCCGCCAGCGAAACGACACTGCCGGCCGCTCCGGCAATCGCCAGCGGACGAAACTCGCCCGCGGCTTGCAGCGCGGTCGCCGCGGGCGCCCGCAGGCAGCGGGGCAAGGCGGCCGCCATCCACAGGGCCGTGCCACTCACCAAAATGGGTAGAGCATAATGGGCGGAAGGGAATATCAACCCCGGCGCCGATCCCAGCAGCACCGCCGCCAGCGCGCCCGTCGCCACCCAGATAGCGAGCATCGCCGCCGAGAAGCCCCGGAGCAGGGATTGCAGCTCGCCCGCCGCTCCCCGGCTGATGGCGGATGCCATGCGCGCCCGCTCATATTCGGCCATGGCGGTGATCGCGATCGGTATCGGCCGCACCAGCAGGAAGGAGGCCGCGAGAGGAGCGAAGGCGCGCGGCCCCAGCATTGCGGTCACCACAAAGGCCTGGTTGTTGCCCATGAACTCGGCGGCAAGGCTGCCCGCCAGCGACCAGGAGGCCTGGCCGCGCCAGATGGCCCGGTAATGGGCAAGCGCCGGCACGAGATGCCGGGGATTGAGGGCGCGCAGCTGCATGTGCGCGAACCGGCCGCCCACCCCGGCCAGCGCGAACAGCATCGCTACCGCCAATCCGAAGCATGCCATCTCCAGCGTCGCACGCGGCGACAGGGCGATCCATCCGGTCGCCACCAGCAGCACGACCGTATAGCCATGGTCCGACAGCATCACCCGCATCGCCGCATTCCGGGCATAGCAGACGGAACGCCCGAGCCAGCGCACCAACGACAGGCTTGCGTACAGGGCAAATCCGGTCGCGGCGGCCGCCGACAAGCCAAGCCAGATCGCCCCGCCCAGCAACGCGGCTCCGCAAGCGATCGCGGCCAGCATATTGGTGGCCAGGATGGCGCTGACCGCCTGCTCGTCGTCGCTCCCCGTCATCGACAATATGATCGGTGCGCAGAACAGGGCGCTCCACATCAGCAGCAGCAATTGGGACAGCAGGAACAACAGCGAGAAGGCGCCGAACTCAGCCGGTTCGAGGATATGCAGCAAGATCAGCGAGAGCAGGAACTGGACGCCTGCCGCACCGAACGGCCCGGACGCCACACCCACATAATGCAGCATGTTGCGATCCAGGCGCGGCAGCGAAATGGCCCTCGACGCAGCCATGGCCGTCAGCTGTCGCGAAAGGCGCGTGCGAACTGGTCCCGCATGGGCTTGGTGATGTAGGAGAGCATGGAGCGGTTGCCCGTCGACACATATATCTCCGCCGGCATGCCGGGCTTGAGCTGCTTGGCCGCGTTCCTTTTCAGCTCGGCCTGATCGATCTCGACCCGAACCGTGTAATAGCTGTGCTGCGTGTCCCGCTCCGTCGTCCGCTCCGCCGCGACGAACGAAACCTTGCCCGGCAGTTCCAGGCTGTCGGTCACGCTGAAGGCCGTGAAGCGGACGCGCGCCGGCTGGCCGACCTGGACCCGGTCGATGTCGGACGGGCTGACCATCCCCTCGACCAGCAGCCTGTCGCGCACCGGCACCAGTTCCATGATCACCTCGGCCGGGCGGATGACGCCGCCGATCGTCGTGAAGGCGAGCTTGTCGACCACGCCGTCATAGGGCGCGCGAATGATGCTGCGGTCGAAGGCGTCGGTGGCGGTCGCGCTGCGCACCAGTTGCTGGTTGAGCGCGGCATTCACCTGCGCCAGTTGCGTGCCGGCATCCGATCGCCGGGTCTGCGCCAGTTGCAATATGCGCTCGCGCACCTCGGTGATCTGGGCGTTGGACTGCGCGATCTTGGCGTGGAACGCGCCGATCTGGCCCTCGATGTCGGCGGCGGTCCGCTCCAGCTGGTTGAGCTTGCCGATGGTGACCAGCTTCTTCGCCCACAGGGTCTGCACACCGGCCCGCTCGGGCACGAGCAGCCGCTGTTGCTGCTCAAGGGCGGCGATCTGCGCGTTATCCGCGGAGATTTCCTGCCCATATTGGCGGATCCGGGCCTGAAGCTGCGCCTCGAGCCGCGCATATTCGCTGGTCTTGGTACGGAACAGGGCGGTCTCGTCGGCCATGGCCCGCTGCGCGCCATCGGTCTTGCGCGCGGTCAGCGTCGCGGGAAAATTGATCGTGGCACCGCCGATGCGCTCCGCCTCCAGCCGCGCCTGCTGGGCCAGCAACTGGTCGACGCTCAGCGCCGAGAACGTCGCATCCACCCCCATGACCCGGTCATCGAGCCGCACCAGCACCTGTCCCTTGCGGACGAACTGGCCGTTCTGGACCAGGATCTGGCTGATCACGCCGCCGACGGGATGGGTGATCTGCTTGACCCGGGACTCGACCCCGACCTGCCCCGCGCCAATCACCGCTCCGCCGATCGGCACCAGCGCGGCGAGCAGGCCAAGGCCGCCGAACAGCGCAGCCAGCACCAGCTTCATCTGGCGGATCGCCTGGCGAATATTCGCATGCGGATCGACCAGCGCCGGCAATCTTGTCGGGCTGAGCATGATGGGCTGGTGGCTAGGCATGCTGGTTGTCCTTGCCGGCCACGACCCTTGGCCGCATCGGCTCGCGCGGGGTTGCCGTCAGCTTCTCCAGCACCGCCTCGCGCTCACCAAAGGCGGCCATCTTGCCGTTCCGCAGCACCAGCACATAATCCACGCTGGCCAGCGTCGACGGACGATGGGCGACGACAATGGCTATGCCGCCCCGCGCCTTGATCCCGCGTATCGCCCGTTCGAGCGCCGCCTCGCCGTCGACATCGAGGTTGGAGTTGGGCTCGTCCAGCACCACCAGGAACGGGTCGCCGTAAAGCGCGCGCGCCAGGCCGATACGCTGGCGCTGGCCGCCCGACAATTGGTCGCCGTCCATGCCCACGGGCGTCTCATAGCCCATGGGCATGCCGGTGATCATGTCATGGATGGCCGCCGCTTGCGCCGCCTTGATCACCGCCTCCGATCCCGCCGCCGGATCGAACCGCGCGATGTTCTCGAACACCGTTCCCTGCAGCAGCTCGACGGTCTGGGGCAGATAGCCGATGTGGCGCCCCAGTTCCTCGGTGGCCCATTGGTCAGGCGTCGCACCGTCAAGCCGGATCTCGCCCGCCGCCCATGGCCACGCCCCGACCAGCGCCCGCGCCAGCGAGGATTTCCCCGCCGCGCTCGGCCCGATCACCGCCAGCGCCGATCCCGCCTTGAGCGAGAAGTCGACGCCCTGCACCGTGCGCCTGGCCGAGCCGGGCGGCGCGACATGGAGCTGGCTCACCCGCAATTCGGCGCTGGGCGGCGGCAGCGCCATGTCCGGCGCGGTCTCCTGCGGCGCGGCTTTGAGCAACTCGCTCAGGCGCGACCAGCTCAGCCGGGCGGTCGCGAACGTCCGCCAGTTGCCGATCGCCTGGTCGATCGGAGCCAGCGCGCGGCCCGCGAGGATCGACGAAGCAAAGATCACCCCCCCGCTCGCCTTGCCCTCGATCACCAGCACCGCGCCCACGGTCAGCACGAGCGACTGCAGGAACAGCCTGAAAATGCGCCCCACCCCGCCCAGCCGGTTGACCGTGCGCGACAGCTGCGACTGGGCCGCGACAAACGCATCATTGGTTTCCTGCCAGCGGTCGAGCATCCGCCCCTGCATCCCCATCACCCGCAGCATCTCGCCATGGCGCACATTACCGGCCGCCATCGCGTTGCGCACAGACGCCAGCACCGCCACCTGCTGGGTGGCAGCGCGGGTCTTGCGATCGGTCAGGACGGCAATGCCCAGCAGGATCGCCGCGCCTGCCAGCGCCGTGACCGCCAGCCACACATGGAGCAGCGCCAGCACGATCAGAAAGAAGAAGATCCACGGGAAATCCAGCAGATTGGCAGGACCAGTGCTGCCGAGAAACGTCCGCACATTGTCGAGGTCGCGCATCGGCGAGAGGCCGTCGCCAGCACTCTGCCGGCCGCGCTGCGCCAGGGCGTCGATCGCCCTCTGCACGCGCCGCGACAGCTGCTGGTCGAGCGCGACGGCGAGGGATTCAAGGATGCGCGCGCGCAGATTGTCGAGGCCGCCCTGAAACAGATAGACGACCAGCAGCATGATCAGCAGGCCGAACAGCGTCGCCATGCTGCGGCTCGGCAGCACCGAGTCGTAGACCAGCATCATGTAGAGCGACCCGCCCAGCAACAGGAAATTCAGCGTCGAGCTGAGGATGACCACCGCGATCAACGCACCCCGGTTCACGGCGCGGATATCCGTCAATTCGGACTGAAGCTCCTGCATTGGCACCCCGGCCTGCTCCCGACTTCCCACAATGGCATGGTTCGCGCCCTCCCGCCCAAGTGGCAGGAGGGCGCGATGGCAGCCCCGGCATGGGAGAAACCAAGGCCACCGCCGATCCTACCGGGAGGTCCGCATCGCGTTAATGAGACATTTGTGAACCAGAGCGGACTTTTATGGATTAGCGCAGGGGTCCGATAGCCCCAAAGGGTCCGGGTGGTCGTGTTGGAGGCTCGGGTGGGCTGGGGATTACTCGAGGATTCTCCCCGGTACGAGAATCCCGCGATGAATCGCAGACCATAGCTCGCTGTGTAGAACGCACCAAGCCGGGAAGCGCCTGCGGAGCTGCGGACGTCCTGTCCTACAACTTCATACCTGTGCCATGATCCTCGGGTTCCTGCCCATCCGGGCACAATGGAGGCATGACGATGGTAAGGCAGCATCTTTATTTCCTCCCTTTTCATGTCCGGCGGGCGCACAAGCGGTCGCCGCGCCGGAAGGAAAGAAATTACGCCACCCCATAACCTTCCTAACTTTCGGGTATCCCCATACCCTTTTGTCCCCACGGCCAGTCCGTCACGCCGCCCGCCCATAGCGCCGCCCAGATGATGACCGGCTGGAGCGCCAGCCTTGGCCCATGATACCACCAGCTGAGATGCACGCCGCCGATCGGGATGTCATGGAGCGCCTGGTTGATGTTTGCCGGCCACACGCACAGCGCATAGAGCGCCAGCCCGATCCCCGCGGCGCAGCGCGGCCCGCGCAGCAGGCTTGGCGGGACGAGCAGGCCGATGGCGCCGGCAATCTCGCACCAGCCCGTCGCCAGCACGACACCGCGCGGATCGGGCACCCAGCCCGGCGTGATCGCGACGAAGCCGGACGGCGCGGTCAGGTGCTTGTACCCCGCGAACGCATAGGCCAGCGCCAGGAACCAGCGGGTGAACAGGCGGGCGCGGCTCTCGGTCATGACTGCCTCATAGGCGTTGCGGGACGGTGCCGCCAGAACCACTGCCGACCTTCCACCGTGCCGCGCATCCATGCTAAGAGGCGCGACGACAGAGAAGGCAGACCCCATGAACGACCTCACCCAGACGCCCGAGATGCTGATCGCCATGATGGCCGCGCGCGCCCGCGCGGCGGCCAGCGTGATGGCCAGCGCCAGCGACGCGGACAAGGCGCGGGCGCTCCGTGCCGCCGCCACCGCCTTGCGCAACGCCAAGCCGGCGATCCTCAAGGCCAACGCCGCCGACATGGAACGCGGCGCCGCCAATGGCCTCTCCCCCGCGATGCTGGACCGGCTGAAGCTGGACGACGCGCGCGTCACCGCCATTGCGGATGCGGTCGATCAGGTGGCGGCGCTCCCCGATTGCGTCGGCGCGGTCATCGACGAGACCGAGCGCCCCAACGGGCTGAAGCTGCAACGCGTGCGGGTGCCGCTCGGCGTGGTCGGGATCATCTATGAGAGCCGGCCCAATGTGACGGCGGATGCGGCCGCGCTCTGCCTGCGCTCGGGCAATGCGGTCATCCTGCGCGGCGGATCGGAAGCGCTGGAGAGCAACCGTGCGCTGCATGCAGCCATGGCGGAAGGTATCGCGTCGACGGGCCTGCCCGCCGATGCCGTCCAGCTCGTGCCGACCACCGACCGCGCCGTGGTGGGCGCGATGCTGCGCGCCGCCGGCCTCATAGACATCATCGTGCCGCGCGGGGGCAAGAGCCTGGTCGCGCGCGTGCAGGAGGAGGCGCGGGTGCCCGTGCTCGCCCATCTCGACGGCATCTGCCACACCTATGTCCACGCCTCGGCCGATCCCGCCATGGCGCGCGATGTCGCGCTCAACGCCAAGATGCGGCGCACCGGCGTCTGCGGCGCGATGGAGACGCTGCTGATCGACAAGGCGTTTCTGGAGGCGTCGTCCGTTGTCGGCGCCTTGCTCGACGCGCGCTGCGAGGTGCGCGGCGACAAGGCCGTGCGCAAGCTCGACCCGCGCGTGGAAGCGGTGGAGGAAGACGACTGGGGCACCGAATATCTCGACGCCATCGTCTCGGCGCGGATCGTCGACGGGCCCGGCGCGGCGCTCGACCATATCGCGGCCCATGGCAGCCACCATACCGACGCGATCATCGCCAGCGACGCCGCCGTGGCGGAGGACTTCCTGCGCCGCTGCGACAGCGCCATCGTGATGTGGAACGCCTCCAGCCAGTTCGCCGACGGCGGCGAATTCGGGCTGGGCGCGGAGATCGGCATCTCGACGGGACGGCTCCACGCGCGCGGCCCGGTCGCGCTGGAGGGGCTGACCACCTATAAATGGATCGTCCGCGGCACGGGGCAGACCCGCCCGTGAATTCGGGCATGCGCATTGGGCTCGGGGCGACGCTGGTCCTGCTGAGCGCCTGTGTGCCGCAGCCCGGCAGGGAGCCGGTGAGCCGCGCTCCGGCCTTTGTGCCGGCACCGCCGCCGCCAGCGCCGCCCGTGGCGCTCGGCCCCGACTGGCAGGACTGGCCTGTCACGCCGGGGACATGGTCCTACGCACGCGATGCCGGCGGCAGCGTTGCGCGCTATACAGGTGGCGCCTGGCTTCGCTGCGACGTGGCGACACATGGGCTGGCGCTTGGCCGGGACGGTGCGGCGAACACGCCGGACGGATCAGCGATGATGATGCTGCGCACGAGCTATGGCCTGCTGCAATGGCCTGCGCAGCCGGTGCGCGGTGACAGACCCGCCACCCAGGCGGTCCGATCGGCCAGTGATACCGGCCTCGACTGGATCGCCTTTTCGCGCGGCCGATTCACCGTGGAACTGCCCGGAGCGCCCCCGCTCGTCGTGCCCAACTGGGCGGAGCCAGCGCGCGTGATCGAGGATTGCAGGGGATAGGGGAGCTCGGTTCGCGACCGGGCAGTATATTATGATTCCAAAAAAGATTTTTACAAGACTTGATCGCGAGTCGGGAATGATTCACACCTATGCCCAGAGACCGGCGAAAAGGCTTTCAGCGACCGCCAGTCTCGGTTGTTTCAACAGCGCGAAAGGAGGTGATCCGATGTCTCATGGTTCAGTTATGGGGTCGGTCAAGTCCATTCGGGGAGCCTGCCGCTAAACACGCGGCTAGGCCGCGCGAGGCCCTGCCGGGCCGACGCGGCGATCATGTCCCCGAAAGCGGCACTTCCGTCCGCTGACCATGTATGACGGGCCGCGTGGAGCTTGATTGCTCCCGCGGCCCCTCTCATTCGTGGTGAAATCACGCTTCAGGGAGAGGAGCTTGGCATGACCAGCGACACCAGGCAGCCCGTCGCCGTCATCGCAGGCGGCGGGTCGGGCATTGGCCGGGGATGCGCGCTGAGGCTAGCCGGTGAGGGCTATCATGCCGTGCTGGTCGGACGAGACCCCGGCAGGCTGGACGCGGTCGTGGCAGGCTCCTGAGCGTCGTCGTTCTCTGCGCACTTCTCGCCACGCCCCCGATTTTCGGCCTGATATTCGATCTGACCGGCGACTATGACGCGATCTTCATTGCTTTCGCCGCGCTGGCTGTAGGCACGATGCTCGTGGTGCCGCATATTCGGCTGCACCTGAAAGCCGTGGCGCTGGAAAGCCTCGACGGCGTGATTGCCGATGGCCAAATCCTTGCGGAGCCTCAGAAAGGTTAGCGTTCCAACGACGTTCAAACCCGGTCGAGCAGCGCGCGGGCCCGTCCCGCAACCTCCGCGATCATCGCCGCGACCGGCGGAGCCATTTGGGCGCGGGCCAGCAGGTCGCGGAACTGGGACACGGCCTCGGCATGCCGGTCGAGCCAGTGGCTGACATGAGAGGTCAGCGGCTCGTCTCCCGCGCGGGCGAGGAAATTGAACCGCATGTGCTGGATGTCGCGTTCCACCCCCGCGATAAGCAGCCGCTCCCACGGGTCGGTGGGCGTCAGCCCCGCCGCTGCGGCCTGCAGCCAGTCGAGCCCCAGCGCGGCGCCGATCGCGGTAAAGGCGCGCGCCACGCCGACGGCGTCGTTATCACGGTTGCGCGCCATGTCGGCAATGCCGATCGCACCGTTCATCTGCTCCAGCCGTGTCAGCGCCTCCGCCAGAGCCTCGGGCATGCCAAGGGCGACGAGTTGGGCCCTGTCCGACCGCGCCTGACCGGCAGCGCGGGGTGTGATCAGTTCGTCGAGCCGGGTCCGGAGCGCATCGATCCCGGGCTGCAGCCGCCCGATGGCATCGCTGGGCGGCAGGCTGCCCGTGCTGGCGCGGCACAGGTCACCAATATGGACGGTGACGGCGCTGCCCAGCCTGCGGAATAGAAGGATGCGCGCCTGCTCGGTCATGGCCGCCGCATCTGCGCGGGCCCAGAAATCGGGCAGGTCGAACAGCGCCTCCGCCACCACAAGGGCGTTGGCGATGTCCGGCAGGGTGCAGCCCTCTTCATCGACCAGCGCCAGGGGCAGGAGAACGCCCAGCCGGTTGACGATGCGGTTGGCAAGCTTGGTCGCGATGATTTCCCGCCGCAGCTGATGCTGGGCGATAGCATTGCCATGGGCATCGCGCATTTCGGGCGGAAAGGCGGCGAACAGGTCGTGCACCGTGACCGGATCGTCCGGCAATCCACTGTGCTCGATCGCATCCTGCAGGGTGAGCTTCGCGGTCGCGAACAACACCGCCAGTTCGGGCCGGGTCAGGCCCTGTCCCTCCTGCCCGCGGCGAAGCAGCTCCTGGTCGACCGCCAGTCCCTCGACCTTGCGATCGAGCCGGCCCTGCTTGGCCAGCGAATCGATGAGGCGGACATAAGGCGCGAGGTCGGCCGCGCCGCCCGCCTGCGCGATCGAAAGACCGAGCGCCTGGAGCCGGTTGTCCTCCAGCACCAGGGCAGCAACGCTGTCGGTCATCCGCACGAGCAGGGCATTGCGGGCGTCCGCCGCCAGATCGCCTTCCGCGACCTCCTTGTTGAGGGCGATCTTGATGTTGACCTCATTATCGGAACAGTCGACCCCGGCGGAATTGTCGATGAAGTCGGTATTGATGCGCCCGCCACCCAGGGCAAAGGCGATGCGGCCGGCCTGGGTCACGCCCAGGTTGGCGCCCTCGCCGATGACCTTGGCGCGCACCACTTCGGCATCGATCCGCACACGATCATTGGCGCTGTCGCCAACCTCGGCGTTGCCCTGCATCGCCGCCTTCACATAAGTGCCGATGCCCCCGAACCACAGCAGGTCGACCGGCGCGGCGAGCAAGGCGGAGATGAGCTGCGCGGGCTCCATGACTGCAGCCTCGGTGCCGATCAGCGCCTGCGTCTCCGGCGACAGGGGTATCGACTTCACTGAGCGCGGGAACACGCCGCCGCCCGTTGAGATCAGTGTCTTGTCATAGTCGGCCCAGCTCGAACGGGGGAGGCGGAACAGGCGGTCGCGTTCGGTCCAGCTCCTGGCCGCATCGGGGTCGGGATCGATGAAGATATGACGATGGTCAAAGGCCGCGACGAGCCGGATCGTCTTGCTCAGGAGCATGGCGTTGCCGAACACGTCGCCCGACATATCGCCCACGCCGACGACCGAGATCGAGTCGGTCCGAACATCGACGCCCATTTCGAGGAAATGGCGCTGCACCGATATCCACGCACCGCGCGCTGTGATTCCCATCGCCTTGTGGTCATAGCCGTGAGACCCGCCGCTCGCGAAGGCGTCGCCCAGCCAGAAGCCCTGCTCGATGGCGATGCCATTGGCGATGTCAGAGAAGCTTGCCGTACCCTTGTCGGCCGCAACCACGAAATAGGGGTCCTCATCGTCACGGATGACGACGTTCCTCGGATGCCGGACCCTGCCTTTCACCACATTGTCCGTAACCGAGAGCAACGCACGGATGAAGATGCGGTAGCATTCGGTGCCCTCCTTCATCCAGGCATCGCGGTGGCCGGCCGGATCGGGTAACTGCTTGGGGTAGAAGCCGCCCTTGGCGCCGGTCGGCACGATCACGGCGTTCTTGACCCGCTGCGCCTTCATCAGGCCGAGGATTTCGGTGCGGAAGTCATCGCGGCGGTCAGACCAGCGCAGTCCCCCGCGCGCGATGGGTCCGGCGCGCAGGTGGATACCCTCGACGCGCGGACTATAGACCCAGATCTCGCGCCACGGAACCGGCGATGGCAGGCCAGGCACGGCGGCGCTGTCGATCTTGAAGGCCAGCGCTGCCTTTCCGGTGGGGGCGAAGGCATTGGTCCGCAGCACCGCGTGGATGACGGCATGGAACAGGCGCAGGATGCGATCCTCGTCGATCGCCGCGACACCGGCGAGCCCCTCCTCGATCCCATGGTCGATCTCCGACGGCAGGTCGCCAACGCCACCCACGTGCTCGGGATCATGGAGTGCCCGGAACAGCGCGATGAGGCGCCCGGTGATACGCGGTGCGCGGCGTAGCGTCTCGACGACGGTCGACAAGCCGTAGGCACTGCCGGTCTGGCGCAGGTACCGGAAGATCGCGCGCAACAGGACGACCGCATCGGGATCGAGCCCCGCAGTCACCAGCAGGTCGTTGAAGCGGTCATTCTCCGCCCAGCCTTCCAACACCGCCCCGATCGCGGCCTCGATCGTGGCCGCGCGGTCGAGTGTGCTCTGGGCCAATGGCCGGTTGTCCAGCGCAAGGACGAATTTCTGGATATGACCGAGCGCGCCGCCCTCGCCCACGGCCGTGCTCATCTCCTCCAGAACCCGGAACCCGAAATTCTCCAGTGCCGGCACGGCTTCGGACAAGGTAATGGCATCGAGGCTATAGAGCTTGAGACGCAGATGGTCCGGCGCATCCTCCGGCTTGCGGTAAAGGCGCGCGCTCCGGTCGCCGACTTTCGCGAGCCGGTGAAGCCGCATGACGTCTATTGCCGCCTGGTAAGCGCCCGCGCCTTCCCGATAGCCGAGCGGGAAGCCGGCGGCATAACGGTCGGCAAGGACGGCGGCGCGGCGCGGATCACCCTGCTCCGCGAGGGCGGCCTCCACCGCCGGGCCCCAGCCCCGGACCATTTTCTTGAGCTTCGCGTCCAGTTGTTCAGCATCGGGCATCCGGCCCTCGCCCCGCACGTCCAATATGAAACGCAGCAGGGCGAGACCGCTTTCATCGAGCGCCATCGACCAGCCGAGCAGCGGCGCATTGGCAGCTGTCGAAAGCATATCGGCAATTGCCTGGCGCCGCATGGTCGACATGTCGTCGCGCAGCAGCCAGACAAAGGCGAACAGATGGCGATCCAGTGCGCCCGAGGCCAGTTCCAGTTGCGGACGCGGCCGGTCGCCGAGCGACATGGCGGTAAGTGCAAGGCGCTCCCGATCGGCATCGCCTAGCCCGATCATCACATCATGCGGCAGATAGGTCAGCGCATGCACCAACCCCTTGCCCGCATGGCCCGCCGGATCAAAGCCAAAGCGGTCCATCAGCCGCGCCAGCGCCGCGCGCAGAATCGGCACCTCATGTGGAGGCGCCGCCAGTGCCGCGCTGGTCCACAGGCCGGCGTGGATCGACAGGGCCTTGGCATGCCCGCCTTCCAGCACCGGCAGGATGATCAGATCGATGAGCACCGGCCGATGGACCCGCGACTGGCGGTTCGACTTGAGGATCAGCGGCCAGATATTGCCGGCCTCGAACCAGGCGAAGGCGGCGGTTATCGTCTCCCGCGCGAGCAGCGGTTCATCGGCGGTGCGGGCGATACCCAGCGCAGCGGATTGCCGGCCGTCGCGCTCCCGTACCTCATGGCCGAGCTGGGTCAGATTGCCCTCGAGGAACCAGCGCAGGAGCGCGCCGCTCTCATCCGCACCGAGGCGATCGCTGTCCCTCTTCATGGCATCGATCATCGCAGGCCAGTCGGCTACTGCGGAGCGAACCTGGTCGAGCGTGCGTTCGAGCATCGCTTGCAACGCCCGCCGCCCGCGTGCGTCGGCCCGGTCGGCCTCGATATAGATGATCGATTCGCGCCGCGCCGCCGCGCCTTCGCCAATGGCGGTGATATGCCCGTCCTTGTCGCGGCGCACCGGCAGCACCGGATGGACCAGGACATGGACGCCAAGCCCGGCTTGGGCCAGGCAGCCCGCGACACTGTCCACCAGGAACGGCTTGTCGCTGTTGATGATGGTGAGACGCATCCAGCGCTCGCTGCCCGAATCGACAAGTCCGGCGCCGTCGGGGATGGTGTCGATGCGCACCACCGGCGTGTCGCCATCCCTTTGCTGCACGGCGTCGGCGAGAAACAGGCTGACTGCCCTGATCCCCCCGTTTGTGGCGCGGTCTTGCCCAATGTCCGCAAGGGCCGACTCAATGGCAGTCGCCAGTACCGCGCTCACCGCCCGGCTGACTTCGCTCGCTGCCTCCATGGCCGCTCTCCCAGTCCGCGGCCACCAGCAGATGGGGTCGCCTGCCGCCCCTTGTGCCTCAATATGGCCTTGGCGTTAAGCCTGTCGCTCTGCGATCGCGCGCAGAATTGCGCTGGTCCGTTGATCGTCGCCCGCAAGTCCGCCCAGAGCCTCGAACGTGCCGTCGGTCATGCGCCGCACGACGACCACCGCCAAGCCCGATTCGTCGGTCTCGACCTCGGCCATGTTGATCGATGGCGCCGAAGTCAGGCGAACGCGCGCCTCCAGGACACGCTCGCGCGGCGCGATGCCGGCGATTACGCGTTTGGCGGCCCGTGCATCGCGCACATAGGCCTTCAGGCCGCCGGGATAGTCCGAAATATGCGCGGCCAAAGCACCCGCTTCGATATGTTCGTGCAGTCCCTGCTCGATCGCGACCGCAAATTCGGAAAGCCGGCTCTTGTCGTACCCGGCCCCGAAGACGAGCTTGACGAGTGCAGTCATCGGACTGCGCGGCTGGGCTTTGATGCCGGCGTCGGCCAGCAGTTCGTCATAGTCGTCAGCGCGGGTGCGGGCGATAAGGGCGAAGGCATGAGCAAGACCGATGGCGCGGTAGAGTGCCTGGCGGGTGCGTCCCTCGGCCGAGATGGCATCGACTGCCGCCTCGCGCGCATCGGCCAGAGTGCGGCCAAGCTCGTCCAGAACAAGCTCTTCCTGACCTGCCGCCAGGCCGGCACCTTGAGTCCGCAATGGCCCGTCGGCCCAGACCGGGCCGGCCGGAGCCGCGCTGGGCGCCTGCATCATTTCGCTGATCGCGCGCTCAATCTCGTTGGTGACGGCGGAGGCAGCAACTTCTTTCCAGTTGATCACGCCATAAACGAAGTCGATCTTGTCCGAGTTGGACGAAAACGGCATCAATATCCCGCGATAGAGGATCTCGGCGCCGCGCTGATTGGTGAACTCCGCCTCGAAGCCAATGGGTGCACCATTGGCGATGATCTGCAGATAATGGTCGGTCAGGCGCGAGAGCAGGGTACGCGGCGGCACATCGCTGATCCGTTGGACATTATGATCGGTGCCGCACTCCCGTACCAGCGCGGAGCCCAGAAAGGCGATGACCGGATCGTCAATGCCCGCCGTAAAATCCAGCAGGACGCTGTGCGATCCGAAATCCTCGATGTCCTCGGGATTGAGATCCTCGATGCTCGGAAAGCTGCGGTCACCGAGCAGTGACGCCCAGTAATTATACGCGCGCACATGCATACGCCGCTCGTCAAAGCGGACCAGCGGCGGCGCGTCCATCTCGACGTCCCGCTCGAATTCCGCTTCCGCTTGATCCGCTGCAAACTTATCCATGGGCCCAGGACTCAACATTGGCTTTCCTGAGCTTTCTCGGCCGTTTTGGTAAATTTCCGGTGAACAACGATCCGGTAGCCGACATTATAAAGGCCCGCGCATGGGGCCGTGAAAGGCTTGCATGGGCGCGGCAGGGCTGTTAAGCGCCCGCCTACGTCCGGCCAGACAGCAGGACGTGGCCGCCATGCGCGGTCTGTGCCGCTTTAGCTCAGCCGGTAGAGCATCGCATTCGTAATGCGGGGGTCAGGTGTTCGAGTCACCTAAGCGGCACCACCCATCCTTTAATACCTCGCATATCCGGTATCTGGGCGATCGTTGATTGCCAGCTATTTAGGTTCCCCATTAGCATCGCGCAGCAGGTCGGCGGCTGTAACGCCAAGGGCGTCTGCAATGCGGCCCAGCGCCCGCACGGATGGGTTGCGAGTTCCACGCTCCAGATCGCTAACATAGCTGCGCTTCATGTCCGCGTCGAAGGCCAACTGCTCCTGCGATATTCCGCGCGCCTGACGCACCGTCCGCACATTCCTTCCAAGCAGTTCCACCAAATCCATTGCATGAATTGGCCGGATTGTGGCACTTGGGTCTGTCCCCTAATCGTGTCATTTGATTCATGCTCATTCTTAATCTTCAGGAACTGGACACCCAGCGGATCGGCCGCATGGGCGAACTTGTCGTCGAACTCGAATTGCTGGCGCGGGGCTGGATGGTCGGCAACTTCAACGCGACGACGATGAACTCAGCCGGATGGGACCTCTTCGCGACCAAGGCCGGGCGGTCGATCAAGATTAGGGTGAAGGCGAAGCGACCGGGAACTTCGTGCTTTGTGTGGTCGAGGAAACGGAATGGGCGAGTATTCGACCTCATTGAGAGCGACGACCACGATTTCGTCGCGGCGGTGAGCTTCGAGGCAGCGGGTCCGCCCGCTGTCTATGTGCTTCCGGCACCGATGGTGGAAAGTGAACTGCTGACCAGCAGCGCGGCATGGTTGGCGGAAGCGAAGCGGGATGGCGGCCAGCGCAAGGACACCTCGGTCCTGCGGGTCCACATCGATCGCCGCACGGATGCGCCCGGCCATGGCTATGCCCAGAAGTGGGAAAGTTACCTGCACGCTTGGAGCGATTTGGAACGATTGGAAACGGGCCCATGAGGGCGGCGGAACCCGGTTAAGTGGGCCCCACGGGGAAGTATAGGATATATATGAAATACCCTTACGGGTGGGTGGGTTAATACAAAAGGGGGCGGCCAAACGCCGCCCCCATCCTATACTTCCTATTCTGAGGCCTCAGAAGTCGACATCCCCGCCGGGATGTTCTGGCTCCGGATCACTCTGCCACTCGTCAACGTCAGTATCCCAATCCACCGGAACGCCGATATACCTCTGAAACTGCCGTCGGGCTTCGGCGAGATCGGGGAAGATATAGCGCGTGGATCGTTCGGTAACAAATCCCCTTGCGGTCTTCATGATAAAGAAGCGACCGTTTGGCTCAGTTTCAACGTCCCGGAATATCTTCTTCAGCAGCCTGCCGAGACGGATTTCGGAAATGTAGCGTACTTCGGGAAACCGTCGGCGCAAGTCATCGTGCATTGCGCGGACGGTGGTCACTGACGGTCCGTCCAGCCAGTTCTGCGGCAGGCGGCCATTCTCCAGCAGCATGTGGATGTAGCCAACATCGCTGCCCTGCGCATGGAGCACCTGCTCGAACAATGCCTCGGTCTTGATGATCCGGCGGGGATCGGGCCCCTGAGTCACGTCCCGGTGCATCAGTTCATGGAGCATGGCCTCATAGCCGCCCTCGGCGAGCTGCGACTGGATTGCGCCAAAATACGCGTGATCCTCCCGCCGCCCGTCGCCGACGTCGAACACCATCCATCTCCGGTCATTCTTGTCGGCCGGAACCACGGACGCTTCGTTTGAAGCGACCATAAAGATCATGCGATTGGCCATCGTGATGGGGTCGATGCCCTTGCGCTCGAACATGAGCGTAGGCTCGGTGATTCGGGTCTTGAGGAGGCCCGCATCCTTACGATTTCCGCCGAACGTCCCCTCGTCGATGAAGACCAACCGCCTGCTCATGAGGTGACCGCTGAACCGGCCGATGACATGCTCTGGGTGCGTCACGACCACATAATGCGCTCCCCACAGCCGTCCGTAGGCATGGGCAAGGATGCCCTTGCCCGTGCCTGGCATACCGATGAGGACGGGCGCGGTTCCGATCACATCGCTGCCGTTCTGGACGCCATAGGCCATCCAGTTCAGCAGCCACTCATACAGCTCCAGATCGCCACGACAGATGTTGTCGAGGATATGAGCCTTGAGCAGTGACCAGTCCCCTGCACGGGGTTCAACCCCGAAGCCGGTCCACGTATTCCACGTCCTGCCATTGTGCCCTGGCGGAATGCCGGGATTGAATTCAAGCCGGTGATAGTGGGCGGCAAGACGATGACCGAGCCACAGCCTGGCCTTCGAGATGGTCTCTACGGAACCGTTTTCGCGCTTGCTGGCGAACGTTTCGGGTGCGAGCCTGTCGAGGAACACGCTCTTGGACAGGGTTACGAAATCGTCTTCTGGTCGACGGTCTCCATTCTTGACGATGATCAGGGTTGTGTTCCCGATGGTCAGAATGCCGAACCGGGCGTTCATCTCCCGGATCATCGGATTGGCCGGGCCATTCCATCCGTGCTGCCGGGCCAGATAGAAGATCGAGCCTATCCCGATCTGGCCATTGGGCATGAGCCCTTCCCACCGTCTCCGGATTTCGCCGGACCCTCGATACTTCTCCGCACAGGTTGCTGACCACTCATCGAAGATCAACAACCCCTCGTCTCCGAACGTGTGCTTGAGCGCGCACATGACCTTGAACCATGTGTGGTAGTCGCTGGCCGGGATGTGCTTCAGCGCTGCCCGGACCTCGTCCTCGTCGCCATCCAATCGCTCGAATGCGGCTGGGCGCTGTTCCTCCTCCGCCACCGCCGGCACCGGATCGCTGTAGCGCATCATCACCTCGGGTATGTCGATCGTTCCCCATTCGACAGGTTCGAACGTCATCTCATCGAGGAGGACGGAGGCGCGAGCGCCGGGAAGAGCAATCAAATTACCGATCTTCCCCGGTTCAACCCGGTCCTGCTTCGGAAAGACCTCGACTTCCCCCTTAGCGACCCCGCCCGTACCGTCACGCAGCCCGATGGATGCGAGCAGGTTCCTGAGTAGATGACGCACATAGCGCGCATTCTGCGGCTTCTCCCACAAGAACCAGAGGTGAATGCCGTGGCCGCCGCCTGAGCGGAAGGCATGAACGCGAAGCCCGAGTGGTTCCGCTGCCGCGATGATCATCAGCGCGGCGGCGACCATCTCTTCCCACGCCATGAGGCCATCGTGCGAGTCAAGATCGAGGATCGCGACCTGAGTCTTTTCGCCGCTCATGATATACTGACCGATGGCGGGGCTGCTGAGCAGGTGGCGCTCAATCACAAGCTGCGTCAGCTTGTCCCGCACGAGCACATACCCGGTGCCCTCTCGGACGGCATGCACATCGCGGCGCGACAGATCGGTGAGAAAGCGGACATAGAGGAGCTTTTCGTCTGCCATCACTTTGCCTCCCCGATTGGAGTGACACGATGCGAGGCGATCCATTCTTCGATTGCGGACTGCTCATAGCGAACGGCGCGGCCATGCCTGACATACGCGGGGCCGCCCCCTTCCCAGCGCTTGCGCTGGAGCCATGCCGGCGAGACCGCCAGCATCTTTGCCGCCTGCGTTTCGTGCAGAAGCGGCTGATTTCTTGGTATTTCCTTCATGATACAGCTCCCGTTTGGTTGTTTTAGGAGCTGCAAAATTGTTCATTCGAGGTCGCTCAGGTTGCGAATGGGATTTAGATTATTCGCAACTCTGCGCCTCAATTGTCAGGTAAGCTAACGCCCACGCCGGCACTCCGAAGCTCTGCGGCAATTCGGTTGAGTATCTGGGCCTCGACTGACTCAGCAAGGTAGTCATGACGAGCAACGCGATAGGCCAGCGTTCGGGACATATCGGCGGGCCCGTCCGAGTTCCGCGTCAGCTTACTTCGCGCCGTGGCCTTCTTCTTGTCATAGGTCCCGCTGAATTTCTCGCGCAGACGGTTTGCGGGTGACATATCCATTTCGGCATTGAAATCGTTAAAGAACTTGCTTGCCGCATCAACCGCAAGCGAACGATCGGACACCTTCTTTTTGTCGCGGCGAAGTTCCATTTGTCGGCGCTTCATCCAAAGCAGCGCCCGCTCGTCGGGATCATTGGCAAAGAGGTTGGCATTACTCTTGCGTCCCAGCAGTGCTTTCATCGCTGCGTTCAGGCGCTCCCGATCCGTTTGGGAAGAGCCGGGATGAGCGATGATAATGCCGTGCAGTAACTGCTCCAAAAGGGTAGGGCCAAATGCAGTTCCTAAAAGCGGGTCAGGCATCTCATCATCCCGGCTCTCATCGGGGTCGGGGGAGACACCCATACCAGCGTCTCCCAACATTGCCTTGGCCAGTTCCGCTGGGAGTGCATGTGGCGTGTCAGGCCGCTTTTTTGATGACTTCTTGCTCACCCACCAACTCCAATATCCGCTGCGCCACGCGCTCAACGGGCGCGCGCAGCCGTTCCACATCTATGATAATATAACCGGCGGTAACGTCGCTGTCAGTGCGATGATTGAGAAGCCGCTTGAGGGCGTAGTGCGGGATGTCGAGGCTCTCCGCGATGGTGACGAACGTTCGGCGAAGATCATGTAAAGTAAAACGAATCCCGCTGGTCTTGGTGACGCGGGCATAGAACTTCTTGGTCTCGACCATGTGGCCAGTCTCGCCCCGACCGGGAAATACCCACACGCCCTCGGGATCACAGTCACGCCGCGCCAGCAGCAGTTCGAATAGGAAGTCCGACAGCGGCAGTTCCAGCGGATCGCCGTTCTTCGTTGTGGGCACGGTGAGGGCGCGTCCCTCAAGGTCGACGAACTCCCAGCGCAGCCGCGCGATCTCAGATCGGCGCATGCCGGTGAACAGCGCGATCAGCAGGAAGTCACGGACATAGCCCTCCTCCTGATGCACGGCGCGCCACCATCTGGGCAGGCCATACGCAGGGACCACGCTGCGCCGCCGCCGTTCCGCGTTCCACGCCCGCGCCTGCGTCAGGATCGAGACCGGATTGGGTGGAAGCTCGCCGTGCGCAGCCGAAGTGAAATTATAGATCGAGCGCAGATGCCGCATGATGTTGTTCGCGGTGACGAGGCCATTCTCCTCACCAATCTTGCGGTGCCGGTCGAGCACCATGCGGCGGCTGATCTCGCTGATGGGCTTGGCTGCCCAGTCCTCCAAGTAGATGTCGATGGAGCGCTTGTAATTATCGGTGCTGCTGGGGGCCAGAGGACGCCGCTCGAAGAAGTCGTCGAATGCCTCTCGCACCGACATTGCAGCCGCGTTCTTGGCTCGGCGCTCGCCATTGGGATTGCGGCCCTCGGCCATTTCGCCGAGCAGTTTGAGCGCCCGCTTACGCGCGCCCTCCGGCGTGACCGGCCCATACTTGCCGATGGTGACGCGCACTGTGCGGCGGGCGACCTGTCCCTCGGCGAAGAAGACCTTGCTCTGGGTTCCGACCCTCAGGCCGAAGCCAGCAAGGCTGGCGTCGCGGTAGAGAATTTGCCCGGAAGCGACCGGGGGAATTGCGTCTATGCTGCGCTTGGTAAGATGGATCATTGGCATGGTTGTTACCTCCAAGCCATGTCCATTTAGCCGAAATTGGGAGGAAACATAGACATTTCAGCATGATATTGGCCTGTTTCAGCCGCAATCGGGCGCCTTCAGTGACTTTCGCACCGCGCCAATCATTCATGTTCGCGGCGGGCATGGGCGGATGAGTGCACGCGACCGACCGCTTCATGACCTCGCGGGTTCAAGCTAGAAGTGGCGGATGACCGATATCGTCGATGCGCAGGCGCGCTCTCAAATCATGGCGAAGGTTCCGCGATTCAACTCCAAGCCGGAGCTTGCCTTGCGGCGTGCGCTTCACGCTCTGGGGTTTCGGTTCCGCCTGCACCGGGCGGACCTGCCGGGTCGACCGGACGTGACCCTGCCGCGGTTCCGCGCCACGATCTTCGTCCATGGCTGCTTTTGGCACCGGCATAAGGGTTGCGTGCGCACGACGACCCCGGCCAGCCGTGCGGATTTTTGGCTCGACAAGTTCGAGCGCAACCAGGCGCGCGACCTGCGAGTTCGACAGGCATTGCTCGAATCCCATTGGCGCGTCGCGATAGTCTGGGAATGCGCAGTGCGCAGCGATTCTGCCGCAGTGGCGGCCGCGATCTCACGATGGCTGAAATCGGACGAGACGGAACTTGAATTTCCTCTTAGACGAGACGCTTGATCGCTCCAACGCGCGAATCGCGCAGGCAATTGAGCCTTGGCTTCGCGATCGATACGGGGGGGTATGGAGCGAGACGAATTCGAGGCTGCGGTCGCCGCAGCAGTGGATGCCGACGCTAAGAACGGGGCCAAATGGCACCCGCTCAGAGACTTGTTCGCCGAAGATGGCGTTCTTGCGGGAGGCACGATCAGCAACCAGCAGCCCGAGCAACGTACACGGATTCGGCAGATCCTCACAAAGCGCAAGGTTTACGGCGAGCAGCAATATTTCCGCTTCGCGGTAATCGTCCTCAACCAGGATCAGGCGAAACGGCACGAAGCTAATCCGGGCAAGGTGCTTGCGTCGGTAATCGATATGCTCGAGGTCGAGCGCCCCAACCTTCCGCCCGAAATTTGCCTCGAATGCGCACTCATCCTGCGTCATGATGGCGGCCATACTTTTGTACCGCTCGCGCTTATTACGTGGGGGAGCGGGACCACGACGCTGCGGATGCGCCAATGGTACCCGAACGCCGTGTTCGTTGACCATTCGAGCACGCTGGCCGCGTCAGGCCAAGCCAGCCCGGCCGATGCCGCAGAAGCGGCGGCCGAGAGACCCGGCGACAACGTGATTTTCTTCGGACCGCCAGGAACTGGCAAGAGCTACCGGGTCAAGGAGGAGACGGCCGAGTTCTTCGACGTGGTGATGACGGCGTTCCACCCCGAATACGCGTATTCAGACTTCATCGGCGCCTACAAACCGGTTTGCGGATCGGACACCACCTCCAAGATCCACGACTTCACCGGCGAGCAGGAAATCCACCGCCCCATCGTTTATTATGCGTTCGAGCCGGGAGTGTTGATCCGGGCGATCGCGCGCGCGCATCAAGCGGAGGGCGCGCCGGTTGCGCTGATCATTGACGAGCTCAATCGTGGCGACTGCGCGGCAATCTTCGGCGACTTCATGCACCTGCTAGACCGCGCGGACAGCGGCCGCAGCGAGTATGGCCTCGACGTCGCACTTCCGCTCGGCGCCTATCTAGTCGAGGCGGGCGTACTCGAAAGCGCGACCGAGAAGCTGTTTCTACCCGCCAACCTTCACATCTTCGCGACAATCAATACTTCCGATCAGGCGCTCTATCCGATCGATTCCGCGTTCAAGCGGCGATGGAGCTGGGAGGCGGTCCCCGTAGCGCGCACGGCGGAACTCGATGCGGTTACAATTCCTCCAATGGGAGGTGCACCCGAACTGCCTTGGCTCGACTTTGTCTACCAGCTCAATGCGGTGATCCTTCACCACACTGAAAACGAGGATAAGCGGATCGGCCCATGGTTCATCAAGGCAGCTGACGGACGGATTCCTCCGACGCAAATCCGTAACAAGCTGCTCTACTTCCTGTGGCATGATGTGTTCCGTGGCCAAACCGCTGAAGTTTTTCTACCGGGGCTGCGTACTTTCGAGGCAGTTCAAGCGGCGTTTGACGCGAACGGAATTCCGGGCGTGCTTATGGGCTTCGCTCCGCAACCCCTGCCGGCCGGAGCGGACGAGGTCGCCCCGGCAGACGCCCTAGCGGTCGCGGCAGATGACGGCGCGGCTGCGCAAGCCTGATCGGGACACAGCGGATCGTGACCGCGGCAACCCCCGCCCTCGGACTTCCTGAGACCCTGCTACCCAGGGGCTGGGCAGATGCCGTTGGATTCGCGCGGGTGGAGGGGCGGCTCTGCGTCGCCTTTCCGAAGGTCTATGACAGCTGGCATGAGCGGTTGCTGGCAAACGCTGGCCTGCGAACCCGGCATCTGGTCCTGCTAGTGCGAGTTCTCGCCAAGTACCTCCGTGCGGTAGGGCCGCAATCGGCGGCGTCCAGCGGCATAATGTTGGAGCGAGATCCCGGCATGCTCGATTGGCTGGAAGCGGCTTGCGAACTTTACGACGACTATCAAGAGAACGGGCTATATTGGATCAAGCGCGACAAGCTCTCCTCGCGCGCGGCATCGGGGGCGATTACTTGGAGGGCGACGCTTTCGACTACACCGGCGCACCTCACGGACGGCGTGCCGGTCTATCTCGATGTGGTGCGACGTACCCGGTCACGCTCCACAGAGGATCTGCTCCCTCGGCTGCATGCGTGCGTGGTCGACGAGGTAGCGAAGCTGCTGACCGGACGCAGCCTCGTCGTCGAGAGCGCGCGCGTTACGACGGTCGAGATGGACGCGATCCGCTCGGCGCCGAGACCGACGTTCATGGCACTTGCGCGCAGTACCTATTCGGACCGGGGGAAGCGCCTGCTCAGCCTCATCCAGCGTTATCTGCACCTCTCGGGCGCCGCTGAGACGCGGTTCGCGAACGGCGCGCTCTTGTGTTCAGCTGACGCCTTCGAGCTCGTCTGGGAGCACATGCTGCGCGTGGCGATCGAAAACGCGAAAGGCGCCGCGCTCGTCCGCATGCCTGCCGGCATGTGGACGGATGCAGACGGCTTGGCCGTTAGGGGAATCGCACCCAGGCCCGATTTTGGGTTCGTCGCTACGGCGGACGGTGAGATTCGGCTCGCTATCTTTGACGCCAAGGACAAGCCGATTGCTAAGAAGGGGCGCAGCGGTACCGAGCAAGACCATTACAAGCAGATTACCTATAGGCTGCTTGGTGCTTACGATGTGCCTGTGTGGAACGCGCTTCTATTCCCAAGCCTAGAGCGCGGCCGCCCGGACGCGCCGTTTACTGCGCTGGGATGCCATGCCTGGCAGAATTGCCCGGCGACGCTGGTGTATGAGATCGCCGCCGATTATCCAACCGTCTGTACCGCGTTTCTCGCCGGGCGCCGCCTGGATCCGACACCGGTACTCATCGGGCTCGCCCCGGCCTAGGCCGTGTTGACAAAAGGGATTCCCAAGCCGGTCTGGTTCTGATTCAAAGCTACTCTTTGGGGAGTAGTCATGGACCGGGGAGACTTGTCGGATGCGGAATGGGCACTGATCGGGACGCTGCTTCCGCCTGAGCGAGGACGTTGGACGCGACCTGCCGGCGACAACCGGCGTTTTCTCAACGGCATGCTGCATGTGCTGCGGGTGGGCTGCCCCTGGCGGGACATGCACGAGCGCTACGGCAAGTGGAACTCGGTCTATGTGCGGTTCCGACGCTGGGCCGAACAAGGCGTCTGGGATGCCCTGCTGCAGACGCTGGTCGATCTCGGCCTGACCGATGACTGGCAGCACATGATCGACAGCACCACGGTTCGCGGCCATGTCTCGGCAGTGGGCAGAAAAGGGGGGCTCTTGCGCAGGCTTTTGGTCGATCACGCGGCGGCTTTACGAGCAAAGTCCACGCCCGCTGCGACAATCAAGGACTACCTATCGGGTTCATCCTGACCGGCGGAGAGGCTTCGGACTATGCCGCAGTCGATGACTTCACGGCGCTGCTGTTGCCCAAGCCGACGGCGCTGCTGGCCGACAAGGGTTATGACGGCGACCGCTTTCGCGAAAACCTGCTCATGCGCGGCATCCTGCCCATCATCCCGCCTCGATCAAACCGGAAAGCTCCGGTCCATCCAGACTATCGGCGCTACCGGGATCGCAACCGCATCGAGCGGATGTTCGGCAAATTGAAGCAACAGCGCCGCATAGCCACCCGCTACGACAAAACCGTGCTCTCGTTCGAGAGCTTCCTCAACCTCGCCGCCGCCCGACTATGGCTTAAGTCTTTTGTCAACGCGGCCTAAGCAGCGATTCGGCGTGGCGCTCATTCGACTCCGGCGAGCGCAATCCGGTTGCGCCTTGACGCCAGGACAGTACGTATGGGTAAGCAAGTTAGTGGGGGCATTCAGTGCTGCGCGAAAATGACGATCTCGGCGAGGGAGGGATTCCGCCGCTGCTCGATCGCGCGAGCGATGCCCTCGGATCTCCCGTCGGAGAAATGCCGGGCGGCGACGCCGCCTTCCTCAAAGGCGCGAGGCGGCCTTCAATACAGCGTGGGCGGCCCTTGCGCTGGGTCGATTTGTTCGCCGGATGCGGTGCCATGTCACTCGGCGCGGCTGAGGCAGCATTTGCCGCGGGCCGGCGAGGCGAAGTCGCGCTGTCAGTTGACTTCTCTGGGCCGGCAGTCTCGGTATTTCGCTCCAATTTCCCCGGCGCGGATGTGCGCCAGGAGGACGTCGCACGGATGTTCTCCGGCAGGGAACAAGTCGGCCTCACAGATCAGGAGCGCGCGCTGCGGTCAGTGGGGCCAATCGACCTACTGATTGGTGGGCCGCCGTGCCAGGGCCATTCCGACCTCAACAACTACAGCCGCCGAGACGACCCAAGAAACCGGCTCTACCCGTACATCGCGCGCGCGGCCGAGGTATTCGCCCCCAGGGCAGTGATCGTCGAGAATGTGCGGGGCGTACCGCACGATCGCACTGGCGTGCTCGCGTTTACCTCGGACTATCTGAAGGATCTCGGCTACGCGGTGACCGACGGGCTTATCGACGTGTCGCGCTTCGGCGTCGCGCAGAAACGGATACGGCACGTGCTACTCGCGACCCGCTCGCCAATCCCTGACCTGTCCGCGCTCCTCGCTCCCTATGTTACCGAGCCGAGAACAGTCCGCTGGGCGATCGGAGATCTGGCGGACCTGCGCTCGGATCGGCTGGTGGATCAGCCCTCTAAGCCGTCAGGGGACAATGTGCGCCGGATCGCGCACTTGTTCGAGCACGACTTGTTCGATTTGCCGGACACTGAGCGCCCGAAATGCCACCGGGACAAACCGCACAGCTATCGTAGCGTCTACGGGCGCATTCGCTGGGAGGATCAGGCACAGACGGTGACCAGCGGCTTTTACAGTATGTGCATGGGCCGGTACGTTCATCCTGCCCGTCAGCGCACACTCACCGCGCACGAAGCCGCACGGCTGCAGTTCATCCCCGACAGCTTCTCCTTTGACACGGTTTCCTCACGAACGGCGCTGGCGGAGATGATCGGCAACGCCGTTCCGCCCAAGCTGTCCTATGTCTTGGTGCAAGCGCTACTCAAGCACGGAGCGCTGTGATGCGTTTCGCAAGTATCTTTTCAGGTATTGGCGGATTTGAGCTCGGACTCGAAGATTCCGAGTTCGAGCCGGCGCTCCTCTGCGAGATCGATCCAGTTGCCCAAGCGGTACTGCGTGCTCATTTCCCACATGTGCCGGTCGTCCCCGACGTGACCGACCTTGAGTGTCTTCCCCGCGGGACAGAGCTCTTGACTGCTGGTTTCCCTTGCCAGGACCTGAGTTCTTCTGGCCAGAAGGAAGGGATTGGCGGGGTGCGCTCGGGACTAATTGGCGACGTATTTCGCCTGATCAGAACGAGCAGGCCCCAATGGATCCTGATCGAAAACGTTCATTTCATGCTCCATCTCGCCAAGGGGGCCGCAATCGCGCGGATAGTTCAGGAGCTGGAAGCGCTCGGCTACGCCTGGGCCTACCGGGTATTGGACTCGCAAGGCTTCGGCTTGCCGCAACGACGCCGTCGCGTCTTCGTATTGGCCTCTCTGGACTGCGACCCGCGGGATGTGTTGCTTACCGATCAAGGGCCGTTCGAAGTGGCGACACCGTCGGCCGACAAGCCGATCGGATTCTATTGGACCGAAGGCACCTACGCGACCGGTCTTGCCGGTGACGCTGTACCACCGCTCAAGGGCGGATCTACGATCGGTATCCCGTCACCGCCGGCGATCTTGCTTCCCGACGGATTGGTAGGTGTGCCACACGTCGAGGATGCGGAGGCGCTGCAAGGCTTTCCGCGCGGTTGGAGCGACGCGGCCACAAGTGCGGCGAAAGCATCTTATCGCTGGAAGCTGATCGGTAACGCGGTTCCCGTGGACGTGGTGCGCTGGATCGGCTGGCAGCTGCGCGACCCCGGCGTTTACAATGCATCGGGAGATAGGCCTCTCGTATCTGGCACAACTTGGCCCGATGCGGCGTGGGGACGGGACGGGTCGCGCTTCCGCGCGCAGGTCGGCCATTATCCCGAGGACGTCCAGCGAGCTAGCCTAGCAACCTTCCTACGCCATGATCTGCGACCGCTCTCCGCCCGCGCTGCGGCCGGATTTTTGGCGCGCGCCCGCAAAGGTAATCTTCGCTTCCCTGGCGGCTTCCTCGATTCGGTTGAGCGGCACATCACAGAAACCGCGCCAGCCTGAGCGAGCTTGGGCCTGCAGACCGTCGTTTCGCTGCACTGGCGCGATGGCCGGAAGGATGAGCCTCGCCCCAAACCCTATCATAGCTTGCTGTCGGGAACGATGCGGTCCTACAGCATAGTCGTGCTGCCGCTGATCGTCATGATCGTCTCGATGTATCTGGCGCGGATCGGGTTCTACTGGCTGATGTGTATCCCCACATCGACGGCGAGGCGGTGTGGTGGGCGTTCCCGGGGGGCTCACCGCCTCGATGATATTGACCTGGCTCGCCTACATGCGTGGTGGCTGCCGGGTGAAGCACAGCATCAATGTACTACAGATGACGGTGAAACCGGAAGCGGCGGCGGAGTGATCGGGCTCCGAGTCCCTGTGACCGGCAAAGAGTGGATGGCAAGGTCGGAGGTAGAATGTTTGTGACCGAATATAAGCCGCCGGAGAAGCGGCGCTCCTCCGCCGAGGGTGGAATAGAGAGACGGATTACTGAAGGCGCCGTGATGTTGGCGTTTGCATTTCACCTCCTCGAGCAGGGCAAAGGTATCGGCAAGGTCAGCATGCATCCCGATGGTGAACATGCAAAGACGTTCGACATCGTGGCATTTCTGGAGCGACATGGATTCGCTCGCGTTGAGGCTATCGGGCGAACGGCATATGGAGGCCGCTATGTTCGCGGCGAAGAAGAAATCATTGTAAATCCATCCTCCGGTGTTGGTGATGTCGTCGGCGTAATCGAGGGGCAGCGGGTAGTTGCGGAGTGCAAGGGCGGTACGATCAATACGAAGCATGCGGGCCAAAAATCCAAACTTCGAAAGGGGCTTTGCGAACTCATAGGGCAGTTGATGTGGTTGCCGATGGACGGGAGCCGCCAGATTGCGGTCCTCCCTGAAACTGGGGAAACCGAACGCTTGGCATCGCGACTAATTTCTCGTTGTGCGCAGGCCGGCATCGAAATTGCGCTGGTCGATGCCTTGGGGAAAGTTCGTTATGTCCAGTCTCACGCCTGATGGTCGGCCGTCAGTTTCCCCTGAAAAGCTCGCCGCATTGCGCGGCAACATTTTCGATGGCGCGCACGCGGCGATTGGCGACTGGCACACCTTCCCTTGGCACCGCGACAAGCAGGGCCATGTTCAGGCGGACAAGCCACATTCCTCACAGGCGCTCGCCATCGACGTGTTTGGGGCCATCGGGGCCTCGAACGCCAAGGACGCCATCCTCGACGCCCTTGCCATAGAGGCGGGTCTTCCGCCCGGCGGTCCGTGGAAGATCGAACTGGAGTGGACCGACGGACAGAGGCTCTTGCGCGAGCCACGGCCAACTCAGGTTGATGCCCTTGCCATCGGCGCCAATGCCATCATGGTGATTGAGTGCAAGTTCACCGAGCCGGGCGGTTCATGCAGCCAAACGCGCCGTATCCAGACCGGGCCGGGGGCCGGTCAACCCCAGTGCACAGGCCGATACGAGTTGCAGGTTAATGCACGGTCCGGTGTCCGAGCACACTGCGCGCTGTCCGGTAAGGGAATCCGCTACTGGGACGTCATCCCGGCGATCTTCGATCTCGATCCCGCTGCAGCCTATGCACCGTGTCCCTTCAAGGAAGAGGGCTTTCAGTGGATGCGAAATCTCCCGCTGGCATACGAACTTGGCCTCGATCAGGGGAAGGTAGCCTTTCGTCCCGACGTTGCGCTATCGACGGTTCTCTTTGGCAGCGTAACGAAGACCAGGGGGTAAGATGGCGAACGTCACACGTCGGCGAACGGGAGAGTTCCTCCGCAAGCTGTTTGAGCTTCTGATCGCGGCCCCTGAGGGTAGGAAGGCAGGGCCCTTGATCGCAGAGGTCGCCCTCGCTTCAAATCTGACCGATTGGGAGAAGGGCGAGTATCCCTCGGGTGGCCAGCGATTCGAAAAGATCCTTCGGTTCGCCACTGTGGACTGCGTCAAGGCCGGAAAGCCGCAGGACTGGACATTCGCTGCTGGCTCCAACGAGTGGCGCGACATGATAGCAGTCGCTGAGAAGATGGCTCATCGCTAGCAGCAGCGCCCATAGACTATTCGCAGCTATCGTCTGTTTTCAATTGCCAAGTGTGATCAACAGGCTCCGGTAACTTAAAAGCATGGCCGCCTGCACCTCGGTGGCGGTTCCCAATTTTGCATCACATTCCGCGAGCGCTTTGGGAACCGTTCCCCATGCGCATTCCCCATCAAACATGATCCGCTCGCGAATATGATTTCGAACCCATTGATGCATCGCGTCGGGAAGCAACTCTGGCTGGTGGGCGAAGATCAACCGGGCAGCAATGAGCGAAAATCGATCATCTTCGAACTGGTCAATGAGGCCATGCCGGTCATCCCATGGGCGGGAGTGAAATTGCCCCATCAGCGCATTATCAGCAGGCGACGCAAAGCCGCCGTAAATGCGATCTTCGACGTGTGCCGACTCCGGGTATTCCTTTTTGCTGTCCTCATAGGCCACAAGCAGCCGCTCGATGAATGGCTCGTCGGCCAGAATGTCCCTCGCCCGCGCTTCAATGTCTTCGACCGTCAGGCCGCCTAGGCACCAAGCAGGTGCGTCATCGAGTCTCGAATTGACGGTGCAGCGTTGATCTTTGCCTTCCGAAGCGGCTTCGGGCGGTTCTTGATGCATTCGATGAGCACTGCATGATCGAACGCCCGGAAATCATCAGGGGCATGGGAGAGATCGAAGCACAGGTGCTTATTCGGCTGCTCACGATCCGCACCTATGCAAACGACAGGAAAATGTTTCTGACCTCCGAATGAATAGTATTCGCTCAATAGGACCGGCGCTCCTGAGAGGAGGAAATCGGCACAGGTTGCCTTCTGCGAGAAACGGATAAAATTCGACCATTCTTGCGGAGCATCTTCCTCGATGATGCGACAGAGGTGAATGAGTGCTTCAACATCGGCCATCGCGTCATGGGCGTTCTGATGGTCAAAACCGTTCGCTGGTGCGAGCGCATCCAGTTTGAAGTTTGGTCTGCCGTTCACCTTTTCAGGGATGATCAAACAATCAGGTTCAAACTGGGCCACCGCTTTGACCAAGAGCATTGCATCCGCACGTGTGTTGCCCTGCTTATTGGTCAGGTAGGGATCGTGGAGCGTTTGATAGAAGGCTTGCCTCAGCAACTCTTCATCGAATGCCATGCTGTTATACCCCACGAAGATCGCTGGCGACCATTCAAAGAGCTTTTCACGGATCGCCCGCACCATTTCATAGTGCGTGGGAAGATTGGGGTTTGATGCCTGCTCAATAGTCACGCCCGTTACCAGCATCGCGCCGGGTGACATGATAATGTGCGGCAGGATTCGGCAACGAATCTCAAACCGCTCCAAGATGTTCAGATTTTCGTCGGTACGGATGGCGCCAAATTGGAGAATTTGGTCAAATGCCGTGCTTGTGCCTGTGGTTTCTGTGTCATAGAAAACAAAACTCACTGCGGCCCCCTGCAATGCTTATGTGAATACCATCAGCCTATACTGCATGGCTTGGAGGCTTACCTTGAACCGTTTCGCTAGAGCATTCAACTGATCTACATCTTCCATGCCAAAAGATGATACATCGATGAGTGGTTCGATGAGAAAATCTGGTATCAAGAGTTCTGAGGCAAACGCATTCGCCTGAATTTCCATCATATCGGTGCCATCAGCCGCTTTTTGATCGCGCAGCATCGTACGCTGGCCTCCGAGAAACACCGCAAAGCCCTTATCGACATGCACTGTGCCCATGAGATGCTCGCGATGCATAACATGATGCCCCAGTTCGTGGGCCATCGTGAAGCGCTGGCGATTTGGGTGGTGTAGGGCGTTCACCCCGATTACGGCAACGCCATCCTTTATGACCGCCATGCCTGAAAGCGCTTCATCGAGTGGCGAGAACTGAAGTCGTATCCCCTTTTTCTTGATGATTTTTTCGACAGGGATCGGCGCTGTTTCCGCTCCAAATTCAGCGAGAACCTCGCGAGCGGCCTGTCGCCCGGTATCTTGCCAGGTGCTCATCTGGATTGAGCTTCGGGGAGCGCGACTTGAAGGAATTGGGTAACGCTTGCCATCTGGTCGTCAGAGAGATCGTCGCGTGACAGCGCAATTGGAGGTTCGCCTCTGCCCCTCTCTTCTCGCAACGGAGCTGCCGGCACCAAATCCGTGATGCTTTTTAGGCCAAGTGCTCGCACCAAGGCATAAACTTGGTGCAGCATGACCTTCTGCCGACCGCCTTCTATGTTGGCGACGGACGCCCGCGACATTCCGATCTTATCCGCGAGCGCTTGCTGCGTAAGTTCAAGCTCATCCCGGCGCGTAGCAACGGCGCGCCCCAAAATCCCGTAAATTGGAGCGTCTGACATGCGGTCGCTTTGCCAAAGCACAGCTGGAATGTCAATGTCACAAACATGATGTTTGTAATACACACGCTATGATGTTTGTGTAGCTTGACGCCAAATCCGGATTGCTTCATATGCAACTGGTGCTTGGGTATCCCGCCTGAGTTGATTGCTCAGGAAGTGAAACGAAGATGAAAGACGATGCCAAAGATAAAGGCGGCAGCGAGATCGCGGTCACGGTGAACTACCAAGCGCGGAGCGAAACGAAATCGTTTGCGCGCAGTACGACGGTCGAGGAAGTGCTCGTTTGGACCATTGCGCAATTCACCATCGATGCCTCAATGGCGACCGAGTTCGAGCTCACCGAAGCGGGCCAAAAAGAAGAGCTGTCCGGAAGCCGACGGCTCGCGGCTCTGGCCAAGGGTGAGGCTTCCCTCGCTTTCGATCTGGTACGTGGTGATATCGCCAATGGGTGCTGGTGATGGTCGAAGACCCCGCCATCGCTAGAATCCTTGCTGATCTTGAGGAGGTTGAGTTTGCGCTCGGCTCTGAGGCCGGCCAGTGGCGGATCGTTGCTTTTGACTATCCGCGACTCGACTTCGCGGTCGCTGCGGTCGAGCCGGACGGTTGTACGCGCGAATATGGCTTTCGCGCTGACCTGACGAACTTTCCGGCTGCCGCGCCCATGGTGCGTATCTGGGATCATGAGAGGGATTGTCCACTGCCAAATAATGAACGGCCCAAGGGTGGCGCGCGCGTTATTGACGCGTTCAAAAGTTGGGGTTCGGACACTGTCTATCGACCGTGGGATCGGATGACGGGGCCACACAACAACAACGCCAGGAATAAGGCCCACCTTGCTTGGCATCCTAACCGTCGCATTGTCTTCATTTTCGAGGATCTTCATGGTCTCCTTACTAGCAACGCTCGCACGGCTATCATTCGGCAAGGCGCCTAAGCTGGTTTGCTCGCACGACGTCTGGCGTGCCGGCACTGCGGAGCTGCACCAGCGAACCTATGGCCACCGCGAAAGCGGCGCTTTCCTACTGGGAAAGAAGGGGCGACTTCGCCGCATCGAGGAGTTCGTCTTTTACGACGAAATCGATCCGGGCGCGCTCGACAGTGGGATTGTTAACATCGACGGGCGTCGGCTGGGCGAGCTCTGGGCGCATTGCCGGGAAACCGGCCGAGACGTCATCGCAGATATCCATGTTCACCCGGCCGGTTTCGGTCAGAGTCCGTCCGACCGTGCCAATCCGGTAATCGCGGAAGTGGACCATATCGCGATTATTCTTCCCGATTTCGCCAACGGCTCCAACATGCCCGGCAAGATTGGCATCTATCAGTATCTCGGTGCCCGCCAATGGCGCGAGCACAATCTCGGCTGGTTTTCACCGCTTCATATAGGGTGGTGGCCGTGGCGTTAGAAAAAGAGATTGCGCGGCTTTCAAAAATCCTCGTGGAGAGGGAAGGCATCACCTTCGAAGAAGCGCAGGCCAGGCTGCGTGCGATCACCTTGGAAATTGTTGTTGGGGAGGATGCGGATTCTCCGGCCGCGCACGCGGCCACGCTAACAGCCATTTCGGTCGGACGCCGTGCGTTTATTGGCGGTGTGAGGGTGATCGGGGCGCTCGACCAGCCCTTGAAGGTGCCATACCCACTCACATCATCCATTTTGCGCGATGCGGCGGCCGAAATCGGTGCCGAAACGTTCGCTGGCGTCCCGTCACAGAGGCTCGTCATTGGAAAGCGCGTTTCGCATGGCACGCATAGCGACGTGCACATCTGGTGGAATGGCTGGAAAGCGGGCACAGCCTACGACGTTGAGCCATGCGATGACGGCAGGAATCCGCTTTCTGGTATCGCAGCGGGCGCACTGGGCGTCGGCCTTGCATTTGAGGCTACGCGCGATGGGTCTCCACCGGCATCATCGGTCGACCTTTGGCCCGTCGAAGCGAACGGCCCGGCCCCCGCATTCAAGGACGTTTTCTTACCGGGGGCACTTTGGGTGATCGGCCTTGGGAATCTCGGACAAGCGTTTCTTTGGGCATTATCTGGATTGCCTTATGAAATCCCCGGCGAGGTTTCGATCGTGCTGCAGGATCGCGACAAGGTTTCAGCGGAGAATTGGGCAACGTCGGTATTGGTGCGCGATGTGGCCTATGGATTGCAGAAGACCAGAGTGGCCGAGGACTGGGCACTGCGAAAAGGCTTCGACGTCCGCCGGGTGGATCGTTGGCTTACCGCAACGGACCGACTTCATGATGACGATCCTCGACTGGCCTTTAGCGGGGTCGATCGCATCGAAGCGCGCAAAGCCATGGCCCATGTCGGTTTTGACTGCATTCTCGATGCGGGCCTAGGTAGGGCGGCTCACGACTATGATCGCTACCGGCTGACCATCTTCGATGAGAGCCATTCGATCGAACAACATTTTGAAGGACAGACCGATCCGCAACAGCAGAACGATGTGCCGGACAAAGAGGCGTATCGCTCACTCGCTCGTGAGGTCGGCGCCTGCGGTGCTGCCGAGATCGCCGGGGCGAGCGTTGCTGCGGCTTATGTAAGCGCTGTAGCTGCAGCTTCGGCGGTCGCACGGGCCATTGCGGTAAGTTCGGGATGCGGTATTCCACGAAATGAAGTGCGCAAGCTGTCCGAAGGCAAGGTCCGCATGTCGTCGCACATACGAGTCAATGCTCGCGGTGTACGGCATGCCGGTAAGCCTTCCCAGTTATCGCCGAGATCGAAAGGTGATTGAAACGCACGGCGGGCTGGCCGAGCATTCAATGATGGCGTTGTCGCAAATGGCCTCCGACAATCCCGAGGTAGTGCAAAATGCAGAAATGTGGGTGAGCTATGGGACGATGGACCGCAGAGCAAACAAGGTTTCTCAGATCACACGGTTTCGCGAATCCGAGAGAACTAGCGCTGAACGCCACTGGAATGACGAGGCGAGAATTTCGAACCGCTCTTAGCGGTCAGGGCAAGCTGTTCGCATATGGTGTGGAACCATGTAAAAATGGTCATACACTTCGAACGGCTGGCGGATGCCCTCAATGTATTACCGCCTACCTGAGTTACGCCCTGCAAAATATCTCGCCAGGATATGTTTACATCGCGCGATCCAACTCCTCACGTCTGATAAAGGTGGGATCCTCTGCTCGGCCAGACAATAGGCTCTATATAGCGGGCCTTGAGGGCTATGGCGGAATTTATGACTGGCAAGTTCGAGCCACTGCCTATGTTGAACAAATGGGGCGGGTTGAAACGGCAGTGAAGCGGTCCTTAGGAGAATATTCTGCGCCACGAGTTTGGGTACGGAATGGCTCCAAAAGCGTCACAAGGGAAATATTCAAATGCACTCTCAAGACCGCCTTGGAGGCATTAAATCTCGTTCTTGAAGTCGATTTCTAGAAGCCATCTACCTCCACTTTGTGCCGGCGCGCCGGTGGCCGATTAAGCGGATTTAGGCGTCCCCTAACCTCTTTGCGACTGGCATTGAATGTCATTGACTAGTTTCTGCACCTCGCTGGCAGTTAGTTGCTCATTTGCCCTTATGGTCCGGCTCCAGCCGCCATTTGCTAGATCTAGATAATTTTCCCATAGCCAAGGATCTGTCCATTTGCAGCGCCAAGTAGGTCGAGCAAGTTGCAGGGTATCGGATAGGCATCTGTAAAGTTGCCGAACGCTGGCCTCCCAATTTCGGCCATTAGAATAAATATCCTGAGAATCGAGCCAGCGGATTGCTTCTTCGAGCGTATCCGCGTGTACGTCAGGATTTTCTGCAATTGCTCTAATATCTTCCAAGTTCATTTTAATGGACCATGATATTAACGTTCATTTCCCGGACAATTGGTCCACTTAGTTCTCCCACTATCAGGGAATGGGCATTGGGTTCGACAGTGAGGAATAGGAATTACGCCATACGACTCTTACAGCCTGACGACGCAAGTGTGACTGTCTTGAAATTTAAACCACAATGGCCAACAGACCAAACAATAAATTGGTAGAGAACTTACCTAAATCTGCACCGCTTAGGACTTACCGGCCGCCAATTTTCATTAAATACACATCAAGCACGCGCAGCCCAAATGCTTGATCACAGCGTGGCAGAATTTGTCTTCCAGCCTCCATTAAATTCAAAATTTCGGACCCCAGGGACCCGTCCCACACTTCCCGAACATCAGCCAGATAGGTCGGGTAGCCGCCAGGATAGCGGCCTCCGTCAGTGCGACCGTGATGGTTCGCCATACCCGCTCTTGCGAACCGATCCCAAGGAGAAAAACGCTCAGGGTTCCAAAACATGGCAATTTTCGATAGCACGGAGCGCGGTGTGCCAATCTCCGGGAAATCTTCGGCGATGGACTTTGCCAGCCGTTCCAATTCACGTCCAGACGGGTCTTCGACAGCGCTTTCGAGGAAGGTCGTCGCCATCAGAAAGTCCCTGACCTTCAACGCCACCTCGCGGGATGCTCTTTGATGAAATGGCCGGTACTCTTTCAAAAATCTGACGTATCTATACTCATCAGCAAGCAGAGGGAGCTGATGGATGTCGCCCGTGAATTCGTAGTCCTCTTGCCAGTCCAGCCAATTTGTGGCGGCGGCAAAGATTGAACGCCTAATTATGTTTTCATTCATGTTCTTCACGCCCCCTGCGTCGTCCATCCCAACCGATATCTATTTCATATCCGGTCGGATGGATCACCATATGTATCCCTACTCAGCAGCCACCCTTTGTGCCTGCCTTTGCGAATGGCAGCATTCTGCTACAGAATCTGCCGGCGGTGGTTGCCCCTCCTCTCACGATCCTATCTTGGCATCCGGTAGACTCGTGACCGCGTCAGCGAGAACCCGCGCGAATGCGCGCAGCGTCGCGGTGTATGTTGTGAAGCGCTTCTTATCGAGCTTTATCAAGTCACCTTCATTGAGCGCCAATTTTCGCCCTGCCGCCGCAGATATCCTGTTTATAGCCTTGCGGTTGAAGACAGGAATCCCATGGGCACAAAGGTTTCGGACAGTTACCGCCTCGACCACGCCGCGCTTGCCTCCTTTGATCGCTGACCAATCGCGAGAACCGACCTGAAGAATCGCTTCTCCCCACATCTCCACGGCCGAGCCGGTCACATATCGCTCGGCGGCATCCGCCAAGTCACCGGTCGTGGGCATTCCGGCAAAGTGCGCGCGGCCAATACCCTTGTCGGTTACAAGCCGCTCAACTAGCTCGCGCGCGAGATCCTCGGTCAATGCGACATAGGACGGGAACACGGTTCTATAGAGTGCCTCGTCGTCGTTCAGAACGTGTTTGAAGTCGCCGAGATCGCATTTGAAGCCGGAATCACCCGACGGATCATAGATCGTAAGGGGAGATTCTGAGGTGACGGGAAAGTCGTTGACATAGATCTTGTACGAATTCAGCGCCATCTCGCTGGCTAGTCTGAAGCGGGTGAGATCGCGCCAGCGATCCCACATAGTATATCGCACCCAATCGGCCACGCTCACTCCTGTCATTGCCCTTGCCGAGTGTAGTGTCGTTGTACCGGAGCGAGCGCAAGCAGGGCTCTATGGTGGGCGGCAACAAAAAGTTGGTCCTGGCACTTGATGGCAGCGATTTGAGGTGAAGCGTTCAGTCCGGATGCACGGTCGGCGACGCGCCAGACCTACACATCTTGCCGATGTGGGTCAGGGCCCCCTGCGGCGACCCGCTACTTTTCATTAGCGATAGGGGCTATGAATTCGGCTTCTGTACAATGACTTGGAAGATCAGCGGCCGACTTAGTAGGTATATAGTAGGGCGGTCCGGTCCGAAGCGCGGCGGCAATGACATATGTTGGCCGGTTGAAGACTGGCTGCACGAAACGGACAAATTGTGCGAACCTGACGCAAGCCTTGATGGCAGCGGACCCACGGTGGACCCTAGCAGACCGCGAGGGCGCACGAAGAGTTAACAGCGGGTTCAGCCGCTTTTTGGTTAGATGGTACATGGCTCCGACTCGGTGTCGCTGCGCGATCGCCTCGCGAGCAGGAGATGTGTCATGGAAATTGCTTTTAAGAAATCTGCGCTCGCCGCAGCGCTCGCGGCAACCATCCTGACGGTCGCCACGCCAGCTGCCGCGCGCGATCGCTATTATCATCGTCACGGCAGTGACGATGCCGCGATAGCGATCGGCGCAGGGTTGATCGGACTTGCAATCGGTGCGGCAATCGCGTCGAATCATGATGATCGGTATTATGGTGACCGATATTACTACGATAACGGATATTATTATCCACGCTATCGTGGATACGACTACTATTACCGACGCTATCCCAACCGATATTACGAAAGAGATTATTATATCTATCGAAACTACAATGGCTACGGCTATCACCGAGAGCGCAGGCACGATGATGACGATTGACGCCTTCGATCACGTCTAACAATTTTCTGGTGGTCTTCCGATGCTGAATAGCAGCAAAGCCGGCTCAGAAACTATTGCTCCGGCGCCGCTTTCCCCGCCGTCTGCGGACCAGCAAGCCATTGAGATAGTGCCATACGAAAATTGCAGGTAGCGCCAATCCAAACGACCAATGGGCGATGCTGGTCCATGCGCGAACATCCTCGGCGCCGACATAATAGAGCATATAGCCGGTCGCGATCAAAACGCTCAGCCATGCACATAGGGCAACCCCGGCAACGCGCTGCGCCGCATGGGTCCAGCCCTTGGGGATATGGGCGATCAGCATGCCGCCGATCCCCAGCAACGCGGGGATCAGGACGAACCCATGGAGCCGCATCATCCAGGGCTCGAGCGGGTTCATCGCCGGCCCGAAATCCCCTTCGACCTGGCCAAAATAATGCAACAGCAGCCATGCGCCGCCACTCAGCCACAACGACGCGCCGCTGAGAGTCAGCAACCATATCTGCCAGCGCGCGAGCCTGGCCGAGCGGGTATTGGGCATCAGCCCGCCTCTGCCATGGCAAGGTGCCCCAGCACATAGCCGCGATGGGGCGCGAGCAATTGGTCGGCCAGATCGGGATCGACCATCGCGACCTTGGTCATGGCATCGGCGATGACGCAGCGCTCGGCGATGACGGTGATCCTGTGATCGATGAGGACCGACCGCCTATCCCGTCCATAATGCGGTCCGCAACTTTTCAGCCGATAGCGCCGCCGGTTATTGCGGTTGGCCGAGCTGGCAACCGCGCAGTTGCGGAAGGTGAGTTGCCGGTTAATGCTATGGTCGCCGTCGCGCAACTGCACCTGCCAGTCCCTGCCGCCGAACATCCGCAGGTCGCCCCCAGCATTGACCAGGCCATGTTCGGTGCCTGCCGCCACGAGCGTCTCGACCGCGCTATCAACGGCATGTCCCTTCGCGATTCCGCCCAGGTCGATCAAGATGGGGCGCTCGCACAGCAGATGGGTGTCGTCGATGATCGCGATGTCGGACGTGTTGCCCGAAAAACGGCTGAGGTGCACTATGCCGTTGCGCGGCAGGAAACCACTCCGGACGAGTTCGCGCCCCACGCCCACGTCGAACAAACCATCGGTGGCGTCGTGGAGCGCAACGGCAAGCTTCAGCACCGACACCGTCTCGCGGTCGACTTCAACGATTTCACCGGGCTCTGCGCGCCGCAAACGGGCCAAATCGCTCTGCTCGTCGTGGAACGACATCCGCTCATGCACATGCTGGACCGCCGCGAAGGCCGCATCGATCGCCGCGCCTGCCTCGGCGGGCGCGGTGATCTCAACAAACGTACCGAGCAGGGGCCGGCAGCGGGTGATCATGTCAGCCGGCCCTGGCGAGCGCGACCGCATGAATAGCGAGCAGGCGCTTCACCCCGTCGGTGATGTTGCGGCAGGAGAGCGTCGCGCCGGAGATATTGGGAATGTCCTGATTGAGCTTGAACTTGTCACTCACGGTCTTGCCGCGAAACAGCGCACGCCATTTCGCATTGCGGACTTCACCGCCATGGGACTCGCGATAGCTCAATATCTCCACGCCCAGCACATGGCCGTCCGGCGAGATGGCTGTCGCATAGGTGATGAATTCATGCTTGCCGATGACGTCGTCGACCAGCACCCAGCCTACCGCCGAACCGCCACTCATCCCGCGCCAGATCCTTGGTTGGCTGGTGCGCTGGGGGACACCTGCCATCTTCTTGATCTGACCGAGCTGTTCCGGGCTGAGGGTCACCGGAAAGGGCAGGAATGTCTGCGCTTGCGGCAACAGGATGCGCTGGGCATCCGCGACCGACAGATAATCCGTCGCGGATGCCGGAGCAGCGATAGCGGCAAGGGCCGGCATCGCCAACAGATGACGCCATTTCCGGTGAGACATCACATAGCTCCTAGAAATTCATGCCCAGCTTGAGACGGAACTCATTCTTCCGGTCCGTCCCGCATAACGCCCGCCACCGCCCTTGATCCGCGAACCCGGCTCACGCTGGCCTAGAACATATAACCAAGGCCGAAATTGATCCGGTCGTTGTCCTCATTGTCGAAGAATTTTTGATAATCGACCTTGACCACGACTTCGTGTAGCGGGTGGAAAGAGATGCCGGTCGTCAGCACCCGGTCCCGGTTGACCGGATCGAACGGCAGACCCAGCGGAAGCCGCGATTGGGCATCGAACTTCTCGTAGCGAACGAACGGATCGAGCGTCACATCGCCGCCCAGCCCAAAGCTGTAGGCGCCCTGGACGAGCCAGCCATAGAAGGCGGAGGGCACCAGCGACCGATCGGCGCTATTGGCCGCGTTATAGTTCTCCAATACGGTGTCGAGGTCCGCAGCATGGCTGATGGTGCCGCGGGCATAGAGCGCCTGCAGATCGAGCCCCTTGTGCTGCCAGCGGCCATGGACGTCCCACAGCGTGACGCGCGAGGTGATGCCGGAGAAATCAGGCAGACTGTTGTCGGCCTTGAAGTCGGCATTGCTATGGGTCGCATTGCCGGTGAACACCGCGCCGCCGACCAGGAGGCCGGGGATGCCGCGATATTCGAGCGACCCGTAGAAGGAGAGGTTGGCGGCCTTGGCCAGTTGAAGCTCCTGATGCGATCCCGCAAGCGGCGCCCCTGCGTCGTCGAACTTCGCGACATCGAAGCCGGTGGTCACCCCGACATCGTAGCTGAGGCCGAATGGGGTGCTGCCATAGAGGCCAATGCCGCCTTCGCGCCAGGTCGACGGGATGATGCGTGTCTCAACTTCGTTGCGCTCCACGCCGAAGAAGACGGGAGGCTCGTGGTTGCGGTTGAGAAAGCCGAACGGCATCAGGAACAGGCCTGCCTTAAGGTTCATCGCTGGGTTGAAGGCGTAATTCAGATAGGCTTGCTCGATGGCGACCTCGCCTTCGTCGCCGGCGCTGGCAACGGCATGCTCGACTTCCACCTCACTGGTGAAGCTCAGCTTGTCGTTGAAGCGATGGCCGAAGAACAGGACGAGACGCTTGAGGTCCGCCTGATTCCGGCTGCGATCCTTGAGATAGCCATTATAGCTGATCTCGCCATAGCCGCCGATCGTTGTGTCGGCACCGGACCGCGCGTTCGACGCGAAGACTGGCGTTGACGATGACGTCGCTGGGACGGCGTTCGCGCTGACTGCGGTATTTTGCGCGGCCGTTGAGGATTGGGCAGGCGTAGCAGCAGTTGCCTGCAATCGCGCTTCGACCTGCTCAAGGCGGGCTGCTTGCGCGGCAAGCTGCGCCTTCAGTGCGGCGACCTCGGCTTGAAGCGAAGCTTCATCGGCGAGAGCCGGGGTTGCCGTCGACAGCGCGGTCGCGGCAAGCAGGAATGCGATTCTGGTCATCGTTGCCCCTTTGTTGAGTCGAGCCCGACTACATATTATGCGAACAAGTCGCAATAGCATTTGGAAGAGCTCACGGTCGGTCTGGATGCATCGCCATGCGCCGTTCCCGTGAATTATCCCGATGCCCGTGCGCCTTACCGTGGAAATTCTTCTGTCGGCCGATACAAGCATTGCTCCGGCGCCGTCTCGCTGAAAGACCGCGCGAAAGGCGAGGATCTCGAAGAAAATCAAAGATTAACGCCAGATGACAGGCCCATTCAGAACGGGGTCAGGGGCAGCATGGGAATAGCGACCTGCATGTGGCAGCAAGCCCAGGCCGGACGGAATCGGAGGAGTTCAAAATGTCTGTGAAAAAGCTGATCCTGGTAGCGACTTTGGCGGCGAGCGCGGTCGCGTCATTCCCTTCGGCCGCCTATGCTGATCACGGCGAGCGTGGCTGGCATCGTGAATATGACGATGATGATGACGATAATGAAGGGCCTCGTTATCGTCGTTGGAAGGAAACGCGCTATTATGAAAGCTATTCGGAGCCGCGACGCCACTATCGCGAATATTCTGAAAGCTATTCAGAGCCGCAGCGCCGCTATCGCGAATATCGTCCGGATCGCTGCGGGAGGAGTAATGGCACCACCGGGCTAATTGTCGGGGCCGCTGCAGGTGCCCTTCTTGGCCGCGCAGTCGACAGCTATGGTGATCGTGCTCCAGGCACCATCCTTGGCGCAGGCGCAGGCGCGCTGCTGGGACGGGAGGTCGAGCGCAATCACGGTTGCTGATCAGCGATGGAGTCAAAAGCCGAACGGCTGGTTTCAGGCGTCGGCTCGCAGTTCCGCACTGACCAGCATAGCTGCGAATGAGCCATTGCCAAATGCATTGTTGGGAAAGGCAAGATGGAGCTAGTAGGGCATTAGTAGGGCGGCGGTTTCAAAGTCCCTCCGGCTGCTTCTGGCTCTCTCAGGGTACAACCCCTCGGGATCAGGAGCGAATTCAGGCTCCTTCAAACTCCTTAAAAGTCTTTCAATATCAAAGACTTAAAATTCGTAATGATGAGGTCTCTTTCAACCTCCTTCAAACATATTCAAAGACTTATACCCCTTCTGTTCCGAGCGACCTTTCCTCAGGCATCCTCAAACTCCTTCAGGTTCAGTCCGGCTCCGGCACAGTTCGACAAGCATAAATTTGACCTTCGCCGTATGGCTGGCAGAGTGCCAGACCCAATAATCTTACCGATATGGGTCGGAGTCACGCGGAGCGGCCGCCCTGTTTTGACCCCGAAACTGCAGGTGCCGTTGCCCTCACCGGGTAAATGAGCCGGCACTGTGAATCCATCGGCCAATCCTTCCTTGCGCGCCTCATCAAGGACCCTGTGGTGATGTGCCGTAAGCCTGAGGATTGCGCCGACCTCGGACCACAAAAATCCTGCGGTTTTCTTCTGACTGGCCACATGGATAGGATCGCTCGTGTATAAGCCACGGGCAACAAACGCTTCTGCCCAGCAGCTGGGATAATTCTCCAGCCAAACATTCCCATCGTTGTTGCTGCGCCTGATGTCGACATGCTGGACAAGGGCATAGACGTCGAAACCCATCTCACGGGTAATGTCAGCCATGAGGCGGCCAAGATCGTTCAGGGTCTTCGCGGCATTTGTGAGCTCAACAAAACGTGTAACATCGGATAGCTGAGGCATGCCAATCTCCCCCCGGAGAAAACGACATAAATGGCGTTAACCATAACGGCAGGACAATGACCTGTATGACTTGCTGCAGTTGCCAGAACAAGTGCGATAAGCTTTGTATTCACTGCGGTTCTCCGATCGGTCGCGGGATAGTGTGCTGATTTCATAACGCCTGCTGAACCGGCGCTTAATTTCCGTGAGCGGCGACGCCTTGCAGAGATAGCCCAGGACAGACTGACCGAATCCTCGGATCGAAACGATCCAGCGCTCCCACGCCCCTTCAACCCTGCCTTCAAGCTCTGCTCACCCACCGCGACGAGCGCAAGCTGGGCTATTCGTCTGCGTATCGCACATGCATATCAGCCATTTCATCGGCGTCGATGCGCCATGGTGCACCCATTTACCGCGATCGATAATTTTGAGTTCATCAAGCAGCGCTACTGTCACGGCCGGTACCCGAATAGGAGTTGGATCATGCGCAGGACTATCATTGCAGTCACGCTTGCATCGCTTGCTCTGCCTATTGCGCCCGCGCGGGCCGATCCTCCGCCCTGGGCTCCAGCACATGGCAGGCGGGCCCATGATCGGGATCGTTATTACGAACCGCGCGTCGTATCGCGCGAGGACCGTGTCTGGCGCGGCGACGATGGCCGCTACCACTGCCGTCGCAGCGATGGCACAACGGGCCTTCTTATCGGCGGCGCTGTAAGTGCGCTGCTAGGGCGCTCCCTCGACGGCGGCCGCGACCGGGCCACCGGCACCATATTGGGTGCGGCGGGCGGCGCATTGCTCGGCAAATCAATTGATCAGGGGGAAGTGCGCTGCCGCTAGTTTGCGTGCGATAGAGTGACGCGGCTTCAGAACGATGTTTCACGGCTAAAACGTCATTCGATCGCCGACCCCTGTAAGCGCCGGCGATACAGAATTGTATCGTTTATCAAACGATATCGCCAGCCAAGCGGGTATGGAAATTAAGGGGTGCCGCCGGACGTTTCCGCAATGTCCACTCGATCGAGCAATCAAACTGGACGACGAACTCGCAAGTGATCCGACCGGGAACTGGCGCAGACATGAATAGTGCCTGGACCCGGATCATCCGGCACGGCACTTACGGGCTCAAGGGGCGTTATAACGGTCGTACAACAAGTGATTTCAATAGGAGAGCAGGTATGAACCCGATCAAACTGGGTAGCCTCTTTGCCATGGCACTCATCGCAAGCACTACAGCGATGGCGCAGCCGCCCCGAAGCGACTGGGACCGCCAGGCTGGCAGCGGATGGAACCGGGACGAGTTTTGGCGTGGCGCGCCTGAAAATATCCGGGACAGGATAGACTTTCTTCAAAGACGCATCGATCGGGGGATCGCGAACGGCAGTCTGAATCGACGAGAAGCCAGATATTCACAGCGGCAGCTCGATGCCATTCGCCGGGATCTAAGGCGTATGCGCGGGGACATGTCACCCAGGGACAGGGACATGATCCAAGCCCGCTTGGACGATCTCGGTCAACGCCTGCGCTGGCGTCGCGCGAATGATGGTTATGGTTCTAGCGCTACCGTGCGCGACAACTACGATGACCGCTACGATGAGCGTCGGTTCGTCACGGATTATGATGCGGCAAGGTACTATCGCGAGGATCCGCGCTACACCGAACGGCGCCTTTCCGCGCAGGATGAAGTGTATCGGGGTTCGGATGGGCGGTATTATTGCAAGCGCAGCGATGGCACGACCGGGCTGATTGTCGGCGCGATAGGCGGTGGCGTTCTCGGCAATGTCATCGATGGGGGCCATAATCGTGCAGCCGGCACGTTGATTGGCGGCGCGCTTGGGGCTCTCGCTGGAAAGGCGATAGATCAAAACAGCGACGTTCGCTGTCGATAGCCCCAGTTCGGCCCGATCAGATATCGGACGCGCATTGATCCCCAATGCCGGGATCAGTGCTCGATTGTCAGCGCGAGGCAGCGGCGGAACGACTTCTGGTGCTCGGACGTTACACAATCGAATTCAAATGGCCCATTAGGAAGGGATCGCCATGCGCAGAGCTCTCTTTCTTTTGACAATATCGAGCCTTGCAATGACCGCTCCGGCACTCGCCAAGGACCATGGCGGCGCGCAGCCCCAACAAGGTGGACAAGCCCACGGCGGAAGCCAGCCTCATGGCGGAGGTGGCAATCCTCATAGCGACGGCGGTCCCGCCGCTCACGGCAATCCGCGTGGAGGAGGCCAGCCACAAAAACTCCGGGTCGATAGCGGGCAAGCGCAGCATGGCGACTCCCAGCCCGATCGTGGCGGGGGCAAGGCCCGTCGGGGAGGAGATGCGAACAGCAACCGGGAAGCGCATGGCGGGGGTCGGCCGCAGCAAATGCAGAGCCCGGCGGTCGCCAGGAGTAAGGGTCACGGCCGCAGCCATGGCGGCGAACACGTGAATCGCTTCGTCGAGCGTGGCAACCAAGGCCACGGGGGCCAAGTTGCACCCAAGGGGCATGGCCGGAACAGGATCGTCGACGGTCAATCCCCGGAAGGAAGCCGCCGGGACATGCGTGAGTCCCACGCATCAGGGCGGCATGATCGTGGCGCTGGACTGGGCTTCCGGCGCCCACATGACGAACAACTACTCTACCGAGACCATCGGGGCGGTCCCCACGATCGTGCCAATGTTCGCGAAGCGGTACACCGCGACTATGGCGAAGGCCGGCAATGGATGCGCTATCGCGATGCACGCGATTTTGAAGACAATTATCGCCCGGCCTGGTCGCCTCTGATCCAAGGCTGCCCGCCCGGCCTCGCCAAGAAACATAATGGCTGCATGCCGCCCGGCCAGGCGCGGCGAATTTGGGGTTATGAGGAGCCCTTCGCCAACTGGTATACCTATCCCTACTGGTATCGGTACGATGACCGCTATGACTGGCGCTATGATGACGGCTATCTGTATCGCGTCGATCGCACGACGCTGCTGATCAGCGCCTTCCTACCCTTGTTGGGCGGCGCGCTCTACTACGGCAATGTCTGGCCCTCAGACTATGCCGATTATGCGGTCGATCCCTATTATGTACGCTACTATGGCTATGGGGACGACGAAGATTATCGCTATGCAGACGGCGCAATCTTCGCCGTCGATCACGGATCGCAGCGGATCGAGGCCATCGTTGCGCTGCTGACCGGGGATCGCTGGACGGTGGGCTCGCGGATACCGGATGGCTACGACATCTACAATGTCCCGCCCGAATATCGCGATCGCTACTATGACAGCGACGACGCATGGTATCGCTATAGCGACGGCTATATCTACGAGATCGACCCCACTACATTGCTCGTCCGCAAGGTCATCGAACTGCTGAGCAATGCGTAAGGGAATGGCCACGATGCGCAAATCGATCCTCGCAGCCCTGATTGCCTTGGCGACGACTGGCCTTCCCGGCTGTCACAAGCAGGAGCAAACCGACGCCCAGAAGAAGGCGGCGGCCAAGGCCGAAGCGGCGGTGGGGACCAGGCAGAATGTCCTCGAGGCGCTCGGCGGCGCCTCCGATCTTTCGACCATGACAAAACTGGTCAAGTCCGCCGGGCTCGAAAAGGCGCTCGGCGGCATTGGCAGCTATACGCTCTTCGCGCCGACCGACGCGGCCTTCGCCCGCTTGCCCGACGATCAGCGCAAGCAACTCGAAAGCACGGACGGCAGGCCACAGTTGCTCGCCCTCCTGCGCCAGCATATCGTGACCGGCTATGTCGCGCAGGCCGATCTCGAAAAGGGCCTCGCGCGCAACGGCGGCGCGGCCAGCCTGGCGACGATGGGCGGCGCGCCGATCCGGTTACATCGTCAGGAGACTGTGATTCTCCTGGGCGCGGGGGATGCCGGCCCGCGCATCGCCTCCGCCCCGATCGCGTCGCGCAATGGCGTGATCTACCGCATCGATCAGGTGATCCCGCCGACAGTGAAATAGGACCGGCTTGGGGCTAGGCCCGCCAATGTCGGAAATGAGCGCGCGAATGAGCCATTGAGGAAATCTTTGATCGGAAAGCCCCGAGGCAAATAGTAGGGTATTAGTAGGGCGGCTTCAAAGGCTCTCCGGCTCCGTCCGGCTCTCTCAGGGTGCAACCCATCGGGATTAGGAACGAATTCAGGCCTCTTCAAACATATTCAAAAACTTAGTCCCCTTCTGTTCCGGCGCGCCTTTCCTCAGACGTCTTCAAACAACTTCAGGCTCAGTCCTGCTCCAGCAACGACGGACAAGCATAAATTTGATCCCCGCCGGATGGCCGGCAGAGTGCTAGACCCACTAATCTTACCAATGTGGGTCCGGCCCCCAGAATGCCGACGCGCTAATACGGTATGAGCGAGTCTGTTTCCCGTCAGACCGCTCGTTCAACATACTATTGAGCTGGCGGGCGGCCGACCGGCTATCTCCATCAAGAGTTCGTTTCTCGCACAGCCTAAATGCCGCTTGACCTTAACACCGTGTCAAGTCCCACATGTGACGGCGTTGCAAGGGAACGGCATGATGGAACACGCGGCAGGCGACCATGATCACGGGCAGGAGCCGTTCGTACCAACGCGCGTGCAAGATCCGGTCTGCGGTATGATGGTCGAGCCTGAAAAGGCGGCACACCACGCGGAGCATGGCGGCGGAGCCTATCATTTTTGTAGCGCGGACTGCCGCCGCACGTTCATCGCTGATCCCGGACGCTATGTTGGAGAGGCGCGTCCCGCACTGACGATCGCGGCCGGAACGATGTGGACCTGCCCGATGCATCCGGAGATCCGGCAGGACCATCCCGGCAGTTGTCCGATCTGCGGGATGGCGCTCGAGCCGGCGGTTGCGACGGCGGAACGTGGGCAGAGCCCTGAATTGTCTGACATGTCGCGCCGCTTCTGGATTGCCCTCGTGCTCTCCTTGCCTGTGCTGGTTCTGGAAATGGGCGGGCATATTGTGCCCGCACTTCATCATTTCGTGCCGAGGGACATCTCCGCCTGGATCCAGCTCGTGCTGGCAACGCCGGTGGTTCTGTGGGCCGGCTGGCCCTTTTTCGCTCGTGGCTGGGCGTCGCTCAGGACGCGCAATCTCAACATGTTCACGCTGATTGCCATGGGAACGGGTGTGGCTTGGGCGTATAGCATGGTCGCGACGTTAGCACCCGGGATATTCCCAGCTGCCTTCCGGTCGCCGGATGGCACGGTCGCCGTCTATTTCGAAGCGGCGGCCGTTATAACGGCGCTTGTGCTGCTCGGGCAGGTGCTCGAGCTGCATGCACGCGAACGCACCTCTGGCGCGATCAAGGCGCTGCTCAAGCTCGCGCCGAAGACGGCGCGGCGTATCGGCGTAGGCGGCATCGAGGAGGAAGTTGGGCTCGATCAGGTCTCCGTCGGCGATCGCCTGCGCATTCGACCGGGAGAGAAGGTGCCGGTTGATGGCGTCGTCGAGGACGGCCGCTCCTCGCTCGATGAATCGATGGTGACGGGCGAATCCATGCCGGTCAGCAAGGCCGCCGGCGACAAGGTCATCGGGGGCACGCTCAACCAGTCCGGCGCGCTGGTGATCCGCGCCGACAAGGTGGGACGCGACACGATGCTCGCGCGCATCGTCCAGATGGTGGCGGAGGCGCAGCGTTCCCGCGCGCCGATCCAGCGCATGGCGGATCGGGTCGCCGGCTGGTTCGTGCCGGCGGTTCTTGCCATCGCACTCGTTGCTTTTGTCGCCTGGGGTCTCTGGGGACCCGACCCCCGTTTTGCCCACGGCCTGGTAGCGGCGGTAGCAGTGCTGATCATCGCATGCCCCTGCGCTCTCGGCCTTGCGACACCGATGTCGATCATGGTGGGCGTCGGCAGGGGCGCGAGCCTCGGCGTGCTGATCAAGAATGCCGAGGCCTTGGAGCGGATGGAGAAGGTCGACACACTCATTGTTGACAAGACCGGCACGCTCACATTGGGCCGTCCCTCCGTTACGCATGTCGTGCCGGCTTCAGGTTTTGCGGAGGATGAAGTGCTGCGACTTGCAGCTGCGGTCGAACGGGCGTCGGAACATCCGCTTGCACTGGCCATCGTGCAAGCAGCCGCTGACAGGGGGATTGAAATTCCTGACGTCACGGATTTCGACTCTCCCACCGGCAGGGGCGCAATCGGGAACGTGGAAGGGCGACGCATCACTCTGGGCAGTGCGGCCTTCCTCAAGGCCAATGGCATCGATGTCACGCCGCTGGCCGCGCAAGCGGATGAGCTTAGACGCAACGGCGCCACTGCCATATTTGCAGGCGTGGACGAGATGGCGGCGGGCGTCCTCGCGATTGCTGATCCCATCAAGCCAAGCACGCCCGAAGCACTTGCCGGGCTGCGAGCGGAGGGCATTCGCGTGGTCATGCTGACGGGCGACAATCGCACGACAGCGGATGCGGTGGCGCGGCAATTGGGCATTGAAGAGGTCGAGGCGGAGGTGCTCCCCGATCAGAAGAGTGCAGTGGTGGCCAAGCTCAAGGGTGAAGGGCGCATCGTCGCCATGGCGGGCGACGGGGTCAATGATGCGCCCGCGCTCGCGGCCGCCGATGTGGGGATCGCCATGGGGTCCGGGACGGACGTTGCGATCGAAAGTGCCGGCATCGCTCTGGTCAAGGGCGATCTGACCGGCATCGTGCGGGCACGCCGCTTGTCCCAAGCGACCATGTCCAACATCCGCCAAAATCTGGTGTTTGCCTTCATCTACAATGCGGCTGGCATCCCGATCGCGGCGGGCCTGCTCTATCCTGTCTTCGGCATTCTGCTTTCGCCAATGATCGCTGCCGCCGCGATGGCATTGTCATCGGTCAGCGTCGTCACCAACGCGCTTCGCCTGAACAGAGTGACGCTATGAACATTGGGGCCGCCTCAAAGGCGAGCGGTGTCTCACAACGGATGATCCGGCATTATGAGAAGATCGGCCTCGTTCCGGCCGCCGCCCGCCGAGATTCCGGCTATCGCGATTATTCGGACACCGATGTGAACCGGCTGCGGTTCATCGCCAATGCGCGCGATCTTGGCTTCCCAATCGAGGAGATTGGCATGCTGCTTTCGCTCTGGTCCGACACCCAACGCGCAAGCGCCGAGGTGAAGGCGCTCGCCATCGCCAGGGCCGCCGAGCTGCATCGTAAGGCCGAGGCGTTGGAGGCGATGCGCAGATCGCTGCTCGATCTTGCTGACAAATGCCACGGCAATGAGCGGCCGGACTGTCCCATCCTCGAAGGGCTCTCACATGGCCGTGCGCCACACAGCTAAAGCTTTCCCCCAAGTTGTGGAGTTCATCTGAGATGCGATCGATTTTGCCTCTGTCCGCAGCGGCCGTCACGCTGATCGCCGCCGCGCCGGTTGCTGGACAAGGCATGGACATGCCGATGCCCCATCCCATGTCCGCTGCAAAAACCGCTCCGAAGGCCGACAAGGCCGCGTCCCGGCCCAAGAAAACAGCATCGCCGGTGAAGAAGGCGGCTTCGACGCAGAGGCCCGCGACAGCGACGAAACCGGCCACGCCCCCGTACGCCGACACCGCCGTGCCCATACCGTCAATGGAGCATTCACCGCCCGGTCACGAACAGCATGCGCCGCCTGCAGAGTCGACCAGTCCTCCCGTGCGGCCCGGTGGCGGTGCGGCCGCTGGCCACGAGATGCCCGCCATGCCTGCGATGGATCATGCGATGCCTGGACCAGAGGCCCCGAGGATGGACCACAAGGCCATGGGCGATGAAATGGCCCACGCGATGACCGGCGCCTTCGGTCCCTATCCGATGAACCGCGAGGCTTCGGGCACGGCATGGCAGCCCGACACGTCCGAACATTCCGGAGTTCAAGTCATGGCAGGCGACTGGATGCTGATGGGGCATGCCGCGCTGAACGGCGTCTATTCACGGCAAGAGGGGCCGCGCGGCGGCGACAAGACATTCGCCTCGGGCATGGTGATGGGCATGGCGAAACGCGACTTCGCCAATGGCAATGCTCTTCAACTGCGAGCGATGCTGAGTCCAGATCCATTGATGGGCAAAAGCGGCTATCCACTCCACCTCGCTTCGGGAGAGACAGCCGACGGGGTGACGCCGCTGGTCGACCGTCAGCATCCCCACGATCTCTTCATGGAGCTTTCGGCAAGCTACAGCCTGCGCCTCTCCGATCAGGATAGTCTATTCCTCTATGCGGGCCTTCCGGGTGAGCCGGCCTTCGGCCCTCCGGCCTTCATGCATCGCATGTCGATCATGGATAGCCCCGAAGCACCGATCAGCCATCACTGGCTCGATTCCACGCACATCACCTTCGGCGTGGTCACCGCCGGGTTCGTTCACCATAATATGAAGATCGAGGCTTCGCGTTTCCATGGCCGCGAGCCTGACGAGCACCGCTACGACATCGAGACCGGGCCACTGGATTCGACGGCGGCGCGGATGTCCTGGAACCCCGCGCCGCAACTCTCGCTACAGGCGAGCTGGGCATATCTGAAAAGCCCTGAACAGCTCGAACCTGACGCCAACCAGACCCGCTGGTCCGCGAGCGCCATCTACACGAAGCGCATCGCGGCCGAGGGTTTGTGGTCGACGACTCTCGCATGGGGACGGCGAACCAGCGGCCATGAGGATCTCGATGCCTGGGTGCTGGAGAGCGCGGTAAAGCTGAAGGACTGGACAGTTTTCGGGCGGACCGAACGGACGGAGAATAACGAGCTGGTCTCGGTCGCCGGCCATCACGGCCCGACCTACAAGGTCGGCAAGCTCTCCTTGGGAGCTGTGCGCGACTTCCGGGTCGCGGACCATGTGAAATTCGGCATCGGCGGCCTGTACGCCTTCAATTTCGTGCCCTCTGCCCTCGAAGGCCTGTACGACGGCGATCCCCAGGGGGCGATGGCGTTTTTCAGGTTCAAGATTGAGTAGCGGGAGCGGTTGAGCATGGCATCGAGCCTATCCATACGCGTCATCGCGCTCATTGCGCTTGCGGCCCTGTTGGGGACACCGGCCGCCGCTCACAAAGGACACCATCACGAAGGGAATACGGTCGCTGCACCCAGCACCACGGGGAACGCCCACCCGGTGACCTTGCCGGTGGTACAAGCAGCTCAGAGCGGTGAAGCGTCCGAGCAGCTTCGCCGTGCCGCCATGCCCACACCTGAGCGGCTGCTTGATTGGCTCGGCCGGCTGCATACGGCCGTCGTGCACTTCCCACTGGCGTTCTTCCCAGCCGCGCTGTTCTCGGCACTGGTAGGTCGTCGGCGCGTTGCATTCGCCAAGCCAGTGCCGTTTCTTGTCGTAGCCGGCGGTGTGACTGCTCCGCTCGCCATGGTCCTTGGCTGGCTCGATGGGGGACTGTCGTTCACCGATACCGATCCGCTTCTTCGCGTCCACCGCTGGTTGGGAACGGCGGTGGGTTTGGCGGCTCTCGGACTGGGGATCTGGGCATGGAAGCGCCCGAGCGAGGATAGGAGCGCCGGCATGTTGCTGGGCCTTGCCGCCATTACGGCTGCGCTGCTTGTACAGGGTTGGTACGGCGGAGCGATGGTTCACGGCATTGATCATCTGGCATGGTAGTAGCGAATGAGCCATCAGGAATGCATTGGTGGAAAGCCCCCATTCGCTTAGTAGGGTATTAGTGGGGCGTCGGTTTCAAAGTCCCTCCGGCTCGCTCTAGGTCCTTCTGGGGCCAAGCCCTCGGGATCAGGAGCGAATTCAGGCTCCTTCAAAGATATTCAAAGACTTAGCCTGCACCTGTTCCGGTGCAGCCCTACTCAGGCACGTTCAAACATCTTCAGGCTCGGTCCAGTTGGACGAGCTTGCTGGAGCAACGGATTCGATGTCCATCGAGCGGCGGACCCGTCGCCTGACCCACTAATCTTGCCGAGGTGGGTCGGTGATACCGGGGGGGCCGGGAACCGGCCACGAAACAACAGAGAGCGGCGAGCGTTTAGTCCTAGCCCATCGGGGCAGCTGATCCCGGGATAGCGAATGAGCAGGAGTAAAATATGCCTGTCGAAATAGTCGCAACGAATAATGGCCCTTATCTCGTCACAGGCGATCTAGCCGAGCTGGTTTTGCGCGATGGGGACGGCAATCTGCACGACCTAAAGGGCAAGCACCGCATATTCCTGTGCCGCTGTGGTGCATCGCTCACCAAGCCGTTCTGCGATGGCCAACATAGCAAGATCGGCTTCCAGGCGGCCGAGGCTGCCGTGCGAGAGACCCAGTGAGACCGGGTACGTTTACCCGTTGAGGAGACGAAGAACTCATGATCGATGATGACCTACCGGCCGTACCCACCTCGATGGAGCATGAGCATCCCGATCTCTGGAACGCGTATGTGGCACTTGGGCAAGCAGCGAGCCAATCGGGGCCGCTGGATGCCCGCACGCGCCGTTTGGTGCACCTGGCGCTAGCGCTTGGCTCGGACTCCGAGGGAGCAACGCACTCACACGCGCGCCGCGCGCTGAAAGAAGGTCTTTCCGCAGCTGAGCTGGAGCATGTTGCGCTGCTGGCCATAACGACCATGGGTTGGCCGCGGGCCATGCGCGCGCTGAGCTGGATCCGCGATCTCACTCGGGCAGACAGCAGCTAGGCGAAGCGACGTCGGCCGCAACTTGGTTTTATGTCTTCCATATCTGACGCAACGATGCGCAGCGCTGCGTCGATACGCTCCAAGTCAATGAAGCAGGCCACCCGAACTAACAACCCTCCCACGATTGCAGGGCACGAGGAGCACGCTATGTCGAACGAAAATCTCATTACTTTTCTGAAGGTCGACCCGATCGAACGGGACGGCGAGATAATTTATCCAGCCACGTTGGGTGGCCTCGGCATCACGATGTGGATCACACCCGTTGCCCTTGATAAACTGAGATCAGGTAGGCCGTCGGGAATAGACAACGCCGTCCCGGACTCATTCGATCCAGTTCATGGTGAAGCGCAGGTAGCCATCCAACGCAAATACGATTTTGAAGGATTGGACAGCGCCGGAAGGGTCCTTGTGACTGAAGAAGATCTCGCGGCCCATAACGGCCTGAACGGCTAACTGCCGGGTAGCATATTGACCCATCCGATGGGCGGACATGGAGGCTTGCCCTCCCCTGTGGGTGCGCCCCGTGGGGCCTCCAGCGAGGCTCGCATGGGCAACAACATCCACGTAATGCGCTCTACCGCTTCGATGAAACCGACCGTGATAGTGCCGGGATCGCCGAAACTGTGGCACGCTTCGCCGCAAGCCAGGAGAATTTCGCGCCGCTAACGCCAATTTTATTAGCATGCCAGATCCCGCTCTTTGGTTCGGCGCGCTTCCAATCGATGCGAGCACACTCTTCCCTCTCGCGATTATTTTTATCGCTGCGATCATTGCAGCGCTTCTTCTCCATCGTGTGACATTCAGCCTGTTGTCAAAGTTCGCCGCGCGCAGTGCCAGCCGCAGCGACGATCTCCTGCTGGCGCATGTTCGACGCCCGTTGGGATGGATCTACATCGCGACCAGCTTGACGTTGGCTCAGCCCGCGCTTTCCCTCGACGATTGGGGGCAGAAACTGTGGGCGCAAGCCGCAGGCTTTCTCCTGCCCCTGTTGGTAGGATGGTTTGCAATCGCCATCGTGCGGGCGTTCGCCGATATTGGTCGTCTGCGCGCGGACATCACGACGCCGAACAACCTCGAAGCAAGGCGCAAGCAAACGCGCATCGGCATATTGAGCCGGATCGCGATATTCCTGATCCTGTTTCTTTCCGTCTGTATGATGCTGATGGCGGTCCCCAGCGTCCGCAGCGTCGGCGTGACCCTGATCGCGTCGGCGGGGCTTGCCGGACTTGCTGTCGGAGCCGCCGCTCAGCCTGCTCTGAAGAACCTGATCGCCGGCATCCAACTCGCCTTCACCCAGCCAATTCGGATCGACGATGTCGTCATTATGGATGGCGAATGGGGACGTATCGAGGAAATCTGGCTCACTTTCGTGGTGGTTCGCATCTGGGATGACCGGCGACTGGTCGTGCCAATCACCAAGTTTCTAGAAGAGCCCTTTCAGAACTGGACCCGATCGACCAGCGAACTGATGGGAAGCGTTGTCTGGTATCTCGATCCCACAGCAGATGTAGATCGGCTGAGAGCGGAGCTGGAAACGGTGATCAAGTCCAGTCCACGCTGGGACGGCCGATTCTACAACCTGCAAGTGACAGACATGCGGCCCGACTCGATCGAACTCCGCGCACTCATGACCGCCAAGGACGCTTCCACCGCATTCGACCTGCGCTGCGACGTCCGCGAGGCCATGCTGAGATTCATCCGCGATGAAATGCCGGAGGCGATGCCGCGTCAGCGGCTGCAAGCTCAGGAGGACAGGCGCACCTAGCGAACTTCTGATCCGACGCCATGGCGCGCTGGTAAGCCGCCCGCCCAGCGCAGCATGTTTTCCTCCTTGAAGAGTGCGACTTCGAAGTTGGCGATCTCGCTTGGAATATAGATTGGCCAGAATTGCTTCCGGAGCGCGTCGTATTGGTGCGCGCACCATCGACAGCCTCATACAAGCCATTGGCGACATCTGCGAACTCTAGACCCCTGATGAGTGCTTGAACTACTTTCGGGCTTCCGGATATGCCCCATAATTATCCAGAAGTGCTGTAGCGCTGTCGGCGTAGTGAAAACCGCAAACAAAAAAGCCATCGCACCCGAGAGTGCGATGGCAATAATACACAGTTAGTTTGGAGCTATCGAAATATATTTATGGTATCCGCGCATCCACGAATGGGGCTCCAATTTCGCGCTAAAACTTCAGGCGAACTTCGATGCCGTAGGTCCTCGGTTCGCCAAACTGACGGAAATCATAGCCGCCGGTGTTCAGGTTGAGGCCGCGGGCGATGGTGTATTTCTTGTTGGTGATATTCCGGCTGAATGCGCCAAGGCTCATGGCGCTGCCGCCGATATTGTTCAGATCCACGCGCGCATTGAACAGCGCATATCCCTCGATCGGACTGTTGAGGGATGCGAGACCGTTGCCGGGCTTACGGCTGCGGGCATACATGTTGGCATTGAGGGCCAGTTCCGTCCCCGCAGTGTCGATGGGCACGGAATAATCCACGGTGAGCCCACCGGCGTCCTTGTAGATATTGCCGAAGATCTGCCCCGACACATCGGTGACGCCGGTGAATGTGCAAGGTGAGGGCGGGACCGGCAGGGCGAAACTGCCGTAATTGCCGAGCGTCCGGTTGTAGAACCCGGAAACCCGCAGGTGCTGGGAAAGCTTGGCCTGCAGTTCGAGTTCAAGCCCCTTCAGCGCGCCGTCGGCAGCATTGGCGACGATCGAGCCGCCGCTGGGGGTGAAGCAGCGGATCACGACGAAGCTTTGCACATCCTTGTACCAGCCTCGGTAAAGCGCAAGGTTGGCTCTGACCGGCACAGGCCCGAGGTTGAACTGCGTCTTTGCACCGATTTCGACATCGGTCAGTGATTCCGGAGCATAAGTCCGGAAGATCAGCGGCGTGTCGTTGGAGGTCAGGTTGAAGCCGCCCGCCTTGTAGCTGTGCCTGCTCGCCACATAGAGCAGCACGTCGGGAGTAACCTGATAATCGAGGCCCACGGTCCAGCTGGTTCGCCGCGTTTTCAGGCTGAGCGGCCCGATCAGGGTGCCCGGGCCGTTTTCCGTCGGTCCCTGGAAGCTCACCTGAGAACCGTCGCGCTTGTCCCAGGTCGAGCGGACGCCGGCCGTCACCTTCAGCCCCGCGATGCCCACGCCGGCGAGGTCGAGCGTGCCTTGGGCGAATAAGGCCTTGGACGTAAACCTGTCATCAGAGATTGAAGAATTGGTGAAGTCTGTGGAGAATACTACCGCTCTTTGATTAACGTTGGTTGTCTGTTTTGAGTAAAATCCACCGACTATCCAGTTAAGATTATTTGCGAACGCATGGCCAGTTACCTGAATTTCGTCGCTATACTGGTGCGATCTCCGATCTTGCGCCACGTCCACCAGCGGGAAATTGAAGCTTGTTTGGTTGAACCGCGTTTCGGCGTGAATTTTATAGTACCCGAATATATTCTTCAGGGTAATATTTCCTAATTCATAGGATGTCGTATTGCTGATGAAATAACTGCGGTTCTTGTCGTAGTTCGTCGAAAAGGACATATCGATCGTCCGGTCGCCCAACTGGTTCTGGCGGTCCAGCCCTGCCTGGGCCTGCGGGAAGAACAGCGCAAACCCGCCGAGCGCCTTCACGATAGCCGGGTTGTTGTGCTGGTCTCCGTTGAAATAGTTGAACAGCAGGTCATTGCGCAGGTTTGAACCCGGTGTGAAGCGGACCGCGACCCTCGCCGTCTCGTAGTGTTTGTCAGCCCCGTCCGGTCCGCCGAGGTTTCGCACGAAGCCGTCCTGGCGCGTGATCTGTCCGGAAACGCGAACAGCGAGCACGTCGTTGATCAGCGGAACATTGAGAGCGCCGGTGGCCTGTTTCATGGCGTAGTTTCCGGCGACGAGGCTGAGGTTGCCGCCGAGCTTGCCGGTGTCGGCATGTTGTGGCGTGAGCACGACCGCACCACCGGTGCTGTTTTTCCCGAACAGGGTGCCTTGCGGGCCGCGGATCACCTGAACCGATTCCAGATCATAGATGCCGGCGGCAACCACCCGGGTATCGATCGGGATATCGGCGAAATAGGTGACAACCGTAGGATCGGAACCCAGCGTCTGCTGCTGGCCGCGAAGTTCGAAAACCGGGGCGCCGCTGCCGCCCAGTGCATCCTGGTTCACGACGAGGCTTGGGGCCGTGAACTGCAGGTCCGCCGCCACGTTTACACGTTGCTTGGCCAGCACCTCCGCTCCAATGACGGAGGTTGCCACCGGAACCCGTTGCAGATTTTCGGAAGTGCGGCGTGCGGTGACGATAATCTCGCCGAGCCCGTCGCTCTCTGTCGCGGCCGGTTGCGCCGCAGTCGACTGGGCATGGGCGGGTGAAAGCCAGACCGGTGCAGCGGCTAGAAGGGCGGTAACGCCAAGACGCGATTTCAAGCGCATAATCAACTCCCCCGATCAATTTTATTGCGGAATTCCAGTAACGAACCTTCTTTGCCTGACCGTTTTCCTTAAATCGCTTCTCAAGATCAGGACCCCGATCTCAAAAATTGCAGCACAAATGGCGCGCACATTCAGTGCGCGCGCTAGCCCGCAGCGGTATTTCAGGATTGCCAGTCACATCCTCTCATTTTGCCCGTCATCCTGACTGGGCAAATCTCTCTCTCTGAAAACTGTCTTTGTTTGCCACGATTCGTATCGGAGCAGGGGCGTGGCGTCAATGCCTGCACCCATACCGATGATAGAGCGCCATGAATGCAATATGAATCTCCCGGTAATGCCGCGCTGACCTGACGGCGGTTGACACCGGGACCTTGGCATAAAGCCCCGTTCGGATACCGTTCCAACCAGACGTTAATCGCTGGCCTGAACAGCACGGGCATCGTGGCGCCACGGGTCATTCCCGGGCCTCTCGATCGAGAGGCCTTCGATACCTATGTCGAGAGCGTGCTTGCACCGAGCCTGGACCCAGGCACCGTCGTCATTCTCGACAACCTGCGCGTCCACAAGAGCGAGAAGGCGGCGAAAGCCCTCAAGGAACGTGGGCGCTGGTTCCTCTTCCTGCCACCTTACAGTCCAGACTTGAACCCTATCGAGATGCCTTCTCCAAGCTCAAATCTCACCTGCGTCGTATTGGTGCGCGCACCATCGACAGCCTCATACAAGCCATTGGCGACATCTGCGAACTCTACACCCCTGATGAGTGCTTGAACTACTTTCGGGCTTCCGGATATGCCCCATAATTATCCAGAAGTGCTGTAGGTTGCATTGATAGCGCCATTGTGGGGGATCGTTGTTTAAGGCGGCGCCCGCAATGAACATGCACGTGACGCCGCAATGGGGGTCGGGCGCGATGCCTGCGTCGGGGGGGGTGGAAGCGCCCACAATCCTCGGGAACAGCGCCGAAGGTTTCGTGTTGTGAAACTGTGCACACAGATGCAAACATAGGATGAGCGATGTCGCGGCAACCGACGAATAGTCAGGCTCCGAGGAAAAACGCCGGAACGAGAGCCAAACCCGCTCCCAAAGCGGCATCCGCGCTAGCCAAAAGAGCGACTCAGACGGGTCGCGTGGTCAGCAAAGCAGGCGCCGCCATGGCGAAACCTGTCATGCGATCGCTTCAGCAGGAAGAACCCCAGACATTGGCGAAGATGGCGATTGCTGCGCTTGCGCCCAAGCTGATCCAGGGCGCGCTCAAATTCGCAGTTCGCAATCCGATGATCGCAGTGGCCGGTATTCTCGTGGTGTCATCGATTGCGTGGTTAGCCAATGAGCAGGAGGCCAGCTGAAATCCGCAAGTTGTCGATCGGGGTCGGAGCTTTTGGACTAAGCTAATCGCACGGCCTGCTGACGCTTGCGCAGCGCGTTCTTGCGGGCTGGTGGTCTCGCCAAGGCGACGCCGGTTCCGGGTGTTGTCTGTTTGCTTTTTCGCCAAGGTCGCACCTCAGAACGAGGATAGCCGTCCACCATGTCCACCAGAAGAATGTACGCCCAGTCGTTGACCCATATTTAGGGGAATTGGTCTCATATCCTTGATTGGGTGCCGTCAGCGGATAGTAGGGTATCAGTAGGGCGGTGGTTTCACTTATCATCGGCTTCTGGCGTCGGAAGCTGTCTTAGGCAACGCGCACAAAGTTGCGCTGACCGCGGCGGCCGCATGGGGCAAGGAAGCTGCCGAGGCGGAGGCGCGCGAGGAGATCGCTCTTAAGTTCCTGCAAGAGTCAGATGAGGAGGACCAAATGTCGACCTTGGTCTACATTTCAGGTGAATGAACCAATATATATGACTGTACAGATGACATTATCAGAGAAAGTCATCCGTTTATAACTAGTTCACAAGTGCCAAAACTATCCATTGATCTATCCAGCGATGTGCTCCATATGTTTTACCCACGAATACGAATTCGTGCGTCGATATTACAACATCATGCTATGGATCCTGTATCACCAGAATCTGAGCCGAGCTACTTGTGACAGAGGGACAAAATGCGCCCCCGCTTGATGTGGGAGTGCGCGCGATGGGCCTCAATCAGATACTCCAAAACGAGCAGATAACTTTGATGCAGCATGCGGCTGCCACCGATCCCTCGGAAATTCGGGAACATCACCGCCAGCTCGGCCGGTTTGCCGGAAAGCTTTCGCTCTTCGCCTATCCCCATCGCCCCTACGTCTCGCCCAGCGCTGCACCGACCGCAGCAGTTGACCCTGAGGCGAAAATGCCGATGCCAAAACCGAAAGGCAGGCTCTGAGGCGCTGTGATGAACCGACCGCTCCGCGTCGCCTTCATCGGCAATTCGCTGCCGCGCCGTTGCGGCATCGCGACGTTCACCACCGATCTGCAACAGGCGGTAGCAGCGCTGCCGGACGTCGCGGATACGGCGATCATCGCAATGTGCGAGCAGGGCATTGCCCACAACTATCCGGACGTGGTTCGCTTCACCATCGATGAGGCCAATGCCGGGCAATATCGCGCGGCGACGGAGTTCATCAATCAGGGCGGCTTCGATGTAGTCTGCCTCCAGCACGAGTTCGGCATTTTTGGCGGACCGGCCGGGAATTTCATCCTCGAGCTGATCGCCGCGCTCAGGGTGCCGCTAATTACGACGCTGCACACGGTTCTCGACCGGCCAAGCACCTCCCAGCGACGGGTGATCGCACGCATTCTGGCGTCGTCCGTACGTGTGATCGTGATGGCGAACATGGGGCGAGCGATCCTGATCGACAGCTATGCCGCGAACCCGGCGAAGATCGTGGTCATACCCCACGGTATTCCCGACTATCCTTTTGTCGATTCCGCGCGAGCCAAGGAAAAACTCGGATTTGCCGGCAAGCAGATCCTCCTCACTTTCGGCCTGATCTCGCCCAACAAAGGGATCGAGACAATGATCGATGCAATGCCGTCGATCATCGAGCAATCCCCCGATGCGCTCTATGTCGTAATGGGTGCCACCCACCCGAACCTGATCCGCGAGGCTGGCGAATCCTATCGGCACGCCCTGGTGGATCGCGTCGCGGCGCTGGGCCTTGAGGGTCATGTGACGTTTCTCGACCAGTTCGCCGATCGCCCGACATTGCTTGAACATATCGCGATGTGCGACGTCTATGTGACGCCTTACCTTGTAGCGTCCCAGATGACGTCGGGCACGCTGTCCTATGCGCATGGTCTGGGCCGACCCGTCGTCTCGACCCCCTATTGGCACGCGACCGAACTGCTTGGGGATGGCACGGGCATGCTGGTGCCCTTTGCCGACCCAATCGCTCTTGGCGAAGCTGTTGCGGGCTTGCTCGACGACGCGCCGATGCGCCTGAAAATGGGACGTTTGGCTTATGATGCCGGCCGTCCGATGACATGGGCCAATACGGCAAGCCGCTACAGCGACTGTTTCCGCGCAGCCTGTCGCGGCGAGTTGCTGCAGATCATTGGCGGGCGTGACATGGTTCCGCCGCGCTGGCCGGCCGTTGCCGCACTCCCACCTTTCAGGGCGAAACATTTCCTCGCCATGTGCGACGATACCGGCCTGTTCCAGCATGCCGTTCACAGCGTACCGGACCGCAACCACGGCTACTGCGTCGACGACAATGCCCGGGCGCTCCTCCTGTGCTGCTCGCAATTCCTCGACGCGGACGCCATGCCGTTTGGGGCGCTGTCCTCGCGATTTGCAGCCTTCATCCAGCATGCATGGAATCCCGATAACCGGCGCTTCCGCAATTTCATGGGTTATGATCGGCGTTGGCTTGAACCTGCGGGGTCCGAAGACAGCCATGGCCGGACTTTATGGGCGCTGGGCGCCTGCGCGCGATATGATGACGATCCGTCGCGCGCGGGCTGGGCGGCGGCGCTCTTCGCCGAGGGGCTTCCCACCGTCGAGGACTTTACATCGCCGCGGGCCTGGGCATTCACGCTGCTGGGCCTCGACGATTATTGCGCGGCCGCCCCGGCGGATGTCGGCGCCGCCCGGACGCGTGATCGTTTGGCGCACCGGCTCGCGGACCTGCTGCGCGCCGTCGAAACGCCGGGCTGGATCTGGTTCGAAGACGGGCTGGCCTATGAAAATGCACGGCTGTGCGAGGCACTGGTCCGGACAGGTGCTGCCGCCGACCAGGACGCGCTGGTCGACGCTGGCTTGCGCAGCCTTGGCTGGCTGATGACCATGCAGACCGCGCCGTCCGGCCATTTCCGCCCTGTCGGCTCGATGGGTTTCGGCACGGGACGCAGACCTCCGCTCGCGTTCGATCAACAGCCCGTGGAAGCAGCGGCGACGATCGCGGCCTGCTTGGCTGCGCACCGGGTGGAGCCCTTAGCGGGATGGGCGAACGAGGCCCGACGGGCGTTCGACTGGTTCCTGGGCGAGAACGACCTGTCCATTCCTCTGGTTGACACTGAAACTGGCAGTTGCCGCGATGGCCTGCATCCGGACCGGGCAAATGAAAATCGCGGAGCGGAGTCCGTCCTGTCCTATCTGCTCGGGCTTGCCGACATGCGCGCCATCGCCGCGATGGGCGGCGGACAAACGGACTTCTGGCCGCAATCACCCCTCGCGAGACCAGTACTGGCGTTGAACCTCACATGAAACCGAAACCCTTTTTCAACCGTCAGGCATTGCACCTTTCACCGGACCCGTCACGCGTCGTGGTCCGGCCATTTCGTCCCGCCGTCGAACCGAGAGATCTCAACCCGGTCGACAAGACCAGGGCCAACCACATCGTTGATCGCGTGCTAGCGCTCAATGAGAGCCAAGTGGAGGCATTGCTGTCCGCCACGCTCGACAATTTCGATGGCAGGCATCGCAATTTGCTCGCAACGTTCAAGCGCAGGGCTGACGAGATGGAGGAGGCATTTGCCAGCCACGCCGGCTTCTCCGAGAAGCGATGCCAGCTGGTGGGGGCCTATTTCCTCAACGAATACAGCTTTGAGGCCGCTGCACTATTCAACCCGAGCATCGTTCCACATCCCGATCAGTCGGGCGTCGCCGAAGGATGCCGACGTTTCATCCTGAGCCTCAGGGCATTGGGCGAGGGACATATTTCGTCGCTCACTTTTCGATCGGGGATCGTCGCTGCCGACGGAACGGTCACCATCGATCCTCCCGCGCGCCTGGCGAGCGTTCCCAAGGTAGATGCCCGGGTCGGCGATCGCCTCGACCTGAGTTTCGATCCCGAGGGCGACATAACCGAACGGGTCATCTTCCCCATCACCGAAATGCAGGCCAACGGCATCGAGGACGCCCGGTTCGTGGCGTTCCAGGAGAGTGGCAGGACGACCTACTACGCGACCTATACGGCCTATAGCGGCCGGGAAATCCGATCCGAGCTGCTGGAAACGCGTGACTTCCTGTCCTTCCATATGGCGCCGCTCAAGGGAGCGGCGGCGCGCAATAAAGGGATGGCATTGTTTCCGCGCAAGATCGGCGGACGCTATGCGATGCTCGGCCGCCACGACAATGAGAACCTCTACCTGCTCTATTCCGACAAGCTCCATGAATGGGGGGACGGAATGGCGATCCTCAAGCCGGAATATCCTTGGGAATTCGTTCAGATCGGTAATTGCGGCTCACCCATCGAACTCGATGAGGGCTGGCTGGTCTTCACCCATGGCGTGGGACCGATTCGGCGCTATGCAATCGGCGCCGTCCTGCTCGACAAGGACGATCCCTCCAAGGTGATCGGCCGTTCCAGAGAACCGCTGGTCCAGCCCGAAAAAACCGAGCGCGAGGGCTATGTGCCCAATGTCGTCTATTCCTGCGGAGCCATGCAGGTGGGCGAGCGGATCGTCCTTCCCTATGCGATTTCCGATACATTTTCGACCTTCGCGACCATGAGGACGCGCGAGCTTTTAGAACTTCTGAAATTCTGAAATGACACGCCTGAGGAGTATCGAAAGCTCTACGGGCGAACAGTGCGATGAAGCCATTGTGGGCGAGGCAGAGCTCGCGACACTCACGCAGTTCGGAATCAAACGTGGTCCTGCAGCGCAATACCGGTTGGGCGCCTAACGTTATACGAAATTGGCAGATGCCATCGCGCAAGCTCGGCGCACAACCGGCAAGCGATAATCTGAATATCGGTCAAGCTGAATGAACGACCGCCTCGGAGACGCGCTTCCGTGCCCAGGAGCGGCTGATTTTGGCGCGGATGAGCCATTGAGGGCCGGAATCGCGCCCAGCCGGAGTGTCCCGCGGAGCGCGCCCCGCGCCGTCTCGGCGGCATATTCGAGCCCGTCGATCATCGCGATCGCCTGTTGCGCCCAGGGCAAAGCCGCCCTGCCTTCATCGGTGAGGTCGATATAGCGGCGGTCGCGATCGACCAGACGCTTGCCGAGTTGCTCCTCAAGCGCGGCGATGCCCGCCGATAATGTGGGTTGCGTGACGTTGCAGGCCGCCGTCGCCCGGGAGAAATGGCCCTCGCGGGCGAGTGCGACAAAATAATCAAGCAGGCGCAATTGCACGATATGCCTCGGTGTCGTTCAGCGATGTGATCGATTACCTCTATCAAGCTTCGTTGGCGATTCCTGATATGCATTGTCTGGCGAGGCTGGCTGGAGCGAGCGCGGCTCCGCTTCGGTTTGCCCGAATCAGCAACTGCGATCTCTCGACCGCGCAAGCCTCGTACCATCACGGTACCGTCCCTATGTCGATGTTCACCAAACATCGCTATCACCGGCTCATGGGGTCACTCAGACAGCGGGAGCCGCGCCGGACAGTCATCTTGAAGGCACGAATGCGTGATGCCGACGGATGGCGCGATGTGGCCATCTGCAACCTGTCCTCGCGTGGCCTGATGGCGAAGTGTTCGGCCCTGCCGGCGAAGGGGGCTTACATCGAGCTGCGCTATCGGCATGTCTGCATTGTCGGCCGGGTTGCGTGGGCGCAGGGATCGCGATTTGGCGTTCGCACCCAGGACAAGATCGATATTGACAGCCTTCTTGATGAGTCCCTGGTAAAGGGCGTCAGGACGAGAGAGGCGGACCGGACCACCCCGCCGCATCATCCAGCAGCACGATCGGCACCTGACCTGTCAGCACAGGTTGCTGCCAGCCGCCGTTTCGCTCGGCTTTTTGACTGGTCGATCGTCGTGCTTGGCTCCGTTCTCGCTGCGATCTTCATTTTCGGCGCAGCCAGCACGGCGTTGAAGACGCCGATGCAGAAGGTTGGGGCCGCACTTGCGGGAGGCAAGCCCTAGCGTTGCGGCAGCGAATAGCAGGAGAGAGATTACCGTTCCAATATCCGCATGGCTGACCTTCCCTTTCAGCGGCCCTTCCACACGGGCTTGCGCCGCTCTGCGGCGGCGCGCTCGCCTTCCTTCTTGTCCTGTGTCGCCGCATATCCCTCGATTGGCGGGAAGCGCGTCATCAGCGCTACTTCGAGCGGATGGCCCAATCGTCCGAGCGCCGCCGCTTTGGCGGCCTGCACGGCGAGGGGCGAGGCGGCGGCAATCTTCGCTGCCCAGCGCTGCGCGGCTTCGGCAAGCTCCGCATAAGGCACGACCTCGTTGACGAGGCCATATTGCCGCGCCTCCCCGGCCTTGATCCGCTCGCCCGTGAGGATCAGCTGCATGGCGATATGATAAGGCAGCTGGCGGATCGCACGGTGCACGACCCCACAGTCGCCGATAATGCCGACCTTGGTTTCGGGCAGTCCGAACTGCGCGGTGTCCGCCGCGACGATGATGTCGGCGCACATGGCAAGCTCGAACCCGCCGCCGACACAATAGCCCTGCACGGCCGCCACCATCGGCTTAGTGCAAGTCACAAGTGGGCCGCCAATGCCGGTAAGCCCCCCGCCAAGCGCCATGCCCAACTTGCGCTCCACACCGCCGGTGACGTCGGCACCAATGCAGAAGGCCTTCTCGCCCTCGGCAGACAATATCACGACCCAGATGTCGGGATTGGCATTGATCTCCGTCCAGGCGTCGAACAACAGCTCGTCCATAGCCGGGGTGATGGCATTCAGGCTCTGCGGCCGATCAAGGCGCACATGAGCCACGCGGCCGTCGATCCTGAATGCAATTTCGGCCATTGCGACTTATTCCTTGAACAACTGCAAGGCCTGATTGCTGATCCTCAGGGGCATGCACATGGCGAGCACAATCTGCTCCATCGTATCCTCAAGCGCCTCGTCAAAGCTTTCCGCCGCTTCCTCCTGTCCTACGCCGTGATGACGCATCAGGATGTTGAGGAACATAAGGCTGACGCCGATCAGCCGCCGCTGGGCCACATGCGACGGGAGGTAATCCACGCGCTCGCGGAGCAGCTTGAGCGCCCGGTCGAGATGGGGTGGCAGCTCGCCCCCGAAATCCCCAAACTCCGGGGAACGGCTCTGCAGCAGATACTGGCTGAGGAAGGAGGCGTAGGAATGATTGCCGTCGGCGTCCTGCAATTCGAGCTGCGGCAGCATGACGATGTCCAGCAGGGTGCGAGCGTCCTTGAGTCGCCCTGCCGCTTCGGCGCGAAGGAGCATTCTGCAGCGCACCTCTTCCATTTGCTGCATCCGATAATCGAAAATGCCCTTCACCAACCCGTCGCGGGAGCCGAAATGATATTGGACGGCGAAATGGTTGCCCTGTCCGCCGCGGGAGGCAATTTCCCGCATCGACGCGCCTTGCAGGCCATTCTTCGCAAACAGGATCTCGCCGGCCAGAATCAACTTGGTCTTCGCATCACCGGCGGCCGAATCGATCTGGATCAGTGCTTCGGGTTCGTTGTCCACCATGATTCCCACTATATAAAACGAATGTCTTAGTCTATTTCGCTAAGGCCCTCGACATTCCCAACGGACTGAGCGTAGCCGATAAGGGCGCTTCCAGCGTTAGGCTTTCATAGCGCCTTCATTGCCTGCCTGCAACTTTGCTTCGCAAAAACGCCCGAAAATATTGGAATTATCGAAGAAGGCCGGCGCTTGCCCGGCAGGTAGCGCCAGCCATCGCGATAGGCGCATTCAGCCTCCGCCAGCCGGGGAAGCCAAGGCCGCCATCCTCCGCGGCTCGTCCTCAAGAGCCGATCATCAGGGCATATATCTATGCCACTTGACTTAATCTTGTGAACGGCGCTATTACAGTCTCGGTTCAGCCCGGCTGACGAAAAATTTTGAATGGAATTTGGTAGAGGAGAGATTCCATGGCGATGGAAACCGGACTTATCTTTCACCCGTATATGCGGCCTGAAAGAACTGCGAGGCAGACTTTTGAATGGGGCGTGCAGAGCTCCATCGCATGCGACAAGATCGGGTTCACCACCATGATGATCTCCGAGCATGCGTCGCAAATCTGGGAGAATATCCCCAATCCCGAGATGATCATGGCGGCGGCCGCGCTTCAGACGAAGCAGATCAAGTTCGCACCGATGGCGCACATCCTGCCGCACCAGCACCCCACCAAATTGGCGATGACGGTCGGATGGCTGTCGCAGATTTTGGAGGGCCGCTATTTCATGGGGATAGGCGCCGGCGCCTATCCCCTGGCATCCTATATGCACGGCATTCGCGGCGAGGATCAGAGCACCGAGCATCTCAACGAGATGGTGCGCGAATCCCTGTTCATCATGGAAAAGATCTGGAAGCGCGAGCCCTTCTTCTACGAAGGCAAATTCTGGGATGCCGGCTTTCCCGAGGAGGAAGAAGCGCTGACCGAGGAGGACGAGCAGCACAAGCTCGCCAATTACTCGCCTTGGGGTGGCTCCTTTCCGGAGTTCGCGGTGACGGGATTCAGCCCCAATTCGCCGTCGATGAGGCTCGCCGGGGAGCGCAATTTCAAGCCGGTCTCGATCTATTCAGGCATCGACGCGCTGAAGCGGCACTGGGAGATCTATGCGGAGGCCAATATAAAGGCTGGCTTCACCCCGGATCGGTCGCGCCACGCCGTCTCGCAAACGGTTTTCGTGGCCGACACCGACGCCGAGGCCAAGCGGCTCGTGATGGAAGGGCCGATCGGCTATTGCTTCAATCGCTACCTCATCCCGATCTGGCGCCGTTTCGGCATGATGGACGGCTTTGCCAAGGATGCGGGCATCGATCCCTTGAAGGCCGATCTGGAGTTCCTGGTCGACAATGTCTTCATCGTGGGTTCGCCCGACACCGTTGTGGACAAGCTCAACACGCTCTTCCACGCGTGCGGCGGCTGGGGCACGCTCCAGGTGGAATCGCATGATTATTATGACGACCCCTCGGCCTGGTTCCACTCGCTGGACTTGATCGCAAAGGAAGTTGCGCCGCGCGTCATGCTCCCGGAAGGCAGCGCGATCCAGTCAAGCAGCGTTGCGGCCTGAGCGCGAGCCCGGACGCGTGGCAAACAAAAAGACCGGCAGTTCCGCTGCCGGTCTTTTTTTGGCAGTGCCCCGTGGCTCAACGGGCGTCGGCGAAACCCTTGATGAAGAGATCCGCCGCCTGCTCGGCTATTTCATCGGGTCCCAGCTTGCCCGGCTTATACCAGCTTGAACAGGAATTGAGCATTCCAATGAGGAACAGGCGAGCGACAGCTGGCTCGATAGACTTGTCCGCGTCCCCTTGACGTTGGGCGGCAACAATCAGATCCCGCCAGTAATTTTCGAACGCCGAATAGGCTGCGAGGACCCGGCCTTTCATTTCATCGGGCAGATCTTCGAATACGCGGGCAACGGCGGATGAATAATCGTCTCCCGTCAGCAGATAGTCGATATGAGATTTGATCGCGGTCCGCAGCCGGACGAGTGACGGCGCCTCCGGGCCCAACACTTCAACCCGAGCGACGATATACTGGGTGTTGCGGTAAATGCCCTCCAGCAGGACCTCTTCGACAATTTGGTCCTTCGAGGTAAAATGATGATAGAGGCTGGGTGCGAGCATGCCCGCCAGTTTGGCGATCTCGCTCAGCCGGGCGCCGCCCAGGCCACGGGTGCGGAGAATCCGGGCGGCTGAATCCAGAATGCGCGTTCGGCTGTTATCGATTGTCATATTGCGTGAATGGCCTGGCGCTGCCTTCATGACAGCTTTTCACCCTTAGCCTGCAAAAGCGGCATTAGGCAAACCACGTGTTCCGGCGTCAAGTATCTCCAGCAGAGCGCCGGCCAGCGGCTGCTCCGCAAAGGTTTCGGTGGTAAAGCCCTGGGAGCCCGTCGTCAGGAAGAGGCGCGAATGGTCCGCACCCCCAAATGCAGGGCGCAGGCCGCGGCGGACAGGCAGGCGACGCTCCTCCACCAGGCTGGCATCCGGCGCAAAGCGGCGCAGCACCCAGCTCTCGTAAAAGGCCATCCAGAGGCAGCCGTCCACATCCACCGCAATGCCGTCGGGATAGCCATTGTCCGGCGTGAACTTCAGGAAGTCCCGGCGATTGCTGACGCTGCCGTCCTCCGCCACATCATAGGCCCAGGTGACGAGCGGCATGGAGTCATTCACATACATGGTCCTGCCATCGGGGCTGAAGGCTGGACCATTTTCAGTCACGATGTGCCGGTCCATGGTGAAGATCTCGCCCGACGCATCCACGCGGTAAAGTTCGCCATTGTCGCGGACGTTGAAATCCTTGAGCGAGCTTTCCTTATCCTCGGCCGTCGTGCTGTCATCCCATTGCGCCCGGTCGCAGGAGCCGGTCCAGTAGCGTCCCTTGCTGTCGGTGGCGCCGTCGTTCAATCGGGCGAGGCGTTGATCGGGAATGGGATCCTTGAAGGGGGTATAGAGACCCCTGTCAGGATCGATGAAGGCGAGGCCGTCCGCGCTGGAAGCGATGAAGCCGCCCCTGGCACGCGGGGCCAGCGCGCTGATCCATACGGGCGGGGTCCAGCTCTTCTTCGCGCCGCTCGCCAGATGATACCAGTTGACGCTGGGCGCTTCGATGTCGACCCAATAGATGCAGCCGTCCCGTTCATCCCAGACGGTGCTTTCGCCGATTATCGCCTTGGCGTCCCACAGGCAGCGCCAGCCATCGCCTTCGATCATTGGTCCTTCTCCATACATTCCTATAGCTTGGCGATTCCATCGCCGAAGGGCGCATCGCGTTCGCGAACGGCTTCCTTCAATCCTTTTGTTCGCACCGTTTCGTTGAACATGGTCCGGCTTTTCGCGAGATGGCCACGGGCATCCATTTCCGCTGCCATCCGCTGCAGGGTACGCGCGCCCATGAGCTCGAGCCCGATATTGACGATCCGCTTGTTGGCACTCAGCAGATCGGGGTCGATCTGCGCCAGCCGTGCCGCGAGTTCCTGCACCTCCGCTTCCAGCTGCTCGGCTGGCACGGCCTTCAACGCCAAGCCCAGCTGCGCCGCATCCTTGCCACGGATGGAATCGCCGGTCAGCAGCAGGCGCTTCGCCCATTGCGGGCCCATCAGATAGAGCCACATATGGCTCGGCAGCGATCCTTGCGAACGGGCGGGAGGAAAGCCGAACAGCGCGTCGTCGGCGCAGATCACCATGTCGCACAGCAATGCCAGGTCCGTTCCGCCGGCAAGGCAGCGGCCGTGGACCTGTGCAATGACAGGCTTGTGCATGTCGAACAGGACCATGCGGAGCCGCTGATTACGCTCCTGATGCCAGGCGTCATCGTCGAATTTGGCACGGCCGCGGCGATGTTCGACCTGCTCGGGAACGGCCTGATCGTAGCGCTGCAGATCATAGCCGGAGGAGAAGTCAGGGCCCGCGGCGCGCAGGACCACGGCATGGACGCGATTGTCCTCGTCGGCTTCCCAGAGCAGCCGGCTGAGTTCCTCCATCAGGGGCTCGCTGAGCGCGTTGCGCTTTTCCGGCCGGTTCAGAGTGAGCCGGGCGATGCCGTTCCTGATTTCACAGAGAACCAGTGGCTGCACTTCGGACATCCGATCTCCTCTCCTCGTTGGCCGCTCCTTCTTATATGACCGGCACTATATCGTCGCCATTGGCAGCAGGCGATGGATGTCCAACGGCATGCGAAGCGACCGGCGCGGACACGTCCACATCCTTCAGATGCGGCAGGACCTTGCGAGCGAACAGCTCATAATTTGCCTGGCCGACTTCGAACGGCATGTCCCCATAGTGGGTGTAGATGATGAAGCTGCCGATATCGAACTGCTCCACCATGGTCAGCAACTTCTCGGTCACCTCCTCCGGCCGCCCCCAGACCTGGAGGTCGGCAAGGAAGCCGTTGAACTTTTCGATGCCGTGCTTCTCGATGTTGCGGGCTAGCGCCCCATAATATTCATAGCCCTCGACATTGGCGAACTCGGTGTTGCCAAATTGGTAGAAATCGGACGTCGAGCGGGCATATTGCTGCAGATAGATGTTGCGCATGTCCTGCGCCTTGGCGGCGTCCTCATGCACCGCGACAAAGGCGACAAATACCGGTTTGGGTGCAGGCCTGCCCGAAATTTCGAGATAGCGATCGCGGTAGAGGTTCAGGTCCTCCTGGACCCGGTCCCACGGCTTCTGCGCGATGACCATCAGGCCGACTTCCAGGCTGGCCATCAGCTTGACGGATTCGGGGGAGATCGCTGAGGCGAAGACCCGGCCGCGATAGCTTGCATAGGGACGCGGGCGAAGCTCGACGCGCGGCTGCTTCAGATAGGTGCCGTCATATTCCATGACGCCGGTTTCAAGCGCCGCCAGCACCGCCTCGGCATGTTCGCGAAAGCGCCTGCGCGCTTCGCCCATCGGAACGCCGAAACCGTCGAATTCGACCTTTCCTAGGCCGCGCCCGATCCCGAGAATGGCGCGACCTTCGGAAAACTGGTCAAGCAGGAGAAAGCTTTCGGCAACCCGCACGGGATTCTGCCAGGGCAGCACGGTGACGGTGGTGCCCAACTTGATCCGGCTGGTCTTGCCCGCAACCCAGGAGAGGAACTGCGGAACGTTCGGCGTCATCATGTAGCCGGTGAAGTGATGTTCCGGCGTCCAGATCGAATCGAACCCCATGTCCTCGGCCCGCGCGGCAAGCGCAAGCTCATGCCGATACACTTCGGTATCGGTCACCCTGTCATTCAGGTTTTGGAACGTGAGACCTAGGCCAACGTCCATATCGAATCCTCCATCAAATCTGGAATTAGCCTAATAACAATTAGTCTAGGAGCGCAATAGCAAATCGGCAATGGGCCAATGAAAATGCGGTGGAACGCGATTTTCACCGGGATTTCGGTCCAAGAAAAAGAAATATATATCAATATGTTATGGTCATAAAAATGCGCATCCCGGCCTCCCTGCCATGGGAAGAAAAAATACCGGCCGAACAGGAGCTTCTTGACATTTTGGCGAGAGAGGCGTTGTTTAATACTCATTAGGTTAGAAGCGTTGAGAGAGGAGCGAACGTGGATTTGGATGTAGCCGCCCGGCGGCGAGCGATGGAGCTGCGGCATCCTGAATGGCGGGAGACCACGCTGGACGTCTATCTGGATCGCGCCGCCGCTGATTTCGGCGGCCTGCCGCTGTTGCTGACGGATCAGGAGAGCCTCAGCTATGACGATGTGGTCCGCCTGTCCCATCGGATCGCGGGCGGACTCGCCGCGTTGGGGGTAGACCGAGGTGACCGGGTGGGCGTGGTCATGGCCAACTATCCGGTGACGGTTCCCCTGCTCTTTGCGATCTGGCGGATCGGGGCGGTGGCAGTGCCGCTCAACACGCTTTCCCGGCCCGAGGAACTCGCATTTGCGTTGGGCGATGCCCAGTGCGCCTTTCTGGTGCTGATGGCGCGCTTTGGCAGCCGGAGTTTTGAAAGCGAGATGGACGTAGCGCTGCCGGGCTGGCGCGATGGCACATGCCCGCAACTTCCCGAACTGAGAGGCGGGCTGGTGTTCGACGATCATAATCCGCAGGCATTTTTCGATGCCTTGCCGGAGGGCGAGCCGGTCGATAGCGCTGCCCAGCCGCATGACGCGGCGGTCATCATGTTCACTTCAGGCACGACAGGCTCGCCCAAGGGCGTTGTCCAGACCCACGACAATCTCACGCGGGCAGCCTATGCAGGGGCCTATCATCAGGCATTCGAGCCAGGCCGCCGAGCCGTTTTTTCGCTTCCGCTCTATCATGGCTTCGGGCTTGTGGTCGGCCTGCTCTCCGGCATCGTCGTCGGGGGGTCGATTATCCCGCTGCTGCGTTTTGATCCCGACGCGATCCTCCGGGCGGTCGGCAGCCACCGCGCCACCTTCCTCATGGGCGTGCCCACGATGACGATTGCGCTCCTGAAGCAAGCCAAGGCAGGACATTACGATCTTTCGTCGCTGACGGCCATTCACAGTGCCGCCGCGCCCACGCCGAGCTGGGTATGGCGGGAGATTCAGGAAACCTTCGGCTGCGAAGAGATCTTCACCAGCTATGGCCAGACCGAGACGACGGCGACCATCGTCTGCACCAGTGCGGGCGATCCCATCGATATCGTTTCGTCCACGCAGGGCCGCATCGTCGAGGCGGGGGTGGCGGGTATCCCCGAATGCGGCGGCAGGATTGCCGAATTCAAGACGATCGATCCGGAAACCGGTGCAGACTTGCCGGAGGGTTCGGCGGGCGAACTCTGCACCAGAGGACCGATGAACAGCCTGGGCTATTTCCGGCGACCCGAGGAAACAGAGAAGCTCTTCCTGCCCGGCGGCTGGCTGCGGATGGGGGACCTTGGCCAGTTCCTTCCCGACGGCAATCTGTTCCTGACCGGCCGCGCCAAGGAGCTTTACAAGAGCCGGGGTGAACTGGTCTCTCCCAAGGAACTGGAGCAGTTGCTCACCGCGCATCCCGCCATCTCGCAAGCCTTCTTCATCGGCATGCCGGATGACGAATGGGGAGAATGCGGCTGCGCCTGGATCGTGCGCGAGGAGGGTCAGCGGATCGAGGCGGAGGAGATCATGGCCTATCTTGCCGAGCGCGTTGCGAGATATAAGCTGCCGAGGGACGTCTGGTTCATCGCCGAGACGGACCTGCCCAAGACGGGAACGGGAAAGGTTCAGAAGAACAGGCTCAAGGACATCGCCTTGCAGATGCTGGCCGATGGAAAGAGCGGAATTTGAGCATGAACGAAAGCGCGGGATCATGACAGCCAACGTCCTGTCCTCCATCGAGGACATCATTCAGGATGCCATAGACGGCTTGCCCTATATCCTGGTGGATGCCGACGATCGCGAGAATGAAGGCGATGTGATCATTCCCGCCCAGTTCGCAACACCGCGGCAGATCAATTTCATGGCCAAGCATGCGCGCGGCCTCATCTGCCTCGCCATCTCGCGGGCGCGTGCGGAGCAGCTCAAGCTGCCGCCCATGACCACCAACAACCAGTCGGGCCATGGCACCGCCTTCACCGTATCGATCGAGGCGCGCGAGGGCGTGACCACCGGGATCTCCGCGCATGATCGCGCGCACACGATCGCGGTCGCGGTCGATCCGACGAAGACGGACGTCGACATCGTGTCGCCGGGCCATGTCTTTCCGCTGGTGGCACGCGAAGGCGGCGTGTTGGTGCGCGCCGGGCATACCGAGGCGGCGGTCGATATTTCCCGCATCGCCGGCTTGACCCATGCAGCCGTGATCTGTGAGGTGATGAACGATGACGGCAGCATGGCGCGGCTTCCGGAACTGTTGCGCTTTGCCAAGGAGCACGGGCTGAAGGTCGGGACGATTGCCGACCTCATCGCCTATCGCCGCAGGTCGGAAAAGTTGATCCGCCGTGTCGCGAGCGCGCCGTTCCCGAGCTTCTATGGCGGTGAGTTCACCATTCACGTCTACCGGAACGAGATTGACGGCGGCGAGCATGTCGCGTTGGTGAAGGGCGAAATCCGCGAAGAACTCAACACGCTGGTGCGCGTGCATCAGGTCGACATCACCGCGGACCTTCTGGGATGGGCCACGGCGCATCCCGAATATGTCCCGCTCGCGCTCAAGACGATTGCGGAGCATCCGGGGCAGGCGGTGGCGGTATTCGTGCGGGATCCCAGCTTCGATTCCATCTCGAAACGCGTTGCGGGTGGCCGCAAGACCTATCATGACGCGCACGCCACGCGTGACTATGGCATCGGCGCGCAGATCCTGCTTGACCTGGGGGTGAGGAAGATGACCCTACTGACCTCGAGCACCGCAAAACTTGCCGCGCTGGAAGGCTTTGGGCTGACGGTTGCGGGGCGGATACCGCTGCGGCGGGAAAAGACGAGCGAAAGCTGAACGTTCAACTCGCCAGCGGGGTGAATTCCCCATAGCCGCCGCGATGGAAGATCATCGGGCTGCCGGGATGCGAGACTTCAAGCGCATGCACCTGGCCAAGGACGATATAATGGTCGCCCGCCTCGTGAACGGCATATAGGTCGCAGGCGATCCAGGCGATGATCCCCTCCAATATCGGCAGGCCCTGGTCCGACAGGCTATATTGCAGGTCCGCAAACTTGTCCTCGGCCTTGGAGGCAAGGGCCCGGCAGACCGGCCCCTGATCCTTAGCAAGGACATTCACGCAAAAGCGCCCCGCCGCCTCTATGCGCGGCCAACTGGTCGATGACTTGTCGGGGAAGAAGGCGACCAAGGGCGGGTCGAGCGACACCGAAGTGAAGGAACCCACGACCATGCCGGCCGGCACGCCATCGGCCGACATGGCGGTAATGGCGCATACGCCCGTCGGATAATGGCCAAGAATCTGCCGGAATTTGGCTGGATCAACAACGACCGTCATGACGGTCCCGCTCTCCACGATCCGATCATCGGATCGGCTTCCAGACCAGCGGCACATTTTCAACGGCGGCGACGATGCCGGCATGATAGACCGGAGCAGCGCCCTCACGCAGGCTGAATTCAGGTATCCGTTTCAGCCACTCCTGCAAGGTGACGATCACTTCCATGCGCGCCAGATGCATGCCGGCACAGCGGTGCGGACCCTGGGCGAAGGTGGAATGTTCAATGTTGCGGCGGGACAGGTCGAGATCCCACGGATTCTCGTTGGCGGCTTCGTCCAGCCCGTGCAGCGCGGTGGGCAGCAGGATCAGATCACCCTGCTTCAACCGGGTGCCATGATATTCCATGTCATGCACAACCATCCGGGCGTCGGACACGACCGGGAAGCGGCGGAACATCTCTTCCACGCCGCGCTGCAGTTTCAGCGGATCGGAGCGCAGTTCCTCGACCTTGCCGGGGTGGCGGGCGAGATAGATCATCATGAAGCCGAGGAAGTTGACGACCGTGTCCAGCCCGCCCAGCAGCAACAGCGAGACCAGCCCCAGTGCCTTGTCCTCGGGCATCGGCTTGCCATCGATATCGCTGTTCACCATCATGGTGATGAGGTCGGTGCCGCTTCCGCCCCGCCGCGCCGCAATGATGGGTGCGACATAGGCAAAGAAGCCCTTGTTGGCCTCATCAAGCGACCGCGCCTGTTCCGCGGGCGTGTTGCCCGCGGGCCGGGTCATCTGGTTGGCGAGAATATTGAGAGCCGGCGCATCTTCCATAGGCAGGCCGGCCAGCGCCAGGAACACCTTTACGGGGAAGATGGCGGCATAATCCTTCTCGAATTCGCAGTGCCCGGCGTCGGCGAACTGCTCTATCAGCTCGACAGCGACGTCCCGCATTTTATCCTCGAGCTTGCGGATCTCCGCCAGGTTCAGCCCCTTGTCGATCACCTTGCGATAGGGGGTGTGCTCTGGCGGATCCATGCGGGTCGGCACCATTTCGTATTTTTCGCCGGCCTCCTTGGGTACCCATATGATGTGGCTCGAGAAACGGTCGGGGCTACGATAGATGTCGTCGATGAGGGCGCCGCGCGTGGCAATCCAGTGTCCGCCCGTCAATGGCGTCCAGACGAGGGGCGGAGTGTCGGGTTGCTGGAGTCTCTTCCACGCTTCGTGAAAGCCCTCCTCTATGCCATCAAGGGCATAGGCATCCACTTCCCGCACCAGATGCGCGGGGACATGCGGTGGAACGGGAACGCGCGCTTTTGCCGGTGGCGGCGTCAGCGTGTCGGTGGTCATGCCGGACATCCTTTTCAGCTGATCGTGGGGTCGATGACTGCCTTGGTGGCAGCACCTGTCTTGGTGAGGTGAAGGGCCTCGTTCGCCCCGGCGATGCCGAAGCGATGACTGATGAGGTCCGCCAGCGGGACCCTGTCCTGCAGCCGCGCCGCCAAGTGCAGGGCGTGATAATAATGCCTGGGTTTCGGGAAGGACGCGCCTGCGATGGTGAGGTTCTTGATCGTCAGGTCGCGCGGCGAGATCGGCTGCGTGCCGATCGCGCCCCAGAGCCCCAATATGATATAGCGGCTGTGCGGTCCGCTGAGGTTCACCCCTTCCGGAAAGGCGGCCAGAACGCCGGCCGCTTCCACGACCACGTCAGGCCCCTTTGGACCGAGCCGATCATAGACCATCCGCTGCCGCTCCTCGGGCGGCAAGTCCAGCGAAACCACGGCTGTAGCGCCCAGTTTTCGAGCGGCGTCCAGGCGCGCGGCGACCCCGTCGATGACAATGACTTCCCGCGCGCCGGCCTGGGCCGCGACCAGTACCGCCGATAGGCCGACGGGTCCTGCGCCCTGCACCACGACGGCATCTCCCACCTGAATGGGCCCTGCGCGATCGAAGCCGCGCAGTACGGTCGGAAGGGCGCATCCGAGTGCCGCCACGGCTTCGGGCTTGGCATGATCCGGCAGGCGGTAGAAAGGCATGCCGCTCGGAAGCCAGGCGAAATCGGCGTAGCTTCCCCAGTTGGGCTTGGAGGCATCCTCAAAGAAGCGTGTGTTCTCGCAGGGCGTTTCTTCCAGCACCGTGCAGGAGTAGCAGCGGCGACAAAGCGCGATGGGCGACCAGTAGACTAGGTCGCCTGCCTCCAGCGGAACGCCCGCATAGTCGGTGGTCACGCCGGAACCAAGCTGTTCGACCCGTCCCACGCCCTCATGACCCAGGATGATGGGGAAGGGCATTTCGCCCGCTTCGCCAGTCAGGATATGGACATCGCTGCCGCAAACGCCGCCAAGCACGACCCGGACCAGGGCGCCGCCGGGCTCAGGCGGCGCGATCGGCACCTCCCAGGTTTCAAGCCGGTTCTTTTCCACCAGTACCGCAGCCTTGCCGTGCATGCCCGTTTCCCTCGCCCAGAAAAATAATGTTGGGCCTACCAGGTTCAGAGTAGGCCCAACCTGTTCAGCAAATAAATCAGAACCTGAACGTCAGCTCGGCTCCAAGAGTCCTCGGTTCTCCCCATAGGGCGGTGTTGAAACCACCACTGGCGCCTTCGACATAACCCGACTGATAATAGAGCTTATCGAACACGTTCTTGGCAAAGAGGCCGAGCGAGAAATGGCTGCGCATGATCTCATTCCAGCTGAAGCGAATATTCGTCGTCGTATAGCCCGGCAGTTTGGTACGCGGGGTTATCGAACCGGCATTGCTTGAGAAGAACGTGCTGGTCTGCCCGAATATGTCGGCGCGAAGCTTCATTTCGCCCAGCGAATCCGGCACGGGCAGCGTCAGGTCGATATAGGCCGATCCCGTCCACTTCGGCGTATCCGGATAGGAGTCGAACGGTACCGTATAGCCGGGGATGCCTGTCTGCGTTGACAGGTCGACGAGGTTGTCGGTGTATTTGGCGTCCGTATAGGCGCCGGTGAAGCCGATTTTCAGCCAGTCGGCCAGGCGTGCATCACCATCGACTTCAACGCCGCGAACCCGCTTCTTGGGGACATTGACAGTGAAGCCTGCCGGGTTGCCGCCCACTAGGGCATAGACGGCATGCTGCGCGTTCTTAACGTGCTGCTCGTACAGCGCGATATTGAAGTGCACGGGTATATCGAACAGGTATCCGTTGAACTTGTACCCAAGCTCGAAATCATAAGTATATTCATTCTTGAAGAAATTCAGGTTGCCATAGGGCACAACCGTGCCGTTGAAATTCCCGGACCGGAAGCTTCCGCGCTGCGCGAAATATATCATGTTCTGCGGATTGATCTGATATTGCAGGCTGAAGGTCCAGCTTGGCGCATGCAGATCCTTGGACTGAACGGGCGGGGTCGGAAAACCTGGCAGGGTGAACAGACTTCCCGGGTTCTGATGAAGTTGAAGCGTCTCCCAGGTATAACGTCCGCCCAGCGTAACGCTCAGCGCATCCGTGGCCTTGTAGGTAGCTTGCGCGAAGATCGCCTTGGACTTGTCCTTGCCCGTGTAAAAATAGGCTATGTCGGCCAGCGGCGGCGTCAGCTCCGGACCGACGACTACGGGGATATAGTCGGTCTGCTTCTTAAAATCGTAGAAGAGGCCGACAATATATTCCAGCCTGTTGTCGAGGGCGGTGCCCTGCAGCTGAAGCTCGTCGGACCACCGCTGGGTCTTGAAGGTTTCGCCGCCTGGAGGGCCATTGCCGAGCCCCGAGAAGTTGAAAAGATCGATCGCGCCGAAAGGTGATCCCGACAGGATGCCCGGCGTGCGCGCAAAGGCGTCGCCCCAGCTGAAGATATTCTTGACGGTCAGATCGTCGTTGACCTCAAGCGTCGTGGTGTTGGTGATGAACGCGGCATGCGCCTTATGCGGCAGGTCATAGGTCAGCCAAACCTTATAGGGATTGGCCTTTTGGAAGGCCAGATAACCGGCCGTGGCGCCGGGCCATCTGCCAGGGCCGGCAGGGCCATCGCCAATCGTCGGGGCAAAGGGGCTGTTGGGCCCGTACACGCAATCCAGAGTCGCCGTCAGGGTGAAGCCGTTATTGGTCTCGCCGCAGCGGTGATAGGAATAAAGGCCACCGGAGCCTTCCGTACCGCCAAAGTCGCTATACTGCGCCACGAACACGTTCTTGAACGTCTCCGTCGGCTTGGCGACGATCGTGATCCGGCCGGACTTGGAATCCGTGTCCCCGAGCGTGCTGCCCGTATTGGTATTCTTGATATAGCCATCCGAGGTGACATAATCTCCGGCAAGGCGCACCAGCAACTTGTCCGGAATCAACGGGATATCCACTGCTCCCTGGACCTGGAACATATTGCGTTCGCCACCGCGAACCGTGAGGTAGCCGCCAAACTCATTGCCGGGCTTCGTCGTCTCATACAGGACAGCGCCGCCCGTCGCATTGCGGCCGAACAGCGTCCCCTGCGGACCTTTGAGAACCTGCACCGAGGAAAAATCGAAAAATGCGGTCGAGGTATTGCCGGCGGCAAAAGGCGCTTCATTGATATAGGTCAGCACGGCAGGACTGGTCCCCGAGAAGGGATCAAGCGTCTGCCCGCGCATTGTGAAGCTGATCTGGTTGGCATTCTGGCCGCTCTTGACGATCAAACCGGGTGCCAGGGCCGCAAGGTCCTGCTCGCGCGTCACTACCCTTTCCTGCAAGATGGCAGAGTTGAACGCGGACACCGACAGGGGAACCTTGGACAGGGACTCCTCTCTGCGCTGGGCGGTGACGACGATATCCTCCGGCGCTGCATTGCCTTCATTGGCAGGCGCACCTGCGGGAGGAGCGCCCTCGGCGGGCGCGGTTTGCGCAGCCGCTCCGCCGGCATTCAGGCTGAGCACCATGAAAATCGCAAAGGCGCAGTGATTTCGGTTCAATCTCTTTCGCATCCTCATTCCCCTACTAATAAGTTTTGTGCCGCGACGGTCTCTCGGCCTCGGTCCGGATCGCTGCCCGGATCACCGGCGCCTGCCGGATGGAAACATCGCCCTCGAAGAAAGCCAACACGCCACAAGCTACCTCCTCAACCTCCCCGCGCTGCACGGGTCCTTTTTCCCAACCATGCCGCTTTTGCGGTCAAGTGACGCCTCACATCGGAGAATCATCATTGCGGCTAGCGGATATAACCTAACCATAATTAGGTCGACAACGCAAGCGCAAGATGCTTCCCCCGGTGGGCGGGGTTGAAATTTCCAGGACGCCGAGGTGAATATGATATCGGACCCTGTCGGTCATACGCCGAATTTCTGCCACTTTTCCGAGATTTATCGCGCATCGGCCCGGTCTGCCGGGCGGCGCGTTTGCGATGAGCGGCTTGACAATGCGCGGAAACAAAGTTTGTATAACGACCATTAGGCTAATGGCCGGTGCAAGGAGAGATTCAATGGCCCGTCTGGGAAATAAGGTCGCGATCATTACAGGGGCTGCTCGCGGCATGGGTGCTTCCCATGCCCGGATATTCGCCCGCGAAGGCGCGCAACTGGTCCTCACGGACCTGAACGCCGAAGCGGGGACCGCACTGGCCGAAGAAATTGGCGGGCAAGCGCTATTCCTCCGGCAGGACGTGACCGATCCCGGCGATTGGGAAGCGATCGTGGCCAAGGCGGTTCAAAGGTTCAGCACCATCGACATCCTGGTCAACAACGCCGGGATATTGGGCCCGATGGCGACCACCGCCGAACTCGACGACGCCGGATATCACACCGTTTGCGCCGTCAATCAGCACGCTGTCTTCTACGGCATGAGGGCGGTCCTGCCGACCATGGTGAAGGCCGGGAAGGGGTCGATCGTGAATATTTCGTCCATCGCCGGGATGGCGGCCAATTACGGCTTTCCCAGTCTGGCCTATGTTGCCAGCAAGTTCGCCGTCCGGGGCATGACCAAGGCGACGGCCATGGAATATGGAAAACATAATATCCGTGTGAACTCGGTCCACCCGGGTTTCATCCAGACGCCCATGATGGTGGAAGCGACGGACGAAGTGGGAGGCGAAGCGCTGGCACAGATCCCGCTGGGTCGTATCGCCGATCCGGTGGAAGTGTCCAACCTTGTGCTCTTCCTTGCCTCCGACGAGTCTTCCTACATCACGGGGGCCGAGCATCTGGTGGACGCTGGCATGCTGGCGCATTGATAGAGATTTGTTGCTGAACTGAGAAGCGTTGGCAAATCCAGGCTGATTGCAACATCGCGCCCCACCATCGCCGACCTATGTGGACACCGAAGACAAGATCGCAAGGCAGCGCAGTCCGTCGCTTACCACGATCGAGCGGAGAGAAGAGTTCCTACGCCTTGATCCAGACATCGCCAATGGACCGCGGGTCCGGGCATTTGGCCCGATTCCGCGCCATCCTCCACGGCGTCCTGCTCGCCGCCCTCGGGCTGCCAATGGCAATCGGCGGCATCATGCTCCTCATGCTCGGCGGTAGTTTCTACTATCTGCTGGCAGGCGTACACTTGATGACCATTCCCGATTCGCCCAGATGATCGCCAACAAGGGCCAGCTCCATGGCGTCCGGATTCTCGCGCCATCGACGGTCGAACTGATGCAGGCAAACGCCCTGCCAAAGCCGCTGCCGCCCGGCTTTGCGCTGACGATGCCATGGATGTTCAGCGACGCCATGGGTTTCGGCCTCCACATGCAAACGGCCGTCGATCCACGCAGTGCCGGTCACCCGGAGGGCCCCGGCACGCTCAGTTGGAACGGATCATCGGGTGTGCTGTGGTGGGCTGACCCGGCGAATGACCTGGTCTTCATGACGCTTGCCCAAAACCGATACAGGGTGGGTCCCCGTGGCTATGCCGACCAGTTCCGGCAGCTGGTTTATCAAGCTTTGGTCGATCCGGAGAAATAAGGCGGGCAAGGATTCTGCGTGCGGAACTCATCCCCCCGCTGCCCGTTTTCCCAATGCGCCGCACTGGAGCTGATCATGGTCCGCGCATTGGGAATGGCCGCAACCCTGTCCATCACGCTGGCCATGCTGGGGTGGATGGTGTTCAGGCTGGCGAACCATCCGCGCCGGTCCGGAAATATGGAGGATCGCACCGCAACGCCTGTCCCGACGGCGGCCGACATCCACGTACCTCCAGCCCCATTTGCGGCCTATGGTCACTAAACCGACGCGCGGGACGATCGGCACGGCCTAGCTAGCCGGCCTGTCTTGCGGTATAGTCGCGGCATGCCGGATCTATCCGAGCGTGAAGCGCGCATTGTGGCGGGCATTCAGTCGCGGCAGGCGGACATGGTCGAAACCGTGATCGCTTGGGGCGGCATCAACACGGGCAGCCGCAATCTCGCCGGGCTGGCCATCCTGCGCGACATTTTGGCGGAGCGGCTCTCGCCTCTGGGCGGCACGCTCGAAATCCGCGCGCCCGATCCCGTCATGGCCTTCGATGCGAACGGCATTGAGACCGAGATGGCCCACGGCCACAATATCCACGTCCGCAAGCGCCCCGAAGCGGCAAGGCGTATCCTCCTGACCGGCCATATGGACACGGTCTTTGCCGCAGATCATCCGTTTCAAACATGCCGGATGATCGAGCGGAATGTGGTCAATGGACCCGGTGTCGCCGACATGAAGGGTGGCATCGCGATCCTGATCGAAGCGCTCGCCGCGCTGGAGTCGGCGAGCGCGATCGAGACTCTCGGCTGGGACATCGTCATCAATGCCGACGAGGAAGTGTCCTCGGCCGGGTCGCTGTCATTGATCCGCGAGGCGGCCCGCAACTGCCGGATCGGCCTGACGTTCGAGCCGAGCCTCACGCCCGACGGGCTGCTTGCCGGCGCGCGCAAGGGCAGCGGCAATTTCGCGGCCAAGATCACCGGCACCGCCGCTCATGCCGGCCGCGATCCCCGCGCGGGGCGCAATGCCGTGGTGGCTGCGAGCAATCTCGCCCTGCGCCTGAACGCGCTGGCCGAGCATATCCCCGGCCTGTCGGTCAACATCGCGCGGATGCAGGGCGGCGGTCCCAACAATATCGTGCCCGATCTGGCGATGCTGTGGTGGAACATGCGCCCCGCCGATGCCGACGCCCAATTGCGCACCCAGGACCGGATCGACAGCATCCGGGCGGCGGTGGAACGCGAGCATGAGGTCGACATCAAGATAATGGGAACATTCGCCCGGCCACCCAAACCCCTCGATGACCGTCACCGCGCCCTGTTCGGGTTCGTCCGCGACACCGGGCGCGACCTTGGCCTCAGCCTCGATTGGCAGGATACCGGCGGCGTGTGCGACGGCAACAACATCGCGGCCGAAGGCGTGGCCGTGATCGACACGCTGGGCGCGCGCGGCGGCGCCATTCATACCGACCAGGAATATGTGATGCTCGATTCCCTGAGCGAACGGGCCAGCCTGGCCGCTATCGTGATGCTCCGCCTTGCCGAGGGGCGACTGGACGGGAGGATGGACTGGTGATGAGCCGCTGGTACGTCCGTCCCGCCTCCATCGCCGACCTCGACGCGATCCTTGAATTGGCCGGGCAGACGGGGCCCGGCTTCACCAACCTGCCCTATGACCGTGATGCCTTGCGCGCGCGCCTCGAAAGAAATGACGCCAGCTTCGCACGGGATCTGAAGGCGCCCGACAGCGAGCTTTATATTTTCGTCCTTCAGGACAGCACCAGCGACCGTATCGGCGGCACCGCGCTGATCTTCTCCTGCGTCGGGGTCAAGAAGCCGTTCTACTCCTACAAGATCACCCGCCTCAGCCAGTTTTCCCGCGAGCTCGACCGCATCGTCACCACCGATGTGCTCAACCTCGTCAACGACTTTGCCGGCGCCAGCGAGGTCGGCGGCCTGTTCCTGCTCCCCGAGTTGCGGCGCGAGGGTCTGGGCGCCCTGCTGTCACGCAGCCGCTTCCTGTTCATGGCGACGCACCGCGAACGCTTTGGCCGGCGCGTCCTGACGGAACTGCGCGGTTATCAGCATCCCGACGGCGTATCGCCCTTCTGGGACGCGCTCACCCGCCGCTTCTTCGACCTGGAATTCAACGAGGCCGACCGCTTCCATGCGCTCAACGGCAATCAGTTCATTGCCGACCTGATGCCCAAATATCCGATCTACACCATCCTGTTGTCGCAGGAGGCGCAGGACGCAATCGGCAAGCCGCACCGCGAGGGCGTCGCGGCGATGAAACTGCTGGAAGCCGAGGGATTCCGCAACGACGGCTATGTCGACCTGTTCGATGCCGGACCGACGCTGCAGGCGGAGATAGACACGCTTCGGACCGTCCAGGAGGCACAGTTGGCGCGCATCGTCCCGGCTACCGGCGCGGATAGGGGCGAGCGCCTGTTGCTGGCGACCGGGAAGCTGTGCGATTTTCGGGCATGGCAGGGGCTTGGCTGCTGCGATGCAGGCGGGCTGGAACTTGCAGCGGACGACCTCGCTTTGGGTCGATTGGCGACGGGCGACGAGGTTCTTTGGGTGAGGACATGACCAGCGACCTGATCTCGACCGATCCGTGCACAGGCGCCGAAGTCTGGCGTGGGCCTGTTGCCGACGCCGGGGCTGTGGATGATGCGGTCGGGCGCGCCCGCGCGGCCCAGCCGGATTGGGAAAACCAGCCTCTCGAATTGCGGATCGCCGTGTTGCGCGCGTTCGCGGCCTCCGTCAGGAGCGGCGCGCGTGCACTGGCGGAGTGTATCGCCAGGGAAACCGGCAAGCCGTTCTGGGAAGCGGAAACCGAAGTAACCAGCGTCGCCGCCAAGATCGAGATTTCGATCAAGGCCCATGAAGAGCGCGCGGGGCCGCGCCGGACGCAAAATGGGGATCTGGTGGAGGAGACACGGCACCGGGCGCATGGCGTGCTGGCGGTGCTGGGGCCCTATAATTTCCCCGCCCATCTGCCCAATGGCCATATCGTGCCAGCCCTGCTGGCAGGCAATGCGGTGCTGTTCAAGCCGAGCGAACAGGCGCCCGCCACCGGCGAGATGATGGCCGGGTTGTGGCATCGCGCGAACCTTCCCGAGGGCGTTCTCCAGATCATGCAAGGGGCCGGTGAAACCGGCCGCGCCCTGGCCGCCCACCCGGACATTGACGGCCTGCTCTTCACCGGCAGCGCGGCGACCGGCCACGCCCTCGCCCGGCAGTTCGCAGCGACGCCGGGCAAGATGCTGGCGCTGGAAATGGGCGGTAACAACCCGCTGCTACTGTGGGATGTCCCCGACGCGGACCTGGCGGCAACGGCGATATTGGTGGCCCAGTCCGCCTTCCTGTCGGCGGGCCAACGATGCACCTGCGCCCGGCGGCTGATCCTTGACGAGCGGCTGGCGGGCCGCTTTCTGCCCGTCCTGCAGGCACTGGCGGGAGAGCTGATCATAGGGGCTCCATTCGACGACCCGCAGCCTTTCATGGGCCCGATCATCGACATGCCCGCCGCCGCCAAGGTCGAGCGGCAATTCGCCGCGCTGCGCGACGCGGGCGGACAGGTCATCGCGCCGCTGAAGCGGCTGAAACCGGATCGCCCGTTCCTGTCGCCCGCTATCATCAACATGACCAACGCCGCCGAAGTGCCCGACGACGAGATTTTCGGCCCTGTGCTGCAACTGTTTTGCGTGAACAGCTTCGAGGATGCCATCCGCCGCGCGAACGCCACGCGCTTCGGCCTGAGCGCGGGCCTGATCGGCGGGGATCGGGCCTTGTTCGACAGGTTCATGGCCAAGGCCCACGCCGGCGTCGTCAACTGGAACCGCCCCACCACCGGGGCGAGTTCCAACCAGCCCTTTGGCGGCATCGGTGACAGTGGCAATTTGCGGCCCAGCGCCTATTATGCCGCCGATTATTGTTCCTATCCGGTCGCCAGCCTCCAGCACCCTCGCATTGAGGGCGCGCTGGCGGTGGGCCGAAGGACACGGGTGTGACCGGCTGGCGCGAGTATGTTTTCGACGGCCTGATCGGGCCGACCCACAATTATGCGGGGCTCAGCTTCGGCAATATCGCCAGCGCCGCCAATGCGGGCCAAACCGCATCGCCGCGCCGGGCCGCGCTTCAGGGGCTGGCCAAGATGCGGCTGATGCTCTCGCTGGGCCTGGGACAGGGATTTTTCCTGCCGCATCGCCGGCCCGATTTCGACTGGCTGGCGCGTTTCGGCTTCACCGGATCGCCGCACGACATCTGCGCGGCGGCATGGTCGCACGAACCGGACCTCCTGCTGGCCGCGACCAGCGCCTCGGCAATGTGGGCCGCCAATGCTGCGACCGTTTCGCCCGCGCCCGACACCAGCGACGGCCGCGTCCACTTCACCCCCGCCAATCTTTCGAGCATGACGCATCGCAGCCTGGAATGGCCGGAGACGAAGCGCCAGCTTGAACAGATATTCCCCGATCGTCGCTATTTTCAGGTCCATGATCCCGTACCTCCACGTTTCGGCGACGAGGGCGCGGCCAATTTCATGCGGATCGCGCCCGATCCAGCGCAGCCGGGAACGGAGATCATGGTCTTCGGCCGGTCGCGCGGCACTGGCTTTCCGGCGCGTCAGTCTGAGGAGGCTTGCCGCGCGATCTTCCGCAAGCATGGCGTCGCGCGCGGGCTCTGCGTGGCGCAGTCAGATGCCGCCATTGACGCAGGGGCTTTCCACAATGATGTCGTGGCAGTCGCGGCCGGGGACATAATATTTGCCCATGAGCTGGCCTTTGCCGACAGGAATGCGCTGTTCTCTGCGCTGCAGACCCATCACGAAACGCTGAAGATCGTCGAAGTGCCGGACGCGCAGGTCCCGTTGGGCGACGCGATTTCCTCCTATCTGTTCAACTCGCAACTCGTGATCCTCGCTGACGGCAGCGGCCTGCTGATCGCCCCGGTGGAATGCGCCGAGACCCCTTCGGTAAAGGCTTGGCTCGACCACAATACCGGCGGCAACCATGCGATATCGGACGTCCGTTTCGTCGATGTCCAGGAGTCGATGCGCAATGGCGGCGGTCCCGCCTGTCTGCGCCTGCGGGTGCTGGTTTCGCCGGAGGCCGAGCGCGCGATCAACCCGATGTTCGTCCTTACCGAACGCTCCGCCGACGTTATCGAGCGGGTGATAGAACGGTACTGGCCGGACGGGGTCACGCCGGCTGACATCGGCGATAGCGACTTTTGGGCTGCCAGCTGGGAAGCCTTACGCGCCCTCGAAGCGGCGCTGAACGACCATGCCTGATCACGTATCGCCAGACGATATCCGCGCGCAATTCTCAGCAGCGATCTCCGCCCTGTATCGCGCCGAGGTGCCGCTCTATGGCGAACTGATCGAGATCGTGGACACGGTCAACGCCCAGACGTCGACTCGAGAGGCAGACCGCATCGGCGGCGAGCGGCACGGCGCCATCCGTCTCGGCACGGCATCCGAACTCGCGATGATGCGCCGGGCATTCGCGGTGATGGGCATGCACCCCGTCGGCTATTACGACCTGGCGCCCGCCGGGGTCCCGGTGCATTCCACCGCGTTCCGGCCGATTGAGCCCGATGCGCTGCGGCGCTCGCCCTTCCGCATGTTCACCTCCCTCCTCCGCCTGGAACTGATCGCCGACGAGGCGGTGCGACATGCGGTGGCAACCATCCTCGCGCGCCGCCGCATTGTCAGCGATCGCCTTGTCCAACACATCGAGCGGAGCGAACAGGAAGGCGGCCTCACCATCGACGAGGCGAACGGCTTCGTTGCCGAACTGATCGAGACATTCCGCTGGCACCGCCATGCGCTGGTGGATGGAGAAACCTATAAGCGCCTGCTGCACGTGCACCCGCTCGTCGCCGATATCGCCGCCTTCAGGGGTCCGCACATCAACCATCTGACGCCGCGCACGCTCGACATCGATGCGGTGCAGGCCGCGATGGTGGAGCGCGGGATGGCCGCCAAGGCGGTGATCGAGGGTCCGCCCCGCCGCGCCGTGCCGATACTGCTCCGACAGACCAGCTTTGCGGCGCTGGAAGAAGAGGTCGTCTTTGCGGACCATGTGGGTACGCACACCGCCCGTTTCGGCGAAGTCGAGCAGCGCGGCGCGGCGCTCACACCCAAGGGGCGCAAGCTGTACGACGACATTCTCGCCGGTCGTGGAACATTTGCGGATTTCCCCGATAGGCTCGATGAACTGCGGCGCGATGGACTGGCCTATTTCCGCGGCACCGATCCGATCCTGTACGAAGACTTCCTGCCCGTCAGTGCCGCGGGAATCTTCCAGTCGAACCTCGGCGACGCACGGCGCGAGGCATTCGCCGCGCCCTCGGCGCAAGCTGAATTCGAACAGGCGCTCGGCAGGCCCGTCCTCGATATATTCAGCCTGTACGAGGGCTCGCTCGGACTTGCGTCCCTCGCGTCACGACCCGGTCGCTCGGAAGAATGTCCGTGATCGCCAGATCGGGCAACGCCCCCAGCTCCGCATAGAGCGGCGCGAAATCGGCCTCCAGCGTATGGCGGAGCAACTGGTCGAAGCTGTCGATCACGAAATAGCACTGCTGATAATCGTCGATCCGGTACGGGGTCCGCATTACCCGCTTGAGATCGAAATCGATCCGGTTCGGACTCGGGCTGTCCAGCGCGAAGATGCTCTCGCCATGGCTGGAGACGATCCCGGCGCCATAGATGCGCAGGCCCTCCGGCTCGTGGATCAGGCCGAACTCGACGGTGTACCAGTACAGCCGGGCGAGCTTGTGGAGCGCGCCATATTCGAGGCTGCGCAATCCGCCCTCGCCATAGGCCTGCATATAGTCGGCGAACACCGGGTGCGCGAGCAGCGGGACATGGCCGAACACGTCATGAAAGACATCGGGTTCCTGGAGATAATCGAGCTGGTCGGGCCGCCGGATGAAGCGGCCGGCGACAAAGCGGCGATTGGCGAGATGGGCGAAGAAGACATCGTCGGGCACCAGTCCCGGCACTGCTACCACACTCCAGCCGGTGCGCTCGCCGAGCCGTTCCGACAGCTCGGCAAAGTCGGGAATGCCAGGGTGCGACAGGTTCAATATGCCGAGCCCGTCGAGAAAAGCCTGGGTCGCGCGGCCGGGAAGCTGGCGGCACTGGCGCTCGAACAGCGTGTCCCACACCGCATGATCTCCGGCGGAATAGTCCTGCCACCGTTGCGGGATGGTCCAGTCGTTCATGACGGCAGCGCCTCGGGCTGGCGCATCGGATGGGCGGCGGCGAAGGCGGGCAGCGCCTCGCAATGCTCCCGCACCGCACTCAACGCCGGAAAGCGGGACAGGTCGGCATGATAGCGATCGGCATTGAACATTTGCGGGATCAGCACACAGTCAGCGAGGCTTGGGTGATCGCCATGGCAAAAGCCCCTGCCATGCTCCGCCACCATGGTTTCGAGCGCGCCAAAGCCGGTCTCGATCCAGTACCGCGCCCAGTCGTCAATCGCTGCCTGGTCCGCCCCGAACCGCGCCTTGAGCGCTTTCAACACGCGCAGATTCTGGAGCGGCTGCACGTCGCTCGCGATCAGCGCCGCCATCGCGCGGACGGTCGCCCTGCCATCGACATCCGGGGGAAGGAGCGCCGGATGCGGAAAGCACTGGTCGAGCCATTCGATGATCGCGACGCTCTGCGTCAGCAGGATCCCGCCGGTTTCGAGCGCGGGCACCAATCCTTGCGGGGCGAGCGCGACATAGGCGTCGGCGCGTTGCTCGCCCGCCAGCAGATCATGCGTCACGCGCGCATAGTCGACATTCTTGAGGTTCAGGGCGATGCGGACGCGCCAGGCCGAACTCGATCGCCAGTAATCGTGAAGGATGAAGGGTTTTCCGGTCATGCCGCACCTCTCACCTGTGCATAGCATGATCCGAAGCCGATCGAAACGAACCCGGCCGCCCGCGCGGTGCCTGACAGAAAGACCGTGTCGCCATCCTCGAGAAAACTTCGTGTCTCGCCGTCCGGCAAGCGGATCGGGGACCGGCCACCTTGCGTGGCTTCGAGCAGGCTGCCGCACGCCTCCGGGCCAGGCCCCGAGATCGTCCCCGTGCCCAGCAGGTCGCCGGGCCGCAGGTCGCAGCCATTGGAAGCATGGTGCGTCACCAGTTGCGCGGCGGTCCAGTAGAGATGGCGGGCGGCACTGCGCGCGACGATCATCGGTGCATGGCCCTCCATCGCCATCCTCTCGGTCTGGAGCGCGACCATGAGATCGATGGAAAACGCGCCTTCCCGCTGGTCTTCGTCATCGCGCAGATAGGCGAGCGGCGCGGGATCGCCGGGCTCACGGGGCGGCTGCGCCATGCGGAAGGGCGCGAGCGCTTCAGCTGTCACCACCCAGGGCGAAACCGTGGTGTGAAAGCTCTTGGCGAGGAATGGCCCCAGCGGCTGAGACTCCCACGTCTGGAGATCGCGCGCTGACCAGTCGTTGAGCAGGCTGAAACCGGCGATATGATCCTGGGCCGCGCCGATCGGGATCGGCGAGCCGAGCGGATTGCCGGTGCCGATCCACAGGCCCAGCTCAAGCTCATAGTCGAGCCGCTCCGCAGGCCCGAACTCGGGGGCGTTCGCATCGCCGCGCTTATGCTGCCCGAAGGGGCGCAGGACCGCGATGCCCGACGGCCGGACGGAAGAGGCCCGTCCATGATAGCCGACGGGCACATATTTATAATTGGGCATGAGCGGATTGTCCGGCCGGAACAGCGCGCCGACATTGCGGGCATGATGAATAGCCGCGTAGAAATCGGTGTAGTCACCGATCGCGAACGGCAGATGGAGTTCGCATTCATCTGCCGGATAGAGGCGCGGCTCGACCAGCCCGCGATAGGCCGGGTCAGACAGGAAGGCGGAAATCTGCCGGCGAAAGGCGCGGCGCTCGGCGGGCGGTACGGCAAGGATCGGGACCAGCCCGCCCTCGAGGTGCAGATCAAGGATCATCTCCCCGATCGCTATCCCCGCCCTCGGCAGTCCGCCCTCATGCGAGAACATCCCGAACGGCAGGTTCTGCACCGGAAAGTCCGGATGCCCGTTCGCGCTTTCGACCCAGCTCGTCCGAGCGGGATCATGGGTTTCGTCGATGCCGGCGCCAGTCATGCGCCGGGTTCCCGGTGCAGCCACCCGGCATGGCGCGGCGCTTTCTTGGTGCGGCTCCACTCCTCCAGCATCGCCGGCGCCACCCGGCGCAGCTCGGCATATTGCTCCGGCGTGCCGATGTTGCAGGCCAGCTCGATCCTGTGGCCATTGGGGTCGAAGAAATAAATCGACTGGAACACGCCGTGGAAAATGGGCCCCGTCACCGCGATGCCCTGCGCCTCGATATGCGCCTTGGCGGCCAGCAGGGCGTCCATGTGCGGCAGCTCGAAGGCGATATGCTGGACCCACTCGGGCGTGTTGCGATCGCGGTCCATGGACGGCTGGCCCGGCAGTTCGAAAAAGGCGAGCACATTGCCGCCGCCGGCATCCAGGAAGACATGCATATAAGGATCATACTCGCCGGTGGAGGGCACATGATCCTCGGCAAAGGCGGTGGTGAAGGCCATGCCTAGGACGCGGCTGTAGAATTCCACGGTCTCCTTGGCGTCGCGGCAGCGATAGGCGACATGGTGGATGCGCGACAGGGCGAAGGGCACGCTCATCGCCTTGCCCCCGCCGGGATCACGCCGCGCCGCATCTGGTCGCGCTCCAGGCTCTCGAACAGCGCCTTGAAATTGCCCTCGCCAAAGCCCTCATTGCCCTTGCGCTGGATGATCTCGAAGAAGATCGGGCCGATCATGTTCTCGGTGAAGATCTGGAGCAGCAGGCCGCCGCCCGTCTCCGGCGCACCGTCGATCAGGATGCCGCGCTCACGCATCGCCTCCACATCGTGGCCGTGGCCGGGGAGTCGCTGGTCGATCATGTCATAATAGCTGCCGGGCGTATCCTGGAACTGGACGCCATTGGCGCACAGGGCATCGACCGTCGCGAAAATATCGTCGGTGGCAAAGGCGATGTGCTGGATCCCCTCGCCCTTATAGGCGCGCAGGAACTCCTCGATCTGGCTGTGCTCGTCCTGGCTTTCGTTGAGCGGGATGCGGATCTTGCCATCAGGCGCGGTCATCGCCTTGGAGATGAGCCCGGTCGCCTGACCCGCTATGTCGAAATAGCGGATTTCCCGGAAGTTGAAGATGCGCGCGTAAAAATCCGCCCAATGGGCCAGGTGGCCGCGATTGACGTTGTGGGTCAGGTGGTCGAGCGTATGCAGCCCGACCGAGCGGCTGTCCCGGTGCACGCCCGGCACGGGCCTGAAGTCGACGTCATAGATTTCCGCCGCGCCATAGCGATCGACCAGATAGAGATTGGCGCCGCCGATCCCCTCGATCGCAGGGATGTTGAGTTCCATCGGGCCAACCGGGCCCTCGACCGGCTTCGCGCCGCGGCGGACCGCTTCCGCGAGCGCGGCGGCGGCATCATGGACGCGAAACGCCATCGCATTGGCCGACGGGCCGTGCCTCGCCCGGAACCTGGCGACCTGGCCCCGCGCTTCCATGTTGAGAATGAGGTTAATGTCGCCCTGCGCATAGCGGCGGACGTTCTTGGACCGGTGGGTGGCGAGATGGGTAAAGCCCATCGCCTCGAACAGTGCGGCCAGCGCATGCGGGTGGGGGCTGGTGAACTCGACGAACTCGAAGCCGTCGAGACCGAGCGGGTTGTCGTGCATGGCTTCACTCCTCGCACGATGGTATCATTTGCGACGATATTCGCACTTTTGCAAACTGGTGTCAAATGATACCATGTCGAAATGGCTATTGCATCTGCCCTTAAACTCCAGGATTTCCTGCCCTATCGGCTGTCGGTGACGTCCAACATCGTCAGCGACGTGATCGCGACCGCCTATGAGAGATTGTTCGGCCTGCGCATCCCCGAATGGCGGCTGATCGCGGTCATCGCCGAGTCCGACGGCATCACCCAGCAGGCCGTCGGCACGACGGCGCGCATGGACAAGGTGACGGTCAGCCGCGCGGCGATCGCGCTGTTCGACCGGGCGCTGATCGAGCGCCACCCCAATCCCTCCGACGGCCGCTCGCACCTCCTGTACCTGACGCCGACCGGCCGCACCCTGTACGAGCAGGTCGCGCCCAAGGCACTCGAACTCGAAGCGCGCATCTTCACGGGATTCAGCGACGACGAATTGCAGCAACTGCACAAGCTGTTGCACAAGATCGACGAAGCAGCGCTGGCAGCTATCGAGACCGTTACCCCTGAATAGGCCGATGCCGCGCAATAGCCCGGCATGTTCGCGAGGTGTGTATAGGCGGTTTATTGCTTGGGCGTGACAATATCCCGAACGGCGGATCGGGGAGTTCAGGGATGAACATCCTCGAATTATTTCCCCCTATCCCGTGAACGGGCTGCCGTCCTTGTGTCTTTTGTCGCCGCCGCCCATTTCGCGCATGTCGACGTCGGGAAAATGGCAGGGGCCGTTGGTCGCCTTGCCGATGACCAGGAAAACGCAATCCTCGCCGCTTTCGTTGATGAGGCAATGGCCGTTGCCGTCATTCTTGGGAAAGGCGGCGACATCGCCCGGATGGCGGCGGTACCAGCGGCCCTGCCCTCGCCCGCATATTGGTACGGCTAGCCGATCGCGTTGGATTGCGGGATCGCGGTGAGATCGAGCTTTGGCATTTCCGCGCCTTTCCTTGAGCTTCGCGATTGGCTAACGCTGCGGCATGTCAAAGTCGAGTGCCCCGATCGATCCCCTTGCCCTTACCGAGGCGCTCATAGCCGCGCCCTCGGTGACGCCGGCGACCGGCGAAGTGTTCGACGTGCTGCACCGCGCGCTGGCCGGGATCGACTTCACCGTCGAGCGCTTTGTCGATGGCGGGCCGCCGGACGGGCCGGTCGAGAACCTCCTTGCCACCAGGGTCAATGGTGCGGGACCGCATATCGCCTTTGCCGGGCATCTGGACGTCGTGCCGCCGGGCGAGGGCTGGACCAGCGATCCGTTCACGCCCACGCGCCGGGGCGATCTGCTCCATGGACGCGGCGCCGTCGACATGAAGGGGGCGATCGCCGCCTTCGTCGCGGCGGCGGCGGAAACGGCGGCGTTGCCGGGCACGGTCAGCCTGATCATCACCGGCGACGAGGAAGGCGCGGCGACCCATGGCACGGTCGCGCTGATGGCGCATATGGCCGAGCGCGGGCTGGTGCCCGACCTGTGCCTGGTGGGCGAGCCGACATCGGTGGCGCGGCTGGGCGATACCGTCAAGATCGGACGGCGCGGCTCGGTCAACATGTGGATCGGGGTCGAGGGCAGCCAGGGCCATGTCGCCTATCCGCATCTCGCCGACAATCCGGTGCCGCGCCTGGTACGCATCCTGTCCGCGATCGACGCGGTGGTGCTGGACAAGGGCACGGACTGGTTCCAGCCGAGCAATATCGAGATTACCGATATCCATGTCGGCAATGCGACCACCAACCTCATCCCTGGCCGCGCGACGGCGCGGATCTCAGTGCGCTTCAACGACCTCCATCGCGGCGACGCGCTGGTCGAGCGGATATGCGGCATCGTCGAGGCCGAGGGCGGTACCCTGACCGCGAAGATCAGTGGGGAGGCATTCCTGTCGCGGCCCGGCCCCTTGTCCGACATGATCGCCGCGTCGATCGAGAGCGTGACCGGCCTATCGCCGGAGCTGTCGACGAGTGGCGGCACCTCGGACGCGCGCTTTCTGTGCCAGATGTGCCCGGTCATCGAGTTCGGGCTCAACAACGGGACGATGCACAAGCTCGACGAAGCGGTCGCGCTGAACGACCTGCGCGATCTCGCGCGGATCTATGCCGATTTCCTGCAACGGGCGCTGGGTGGAGACGCCGCCGCGCGCTGACCGTTCCGGAATCTGTTCCATTGAGATGGAATCGTGCTCATGTTTCAGCATGGATGAAATTGAGTCTAGACGGGAAGCCCGGCCCCCTCGTTCGCGTCCGCGATGCGCCAGCGACTGAACGCGATGGTCCATAGGACGATCATGCCGAAGGGCGGGAACAGGGCAACAAATGCCCAGCCTTTGGCGATGCCGACCCTGCCCAGAATCTTGTAGAGCGGTACGATCCACAGGATCCATGCGACGATCACGATCAGCCAATGCCAATTCGATAACCAGCTCATCGCCCAATCCCTCATTTGTTCAGGCATGTCGGATGGGTAACGAAGAAAGGCCCCGCCCCGTTCCCTCACGCCGGGCGGACGGACCCGGGGCAAATTGCATCAGAAAAAAAACGCGAAACTTCCTCGCCCTAGCCTTGTCGTAAGGGCGATCTAAACCATTGCTTGGCATTGCTACGGTATGAATCCGGACCGCATCAACATATTGACGTCGCGCGCAATGCCCAGGCTCTGGGCGCCGGGCCTGGCGGGCCTGTCCTATTTCGCCCTCGCAATCACGATGATCCACCTGACGAGCGAGCATGGCGGCGTTGCCACCATTTGGCCGGCAAATGCCGTGCTGCTGGCGATGCTGCTGCACCGCCCCCGGGCGCAATGGTGGGCAATCCTTGTGGCGGCTTTCATCGGCAATGCGGTCGCGAATATCCTGACGCGCGGAACGCTGGTCGGCCCGATTCTGTTCGGCATCGCCAACATGGTCGAGGTGATGATCGCGGCGTCCGCGCTCTATGGCTCGGTCAGGATGCATGGCCTGCTCAGCTATCCGACCACGGTTGCGCGCTTCGCCCTCTGGGCCGGGGGGATCGCACCGACGGTGAGCGCCTTGCTGGGCGCCGCCACAGTATGGATCATGTTCGACAAGCCTTTTGCAATGTCCTTCGTGACATGGCTGTTGGCCGATTCCCTTGGCCTGCTGATTTTCACGCCGTTCCTGTTCGCGCTGTTTGGCGGCGGCTATGTCCGGTATTTCCGGGGGCTGACCCGGGCACAAAAATTGGAGGCCGTGGCTCTGCTGGGCTTCACGGCGCTCATGGCGTCGTTCGCCTTTACCAGGAAATATCCTGTCCTGTTTCTCCTCTACATGCCGACGATGCTCGTGGCCTTCCGACTCGAGTGGTTCGGAACGAAGCTGGCCGTGATGATCATTGGCGTCATTGGTGCCGCCACCTTGGTGTGCAACATTGGACCCCTCACGCTGCTATTCCCGGACCGGACCCTGCAGGCGCTTGGTTTTCAGTTTTTCATGGTCACGCTGCTGCTGACGGCGTTCGCGATCTCGGCAACCCTGACAGCCCGTCGCAACCTCATGCAGGATTTGCGGGAAAGCGAGGGGTCGCTCAGGCTTCTCGCCACGCAGTCGCCCGTTCTGCTGCTGACGTTCAGCCTGTCCGGCCTGTGCCAAAAGGCGTTGGGCGCGTCGGAAATGCTGCTGGGGCGGGAAGCGGAGTCCCTGCTCGGCCGTGGCTTCGCGGACATTACGGAGGAAGGCAATCTCCTGCTCCGCTGGGCCCATGAGCGGGCGCTCGACGAGCCGGGCAGGATCCAGTCGGTCGAATTCCGGGCCTTCAAGATCAATCGCAAGTGGCTCGAGGCCACCTTTCGCACGACCGCCGACGAGCAGGGCCGCTGCCTCGGCACCTTGGCCACGATCTATGACATTACCGAGCGCAAGCAGCAGCAGTTGATGCTTGCCCGTTCGGCCGCGACGGACAGCCTGACCGGCCTCCTCAACCGCGCCGGCTTTTTGGCGCGGCTGGAACTGGCCCTGGCCAATGCCCGCGGTGGAGAGATGAGCCTCGCCATCATCGACGTCGATCGGTTCAAGCTCATCAACGACAATGCCGGCCACCGCGCCGGCGACGTCGTGTTGCGGGAGATCGCGCACCGCCTGCTCGCGGAAGTGCGTTCCGGCGACGCCGTCGGGCGTCTGGGAGGCGATGAATTCATCATCCTCCTCGCGACCGCGGATTGGGACAGGGTGCAGAAAATCTGCAATCGCGTGGTCGAGGCGGTGAGTTCGGAAGCTATCGAACTGCCTACCGGCACCGCGCTCCGGACCGCGATCAGCTGCGGCGTCACCCAATACAGGGAGGGATTAACGGCGGAAGAGTTCATCCACGAAGCCGACTTGGCGCTGTATGAAGCCAAGCGGGGCGGACGGAACAGAGTGGTGGCCGCCTAGATAGTCAGCGCGGCTGCGCACCGCACCAATCGTGAAAAGCCTGTTTTAGAATAGGATGACTTAGAGAATAGGATGACTTCGACCCGTTCGTGTCGAGCGAAGTCGAGACGCTCTACGCAAGCGGTTCTCGACCTCAGCTGAAGGCTGAAGTTTATCCTGAGCGCCCGCCCCTGCGGGCAGTCGAAGGGCTCGAACCGAACGGATGGGGCGTGAATCTGGCTAAAGTCATCCCGTTTCGAGGGCTCAGTTCGCGGCTTGGCTTGTGTCCACCTTTTCGACCCATTCTGGGTAGAAAGTGGGTTCCCGGCTCGACCAGCCGACCGCCGTCGCCGCCGCTTCGCTGATCGACTGGAGCAGCTCACGGCGCTTTTCGGGGTGGAGATGGGGCAGGCTCGCGGCGGCGCAGAACGCACCCGGCAACCAGGGACGGCTGCCCGCGCCGATCAGCCGCTCATACAGAAAGCGGTAGGACGAGAAGCTGTGCAGTCGGTTCTGGCCCAGATCGAAGGCGGAGATGACGACCAGGGGCGCCATGAACGGTTCGACCTGATCAAGGCCGCTGTCGTCGGGCACCAGTGCCTTGATATCATTGAGGCGGCCGTAAATGCGTGCTTGCGCCCGGATGCTGGCCTCTTCCACCAGATCGCGGCTCCATGTCTCGGTCGCATCGCGGCGATGCAGCGCGATGTCGAGCGACCGCCGGATATAGCGCTGAGTCGCGGACGGGAAAGACGCGAATTCCCGTATCTCTGCCAGAGTGATGACACCGTCCGAGGGTCTTGTACCACTTGCCATTTACAGCCTCCGTCAATGGGGACCTTATGCTCTAATGATGCGCCTGTCTTGGTTGATACACAGTTAACCGCATCACAAATATAGTGTGCCGCAATCGTTTTGTGCATTGCAACATATTTTTCATCCCGATGGATCGTTACGGGGTCAGGCATGGCAAAACCGCCACAGGTCGAATGCGGCCTGTGGCGGCGAATCGGGGTTGCACGTGGGGGCTGACGTGCGGTTTGCGGTCCCGATTCTATTCCTGTTTCTTGTGCTTTTTCACATCTCTGTTGTCTGGCAGCGGCCCCGGATAGCCATCATGGCCCGGCGCCGTCGCGGAAGGGGGGTCGGATGCATCCATGCTATCCTCAAGCCCGATTTCGAGTTCTTCTTCCGAATCCAGCGGCTTGTTCTGACCGCGCAAATCCTTGCCCCTGGGGCGTACTTCCATGCTTTTCGTGGTCGTCCTGGTCATGATTGGATCCTGTGCTTTGGGGGGACTGCTACGGGCGCTTCGCCGGCCGATCGTCCCGTGCGGGGGCGCGGCCTTTTTCTTCCGCCCGGCGGAGTTCCTCGGCCTCGTCGCCGTCGAGCGCATCGCGCGCGGCTTCGGCTTCGCGGCGGGTCGCCTCGGTATCCTTGGCGGCTTCGGTTGCGCCACGATCATATTCGCGCGCCGCATCGTAATTGCCTTCGCCCTGAAGTTTCCGGTCTTTCAGGTCCTTGCTCATCTGAAACTCTCCTGCGACCCGACCTATGAAGAGAAACCCGCGACCCGGCAGAAGTATCCAGCGCGCACCGCACTTTGCCATTTCACGCGCCTGCGTTTAAAGGCGCAGCCATGACGATCGATCAGACCATAAAGGCGCCGGTCCCGAAGGACTGGATCATGGCCATCGCGCCCTATGTGCCGGGCAAGGCGAAGAGCGACGACGGCCGCGCGCTGATCAAGCTTTCGGCCAATGAAAACCCGCTCGGCACCAGCCCGGCGGCGCGGGCGGCCGCCCATGCGGCGCTGGATGATCTGGCGACCTATCCCGACCCCGGCGCGACCACGATGCGCCACGCCATCGCCGCCTGCCATGGGCTCGACCCCGACCGGGTGATCTACGGCACCGGATCCGACGAGCTGCTGCACCTTGCCGCCAGCGCCTTTGCCGGACCGGGCGACGAGATCATCTATGTCCGCTACGGCTTCTCGGTCTACGACATCGCCGCGCGCCGGGTCGGTGCGGTGCCCGTCGTGGTGCCGGACAAGGATTATGGCACCGACGTCGACGCCATCCTCGCCGCTGTCACGGACCGGACCCGCGTCGTCTATCTGGCTAATCCCAACAATCCGACCGGCACCTTCACGCCGCGCGCGGAGATCGCCCGGCTGCATAAGGCGCTGCGCCCGGATATCCTGTTCGTCCTCGATCAGGCCTATGCCGAATATCTGAGCGAGGACGAGGACGATCACGGCCTGCTGCTCGCCAGCGAAGCGGCCAATGTGTTCGTGACGCGAACCTTCTCCAAAATCTACGGCCTCGCTGCCGAACGGATCGGCTGGGGCTATGCCAGCGCGGCGGTGATCGGCGCGCTGCATCGCATCCGCGCGCCGTTCAACCTCACCACCTCGGCGCAGGCAGCGGCGATCGCGGCGCTGGACGACCAGGATTTCATCGCGATGAGCCGCGACCATAACCGCATCTGGCGAGCCTGGTTCGCGCGGGAGATGGACACGCTCGGCAATCATGGCGTCCGCGTCGTGCCCAGCGGTGCTAATTTCCTGCTCATTCTATTCGAGGGCGCGGTGGCGGCGGAGACGGTATACAAGGCGCTGATGGAGGCGGGCTATGCGACGCGCTGGCTGCCGGGGCAGGGCCTGCCCCATGGCCTGCGGATCACCATCGGTACCGAGCCGCATATGCGCGACATCGCCGCGCGCATCCGCCTGGCTGTGACGGCGGGGGACTGAGACGATGCTGCCATTTTCGCGGATCACGATCATCGGCCTCGGCCTCATCGGCTCGTCGATCGCACGCGGGGTGCGTGCCTATATGCCGACGGCGCGCGTCACCGGCTTCGATGCCGATCCGGACGTGCGGGGGATCGCCGATCGCATCGACCTGTGCGACGATATTGCCGACACCGCCGGCAGCGCGGTGATCGACGCGGACCTCGTCATCCTGTGCGTGCCGGTCGGCGCGATGGGCGCGGCCGCCGAGGCGATTGCCGATGATCTCGCCGCGGACGCCATCGTCACCGACGTCGGCGGCTCCAAGGCCAGCGTGCTCGCAGCCTTGCGCGCCGCCCTGCCCAAGGCGATGATCGTGCCCGGCCATCCGGTCGCCGGTACCGAGCATTGCGGACCGGAATCGGGCTTTGCCAGCCTGTTCAAGGGGCGCTGGTGCATCCTCACCCCGGACGATGCCACGCCGGAGACGGCGGCGGAGCGGGTCAAGGCCTTCTGGGAAGGGCTGGGCGCCAATGTGGAGTGCATGACACCGCAGCATCACGATCTGGTGCTCGCGGTCACCAGCCATGTGCCGCATCTCATCGCCTATACCATCGTCGGCACCGCGAGCGACCTTGAGGAGGTGACGCGGTCCGAGGTCATCAAATATTCGGCCGGCGGCTTTCGCGACTTCACCCGCATCGCCGCGTCCGATCCGACCATGTGGCGCGACGTGTTCCTGAACAACCGGGAAGCGGTGCTGGAGATCCTGCAGCGACTGACCGAGGACCTGACCGCCCTCCAGCGCGCGATCCGCTGGGGCGATGGCGACGCGCTGTTCAACCTCTTCACCAAGACCCGCGCCATCCGCCGCTCGATCATCGAGGAAGGCCAGGACGACGCCGCACCCGACTTCGGCCGGAGCCACGAGTAACACGTCATCCTCGCCCCTTCAGGGGCGAGGGAGACCCGGCCCTTACTCCCCCGGCGCCTTCGCCTTGATCGCCAGCGCATGCACCGTCCCCGCCATCAAGTCGCCTACCGCCGCGTTCACCATCCGCTGCCGCGCCAACCGCGACTGGCCCACAAAAGCCTCCGCCACGATCTCCACCGTGAAATGGCTCTCGCCCGAGCCGTCGTCGCCCATATGGCCGCTATGCTTCGCGCTGTCGTTGATGACGGCCAGATGCTCCGGCGACAGGGCCGCCCGCAGCCGGGTCTCGATTTCCTGGCCAACAGGCCCTAGCGATTGGTTCATCATCGCCCTTATATAGGGGGATCGGCATGTGTTCGGGGAGATAATTTGTCGGACGGATCACAATCGCGGCGGCATGAACGCTTCCATGGCCGCATGGCCGGGGGAGAGGTGCGCGCGTGCCTGATCGAGGGCTGCACCAATGCGGGCGAATTCCGCGCCCCGCCCGAGGAACTGCGCCACGCCGCCGACGGCCCGCCACGGTGGCGCTGGCTGTGCCTCGACCATGTTCGGGAGTTCAACGCGCGCTATAATTATTTCAAGGGCATGAGCGCGGAGGAAATCTCCGACGCGCAGCGCCCCTATGCGGGCTGGGAGCGCGAGACGCGGGCCTTTTCCGCGAACGCCCATACCCCGCCGCCGCGCTGGGCCGACTTTACCGATCCGCTCGATGCGGTCGGCGCGCGGTTCCGCGAACGCATGGCCGAGGCCAGGCAGCGGGCGGACGGCAAACCGCTCTCCAGCGACGACAGGCAGGCGCTGCGCACCCTCGGCCTGGACGCGGATACCGACCGCCACGCCCTGCGCAGCCGCTACACGCAGCTCGTCCGGCGCTATCACCCCGACCATAATGGTGGCGACCGCGCGCATGAGAAAGCCTTGCAGGAGGTGATCGCCGCCTATACGCATTTGCGCAAGGCGCCCGCCTTCGTGTAGGATTCACTAGTTTCCGTTCGCCCTGAGCGAAGTCGAAGGGCCCCGCAGAGCCGAAGGCGAAGCGTTCTCGCTCCGCTCGAAGAATGGCTTCGACTTCGCTCAGCCCGAACGGAGTTTATTTTTAATAGGCAGCACATGACCGAGATACCCAACACCCTCCCCGACATGCGCAGCGAGACGCTGATGGACGCGCCCGATCGCTTCGTGAAGGCGCGCGCGACATTCGGCCTGGACGTCGACATGGAGATCCCCGCCTTTTCGGAGGCGGACGAGCGCGTGCCGGATTTCGATCCCGCCTATGTGTTCGACCCGGACACCACGCTCGCGATCCTGGCCGGCTTTGCCTATAACCGGCGGGTGATGGTGCAGGGCTATCACGGCACCGGCAAGTCGACCCATATCGAGCAGGTCGCGGCCCGTCTCAACTGGCCGTGCATCCGCATCAACCTCGACGCACATATCAGCCGCATCGACATGGTCGGCCGCGACGCCATCGTCCTCAAGGACGGGCAGCAGGTGACCGAGTTCAAGGAAGGGCTGCTGCCCTGGGCGCTGCAACGCCCCGTCGCGCTAGTCTTCGACGAATATGATGCGGGCAGGCCCGATGTCATGTTCGTGATCCAGCGCGTGCTGGAGGCGGACGGCAAGATGACCTTGCTCGACCAGAACCGGGTCATCCGCCCGAACCGGTGGTTCCGCCTGTTCTCGACCGCCAACACTGTCGGCCTGGGCGACACCACCGGCCTCTATCATGGCACCCAGCAGATCAACCAGGGTCAGATGGACCGCTGGAACCTGGTCGTCACCCTCAACTATCTGCCCGCCGCGACCGAGGCGCAGATCGTCCTGGCCAAATCGGGCGAATATGATTCGGTCGGCGGGCGCGAGGAGGTGGACAAGATGATCCGCGTCGCCGAACTGTCGCGCCAGGGCTTCATCAACGGCGACATCTCGACGGTCATGAGCCCGCGCACCGTGATCAGCTGGGCGCAGAACGCCCTCATCTTCAAGGATGTGGGCTTTGCTTTCCGCCTCTCCTTCCTCAACAAATGCGACGAGGCGGAGCGGGCGCTGGTGGCGGAATATTATCAGCGCGTGTTCGGCAAGGATCTGCCGGAAAGCATTGTCGGCAAGGCGGCCTGAGCGGGGCCCTACCGTGCGGACATGATCAGGCGAAGCTGGCCGCCACCGTCCGGCGGCGACGCATCGCAAGCCCCACCGCGCCAAAGCCCGCGATCATCATGGCCCAGGTGGCGGGTTCGGGGACTGCGCCGATGCCGATCTGGAAAACATGGCGATCTTCGGTGTCGTCCACGAAGCTGAGCGAGCTTATCGGTCCGGCGAAATGGAGGATGCCGTGCAGCTCGCCCACGCCCACAAGGTGCGTGCCAGCAGCATCAACGGTCGCCGTTCCACATCCAAAATAGCCGCATCCCTGGACCATAACGTTCAGCGGCTTGCTGAACATGGTGTTGTCGACGTCCCAGCTCATGAGCGCGAGATAAAGGTCGGCGACCGGCGCGGAGAAACTGATCGTCTTGAGGCCGCCAATGTTGAGAGCGATAAAATCGCTCGCGACCGGGCCATCGGCCGAAGGAAAAGGATGCCAGTAATTCTTGCCGCCACCCAATTCCACGCCGGCGATCGATCCCGTGAACGTAACCGTGGTCGAACCCAGGGTGCCGACCACAATATTTGGCGTCGGCCGGGAAATCAGGTCGGCCCATAGGATCGTCGATGCCGAAGCCTGGTTCGGCAGAACCATTCCCGTAACTGCCCACGTTACCGAAGCGAGAAACCTCTTCATGTCTTGCCCCCCGAATATATTGCGAGGGACCTGAATAGCAGCCTATATCTTCACAACGCAGTGATCATTGGAGGTATTCTGCCTGCGCGGGTACCTATTTAAGGTTTGGTCCAGAACTGCTGCGTCGGTTTTGCCTGCACTCGCCCAGCCAGAAATGGCGTTTCACTCCGATATAGTTCGGCCAGCAGCCTGTTCAGTGACATGTCCCACTGATCCGGCTCGATATTGGCAGGCGAACGCTCGTGAATGGGCTTTGGCTCTGTTGGGAACATGGGAACCCCTTGGAATCAAAAAGGGGCCGCGCCATGGACGCGGCCCCCTCGAAGCGTTTTACATTTTCTGTCAGGCGAAGCTGACCGCCACATTGCGGCGGCGGCGCATCGCATAACCAACGGTGCCGAAACCGGCGAGCATCATTGCCCAGGTCGCTGGCTCGGGGACAGCAGGAGTGCCGCCAAAGCCACCGATACGGAGCTGCTTGAGTGTCGTGAAGGTAGCCGGAACCACGCTGTAAGTGACCTTCGTGAAGAAATCACCGCCAGTGGCTTCGGCCGAGAACCAGTAATTGCCTTCAGCCTTCTTGGGCAAAGTGATCGATTCGAGGTGGGGCGTTGAACCGCCAACGGAGAAGGTCAAAGTTGCGCCCTTGGGTGCGCCGCCCTCGAACAGGAACTCGATCTGGCGGAAATCATTATCCGCGCCGGTCAGATAGATCTCGCCGGCATCGAGCGAACCATCGGTAGCCGTAAACGCAGCCTGACCAGCCGATGAGGTTGTCAGGGTGCCGCCGTCGAGCGAATGCACGGCAACTTGGCGGTTGGTCTGGTTGGTGTAGGCAAACACCGTCAACGCAGTCTGGCTGTTCAGAACCTGCGTAACTTCGTCGGGCATGAGCGCGCCCGGATCATCAAAATGGAAGATTACTGCCGCTGCCGCCGGCTGCGCCGCGAAGGCTGCGCCCACAAGAAGTGTGGAGATAATGAATTTACGCATAACTTAGCCCCATTGTCTGTGACCAAAATGGTCCAACCCGATCTTTCGACCATCAAAATGCTCGATGCGACTCGTTATAGAGTTATTAACTGCCTCCCTACCGCGTTCGCAGCTGCGTTGCCAAATTATTAACGACGTTTTTGGGCGCTTCTCTGAACTTGTACCATTTTGGCACCGATCTGGACCCGGTGGCATTTCGCAGCTGCGAAGAAAAACGGCCCGGTCAATTGACGGCAGGCGCAAAAAAGGCGGTCCCGCAGGACCGCCCCTTCTGCATCAAGGCTTGTAGTTATCAGGCGAAGTTGACGGCCACACTGCGGCGGCGGCGTATCACACTGCCCAGCGCACCAAAGCCGGCGAGCATCATCATCCAGCTGGCGGGTTCGGGGATCACGGGCGGTGGAATGTCATTTCCCGACCCGGAGTCGCCGAAAGAACTCCCTGTGATGGACTGATAGCGAACATAGAAGTCGTCCATGGTGATCGAGCTTGTCCCGTCCGCAAAGTTAAGCGTCAGGGTACCTGTTCCATGCTGACCGATCGTTGGTCCACCGCTGGCGCCACCAGCGCAATTGACATCGCTGAGACAGATTTCGAAGGTGCCCAGCTGCGGCACATTTCCATTCCGGGTCACCGTGTCGAATTCACCTGTCACCGAGTGGCCCGTCAATTCGGCGTCCGGGGTGGTGTTGAAGCCAAAGCCGGATACCCTCGAAGCCGTTATCGGCGACGAAGACGAATTGAAGAGGTCATAATTAAAGGTGAAAAGGCCAGTAGCCGTGTTCAAGGCAGTGAGGGTGAGGTTCAACTGGGCCGTCAGACCAGGTTGGACATTCCCCCCAACTATGCCGTTGAAGTAGACAGTGCCGGTCGTGTCTCCAACCGAATCGAATACTAAGGATGCCGTGGCTGGCTCTACAGTCAAAGCCGTTGTCGCTAAAATTGCGGACAGGAGTAGCTTACGCATAACACAATCCCTCCATCTAAACCTTTGATATCATTAATATCGGCAGGTTGTTCGAACAGGCTGTAGTTAAGCGACACGAGCACGGCTTTAAGATTGCCGTTTATTGATACCCTCGCGGGTACGGCTTCTTTTCTCTAGCGGCTATGAGGTGTTGAGGATCGCGGCACTGCCGCGGCGACCGGCGAGCACGGAGCCCGCCGGCAAAGTTGCAACAATGAGTTTTCGCATTGCATGACTCCTTATTGGGTTCATTGCGATGCGACTCGAGCGTCGTTTATTAATTATTTGTTACCATTAATCGGGGCTCGGTTACAGGCTGCTGATGAGGCTATCAGGCTCGGCTCGTCGTTCGTGCCAATATGGGACATTGGCTAGCCGTTCGCCCACCCCCTTGACTTAGCCGCTCCCCTCGCGCAGCCCGCAAACATGACCGCCCGCACGCCTCTTGACGAGCTGAAGTCCGTGCTCGCCGGCGCCGCCCGCGCCGTTGCCCATGATGCGGAGGCGGATGTCGGCTATACCGCCGACGCGCCGCACATGGTCGGCAAGACGATCAAGGTGCCCGCGCCGGCGCGCTCGCTCTCGCCCGACCAGGTGGCGCTGGCGCGGGGCTTTGCCGACAGCATGGCCTTGAAGCTGCGCCATCATGACCCGAAGCTCCATGCCGCCCGCGCGCCGGGCGAGCCGTCCGCCCGCGCCGCCTATGATGCGGTGGAGATGGTTCGCTATGAGGCGCTGGGCGCGCGCGGCTATGAGGGCACGCGGGCCAATCTTGCCGCAGCGCTCAATGTGCGCACCGGCGCCGATCCGATCACGCGCGCCCAGTCGCCGGACGAGGTCCCGGTCCAGGGCGCGCTGGCGCTGCTGCTGCGCGAGCGGCTGACCGGCGAAGCGCCGCCGCCAGCGGCCGAAAGGGGCATCGCTTTCCTGCGCGAGTGGATCGACGACAAGGCCTCGGACGATTTCGATGCGCTTGCCCTGTGCCTCGACGACCAGCGCGCGTTCCAGAAGACCGTGCTGTCCATGCTCGAGCATCTCGAACTGGTGGAGGCGGATTCCCAGCCGGAAACGGACGAGAATGACGAGGAGGGCGACGGCGACGATAGCGATTCCGAGGAGTCGCAGGAGGACGACAGCAGCGAACAGCAGGGCGATTCCGATGCGAATACGGAGTCGCGCGGCGAGGACAGCCAGGCCGACGGCGATGACCAGGACCAGGAGTCGAGCGACGAGGATTTCGACCCCGATGCCGACGGCGATCCCGGCGATCCGGGCGACGAGGGCATGCTGCCGGTCCGGCCGAACCGCCCGCAGGGCGACACCGGCCCCAGCGTCGACTACCGGGTCTTCACGCGCGCCCATGACGAGGAAATCGCGGCCACCGACCTGTGCGATGCCGACGAACTGCTGCGGCTGCGCGGCTTCCTCGACCAGCAGCTGGTCCATCTGCAGGGCATCGTCACCAAGCTCGCCAACCGCCTGCAACGCCGCCTGATGGCGCAGCAGGCGAGGAGCTGGGACTTCGACCAGGAGGAGGGGATGCTCGACGCGGCGCGCCTGGCCCGCGTGGTGGTCAGTCCCGGCCTCGCCCTGACCTACAAGGCCGAGCGCGACACCGAATTTCGCGACACGGTGGTGACGCTGCTCCTCGACAATTCCGGCTCGATGCGCGGGCGGCCGATCGGCATCGCGGCGATCAGCGCCGACATCATGGCGCGCACGCTGGAGCGCTGCGGCGTCAAGACCGAGATATTGGGCTTCACGACGCGCGCCTGGAAGGGCGGGCAAAGCCGCGAGGACTGGCTCGCCGCAGGCCGCCCGGCCAGCCCCGGCCGCCTCAACGACCTGCGCCATGTCGTCTACAAGCAGGCGGACGAGCCCTGGCGGCGCGCGCGCAATTCGCTCGGCCTGATGATGCGCGAGGGGCTGCTCAAGGAGAATATCGACGGCGAGGCGCTGCTCTGGGCGCACAGCCGCCTGATCGCGCGGGGCGAGGACCGGCGCATCCTGATGGTCATTTCGGACGGCGCGCCGGTCGACGATTCGACCCTGTCGGTCAACAGCGGCACCTATCTGGAACGGCATCTGCGGCAGGTGATCGAGTGGATCGAGACGAAGTCGCCGGTGCAGCTTGTCGCGATCGGCATCGGCCACGACGTGACGCGCTATTACCGCCGGGCAGTCACCATCATGGATGCCGAGCAACTGGGCGGCACGATGGTCGAGCAGCTCGCGGGCCTGTTCGACGCGGATTAACTCAACTCCGTTCGTGCTGAGTAGGGGCTGAGCTTGTCGAAGTGGCACTCAGGACGAACGGTTACACCTGAAATCATCATACCCTCAAATGATCAAACATCGAACAATGACGGGTCGCCGCCCTGTGCCATGATATTGTTCGACACGGACTGCTCGCTGGCAAAGCGCAGCAAGGCGTGCGGGCCGCCCGCCTTGGGGCCGGTGCCGGACAGGCCGATGCCGCCAAAGGGCTGCACGCCGACCACCGCGCCGATCATCGAGCGGTTGATATAGACGTTCCCCGCCGGGATCAGCGCCTGTATCCGCGCCGCGAACTGGTCGATGCGGCTGTGGATGCCGAGCGTCAGGCCATAGCCGCGTGCCGCCAGCCGGGCGCAGGCAGGCTCCAGTTCGCCGCGCCCATAGCGATAAATGTGGAGGATGGGGCCGAACACCTCGCGCTCCAGGAAATCGGGCGTGGGCACTTGCGCGATGACGGGCGCGAAATAATGACCGGGCGTTTGCGCGGTAATCCGTCCGCGCGCGATGATCCGCGCCTCGCGGTCGAGCCGGGCGACATGAGCTGCGAGCGCGGCCTTGGCGTCGGCATCGATCACCGGGCCGACATCGGTCGCGGGATCGCCCGAATCCCCGACCACCAGCGCGTCGAGCGCGCCCGCCAGGCTCGCGATCAGGGCATCGGCGCTTTCCTCCGGCACGAACAGCATGCGCAGGGCCGAGCAACGCTGCCCCGCCGATCCAAAGGCGGAGAGCATCACATCGTCGATGACCTGTTCGCGCAGAGCCGTGGTGTCGATCACCATCGCGTTGAGGCCGCCCGTCTCGGCGATGAACGGGATGATCGGCCCCGGCCGTGCAGCGAGTGCGCGGTTGATCGCCGCGGCCGTTTCCGTGCCGCCGGTAAAGGCGATGCCGTCGACGCCGGGATGCCCCACCAGCGCTGCGCCGATCGTCTCACCCTCCCCCGGCAGCAGCGCGAGCAGATCGGGGTTGAGCCCCGCATCATGGAAGAGCTGCACGGCCGCCTGCGCGATCAGGGGCGTCGATTCGGCGGGCTTGGCGATCACGGCATTGCCCGCCGCCAGTGCCGCCGCGATCTGCCCGGTGAAGATCGCCAGCGGAAAATTCCACGGCGAGATGCAGGCGAATAAACCCCGGCCGGAAAGCCGCCAGTGGTTACGCTCGCCGACCGGGCCGGGCATTGGCCGGGGCGCGCCGAACTGCTCCTCCGCCAGCATCGCGTAATAGCGGCAGAAGTCCGTCGCCTCGCGCGCTTCGGCGACCGCGTCGTTGAAGGTCTTGCCCGCCTCCAGGGTGAGCAGCGCGACCAGCCGGTCGTTGGCATGGGCCAGCGCATCGGCCATGCTGCCCAGGATGCCCGCGCGGCCATGACCGCCCAGCGCATTCCAGCCCGGTTGCGCAACCCGCGCCCGCTCGACCGCCGCGTCGATATGGGCGGGACGCGCGAGCGCAACCGTTCCCACGACATGGTTCGTGTCGGCGGGCGCGAGGACGGACCGTGCATCCCCTTCATATTGAATGCCGCCAATGATGGGCTTGGCCGCCAGCACGCTGTCCTTCAGCGCCGCGATCTGCCGTGCGGCGACCTGGCGGACCGCCTGCTGGCTGAGGTCGCGGCCCTGTGAATTGGCGCGAGCGGGACCGTATATCGCTGCGGGCAGCGGCAGGCGGGGGTTGCGATGGGGCGCGGCCTCGATGACGGCGATGGGATCGCGGACCAGCTGCTGCACGGGGACGCTGTCATCCATCAGCAGATGGACGAAGCTGGAGTTCGCGCCATTTTCCAGCAGCCGCCGGACGAGATAGGGCAATAGCGCCTCATGTCCGCCGACCGGCGCATAGGTGCGCACGCGCAGCTCGCCAAAACGCGCCGCCGCCGCTTCATACAGCCCCTCGCCCATGCCGTGGAGGCGCTGACATTCGACCGCGACGCCCGCCTTCTCCGCCATTGTCCGCACCGTGGCGAGCGTATGGGCATTATGGGTCGCGAACTGGGGATAGAGAAGCGGCGCCGAATCCAACAGCGCCCGCGCACAGGCGATGTAGGACAGGTCGGTCGCCGCCTTGCTCGTATATACCGTATAGTCAGTATAGCCCGCCACCTGCGCGCGCTTGATCTCGCTGTCCCAGTAGGCGCCCTTGACCAGCCGTATCATGATGCGGCGCCCGCTGCGGCGGGCGAGGTCCGCGAGGGCAGCGATGACCTCCGGCGCGCGCTTCTGATAGGCCTGCACGACCACGCCCAGCCCCTGCCAGTCGCCCAGCGCCTCTTCATGGGCGAGCCGGTCGATCAGTTTCAGCGACAGCACCAGCCGGTCGGCCTCTTCGGCATCGATCGAGAGGTTCAGGTCGTGCCGCGCCGCGATCATAGCGAGATCGCGCAGGCGCGGATAAAGCTCCGTCCAGACCCGCGCCTCCTGCGTCGCTTCAAAGCGCGGGCACAGCGCCGACAGCTTGACCGAAACACCATGGCCCGCCTCCGGGCCCCTGCCTCGCGCCGCCAATCCGACCCGCTCGATCGCGCGGGCATAGATGTCGGCATAGCCCGCCGCATCGTCCGCCGTGCGCGCGCCCTCGCCCAGCATATCGAACGAACAGAGCAATTCTTCCCGGGCGGCGCGGGCCAGCGCATCCTCGATGGTCCGCCCGAGCACGAATTGCTCGCCCATGATGCGAACCGCCGCCGCGACCGCGCTGCGGATCACCGGCTCGCCCACGCGCATCGTCAGGCGCTTGAAAAAGCTGGGCAGGTCGCGCCGCGCCTCCGCGTCCGCCTCGACCAGCCGACCGGTCAAGATCAGCCCCCAGGTGGCGGCATTGACGTACCAGTTATCGGACTGTCCGGCATGGCTCTGCCAGTCGGCCATGGCGATCTTCTCGGCGATCAGATCGTCGCGCGTCTCGGGATTGGAGGTCCGCAGCAGTGCCTCGGCCAGACACATCAGCGCAACGCCCTCGCGGGTGCTGAGGCCGAATTCGTTGATGAAGCTTTCCGCGACACCGTGGCGGCGGCGCGACGTGCGGATGTCGATGACCAGCGCCTCGGCATCGCGGCCAATCGCGGCGCGGTCCGCCGGTCCAAGCCCATGCCGGTCCAGCAGGCGCGCCAGCACCGTATCCTCGTCCGCGAACTTCCCGTCGTCGAGCGCATTCCAGTCGATGGCGGTCATGACAATGTCCTCATGTCAGTCACTCTGCCAGAATAGCATGCTATCGATCCGGCGGCGTCCATTCCTCGGGGCTTGCATCACGCTGCATCAGGCGCAGGGCCAGGCCAAGGGCCGTCCCGACCGCGATGGCCACGGTAAGATCGGAAACGACGGTCAGGACCAGCGTCAGAAAAAGCAGAAACCTGTCGCCCGCCGGCGCCTTGAGCCGCTCATGCCAGCGATGCGGCTCACTCATGTTCCAGGCGGTGACAAGGAGGAGGCCCGCAAGCGCCGGCAGGGCAAGATAACCTGCGAGAGGCGCCGCCACCAGCATGACGACCAATATGACAAGCGCGTGGATCATCCCTGCAACCGGCGTCCTGCCACCGGCCCGCACATTGGTCGCGGTGCGCGCGATGGCGCCGGTCGCCGGGAGCCCGCCAAAGAGCGACGAGCCGATGTTTGCGGCGCCCTGGGCCAGCAACTCGGCATTTGAGCGATGCGCCCCGCCGATCATGCGATCCGCGACGATCGCGGACAGCAGCGACTCGACGCCGGCAAGAAAGGCGATGACCATGGCGGACGGGAACAGCTCGCCGATCCTCGCCACGCTGATGTGCGGGAGGGAGGGCATGGGAAGGCCGCCATGCAGGGCGCCATAGCGGGAGGCGACGGTATCAACGGGCAAGGACATGATGATGACAGCGACCGAAACGACCGTCACCGCCACGATCAGGCCGGGCAGTCTCGGCGCAAGCCGGCGCAGGATGACGATCAAGGCGGTCGCGGCCACCCCGGTCGCAAGCGCCGCAATGCTGAACGAACCGCGTGCACCCCACAGCGCCTGCACCTTTGGAATGAAGTCCGCCGGAACATGTTCCACCGCAAGACCGAGCAGGTCCTTCAACTGGCTCGTCGCGATGATGATCGCGATGCCGATGGTGAAGCCCTCGATCACCGCTTCCGGAATCAAGGCGATCATCCGGCCGGCACGTAGCAGACCCGCCACCGCCAGGATGATCCCGGCCATCAGCGTCGCCAGCAGCAACCCGTCATAGCCATGCTGCTGGATCACCCCATAGACGACGACGATGAACGCGCCGGTCGGGCCGCCGATCTGGACGCGGCTGCCGCCCAGGGCCGAAATCAGGAAGCCGCCGACAATGGCGGTCACAATCCCGGTCGAAGGCGCTGCGCCCGACGCGATGGCAATCGCGATGCTGAGCGGGAGCGCCACCATCGCAACCGTCAGGCCGGCCAGGGCATCGGCCAGAAACAGGTGGGAGGTGTAGAGCGGAAGGGTGGTGAGGATCTTCGGCTTCATGGCGCAATGCTAGAGTCGCGGTCGTCTGGGCGCAACGGCCTATGGTTGCGCGCACGAAAGGACCTGATGCAGGGGCTGCACCAGGTCCTTTCGCGAGCTTTGCTGGCTTTAGTTGGCCTTGCCCTCAGCCTTGCCCGCAGCCTCGCCCTTGCCGGACGACTGTGCCTTGGCGGCCTTCTTGATCTGGCCCTCGCTCATCGCGGAGACCAGCGCGTTGCCGCTGCCGGAGAAATTGGCGGCGGGCAGCGACGCGGTGCGGTTGTCGACGTCAACGAGCACCGACTGGACCCGGCCATGCGAATCAGCGACGACCCGGCGAACGGTGCCGATCGCCTGTCCCTTGGCGGACAGGATGTCCATGCCCGGCGCCACGGCGACAGCGCCGGCTGCATTGGCCGCCGCACTTTGGGCAAGGGCAAGATGGTCGCCCGACGCGGACAGGGCATTGCTGCCCGACCCCTGTGCGCTGCCGCTCGCGCTGCTGCCGGCCCCGGCTGCGCCGCCGGCGATGCCGCGCGCCGATCCGGCGGTCGAGCCAAGCGTCTGGCGGACCGAGCCGGCCGTGCCGCGGACGGCATCGGTGCCGATCAGCTGCGCGCTGCCATTCGCATTACCGCTCCCCGAGGCACTGCCGGAGGCGCCGCCGTTCAGCGAGCGCGCGGGCGTGTCGAGGGTCTGGCTGACCGCGCCGCCGACCGTGCCGTCGACCGAGCGGTCAACCGCGACCGAGCCGTGATGACGATCGACGCTCTGGGTGCCGCTGCTGCTTGCCGCGCCGGAGAGCGTGCCATTGGTCATGCCGCCGACGCTGCCCATGGTGCCGCCCATGGTGCCGCCGAGGCCGCCGGTCAGGCCGCCGCCAAGCGATCCGCCAAGGCCGCCGCCCAAAAGTTGGGCCGAGGCAGGTGTGGCGATCATTATAAGTGCCGTAGAGGCGATCAAAAGTGCCTTCATGATGAATTCCTTTCCGTCTGCCGAGCGCGATGCGGCGCTCTCATCAAGGCTAACGGACCGGGTTCGCGGATTAATTCATGGGGCGCAGAAATTTTTTCAGCGCTACCGGCAATCGCCGCACAACAGGCCGCGCCCGAAGCTGGCATCGGGGCCCTTCTTGCCGAGATCGCGCGCTTCGGCGTCCAAGGCCCCCCGCAGCGCCGCGCCGCCCTTGCCCCGGTCGATCATCGCGGCGGCCCGGGCGGCGGCCAGGGGCGCGGCGAAGGACGTGCCGCGCACCGGGCGGCTGCGCCCCTGCGCATCGGCCGCCATGATGTCGGCGCCGGGCGCGGCATAGTCGAGATGCAGCGCCCGTCCGGCCTCGATCAGCGCGCGATTGCGGCCATCGACACCGGTGATGGCCATGACGGGCGCGTAGGATGCGGGAAAGGCTGGCGGGGCGGCGGGTCCATCATTGCCCACCGCCGCGACGATCACGGTGCCGCGCGCCGACAGCGCCGTAATGGCGCGCTCCAGCAGGGGATTGCGCGGGCCGACGAGGCTGATCGAGATCACCGAGACCTTCTCCCCCGCCATCCAGTCGAGGGCGCGCGCAATGGCCAGCGCGCTTCCGCCGGCCGGGTCGCGGCCATAGACATCGGCGGCCGCGATATTGGTCACCCCGGCATAGCGCAGCAGCGACGCGGTCGCGGTGCCATGATTGCTGGGCGCGGGACCGCCGGTCGCAAAGCCTCGGGTGCGGGCAACCGGGACGGTATTGGCCACACCGCCGTCGATCAGCCCGACCAAGGTCCGGATCGGCGGCATCATTGCCCCCGCCCGTTTCGCCGCCACGATATCCTGGCTCCCGCTCGGGAAATGCAGCTGATCGGCGACCAGTGTCTTGCCGGGCAGCGCCTTGCGCAGCAGGACAAGCGCATGGCGCAGCGGCACGCCCGCAGGCACGGCCAGTTCCGCCGTGGCTAGCCCCAGATTGCCGAGCTGCTGGACGCCACTGCTCGAAAAGCCCAGTTTTTGCGCAGCCTCCAGCGACATATTATCTGCATCCACCAGCAGCACGACGCCCCGACGTGCGGGCGCGCCCACATCATCGAACTCGACCCTGTCGCCATGTGTCCGGACAAAGCCCGTGAGGCGCGCGAGGCGATCCTGCGCCAGCCGGGTCACCGATCCCACCGCCCTGTCCAGATCGAGACCCGACGCCCGGTCGACGGTCCTGCCCACTGCATCGACGGTCGAACCCAGCGTCTGGCCAACCGACGGCAGCCCGATCTGGCTGGCGGCCGGACCGGCGAGCCCGAGCAGCAGGATGAAGATGACGCGCACTCGCATAAGCCTTATGCCTATCGTGATAAAATATACTTTGCATGGATGAAACGCATGGCCCCGCCCGTTTCATCCCACAGACGAGAGGCACTGGTTCTGAGTTCGAGCTTCGAGGACGGCATTTTAGCCCTGCTGCCACGGCTCCGCCGGTTTGCGGCGAGCCTGTCGCGCAACCTCGATGACGGCGACGACCTGTGCCAGATGACGATCGAGCGCGCGCTCAAGGCCCGTGACCAATGGGCGGAGGGCACGCGGCTCGACAGCTGGGTATATCGGATCATGCGCAATATCTGGATTGACGAAATACGCGCCCGCAGCCGCAGGCAGCAGACCTTTGTCGGGGAGGAGCAGGGGCTTGAGGCCGGCGCGCCGCCCGAGCAGGAAAGCCGCGTCGAACTCAGCATGGTCGACCGCGCAATGGCGCAGCTGGCCGTCGAGCAGCGCGAGGCGATCCTGCTGGTGATGGTCGAGGGCTATGGCTACCGCGAGGCCGCCGAGATCATCGGCTGCCCGATCGGCACATTGACCTCGCGGCTCCTTCGGGGCCGCGATGCCTTGCAACAGCTGTTGGGAGAGACGGCGTGACCATCGATCGAGAACTGCTGGCCGCCTATGCCGATGGCGAACTCGGCCCCGACGAGGTTGCGCGGGTGGAAGCGGCGATCGCCGCCGATCCCGCCCTGGCCGCGGAACTGGACGCGCACCGCCAGTTGCGCGCGACCCTGAGCAGCCACTTCGCGCCCATTCTCGACATGCCGGTTCCGGACCGGTTGAGCGCGGCGCTCAAGACATCCTCCAATGTCGTCGATCTGGGCGAGGTCCGCCGAGCGAGGGAAGCAACGCGGAGCCTATCCAATATTCCCTCGCGCTGGGTCATGGGCGGGGCGATCGCGGCATCGCTTGTGGTCGGTGTCATGCTGGGCGGACAGCTTCCCACCGGCGCGCCGAGCAGCAGCAATGGCGGCCAGCTCATCGCGAGCGGCCCATTGGACAAGGCGTTGACCACGCAACTGGCCTCGGCGGGAGGGCGTGCGCCGGTGCGCGTCCTGCTCTCGTTCAAGGCCGGCGACGGGCGTTTTTGTCGGGCCTTCGAGGCCCCGGCGCTCTCCGGCATCGCCTGCCGCGACGACAAGAACTGGACGATTTTGCGGACGCAGGCAGGCGGAACGCAAAGCCATGCAGACTATCGGCAGGCGGGCTCCGCGGCCGCCGCTCTCATGGCGGAGGCGCAGGCGATGGCGCCCGGCGGCGCGCTCGACGAACAGGCCGAACGCGCGGCCCGAGACGGGGGCTGGGCACCTAAAACCCGCTAGCCGTCCAGGGTGAAGCCCACCTTCATAGTGACCTGGAATTGTTCCACGCGCCCGTCCTTGACATGGCCGGTGGTCTTGAGGATCTCGAACCATCCCAAATGTCGCAAGGATTTGCTGGCCCGGCCGAGCGCCATCTGGACGGCATCCTCTATGCTGGTTCCGGAGGTTCCGACGATTTCGGTAACCTTGTAGACATGCTCTTCCATGAACCGCTCCTCGTTTTGTTCTGAAGCAGAGCAAGTATAGCAGAGAACAGGTCCTCACCCTAGGCTTCCCGCGTCCCGCTCAGGACTTCGCCGGACAGGATTTTTTGCGACCGCGAAAGAATCATTGCCACATGGGTTGCGTCCGGACCCGGAATGATGGAGATTTGCGGGGCATTGGGATCGATCGAGGGACGCGCTGTGCCGCAGCATAACCAAAGCATGACCTGGCTGACCCGCCCGTCCGGCGCGGCAGCGGCGTTCGCCGGATGATCGCCGACCTGCGCCAACGGCTTCAGGAACTTCACGCGCTCACCGCGCAGACCCCGCTCTACAACCCTGTCTTCCAGCTCGGCCTTGAGCTTTCGCGCGGCCTCGAGGCGGCGACGATGACCCTGGGCGATGTCGGCACGCTGGTGAATGCGCTCGAACAGGAGACGCTGCGCGACCGGGCGGCTATGTTGCGCGACAAGCTGGCCCCGATCGCGCAGGAGCAAAATCTTGCCGCCTTCCGGACGCTGGTCGGGTCCGGGGCGAAGAGTTTCGCTGAATTCGCACGGACCTGGTCGCGCCCTATCCTGCACGCGGTTTTCACGGGCCATCCGACCTTCCTGCTGACCGAGACCCAGAGCGATGCGGTCGCGCAGGCCGCCGCATCGCGCGCGCCCGACGCGGCCATGCCTCTATCCATGCCAACCTCCGATGGCCCACGCCCGCCGATCACGCTGGGGGACGAGCATCGGCAGGCGATGGCAGCGATCCGCAGCGCGCAACAGGCGCGCGACCAACTGCTCGGCATCCTGTTCGAAGTCGCCGCCGAAAGCTGGCCGCAGGACTGGCGCGAGCTCAAGCCGATGCCGTACCGCTTCGCGACCTGGATCGGCTATGACATGGACGGGCGGACCGACGTCAGCTGGTCCACCAACATCAGCTTTCGCCTGGCCGAGAAGGCGGAGCGGCTGGCGGCCTATGCGGGCGATGCACGCAATCTCGGCCTTGACGACCTGGCCGACCGGCTCGGCGCCGCCGCCGTCTATAGCCAGGCCATGGCGGAACACTTCGCCGGTGAGCTGACCGATCCCGCCGCCCTCTCCGACGCGGCCAATGCGCTGACCGCACCGCATCCCGACAAGCTGCTGTCGCTCGCACCGATTATCGATCTGCTGGAGGACCGCTCCGTCCGCGCCGAGCCCGATGTGGCGAAAGGAATGCTCACGCTGGCGGCGGCGATGCGCGCCGATGGGCTGGGCATGGGCTGGATTCATTTCCGCATGAACGCGTCCCAGTTGCACAACGCCATCCGCAACCGGATCGACCCGGAGAACACGCTCGATCTGGCCGGCGGCACGGCGATGAGCCTGCTGCGCGACCTGCTCAAGAAAACCAGGCCGCTGCGCTCCAACTTTGCCGCGCTCGCGATCGAGAACACCACCGCGCTGCGCCAGTTCATGACGATGGCGCAGATATTGCGACACATCGACTCGGACTCGCCGATCCGCCTGCTGATCGCTGAGTGCGAGGAGCCCCAGACGGTGATGGCGGCGCTCTATTTCGCGCGCCTGTTCGGCATCGACCACAAGGTCGACGTGTCGCCCCTGTTCGAGACCGAAAGCGCCATGGAGCATGGCGGCCGGTTCCTCGACGCGCTGCTCGCCGAGCCAAGCTACCGCGACTATGTGCGGCAGCGGGGCCGGGTCGCGATCCAGACCGGCTTTTCCGATGCGGGACGTTTTGTCGGGCAGATCCCGGCCGCGCTCGCCATCGAGCGGCTGCAGGGGCGCCTTGCCCGCGCGATGGAGAAGAACGGGCTGGACCGCGTCTCCGCCCTCATCTTCAACACCCATGGCGAGTCGATGGGCCGGGGCGGTTATCCCGGCAGCATGGCCGACCGGCTGACCTGGCCGATGAGCCACTGGTCGCGCGACCAGTTTGCCCGCCGCGCGGTGCCGACCGAACTGGAAGCGAGCTTTCAGGGCGGCGACGGCTTTCTCTATTTCAAGTCGCCCGAGATCGCGCTCGCCACCCTGACCCGCATCACGGAGGCGCATTTTGCAATAGGCCCGCAGGCGCAGGATCCGTTTTACGAGCGCACGGACATCAGCCTCGATTTCTATCGCAGCATCCGCACCGCACAGCGGGCGTTTCTGGAGTGGCGGGCCTATACGCGCGCCATCACCGCCTTTGGCCTCAGCCTCCTCAACCAGACCGGCTCGCGCAAGTCGCGCCGCCAGTCCGACCTCGCCGCCGAGCGCGAAATGGGCCTGCGCCAGATGCGCGCCATCCCGCACAATGCCATCCTCCAGCAGCTGGGGTACCCCGTGAACGTCATCGCCGGGGTCGGCACGGCTGCGGGCGAGGATGCCGAACTTGTCGCCGGCGTCCTGGCGGAATCGGTGCGCGGCCGGCAGATAACCGGCCTGTTGCGCGCGGCCGACCGCGTCGCCAGCATCAAGACGGTGGCGGCTTATGGCGAGCTGTTCAATTCCGCCTATTGGGCCAGCCGCCCCTATCGCGGCACCGAGACGCATCTGGAAGCGCCCTGCCTCGCGCTCGCCGAACGGCTGGAGTCCGACGACCGCGCCAGTGAATACCGGCGGCTTGCGTCGCGCCTGCGCGTCGACGGGATGAAGCTGCACAGCCTGCTCGCGCGCCTGCCCGCCAGTGATGCGAACGGCGGTCGGGAGGCGACGCGCCGGTCGCTCGGCGTGCTCCACGCGCTGCGCCTCGCCCTCATGCAGCACATGTTCCTGCTGGCCGTGCAGGTGCCCGCCTTTTCCCGGTCCAACGACATCAGCCGCGACGATGTGCTCAACATGATCTTCGCGCTGCGCATCGAGGAAGCGGTGGCCCAGCTGCGCCGCGCCTATCCGGTGTCCGCGCCGGAATTGAGCGACTTCGCGGTCGACGAGCCATCCGATTATCCCGACCGGCACGGCCAGCCCTATTCCGACATACGCGCCCGCTATATCGACCCGATCGAGCAGAGCTATGAACTGGTCCGCCAGATCAGCGGGGCGATCGCCAATATCTTCGGCGCGCTGGGGTGAACGAGGCCGATTTAGGGCTTTCCCTGCGCGGCGATCCGTGCATGATATTGCAGTGCGGTAAGGGGCAAGCCCATGATGCATTTTGGGGCATTTTGGGTTGCCCGCAGATAAGGTAGAGCAGATGCAGAGCAGCTCGGTCGCCCTTCCCCTCCCCATTCCGCGTGAGAATGATCCCGAGACGCTGGCAGCGGAAATCGTCGAGCGGCTGACCTATCGCATCGGCAAGAACGCCAAGGCGGCCAAGCCCCATGACTGGCTCGCAGCCACCATATTGGCGATCCGCGACCGGGTCATCGAACGCTGGATCGCGTCAACCAGCGACACCTATGAGGAAGGCGGCAAGCGCGTCTATTATATGAGCCTTGAGTTCCTGATCGGCCGCCTCATGCGCGACGCCGTATCGAATCTGGGCTTGCTGGAGGAAGTGCGCGCGGCGCTGGCCCGGCTCGGCGTCGACCTCGACCTGGTGGCCGAGCTGGAGCCGGACGCGGCGCTCGGCAATGGCGGTCTCGGCCGCCTCGCCGCCTGCTTCATGGAGAGCATGGCGACGGTCGACGTGCCCGCCTATGGCTATGGCATCCGCTATGTGAACGGCATGTTCCGCCAGGAAATCCAGGACGGATGGCAGGTCGAGCTGCCCGAGACATGGCTCGCGCACGGCAATCCGTGGGAATTCGAGCGGCGCGAGGCGAGCTACGAGGTCGGCTTTGGCGGCCTCGTCGACCCGGCCGCCGCTGACGGCAGCGGCGGCGACCGGCGCATCTGGAAACCCCATGACCGGGTGCTCGCCACCCCCTATGACACACCCGTGGTCGGATGGCGCGGCGAGCGCGTCAACACGCTCCGGCTATGGGCCGCCCAGCCGATCGATCCGATCCTGCTCGACGCCTTCAACGCCGGCGACCATATCGGGGCTCTCCGCGAGAGCAACAAGGCCGAGAGCCTGACGCGCGTCCTCTATCCCGCCGACTCGAATGCGGCGGGACAGGAACTGCGGCTGCGGCAGGAATATTTCTTCTCGTCGGCGTCGCTGCAGGACATCGTGCGCCGCCACATCCAGTATTTCGGCGATATCCGCACCCTGCCGGACAAGGCGGCGATCCAGCTCAACGATACCCATCCGGCCGTGTCCGTCGCGGAACTGATGCGCCTCCTCATGGACGTCCACGGCCTCGGCTTCGACGAGGCGTGGGACATTACCCGCCGCACCTTCAGCTACACCAACCACACCCTGCTGCCCGAGGCGCTGGAAAGCTGGCCGCTGCCGCTGTTCGAGCGGTTGCTGCCCCGGCACATGCAGCTTGTCTTCGCCATCAACGCCAAGCTGCTGATCGAGGCGCGGCGGGCACGCGGTTTCGACGACCGGGCGATCGGCGCCATCTCGCTGATCGACGAGGGCGGCGACCGCCGGGTCCGTATGGCCAACCTCGCCTTTGTCGGCTCGCACAGCGTCAACGGCGTGGCCGCGCTCCACACCGAGCTGATGAAGGAAACGGTGTTCGCGGACCTGCACCGCATGTTTCCCGACCGGATCAACAACAAGACCAACGGCATCACGCCGCGCCGCTGGCTGATGCAGTGCAATCCCGGCCTGACATCGCTCATCCGCGAGGCGATCGGCGATGCCTTCCTCGATGACACCGAGGCGCTTTCCGAACTGGCGCCGCTGGCGGACGACGCGGAATTCCGGTCACGATTCCGCGAGGTCAAACGCGCCAACAAGGTCAGGCTTTCGAACGTGCTGCTCGACCATATGGGCCTGCGCATCGATCCCGAGGCGCTGTTCGACGTGCAGATCAAGCGCATCCACGAATATAAGCGCCAGCTGCTCAACATCGTCGAGACCGTGGCGCTCTACGACCAGATCCGCTCGCACCCGGAGCGGGACTGGCAGCCCCGCGTCAAGCTGTTCGGCGGCAAGGCGGCGTCGAGCTATCACAACGCCAAGCTGATCATCAAACTGGCCAATGACGTGGCCCGCGTCGTCAACCATGACCCCGCGGTGCAGGGCCTGCTGAAGGTCGCGTTCATCCCCAACTATAATGTCTCGCTGGCCGAAATGATCATCCCGGCCGCCGACCTGTCCGAGCAGATTTCGACGGCCGGCATGGAGGCATCCGGCACCGGCAACATGAAGTTCGCCCTCAACGGTGCGCTGACCATCGGCACTCTCGACGGCGCGAATATCGAGATCATGGAGCATGTCGGCCGCGAGAACATCATTATCTTCGGCCTCACCGCGCAGGAAGTGGCCGAGCGGCGCGCATCCGATTATGTCCCGCGCCAGGTGATCGAGCAGTCGCGCGAGCTGTCGCAGGCGCTGTCGGCCATTTCCTCAGGGGTGTTTTCCCCGGACGATCCGGACCGTTATGCCGGGCTGATCGGCAGCATCTACGACCATGACTGGTTCATGATCGCGGCGGACTTCGACAGCTATCACTCCGCGCAGCGCCAGCTCGATGGCCTGTGGGGCGATCGCGGCCATTGGGATGCGATGGCGGTGCGCAACACCGCCCGGGTCGGCTGGTTCTCGTCGGACCGGACCATCCGTCAATATGCCCGCGAGATCTGGAAGGTCCTGCCATAGCCCTGTCCGCTCGCGAAGCCGAGACCCTTGTCGCCGGAACCCATGCTGATCCCTTTGCCGTGCTGGGTGTGCATCGCACGAAAGACGGCCTCGTTGCGCGCTGCCTCATCCCCCATGCCGACCGGGTGACCGCCTTTCCGCGCGGCGGGAAGGCAACCGGCGTGCCGCTCACGCGCATGCATGACGGGGGCCTGTTCGAGGGGCGGCTGACCCTGCGCAAGGCCCGCCCGCTGCGCTATCTGGCCGAGAATGCCGGCGGCCAATGGTGGGTCGAGGATCCCTATGGCTATGGCCCGGTGCTGGGGCCGATGGACGATTATTATATGGCGGAGGGATCGCACCTGCGGCTGTTCGACAAGATGGGCGCTCACCTCATCCACCATGAGGGCGCGGACGGCGTGCATTTCGCGGCGTGGGCGCCGAGTGCAAGCCGGGTGTCGGTGGTCGGCGATTTCAACGAATGGGATGGCCGGCTCCACGTCATGCGCCTTCGCCGCGACACCGGCATCTGGGAAATATTCGTGCCCGGCATTGGCGCTGGCCATGCCTATAAATATGAAATCCTCGATGCATCCGGGCTGAAGCTGCCGCTGAAGGCCGACCCTTTCGCCTTCCGCGCCGAGCTGCGTCCGGCCACCGCCTCGGTCACGGCAGAGGCCCCCGCGCATGATTGGGGTGACGCCACGCACCGCGACTTCTGGGCAAGGGCCGACCCGCGCCGCCAGCCCATTTCGATCTACGAGGTCCATGCCGGATCATGGCGGCGGCATGCGGATGGCGGCTTTCTGTCGTGGGACGAACTGGCGGAGCAGCTCATTCCCTATGTGGTTGACATGGGCTTCAGCCATATCGAGTTCCTGCCGATCACCGAGCATCCCTATGACCCGAGCTGGGGCTATCAGACCACCGGCCTCTATGCGCCCACCGCCCGCTTCGGCGAGCCGGAGGGCTTTGCCCGTTTCGTGGACGGCGCGCACCGGGCCGGGATCGGCGTACTGCTCGACTGGGTGCCCGCGCATTTCCCGACCGACGCGCACGGCCTTGCCCGCTTCGACGGCACCGCGCTCTATGAGCATGCTGACCCGCGCAAGGGTTTCCACCCCGACTGGCAAACCGCGATCTTCAACTTCGGACGGCTGGAGGTCGCCTCCTATCTGGTCAACAACGCGCTGTTCTGGACCGACAAATATCATCTCGACGGGCTGCGCGTGGATGCGGTCGCCTCGATGCTGTACCTCGATTATTCCCGCAAGGCCGGCGAATGGATCCCCAACGCGGCGGGCGGCCGGGAGAATTGGGAGGCCGTCGCCTTCCTCCAGCGCATGAACCGCGAGGTTTACGGCGCGGCGGCCGAAACCGGCGGCGGCGTCATGACGATCGCGGAGGAATCCACCTCCTGGCCCGGCGTGTCGCAGCCGGTGCATGAAGGGGGGCTCGGCTTCGGGTTCAAGTGGAACATGGGATTCATGCACGACACGCTGCTCTACATGGCGCGCGAGCCGGTGCATCGTCGCCACCATCATGACGACCTGACCTTCGGGCTACTCTATGCCTTCAGCGAGAATTTCGTCCTGCCGCTCAGCCATGACGAGGTGGTCCATGGCAAGGGATCGCTCCTGTCCAAGATGGCTGGCGACGACTGGCAGAAGTTCGCCACCCTGCGCGCCTATCTTGCCCTGATGTGGGGCTATCCCGGCAAGAAACTCCTGTTCATGGGCCAGGAGTTCGCCCAGCGCGGCGAATGGAGCGAGGCCCGCGCGCTCGACTGGCACGAGACGGCCTTCCCGTCCCATGCCGGGGTGCAACGCCTCGTGCGCGACCTCAACCATGCCTATCGCACCCGCCCGGCCTTGCATGCGCGCGATTGCGAGGGGGAGGGGTTCCAATGGCTGGTGGCGGACGATGCCGCCAACTCGGTCTTCGCCTGGGTCCGCCGTGCGCCCTGCGCGCCCGATATCGTCGTCGTCGCGCATTTCACGCCGGTACTGCGCGAGGGCTATCGTATCCGCTTGCCAGCGGGCGGGCATTGGCGTGAAATACTGAACAGTGACGCGGCCGATTATGGCGGCAGCGGTAAAGGAAATGGAGGATTGGTGACGGCTGACGAAAATGGCTGGGCCTCGCTCACCGTGCCGCCACTCGCCACCCTGTTTCTTGAGCCGGTGGCATGACGGCGGACAGGAGAGGCGCAATGACCGAAACCAACCCTCGCCGTTCATCGCCGATCGCCCGTGACACCATGGCTTATGTGCTCGCCGGGGGGCGGGGCAGCCGGCTCAACGAACTGACCGACCGGCGCGCCAAGCCGGCCGTCTATTTCGGCGGCAAGGCACGGATCATCGATTTCGCCCTGTCCAACGCGATCAACTCCGGCATCCGCCGCATCGGCGTCGCCACCCAGTACAAGGCGCATTCCCTGATCCGGCACCTGCAGCGCGGCTGGAACTTCCTGCGGCCCGAGCGCAATGAAAGCTTCGATATCCTGCCCGCCAGCCAGCGCGTGTCGGAAAGCCAGTGGTATGAGGGCACCGCCGACGCCGTCTTCCAGAATATCGACATCATCGAGGGCTATGACCCCGAATATATGATCATCCTGGCGGGCGATCATATCTACAAGATGGACTATGAGCTGATGCTGCGCCAGCATGTCGACCAGGATGCGGACGTGACGGTCGGCTGCCTGGAGGTCCCGCGCGCAGAGGCATCGGGCTTTGGCGTCATGCATATCGACAAGCAGGACCGCATCGTCGCCTTCGTGGAAAAGCCCGCCGACCCGCCCGCCATGCCCGGCAAGCCCGATATGGCGATGGCGTCGATGGGCATCTACGTCTTCAAGACGCGCTTCCTGATCGACCTGTTGCGGCGTGATGCCGTCGATCCCTCCTCCAGCCATGATTTCGGCAAGGATCTGATCCCCTATGTCGTCATGAACGGCAAGGCGGTCGCGCACCGCTTCTCCCTCTCCTGCATCCGCGCGCCGGCGGAGCCCGAGGCCTATTGGCGCGATGTCGGCACGCTCGACGCCTATTGGGAGGCGAATATCGACCTTACCGATGTGCTGCCGCACCTCGATATCTACGACCGGGCATGGCCGCTCTGGAGCTATGCCGAGGTCACGGCGCCCGCCAAATTCGTGCATGACGACGTGAATCGGCGCGGCGCGGCGGTGTCCTCGCTGGTCTCGGGAGGATGCATCATCTCGGGATCGTCGCTGCACCGTGCGTTGATCTTCACCGGGGTGCATGCGCACAGCTACTCCTCGGTCACCGAGTCCGTAGTGCTGCCCTATTGTTCGATCGGGCGCGGCGCGCGCCTCCACCGGGTCGTTCTCGACGCCAATGTCCGCATTCCGCCGGGGCTGATCGTGGGCGAACATCCCGAGCATGACGCCGAGCGTTTCCGCCGCTCCGAAAAAGGGATTTGCCTCATCACCCAGACGATGATCGACCGGCTGGGGGACATCGGTTGAAGATACTCGCGGCGGCGTCGGAAATGCATCCGCTGGTCAAGACCGGCGGGCTCGCCGATGTCGTCGGCGCGCTTCCAGCCGCGCTGGCCCATCATGGCTGCGCCGTGACGACCCTGATCCCGGGCTATCCCGCTGTCATGAAGCGCATCGGCAAGGCGCGCGCGGCCAAGCGCTATCCCGGACTATTTGGGGCCGATGCGCGCCTGGTCCGTGCAACCCATGAGGGGCGCGACCTGCTCGTGCTGGACGCGCCGGCCCTGTTCGACCGCGACGGCGGCGCCTATCTGGATGCGCAGGGCCATGACTGGCCGGACAACTGGCGGCGGTTCGCCGCGCTGGCGGCGGTCGGCGCCGATCTCGCGCGCGGCGGCCTCAAGGGGTTTCGGCCCGACATCCTCCACGCCCATGACTGGCAGGCGGCGCTGGCGCTGGCCTATCTGCACCACGGCCCGGCGCATCCGGTGCCGGGGGTGGTCACCATTCACAATCTGGCATTCCAGGGGCGCTTCGACCGCAGCATGTTCGCGGCGCTGGGCCTGCCCGCGCAGGCCTATGCGCTGGACGGCGTCGAATATTATGGCGGCGTCGGCTATCTCAAGGCGGGCCTGCAATATGCCGATGCGATCACGACGGTCAGCCCGAGCTATGCCCGTGAGATCACCACGGCCGAATCGGGCATGGGCCTCGACGGTCTGCTCTCCCTTCGGGCTGATGCGCTGCACGGCATCGTCAACGGCATCGATACCGAGGAATGGAACCCGGCCACCGACCCGCTGATCCCGGCGCGCTATTCGGCCCGGACCCTTGCCGCCCGGCAGGTGAACCGGGCGCAGATCGAACAGCGCTTCGGGCTCGATGGCGACGACGACATGCTGCTGTGCGTCGTCAGCCGTCTGACCTGGCAGAAGGGCATGGATGTGCTCGCGGGCCAGATCGACGCGCTGGTCGCCATGGGCGTGAAGCTGGCCGTGCTGGGTTCGGGCGATGCGGCGATCGAAGGCGCGTTCCTCGCCGCCGCCTCGCGCCATCGCGGACGCATGGGGGTGGTGCTCGGCTATGACGAGGCCGCCGCGCATCTGCTGCAATCGGGAGCCGATGCGATCCTCATCCCGTCACGGACCGAACCCTGCGGCCTCACCCAGCTCTATGGGCTTCGCTATGGCTGCGTGCCGATCGTGAGCCGCACCGGCGGCCTTGCCGACACGGTGATCGACGCCAATGAAGCGGCGCTGGGGCAAAAGGTCGCGACCGGCATGCAGTTCGCGCCCTTGACCCCCGCCGCCTTGACCGATGCCGTCGCGCGAGCCGCCGCCCTGCATCGCGACCGGCCGACATGGGCGGCCATCCAGCGCGCGGGCATGAAGGGCGATTTCTCCTGGGACCGGAGCGCGGCCCGCTATGCGGCCCTCTTCCGCCGCCTGATCGCGGCCCGTGCCGCATCGATCGAGGGCACGGCCGCTGCTGCCTGACGCCGACATCCCGCTCGGCGCCCATGCCGAAAAGGGCGGCGTGTCCTTTGCCGTCTGGGCGCCGGATGTCGCGCAACTCGACCTCATATTGTTCGACGGCCCCGACGAACGCGCGCTCCGGTTCGCGGCCGAGCCCGGCGGACTGCACCGGCTGTTCGTACCCGGCCTTGGCGCGGGCGCGCAATACAGCCTCCGGTCGGGCATGGCGACGCTGGTCGACCCCTATGCCACCGCCATCGACCGTCCCTATGGCGAGGCTGTTCCGCGCGCCATCGTCCCCGCGCCCATGCCCCCCCTCGCCCGTCGCGCGCCCCGCTTTCAGCCCGGCGGCACGATCTACGAACTGGCGGTGCGATCCTTCACGATGCTGCATCCCGACGTGCCCGAGGTCCAGCGGGGCAAGCTCTCCGCGCTCGCCCATCCGGCCGTCATCGCGCATCTCAAGCACCTTCATATCGACGCGGTCGAGCTCATGCCCATCGTCGCCTGGATCGACGAGCGACATCTGAAGCCGCTCGGGCTGACCAACGCCTGGGGCTATAATCCCGTCACCTTCATGCCCGTCGACCCGCGCCTCGGCACGCTGGAGGATCTGCGGACAAGTGTCGCCGCGCTCCATGAGGCGGGCATCGACGTGTTCCTCGACCTGGTGTTCAACCACACCGGCGAGAGCGACGTCTACGGCCAAACGCTGAGTTTCCGGGGTCTCGCCAACCGCGCCTATTATCGCCACGCGCCCGACGGCACGCTGGTCAACGATACCGGATGCGGCAACACCGTCGCCTGCGATCATCCGATGATGCAGCGCATGATCATCGACACGCTGCGCCATTTCGTGCTGGCCGCCGGGATCGACGGATTTCGTTTCGATCTCGCAACGATTATGGGGCGAACCAGCATAGGCTTCGATGCCGAGGCCGCGCTGCTCCGCAAGATCACCGCCGACCCCCTGCTCGCCGATCGCATCCTGATCGCCGAGCCTTGGGATATCGGCCCCGGCGGCTATCAGCTCGGCCGCTTTGCCGCGCCCTGGCTGGAATGGAACGACCGCTACCGCGACGATGTGCGGCGTTTCTGGCGCGGCGATGCCGGCACCATCGGTGCGTTCGCGACCCGACTTGCGGGATCCTCCGACATCTTCACGCGCGGCGAGATCAGTCGCACCGTCAATTTTCTCGCCGCCCATGATGGCTTCACGCTGGCGGACCTCGTCGCCCATGAAACCCGCCATAATGAGGCCAATGGCGAACAGAATCGCGACGGCCATGGCGAGAATTTCTCATGGAACAACCGTATAGAAGGTATAGCTGAAGATCCCGCCATCATCGCCGCGCGGCGGCGGGACATCATGGCGCTCCTCTCCACCCTGTTCGTCTCACGCGGCACGATCATGCTGTGCGCGGGCGACGAATTCGGCCGCACCCAGAAGGGCAACAACAATGCCTATTGCCAGGACAATGCACTGACCTGGCTCGACTGGCACGGCCGCGACCGGACCGTGGAGGCGCATGTCGCGCACCTCGCCCGGCTCCGCGCCGACTATCCCGCGCTCAGCGATCCGGCCTTTCTGGGCCATGAGGACGTCGACTGGCTGGCCCCCGCCGGGCATCGCTTTACGGAGCGCGACTGGCACGATCCCGCCTGCGCCGCGCTGCAGATGCGCATCGGCCCCGTGCTGGTCCTGTTCAATCGCACGCCCGAACGGGTGACCTTCATCCTGCCGCCCGGCGACTGGGACCGGGACAGAGCCATGGTCGCGCCGCGATCCGTCGTCATCCTCACCGAGCAGGAGCCCGAGCCATGACCGATGCCGACTGGTGGAAGGGCGCCGTCATCTATCAGGTCTATCCGCGATCCTTTCAGGACAGCGACGGCGACGGCATCGGCGACCTCAAGGGCATCACGCACAGGCTGTCCCATATCGCCTCGCTCGGCGTCGACGCGGTGTGGATCTCGCCCTTCTTCCGCTCGCCCATGGCCGACATGGGCTATGATGTTTCCGACTATTGCGACGTTGACCCGATGTTCGGGACGTTGGCGGATTTCGACCGGCTGATCGCTACCGCCCATGATCTGGGGCTCAAGATCATCATCGATCAAGTCCTGTCCCATACATCGGACCAGCACGCCTGGTTCGTCGAGAGCCGCCCCAGCCGCGACAACGCCAAGGCCGACTGGTATGTCTGGGCCGACCCCAAGCCGGACGGCACCCCGCCCAATAACTGGCTCTCCGTCTTTGGCGGGCCGGCATGGGAGTGGGACGGGGTGCGCATGCAATATTATATGCACAGCTTCCTCGCCTCCCAGCCCGACCTCAACCTGCATGCCGGCCAAGTACAGGACGCACTGCTGGACGCGATCCGCTTCTGGCTCGATCGCGGCGTCGATGGGTTCCGCCTCGATGCCTGCAACCATTATTTCCACGACGCCAGGCTGCGCGACAATCCGCCGGCCAAGGCGCTGGGCGACAAGGGCAGCGTCCAGGCCAGCAACCCCTATGGCTTTCAGGACCATCTCTACGACAAGACCCAGCCGGAAAACCTGTTGTTCCTCGCACGGCTGCGCGCCTTGCTGGCCGAATATCCGGGCGCCGTGGCACTCGGCGAGGTGGGCGACGAGGAGCGCTCGGCCAAGACCGTCAAGGCCTATACGCGGGGCGATGACCGGCTGCATTGCAGCTATACCTTCGACCTGTTCGGCCCGCAGTTCGATCCCGCGCATTTCCGCAAGGTCTTCAAGACGTTCGGCAAGGCCGCCAAGCGGGGCGTGGTCTGCTGGTCCTTCTCCAATCATGACGTCATGCGCTATGTCAGCCGCTGGGCGCAGCCGGGCGACGATCCGGCCGCGATCGCGCGCCTCGCGATCAACCTGCTCGTGTCGCTCAAGGGTCCCATCTGCCTGTATCAGGGTGAGGAGCTGGGCCTGCCGGAGGCTGATCTCGCCTTCGAGGATCTGCGCGATCCCTATGGCATCCGTTTCTGGCCGGCGTTCAAGGGCCGCGATGGATGCCGAACCCCCATGCCCTGGGAAGCGGATGCGCCCAATGCGGGTTTCTCCACCGGCAAGCCCTGGCTACCGGTGCCCGACGCGCACCGCCCGCTCGCGGTGACGCAGCAAGAGGGCGATCCGGCCAGTGTGCTCGGCAGCTATCGCACGGCGATCGCCCTGCGCACCGCGCATCCCGCGCTTGCCACCGGCAGCCTTCGCTTCCTGCCGGCGCCCGAGACCCTGTTGATATTCGTGCGGGAACTGGAGGGCCAGCGCGTGACCTGCCTGTTCAACTTTGCGCGCCATGCCGTGGAATGGCCGGGGGATGCCGGGCCAGTCCTACTGCCACCCCTCGGCTTTGCGCATATTTCCGGCGCAGGCTCCTGAATTCAGGCGGTAGGCTGCTCGAACCGCTCGACCACCCAATCCTCCGCCTGCGCGCCGCCGATCCACTCCTGCATGAAGGGATGGTTGATGATCGCCATCATATAGGGCTGGGCGAAGCGGGCGATCGGCAGGCTGTAGGTGATGAACCGGGTGACGACCGGCGCGAACACGATGTCCGCCGCCCCGAATGCCCCGAACAGAAAGTCGCCCGACCCGCCATAGCGCGCCCGCGCCTGCGCCCAGAGTTCCATGATCCGCTCGATATCCGCCTTGACCGCCTCGCTCGGCTCGCTGGGGGGATAGATCTGGCGGATGTTCATGCTGTGCTCGCGCCGGAGCGCGGCGAAGCCCGAATGCATTTCCGCCGCCATCGACCGCGCCATCGCCCGCGCGCCCTTGTCCTCGGGCCAGAACTTGTCGCCGCCCGACGCCTCGTTGAGATATTCGATGATGGCGAGACTGTCCCACACCACGATGTCGCCATCCCACAGGATCGGCACCTTGCCCGAGGATGGCGCGAATTCGTCCCCCTCCCGGCGCTTGTCCCAGTCCGCGTCATAAAGCGGCACGACCAGTTCCTCGAACGGCAGGCCGGACTGCTTCATCGCCAGCCAGCCGCGCAGCGACCAGCTCGAATAGGCCTTGTTGCCGATGATCAGCTTCATCATGGGATTCAAACGCTCCGACTCACGTGCGCACCGCCTCTAGCACGGCTGCGCGCAGTTCGGGGAGGCCCATGCCCTTTTCCGCCGATGTCACGATGATATCGGGATGGGCGGCGGGACGCTTGCGCGCCTCGGCGGCGGTGGATTCCAGCACATCGGCCAGCTCGGTCGCCTTGATCTTGTCGGCCTTGGTGAGGACGACGCGGTAACTGACGGCGGCGGCATCCAGCATCTCCATCACCTCGCGGTCGACATCCTTGACCCCGTGCCGCGCATCGATCAGCAGCAGCGTGCGCTTGAGCACCGGGCGGCCACGCAGATAATCGTTCACCAGGAAGCGCCATTGCCGCACCATGTCCTTGGGCGCGCGCGCATAGCCATAGCCCGGCATGTCGACGAGCCGGAATAAGAGCGGCTCGCCGACATCGAAGAAGTTCAGTTCCTGGGTGCGGCCCGGCGTATTGGATGTGCGCGCCAGGCTGCTGCGGCTCGTCAGCGCGTTCAGGAGCGACGACTTGCCGACATTGGACCGCCCGGCGAAGGCGACTTCCTCCACCACCGGATCGGGCAGGAACTTGAGCGCGGGTGCGGATTTCAGAAAGGCGATCGGCCCCGCGAAAATCTTGCGCGCAGTCTCCAGCCGGTCGCCATCTTCCATAACCACTATCCGTTCGCTTCGAGCGAAGTCGAGAAGCATGGGTGCGACCGTGTCTCGACTTCGCTCGACACGAACGGTGAAGGTGTGTCCACGCCCATCAACTCGCCGGCTTTTCCTTGAGAGCCGGATGCCGGCTGTAGAGCCATTGCTGCTGCGCGACGGTGAGCAGGTTCGAGGTGATCCAGTAGATCAGCAGCCCGGCCGCGAACGGCGCCATCACGAACATCATCATCCACGGCACGATCGCGAACACCTGCTTCTGGGTCTCGTCCATCGGCGCGGGATTGAGGCGGAACTGAAGGAACATGGTGATGCCGAGCAGGATGGCGAGCACGCCGATGCCCAGGAAAGCGGGCGGCGTGAACGGCAATATCCCGAACAGATTGAGGACATGCAACGGGTCGGGCGCGGACAGATCCTTGATCCATAGCACAAACGGCTGATGCCGCATCTCGATCGTCAGCATCAGCACCTTGTAGAGCGCGAAGAACACCGGGATCTGGAGGAAGATGGGCAGGCAGCCGGCCAGCGGATTGACCTTCTCCCGCTTGTACAGCTCCATCATCTCCTGCTGGAGCTTCGGCTTGTCGTCCTTATGCTTCTCCTGCAGCGCCTTCATCTTGGGCTGCACGGACCGCATCGCGGCCATCGAGGCGAACTGGCGCTGCGCGACCGGGAACATGATGCCGCGCACGATGAAGGTCAGGCAGATGATCGCCAGGCCGAAATTGCCGATATGCCGGAACAGCCAGTCGAGCAGGTAGAAGATCGGCTTTTCGAACCAGTAGAACCAGCCCCAGTCGATCGCGCGGTCGAACTTGGCGATGCCGGCATCCTGGTAGCGGTCGAGAAGCTTCGTTTCCTTGGCGCCCACAAACAGCCGCGTCGTGACCGAAGCCGACTTGCCGGCCGCCAGCGACGCCGGGTCGAGCGAGACATCGGCCTGATACAGGTCGGTGCCGCCCTTGCGGAACTCTCCCTTGAACGACGCCTTCTGGTCGGGGATCAGGGTCGCAAGCCAGTGATGGTCGGTAAAGCCGATCCAGCCGCCATTGCTGGCAAAGCTCTGCGTGCCGGATTTGTCGAGATCCTTGAAATCGACATCATAATTGGCCGCGCCGTTGAAGACGCCGATCGGCCCGGTGTGATTGGTCCAGGTGCTCGGGTCCGGCGAGTGGCCGCGGCGGCTGATATAGGCATAGGGACGCACCAGCACCCCGGAATTGCTGATGTTCTCGACCGTCTGCTGGGCGGTGATCATATAATCGCTGTCGACGCTGAACTTGATGCTGAAGCGCTGTCCCACGCCATTTTCCCAGCGCAGCGTCACCGGCGTCGTCGGCGTCAGCTTCGTGCCGTCCGCCGTCCAGACCGTGTTGCCGTCAGGCGCGCGCAGGCCCTCGCCGCTCCAGCCGAGGCCGGCGAAATAGGCGTCGCTGGTGCCACCGGGCGAAAACAGGCGGACGGGCGGCGAATTCCTGGCGATGGTTTGCTTGTAGGTCGGCAGGACCACGTCATCGATGCGCGCGCCGCGCAGGCTGATCGTGCCCTGGAGCTTGGGCGTCTCGATGGCGACGCGGGGGCTTTCGCGCAGCACCTGTCCCCGGTCACGGGAAACGGCCGCCGAATCGGGTGCGGGCGTAGCCGAGGGCGGCGCCACCGGGATCGTCTTGCCCCCCTCGATCTTGGTGACAGGCGGATTCGCCGGCGGGAAGATGTACTTGCCGACCAACGGCCATCCGAACAGGATGGCGACCGTCAAAAGGACCGCCAGCAGGATATTGCGCTTGTCTTCCGCGTGCATGGGCTTGTGTGATTCCGCTATGAGTATCGGTGGGTATCGACCGCTTCAGGGCACCGGGTCGTAGCCCGATCCACCCCATGGGTTGCAGCGCAATAGACGTTTCAGAGCCAGCCAGCCACCCCTCATCGCGCCATGGCGCTGAACGGCCTCGATCGCATATTCCGAGCAGCTCGGCGCATAGCGGCAAGTCGGCGGCAGGATGCGGCTTGGCCCCCATTGCCAGAGGCGGGCGATGACGATGAGGAGACGGGCGATCATGGCTTGCGCGCCTTGCGCGCCGCCCGCTCAAGTGCCGCGCCGAGGTCCGCCCGGAGTGCCGCGAAATCGCGCTCCACCCCTTCCTTGCGGCCGATCAGCACATGGTCGGTGCCGGGCAATCCCTGCTCCGGCAGGAGTTCGCGCGCGAGCATGCGAAAACGGCGCTTCATCCGGTTACGGACGACCGCGCCGCCGACTTTCTTGGAAACGGTAATGCCCAGACGCAGCGCCGAATCATCGTCGCGGCGGTCGCGCAGCAGCAGGATGAAGCCCGGCGTCGTCTGGCGCTGGCCGCGATTGGCCGCGAGGTAGTCCGCGCGGCGAGTCAGCTTTGTGACCACGCCGCCGCGAATCGGCCTTGCTGTCAGGCGCTCAGGCTCTTGCGGCCCCGGGCGCGGCGGGCGCGCAGGATGTTGCGGCCGCCCGGCGTCGCCTGACGCGCGCGATAGCCGTGCCGGCGCTTGCGAACCAGATTGCTCGGCTGAAAAGTGCGCTTCATCGGTCATTCCTCAAAACAAATCAGAATCTGAAAAGGGCGACAAAAAATGGCCGCACGAGGGGCGGCCGCTTGTCTGGTTGGCGCGAATAGGGAAAACTGGGCCGAATGTCAATCGGGGGGCACCATCAACAGCCAGGCGCGGGGCCAGCGCGCGATGCGGGCCTCGTGCGCGCGGTCGGGCAATGGCCGCTCGCGGCGGCCATCGTCAACGGTGTCGTGGGCGGCGGCATTTTCTCGCTGCCGGCCGCAATGAGCGCGGCGGCGGGCAGCTATGCGCCCTTTGCCTTCCTGCTGTGCGCGCTCGCCATGGGCGCGGTGGTGCTGTGCTTCGCCGAGGCAAGCGCGCGCGTGGCGTCGAGCGGCGGCGCCTATGCCTGCGCCGAAGCCGCCTTCGGCCCGCTTGCCGGGTTCCTGACCGGCCTCATGCTCTGGGTCAGCGCGGTGCTGGCCTGCGGCGGCATTGCCGACGCGATGGCGAGCGGCCTTGTCGCCTGGCTGCCCGGAGGAGGCGAACCACTGCGCGCCTTGCTGATCGTCGCGGTGATCGGCGGCCTTGCGGGCGTCAACATATGGGGCGTCGCCCCGGCGGCACGCACGGTCGGTGTGCTGACGGCCATCAAGCTGGTACCGCTGCTGGTGCTGATCGTGGTGGGCGGCGGCTGGCTGCTGAGTTCCGGCACCTATGCGCCTGTCGCGGATACACCCCCGGCGCGATTTGGCGATGCGATGATTCTCGCCCTCTTCGCCTTTTCGGGCATGGAAACGCCGTTGGGGGCATCCGGCGAGGTTGCCCGGCCGGAGCGGACCATTCCCCGCGCGCTGTTCATCGCAATGGGCGGCGTGAGCCTGCTCTATATCGCGATCCAGCTGGTGACGCAGGGCTTGCTCGGAAACCAGCTCGCCGGATCGGCAGCGCCGCTCTCGGACGCGATGGCGCGCGTGAGCCCGGCGCTGGGGGCGCTGCTGCTATTGGGCGCATCCATATCCCGGCTGGCATGGATCGGCAGCGACCTCCTCGGCGCGCCCCGCTTCCTCCACGCCTTCGCGCATGACGGGACGATGCCGGCGCTGCTGGGCCGGGTGCATCCCCGCTCCCACGCACCCTATGTAGCGATCCTCGTCCATGCCGGCATCGCGATGACGCTGGCGCTGACCGGCACGTTCGAGACTTTGGCGATCCTGTCCGCCCTGGTGACGGCGCCGGTCTACCTAATCATGTGCCTTGCGGCATGGCGCCTGCGCGGGCGCGGCGTGGCGAGCGCGGGGCCCGTTCCACGCCTGCCGATGCTCCCGGCGGCGGTGGCTGTCGGTTCGGCAAGCATGGCGGCGATCATGATATTGGCACAGGGGCGCGATGTCGCGGGGCTGGCCCTGCTGCTGGCGGCGGGGGTGGCCTGGTATGGGGGCGCGCGGCTCTGGGGGAGAAGGCGCTAAGCCGCGTGACAGGCGCGCAGTCCCTCCCAAAAGGTCGGATAGCTCGGCCGCCATCCCAACACCCTTTTCGCCTTGCTGTTGGCGACCCTGCGGTTCTCGGCATAGAAAGCCCGCGCCTGCGCACCCAAGCCCGCATCGTCCAGCGGCAAGAGCGGCGGCGGCTCGACGCCGAGCAGCGCGCAGGCTGCCTCGATCACCCGGTTCTGATGGCAGGGTAGGTCGTCGGCGAGGTTGTAGACGCCCGGCGGCCCGGCAAAGCTCGCCACCACCCCCGCCACGATATCGTCGACATGGACCCGGCTGAAAACCTGATCGGCCAGGTCGATGCGGTGCGCCCTGCCCGCATGCACTCGGTCGAGCGCGCTGCGCCCCGGCCCGTAGATCCCCGGCAGGCGAAACACGCGCACATCGCCGCGCAAGCCCTGCCATGCCCGGTCGGCCTCCGCGCGGGCCTGCCGCCGTCCGCCGCCAATGGGTGCGCTTTCGTCCACCCATGCGCCGCCGGTGTCGCCATAGACGCCGGTCGAAGAGAGATAGCCGATCCACTGCGCATCCGACGCCGCCAGTGCCGCATCATAGCGCGTCAGCATCGGATCGGCGCCGGTCGCGCTGTCCGGCGGGACCGAGGAGAGGACGTGGGTCGCATGGGCAAGGGCGCGGAGCACCTCGGCCTGATCGTCGAAATCCAGCGTGCCGTTGCTTCCGGTTGCCTCGACCACCCAGCCTTCGTCGCGCAGCCGCTCGGCGAGCCGCGTACCGGTATAGCCAAGGCCAAAGATCAGCATATGTGTCATTCTGTTCCCCGGCACCTTGCGCCCCCCAAATCATAGCTGCAATGCAACGCGGGCCGAAACAAGGTCCACATGACGATTTCCGCTTTGTTTCCGCGCCCTTCCCCGCTTAGGCTGGGCCATGGCCGACATGCACAGCTCCGACTCGGGTTCCGACACCGGACCCACCATCATCCGGCGCGAGGATTATCGCCCGCCCGACTGGCTGGTGCCGGACATCGCGCTCGAATTCGACCTCGATCAGCAGGCGACCCGTGTACGTAGCCGCATGACGGTCGAGCGTAATGGCCCGCATGACCGGGCGCTCCGCCTCAACCGCGACGGCATCGCGCCCATCCGCGTCGCGGTGGACGGCCGGGGCCTCGACGCTGGCAGCTACTCGCTGGAGGCCGAGATGCTGGTGATCCCGCTCACCGGCGCAAAGCATGTCATCGAAACCGAGGTCGAGATATCGCCCGCCGCCAACACCAAGCTGATGGGGCTCTATGCCTCGGGCGGCCTCCTGTGCACCCAGTGCGAGGCGCAGGGCTTTCGCCGCATCACCTTCTTTCCCGACCGGCCGGACGTGCTGTCGCGTTATGACGTCATGATGCGCGCCGACAAGGCGGACTATCCCGTCCTCCTCGCCAATGGCGACCCGGTGGAGAAAGGCGATCTGGCCGACGGCCGCCACTGGGCGCGCTGGACTGACCCCTTTCCCAAGCCCTGCTATCTGTTCGCGCTGGTCGCCGGCGACTTGGCCTGCAACGCCGACAGCTTCACCACCATGAGCGGCCGCACGGTGGACCTAGGCATCTGGGTCAAGCAGGCGGACCTGCCCCGCACCGGCCATGCCATGAAGGCGCTCAAGGACTCGATGGCCTGGGACGAACGGACTTACGGCCGCGAATATGATCTCGACGTGTTCAACATCGTCGCCGTCTCCGACTTCAATTTCGGCGCGATGGAGAATAAGGGCCTCAACATCTTCAACTCGCGCTACATATTGGCCGACCCGGAGACCGCGACCGACTTCGACTATGACGCGGTCGAGGCCGTCGTCGCCCATGAATATTTCCACAACTGGTCGGGCAATCGCGTCACCTGCCGGGACTGGTTCCAGCTCTCGCTCAAGGAAGGCTTCACCGTCTACCGCGACCAGTGCTTCTCCGCCGACATGGGGTCGGAGGCGGTCAAGCGGATCGAGGATGTGCGCGGCCTGCGCGCGGCGCAATTCCCGGAGGATGCGGGTCCGCTCGCGCACCCGGTGCGGCCGGAATCCTATATGGAGATCGGCAATTTCTATACCGCCACCGTCTATAACAAGGGCGCCGAGCTGATCCGCATGATTGCGCTGATCCTGGGGCCGGAGCAATATCGCGCGGGCTGCGACCTCTATTTCGCGCGCCATGACGGGCACGCGGCGACCTGCGAGGATTTCGTCAAGGCGATGGAGGATGCGAGCGGCGTTGACCTCCAGCAATTCCGCCTGTGGTACAGCCAGTCCGGCACCCCGCGCGTCGCCGCCTCACTCACCCATGATGCAGCCAGCGGCACCGCGACGCTCACCTTGACGCAGAGCCTGCCGCCCACGCCCGGCCAGCCCGAGAAGGCGCCGATGGCGATCCCGCTGCGCGTCTCCCTGTTCGCCGCTGATGGCGGGAACGGCGCGGAGGAACTGGTGATGCTGGACAAGCCGAGCATCACCCTCAACCGCCCCGGCCATGCCAAGCCGCCGGTCCTCTCCATCAACCGCGGCTTTTCCGCACCCGTCATCGTCGAGACCAACCGCAGCAATGCCGATCTCGCCTTCCTGTCGGCCAATGACGACGACCCCTTCGGCCGTTATGAGGCGATGCAGCAGCTGATGGTCAATGTGCTGGTCGCGCATATCGGCGGCCATCCGCTCGAAGCCACGCCAGTGGTCGAGGCGGTGCGGCGCACCCTCGCCAACCCCGCGCTCGACGGTGCGTTCATCGCCGAGGCGGTGAAGCTGCCGGGCGAGGCCTATCTCGGCGACCAGATGACGCTGGTCGATCCCGATGCGATCCATAGTGCCCGCGATGCGCTGCAGCACATCATCGGCGAGGCGCTGGAGGCGGAGTGGCGCGATCTGCACGCCAAGAGCGGGCGCAACGGCTTTGCCCTCTCGCCTGACGCCAAGGCAGCGCGGCGGCTGCGCAATGTCGCGCTGAGCTATATCGCGGCGTCCGGCGCGAGCGACGGCCCGGCCATCGCCTTTGCCCAGTTCGACGGCGCGGACAATATGACCGAGCGGCAGTCGGCGCTCGCGACCCTGGCCAATGGCACCAGCGACGAGCGCGAGGCGGCGCTCGACATCTTCTACAACCGCTATTCGGGCGATGCGCTGGTGCTGGACAAATGGTTCCAGACCCAGGCTTTCGCGCTCCATCCCGACACGGTGGAACTGGTCGAGCAACTCGGCCTGCACAAGGACTTCACCCTCTCCAACCCCAACCGCGTCCGCGCGCTCTACGGCGCTTTCTCAGGCAATCAGTGGGCGTTCAATCGCGCGGACGGCAAGGGCTATCACATGATCGCGGAAATCATCCTCGCTCTCGATCCGATCAACCCGCAGACCGCCGCCCGCTTCGTCCCCCCGCTCGGCCGCTGGCGCCGCTTCGACGACAGGCGCGCCGCGATGATGCAGGCGGAACTGCGCCGCATCGAGGCCTGCCCGACCTTGTCCAAGGATGTGCACGAGCAGGTGACGAAGAGCCTGGCGTAAGGGGAGCCCTCTACCTCGCCTTCAACCAGTCCGCCACCTCAACCGCCACCGCATTCGCCGCCTTGCCGATCGCGGGCGCCACGCTGTTTTCGTCGATGTGGCTGATCGGGACGGTCGCGCTGAAGCGGCGCTTGGTGACGGTGCCGCCCTTGCCCATCAGGCTGGCGTCGAAGGTGACGACCGCCTGCATCGCCCTGGCGTCGATGCCGAAGTCGATCAGGTCGCCCATCAGCCGCCGGCCCGGATCGGCGGAGAACTGGCCCGGGTCGAGGACGAGCGTGCCGTTGCGCGCGGCCACCGTCTCGGCGAGGAGCGCACGGAAGAGGTTGCGGGGCGTGTCCACCCACACCGCCTTGGGCACATAGGCAAAGCTGTTGCCGTCCGTCCGCACCGCCACACGCACCGTCCCCAGCGCCTTGGGCACGTCGGGCTCGATGATGGTCACCGTGCCGCCGCTCCCTTCCGCCATCGTGCCCGGCGCGACCCTGTCCTGGCTTTCGACCGTCAGCAGGGTCGCGGGCGGCTTGGTGCCGAACTTGACGCAGCCGCCCAACAGAGCGGTCGCCAGCAGAAGCACGGTAATGATCCGCTCACGCATCGGGTTTCCCCCCTTCATCGTCACTTTTTGTAATCCGGCAGGGCGGGCGAGCCGATGATCGAGCCGGCCCCCTGCTGATCGACCTTTTCGGCGACATTCTGGAGCGCCTGGCTCATGCGGCGCAGGTCGCGCACGAGCAGGCCGACCTCCGGCATGGTCCGCTGCGAGAAAGCCTGAACGCCCGGCCGCGCATCCTCGATGGTCGCGTTGAGCGCCGCCATGCTCTTGTTCGTCGCCTGGAGCGTCTGGCGCAGGTCCGCCATCAGCGGGCGGCCATCCTCGTTAAGCGCCTTGTCGGTCGAATCGGCCAGCCGGGAAATCCTCTCCGCCGCCGCACCGGCCTGCTGCACCGCGACCCGCGCCTGCACCAACGTGGCGGAGATATCGGGACCGCGATCGGCCAGCGTCTTGGTCAGCCGGTCGGTGTTGGCCAATATGCCGTTGATGCTGCGCTGATTGTCGTCGTTGAGCAGCTCCGTGAGCCGTTCGGTGAGCGTCGTCAGCCGCTCGAGCAGCTGCGGCGCATTGTTCAGGAGCTCGCCCAGCGCGCCGGGCTTGGTCGGGATGACCGGCACGCCTTCGGGGCAGGCGGATTGCGGATCCTCCTCGGGACAGCGGATCGGCGGCGCGCCCTTGACCGCACCATCGAGCTGGATTTCGGAAACGCCGGTAAAGCCGATCCCCTGGACCGTCGCCGTGGTGCCCTGCAGGATCGGCGTGTTCTCGTTGACCGCGATCCGCACCCGGACGAAATCGGGGTCTTTCTGCCACAGCTGGATGGACTTGACCTGCCCGGAGGGAACGCCAGCATAGGATACGCCCGATCCCTTGGCGAGGCCGTTCACCGACTGCTTGAAGAAGACGTCATATTCGCGATTGTCCCCTTCGCCGATGCGCGAGAACCAGAAGGCCGCGACGACGATGGCGAGGATGAGGAACAGCGTGACCACGCCTACCAATATGTGATTGGACCGCGTTTCCATCAGCATTCCCCCCTGATACTTACGGAACCGGCATGGGCCAGCCGGCCGCGCGGGCCGTTGAAATATTCCTGGATCCATTCATGATCCGTCGCCAGCAGCTCGTCGATGGTGCCGACCGCGATGACCCGCCCGTCCGCCAGCACGGCGACGCGATCGCAGATCGCATGCAGCGTGTCGAGATCATGGGTGATGAGAAAGATGGTAAGGCCCAGCACCTGCTGCAATGCGCGGGTCTGCTCGTCGAACGCCGCCGCGCCGATCGGGTCGAGGCCAGCGGTGGGCTCGTCGAGGAACAGGAGGTCCGGGTCGAGCGCAAGCGCCCGGGCGAGGCCAGCGCGCTTGCGCATGCCGCCCGATAGCTCAGAGGGGAATTTGGGCGCGGCATCGCCCGGCAGGCCGGTCATGCGGATCTTGTATCCCGCGATCTGCTCGCGCAGCTGGGGCAGGATATTGGGATAATATTCGCGCAAGGGGACCTGCACATTCTCCGACACCGTCAGCGTCGAGAACAGGGCGCCGCCCTGGAACAGCACGCCCCAGCGCCGCCGGATCGCAAGCTGCGCCTCGTCGTCCTCTTCGCCGACCATCGGCTGGCCGAACACCTCGATCTCGCCAGCGTCAGGGGCCTGCAGGCCGATGATCGCGCGCATCAGCACCGACTTGCCGGTGCCCGACCCGCCGACCACGCCCAGGATCTCGCCCTTGCGTACATCGAGGTCGAGCCCTTCATGCACCACCTGCTCGCCGAAGCTGGTGCGGAGGCCCCTGATGGAGATGGCGTATTCGCTGCCATCGCCCAGGTCGATGCAATCGCCAGCGCCGGCGTCATTCTCGGTCATTTCCACCCCACCCAGGTGAAGAAGACGGCGAACACGGCGTCGATCACGATGACGAGGAAGATCGCCTGAACCACGGCGGCCGTGGTGCGCTGACCCACCTCCTCGGCATTGCCGCGCACCTGGAGCCCCTGGAAGCAGCCGGCAATCCCGATGATAAGTCCGAAAACCGGCGCCTTGATGAGGCCGATCCACAGGTCCGTGATCGGCACGACCTCGCGCAGGCGCTGGACGAATGTCACCGGTGGAATGTCCAGCGAAAGCGCGCAGAAAAAGCCGCCACCAATGATCGCAAGGATTGACGCATAAAAACTGAGCAACGGCATCATCACGATCGCCGCGATGATGCGGGGCATGACGAGCGCTTCCATCGGCGCCACGCCGATGGTGCGCATGGCGTCGACTTCCTCGTTGAGCTTCATCGTGCCGATCTGCGCCGCGAAGGCGGAGCCGGATCGCCCCGCGACCATGATCGCGGTCATCAGCACGCCAAGCTCGCGCAAGGTCAGCCGCCCGACCAGATTGACGGTCAGCACCTCCATGCCGAACTGTTCGAGCTGGACCGAGCCCTGCTGGGCGATGACGATGCCGATCAGAAAGCTCATGAGCCCGATGATGCCGAGCGCCGACACGCCGACGACCTCGAACCGCTGCACCACCGCATTGATCCGGAATCGGCCCGGATGGCGAATGAGCGACCAGCTGGCGATGATCGTCGCGCCGAGAAAGCCGAGCAGGCCGAGCATGGTCTGGCCGGTCATGACGACCGCCGTGCCGATCTGGTTCAGGATCCGCAGCAAGGGCGTCTCGTAGACAGGCCGCATCTTCTCGGGCAGGCCCGCGCGCGCCACCGCGTCGATCAGGCGGCCGGCATCGTCGTCCGCGCCCTTGACCGACGCGTCCAGCCGTTCGGCGGCACGATGGACGATCCACGCGCCGACGGTATCGATATGGTCGATGCGCGAAAGGTCGATGGCCGCGACCGGGCCTTCCACCGAGTCGAGACGCGCTGGCATGTCGCCAAGGCAGGACAGGGACAGGCTGCCGGTCAGGACAATCGACCGTGCCTCGCCCTCCTGCTCTTCAGTGAAATCGGCCCTGTTCATTGTCGAAGTGAAACTGGTCCAGTTTGCGTTGCGCGGCAAGCCGAAATGGCCCATCGCCGCCTTGAACGGATGACGGTCACGAAAGGTTGCGCAGGCAGAATGATCCGCATCGCCATCTACGACATGGACCGCACGGTCACGCGCCGCGGCACCTATGCCGCGTTTCTGGCGCATATGGCAATGGCCATCGCACCGTGGCGGCTGGTGCTGTTGCCCGTCGCGGGGCTGGTCCTGCTCGCCTATGTCCTGCGGTTGATCACGCGCGGCCGCGCCAAGGAGATCAACCAGACGCTGATGATGGGCCACAGGGTGAGCCGCGAACAGATCGCCGCCCATGTCGAGCGCTTTGCCGACAAGGTCGTGGCGAACAACACCCGCCCCGGTGCGCTACAGCAGATCGCGGCCGACCGAGCGTCGGGCGCGCGGCTGGTGATGGCGTCGGCCTCCTACCGGCTCTATGTCGAGCCGATCGCCCGGCGGCTGGGCTTCGACCATGTCATCGCGACGGATCACATGACGCAGGGCGCCGATTATCTGCGCGCAAAGATCGCCGGTGAGAATTGCTATGACGTGGCCAAGCTGCGGATGATCGAGGCATGGATGGCCCGCGAGGGCATCGCCCGCACCGACGCCGAAATCCGCGCCTATTCGGACCATGTGTCGGACGCGCCGATGCTGGCCTTCGCCGATGAGGGCATCGCCGCCAATCCGCATGGCCCCTTGCGGAAACTGGCGGTGGAGCGCGGGTGGCAGGTGGTGGATTGGGCGTGAAGTTGCCTATCCCACCCCGATCAGCGAAATCTGCCGCCCATAGCCCGGCTCGCCGCGCAGGCAGGAGCGGCGGTAGCTGAAGAAGCGGCCGGGCTGGCTGCAGGTGTCCTCGTCCAGCATGTCGACCCTGCCGACCCCGGCATTCGCCAGCCGGGCGGCGACATAGCCGGCGATGTCGAACATCAAATGACCCGGCCGCCCGGCGCCAAAGAAGCGCGCATTGTCCGCGTCCTCGCTGAGGAAGGGATCGGCGAAGGCTTCCGAGACCTCATAGCTCGCCCGACCGATGCAGGGGCCTATGGCGGCAGCGATCCTTGCCCGGTCCGCGCCGAGCGCCTCCATCGCCGCGATGGTCGCGTCCGTCACGCCGCCCAGCGCGCCCTTCCATCCGGTATGGGCCGCACCGACGACGCCCACCTGCCGGTCGGCGAGCAGCACGGGCACGCAATCGGCGGTGAGGACGCCCAACAGGAGCCCGGGCCGATCCGTCACCAGCGCGTCCCCCTGCGGTCGCGCATCGAGCGGGATCGGTGCGGTGACGGTCATGACGTCAGGCGAATGCACCTGATGCAGCGTGACCAGCGCCGCGCCCGGCAGCACCGCGTCGCGGGCAAGGTCCCGATTGGCAAAAACGGCAGCGCGGTCATCATCGGACCCCAACCCCACGTTGAGACCCGCATGCAGGCCGGTCGATACACCGCCCCGCCGCCCGAGAAAGCCGTGCGGCACGCCCTCCAGCGCGGCACTGGTCAGCCGTTCGACGCCGCTCAAGTCAGGCCCTCCGGTTCCGGCCAGTCCGGGTGGCTGATCGCCATCACCTTGAACAGGCTCCCCATTGCCGCCGGCTCGGTCAGGCGCAGCATGGCCGCCACCAGCGCGTCCTTCTGCGCTGGATTGCTCCGCGCCAGCGTATTGGCCCGCGCCCCGATGCCCAGCCGCACAAGGAACGTGCCCTGTTCGATCATCGGCGTTGCCAAGGCACCGCCCGCCCGCGCGGCATCGGCCAGCGCGGAGAAATCGACATGGGCGGTCAGGTCGCGCGCGCCCGGCTCGACGAAGGGATCGGCGAAGCGATGCGCCTGCACCCCCTGAAATGTGTCGCCGGTCGCGGGACCGCCATGGCCATAGTCGATCGCGATCATGACCCCGCCCTGCCGCGCGATGCGGCCCGCCAGGCCCCGCATGATCGCGGCCGCCATGGGGCAGGTCTCGACGATCGCGCCCTGCTCGGCATCGCGCAGGCTGGCCGGGATCGCATCAGCCGCGTCGTCTTGCCCAAGATCCGGGAGGAAGCGGTGCCCCCGCTCCACCCGGTCATTGACGAGCATGCGTTCGCGCCAGCCGGCATCCGTCCGCAGATATTGGCGGATCGGCAGGGCATCGAAAAACTCATTGGCAACGATCAGCAGCGGCCGGTCGTCGGGCAGCTTGTCGATGACGTCATGAAACAGCGCATCCGGCACCGCGCGGGCCTGCGCCATCCGCAGGGGCGGACTGGTCTCGACCAGATGAGCCGGCGGCCGGCGCCCCGCAGCAGCCAGCGCCCGCAAGGCATCGGCGGCGAGCGTGCCCCGCCCCGGCCCCAGCTCGACATAGGCGGCGCTGTCCGCACCCGCCCGCTGGGCGATATCGGCGAGCCACAGGCCGATCATCTCGCCGAACATCTGGCTGATCTCCGGCGCGGTGATGAAATCGCCCGCCACGCCCAGCGGATCGCGCGTCCCGTAATATTGCGCGTTGCACAGCGCCATATAGTCGTGGAGCGTGATCGCACCCGCCGCATCGATCCGGGCGGCGATGCTCTCCCCGAGCGGGGCGTCGAGGATGGCCTCAGCTGACACTATGCTGGCCGGCGATCGGCTCGACCCTGACCCGGCGCGCCTTGGCGGTCGCGACGAGATAGAGCCCCAGCAAGATCATCGGGATGGTCAGCCACTGGCCCATGTGGAGCCCGGTGCGCTGGGCGAACTCCATCAACTGCGCGTCCGCCTCCCGGAAATATTCGACGAAGAAACGCGCCGCGCCATAGGTGAGCGCCGCAATGCCGAACAGCTTGCCCGGCTGATAGCGGGCCTGGGTGCGCCAGAAGAAATATGCGAGGATCGCGAACATGAGCGGGCCTTCCAGCACCGCTTCATAAAGCTGGCTGGGGTGGCGCGGGATCATGCCGCCGGTCGGGAAGATGATCGCCCAGGGCACGTCGCTCGGCTTGCCCCACAGTTCCCCGTTCACGAAATTGGCCAACCGTCCAAAGAACAGGCCGAACGGGATGCAGCAGGCGATATAGTCGCACACCCGCAGGAATGAGAGGCCATTGGCGCGCGTCAGCCACCAGATCGCGATCAGGACGCCGAGCGTGCCGCCATGCAGCGACATCCCCCCTTCCCACAGCTTGAACACATCGAGCGGATGCTTGAACAAATCGGGATGGTAGAAGATCACATAGCCCAGCCGCCCGCCCAGGATGATGCCGAGCGTGGCATAGAAGACCATGTCGTCCGCATGGCGCCGGGCCATCGGCGCGCCTGGCTGCGCGATCAGGCGGGTCAGGTACCAGTAGCCGATGAGGATGCCCGACAGATAGGCAAGGCTGTACCATTTGATCGTGAAGAAACCGAGGTCGACGGCAACGGGATTCAGGCCGAGGCTGACGAAATCAATGGCTTGCGGCGCTTCGGCCGCGACGGCCAGGAGGGCAGGGATCACGCGTTCATCCTCAAACTGATATGATCTGGATGGCCCTGCATAGGGCAGAGATTCGCGCGGACCAAGCGCGCATGCGCCTCAGCCATGCCCGCGCTGGCCGGCGGGCGCGCGCAGGCGCTTGTCGCCGATTGCGGCGAGCCGGGCCTTCAGCACCTCCGGCGCGGGCGCGACGAGAAACCCAAAGCTCACATTGCCGGCCCTGGTCTCGACCACATGATGCAGCCGGTGGGCCTGGACAATCCGCTTCATATAGGCCCAGCGGGGCACATAACGGTGCGCGACGCGCCGGTGGACGATGACGTCATGAAAGCCGAGATAGATCGCGCCATAAGCCGCGATGCCCGCACCGACCGCGATCGCCCATGCGCCCCAGTCCCATTGGACGCCGCCCAGCAGCAGCAGGATCGAGGGCGCGGCGAAGATCACGAAATAGAGGTCATTCGCTTCCCAACGCCCCGCGCGCGCCCGGTGATGGCTCGCATGCAGCACCCAGCCCGGCCCGTGCATGACCCAGCGGTGCATGACATAGGCAAAGCCCTCCATGCCCGCGACGGTCAGGAGGAAGAGCAGCATGAGGGCGATGAGCGACACCGGGGCGCTATACGCCCGCGCGTTCCGGCTGTGAAGGAGCAGAAAACCTCCTCTCGTCCGTTCGGGCTGAGCCCTTCGACTTCGCTCGGGGCGAACGGAAAAGGGGGTCGATCTTATGGGAAAAGACATTAGGCTTGGCCCATGCTGACTCGCCTTTCCTTCGCCGCCGCGATCCTCGCCCTCCTCCCCGCCGCGCTGGCCGCCCAAGCGCCGTCCACCCCCACCGAAAAGCCCGCACCGCGCACCGTGCCTGTCGCGATGGTGACAAGCGCGGGCACGATCACCCTCGCGCTGGAAGTCGAGCGGGCGCCTGTCACGGCCGCCAATTTCCTGCGCTATGTCGATCAGAAACGGCTGGACGGCGCGAACTTCTACCGCGCCTTCACCTATGCCAGCGATCCCAAAACAGGGCTCATCCAGGGCGGTACGCAGGGCGATCCCAAGCGGGTCCTGAAACCGATTGCGCATGAGCCGACCAGCCAGACCGGCCTCACCCATGACGACGGCGCGATTTCCATGGCGCGCGGCGCACCGGGCAGCGCCAATGGCGATTTCTTCATCATCATGGGCGGGATGCCAGGGCTGGATGCCAATCCGGCGGCACCGGGCGATAATCTGGGCTATGCCGTGTTCGGGCATGTGACGGCGGGGATGGATGTCGTGCGCACGATCGCGGCGATGGAGCGCAGCGCGACGGCTGGCGTCGGGGCGATGAGAGGCCAGATGCTGGCGCAACCGGTCAAGATCCTGACGGCGCGGCGGGTGGTAGCGGGCAAATAGCTCCGCATTCTCTCATTCGTCACCCTGAGCTTGTCGAAGGGTTCAGCATGACGAAGATCTATTAACACCGCGCCAACCAACAAAAAAGGGCCGTAGCTTTCGCCACGGCCCCCTTTTTTAGTCGCGTGAAGCGATCAGAACGTCGCGGTCAGCGAGAAGACAGCCGCGCCGTCAGCGCCGATGGCTTCTGCGCCCAGGCCGGCACCGATGCCGGTCGTGCGTACGCTAGCTTCGTCGGTGTCGACATAGGAGACGCCGAAGGTCAGGTTCTTCCAGGTGGCCGTCGCGCCAACCGAATAGTCGATGACCTTGCCCTCTTCGCCGAAGCCGCCGAGGAAGGAGTCGCTCTCAGCATAGCCGATATGGGCATTGAGGCCGAACGGCGTGTTCGGGATCGTTACCGAAGGCTCAGCATGGAAATAGATCGACGAAACCTTCTGGCCGAGGTCGCTGTTGGTGCGGATACCAAGCAGAGCACTCTGTTCCCAGGCATAGTTCACGCCAACCTTGAGCGTGGCGGGACCATAGGTGCCGATCACGTTCAGATAGGGCTCGAAATAGTTGGTGGATGCCGTCTTGTTGTGCTGCGGGTAAAGATAGAACAGCAGACCGCCATCAACGGTGATCCCTGGCACGACTTCCTTGGAATAGCCTGCGAACAGGTCGACTTCCGTGTTGCCAGCGAAGCTGATGCTCGACGCCCAGGTGCCGACATAAAGGCCGCTGGTGTGCGTCACGGTGATGCCACCCTGCACGGCGGGATCTTCCGAGCTCTGCGAGAAGCCGCGGAAGCGATAGTCGGAAACGCCAGCGACATTGCCGGTGACCTTGAGGCCGAGCGGATCAGCAGCTTCATCGGCGAAAGCCGGGGTGGCGAGCATTGCAAAAGCAACGGCCGAGAGGCCGAGAATGGACTTACGCATGGGTTGTTTCCCTTTACTTGAATGAATGCGACGTCCCACCTGCGTCGATGGTGTGGTCGCAGCCTTTTTTGTCACGCCTGTTATCGACGCGTCTGGCGATCCGCTCCCTCAACGGGGCCGGATGTGCACTCGCGTTGTGCGTCGCACAAGTAAATTTTGTCTGTAAACATGCAACAAGGACACGACTGTTGCTTCAGCGCAACAGGCGATTTCGGCAAGAGTTGCGCGGCGCAACAGCTGTCAGGGGGCCTGCGCCGCCCGCCAGACGGCCAGTCCGGACTCCAGATCCGCGATCAGATCCGCCGGCTCCTCGAGGCCGATATGGAGCCGCACCACCGGTCCTTCCGCCTGCCATAGCCTTGCAGTGCGGTACCGGGCGGGATCGACCGGCAGCGCGAGACTTTCAAAGCCGCCCCAGCTGTAGCCGATGCCGAACAGCCGCAGCGCATCGATGAAAGCCGCCCGCTCCGCTTCACCCCCGCCGGCCAGCACGAAGGAGAACAGCCCGCTCGACCCGCGAAAATCGCGCGCCCATGCAGCATGACCGGGGCAATCGGGCAAGGCCGGATGGAGGACGCGCGCGACCTCGGGCCGGGCCGCCAGCCAGTCGGCCAAGATGCGTGCGCTCGCCTGGTGCCGGTCCAGCCGCACGGCGAGCGTACGCAGGCTGCGCAGGGTCAGCGCCGCATCGTCCGGGCTCACGACCTGGCCAAGGCCCCAGGCGCGGCCCCGCACCTTTGGCCACCAGCGCGCATTGGCGGTCACCGAACCCATCATCACATCACTGTGCCCGACGATATATTTGGTGCAGGCGAGGATCGCGATGTCCACGCCCATGGCCAGCGCCGGAAAGAAGAGCGGCGTTGCCCAGCTGTTGTCGATCAGCGTGGGAATATCCCGCGCCTTGGCCACCGCGACGATGGCCGGCACGTCCTGCACCTCGAAGGTGAGGCTGCCGGGGCTTTCCAGGAAGATGGCGGCGGTGCGGTCGGTGATCAGGGCATCGATGCCCGCGCCGATCAGCGGATCGTAGAAGACCGTCTCGATGCCGAAGTCGGCGAGCAAGCCGTCGCACATCGATCGCGTCGGATCATAGGCGCTGTCCACCATCAGCAACTGGTCGCCCGGCTTGAGCAGCGCGAGCAGCGCGCCGGCGATCGCGGCGACGCCGGAGGGATAGAGCATCGTCCCCGCCGCGCCCGGCTCCAGCGCGGTCAGCGCATCGGCCAGCGCCCAGGCGGTCGGCGTGCCCTTGCGCCCGTAGAAGAGCCGCTGGTGCATGTCGTGCCCGGCGCTGCGCAGATGGGCGACATTGTCGAACAATATGGTGGAGGCGCGCCACACCGGCGGATTGACGATCCCGCCCGGCTGGCCCGGCAGGCTGGTCCACTCGGGCCGCCGCCCCGCACCGACGAGGCGTGTCGCCGGGGCGAGGGCGTCGTCGTCCTCGCCTGCGGGATCGGTCATGCCGCTCCTGTGGCCTTGGCCGTTGCGGGGTCGCCGCCCCACTCGGCCCAGCTGCCGTCATAAAGCGCCGCATCAGTCTTGCCGAGCAGCGCCGCGCCGAACAGCAGCACCGCCGCGGTCACGCCGCTGCCGCAGGTGGTGATGATCGGCTTGCTGAGGTCAACGCCCGCGTCGATGAACACCGCTTTCAGCTCATTGCCGCGCTTCCACGTGCCGTCGGTGTTGAACAGCCGGGCGTAGGGCAGGTTGCGCGAACCGGGAATATGGCCCGATGCCATGTCGGCGCGCGGCTCGGGCTCCTCGCCGGTGAAGCGGCTGGAGCTGCGCGCGTCGACGACCACCGCGCTCTTGGACTTGAGGGCTTCGGCCACCTGCGCCTTGGTCCGCACCGACGTGTCATCCTTCCAGACGGTGAAATGGCGATGCCGCACGGCGGGCTTGCCGCTCTCGAGCGGGCGCCCCTCGGCCTTCCATTTCTCCAGACCGCCGTCGAGTATGGCAACGCCGTGGGCGCCGAAAACGCGGAACATCCACCATGCCCGCGCGGCGGTGCGGATCGGGCTGTTATCATAGACGACGATGCGGCTGCCATCGCCCAGCCCGAGGGCCTGCATCCGGCTGGCAAATTTTTCCGGCGGGGGCAGCATTCCGGGCAGGCTGCTATGGGTATCGCTCAGCTCGTCGAGGTTGAGGAACAAGGCGCCCGGAATATGCGCCGCCTCATATTCGGCCGCCGGATCGCGCCCGCTGCCGGGCAGAAACGCCGTCGCATCGACGATCCGCAGGTCGCTCGCACCCATTTCATCGGCCAGCCATTGGGTCGAAACAAGCAAATCCATGCGATACTCCCGGTCGTGATCAAGCGCCTGACAGGACTAAATCCATAGACTCTGGGCGATGGGCTGGCAATGCCGGGGCACAGGCCAAATGCAGTACGCCAGAGCGCACCGGAAACTTATCCAGCACTGTCCACAAAAAAATGCGACTTACCCACCGAGGCAGGTAAAAAACGCTTGGAACGACTCGGGGGCCATGAGACCATCTGACTGTCCGAAGCGGTGCAGATACAGAGAAATCAGTATCTCCGTCCCCTTCCACCGACCGCTACCGCGCAGTCGTCAGACTGGCGAGAAACGACGTCGACGGTAAGAGGAAAAGATGCGGCGAGAACGACGCGAAAGCGAAGATCAGCCCATCATGGCATCGGATGCAGGGCAGAACAGTCCGTCTAGGGCAAGTGGCCCGGTGTGGGGGTCGGCAGAGATGTCGGCCCCCATTATCGTTTGGGCCGGGTCTGCCCGCCAGGCATCGGCACTTTGAGCCCCATGCGGTGCCCAGGAGCGCAAAAGCCCCGGTGGTGAGCAGAAGGCCGAAAAGGCGTGGACCGAGCCTGTCCACCAGCAGCCCGATCGGTATCGAGAAGACGGCCTGGACCAGCGTCGCAATCGTCAGCCCGATGGTGACGCTGGTCGCATATCCCAGTGCCGCGGCGATCGGCAGCATATAGTAACGGCGCCACTCAGCGCCGGCATTCCGATCAGCTATCGGCATCGGTTTCCCCCCACTTATAGTTTTATGAATATTATGCCCTGGTCCCCGATCCCTTGCCCATCCCACGGGGGGGCATGCTCATTCCGCGCGCAAAATCGCCAGCGCCCTCTCGTGCAGCCGCTCCACCGCGGCGGCGTGAATGCCGGGCGCACAGCACAGCATGCCAAAGGCCACCGGATTCTCCCGGTTGAACAGGAGCGGCTCGCCGAGCGCGTCCGTCACCATTGCGCCCGCTTCCTGCGCGATCAGCGAGGCGGCGGCGACGTCCCATTCCGCGCCCCAGCGCACCGTGGCAACCAGGTCCGCCTCGTCCGCGCCGACCATCGCCATGCGCAGCGCAATGCTGTTGGGCTTGGCGACCATGGTCAGGTCGTGGTCGGCCTTGGGCAGATGATCGGCCGGCACTCGCGCGCCGGGGAGTATCGTGCGGGTGCTGGCATGAATGGGCGTGCCGTTGCGCGTTGCGCCCTGTCCCCGCGCCGCCAGCCAGAGTTCATTGCGGGCCGGCGCGGCCAGTACGCCCAGCATCACCTCGCCCCGATCGACCAGCGCGATCGAAACCGCCCAGCCGGGCCGCCCGCGGACGAAATCGCGGGTGCCATCGATGGGATCGACCACCCACAGGCGCTCGACCGACATGCGCGAGATATGGTCTGCCGTCTCCTCGGAAAGCCATGCGGCATCGGGCGCCAGCGCGCCAAGCGTGCGCTTGAGATGCTCGTCGACCAGCAGGTCGGCCTCGCACACCGGCTGGCCGGGCTCCTTTTCCCAGTGGTGCAGGCTGCCGTCCGCGCCATTCCACAGCGCCATCGCCTGCTGCGCTGCCTCGGCCGCCGCCGCCGCCAGCGCGGCGAGTGAAACGTCACGACCCGGCAATGGTCATCCCGTCGATGCGAAGTGTGGGCACATTGATGCCGTAGCGGAACTCGAGATCGTCCGCCGCCGCCAGCCGGGCAAACATGTCGATGAGATTGCCCGCGATGGTGATCTCCGCGACGGCTGGCCCCTTGCTGCCGTTCTCGATCAGGAAACCGGCCGCGCCCCGGCTATAGTCGCCCGTCACCGTGTTGACGCCATGACCGATCAGCTCGGTCACATAGAGGCCGCGCGCAATGTCGCCCATCAGGTCGCTCACGCTCGCCGTACCGGGGAGCAGATGGACGTTGGTCGTGCCCGCGCCGGGCGATCCGCCGCCGCGCGTCGCATGTCCGGTCGGCTCGAGGCCGAGTTGCCGCGCCGAGGCGCTGTCGAGCAGCCAGCCGGTCAACATGCCCCGGTCGATCAGATTGCACTGCGCTGTCGGCAAGCCTTCCCCGTCGAACGGCCGCGAGCGCAGGCCCCTGCGGCGGCGCGGATCGTCGATGATGGTGATGCCTTCGGGAAGGATGCGCTGCCCGAGACGCTCCAGCAGGAAGCTCGACCGCCGGGTGATGCTGGGTCCGGTTATCGCGCCGACCAGATGGCCGATGAGGCTGCTGCCGACGCGCGGATCGAAGACGACCGGCATCTGGCCGCTGTCGACCCGCTGCGGATTGAGCCGGGCGACCGCGCGATCACCGGCGCGCAAACCTATCGTATCGGCGGCCTCGAGATCGGCCAGATGGCGCACGCTGTGGCTGGCATAGTCGCGCTGCATGGTCTCGCCCGCGCCCGCCAGGACACTGGCCCAGGTCGAATGGCTGGTCCCGGCATAGCCGCCGGCAAAGCCATGGCTGGTCACGAGCGCGACCTGCGAGCGGCCATGCCCGGCGCCGGCGCCCTCGCTGTTGGTCACGCCCTGGACGGCGCGCGCGGCCTCCTCCGCTTCCAGCGCGCGTTCGCGCAAGGCTGCAGGCGACGGCTCGTCCTCGTCGGCTATGTCGAGATCGGCCACCGCGCCGCGCATCAGCCGGTCTTCCGGCGCCAGGCCGGCATAGGCGTCATCCGGCGCTTCGCGCGCCATCGCGATCGCCCGGTCGACCAGCGACGCCAGTATCTCGCTCGCCATGTCGGACGACGACACCGATGCGGATCGCTGCCCGACAAACACGCGCAACGACACATGCTCCGATTCGGACCGTTCGACATCTTCGAGTGCGCCGAGCCGGACCGAAACCTGCGAGGACGCATCGCAGCCATAAACCGCCTCGGCGGCATCGGCACCTGCCGTACGGGCGGCGGCAACCAGCATTGATGCGCGATCCTGGGCTTCTTCGAGGCTGAGCATGGGGAGGTGGCGGTCCGTTCGTCAAAAGGGGGGACGACGCCCTTACTCCTCCCTCCGCGCGGGTGCAATCGGGGTGGAAAGGTGCCGTCCGTGCCTAGACCTCACCCTCCCCGACCCAATGCCGCAGCAGATGATAGGCGACCGCCATCGGCGGCGGCGCGGTGAAGGGGGCGTCGGGACTGCCCTCCAGCGCGGCGGCGACGCCGGCCCGGTCGACCCACATCGCGGCTTCCAACTCGGTCTCGTCGAGGGTCAGCGCGTCGTCCGCGACATCGGCGATGCAGGCGATCATCAGCGAGGAGGGGAAGGGCCAGGGCTGGCTCTGCACATAGCGCACGCGGGTGGTGCGCACGCCCGCTTCCTCGAACAGTTCGCGCGATACCGCTTCCTCGATCGTCTCGCCCACCTCGACAAAGCCGGCGAGCGCCGAATAGCGGCCCTCCGGAAAACGCGGCTGGCGCCCGACGAGGGCGCGTCCGCCATGTTCGGCCAGCATGATCACGACCGGATCGACGCGGGGGAAATGCTCCGCCCCGCAATTGCCGCAACGGCGCGACCAGCCGGCGCGCACCGGACTGGTCGCCCCGCCGCATTGCGCGCAGAAACGGTGCCGGGCATGCCAGTCGACCAGGCTGCGCGCGGCGCCGTAATGGGCAAGCGCGTCGGGCGAGAGCATCGGCGCGACGCTCCAGACCTGGGACGTAACCCCGGCGCCATGCGGCAACGCCCTTGGCACCAGGCTGACGAACAGCGGCCCTTCGGCATCGAGGCCGAGCAGGCCGAATTGGTCGGGATCGATGTCACGGGGCAGCGGCACCGTTGCAAGACCGCTCCCGTCTACCACCGGGTCGAGCCCGTCGAGCAGCAACAGCCGCGCCGCCGGATGGGCAAAGGCGTCGGCGAGCAATGCCGGGTCACCGCGCAGGCGATCCGCCCGGTCGAGCGTACCGCCGACGAAACCGACATGGCGGCTTTCCATCCTGTCCGACACCGCCTCAGTCTCCTTTGTCTCTGGCAGCCATGGCCGCTAGCGCCGCGCGGGCAAACAAGGTCGGCAGGCCCGCCTGCGCTATCCGGTCGACCGGCCACCAGCCGCCTTCATCCCCCAGCATCGCCGGCGGATCACCGTCGATGGTCACGCAGGCAATATCCAGTTCCAGCGCGAAATGGGTGAAGACGTGCCGCACCGGCGATGCAAGCGCGCGCCACGGTCCGGCAAAGGGATGGGTGGCGCCCGCGCTCTCGCCCCACACCGACGACGGCAGCGCGCGCATCCCGCCGAGCAGGCCGCGCGCTGGCCTGCGGATCAACCAGACGGCGCCGCGCGATTCGATCCACCAGGCGGTTCCGCGATGCTCCGGCCGGGCGGCCTTGGGCGGCTTGACCGGATAGCGCGCCGGATCGTCCGACAGTTGCGCCGCGCAACCGATTGCCAGGGGACACTCGCCGCATCGCGGGCTGCGCGGGGTACAGATGGCCGAGCCCAGATCCATCATCGCCTGGGCGAAATCGCCGCTACGGGCATCAGGCGTGATGCGGCCGGCGGCGGCGCGAATTGCCGTCCGGCCGGCGGGAAGCGGCGTGTCGATCGCGAACAGCCGGGCGACCACCCGCTCCACATTGGCGTCCACCACGACCGCGCGCTGGCCAAAGGCGATCGCGGCGATCGCGGCGGCGGTATAGGCGCCGATGCCTGGCAGGGTGCGCAGGCCGTCCTCGCTGCCGGGGAACGTGCCGCCATGATCGGCCATGACGGCACGCGCGCAGGCGATCAGGTTGCGGGCCCGCGCATAATAGCCAAGGCCGGCCCATGCCGACATGACGTCGGACTCGGCCGCCGCAGCCAGATCGGCGACTGTCGGCCAGCGCCCGGTGAACCTCTCGAAATAGGGAATGACGGCGGCGACCGTGGTCTGCTGCAGCATGATTTCGCTCAGCCACACCCGATAGGGATCAGCCGCATTCGTGCCCGGCGGCGCCCGCCAGGGCAGGCTGCGCGCGGCCCCGTCATAATAAGCGAGCAGCCGCGCCGCGATTTTCTCGGGCGCTTCTATGGGAGCGGGCGCCGATATGGGCGAAAGACAATCGACGGGCATGGCGGGTCTATGGCATGAAGCGGCGCATGACCCAATCCCCCCCCGCCGACGGCAAGCCCAAAGCGAAATCCAACGCCAGGTCCGGGCGCGCCAAGGCCGAGCCGGCGCGCGAGCGGCCCCGTATCGGCGGCCCGCGCGCCATCGCCGACCTGATGCCCAACATCGGCGGCGCCGCGTTCCGCAAATTCGGCTTCGTCCAGTCGAGCATCGTCAGCCGCTGGGCTGAAATCGCCGGCCCCCGGCATGCCGCACTCTCGGCGCCCGAATCGATTCGCTTCCCGCCCGGCAAGAAAGCCGGCGGCACGCTGCATCTGGTCGTCGCCAGCGGCCATGCGCCGATATTACAGCATGTCGTGCCGGACCTGATCGCGCGGGTGAACCGCTTTTTCGGCTATGAAGCCGTCACGAAAATCGCGATCCGGCAGGGCGAGGTGCAGCGCGCCGAGCCCGCCGACCGCCCCCCGCCGCGCATGCTCAAGCCAATGCCGGTCGAGATGGGCGAGGGCCTGCGCGAGATCGGCGACCCGGAACTGCGCGCGGTGCTCGAAGCGCTGGCGAGCGGCGTCGCGGGTTCCGCTCCGCCGCCCCGCATCGGATAATCGTCAATCCTCCCAGCCCCGGACCCGCCAAATGCGCTTTTTCCTCGTCCTGATTGCCGCCCTTATCGCCCTGGTCCCTGCCAGCGCGGCCCCCCCGCCCGACTGGACCCGCACCGTCACCATGGCGCCCGACGGCGCCTATGTGCTCGGCAATCCGGCCGCGCCGACGCGCCTGGTCGAATATGTCAGCTACACCTGCCCGCACTGCGCCCATTTCGTGGCGGAGGCGAGCACGCCGTTGCGCGACGGCTGGGTCCGGCGCGGCCTCGTCAGCGTCGAGCTGCGCCATGCCATTCGCGATCCCTATGACCTGACCGCCGCGCTGCTGGCGCGCTGCGGCGGCAAGGCGCGCTTCTTTGCCGATCATGAGGCGCTGTTCGCCAATCACGAGGCATGGATGCCGCAAGTGGAGGCCTATGAGACCAGGCGCGGCGAGCGCAAGTTCACGGACGCGGCCGCCCAGATGGTCGACATCGCGACCGCCACCGGCCTTGGTGACGTCATGGCGAAACGCGGCCTTGCGCCTGCGCTCCAGCGCAAGTGCCTGGCGGACAAGAAGGCCATGGCCATCATCGCCATGATGGCCAAAAATGCCTGGGAAGACCGCAAGATCGACGGGACGCCCGCCTTCGCCATCAACGGCGCGCTCGTGCCCGGCGTTCATAACTGGGCCGGCCTAATCCCCGCATGGCCCGCACCCCCCAAGTGAAGTAGACGCTGGGGCAACAACGATCGACGGAGTTTGTCACCAGATGAGGATGCTGTTCCTGCTCGCGACTATCGGCTCGGCACTGGCGCTTGCCAGCTGCGGCAGCAAGACTGCGGATAATCCCTCAAATGCGGCCACACCGGGCACCCCGGTCGCAGCTGTCCCCGCGCCTGCTGGCACGCGCTGGTCGGAAAACGTGGCCGAGACACCGGCGGGCGGTTTCGTGATGGGCAATCCGGGCGCGCCGATCAAGCTCATCGAATATGGCTCCTTCACCTGCCCGCACTGCGCCGAATTCGCCAAAACCGGCGATGAGCCGCTGGCCAAGGACTTTGTCGACACCGGCAAGGTCAGCTTCGAGTTCCGCAATTTCATTCGCGATCCGCTCGACATCACGGTCGCACTGGTGGCGCGCTGCGGCGGCAAGGATCCATTCTTCCCGCTCTCGCATCAGCTCTTCACCAATCAGGCAGCGATGTTCGCCCTGGTACAGGCCAAGGGCGACAGCGCCTTTCAGGAGGCCATGAAGGCCCCGCAGAACCAGCGCTTCATCCGCGTCGCCGAACTCGCCGGCCTGATCGATTTCGCCAAGCAGCGCGGCATTGCCGAAAACCAGCTGCGCAGCTGCCTTGCCGACATGACCAAGGCGGAAGCCATCGCCAAGGGCAATGAGGTGGCAGTCAGCCAGTTCAAGGTGCAGGGCACGCCCACCATCATCATGAACGGAACGCCGCTCGAGGGTGTCGCGACCTGGCCCACGCTGGAGGCCAAGCTGCGCGAAGCGGGCGCCTGACCGCCTTGGGGGGCCAGGCATCGACAAGCGGGGTCGGCTGATCCGGTGCGCTTCTCCCGCCTGAAACTCTCCGGTTTCAAGAGCTTCGTCGAGCCTGCCGACCTCATCATCGCGCCAGGCCTGACCGGGGTGGTCGGCCCCAATGGCTGCGGCAAGTCCAACCTGCTCGAAGCCATTCGCTGGGTGATGGGCGAGGCCAGCGCGCGCACCCTGCGCGGCGGTGCGATGGACGATGTGATCTTCGCCGGCACCGCCACCCGCCCGCGCCGCGACTTTGCCGAAGTGACGCTGTTTTGCGAGGGTGTCGCGCTGCAGGGCAGCCGCATTGCCGGGATCGACGACGGCGAGGTCGAAGTCGCCCGCCGCATCGACCGGGGCGCGGGCAGCGCCTACCGCGTCAACGGGCACGACGTGCGCGCCAAGGATATCGCCCTCCTCTTCGCCGATGCGGCGACCGGCGCGCATAGCCCGGCCCTCGTCAGCCAGGGACGGATCGCGGCGGTGATCGCGGCCCGCCCCGCCGAACGGCGCGCGATGCTGGAGGAGGCGGCGGGCATTGCGGGGCTGCATGTCCGGCGCAAGGATGCCGAACAGAAACTGCGCGCGACCGAGGCCAATCTGGCGCGCCTCAGCGAAATCACCGCTGACATGGAAGTGCGGGCGCAGGCGCTCCGGCGGCAGGCGCGCGCCGCCGAGCGCTATCGCACGCTCAGCGACCGCATCGCGCTGGCCGAGGCGCGCGCCTTGTTTGCGCGCTACCGCGTGTGCCTACGCGAGGAGCAGCAGGCGGCCGAGGCGCTGGCGCTGTCCGAACAGGGCGCGCGTTCGGCACAGGAGGCGCAGCTTGGCGCCGCTGCGACCGCCCGCGCCGCGATCGATGCCCTCGCCGTCGAACGCAGCGCCGCGCAGCAGGCCCGCGACGCCGTCACCGCCGCCCGCCACACCCTCGAAAAGCTGACCGCCGAGCGCCAGACGGTCGAGCGGCGCATCGCCGACCTTGCCGCCCAGCTCCAGCGGCTGGACATGGACCAGGCACGGGAGACGGCGCTCGACCAGGACGCCGCCGCCGCAACCGAGCGGCTGTCCACCGAGTCGGCCGAGCTTGCCACCCGGATCGCGGCGCTGGAGGCGACCCTGCCGGAGCTCGCCGCGCGCATCGCCACCTTCGAGGCGAGCGCCCGCGATGCGGAGGTCGCGCTGGCGCAGGCGATGGCCCGGCAAGCCTCCGAGCAAGCCGAGCGCCGGGTAGCGGAAGCGGCGCTGGTCGCGGCGCAACATCGGCTCGACCGGGCGGCAGCGGAGCGGCAGGCGATCGAGACAGCCCGCAGCGCCCTGCCCGAGGCCGGACCGATTGCGGAGCGCCTTGCCGAAGCACAAGCAGCGCGCGATGCGGCGCTTGCCCGTAGCGAAGCCGCCGACGCGGCGATACTGGCGGCGGAAGCGGCACGCGCCAACCATGCGGAGGCGCAAGGTTCCCGGCAAGGCGAACATGCGGCGGCGCGCGCGACACTGGCGGCGCTCGATGCGGAGGCGGCCGCCTTGCGCAAGGATAGTGCCCCGGCTCAAGGATCCAGCCGCGCCCTCGACCAGGTGCGCGCCGCGCCCGGCTATGAGCGCGCCCTCGCCGCAGCGCTTGGCGACGAGCTGAGCGCGCCGATCGCCAGCGAGGGAAAGCTGCGCTGGACCGGTGCCATAGCGGATGCACTGGACCCGCCGGTACCGGACGACTGCGCCTGCCTCGCGGATCATGTCGAGGCGCCGGCCGCGCTCGCTCGCACGCTGGCGCTGGTGCTGGTGGCCGACCGGGACGATGGCCGCCCCCTGCGTGCCGGGCAGCGCCTCGTGACCCGCGACGGCCAATTGCGGCGCTGGGACGGCTTTGTGGTGGAGGAGGGCGGCGCGGCGACGGCGGAGCGGCTGACCCGGCTCAACCGGCTCGACGCGATCACGGCCGAACGCCCGGATCTGGCCGAAGCGGTCGTGGCGCACGCGCAGGCGCTGGCCCAGAGCGAGGCAGCGCTCAAACAGGCGCAGGCCGACGGGCGCACGGCACGGCAAGCCTCGGCAGAGGCGAACGAAGCCCTGCGCGCCGCCGACAAGACCATCGACGAGCAGCGCGCGCTGGCCGAGCGACTGGACCAGCGCCACGCCGATCTCGACCGCCGGGCCCAGGAACAAGCCGTCGAGCTGGAGGCCGCGCGCGCCGCGCAGGACGAAGCCGCCGCCGCCATGGCGACCGTTCCGGACGGCGGTGGCACGGTGGAAGATATCGCCCGCCTCAACAGCGCCTGCGAAGCGGCGCGGCGCGGCGTTGCCGACCTTCGCGCGGAACTCGCCCTTGCCCAGCGGGGCACCGCACAGCAGCGCGACCGGATGAAGGCGGTGGAGGCCGAGCGCGCATCCTGGGCGGCGCGCGCCGCCGACGCGCTCGCAAGGCTGGCCGACATGGCCTCCCGCCGGACCGCGCTCACCGAGGAAATCGCCATCCTCCAACCCCGCCCCGCCCTACTGGCCGAACGGATCGCCGCAGCCGATGCCGAGGCGAGCGGGCTGAACGCGGCCGCGTCGCAAGCGGCACAGGCGGAAACCTCCGCCACCACGGCGCTGCGGGCCGCCGAAAACGCGCTGGCAGCGGCCAACGAAGGTCTGGCCCGCGCCCGCGAGCACCGCGCCAGCGTCGCCGCCCGCGCCGAACATGCCACCCAGCGGCGCATGGAGGTGAGCGCCCAATGCGGCGAGCGCTTCCAGTGCCCGCCGCCGGTGCTGCCCGAGCGCTTCGGCTTCGCACCCGATGACACCGGCCCGGTCGGGCGCGAGCAGGACGCGCTCGACCGGCTGCTGTCCGAGCGCGAACGGATCGGCCCGGTCAATCTGGTCGCGGCGCAGGAACTGGCGGAGATCGAGGCCGAGCAGGCCCGCAGCGCCGCCGAAAGCGAGGAGCTGACCCTGGCCGTCAACCGCCTGCGCGGGTCGGTGGGCGCGCTCAACCGCGAGGGGCGGCAACGGCTGCTGGCGGCATTCGAGGCGGTCAACGGGCATTTCCAGCGGCTGTTCACCTCGCTGTTCAACGGCGGCCAGGCGCATCTCGCCCTCGTCGACAGCGACGATCCGCTCGAGGCGGGCCTCGAGATCATGGCCCAGCCGCCCGGCAAGAAGCTCGCCACGCTCACCCTCCTGTCGGGCGGCGAGCAGGCGCTGACCGCGATCGCGCTCATATTCGGCCTGTTCCTCACCAATCCCGCGCCGATCTGCGTGCTGGACGAGGTCGACGCGCCGCTGGACGACGCCAATGTGGAACGTTTTTGTGACCTCCTCGACCGCATGGTGGAGCAGACCACGACCCGCTATCTCATCGTCACCCATAATGCCGTCACCATGAGCCGGATGCACCGCCTCTATGGCGTCACCATGGTCGAACAGGGGGTCAGCCGCCTGGTCTCGGTGGACCTTCACCAGGCCGAGGCCATCCTCACTGACGCGATGTAATTTCCTAAGCGGCAATCGCGCGCCGGCAGAATTCCCAGACCTCGGCCGCCAATCCGAGCTGGTGCTCGCGATCCGGCCGAACGGTTTCCTGGGCCAGCAACTCGGCATGGACGGTGGTCGACACCAGATTATAGACCAGGGTCGCCAGCCGCTCGGGCGCGCATTCCCGCACCAGCCCCGCCTTCATGCCGTCGGACAGTTGCTGGGCGATCAAGGTCATCAACGGGCTCAACGCCGCTTGCAGGTCGTCGGGACGGGATTCCGCCAACCGCAAATGCTCCCGGCTCATCGCCGCCGCCCGCCGGGTCGCCTGCTGGGCATCCACCCTGTCCAGCGTGCTGGTGCCCAGGCTTATGCTGGTGATGATCAGCTGCAGCCGCCGCATCGGGTCGGGCAGCGGCCGCACCTGCTCCGCATAATGATTGGCCGCCAACCTGATGGTCTGCTCGAACACCGCCAGCATCAGGTCGTCCTTGCCGGCGAAACGCTCGTAAAAGGCGCGCCGGGCAAGGCCGGTCTTCTTGAGCACAGCCCGAATGGTCAGCCCCTCCAGGCCCTCGTCCTCCAACAGCTCATAAGCCGCCTCGACGATCCTGCGGCTGCGCTCAAGCAGCTGCTGGTCGCAACCATCCTCTTCCCAGCGTGCTGGCGCGTCGCCAGGGGTCGGGGCAGCGGACAGGTGGGATTTGGAAGCCAGCGTCATCGATTTTTCACTCATATGAGAACAATGTTCTTTCCCATAGCAGCTCCAGTGCCATACGTCTTGGTGAGAACGACGTTCTCAATTCAATCCAGGATCTACCGAGGAGAGCGGGGTGGCATCAATCCCGCGCTGCAGGGCATCAAGATCGTCGATTGCGACACCCACCTGACGGAGGCGCCCGACCTCTTCACCGCGCGCGCGCCGGCCACCGCTGTGGGACAAGGCCGAGATGGAGGCCGAGGCCAAGCGCCGCCTCGACATGGACATCAAGGGCTTCGTCCTGCCCGACACCCCCGAACGCCTTGGCCTACCGTCGTTCCTGCTGGGTGCTCGAGACCAACGCGGTCAAGCTGCACAACCTGCCATTGTGAATCCGCACCCGCAGGCAAGACCCATGTCTCGCCTGCGGGTTCCACGTTTCAGATCACCCCGAACAGCCCCCGTTGCCGCTCCACCTCGGCCGCAAGGGGCATGTGCAGTTTTCGCTCGCCATTGGACCCGACCGTGGAGAACAGGCCCACTTCGGCGTGGCGCGAATTGTCCCAGCCGGGATAGGCGGTGACAGGATAAAGGCAAATGCCGAGCACAGGCACGCCGCGCCGCATCGCTGCCCTGACCTCATCGCAGACATAGTGCAGCCATGCCGGCCTGCCCGATCCCTCGCACCCGGTCTCGGAGATATAGAGGGGTTTGTCGAAGCGTTCGAACACCTCCACCAGCATGTCCGCCAGCGCGCGATATTCATGGTGGCCCATCGGGATCGTCGGCCCATCCAGATACCACTGGTTATGCGGGTAAAAGTTCAGGCCGATGACATCCACCATGTCGGGGCTGCCCCCCAGCTCCGGCGAGGTCCGTCCCAGCAGCATGTCATACACCTCGAATTGTCCGCCGCGACGGGCTTCGGCCGCCTTCACCTCGGCCCGGCTATGATCGCGCGGCGCGATATGGATCAGCGGCTCGGCCCACATGAAGCGGCATTCCGGCTCCGCTGCCCGCATCGCCTGGACGCCGGCAATCGCCGCCTTGACCAGATGCCGCTTGAACCAGCCGAGATCCCTGGGTCCCGAGAAGGGAAAATAGCCGGTTTCGACCGCCCAGGAGATGAACGAAATCTCGTTCAATGGACACAGGATCGGCGCTTCGCCCGTCACCGAGCGGTGAAACCGTACGGCCTCGGCGGCAAAGCGAGCATAGCGCTCGATGAACTCGGCGCTGCCCTGGTCCAGCCAGTCTGGCGAGCCATAATGAAAGACATCCCAGACGATCTGAACGCCGGCATCCTGTCCCGCCTGGACCATGGACCGCCAGCTTTCCCAGTCATAGACGCCCGGCGATCGCTCGATCAGATGCCAGCGCAGGCCATCGCGAATGGTTTTCAGGCCCAGGCTCGCGCAGCGCCGGTAGTCGTCGGCGGCGTGAATATCATGCGCCGTCGCCCGGATCAGATCGAGCCGCACGCCGTCCGCGCGGCGATGGGACGAGCATTCGAAGCCAGCCTTGAAAAAGCTGCTGAAGATGTCGCCGGTCATTCCACACCTGTCTCGGGCTGGGTCGTTCAGACCATAACCCGGGAAGGGATCGTAAGTTCACATTGCGACCCAGCGCATGCGGGTTGATGCGATCCACCAAAGCGCCGCGACGGGCGCCTTCAGCTCATCGCAAGCACCAGATTGCGCACCTGCGGATAGATCTGCTTTTCCCATTTGGAGCCTGAGAAAACGCCGTAATGCCCGACGCCGGGCTGCAGGTGATGGCGCTTCAGATGCGGCCGCAGGCTGGAACAGAGCGCGTGGGCGGCCGCCGTCTGGCCGACCGCACAGATATCGTCGCGTTCACCCTCGACCGTCAGCAGAGCGGTGCGCTGGATCGCGCCCGGGTTCACCCGCCGCCCGTGATGGGTCATCTCACCTTTTGCAAGCAGCGCCCGCTGGAACACCCAGTCGATGGTTTCCAGGTAGAACTCCGCCGTGAGATCGAGGACGGCGAAATATTCCCCGTAGAAATCCTTGATCTTGTTCGCCTCATCGACGTCGCCGTCGGCCAGGAACTGGTAGAGCTTGCGGTGCTGGTCGCAATGCCGCCCGGTGTTCATCGCCATGAAGGCGGTGAGCTGGAGGAAGCCGGGATAGACCCGCCTGCCCGCGCCCTTATGGCGAAAGGGCACGCGGGAGATCAGCTTCTCCTCGAACCACTCGATCGGATGCTGCTGCGCCAGCGTGTTGACGACCGTGGGCGCGACCCGCGTGTCGATCGGGCCCCCCATCAGGGTCATGGTGCGCGGCTGGGCGGGATCCTTGTCCTCCGCCATCAGCGCGACCGCCGCCAGCACCGGCACGCAAGGCTGACAGACCGCCAGCACATGGGACTGGGGCCCGAGTTCCTGCAGGAAGTGCATCACATAGTCGACATAGTTCTCCAGTCCGAAGCGCCCGGCACTCTGCGGCACGTCGCGGGCATTCTTCCAGTCGGTGATATAGACGTCATGGTCGCGCAGCAGCGTCTGGACGGTGTTGCGCAGCAGCGTAGCAAAGTGGCCCGACAGCGGCGCGACGACCAGCATCTTGGGCTGCGGTGTCTCAACATCATCCTTGACGAAATGGAGGAGGTTGCCAAAGGGCAGGTCCAGCACCACCTCCTCGCGCACCGGGACCATCGCATTGCCGCTCAGCGCCTGCGTAATGGCAAAGGGCGGGCGGCCATGGGTGACGCAAGCGCCGGCGAACACGTCGCACATGGCAAAGAAGCGCCGCGGCATCGGCCACTCGCCCAAACCCCCCAGATATTTATCGCGGAGATTCAGCGCGGTTCGTGCCGCCATCCGTGCTGGCGACATCATGTCGGTAATGGCCTGATAGCCCTGATAAAGCATTATCTCTGTTTCCCGATTGGGCCTGTTAGCCCTGATTCGGCTTTTCATTGCCGAGGATTTATGCATTCATGCTGCGCTGCATCATGGCGTAATGCAAGCCGGCATGCGAGGATAACCGATGGACAAAGCGCAATTAACGATATCAAGCAAGACATATTCAGCTTGGTCACTGCGCGGCTGGCTCCTGTGCCGTCTGGCGGGCCTCGAGGTCGAGGAACAACCCGTCCCCGACGACGCGAGCAACCGCGCGGAACTGTTGCTGCTTTCGCCGTCCGTGCTGGTGCCGCGCCTGACCCATGAGGGCGCAAGCGTCTGGGACACGCTCGCCATCGCCGAATATCTGAACGAACTTTATCCCGACGCCGGCATGTTCCCCGCGGACCGGATCGCGCGCGCCCATTGCCGCTCCATTTCCGGCGAGATCCATTCGGGCTTCACCAACCTGCGCTCCGCGCTGCCGATGAACCTGAAAGTGACGCATGAGAGTTTCCCGGTCTTTTCCGGCGCGAAGCCTGATATCGAGCGGATCGAGACCATCTGGCAGGAATGCCTGTCGCGCTACGGCGGCCCCTTCCTCTTCGGCGAGGCGCCGACCATTGCGGACGCGATGTACGCGCCGGTCACCCGCCGCTTCCTGACCTATGCCGTCGCCCTGTCCCCGCAAAGCGCCGCTTATTGCGCAACCATAGCGGCGTGGCCGCCCATGGCGGAATGGGTCGCCGCCGCCCAGGCGGAACCCGAGGAGATGGAGGAACTCGAGGTCGAGTTCTGAGCCTTGGAGTTGCGCCGCGATCTAGCCCTGCTCTAAAATCCCGCCGCCAGTTGCGCGCGCAAATTGCTCAGCACCCATTCCGGCACGATCGGCCGCTCGCTCGCCGCCTTGCCCTCCCGCAGCCGCGCACGGTCCTGTTCCGGCGGGTCGACGCGGCGCACGCGCACCGGCGCATGGCCCTGGTTCCTGATGCCCAGCAGTTCCGCCGCGCCGCGTGACAGGTCGAGGATGCGCCCGCCGCCCGCGAACGGCCCACGGTCGTTGATCCGCACCAGGATCGTCCGCCCCGTGTCCAGCGACGTCACCTCGACATAGCTGGGCAGTGGCAATGTCGTGTGCGCCGCCGTTATCGCGCCGGGGCGAAAGCGCTCGCCATTGGCGGTCATGCTGCCCGACTCATGGCCATACCAGCTTGCATAGCCCAGCATGTCATAGGCCGGGTCGGCGGCGGGCACATAGCTTGTCCCGTGCACCATATAGGGCCGGCCGATCCTGACCGGCGTATCGCTGACCGGACGATAGCGCGGCGTCGTGGCGCAGGCGGAGAGCGAAAGGGCGATCGCCGCCGCCGCCCAGATCCGTGCCCGATGATAAGCCCGCATGCGCATGAAGCGCTTCTAGCCTGCCGCACGTCACAGCGTCCATTCCCCATCATCCCGCAATCCATTGGTCGCATTTCATTGGATTCGTTCATCTTCTATCTAGGTTAGCAAGCTAATGAAGGCACATGCTTCGCCGTCGCGGAGCATATCGGGGGTCGAACTGGTGTATGTCACGGGAAAAGGATTGATACCTACGTCGACATGATTTGTACCCCTTAATGCATAGACCATGACTGTTCACACCGCATATTTCGCGGATTAGGACAGCTGCGTCTCTTTCCATGGAGTTTGTTATGAAAACTGCGATTTTCGCAGCGATTGCTGCTGCCGCCATTGCGACCCCTGCCCTGGCCCAAACGGATCCCCAAACGGACCGGGGCGAAGCGGGCGCGTTCACCGGTCCCCGTCTGGGCGTAACCACCGGTTATGACAAGATGAACGACCATGACGGCGCGACCTATGGCGCGTCGGCGGGCTATGATCTGGCGGTCACGCCGAAAATCCGGGCGGGCGTCGACGTCGGCCTGGCCGACTCGACGGTACATGGCGGCGGCGTGGACAACAGTCGCGACCTGTCCGGGTCCGTGCGCCTCGGCTATGTCGTGACGCCCAGGATCATGGGCTTCGGCAAGGTCGGCTATGCCTCGTCGCGCTTCGAGACCAGCGGGACCGGCGCCGGCGCGGCGGTCGAGGGCGTGCGCTATGGCGGCGGCGTTGAATTTGCCGCGACCCCGCGCACTTATATTTCGGCCGAATATCAGCGCACGGAATATGAGCAGAATCTGGGCGGCCGCGATGCCGCCATGGTCGGCGTCGGCCTGCGCTTCTGATCGCTACTGTAAACATGTGAAGGAGGGCGGCGAGCGATCGCCGCCCTTTTGCTGCGGGCAACACCCTTGCCGCTCCCGCCTGCCGCGCCCATCTTGCATCGTTCCAACAGCCGCGCTTGATCCGCGCGAACAAATCTGGAACAGATTGCCCTCATGAGTATGACACACATCTCCGTTCGAGGTGCCCGCGAGCATAATCTCAAGGGCGTCGATATCGACCTGCCGCGCGACAAGCTCATCGTCATCACGGGGCTGTCGGGCTCGGGCAAGTCGAGCCTCGCCTTCGACACCATCTATGCCGAGGGGCAGCGGCGCTATGTCGAGTCGCTCTCCGCCTATGCGCGCCAGTTCCTGGAGATGATGCAAAAGCCGGACGTCGAGCATATCGACGGCCTGTCGCCCGCCATCTCGATCGAGCAGAAGACGACCAGCCGCAATCCGCGTTCGACCGTGGCGACCGTGACCGAGATCTACGACTATATGCGCCTGCTCTGGGCGCGGGTCGGCGTGCCCTATTCGCCCGCCACCGGCCTGCCCATCGCCGCGCAGACGGTGAGCCAGATGGTCGACCGGGTGATGGCCCTGCCGGAGGGCACCCGCGCCTATCTGCTCGCCCCCGTGGTGCGCGGGCGCAAGGGCGAATATCGCCGCGAGCTGGTCGAGTGGCAGAAGGCGGGCTTTACCCGCGTGCGCATCGACGGCGAGTTCTACCCGATCGAGGACGCGCCCGCGCTCGACAAGAAGTACAAACATGACATCGAGGTGGTGGTGGACCGCATCGCGGTGCGCGCCGACATCCAGACGCGGCTGGCGGATAGCTTCGAGACGGCGCTGAAGCTGGCGGACGGGCTGGCTTATGTGGATCTGGCGGATGGGACGGTGGCCGAGCTTCAGTCCGGGTCCGTCACCCCAGCGAAGGCTGGGGTCTCGGGCGATGGCGCGCCGCCGCTGGAGACCCCAGCCTTCGCTGGGGTGACGGATGGGAAGATGAAGGGCACCGGCCTCCCACCCAACCGCATCGTCTTCTCCGAAAAATTCGCCTGCCCGGTCTCCGGCTTCACCATATCCGAGATCGCCCCGCGTCTGTTCAGCTTCAACGCGCCGCAAGGCGCCTGCCCGGCCTGCGATGGCCTCGGCGAGAAACTCCTGTTCGACGAGCAGCTGGTGGTCCCCAACGAGGCGCTCTCCCTGAAAAAGGGCGCGATCGTGCCCTGGGCCAAATCCAACCCGCCCAGCCCCTATTATATGCAGGTGCTGGGCAGCCTGGCGCGCGAATATGGCTTCAGCCTCGACACGCCCTGGGAGGAACTGCCCGGCGAGATCCGCCTCGTCATCCTGCATGGCACCGGCGGCAAGCCCGTCACCCTGCGCTTCCAGGACGGGCGCAAGAGCTATGAGGTCAAGAAGGCGTTCGAGGGCGTGATCGGCAATCTCAACCGCCGGATGCTCTCGACCGAGAGCGCGTGGATGCGCGAGGAACTGTCCAAATACCAGACCGCGCAGCCGTGCGAGACCTGCCACGGCGCCCGCCTGAAACCCGAGGCGCTGGCGGTCAAGATCGCGGGCGAGGACATATCCATCCCGACGCGTCGCTCAGTGGTGGACGCGCTCGCCTTTTTCGAGGGGCTGCCCCGGCATCTCACCAACCAGCAGAACCAGATCGCCAAGGCCATATTGAAGGAGATCGTCGAGCGGCTCGGCTTCCTCAACAATGTCGGCCTCGACTATCTCAACCTCGACCGCACGTCCGGCACCCTCTCCGGTGGCGAGAGCCAGCGCATCCGCCTCGCCAGCCAGATCGGCTCGGGCCTGTCGGGCGTGCTCTATGTGCTGGACGAGCCCAGCATCGGCCTGCACCAGCGCGACAACGACATGCTGCTCGCCACCCTCAAGCGGCTGCGCGACCTCGGCAACACGGTGATCGTCGTCGAGCATGACGAGGATGCGATCCGCCACGCCGATCATATCGTCGACATGGGGCCGGGCGCGGGCGTCCATGGAGGCGAGGTGGTGGCGCAGGGATCGCTCCACGACATCCTCCACGCGACCGGCTCGCTCACCGCCGACTATCTCAACGGCACCCGCTCCATCCCCCTGCCCGCGAAGCGCCGCAAGGGCACCGGCAAGAAGCTCACCGTCCACAATGCCCGCGCCAACAATTTGAAGGGCGTGACGGCCAGCCTGCCGCTCGGCACCTTCACCTGCATCACCGGGGTCTCGGGGTCGGGCAAGTCGAGCTTCACCGTCGACACGCTCTATGCCTCCTCGGCGCGCCACCTCAACGGCGCGCGGATCGTCGCGGGCGCACATGACCGCATCACCGGCCTCGAGCATCTCGACAAGGTGATCGACATCGACCAGTCGCCGATCGGTCGCACCCCCCGCTCCAATCCCGCGACGTACACAGGCGCCTTCACCAACATCCGCGACTGGTTCGCGATGCTGCCCGAAAGCCTGGCGCGCGGCTACAAGCCGGGCCGCTTCAGCTTCAACGTCAAGGGCGGCCGCTGCGAGGTCTGCTCCGGCGACGGCCTCATCAAGATCGAGATGCACTTCCTCCCCGACGTCTACGTCACCTGCGAGGAATGCCACGGCAAGCGCTATAACCGCGAGACGCTCGAGGTGAAGTTCAAGGGCATGAGCATCGCCGACGTCCTCGACATGACGGTGGAGGACGCGGTGGAGTTCTTCAAGGCGGTGCCGCCGATCCGCGACAAGATGGCGATGCTGGCCGAGGTCGGCCTCGGCTATGTCAAGGTCGGCCAGCAAGCGACCACCCTGTCCGGCGGCGAGGCGCAGCGGGTCAAGCTCGCCAAGGAACTGTCCCGCCGCGCGACCGGCAACACGCTCTACATCCTGGACGAGCCGACCACCGGCCTCCATTTCGAGGATGTGCGCAAGCTCCTCGAAGTGCTCCACGCACTGGTCGAGCAGGGCAACAGCGTGGTGGTGATCGAGCATAATCTCGACGTCATCAAGACCGCGGACTGGATCCTCGACCTCGGCCCGGAAGGCGGCGTGAAGGGCGGCGAGATCGTGGCGCAAGGCACGCCGGAACAAGTGGTGAAGGAACCGCGCAGCTTCACCGGGCGCTATTTGGCGCCGTTGTTGGAGAAGAAGCAGGAAGCGGCGGAGTGAGCCTCTACCGCCCCGAATTCGAGGCGGCCCTCATCCTGTTCGCCCGTGTCAGCGAGGCGATGGCCGCGCGCGGCCTGCCCCGCCCGGTGCTGGTCGGTGGCGCGGCAACAGAGTTCTATTCCACCAGCGCCCTGACGACCGGCGACTTTGATATCTGTTCCACCTGCCAACCTGAACTGGAAGAGGAAATGCAACGCTTCGGATTCATCCGGCCATCCGGGGCGGGCAAACTGCTGAGGGGCTGGATTCATCCGGCGTTGAAGCTGGGTTTCGAGGTGGTGGCAGATGTACCGATGGACGGCAACGTCGACGCTGCCCACATCCGCCTCGTCCGACCGATCGGTGAAACGGCGCTATTTCGCGTGATTTCGGTCGAAGACCTGATCGCCGACCGGATGGGGCAATATGCCTCCGGCACGGCGCGCGATCGCATTGAGCAGGCCCGTCTCCTGCTCGCACTTCACCCCGACGCGGATATGAACTATCTTGAGCGCCGCATCCGGGAAGAAAGCATGGGCGATTATGGCATCGAAGACATTGCGCACTGAATATGATCAGCCTGTCATCGACATGGCCGAACTCGGCGCGCGCATCGCCCGTCGCCGCGCCGAACTGGGCATCACCGGCGCCGACATCCCCCGCAACTCGGGCGCGCGGCGCACGGCCAGCAAGAAAGCGCTGTTGAAGGCGATTAAGGATGCGGGCGGGGAGTGGTGAGGGTTGGTGCGCGCCGGTAGACGTCAAACTTTGCCATCAATCAGGGCCAATCAGAACGGGCGGTGACCGGCCAGCGGCAGGCCATGGGCCTCGGCATGGGCATTGGACGAGGCGAGCGCGTCCGAATTCTCCGCGCGCCAGCGCCGCGACCGCTCCCGCGCGATGGCATCGGCAAGGCCGCCCTCGCAGGCGCGCGAGAGGTTGATGCCCGGTGCCCGCGCCTCGTTCACCAGCGCTTCGTCCAGCGACACATTGGTCGCGCGACGCGGGGACGCCGGGAATTCCTGTTCATGCCTGCCCATCGTCGTTGCTCCCTATGGTCCCTGCGCATGAATATGCGCATTCTTGCGGAGATCAAGAGTGCGCGAATAAATCCGTTCGGGCTGAGCGAAGTCGAAGCCTTCTTTCGAGCGGAGCGAGAAGCGCCTCGGCTCCGCTCGGCATGCCCCTTCGACAAGCTCAGGGCGAACGGATGTGCGCGTTCCCCTGTCCTACACCCCCTCCCCCATGCCTTAACCGCCCTCCACCGCAACCTCGGAGGACAGCCATGCCCACCGGCAACACACCATCGCACCGGCTCTCGCGCCGCACCGACATCGACACATGGTTCAGCGAGGACGAACGCCTCCACCGCCTGCACTGGGCGGCGCTGGTCGAGGCCGGGCTGATCGGCAATCTGCCCCCGGTCCCATTTGGCGTCGCGGCGCGGCGGGAGGCCAATGACGCGCTGTTCCGCTCCTTCCGGCGGCGGCCCCGGTAGCGCCCCGCTCCGCAAAGCCCCCCGGCGGCCAGCCGCATTTCCGGGGCCGCGTGACCCTGACGACGCAACCCTTCGCCCGCTCGCTCGTTGCCTGCCTTGTCCCACAGACACACAACCCTCACAAAGGAGTGGACAATGCTTCGCACACTCGCCTTCGCAGCCATCGCCGCCGTCGCCGGCCGGCAACTTTACAAGAGCGGGGCGCTCGGCCGCTTCGGTGACGATCTCAAGCGCCGCAGTGACGAACTCAAGCAACGCATGGACGAGCGCCGGGCCAATGCCGCCCCGGTCCGCGCCACCACGCGGGCGTCGGCCATGCCCGGATCGGTGCCGCCGGTGGGGTGAGCGCGCGGATGCGGTTCCCCGTTGCCAGCCCCCTGACTTTAAATTGCACCGTTCGTCCTGAGTAGTCGCTGAGCCCTTCGACCTCGCTCAGGGCGAACGGATGGGGATGCATTTGGGGCGAGGCCGCACCCCCTGTCCTACACCCCCTCATCCATGCCTAACCTCCGCCTGTCGCCCAACGAGTATTTTCAGCAAAAAGTGGAATCCGGTTTTTGCGCCCGAAAATGCTCCGCCACAACGTCAGGAGGACCCATGCCCCGCCGCACAGCTAACAATCAGCTTGCCCGCGCCGGGGAAGGCCGTGCCGGGGAGGTCCTGGCTGCCTCCGCCACCGTCATGGCCGCACAAGACGCGCTGCCCCCTCCTGCGTCGGTCGCCCTTGCCAAATCTCCCTTGCCCGATACCGCAATCGTCCCCGTCGCGCCCCGGCACGACGGCTGGACACCCGACCGCCAGCGCGCCTTTATCGAGGCGCTGGCGGACAGCGGCTGCGTCAAAAGCGCGGCCGATACGGTGGGCATCAGCGTGGTGAGCGCCTACCGGCTCAGGCGGCGATCCGATGCCCGCGCCTTTGATGCGGCGTGGGAGGCGGCGCTGGAATGCTCGCTGCAACAGCTGCTGCCCGTCGCCATCGACCGCGCGCTCAACGGCACGGTGCGCCAGCGCTGGTATCATGGCGAGCTGATCGCGGAGGAGCGGGTCCATCATGACCGGCTGCTGCTCCACCTCCTGCAAAAGGGGCAGGCGATGCTTGGCCATGTACCGGCGCGCCGGGCGATCGCGGACGACTGGACCGGGGCGATGGAGCGGCTGGAGGCCGGGGAGGGCGCGGCGCCCGCGCCGGTCTCCGTCCGGGTGCCGGACTATCGCGTCTGGCAGGACGAGCATGGCTGCTGGCTGACCAACTGCCCGCCGCCGCGCTATTTCGACGGCTATGCGGAGGGACAGCCGGGCGGTTCCGCCTATATGCGCACGCTCACCAATGCGGAGCGCGACGGCATGGAACGCATGCGCGGGGCACGGGCCCGCGCGGACGAGGCCGCGCGCCGCCGCATTTTCGGACTGCCGCAGGAGGGGGATTAATTGCTCTACCCCGTAACCTTCATAACCTTTGGGGGGCAGCCATCGTTCACCCTGAATTTGTCGAAGCCTGTCCTGACTGCCTGCCTCGGCAGGCAGTCGAAGGGGACCGTACTTCCTGGATCATCGTGCAATAAATCGGACTCCAACACCGTTCGGGCTGAGCGAAGTCGAAGCCTTCTCTCGAGCGGAGCGAGATAGCTTCGCCTCCGCTCAGCAGGACCCTTCGACTTCGCTCAGGGCGAACGGTGCCAATACCGAGGAGCGCAAGACAATCGCAACCACCCGGCCTCTCGAACGTTGGTTAAGCGTTCCAATCAACAAGAGAGGATATCCGATGCGCACCCCCCTGATATTGGCGGCCCCCGTGCTGGCCCCCGTGCTGGCCGCCGCCGTCCTGCCGCTGACCGCCTGCGACAGCTATGACCGGCCCACCTATGTGAGCAGCGGCTATAATGACGGCTATGTGCTGCGCGACGACGACCAGATCTATCGCGACGCCAATGGCAATTATTACTGCAAGAAGCCCGACGGTACGACCGGCCTGATCGTCGGCGGCATCGCCGGCGGCGTGCTCGGCAACATCATCGCGCCCGGCGGCAGCAAGACGCTCGGCACCATCCTCGGCGCCGGCGTGGGCGCGGTGGCAGGCACGGCGATCGACCGCAGCAGCATACGCTGCCGCTAGCATCCGGGGCGGCCGGTTGGCACTTTCAACCGGCCGGACGATAGTATAGCCTGCCCGCATTATTCCCCGGGGAGGAGAGTGGAATGGCTACGATTGCGGGCGGGCGCCTGAATAGCGAGCGGCGTTTCTATATGGGCATGGCGCTTTTCATGATCGCGCTCGTGTTCATCGGTTTCGCGCAGAGTTTCTACATGCGCGGCCTGATCGCCATTTCGCCGCGGCCCAATCCGACGCTGCCGCCGCTGGTCATGGTGCATGGCCTGGTTTTTACCGGGTGGATGCTGCTGTTCCTGACCCAGGTCGGGCTGGTCGGGGCGAACCGGCGCGACCTGCACCGGCGGCTGGGCATGATCGGCATGGCCATGGCGGTGCTGATGGTGCCGCTTATGTATGCGGTGGGGGTGGGGCAGGTCGCCCGCGCCAACCAGCCGCCGGGCATCACCGCGCTCGCCTGGACCGCGCTGCCGCTGTCGGGGATCCCGGCCTTCGCCATCCTGGTGGGGCTCGGCTATCGCTATCGCCGCGATGCGCAGGTGCACAAGCGGCTGATGCTGGGCGCGGCGCTCCTGATGATGCACCCGGCGGTCGGGCGCCTTCCGATCGCGCCGCCGACGCCGGTGGGCATGGGCGTGCTGGGGCTGCTCTCGGCCTTGTGTTTCGTGCCGCTGTTCATCTGGGACCGCCGCTCGATGGGCCGGATACATTGGGCGAGCAAGCTGGGATTTGGGTTGTCGCTGGGTGTAGGCATCTTCTACACCACCATGCTCATGACCGGCTGGTGGGACCCGATCGCGGCGCACCTGCCCGGCATATGAAGCGGCTTGCGGGCATCGCGCTGCTGGCGCTGTCGCTGGCCTCCTGCGCCTCGCCGGAGCAGCAGTTGCGCACCGGGCTTGCCGATGCGGGCCTGCCGCAGGACTTGTCGGCCTGCATGGCGCACGACATGACGCCCCGGCTCAGCGTCACGCAGCTGATGCGGCTCCGGTCGCTCGCGCATGTGGGGCGTCTCGATCCGGCAAGGACCAGCCTCGATCGGTTCCTGCACCAGGTGCGGGCGCTTGAGGATCCGGAGATCCTGGTGGTCACCGGCAAGGCGGCCGCGCGCTGCGCTCTGGGGCTCTGACTTCGCAACTTTGCAAATGGTCGCTGTGGACCGCCGCTACCAAACATGCTTGGGAGCGCCCGACAGTTTGCAACTCCCCAGTGCATGAGGCGCCCCGATGAATATCCATGAATATCAGGCCAAGGAACTTCTGGCGAAATTCGGCGCCCCGGTGCCCGCAGGCTATGCCGCGATGAGCGTCGAGGAAGCCGTCGCCGCCGCTGGCAGGCTCCCCGGACCGCTCTATGTCGTCAAGGCGCAGATCCACGCCGGCGGACGCGGCAAGGGCAAGTTCAAGGAACTCGGCCCCGACGGCAAGGGCGGCGTGCGCCTCGCCAAGACCGTCGAGGAAGTCCGTGCCCACGCGACCGACATGCTCGGCAACACGCTGGTCACCATCCAGACGGGGCCCGCCGGCAAGCAGGTCAACCGTCTCTATGTGACCGATGGCGTCGACATCGAGAAGGAATTCTACCTCGCTCTTCTGGTCGATCGCGGCACCGGCCGGGTCGCCATCGTCGCCTCGACCGAGGGCGGCATGGACATCGAGGAGGTCGCGCATTCGACCCCCGAGAAGATCCACACCCTCACCGTCGATCCCGCAACCGGCCTGATGCCGCATCATGGCCGTAGTGTCGCAGCAGCGCTCGGCCTGACCGGCGACCTTGCCAAGCAGGCAGCGAAGGTGACGCAGGCGCTCTATGATGCCTTCATCGGCACCGACGCCAGCCAGATCGAGATCAACCCGCTCGCCATCACTGCCGACGGCACCCTCCAGGTGCTCGACGCCAAGGTCGGCTTCGACAGCAACGCCCTGTTCCGCCACCCGGACCTGTTGCCGCTGCGCGACGAGACCGAGGAAGACGCGATGGAGCTGGAGGCGAGCAAGCACGACCTCGCCTATATCAAGCTCGACGGCGACATCGGCTGCATGGTGAACGGCGCGGGCCTCGCCATGGCGACGATGGACATCATCAAGCTCAACGGCATGTTCCCGGCCAACTTCCTCGACGTCGGTGGCGGCGCCAACACCGAGAAGGTGACGTCCGCGTTCAAGATCATTCTGTCCGACCCGGCGGTGAAGGGCATTCTCGTCAACATCTTCGGTGGCATCATGAAGTGCGACGTGATCGCCGAGGGTATCGTCGCGGCCGCCAAGGAAGTGAATTTGTCGGTGCCGCTGGTGGTGCGCCTCGAAGGCACCAACGTCCAGCTGGGCAAGGATATTTTGAGCGCGTCGGGCCTCGCTATTGTGCCCGCCGACGATCTGGGCGACGCTGCCAAGAAGATCGTGGCGCAGGTCAAGCAGGCCGCCTGAATCGGCTGATTGGAATATAGGAGCAGGATCATGAAGATTATCGTGCCCGTCAAGCGGGTGATCGATTACAACGTCAAGCCGCGGGTCAAGACCGACGGCACCGGGGTCGACCTCGCCAACGTCAAGATGTCGATGAATCCATTCGACGAGATTGCGGTCGAGGAAGCCATCCGCCTCAAGGAAAAGGGCGTCGCGACCGAGATCATCGCGGTGTCCGTCGGCCCGGCCAAGGCGCAGGAAACGCTGCGCACCGCGCTCGCCATGGGCGCCGACCGCGCGATCCTGATCCAGACCGATGAAGAGGTCGAGCCGCTGGGCGTTGCCAAGCTGCTCGCCAAGGTCGCCGCCGAAGAGACCCCCGGCCTCGTCATCCTCGGCAAGCAGGCGATCGACGACGACAGCAACCAGACCGGCCAGATGCTGGCCGCGCTGCTCGGCTGGCCGCAGGGCACGTTTGCGTCCAAGGTCGAGGTTGCCGGTGACAGCGTCAGCGTCACCCGCGAAGTCGATGGCGGCCTCGAGACAGTGAAGCTCTCCGTCCCCGCGATCATCACCACCGACCTGCGCCTCAACGAACCGCGCTATGCCTCGCTGCCCAACATCATGAAGGCGAAGTCCAAGCCGCTCGCCAACAAGACCCCGGCCGATTACGGCGTCGACGTGTCGCCTCGCCTCGAAACGCTGACGGTCGTTGAGCCGCCCAAGCGGGTGGCTGGCATCAAGGTCGCCGATGTCGATGAACTGGTCGCCAAGCTCAAAGCACTGGGAGTTGCCGCATGAAGACGCTCGTCTGGGTCGAACATGACAATGCGTCGGTCAAGGACGCAACCCTCTCCGCCGTCACGGCGGCGGGCAAGCTGGGCGAAGTGCATCTGCTCGTCGCGGGCAAGGGCTGCGCGGGCGTAGCCGATGCCGCTGCCAAGATCGCCGGTGTCGCCAAGGTCCACCTCGCCGACGATGCCGCGTTCGAGCACGGGCTGGCGGAAAATGTCGCACCGTTGATCGTCGAGCTGATGGGGCATCATGACGCCTTCGTTGCGCCCGCGACCAGCCACGGCAAGAACATCGCGCCGCGCGTCGCGGCCCTGCTCGACGTGATGCAAATCTCCGATATTCTCTCGGTCGAGAGCGAGGACACCTTCACCCGCCCGACCTATGCCGGCAACGCGATCGCCAAGGTGAAGTCGAAGGACGCCAAGAAGATCATCACCGTGCGCGGCACCGCCTTCGAGAAAGCGGCGAGCGAAGGCGGCAGCGGCACAGTCGAGGCCATGTCCTCCACCGGCGACAAGGGGCTGTCGAGCTTCGTCGGTGCCGAGATCGCCAAGCTGGAACGGCCCGAGCTGACCAGCGCCAAGGTCATCGTCTCCGGCGGCCGCGCGCTCAAGGACGGCCCGACCTTCGAGCAGGTCATCTTCCCGCTCGCCGACAAGCTGGGTGCAGCCGTGGGCGCGAGCCGCGCGGCGGTGGACGCAGGCTATGTCCCCAACGACTATCAGGTCGGCCAGACCGGCAAGATCGTCGCCCCGGAAGTCTATGTCGCCATCGGCATTTCCGGTGCGATCCAGCATCTGGCGGGCATGAAGGATAGCAAGACCATCATCGCCATCAACAAGGACGAGGACGCCCCGATCTTCCAGGTCGCGGACATCGGCCTGGTCGGCGACCTGTTCAAGATCGTCCCGGAGCTTACCGAAAAGCTCTGAGTTCCTTCGAGCGACAAAGCCAGAGCCCCGGCCCGCCCATGCGGTGCCGGGGCTTTGTCTGCCTTCCGCCTCGATCCGCTTCACAAGGTCGGCCAGGCGGTCCGCCGCCGCGCCGAAACCGCGACATGCGCGCCCGCCTGCGCCAGGGCGATCGCCGCTGCCTCACCAATGCCCGATGATGCGCCCGTGACCAGCGTGACCTTACCGGTCAGTGTTCCCGCCATTCATCCACTCCTTGTCAATCACTCTGCTGCGCATGGTGCGCCTCGAAGTCACATGACCCGGAGTGATCAAGGCCCCGGCGCGCCACCGAAGGTTACGAAAGTTAGGGGGTGGACTAAATTCCTCCCCTTGCCGTCCGGGCCCGAACAGGCGGGCGCGCCGGCACGGGCAGGCTGATGGTAGCGATGCAGCCGGCATGGATCCTCCTGACGTTATGGCGGAGCATTTTCGGGCGCAAAAACCGGTTCCCGCTTTTTGTTGAAAATACTCTGGGTAGCGACGGGGGACAAGGCATGGCCGAGGGGGTGTAGGACAGCGGCAAATGCCGGTGCGCCCGCCGCAAGGGACATGGCGGCCCCTGGAGCGTCTTCCAGCGGACGTACCGGTTGTGGCCTTCCTCGATCATGTCCGTGCCGGGAAAGGTGCTGTCCCAGGTCGCCTTCATGGCTGTCTCCACCTTGTCCAGCACGCCCACGTCAAAGCCATCGCGTTCCACCTGGTCGGCGAGCTCGGTCGCCACCCCAGCCGCAGCGTAACTAGCGCGATTTCACATCAGGTCGCATCACCTGACGGCTTGGAAGTCACGGAAAACAAAGAAAGCCAGAGACTGATGACTTGAGGTGGGATCACACCCCATCCGTTCGCTTCGAGCCCTTCGACTGCCCGCAGGGCGGGCAACGAGCAGCCAATTCCGAGCGTATCCGCTTGACCATGGCCGCCGCCGCGTTCAGTGACCGACATCGATGAGCATGAAAGGCCTACCGAGCACCGCGCTGTCATCTGCCGCGGGGTGGTTTTCCCTGAAATTTGCCCGTGATCTGGCGATTGCGGCCGTTGCCGTGCTGATGATCGCCGGCTGCGCCAATGAGAGCGGATCGGCGAGTCGCGACAAGGCCGCCAAGCCGACGGCCGTGGGCTATATCATCGCCCGGCAGACCAGCACACCGCTGATCACCGAGCTGGCCGGACGGACGTCAGCCTACCAGCAATCGGATGTGCGCCCGCAGGTGTCAGGCGTGATCCTGCGCCGTTTCTTCACCGAAGGCGCGCTGGTGCGCAAGGGCCAGACGCTCTACGAGATCGACCCCTCGCTCTATCGCGCCGCCGCCAATGAGGCGCGCGCCAACCTCCAGAGCGCGGCCGCCAGTGCCGAGGCCAGGGGCGCACAGGCCCAGCGCCTCAAGCCACTCGCCGAGATGGAAGCGGTCGCGAAGCAGGACTATACCGACGCCGTTGCCGCCGCACGGCAGGCGCGCGCCGCGGTCGCCCAGAGCCAGGCGCAGCTCCAGACCGCGCAGATCAATCTGCACTACACCACCGTGCCCGCGCCGATCACCGGGCGCATCGGCCGCTCGCTGGTCACCGTCGGCGCGCTCGTGACCTCGAATCAGGACACCGCCCTGGCACAGATCAGCCAGCTCGATCCCATGTTCGTGGATATCCAGCAGTCCTCCGCCGATCTGCTGACCCTCCGGCGGATGCTGGCAAAGGGCGGCGCGGTGCCGACCAAGGCGGACGTGCAGCTGACGCTCGAGGACGGCAGCGCCTATGGCTACACCGGTACGGTCGAGTTTGCCGAAGCGATCGTCGACCCCGGCACCGGCACCGTCACCCTGCGCGCCCGCTTTCCCAATCCCGAGGACGTGCTGCTGCCGGGCATGTTCGTGCGCGCCCGTTTCACGCAGGCGATCGACCGGGCCGTCGTTCTGGTGCCGCAAACCGCAGTGAGCCGCGACCCAGCCGGCATCGCGAGCGTCTTTGTGGTTGGCGCGGGCAACAAGGCGGAACAACGCACGATCACGACGACACGCACGCAGGGGCCGAACTGGGTCGTAACCGCGGGCATCAGGCCCGGCGACAAGATTATCGTTCAAGGCACGGACAGGCTGCGGCCCGGCGGGGCGCTGAAGCCGGTGCCCGCGAACACCCCGCAACGCGTCGCGCCCGCCGGCAAGTCCAAAGGCAGCTGACGGCAGCATGCTGTCCCGCATCTTCATCGACCGTCCGATCTTCGCATGGGTCCTTGCGATCATCGTCATGATGTGCGGGATCGGCGCCATTTTTTCGCTGCCGGTGGCCCAATATCCCGATATCGCGCCGCCGCAGGTCACGATCCGCGCAACCTATCCCGGCGCGTCGGCCGAAGCGGTGCAGAACAGCGTGACGCAGGTGATCGAGCAGTCGCTGACCAGTATCGATGGCCTGCTCTATTTCAGCTCGTCCTCCAACTCGCGCGGCGGCGTCAACATCACCGTCACCCTTGAAAAGGGTACCGATCCGGACATTGCGCAGGTTCAGGTTCAGAACCAGGTCCAGCAGGCCATGGCGCGCCTGCCGCAACAGGTGCAGCAACAGGGCCTTATGGTCCGCAAATCCAACCCGGACGCGCTCATGCTCATAGGCGTCTATGACGAGACCGACCGGATGCGGAGGCAGGATATCTCCGATTACCTGTCCTCCAACCTGGTCGATCCCCTCAGCCGCATCGAGGGTGTGGGCGACACCAATGTATTCGGCTCGTCCTATGCGATGCGCATCTGGCTCAACCCCTCGAAACTGCTGAGCTTCCAGCTGATTCCCGGCGATGTCGTCACCGCGATACAGAACCAGAATACGGAGGTCGCGGCCGGTGAAATCGGCGGCAGGCCGTCCGCACCCGATCAGTATCTGAACGCGACCGTGACCGCGCAATCGCGTCTCCAGACGCCGGAGCAATTCGCCAACATCATCCTCAAGACCCAAAGCAACGGCGCCACCGTACGGTTGAAGGATGTCGCGCGCATCGAGCTGGGCGCGGAAACCTACGGCCCGGAGAGCTATGCCAACGGCCATACCGGCGCCGGCCTGGCGATATTGCTCGCGCCCGGAGCGGATGCGCTAACGACCGCCGATCTGGTCAAGGCAGAACTCGCGAAACGTGCCAGGTCCTTCCCGCCGGGCCTCACCTACACCTTCGGCAACGACGCCACCGATTTCATCAAGCTGTCGGTAAAGGAAGTGGTGATCACGCTGATCGAGGCGATCATCCTCGTCGTCATCGTGATGTTCGTTTTCCTGCAGAACTGGCGCGCCACGCTCGTGCCGGCAATCGCCGTGCCGGTGGTGTTGCTCGGCACGTTCGGAGTCTTCTGGCTCGCCGGTTTCTCGATCAATACGCTCACGCTCTTTGGCCTGGTGCTCGCGATCGGCCTGCTGGTCGACGACGCCATCGTCGTGGTCGAGAATGTCGAGCGGCTGCTCACCGAAAATCCCGGCATGACGCCGCGCGAGGCGACCATCCAGTCGATGGGCGAGATATCGACGGCGCTCATCGCGGTCGCGCTCGTCCTCTCGGCGGTGTTCCTGCCGATGGCCTTTTTCGGCGGCTCGACCGGCGTCATCTATCGCCAGTTTTCGGTGACCATCATTTCGGCCATGGTCCTGTCGGTGCTGGTCGCGCTGATCCTGTCGCCGGCCATCACCGCCAATCTGCTGCGGCGGACGCATGGGAGCGGCGACGGCACGGCCGACGGGGCAGCCTACGAGCGCGATTGGCTCCACCGGCACGCGCCGCGCTATGCCCACCTGCTCGACCGCGCGCGCGACGGTTTCAACCACCGCTTCGATGCCATGGCGAACCGCTATCAGCAGTCGGTCGGCAAGGTGGTCGACCGCAAGACCCGCTTCATCGCCCTTTATGCGCTGATCTTTGCCCTGCTCGCGATCCTGTTCCTGCGGCTGCCGACCGGATTCATTCCGACCGAGGACCAGGGATTCCTGTCGATCAGTTTCCAGCTGCCGTCCGGCGCGACGATCAATCGCAGCGAGGCGGTGCGCGCCGCCATCGAGAAATATTTTCTCGTCAACGAAAAGGACAACGTGAAGGCGATCTTCACGATCGCTGGCGGGGGTGGCGGCGCGACCGGCCAGAATATCGGCAACGGCTTTGTTCGCCTGAGCGACTGGGAGCAGCGGAAAGGCCGGGAAAACAGCGCCGACGTCATCGCGCAACGCGCCACCAAAGCGCTCTCCGTCTTGCGCGACGCACAAGTGTTCGTGTTGGTGCCGGGCCCGATCCGTGGCCTCGGCCAGACCAACGGCTTTACCATCGAGTTCCAGAATTCGGGCAATCTGAGCCGTCTGGCGTTCGAAGCGGCCGGCAACAAACTTGTCGCAGAAGCACGCAAGGACCCAGCCCTTGCGGCGATCCGCATGACGGAATTGCCCGACGTCGCCACCCTCAAGGTCGATCTGGACCAGCAGAAGCTGGCTGCCTTCGGCCTGTCGCAGAGCGATGTGAATGCGACCCTCTCGACCGCCTGGGGCGGACGCTATGTCAATGATTTTATCGACCGGGGGCGGGTGAAGCGCGTCTATGTGCAGGGTGACGCCCCTTTCCGATCGGCGCCGGAGGATCTTGCGAGCTGGTATGTGCGCGGATCCAATGGACAGATGGCGCCTTATTCGGCCTTCGCGCGGACCGGCTGGTCGGTGACGCCCAGCTCGCTGTCGCGGTTCAATGGCATCCCGTCGCTCGAGATCAACGGACAGGCCGCACCGGGCCGGAGCTCGGGCGATGCGCTCGCGCGCATTGAGGAACTCGCGAGCCGGATACCGGGCACAAGCGTCGCCCTCTCGGGCCTTTCCTATCAGGAAGCACTCTCGTCGAACGAGGGGCCCTGGCTCTATGCGCTCGCGCTTCTCGTCGTGTTCCTGTGCCTCGCGGCGCTCTATGAGAGCTGGACCATCCCGATCGCGGTGCTGCTCATCATCCCGCTGGGGCTGATCGGCGCGGTGCTCGCGGTCACGCTGCGCGGTCTCGTCAACGACGTCTATCTCCAGATCGGCCTGCTCACGACGATGGGCCTTGCCGCCAAGAACGCGATCCTGATGATCGAATTTGCCGAGCAGGCGGAAAAGCAGGGCAAGCGCATCATCGAGGCGGCGCAGGAGGCGGCGCGTATCCGCCTGCGCCCCATCCTCATGACCAGCTTCGCCTTCATCTTCGGTGTGCTGCCGCTGGCGGTTTCAACAGGCGCCGGCGCCAACAGCCGGATCGCGATCGGCACCGCCGTCGCCGGAGGCATGCTGACCGCGACGATCCTGGCCGTTTTCTATATTCCGCTGTTCTTCGTGATCGTCCGCCGCACGACCCGCGACACGCTCGCCAAGCTGCACCATCACGACAAGCCTGCAGCGCCTGGAGAAGTCACGCCATGAGGCGGCCCCTCTCGCTTGCGGCGCTGGTGCTGCTGGGCGCCTGTTCGCTCGCGCCCGCCTATCATCGCCCGGCCACGCCCGTCCCCCCGTCCTGGCCGGTCGGCGATGCCTATCTGGTCCAGAATGAGCGCCAATTGCCGACGGTCGGCTATCGCGACATCTTCCGCGATCCCCGGCTGCAGCAGATCATCGACCAGGACGTGGGCACAAACCGCGACCTGCGCATCGCCGCTGCCAACATCGCCCGTGCCCGTGCGCAATACCGCATCCAGCGCGCCGAAATCGTGCCGCAGATCGATGCGAGCGCAAGCGCTGCCTGGGTGGACAGCAGTAGTGGGACCGGCACGACGAGTGCATCCAGCGGGGGGAGCGCCAGCTTTTCCGCCAATGTGGGGACCACTGCGTTCGAGATCGACCTGTTCGGCCGCATCCGCTCGCTGAGCGAATCCGCGCTCAACCAGTATTTCGCAACCGAAGCGGCCGCGCGCGCCACGCGCCTCACCCTGGTCGGGGACATTGCCGATGCCTGGCTGGCCTATGCCGCCGACCAGAGCCTGCTCGGCCTCGCCCGGGAGACCGTGGCGAGTGCCGGCAAGAGCGTCGAGTTGACCCGCAGGCGCCTGGAAGGCGGCATCGCCCCGCGCACCGACCTGCGGCAGGCGGAAACGGTGCTCACCACCGCGCAGGCCGATCTCGCGGCGCAGCGTACCGCCATCGCGCAGGACCTGAACGCTCTCCAGCTCCTCGTCGGCGCGCCGATCGACCCCGCGCTGCTGCCCGGGTCGATCGAGCAGGCGGGTCCGACTCTGGCCGAGTTGCCGGCAGGCCTCGATTCAGGAATATTGCTGCGTCGTCCGGACGTGGTCGAGGCCGAATATCAGCTGCGCGCCGCCAATGCCGAAATCGGGGCCGCACGCGCGGAACTCTTTCCGCGCATCTCGCTGACCGGCCTTGCGGGGCTCGCCAGCGACGCCCTCTCCAGCCTCTTCACCGGCGGGGCCTTTGGCTGGCGGGCGTCCGCCGCCGTCGACTATCCGATCTTCCGCGCGGGCGCGGGCCTGGCCAATGTCGCAGCCACCAAGGCCCAGCGCGACGCCCTGCTCGCCACCTATGAAAAGTCGATCCAGACCGCCTTTCGCGAGGTCGCCGATGCACTGGCGCGGCGCGGGACGATCGGCGACCAGCTCTCCGCCAACACCCGGCAGGTGAGCGCCGCGCAGGATAATTACCGCCTGACGGACGCGCGCTATCGCGGTGGTATCGACAGTTTCCTGACCAGCCTCGATGCCCAGCGCTCGCTCTATACGGCCCAGCGCAACCTCACCGCCACCCGGCTGGCCCAGGCCGGCAATCTGGTCGCGCTCTATCGCGCGCTCGGCGGCGATGCCCTGACCGAGGCACCGGTCAATCCCTAGAGGTGGGGCCACACCCCATCCGTTCGCTTCGAGCCCTAGGTCTTGGCAATCAGCCGATCGACCACCGCAATGACCGCCAGCGCGGCGACGACAGCGGCCATGTCGGCAAACCAGTCATTGATGTCGCAGTCGCGGTGCAGCGCGGGGATCGCCTGGACCAGCTCGATCACCGCGCCGAGCGCGCCGAACCAGACCAGTGCGCCGCGCCAGCTCCATTGCGGCCACGCAAGGCGGAACAGGATCATCAACACCGCAAAGGCCAGCATGTGCTGCGATTTGTCATTGCCGAGAAGCGTGGGCGGGGCCGGCGTCCAGGCGAAATACAGGACGCCGATCAGCGCCGCGAAGAAGATGACGCGCGCGGCCAGCGTCAGGCCATCGCGTGAAAAAATGCCGGCCCTCGATTGATTGGCCGTCTCGCTTTCCTGTTGCACAATCTGATGTCCCATCGAACTCTGATACGCCCGCCCTTTAGACGAGGCGCGGCGTTCTTACCACAGGCGCCTGACCCTAGGCAGCGGGGTTCTTCGCCTCTATACTGGCAGGGAAACCCTCTTTGCCGCCGGAAGGCTTTTTCGCCCCATGTCGATTTTCCGCAATCCCCTGCTGCTCCGTTCCCTCGCCGTCGCGGGGGCGATCGCCCTTGTGCCAGCGACGACATCGGCCATCGCGGAAGGGGAAAGCGCGACCTACAAGCAGCTCGACCTGTTCATGGACGTGTTCCAGCGGGTGAAGGCCGATTATGTCGACAAGGTCGATGACGAAAAGCTCATCAAGGGCGCGATCGAAGGCATGCTGACCAGTCTCGATCCGCACAGCTCCTATCTCGATTCGCGCGATTTCCAGCAACTCAGGACCCAGACCGACGGCAATTACGGCGGCATCGGCCTGTCCGTCACCATGGAGGATGGCGCGGTCAAGGTGATCGCACCGACCGAGGACACGCCGGCGTGGCGCGCGGGTATCAAGCCGGGCGACTTCATCACCCACATCAATGGCCAGCTCGTCTATGGCGGCACGCTCGACGACGCGGTCGACAAGATGCGCGGCCAGGCGGGCACGCAGGTCAAGCTGACCCTCGCGCGCGAGGGCCGTGACGAGCCGTTCGATGTCACCATCACCCGCGCGGTCATCGAGCTGAAGCCGGTCAAGTGGAAGGTGAAGGACAATGTCGGCATCATCCATATCATCAGCTTCTCCGCCAACACCGGAAACGACGTGCGGATGGCGATCCGCGGCATCGACAAGGCGATGGGTCGCCATCCGATCGGCTATGTCCTGGACCTGCGCTCCAACCCCGGCGGCCTGCTGGACGAAGCGGTGGCCGTATCCGACGCCTTTCTCGAGAAGGGCGTGATCGTGTCGCAGCGCGGCCGGTCGCGCGAGGACACGCAGACATATTTCGCCAAGCCCGGCGACGATACGGGCGGCCTGCCGGTCATCGTGCTGGTCGACGCCGGCTCCGCCTCCGCCTCGGAGATTGTCGCGGGCGCGCTGCAGGACCAGCACCGCGCGCTGGTCATGGGTGAGCGCAGCTTCGGCAAGGGGAGCGTGCAGACGCTGCTGCCGCTGTCGTCCACCACCGCGCTCCGGCTGACGACCGCACGCTATTACACGCCGTCGGGCCGGTCGGTGCAGGAGGGCGGCATCCAGCCCGACATCCTTGTGCCCCAGATTTCGGATGCCGATTATGCCAAGCGGCCCAAATATCGCGAGAGCGACCTGCGCCGCCATCTGATCGGCGAGGCCAAGGTCAGCAATGCCGAGTTGCAGAAGGACAGCAAGGAAGATCCGCGCTTTGCCACCTCCGCCGATGAGCTGAAGAAGCGCGGTATCGAGGATTTCCAGCTGAACTATGCGCTGCAGACCCTGGAGCGCATCGGCACGACGCCGCAGCTTGCCGGAAAGGGTGGGCCAGCGAAAGCCGGCCGCGACTGATGCGCTCCCCCGTCACCGTCCGGTCCGACCGGGACCTGTCGCGGGCGCGGCTGGTGGCAATCCTGGCGCCCACCGCGCTGCTGGGGGGCGCCATCGCGTTCCAGTATCTCGGCGGTCTGGCGCCCTGCCAGATGTGCTATTGGCAGCGCTGGCCGCATCTCGCCGCCATCCTTGTCGCACTCGGCGCCATTGCCTTGCGGAGCCGGAGCGGGCCGAGCGCGCTGCTGACCCTGCTGGCGGGGTTCGGCATCCTGGCGAGCGGCGCCATCGGCGTGTTTCACGCGGGCGTCGAGCAGCATTGGTGGAAAGGGCTGACCACCTGCTCCACCGCGATCGGCGGGCAAGGCGGCGGATCGGCGCTCGATGCCATCATGAACGCGCCGCTGGTGCGCTGCGACGTTCCGGCGTGGACGCTGCTGGGCATCTCCATGGCGGGCTATAATGCGATCATCTCCATCCTGGCCGCGCTTGCCGTCTTCGGCCTGCTCGGCAAATGGGGACGGGGCACGTGAGCGAGCCCGTGGTTCGGCGGCGCCCCGGCCAGCACACAGCCGATCGCGCGGCCATGCTCAGGGTCGATCAGGCCGGTGAATATGGCGCGACGCGGATCTATGCGGGCCAGCTGGCCGTGCTGGGCGACCGGCATCCCGCCGCACGGCAGATCGCCGCAATGGCCGCGCAGGAGGAACGCCACCGCATCGCCTTCGATGCCATGATGACGCGGCGCGGGGTTCGGCCGACGCTGCTCCAGCCCGCCTGGCATGTCGCCGGCTTTGCCCTGGGTGCGGCGACCGCGCTGATCGGGCCGGAAGCTGCCATGGCCTGCACCAGCGCGATCGAGACGGAGATCGACCGCCATTATGGCCGCCAGCTTGATGAAATTGGCAGCGATGATCCGGAACTCTCCGGTGCCATTGCGGATTTCCGCAAGGAAGAAGTCGAACATCGGGAAATCGCCATCGCCGCCGGCGCGGAGCGCGCACCCGCCTATCCATTACTGGATGGCGTGATCCGGATGGGTTGCCGCCTCGCCATCGCGCTCTCCCGGCGCATCTGACAGAAAACGACAGTGCAAGGACCAGGATCATGAAAGCCCCCGCCGCAGCCCTCCTCGCCATGACGGCCCTGTTCGCCATCGCGCCCTCCGCATTGGCCCAGTCCGGCGGCCAGACAGCTGTCCCCGATACGGAGAAGGTCAAGCAGGTCATCGTCTATGGCAATGATCCCTGCCCGATGAGCGATAGCGGCGAGATCCTCGTCTGCGCGCGCCTGCCCGATGGGGATCGCTATCGCATTCCCAAGGAACTGCGCACCGATCCCAATGATCCCCGCGTTCAGAGCTGGGTGAACCGCGCCCAGGCCCTCGAATATGTCGGGCGTTCCGGCACCGAAAGCTGCTCGCCGGTCGGGGCGGGCGGCGCCACCGGCTGCTTCGCGCAGCTCGCCAAGGCGGCCAAGGAAGAGCGCAAGGCGATGATGGGCAGTGCCGGCTGGGCCGATCTGGTCGCGAAGGAACGCGCCAAGCGCCTGTCCACCATCGACGCGGATTCAGCGAAGATCGAGGCACAGGCCAAAGCCGATGAAAGAGCGGCCGCGAGCCGTCCAGCCGAAACCCCGCCGGCACCCGCCGCCGATCCGGGCAAGTAGGGCACGCCCCTCCCCCATACACGCCGCGTTCATGGGCGAAGGACCAGACTTCGTGCCATGGCGACGCGATCCATCCTGATCCCTTTCGCGCTTGTTGCCCTGGCGGCAGGCTCTGCTGGCGTGGCGCGCGTCGCCGAGCCCGATGAGCGTGTCCGGATGCTCGTCGTCTATGGCAATGATCCCTGCCCGCAAGGGGATGACGGCAGCATCGTCGTCTGTGCCCGCAAGCCCGAAAGCGAGCGCTATCGCATCCCCAAGCCGCTGCGCAACAAGCCAGTGGTAGCGGCGGCGGGCGGACAGGCGTGGGCCAGCAAGGTGCAGACCCTGGACGCCGCGAGCCGCGCGATCCTGCCCAATAGCTGCTCGCCCATCGGCACCAATGGCTATACCGGCTGCACGCTGGCGATGCTCCGCCAATGGTATGCCGAACGCCAGCACGACGGCCTCGCACCGCCTGCGCATTAGGCTTTGATGACTTCAAGTTGAGCCGTTCGCCCTGAGCGAAGTCGAAGCCCGAATGGTGCCTGGGTCTGACTTATGCACGACGCTCCAGGGGCCTGTCGTGATCGGATCGATATCAGGTGGAAATCACAGCAGGCCGAGCCGGGCGAGTTCGCTGGCCAGTCCGGGCGGGAGCGCGTCACCGCTGCCCTCACCGGCGTCGGGCGGCGCGTCCGCCTGTTCGAGGTAGCGCCATCCCTGATGCGCGCGGCGCGGGCGGGCCTCGACGGCGATCAACCGGGGTTCCAGCCTGATCCAGACCTTGCCGTCGGGCCGCGGCGCAAAGCCGAGGAGCGGACTGCGCCCGACCAGCACGCCGCCCAATATCCAGTAAAGCGATCCGCCCGTCATTTCCGCTGCGCGCTTGGGCAGGTAACGGGTCGTCAGCCGCGCCTCGCCCTCCGTTCCATGACCCTCAAGCCAGGCCCGCAGCGACTCCGGACTCTCGGCGCGAAAGGCGATCTTGGTCATGTGGAGTGGCATGATGCCCCCCGCTCAGCTGCCCAGCCCGGCGAGGGTCGCGAGGCCCAGGAAGCTGAAGAATCCCAGCACGTCGGTCATCATGGTGACGAACACAGCCGAGGAAACCGCCGGGTCGATGCGGTACCGGTCGAGCGCGAGCGGGATGAGGATTCCCGAAAGACCGGCGACCAGATTGTTGATGACCATCGCTGCGCACATCACGAGGCCCAATATGCCGTTATGGTAGAGCCACAGGGTCCCCAGCCCGGTCAGCCCGCCCAGAGCGACGCCATTTGCAAGCGCGATGGTAAGTTCGCGCCCGACCATGCGCCAGGTGTTGGAATCGGTAAGCTGGTTAGTGGCAATCGCGCGCACCACCACCGCAAGAGTCTGCGTGCCGGCATTGCCGCCCATGCCTGAAACAATGCCCATCAGCACCGCCAGCACAGCCATTTTGGAGATTTCGCCTTCGAACATCCCGACGACGAAAGCCGCAAGGATCGCGGTGCCGAGATTGACCGTAAGCCACCACAGGCGGGTCCGGATCGTCAAGGCGATCGGCTCGTTGATGTCGCCATCACCGGCACCCGACAGGCGCAATATGTCTTCGCCTGCTTCCTGCTGGATGACGTGGACGATATCGTCCACCGTAATCATGCCGACGAGGCGGCCGCCGGGATCGACGACGGCGGCCGAGATCAGCGCATATTTCTGGAAACGCAGCGCCACCTCTTCCTGATCCATGTCGACAGGGATCAGGGTCTGCTCCCGCTTCATGACGTCGCCAATCGGGATACTGCGCGGGCAGCGCAGGATCCAGCTAAGCTGAACGCTGCCGATCGGCCGGTGCGCGGCATCGACCACGAAGATTTCCCAGAAGTCGGTGGTCAGGTCGCTATTGTCGCGCAGATAGTCGATGACCTGCCCCACCGTCAGATGCTCCGGCACCGCGATAAGGTCGCGCTGCATGAGACGACCGGCCGACTCTTCCGGATAGGACAGCGCGCTCTCGATCGCGGCGCGGTCTTCAGGCTCCATCGCCTCCAGCACCGCCTGCTGGTCGGCTTCCTCCAGATCCTCGATGATCGCGACGGCATCGTCGGTATCGAGTTCGCTGGCGAGCTCCGCGAGCTGCTCGGGATTGAGCGCGTCGACCACCACTTCGCGCGCATAGTCATTGAGCTCGGACAGCACCTCGGCGGTGACCAGCCCGCCCAGCGCGCCAGCGACCTCAGCGCGCCGGTCATTGGGCGTAAGCTCCAGAAGGTCCGCGATATCGGCGGGATGGAGCGGTGCGACCAGCTCGCGCGCCCGCTCGATCTCGCCGTCCTCGACCGCATCGAGCACGGCCGAGACGAATTCGGATTTCAGCCGATCGTCCTCGTCCAGCGTGGCCGCCGCGGTGGTCTTTTCCTCATCGGCGAACGCGGTGACCCTGTCTTCGCTCATCACCGGCTCCTTCGCCCTGCACAATCCCCCGCGCCGGCCTGCTTTTGCCCAGCTCGGCGGCAAAAGCAATCATGTGGGGCTTCCATCGGGCGTCCCCATGCGTATAGGGCGTAGGGATTGTAACGAAAGGACCGTTTGCCGTGGCCGACCAGACCCTCACCCTCACCCTCGAATCAGGCGATGTCGTGATTGCGCTTCGCGATGATCTGGCCCCAGGCCATGTCGAGCGGATCACGGCGCTCGCCAACAAGGGCTTTTACGACGGCGTCGTATTCCACCGCGTCATCCCCGGTTTCATGGCGCAGGGCGGCGATCCCACCGGCACCGGCATGGGCGGATCCGACCTGCCGGACCTCAAGGCCGAATTCAGCGCCGAGCCGCATGTGCGCGGCGTCTGCTCCATGGCGCGGTCGAGCAACCCCAACAGCGCGAACAGCCAGTTCTTCATCTGCTTCGACGATGCGACCTTCCTCGACAAGCAATATACCGTCTGGGGCGTGGTGGCATCGGGCATGGAGCATGTCGACGCGCTGCCGGTCGGCGAACCGCCGCGCACGCCCGGCAAGATCATCAAGGCCACAGTGAGCTGAGGCGCGGGCGTGAGGCCGCAGCGGCTCCCGCTGCGGCCTCGAAATGCCGAAGCGACTGCAAGCACGGCGGTCGCGCGGCGCAACTACGAGGCGGCTGGCACGCTCCCTGCAAGCGACGTTGTTTAACGCTCACTAAATCATTACGGTGGTAAAGCGATTTCCGATTCATACGCGCAAGCGAACGGAAATGCGGGGGGGGCGTGGGCAGATGTCATCTACTGATAAGCCCATTGATTATGGCTGGGACGTGAGGGCCGTCATGCCCTTTCGTCAGCGGTCCGCTACACGGCCCTTTCCGCGCTTGCGCAAGGGACTCCGCTTGGCATGGCACATGGGCCGGCACTTGGACGTGGCGATTGCCGCCATGGTGCTGGGTGGAAAAATGCCGGATTTCAAGCATCCCTTTCTGGGCCTGTCCACGGCCTTTAGGCCTTTCCAGCCTCTATGTTGCGCAGGGTGGGATGAGCGCGAGAAGCTGGCCCGCATGGTCGATCATTTGAAAACGGTCGAGCGGCTCGGCGGTATTCTTCTTCCCCTAACGAACGCTCCACGGCTGCTCGCGACGCTTTCCGATCTGGGGGATGACTATAGTGTCAAGATAGACGAGCCCTTCTGGATGTTGAACGACGGCTTGGCTGCGCTCAGTGTTTGGAAAGGCATTGATCGGATATTCACGCTCAGCTTCCTGTTGACTTCCTCCAGCGGCCAGCTGGGTTGTTTTGTTGGCGGCCTGCAGGGACGCCGCGAAGACGGGGTTCTCGACATCTACCGGGCCATGACCAAGGAAGCGCATGGCCTGCGACCACGGGATCTCATCATCGAGCTGCACCGCATGTTCTGCCGGTCGTTGGGCGTCACACATATTACCGCAGTCGCCGATCAGGCGCGGTACCAATATGACCGCTACTTCGGAGCCGAGCCACTGAACGTCTCAAGCCTGAGCTATGATGAGGCATGGGCTGAGCGGGGTGGATCGAGAATCAATTCGTCATGGTTCAGGTTGCCGATCGATCCAGTGCGCCGGACAATTGACGAGATACCCGCGAAGAAGCGCAGTCTTTACGCTCGGCGTTATCGACTGCTTGATTCCCTTGAGCAGGCAATGGCTCGCGCGGTGAACTGCGCCTTCCGCGATGATGGATTGACAACCTCGCCCTCGCGGCACCACACAGACGCCCAGGCGCCCTTGCGAGAGGGGGATGCGCCCTATCGCCTGGTTTAGGGTGGCATGGCCGTCTGCCGAGGAAAGCACACACGCGGAGATTATGAGATGTCGGCTGAGACGCGCCTGTTCGGCTGCATCGAGGCGGGCGGGACGAAATTCGTGCTGGGCCTCCTCACGGGATCGCGCGCGGTCGTCGAAACGCAGCGCATCCCGGCGGCCGGCTCGGCCGAGACCATCGGGCAGGCCATCGCCTGGCTGACCGGGGCGGCGCAGCGGCACGGCGCGCTGTCCGCCATCGGCATCGCCAGTTTTGGGCCCGTGGAGCTTGACCCGGCTTCGCGCAAATGGGGTTTCATCCTGGGCACGCCCAAGTCCGGCTGGCGCGACACCGATCTTGCCGGACCCTTTGCGCGGACATTCCGCCTCCCCGTCGGCCTGGATAGCGATGTCAACGGCGCCGCGATCGCGGAAAGCCGCTGGGGCGCGGCGCGCGGCGCGCGCATTTCCGCCTATATCACGGTCGGCACCGGCATCGGCGGCGGCCTGGTTGTTGACGGGCGGAGCGTGCGCGGGCTTTCCCACCCGGAAATGGGCCATGTCTATCCCCGGCGCCATCCTGCCGACGGCGCCTTTGCGGGCGTCTGTCCCATTCACGGCGACTGCCTGGAAGGACTGGCTAGCGGCCCGGCGATCCTGGCGCGCTGGGGGCTGCCGCTGTCCGCATTGCCGCCCGGGCATCCGGGCCATGCCATCATCGCCAGCTACCTCGCCCAGCTCTGCGTCATGCTCCAGGCCGTGGCGGAGCCGGGACGGATCGTCATCGGCGGGGGCGTCAGCAACACGCCGGGGCTGCATGATAACATCATCGCGGAAGCTGTGCGCCTGGGGGCCGGGTATTTCCGGGGATCGCCGGCCGACATCATCGTGCCGCCCGGGCTCGGGGATGAGGCTGGGCTGATGGGCGCGCTGGCCCTGGCCATGGATGCGTTCGATCATGGCGGCGGATGACGAGGAAGCGATCGTCGCCGCCTGCGCGGGATCGCGGCTGGCGCTGATCGCCGAGAGCTTCGCGCGTCTCACCGGACGACGGCTGGTGGAGGCCATGCTGTGGGACGCGCCGCGCGTCATCCTCGCCCATGGGACGCAGGACGACCCGCTCTTCTTTTACGGAAACCGGATGGCGCTCGACCTGTTCGAGATGCCGGCGCGCGATTTTCTCGGCATGCCTTCGCGCTTTACCGCCGAGGCGCCCAGCCGCGAGGCGCGGGCGCGGCTGCTCGAGCAAGTGACGCGCGACGGATATATCGGAGACTATGCCGGTGTGCGGATTTCCGCGACCGGGCGCCGCTTCCGGATCGAACGGGCGACTGTCTGGACCCTCATCGACACGGCCGGGCGCAGCCACGGCCAGGCGGCGACTTTCGACCAGTGGACAGCGCTGGATTAGCGCTCAGCGCGAATTGGCGACCGCCGTCATGAACAGGCTGGCGTCCGACTGCCAGTCCAGGCGGATCCGTCGGTGAGCGATGAGCCAGCGGTCGCCGACCTGACGGAACTTGTCGAGATAATAGCCGGCATGATCGGGGCCGATGTCGGTCCATACCGAACGCGTTGATGGACCAGGCCAACATCACATAATTGCCGATGGTGAAGACCAGGTCCATGATCTGGCGCTTGTCGAAATGCCGCTTCAATGCGTCCCATGTTTCGTCCGCAATCTGCGAGGATTCCCGCAGCTCGTCGACCCGCGCGCAGCACGGCGCTGTCCTCCTCCTTGCCTTCCCACACAGGCGAGTCAGGCCCTCCCCGAATCGCCGCGACCTCTTCCAAGGACATGCCGATTTTGACGCAATAACCGACATGATATGGCCATTCATATTCCGCACCTCAGCTCGCGGGCGGAGCCTGACCATCACTTTCGAGCGTCGCGCTGACGATCTTGGTCGGCTCGGCGGGCGGTTCGCCCTTCGCGATGGCATCGACCCCGCCCATGCCCTCTATCACCCGCCCGAACACCGTATATTTATGATCGAGCTGGGTGCGCGGCATCAGCATGATGAAGAACTGGCTGTTGGCGCTGTTTTCACTCTCCGCGCGCGCCATGGAGACGGTGCCGCGCATATGGGGCAGCCAGTTGAACTCCTGCTGCAGGTCGGGCAGGCTCGATCCGCCGGTACCATCGTTCTTGGGGTCGCCGCCCTGCGCCATGAAGCCGTCGATCACCCGGTGAAAAGCAAGGCCATCATAGAAATGCTGGCGCGTGAGCGTCTTGATCCGTTCCACCGTTGCGGGCGCGACATCGGGCCGCAGCTGGATACGCACCAGGCTGCCGTTCGACAGGCGCAGGTCCCAGACATTCTGCGGATCGACCGGAATGCTTGCGAGAAGCGCCTTCCCCTTGCTCTTCGCCGCCTCCTCGCGCAGCATTTTGGCGTCCGCCTCCGCCTTGGCGTCGCGCTGGGCTTCCGCGCCCAAGTCCGGCTTTTTCTGGGCGTATACCGGCCCTGCCCCGGCCATAGCCACGCCGGCAAGTGCCAAAAGGGAGAGATTCCATAACTTGCGCATCTTCATCCTCATTTCCCTGCCAAAACCTTCACCCTCGCAGCGCGACAGCCTTGGCGCAGCGCGACAGGCTTGGCCATCCCTATCCATGCATCCCTGAACCACCGCTGACGGCTCAGCCCTCCGCCTCGCGCCTGCCCGCGAGCCGCGCCAGCACATCCGCGCGCACCGCCGGCGTCACGAACCGGCTGATGTCGCCGCCAAATACCGCGATCTCCTTGACCAGCCGCGATGCGATCGGTTGCAGCGACACGTCGGCCATCAGGAACACGGTCTCGACCCGGTCATCAAGCTGCTGGTTCATGCCCGCCATCTGATATTCATATTCGAAATCCGCCACCGCGCGCAGCCCGCGCAGGATGACCGATGCCCCCTGTTTCTCGGCGAAGTGGATGAGCAGCGCATTGAACGCCACGACATCGATCGCGGCGTCGATGGCGGCACATTCACGCCGCACCATGGCAAGGCGCTCCTCCACGGAGAACATCGGGGATTTGCTGGGGTTCGTGGTCACGCCGATCACCAGCCTGTCGACCAGCTTCGACCCGCGCCGGATGATGTCCATGTGGCCCAGCGTGATCGGGTCGAATGTGCCGGGATAAATGCCGATGCGTTCCTTGCGTGCCATGGCTTTGCCTGTGCCCCCCTTATCGATCCCGTGAGATTGCGAAATCGGCGATCTGCCGCAACAAGTCGGCTTCCGGCCCATAGCCGCGCAGATGTTCCTTGGCCTGGTCTATCAGCAACACAGCCTGCGCGCGCGCGCGTTCCACGCCCATCAGCGACACAAGGGTTCCCTTTCCGGCCGCCGCGTCCTTGCCGAGCGCCTTGCCCGCGAGCGCCGCGTTGCCCTCCACGTCCATGAGGTCGTCGGCGATCTGGAAGGCAAGGCCGAGATTATGGGCATAGCCGTGCAGGTGCACCCGCCCTTCCGGGCCCACATGGCCCATGATCGCGCCAGCCTCCACGCAAAAGGCGATCAGCGCACCGGTCTTGAGTTGCTGCATTCGGGTGACGGCATCGAGATTGAGGGCCTCCTTCTCGGCCATCAGGTCCATCATCTGTCCGCCCGCCATGCCGGCCGGGCCGCTCGCCTGCGCCAGCGCCCGCACCAGCTCGCAGCGCACGAACGGATCCGTGTGCGTCGTTTCTTCGGCCAGGATGGAAAAGGCGAGGTCATGGAGGCAGTCGCCGGACAGGATCGCGGTCGCTTCGTCAAAGGCGATATGAGCGCTCGGCCGGCCGCGCCGCATATCGTCATTGTCCATCGCCGGCAGGTCGTCGTGGACGAGCGAATAGACATGGATGCACTCGACCGCGAGGCCAACGCGCAGCGCCGAGCTTTCGGAAACCGCGAACAGGTCGCAGCTCGCCTTGACCAGCAGGGGACGCAGGCGCTTGCCGCCGTCGATCGCGCTGTGGCGCATCGCCTGATAGAGGCGCGCGCGCGCATCGTCCGGTACGCTCAGCAGCAGGTCGAAATGGCGGTCCATGGACTCGCGCATCCGGTCCATCTCGATGCCCAGGGACAAGGTGGCATCGGTTTGCATGGGCTCTGTCAATTCGACTCGAAGCTCTTGGTCGAGACGGCTTCCCCGCCGGGACCGGCGACAATCTGTTCGATCCGCGCCTGCGCGGCTTCCAGCCTCTTCTGGCACTGGGCGCGCAAGCGATCTCCCTCGGCATAGAGATCGATCGACTTTTCCAGCGGAACGTCACCGCGCTCCAGCTGTTGCACGATTGCTTCCAGCCGGGCGAGCGCTTCCTCAAAAGACAGCGCGGCAGGATCGGGGGGCTCTGACATATGCATGCATTGGCCGCAGGCCGGGAACTGGTCAAGGGCTATGCGCACCGGCTGCCAAACTGGCAAATTCGTACAGATGTCTTGAAAAGGCGATTGACTGGACTGTTCACATGCAAATAAGGGCGCGGCATGCGCACCTTGATTCTCCCCATTTCGCTCCTGACGCTCGCCGCTCTCAGTGCGTGCGGCCAGTCCAAGCCGGAAGGCTTTAACGAGACCATCGGCGATCCGATGGAGAACCAGCTGGCCAATGCCGCGCCGGTCGCCTTGCCGCCTGCGCTCAAGGCAAGCAAGACCTATCGCTGCAAGGACAACAGCCTGGTCTATGTCGATTTCTTCGCCGACGATGTGAGCGCCAATATCCGCAAGGAAAAGGAAGGCGCCGCCGTCAAGCTGACCGCGCCGGAGAAGGGCAAGCCCTTTACCGCCGACGGCTATGTCGTCGAGGGCAGCGGCGACACCGTCACGGTCACCGTTCCCGGCAAGGGCGCGCAGTCCTGCAAGGCTTGATTCCGTCTTCGCCTATCTCGATCGGCCGGTCCCTCACGGGGCCGGCCTTTTTCATGGGCCCGGCTTTTTCACGGGCCGCCTTGTCTGCATGGCGGTGCGGCGATAAAGCCCGCCCATGACCGAAGCCAGCGCACCCGCAGCCGCCATCACCCCCCAGATCGTCGCCGAACATGGCCTCAGCGAAGAGGAATATGATCGCGTCCTGACAGCGCTGGGCCGTGAACCCAATCTGACCGAGCTCGGCATCTTCTCGGTCATGTGGTCGGAGCATTGCAGCTACAAGTCGAGCCGCCTGCATCTCAAGAAGCTCCCCACCACGGCGCCTTGGGTTATCTGCGGCCCCGGCGAGAATGCCGGCGTCATCGACATAGGCCCAGGTCCAGATGGGAGGGGCCAGGCGGCGATCTTCAAGATGGAGAGCCACAACCACCCCAGCTATATCGAGCCCTATCAGGGCGCGGCGACCGGGGTAGGCGGCATATTGCGCGATGTGTTCACCATGGGCGCGCGGCCGGTGGCGAACCTGAACGCGCTGCGATTCGGGCGGCCCGATCACCCCAAGATGCGGCATCTGATTTCCGGCGTCGTCCAGGGCATTGGCGGCTATGGCAATTGCGTGGGCGTGCCCACCGTCGGCGGGGAAGTGAATTTCCACCCCGCCTATGACGGCAATATCCTCGTCAACGCGATGACGGTGGGCGTCGCGGACACCGACAAGATCTTCTATTCCGCCGCCAGCGGCATCGGCAATCCGATCGTCTATGTCGGCTCCAAGACCGGCCGCGACGGCATCCACGGCGCCACCATGGCGAGCGCGGATTTTGGCGAGGACTCCGAGGAGAAGCGCCCGACCGTGCAGGTGGGCGATCCCTTTACCGAAAAGCTGCTGATCGAGGCGTGCCTCGAACTGATGGCCTCCGACGCGATCGTCGCCATCCAGGACATGGGCGCGGCCGGCCTGACCTCCTCCAGCGTCGAAATGGCGTCGAAGGGCGGCGTCGGCATCCGGCTCGACATGGACAAGGTGCCGCAGCGCGAAACCGGCATGACCGCCTATGAAATGATGCTCTCCGAAAGCCAGGAACGCATGCTGATGGTGCTCAAGCCCGGCCGCGAGGCCTTTGCCGAGGCGATCTTCCACAAATGGGAGCTGGATTTCGCGGTCATCGGCGAGGTGACCGATACCGGCCGCATGGTCCTGGTCCATCATGGCGAGACGGTGTGCGATATCCCGCTCGGCCCCCTTGCCGACGATGCGCCGCTTTACGACCGGCCCCATGTGAAGACACCGCCGCCCGCCCCGCTGGGCGAGGTGCCGCTATGCACCGATCCCGCCGCCGACCTCTTGAAGCTGATGGGCTCGCCCGACATCGCCAGCCGCCGCTGGATCTGGGAGCAATATGACCACATGGTCGGTGCCGACACCATCCAGCGCCCCGGCGGCGATGCGGCGGTCGTGCGCGTCCACGGCACCGACAAAGGCCTGGCGATGAGCACTGACTGCACGCCGCGCTATTGCTATGCCGACCCGTTTGAAGGCGGCAAGCAGGCGATCGCCGAATGCTGGCGCAACATCACCGCCGTCGGTGCGACCCCGCTCGCCACCACCGACTGCATGAACTTCGCCAATCCGCAGCGGCCGGAGATCATGGGGCAATTCGTGGGCTGCATCGAGGGCATGGCCGAGGCGTGCACCGCGCTCGACTTCCCGATCGTGTCGGGCAATGTGTCGCTCTATAACGAGAGCAAGGCAACCGGGGGCGGCAGTGCGATCCTGCCCACGCCCGCCATTGGCGGCGTCGGCCTGCTGCCCGACATCAACCGCATGGCGACCATCGCCTTCAAGGAGACCGGCGACATCATCCTGCTGGTGGGCGAGCGGCGCGGCGACCTTGGCCAGTCGCTCTGGCTGCGCGAACTGCATGGCCGCGAGGGCCGCGACGCGGGGCCGCCGCCGCGCGTCGACCTGGCGGCGGAGCGGCGCACCGGCGACTTCGTGCGCGCCGCGATCCACTGCGGCGCGCTGACCGCGGTGCATGACGTGTCGGACGGCGGCGTCGCCGTCACGGTCGCGGAAATGGCGCTGGCATCCGGCATCGGCGCGATCATCGATGCGCCGATCAGCGATACGGTCGCGGGCGCGCTGTTTGCGGAGGACCAGGGCCTCTATGTCGTGACCGCGCGCGATGCGGCGCTGATGGATGTGCTGATGCACGCCGAGTCCGAGGGCATCATGGTCGAGCGGCTCGGCCGCACCATCGCGAGCCGCATCATCTTCGAACTCAGGACCAGCGACCATGCGGTGAGCCTGGACGACCTGCGCGCGGCCCATGAGGACTTCTTCCCCACGCTGATGGCAGGCGAGGTCTGAGGCGGGTTCCAGGCGCTCAGCCGCGCTTCAGGATGCACTCAAGGTCGCGGTGGTTGCCGACCGCGAATTCATAGGTGCCCACGCGCTGAAAGCCGAAGCGGGCATAGACGGCCTGTGCCCGCGCATTGCCCGACCAGACGCCGAGCCAGACCGGTCCGGGCCGGTGGATCTCCAGCCAGTCGAGCGCGGTCTCCATCAGCCGCCGCCCGAGGCCCGTCCCCTGATGCGCGCGCAGGATATAGAGCTGATAGATTTCGCCCGACCCGGCATGAACATCAGGATGGGGCAGTTTGCAGGGGCCGACATGGGCATAGGCCGCTAGCTCGCCCGAGGGCGCGTCAACAACCCATGTCCGGTGCACGGGGTCCGCCAGTTCGGCGGCTACGGCCTCTACGCCATAGGCCTGCGCCTCGAACACCGCCAGATCGTCGGCCGGATAGGGAATCGCGAAATCCTCCAGAAAGGTCTCGCGAAACGTCGCGTGCTTGAGGGCGGACAGCGCTGGCGCGTCCGGCGCTTCCGCCGGGCGGATGACGTAAGCCCTTCTCATGCCCGCGTCACGCGCCCGAACAACACATGATAGGTCGCCTTGGCGTCGCCCTCGTCAAAGGCGCGCATCACGGCGCGCAGGCGTGCCGGGCTGAGTGCGTCGTGGCCGCCGGTGGGAACGGTCGCCCCTATCGCTTTCAGATGTGCGAGAAAGCCCTTCGCCCCGCCGAAATCATGGACCCAGTGCTCCTCAAAGGCAAAGGCGTCGGGATAGGCCGCCAGCATCGCCCGCAAGTCGGCGAGGCTCGGATAATCTGGCGTTCCGGCCACCGCGCCGGTCCGGTCATGAGCGGCGCGCCATTCGGCGAAGCTGTCCGCGCCCATGGTCGAGAAGATCAGGCTGCCGCCGGGCCGAAGCAGCCCCGCGAGGCGCGCGAGTGCGCTGCCCAAGTCGGCGAACCACTGGAAGGCCAGGCTGGAGAGGATGAGGTCGAACCACGGGCCGTCGAAGGCGGGCGCTTCCCCGTCCATGGGCAGGAAGGTCCCCGCGATCATCGCATCCTTCGCCGCCGTGCCGAGCATGGCGGGCGACAGGTCGCTGACGATCAGCTCTGCCGCTGGCCATAGGCCGCGAATATGGCGGGTGAGAAGACCGGTGCCGCAGCCTATCTCCAGGATCCGGCCGGTGGCCGGCACGCGCCGCTGACGCGCGAGATCGGCGATGAGCGCGGCGGCCTGGCGCTGCGGCTGGGCAGCCTCGTCATAGGAAGCCGCGGCCTTGCCAAAGGCGTCCGCGATCTGGCCCTTGCGGCTATCGGCCATTAGGCATCCCAGAACTCAGGCAAGCACCCGGTCATAAATGATGTAGCTCTTGTTGATATTGCTCTGGATCGCGCTGGCGATCGCATTCATCCCCTGATTATCCTCGAGAATCCAGCCAATCTCCCCCCTGGTCGCGCCATAATTCGCGATCGCGGCAAGCCGGATCTGCTCGATCAGCATGAAGGCGAGCTGGCTCGCCATGCGTGAGGATTGCAGGCGCTGCAACACGCCCATCAGCGGCACCCGCATTGTCGTCACCCTGGGCTTGCGCAGCCAAAGGAGAAGTTTGAGGATGTTGAACGGAAACAGCCTGCCGTTGAACGGCTTGATCGCCTCGTTGAGGTCGGGCAGCGTCATCATGAAAGCGACCGGCTCGCCGTCCAGCTCGGCGATGCGGATGAGGTCTTCAAAGACGATCGGCTTCAGCTTCTTGCCGGTAAACTCGATCTCCTTGTCGGTGATCGGCACAAAGCCCCAATTCTTTCCCCAGGCGTCGTTGAGGATGGCCAGAATGATCCGCGCCTCCTCGTCGAACCGGCTTTTGTCGACAGGGCGGATGCGGATGCGAGGATTCCTGTTGCCCGAGTCGATGATGCGCTGGATCAGGGGCGGGAAAGACTTGGTGATGTCGAGCGCAAAGGTGTTGAGCTGCTTGACGGGCTGATAGCCGGCCGCTTCGATCCAGCCGCGATATTCCGGCCGGTCGTGACCCATCATCACGGTCGGGCTATGGTCGAAGCCATCGACAAGCAGGCCGGGCTCTTCCCAGATCGACAGCGACATCGGACCGATCGCGCGTGTCACGCCCTTGCCGCGCAGCCAATCCTCGGCGGCGGCGATCAGCGCAGCGGCGCTTTGCGCATCCTTCGCCTCGAACATGCCCCAGTTGCCGGTGCCGGGGCCCATGCCCTGCTCGGGCGGCATCGTCGTCGACAGATGGTCGATATGCGCGCTGATCCGCCCGGTGATTCGTCCGTCGCGGCGGGCGAGGAAATATTGGGCCTCCGCATGCCCGAAGAACGGGTTCTTGCCCGGGCTGAGCAGCTCCTTCATGTCCATGCGGAGCGGCGGCACCCAGTGAGGATCGTCGGCATAGACCTCCCAGGCGAAATCGATGAATGCCCCCAGATCCTTGTGTCCCGTCACGGGGCTGACGATGATGTCACAGGTGGCCAATGGCGGGTGCCTTTTCTCAAGATTTTCCGCTCAGTGCGAGTGTAGCATTGCACTTGTCAAGCAGGGTGCCATTCAAGGGGACTGGCATCGCCACGATAGGGCCATTATCTGGGGGCATGGCTGGTCAGATGCAGATTTCCAAACACATGATTGCAACCGACGCCGCGCGCGGACCGGTCCCCGACGACGCGGCCCTGCTGCGTGCCGCCGTGGAACTGAGCCGCGACATCGGCGAACCCAAAGCCACGGTCTATTGGCCCGACATGGTCGGCTCGGCACTGCTTGGCTATGCCGCGCTGGCTGCGGCGATGACGCTGGGCTCGCCGATTGCGGCGTTCGCTGCGGGCTGTGTGGCGGTGCTCGCCCTCTATCGTGCGGGCAGCTTCATCCATGAGCTGACCCATATCAAGCACAGCGCCCTGCCAGGATTCAGGCTGGGGTGGAACCTTTTGGTCGGAATCCCCCTGCTGGTGCCGTCTTTCCTCTATGAAGGCGTGCACACCCTGCATCATGCGCGGACGCGGTACGGCACCACGCAAGACCCGGAATATCTGCCCCTCGCATTGATGAAACCCTGGTCGCTGCCGCTGTTCGTGCTGGTGGCGCTGTTGGCGCCCATAGGCCTGCTCATCCGCTTTGCGATCTTGACGCCGCTTGCGCTGGTCCTGCCCGGCCTGCGCGCGAAGGTGGTCGCGTCCTATTCGGCAATGTCGATCAACCCCGGCTTTCGCCGCCGCCCGCCCGAGGGTGAACTGAAGGCGCAATGGCACTGGCAGGAAGCGGGCGGGAGCCTGTGGGCGATCACCCTGCTCGCATCGGTGGCGGCGGGGCTTGTCACGTTGCACCAGTTCCTGGTCTTCCTGGCTGTGCTGTCCGGCGTCGCGCTGATCAATCAGGTCCGTACGCTCGTCGCGCACCGGTGGGAAAATGACGGGGCGGCAATCACGGTGACGGCGCAATATCTCGATTCGGTGAATGTGCCTCCGCCTGGCCTGCTGCCCTATCTCTGGGCACCGGTCGGTCTACGCTACCACGCGCTGCATCATCTGCTGCCCAGCGTGCCCTATCACGCGCTGGGTGAGGCCCACCGCCGCCTGGTCAAGGCATTGGGCCCGGACTCACCCTATCATCGTGCCAATTATCCCGGACTGTCCGGCCTCGTCGTGCGACTTGCACGCAGCACCATGGCCTGATCGCACTACTCCTCGGTCCGCACCAGCACCGCCTCGCCGACCAGCAGGAACAGCAGGAACGGCGCCCATGCGGCGAGGAACGGCGGGTAAACGCCGAGGTCACCCATGGCGAGCGCGAAATTGTCCGCCACGAAAAACCCGAAGCCAAGCGCCATGCCGATGACCGCGCGGATGAAGAGCCGGCCGGACCGCGCTACGCCAAAAGCCGCCACCGCCCCGAGCAACGGCATCAGCAGCGTCGACATCGGCCCGGAAATCTTGTGCCATAGCGCTGCCTCAAGCGCAGCGGTGGGGCGGCCGGCAGCAGAGAGCGCGGTGATCGCGTCCCCGAGTTCCCAGTAGGAGAGCCCGTCGGGCTTGACGTCGGACAGGGTGAACTGGTCGGGCCTCACATTCGGGGCGACCCGGATCGCGCCGAGCCGCTGTTCCGCACCGCTCGATATGTTGAACCGCCGGGCATCCTCCAGCAACCAGCCATTGCCGTCGCGCCTGCCGCGCGGCGCCCACAGCGTTGCGACCAGATTGTTGCCGGCCCGGTCATAGATTTCCACGTCGCGCAGGAACACCTTGTCGCCTCTGCCTGCGATGACCCCGGCGCGGATCAGGTCGTCGCCGTCACGGACCCAGACATTGGTCCTGACCCCGCTGTCGCGCAGGATTGGCCCATATTCCACGGCTTGCCACGCTTCGAGGACGGCGACGGACCGCACCACGATCCGCTCGTTGAAGACGAAGCTGACGACCGCGATCGCCATCGACACGATCACCAGCGGGGCCAGGATCTGGTGCGCGGATAGTCCGGCCGCCTTCATCGAAATGACTTCGCTGTTGTGATTGAGTGTCGTCAGCGTGACGAGCGTGCCCAGCAGCACCGCAAAGGGCAGGAAGCGCGCCATGATCTCGGGCACCCGGAGCGAGACATAGCGCCACAGCTCCGCATCGCCATTGCCGGGATGGGCCAGGACATTGCCCGCCTCGCTCAACAGATCGAGCGTCTGCAACACCATGACCAGCATCGCCAGCATCGCGACGCAGCGCAGCAGGAACGTGCGCCCGACATAGAGCGACAGAGCGCGCGAGGGAAAGAAGCTCATTTGCATGGGCCGCCCCTACCGCACGCGCCTGAGCTGGCCGCGGCCGAGTTTGGCCAGGCTGAGCAGCCAGCGGATCAAGGTGGCGAATTGCCGCTCGAGCGCGCCGATCGGCTGGCCGCCCGGCACATGCGCGGTGACATGGTACATCCACGCGATAAGGCCGCCGACCACGAGGAACGGGGTCCAAAGGGCGAGGAACGGATTGACCATGCCGAGAGCCCCGACCGACTGACTATATTGGTTGATCTTGTGATAGGTGACGATCATCACGATCGACAGGAACACACCGAGCGCCGATGTCGAACGCTTGGGCGGGATCGCGAATGCCACGGCCGCCAAGGGCAGCAGGAACATCATCGCCACCTCGGCCACGCGATAATGGAAATTGGACCAGGCCATGTTGCGCTGCGCATCGGTCGCCCGTGGCGCGATTCCAGCGGCAACAAGTTCGGGCAGGGTCAGCTCCTGGTCGCCATCGCCCCGCGTCCGGAAATTGTCGATCTTGGGCAGGTCGATCGGCAGGTCGTGGGAGGAAAAGCTCAGGATGCGGGGCGTCTTGTAGCTGGGCGCATTCTGGATCAGCACGCCATCGGTCAGGCGCAGGATGATCGTGTCGGGATCGTCGGTCGCGAGGAACTGGCCTTTCGCGGCGGTAACGGCGAGCGACTGGCCGTCCTTCCCGGCCACGCGCGCGAAGATGCCGGACAGCCTGCGCCCCTGCTCGGCGCTGCTTTCGATCCGGATCGTCATGACCTTGCCGAGGTTGGTGAATTCGCCGACCTTGATCGACGCCCCGAGCGCGCCGGTCCTGAGCTCGAAGCGAAGCCCTTCATAGGCATAGCGGCTATAGGGCTGGAGGAAACCGACAATGCCCAGATTGACGAGAGCGAGCGCCGCCGCATACATATAAGGCACCTTGAGCAACCGGCCATAGCCCAGCCCCACGGCGCGAAACACATCCAGCTCCGAGGACAGGGCGAGCTTGCGGAAAGCAAGCAATATGCCGAGCATGAGGCCGATCGGAATGCCAAGGCCGAGATATTCCGGCAGCAGATTGGCGAGCATCCGCCACACCGCGCTCACCGGGCCGCCCTCGGTCGCCACGAAGTCGAACAGCCGTCGCATCCGGTCGAGAACCAGCAGCATCGCGGAGATGAGCAGGCTGGAGAAAAGGGGTACGGCGATCAGGCGGGCCATGTACCGGTCCACTGCCGTCAGCATGACGGTTCCGTTTCAAGCGATCGGAACGTGCGAACCATGGTCGGCCGTGTAGCGGCGCACCGGCCGCAGGTCATGCGGAAAATGCCACCCCATCCGGTTGCCCCGGGTCGACCTGCGTCGCGGCGCCGGCCGAGGCGTCCGTATTTGGCTCGATCGCACGGGCAATGATGGCGTCGAGCTTGCTCAGGGTGAACGGCTTGCGCAGCACATGCTCGCCGTTCAGCAGGCTCGCCTCCGCGCCGTCGCCGGCATAGCCGGTAACAAAGATCACCGGCAGGGTAACGCCCTGGGCCCGCATATCGGCGATCATTTCCGGACCGGTCACGTCCGGCATCAGCACATCGGCGAGAATGACGGTGACATCCGGATTTTCGGAAAGCACGGCCAGCGCCCGGGTCGGCTCGTCGCAGCTGACGCAAGAGTGCCCGAGTTCATCCAGCGCCGCCAGGGTGGCGGCGAGCACGCGCGGATCATCCTCGACCACCAGGATCGATTGGCGCGGAGTGGCCGGCACCGATGCATCGTCCACCATCCGCTTAAGCCTGTCCGGCCGCGCGCCGCGTGTGTCCCGGGGCAGGAAGAGCTGAACCTGCGTGCCTTCGTCGGGCGCCGAGATGATGCGTATTTCCCCCTTGCACTGGCCGACATAGCCAAAGACCTGGCTGAGGCCGAGGCCAGTTCCCTTGCCCACCGCCTTGGTCGTGAAAAAGGGCTCGAACACGCGGTTGAGCACTTCGGGCGCCATGCCATGGCCGGTGTCCTTGACTGACAACATTATGTAGTCGCCGCCCGGACAATCATTGATTTCCCCGGCCTTGAGCGTCGCCTGCGCGGTGGCGATGGTCAGCGTGCCGCGCCCTTCCATGGCGTCCCGGGCGTTGACGCACAGGTTGAGAAGCGCATTTTCGAGCTGATGGCGATCAGCCCATAGCCGCCAGTCGCCCGCTTGCGCATCCATCACCACCTGGATCTGGTCGCCAATGGTCCGGTCGATAAGTTCGGACATGCCGTGGATCAGTTCGTCCGGGTCGACCGCGCCCGGCAGCAGGGGTTCAGCCCTGGCGAACGCGAGCAGGCGCCGGGTGAGCGAGGCGGCGCGGTTGGCGCCCTCCATGGCATTGTCGATATGCCGTGCCGCCGCCACGGGATTTTGGCCGAGCCTCCGCCGCGCGAGTTCCAGGCCCCCGGTGATGATGGCCAGCATATTGTTGAAGTCATGGGCGATGCCGCCGGTCAGCTGGCCGACCGCTTCCATCTTGTGCAGCTGACGCAGGCCCTCCTCGGCCTGGGCGCGCTCCTCCATTTCCTTCCGCAGGCGGGCGTTGGCGATCTCCAGCTCCTGGGTGCGATCATGTACCGCTATTTCCAGATGGTCGACCCGGTGCGCCTCGGCCGCCGCCAGGCGGCGCGCGATGCGCCGCTCGCCGAAGGCATCATTGGCTATCCAGAGCGCGACCAGCGCGGCCACCAGCAGGACGGCACCCACCACGCCATAGCTGCCTGTCACGCGCGCGACGCGTATTTCCGTGCGATCGACCGACGTGCTGCGCTGGTCGAGAAGGGTCATTTCATGATCGATCGCGGCGCGCAAAATCCGGACGATGCGATCGGCATTGCGCCCCTTGTTCGCCGCGTAGAGCCGGCCGAGCGCACCGAGCTTTTGATCATGGGTCGTGCGCAGCGCGATGTCGTTGAGGACCAGGCCGCGCTCCTCATAGGCACGCTGCAAATAGTCGACATAGACCCGCTGCACGGGATCATGGCGCGTGGCGCGCCGCAATGTGTCGATGAGTGTCCCGGCCTGCCGCCATTCGTCCGTATAGAGGCGGCCGTCATTGACATCGAGGCTGACGACATAGCGGCCGAGCAGCGATTCCGCCCGCGCCACCGACCCCTCGACGGTGCGGGCCAGCGCAATGACCTCATAACTGTGGCGTTGCAGGGTCAGCGCCTCTTCCCGTTCCTCCGACGCGCGGTTGGCGAGAAGCAGCAGGGCGCCAAGCGCCAGGGCGAGCGCGACGCCAAGCGCAACCGGTATCAGGCGGCGCCAGCGCGGCAGATCGTCGGCGGCATCTTCACCGCCGGCATCTCGATATCTGGAAAACCCCAGCATTAGAGGCTGTTTAACTGAAGGCGGCGGATCGGGAAAGAGCCATTACGGCAGCGCTTCAGTCCCCGCCGATCGTGCCGGTAGCGCGACCGGCCGCCGCGAATATGTCGAGGATCTGCCCGACCTGATCCTCCGTATGTTCCGCGCACAGCGAGCAGCGCAGCAGGAAGGTGCCCGCCGGCGTCGCGGGCGGACGGGCCATGTTGACGTAGAGCCCCAGCTCCAGCAGCGCCTGCCACATCGCCACGGCCTGGGCCTGGTCGGTCAGGATCACCGCGATGATCGCCGATTGCGGCGTCTGGGTGCCCAGCGTGAAGCCTAGCTGGAGCAACCCGCCATGCAGGCGTTTGCTGTTGGCCCACAGCCGCGCGCGCTTGTCGCCGGCATGCATCAGCTTGCGGATCGAGGTCGCGGCGGTGGCGACCACGCTGGGCGGCAGCGAGGCGGTGAACACATAGGGCCGGCAGACGAGGCGCAGCACCTCGAACTTGGGGTGGTTGGACACGCAGAATCCGCCGACCGTGCCGACCGACTTGGAGAAGGTGCCGACGACGAAATCGACGTCCTTCTCGACCCCCTGCTCCTCATAGACGCCGCGGCCATTGGGCCCGAAAAAGCCCATGCCATGGGCTTCGTCGACCAGGATCATGCAATTGGGATGCTTGCGGATCGCCGCGACCATGGCCGGGAGCGGCGCCACGTCGCCAAGCATCGAATAGACGCCCTCCAGCACCACCAGCTTGTTGGCGTCGGCGGGCAGGCGGCCCAGGCGCTTGTCGAGATCCTCGACGCTGTTGTGGCGGAACCGGACGATCTCGGCGACGCCCAGCGCGCAGCCATCATAGATGGAGGCATGGCTGTCGGCGTCGAGGATGACATAGTCGCCCTTGCCCGCCAGCGTCGAGATCATGCCGAGATTGGCCTGATAGCCGGTCGAGAAGACCATGGCATGGTCGGTGCCGTAAAAGTCCTTGAGCGCGTCCTCGCATGCCCGGTGCCCTTGATAGGTGCCGTTGAGCACCCGGCTGCCCGTGGTGCCGGCGCCGAAGTCATCGAGCGCCTGCTTGCCCGCCGCGACCACATCGGGATCGAAGGTCATGCCCATATAATTATAGGTGCCGAGGAGGATCGTCGCCTTGCCCTTTATGATGGCCAGGGTGGGCGATTTCACCTCTTCCATGACGATGGAAAAGGGGTCGCGCACGCCCGTGGCAAGCAGCGCCTCGCGCTCGGCGATCAGCGGGTCGAATTTGGAGAATAGGTCGGTCATTCAAGGACTTTCCGTTTCCGTTCGTCTCGAGCGAAGTCGAGAGACAGGGACTGGGCGCGAACGTGTCTCGACTTCGCTCGACACGAACGGACGTTGGATCAGCTGGTCTTGAGCTTCTGCACCGCATCGACCAGCTGGCCGACCGTCTCGATCTCCGCCTGCATGTTCATGGTGATGATGATGTCGAATTCATCCTCGATCGCGGCGACGAAATCCATCACGGTCAGGCTGTCCCATTCGAGGTCGCCGGCAAAGCTCGTGGCGTCGCTCAGGGCTATGCCCTTCTTGTTGAATGGCGCGATCTGGGCGGCCACGGTATCGAAAACACTCTGGCGGTCGGTCATGCGACTGGCTTTTCTCTTGGCTGGACAGCGCGTCAATGCGCTGCTCCTGCCCTTAATGGCAAGCGAATAAGGCGGCAATCGGGCACCGCCCTTGATGGGACGCCCGCGCGGTGGCAAGCCCGTGGGGCAAGGAGGGACACGCAGGATGGCCGAGGGAACGAGCGGATCGACGCAAGGCATGGCCGTTCGTCAGCCACGGCCCTTTTCGACCGATGCAATCCATCTGATTCGGACCAACCAGCAGATGCAGCTGCAACTCAGCCAGATGGCCGACCAGAAGGCCAGCATGCTGATGGGCGCGACCTTTCTGGTCTTTACCCTGACGGTCGGACAATTGCGCGCCGGCGGGGCGATGATGGTGCCGACCGCGATCCTGGCCGCGTCCGCTTTCCTGTCGGCGCTGTTCGCGATCCTGACCGTGCTGCCCAAGGTGACGCATGTCGATGGCGCGGTCGGGCCGGACGCCAATCTGCTCTTCTTCGGGATTTTCACCGCTTTGCCCGAGGAGGAGTTCGTGGACCGCGTCCTTCGCCGCATGGAGAGTGACGAGACCACCTACCGCACCATGCTGCGCGACACTTATCAGGCGGGCAGCGTCCTTCAGAACAGGAAGTACCGCTTCCTCGGCTATGCCTACCGGACGTTCCTGGCCGGCATGGTGCTGACCGCGATCGCGGCGGCGGTGGAGCTGCTGCGGGGCATCATTTGAGCCAGCCCTTGGCGCGATAGGCGGCGGCGGTAGCCGCGAGGCCGAGGGCGGTGGCGATATGCGGCATCCAGAGCTCCGCCGGCACCGCGCGGGCCGGGTCCGCGACCCAATCGGGATGACAGAAATAGCGCACCCGGTCGGGGGTGAGCTTGGCGCCATGGCCCCGAACGAGCCGGTCGATCCGCGCGGCCGTCATCAGGGCGGCGCGGGGCAGGGCGAAGGCAAATCCGCGCCGGCCCACCGCATCGCCCAACGCCTGGGCGAAGTCGCGATGCGTCAAGCCGCCGGCCGTGCCGTCATCCACTTCGTAAAGCTGGTGGCGGGTCGTGCTCGAGCGGTCCCTGGCCAGCGCGACGAGCAGATGGGTAAGGTCGTCCACATGGATGACCGACAGGCGGCCGGCCGGCGGCAGCAGGACGAGACCGCGCCGCGCCATGCGAAACAGCTCCAGCATCTCGCGATCGGCCGGACCGTAGATCGCCGGTGGACGCACGATGGTCCAGTCGAGGCTGCTCGCACGAACGAGTTCCTCACCCCCATGCTTGGACCAGCTGTAGTCGGACAGGTGAGGCGCGCGGGCCGACAGCGAGGAGACCAGGACGAAGCGGGGCGCAGCGGCACGCTCGGCCGCGGCGAGCGTCATGGCGGTTCCCGTGACATTGGCCGCCGCGAACGCCTGCCGGTCCGGTGCGTTCACCGCGCCCGCGACATGGATCACCGCGTCCGCTCCGTCTGCGAGCGTATCGAGCGCCGCTGCGTCGGCCAGGTCGCCAGCCACCCATTCGACACCGGGCCGGTCTGGCTGCGGCCGGCGGGTCAGGGCCTTGACCGCATGGCCCTCAAAGATCAGCCGGTGGAGCACCGCGCTGCCCAGAAAGCCTGTCGCGCCGGTCAGCGCGATCCGCATCAGAGCAGGACCATATGGTCGCGGTGGACCAGCGTCGATCGCTGTACGGAGCCCAGAATCGCGGCAATGTCCTCGCTGCGGCGGCCGATGATGCGGGCGGCATCGATCGCGTCGAACTCGGCAAGGCCGCGCGCGATCACGCTGCCATCGGGTCCGGCGATGTTGACGACATCGCCGCGCCGGTAGTCGCCCTCGGTCTCGCGCACGCCAGCGGGCAGCAGGCTCCGGCCCCTGGCCAGCGCCTCGGCCGCGCCCGCGTCGACAATGAGCGTGCCGCGGGCGGTCAGCCGCCCGGCAAGCCAGTTCTCGCGCGCGCCCTTGCGGCCATTGGCGCGGAACAGGGTGCCCCGCCCCGTCTCCGCCCAGCGGGCCATCGGCGCGTCGAACCGCCCGGAAATGATCGCAAGATGAAGCCCCGCGCGGGTCGCGATCCGCGCCGCCTCGATCTTGGACAGCATGCCGCCCGATCCCATGCCGGACGCGGAATCGCCGTCGGCCATCGCATCGATGCGCGCGTCGATGCGCTCGACCAATGGCACCAGCTCCGCCTCGGGATCGGCATGGGGATTGGCCGTATAGAGCCCGTCGATATCGGAGAGCAGCACGACCGCGTCCGCGCGTGCCGCATGGCCGATGCGCGCGGCCAGCCGGTCATTGTCGCCGAAGCGGATTTCCTCGGTCGCGACGCTGTCATTCTCGTTGACGACCGGCACGACGCCGAGCCCGAGCAGCCGCTCCAGCGTGGCGGCGGCGTTGAGATAGCGGCGGCGATGTTCCAGATCATCGAGCGTCACGAGGATCTGCGCGGCGGCGATGCCCTCCGCCTCCAGCAGTTCCGCCCAGATCCCCGACAGCGCGATCTGGCCGACGGCGGCTGCGGCCTGCGCATCCTCCAGGCTCGCCCGGCCCCCTTTGGCCAGGCCAAGCCGCCGCGCACCAAGCGCAACCGACCCTGATGAGACGAGGATGATCTTTTGCCCGGCGCGGTGGCGCCCGGCAACCTCGGCCACCAGCGTCTTCAACCAGTCGCGGCGGACCGACCCGTCCGACTCCACCAGCAGGGCCGAGCCAATCTTGACGATGATGCGCCCGCAGGCCTCGGCGGGGAAACCGGTCAGACCGGCTAGAGCGGCGACCAAGGCTTGTCTCCGGACTCGTCTGCCTCGACCTTCGTACCGCCATCCGCACCGACCGGCCCGAGCCGTTCGACGAGCGCGTCGAGCAAGGCGGGCACGCCGTCGCCGGTCGCGCCGGAAATGCTGAACACCGCCTCGGCGCCCGCCGCCTTAAGCTCGGCCGCGATATCCGCCATCAGCTCGGCGTCGAGCAGGTCGCCCTTGTTGAGCGCCACGATTTGCGGCTTTTCGTCCAGGCCTTCGCCATAAGCCTCAAGTTCGGTGCACACGATCCGCATCGCATCGACCGGGTCATCGCCGTTCGCATCGATCAGATGCAGGAGAACCCGGCAACGCTCGACATGGCCGAGGAAGCGGTCGCCGATCCCTGCGCCCTCCGCCGCGCCCTCGATCAGGCCCGGAATGTCCGCCACCACGAACTCGCGGCCCTTGTGGCTGACGACACCCAGCTGCGGCTTGGTGGTGGTGAAGGGATAGGCGCCGACCTTGGCCTTGGTGTTGGTGACCGCGTTGATGAAGGTCGACTTGCCCGCATTGGGCAGCCCGACCAGCCCCACGTCGGCCAACAGCTTGAGGCGCAGCCAGACCCACATCTCCTCGCCCGGCCATCCGGTGCCATGCTGGCGGGGCGCACGGTTGGTGGAGGTCTTGTAGCTGGCATTGCCGCGTCCGCCGTCGCCGCCGCGCAGGAATACGCGCCGCTCGCCCACCTTGGTGAAGTCGGCGAGCAATTCACTATTGCCCTCTTCGTCGGGCTCGGAGATGACCTGCGTGCCGACGGGGACGCGGATGACAAGGTCCTTGCCACCGGCGCCCGTCCGGTCCTTGCCGGCGCCCGGAATGCCGCGCTGCGCCTTGAAATGCTGGGTGTAGCGAAAGTCGATCAGCGTGTTGAGACCGGCCACCGCCTCGAAGATGATGTCACCGCCCTTGCCGCCGTCGCCGCCGTCCGGGCCGCCATATTCGACATACATCTCCCGCCGGAAGCTGACGGAACCGGGGCCGCCGGCACCCGAACGGATATAGATCTTGGCTTGGTCGAGAAAATGCATGGCGGCGCATTAGACCATTTCCGGCGCGGGGGGAAACGGCCTTGATGCAGGTTGGCAAGTTCAGGCGACCGCGAGGATGGAATCCCGATAGATTTTCCGGGCCAGGCCGCGATCGATCACGCCCGTATCGGTGACATCCTCATATATGGCCGTGGCGACCTCGTCGTCGCGCGCCTGGCACAGGCGCGGTTCGATCCGGCCGGTCGCCCGGAATCCGATCTTGCGCAGCACCCGGCCCGAAGCGGGGTTATCGAGGAAATGGACGGAGCGGACCCGGCGCAAACCCGTCGCCCGCGCGAGTCGCATGACCGCGCGGGCCGCCTCGGTCGCAAAACCCAGGCCCCAGTGCGCGCGCTCGACCCAATAGCCCAGTTCCAGCGCGCCATCCTGCCCGCGCGCAATGCCGCATCCGCCAACCAGACGCGGCGCCCCGCGCGTGCGCAGCAGGGCCAGAAACTCCGGCAGGCGCGGATCGCGCGGCCGTTCGATCCATGCCGCCGCGTCCGCCACGGAATAGGGGGCGGGGACATGGAGAAGATTTCGAGATACTTCGAGCTGATTCAGCGCCTTGGCGAGGCGCGGAGCATCCTCTGGCCAGCTGGGTCGCAAGATCAGTCGTTCTGTCCGGACGAACATCGCCTCATCCTTTTGTTGTGCTTCTTCCGTCGCCCGGTCGATACCCCGAAAAGGTGACAATCCCGCGACAGGGGCGGACGCGCGCCACCGTGCCCATCCCGCAAGTCAAACTGCATGACGGCGTATTTCGATCCGCCGCCATGCTCCGGTTGAGCTTGATTTTACGTCAATTCGGCAGGGGAATGTGCCCCGCCCGAGGCGTCAGGAAACGCCCTTGCCCGCCGCCAGCGCTTCCATGATCTGGCGGATCGACGCGATGTCATAGCCGGCGGCGGCAGCTGTCGCGGCGATCGTTTCCAGATCGTCGCCGGCGCGCGCGCGACTCAGGGCCCAGAGCAATGTGCTGCGAGTCCCCGACCGGCAATATAGCAGCACCCTGCCTTCGCCATTGCGTTCCAGCACCTCGCCCAGCGCATCGAGTTGCCAGGGCGCGAAACCGGCATGGGTCACGGGAATCGCGGCATAGGTCATTCCCGCCGACCGGGCGGCGGCCTCGATCGCATCGCCGGGCGTCTGGTCGGGACCTTCGCCCTCCGGCCGGTTGTTGACGATCAGGGAAACCCCGCGCTCGGCCGCCTTGGCGACGGTATCCACGCTGATCTGCGGGGAAACAAAAAGCTTTTCGGTGAGCGCGATGAGCATGTCGGTTGGGCCTGCAAGAAAAATGGTCCCCAGCCCATACGCCCCCCGCCGCGCCGGGCGCAAGCACCTGGACCTTTAGCGGGCATGCTCGCGTTTTCGGACGGCGGCGTCAGCGCCGCCGATATCGTCCATGAGCCATGTCCGCGCTTTTGCTTCCGAGAGGAAAGTGCGCGCCTGCTCCGATTCGAAATTGCGCGATATCTGCATCCTCAACAGGCTCGAGGGACGGAACCCCATCACAGCAGCCGCGCCCTCAGTTGCGCGAAGGCACGGGCGCGGTGGCTCATCGCATGCTTGGCCTCGGGATCCATTTCGCCAAAGGTCAGCGCATGGCCATAGGGCACGAACACGGGATCATAGCCAAAGCCCCGGTGCCCGCGCGGCGGCCAGACGATGGTGCCGTCGACCCTGCCCTCGAAACCCTCGGTATGGCCGTCAGGCCAGGCGACACAGAGCGCGCAGATGAAATGGGCGTCGTGACCCGCCTGCGGTCCACGCGCGGTGATTTCCTGCCAGACGCGCTGCATCGCCATGGCGAAATCCTTGTCCGGCCCTGCCCAGCGCGCCGAATAAATGCCGGGGTCGCCGTCCAGCGCCTCGACGCACAGGCCGCTGTCGTCGGCCAGCGCGGGCAGGCCGGAGAGGTCGGCGGCCTGCATCGCCTTCAGCTCCGCATTGGCGATGAAGGTGATGCCGGTCTCCTCCGGCTCGGGCAGGTCGAGCGAGGCCGCCGAAACGGGCTCGATCCCATAGGGACCGAGCAGCTCCGCAATCTCGCGCACCTTGCCAGCATTATGGCTGGCGATGACGAGACGGCCGGGCCCGAGCTTGCGGGTCACGCCCTCATCGTCCCATGACGGCGGCGTCCTGCGCGGTGAAGATCGCGCCGCAACCGATGCGTGCGAGGCGGAGCAGCCGAAGCAGCGCCTCCTCATCATAGGTCGCGCCCTCCGCGGTCGCCTGCGCCTCAACGATATTGCCGTCGTTGGTCAGCACGAAATTGGCGTCGGCATGGGCATTGCTGTCCTCGACATAATCGAGGTCGAGCACCGGCGTGCCCTGATAAATGCCGCAGCTCACCGCCGCGACCTTGCGCTGGATGGGATCGACGGTGAGCGCGCCCTGCGCCATCAGCCCGTTGACCGCGAGGCGGAGCGCAACCCATGCGCCCGAGATGCTCGCGGTGCGGGTGCCGCCGTCAGCCTGGATGACGTCGCAGTCGAGCGTGATCTGGCGTTCGCCCAGCGCCTTCAGATCGACCGCTGCCCGGAGGGATCGACCGATCAGCCGCTGGATTTCCTGGGTGCGGCCGGATTGCTTGCCCTTGGCGGCCTCGCGGCTGCCGCGCGTGTGGGTCGCGCGGGGCAGCATGCCATATTCGGCGGTGATCCAGCCCTCGCCCTTGCCACGCATGAAGGGGGGCACGCGCTCCTCGATCGAGGCGGTGCACAAGACCCGCGTGTCGCCGAAGCTGATCAGGCAGCTTCCCTCGGCGTGAACGGTGAAGCCGGGTTCGATGGCGATGCTGCGCATTTGGTCGTTGGCGCGGCCGGACGGTCGCATAGGGAATCCTCTCAGACTGGGAAATGGTTGAGCGCGGCCTTAGCGCGCCGGACCGTCTCAGCCTAGCTCAAAGAGACTCCGGGCGTACGCAAGGCAATCGGACGACCGAGCATGGAAGCATAGCCCGGGCCGTAGCGACGATTGAAGCCGCGGCACCAAGTAGGATAGACCATCATGGAGAGGTTGCACCGTAGAGAGGGCCGCTCCTTGATCCATCCCAAGGTCAATCGCACCGTCGCCGATGTGCGCGATCATTATGATGAACTCGCCCGTGCCTATGGCGAGATCTGGGGCGAGCATGTGCATCATGGCTATTGGATCACCGGCTCCGAATCGCAGCCGCGCGCCGTCGAGCAACTCGTCGACCTCGTGATTGAACGGCTGGACCTCCAGCCGGGATGCAGCATGGCGGACATCGGATGCGGCACCGGCGCGCCGGCCGCCTATATCCTGTCCAGCCATGATGCCCGGATCACCGGCTTTACCGTCTCGTCCGCCCAGGCAAGCATCGCGGCCCGGCGCCAGCCCACATATGGAACGCTGCTGTGCCATGAGCGCGACTGGGTCCGAAACGGCCTGCCCGACGACTATTTCGACCGCAGCTATGCGATCGAGAGCAGCGAGCATTTTGCCGACAAACCCGCCTTCTTTGCCGAGGCGTGGCGAACGCTCCGACCCGGCGGGCGGCTCGTGGTCTGTGCCTGGCTCGCCGCACAGGCACCGTCCGCCTGGTCGGTTCGGCATTTGCTGGAGCCGATCTGCCGGGAAGGTGCGCTGCCGGGCCTGGCAAGCCGGTCCGAATATGCGGCGATGGCGCGGGACGCGGGCTTTGAGCTGGTCGCGTTCGACGACATCAGCGACAATGTCCGCAGAACCTGGGCGATCTGCTGCAGGCGGCTCGCGGCCCGGCTCGTGACCAGCCACTATTATCGCGGGCTGCTCGCAAGCCAGACGACCCGCAATCGATCCTTCGCGCTTTCGCTGCCCCGGCTCTGGCTCGCGCTGAAGACAGGGGCGATGGTCTATGGCGTTTTCGTATGGCGAAAGCCCAAAAAAAACCCAGCGGTCTGACCGCCGGGTCTAAGTAGGTGCCGTAGGGGACGGCACCTGGGGTTGCTTCAACTCTCTAGCGCACCAAGTGCTGGCGAACGTTGATCGAGGTTAACTGGACCGGCGCATTTGGGCTATGGGCGAGACCCAAAAGACTTGCCGGCCGCCATCCGCGACGGCGCTGCTGGAAACGGCGTTTGCGGTGCCTGGGCGCTAGCCGAAATGGAGCGTGTTCAGTTCCTCGGCCCTTCGCTCATATTCCGCTGCCAGCTGCTCGTGCGTCCGCCGCGCACACATACTGCCGCTCATCTGCGCCTTCTCGCGTTCCTCACGGGCGCGCCGGCGGTAGAATGAGCGATCGGTTTCGTCGAACATTGATGAACCTCCAATATTCAGACCTCAGCCCCTTTGGCCGGTAAAACTACGGCACCCGCATTAAGTGTTCATTGACCCAAGTCAGGTTTCGTCCCCTTCAGGGACAAAAATATGTCATTGTGGCGACCTGATCCACGTCCGCGACGGGCACCGCCTCGCAAGATTCTTGCGTGGGGAGGATTTTTGGCGGCAGGCCACGCGACTCGGAACAGCATCCTGTTCGCTGTCAGGGCGCGTCACTTCCGACATAGCGCTGATATTCTTCCTTGTACCGGAAGGTGATCGCCGCCTGCACGTCGGCCGCGGCCTTTTCCTTGAGTGCCAGGAACCACGAGCCCTCTTCCTGATACATATGGTGGGCCACGGCGCGGTGGATCTGGTCCAGCCTGATGAGGTAATCCTCGCTCATCGGATCGAGTTGTTCGAGCGCGGCCATCTGGACCTTCACCCGCGCCTGCTCGTCATAGCCCGCGTCGGCGTGGAGCTTTTCGCCGTGATCCGCCAGGGCGGGATAGATCGCCCCCTCCTCGGCAATCGCATGGCCGGTGAGCAGGATGCCCAGTTTCTTCTGCGCCGTGATGCGGGCCGTCGCGTTCCCGGCGGATTTGACAGCGGCAAACCCGGCTTCAAGGTCGCGGTGATGGGCGAGGACGAGGGACAGCCAGTCATCGGGCGAAGCCGCCGCCTGCGCCTGCTGGCGCGCGTCGATACGTTGCAGATCGTTTTCCGGCGGTCTGATTGCCGCGGCCATCTTCTCGAGAATAGACAAGCCTGCCTCCTGTTTCCGACCCCATTCAGGGGCCACAACCGAAACAAGAGTCGAGGGCGGGGTGTTCCTGTCGGATTCAGTATTGCTCCGAGGAATCAAACAGGTGGCCTCAAACAGCTGGCGTTCGCCGCCGACTAGGGGCCTTCATGAAGGGGATCGGTTCCCGGTTCGGGAATGGCATAGTTCTGGGCTGGTTCCACCGGCTGCCCGATGGCAGCGGCAATCATCCTTTCCCAGGTCTCGACGTCGCCGACCGCAGCCATGTCGCGGTCTGGCTCGCGAAGGGTCCGCAAGACGGCGAGCGCGCTGTCCACGCAGTCCCTCCATTCCATGTCCACGGATTGGCTGGCGTGCGCCGCGACGCCTTCTGCATTCCGGCTGAGCTTGTGTCCCGCCAGAACCCGCGCCACGCGCTCGATCGCGCTCGTTGAAGATACCGGCATCTGACCTCTCCTGATCGTCCTGGGATAATCATGCAGCGCGGGTTGGGTTCCACCAGTGGTGGATGCAGGCCAAAATTCCTGACCAAGAATTCCCGTTTTACTTCCTAATAGTGAAAAAAATTTCGGGGGCTTGGGTTTCGACGAAACCCTTTCCCCGCTAGATTGTTTCGGGCTGAACCATGATGCGAGTAGAGGAGATGAGGGGGAACGAAGCGCCAGTCCGGGATCTGTTGGTGCGCAGGCTGGGTCAGGGCGGCCGGCTGAAGGAGGCCGATCGCATGGCGCTGGCGGGGCTGCCACTTCGGATGGAAACCGTGCCCGCACATCGCTATCTGGTGCATGCCGGTGACCGGACCGCGGCCTGCTGCCTCCTGGTGACGGGCTGTATCAGCCGTCACCGCACCGAGGCAGGCGGGGGCCGCCAGATCCTGGCCTTCCACCTTGCCGGCGACCTGCTGAATCTCGAGCATTTCCTGCTCCGCCGCGCCGATGACAACCTCCAGGCCCTGACCACGGTGACCGTCGCGTGGATCGCGACCGAGCCGCTGCGCGACCTGGTGCGCGCACGGCCGGCGATCGCCAGCGCGTTGTGGCGCTGCACGCTGGTGGACGCGTCGATTTTTTGCGAATGGGTGCTCAATGTCGGCCGGCGCGACGCCCGGGCGCGGATCGCCCACCTGCTGTGCGAGTTCGCCGCGCGCAGTGCCCAGGCCGGGCTCAGCGGGCCGGACAGCATGGACCTGCCCATGACCCAGGAGGATCTGGCCGATGCCACCGGCCTCACCTCCGTTCACGTCAACCGCATGCTTCAGGCCTTGACGCGCGACGGCATCCTCCAGCGCGCCGGCCGCAAGCTGCAGATCATCGACGCGCAGCGGCTGCACCGCATTGCCGGCTTCAACCCGGACTATCTCCACCTCGCAGCTTGACCTGTGGCGCGCGATCAGGCCAGGCGCGCCGACCCCCCGCCATCGACGGCAAGGATCGCTCCGGTGACATAGGATGCGCGATCGGAAGCCAGGAAGGCGCCACGATCTTCGGCATTTAACGCACCGACCGAGCTGAAATTCACGATCGCGCCGCCGCCACTGCGGAGCATCGCGCGAACCCCGTGCTTGCTGCACAGGGCGACGCCGAGCAGGTTCACGGCGACCATGTGCTGGAATGCGGCGACGTCGATTTCTTCCCCAGGGGCGCCCGTGATCACCGCGACCTTGCCGCGAGCAATCCAAACCTGTCCTGAAAGGATGGAAATGGCAGCCTGTTCCTGCGCCTATTTCAGCTGTTGGGGAATGCCCGCTGTCACGAACCAGACATCGTCGGCGGCCCGTGCCACGGCCTGATTCAACCAGCCCGCTTCATCCCGAAATCGGCGGGCAAGGGCATTGGCGGGCACTATGCCCTGGCCGACCTCGTTCGCCACGAGAAGGATGGTTCCGGCAGACGACATGATGGTCTCGACCAGCGCCGACCGAGCGGCGGCAATATCATGATCCACCAGCATCAGGTTGCTGAGCCACAAGGTCAGGCAATCGATCACAATCACGCTGTTCGCATGGGCAATTTCCCTGAGCACCGCCGGCAGGTCGATCGGGCATTCGACCGTGTGCCAATGATCGCCGCGACCAGCGCGATGACGGGCGATGCGGTCGGTCATCTCGTCATCGAGAGCCTGCGCGGTGGCGATATAGAGGAACTCCCCCTGCATCGCGCCGGCAAGCTCCTCGGCAAAGCCGCTCTTGCCTGAGCGGGCACCGCCCAGGATCAGGATGTTTCTCCCCATCTGCCACCTTCCATATTGCCATTCATGCTGCGCCGCGTCATATGCGCGACCGCAATAGGTTCCCAGGGATGGGATGAAAAGGGAACCCGGAAGCGGAATTTCCGCAATCCGGGGCTGCCCCCGCAACTGTGATCGGCGAGTCGGCGCTTCAATACGCCACTGGGTTTTGGCCTGGGAAGGCGAAGCGCCCGACAATGACCCGAGAGCCAGGAGACCTGCCTGTTGCTGTCGTTCTTTCGCGCGGGCGGGGTGCACCGGGTGAACGAGGGACTTTCCTCGCGTGACGGCTTAGCCGGGTCGTCTGCGAAGGACAGTGCGTTGCTGCATTGGTCGGCGTGGCGGCCCTTTTGATAGTCATCAAAAGGGGGTCATCCCATGCATAAGTCCATAATCCTGTTTTCATCCGTTGCCCTTGCCTGCCTTGCCGCTCCGTCGTTCGCCGACGAGGCGGACCAGATCGTGGTGACGGCGACACGCAGCGAACAGCCCTTGTCGCAGGTCGGTGCGTCAGTCACCGTCATCGACGCCGAAAAGATCAAGACGCGGCAGAGCGTGGCGGTGGTCGACCTCCTGCGCACGGTGCCGGGCGTGACCTTTAGCCGCAATGGCGGGATCGGAACGACGACTTCGGTCAATATCCGCGGCGCGGAGAGCGATCAGACGGTGGCGTTGATCGATGGCGTCAAGATCAACGATCCCTCCACGCCCGGCGGCGGCTTCAACTTCGGCAATATGCTGACGGACAATATCGCCCGCATCGAGGTCGTGCGGGGCGCGCAGTCGGTGCTCTGGGGCAGCCAGGCCATTGGCGGCGTCATCAACATGATCACCGCCGAGCCAGGCGAAAGGATCGCCGCCAATGCCAGCGCCGAATATGGCTGGCGCGACAGCGGCAAGCTTGTCGGCAATATCTCGGGCAAATCCGGCCCGGTGGCGGCCAGCGTCGGCGGCGGCTATTACCGGACCGACGGCATTTCCACGTTCAGCGAAGCGCGCGGCGGCAAGGAACGGGATGGCTATCGGCACTATGGGGCGAATGCCAAGGTCAAAGTCACCCTGTCGGACGCCATTTCCGTCGATCTGCGCGGCTGGTATTCAGACGGCAAGACCGGGATCGACGGCTTCGCGCCGCCGACCTTCACGTTTGGCGATACCGATGAGACCGCGCGAACCAAGGAATTCATCGGCTATGCCGGGCTCAACGTGGCGCTGTTCGATGGCCGGCTGCGCAACCGTCTTGCCTATGCGCTGACGGACACGCGCCGCCAGAACCTCGATTTCACCAGCGGAGCCCCGTTCGAGACGTTCAATGCCAAAGGCAGGAACGAACGGTTCGAATATCAGGGCGTGTTCGACATTGTGGAAGGGTGGAAGGCCATATTCGGCGCCGAAACCGAAAAGGCGAGCTTCCGTTCGTCCAGCTATGGCGGGCCCTTTGCTACAGCCAGTGCCCGTATCGACAGCATCTACGGCCAATTGAACGCGATCCCGGTCACCGGCCTGTCGCTGGCAGTGGGCCTGCGCCGGGACGATCATGACAGCTTCGGCGGCAAGACCACTTTCGCGGCCAATGGGGTCTATTCGCCCAATGGCGGCAACACGTCGCTGCGCGCAAGCTATGGCGAGGGGTTCAAGACGCCGTCGCTCTATCAGTTGTTCAGCGAATATGGGAACGGCCGTTTGAAGCCCGAATCCTCGCACGGCTGGGATGTGGGCATTGCCCAGAAACTGCTCGACGGGCGTATCGAAGCGGGGGCAACCTGGTTCCAGCGGGACACCGGCAACCAGATCATCTTCATCAACTGCCCGGCCCTGACCGGCATCTGCGCCGGCCGCCCTTTTGGCACCTATGACAATGTGACGCGCGGACGGGCCGAGGGGATCGAGCTTTCCTTGAACCTGCGTCCAACCGATGCGCTGACGGTGGAGACCAACTATAGCTGGGTGAAGGCCCAGAACCGGATGACCGGACTGGATCTGCCGCGCAGACCCCGCCACAGCCTCAACAGCGCGATCGACTATCAATGGGCTTTCGGCCTGAAAACCGGTGCGACGATAACCCATGTCGGATCGAGCTTTGACAACATAGCCAACACGCGCAAGCTCGCGGGCTATGTGCTGGTGGATCTGCGGGCATCCTACCCCGTGACCAAAGGGATCGAGATCTATGGCCGCATCGAGAACCTGTTCGACGAGCACTATGAAACGACCTATCGCTATGGTTCGCCGGGACGCGCCGCCTTTGCGGGCGTTCGCCTGACCTACTGATCGCAATGGCATCCTTGCCACCTGATCAGACACTGAACTGGCATGGCGGCCAGACAGGAGCGGCGGCGCGGGCTTATCCGTCCGCGCCGGCGCCCTGGCTGGACCTTTCGACCGGGATCAGTCCATGGGCGTATCCGGTCGGGCGGATCGGACGGGATATCTGGGAGCGCCTACCCTCTGTCGAAGGCCTTTGCGCGCTTGAACAGGCGGCCGCAGCATCCTTCGGCCTGCGGAACATCGATCAGATCGCCGCCGTGCCGGGCAGCGACATCGCCATCCGCCTGCTGGCGCGATTGCTGCCGACCGACCGCGTGTCGATCGTGAGCCCCAGCTATGGAGGCTATGCGGCGACATGGCCGGGAGCCCGGCGCGTTCCGTTCGCCAAGGCGCAGGGTGCCGATCTGCTGATATGTGCCAACCCCAACAATCCCGACGGCACCGTCATACCGGCGCGCATGCTCCAGCGACTGCGCAATATACGCATCGTAGACGAGGCATTTGCCGACGCCCTGCCGCGGGAAAGCCTCATCCCCCAGCGCAATGGCGCCATCGTCCTGCGATCCTTCGGGAAATTTTTCGGCCTTGCCGGCGTGCGGCTCGGCTTCGTGGTGGCAGACCGGCCCCTTATCCAGTCGCTGAGAACCATGCTTGGGGATTGGCCCATCTCGGGCGCGGCGATCGCCATCGGCACGCGCGCCTATCGCGATATCGCCTGGCAGGACAGGCAGCGGCTCAGGCTGGGGCGCGCAAGCAGCCAACTGCACAAATTGCTGGCGGGGTTCGGGCTGCAGGATGTCGGCGGCACGCCCAATTTTCGCCTGTGCCGCAGCGATGCCGCGCCATCCCTGTTCGAGCATCTCTGCCGCAGCGCCATTCTTGTCCGCCCCTTTGCGGAAGAGCCGTCATGGCTTCGCTTCGGCCTGCCGGGAAAGGCGCCGGACTGGCGCCGGCTGGAAACCGCCCTCAAGGCATGGAGAAACACGGCATGACCGATAAACCGGACGAATTTGGCCGCCACAACGCGCGGATGAAGCGGCTGAAGATCGCGCGTGACAAGATACAGGCGCGCAAGACCATCGAGCGCGGCCTCCTCATCGTTCATACCGGCAATGGCAAGGGCAAGTCTTCGTCAGCCTTCGGCATGGCGATCCGCTGCATTGGCTGGGACATGAAGGTCGGCATCGTCCAATATGTGAAGGGCAGCTGGCACACCGGCGAGAAGGCCTTCTTTGCGGCCAATCCCGACCTTCTGACCTTCGATGTGATGGGCCATGGCTTTACCTGGGATACGCAGGACCGCGAGCGGGACATGGCAGCGGCGCGATCGGCGTGGGAACGGTCCAAGGCGCTGATCCTCGACCCCGATTACGACTTCATCATCCTAGATGAACTCAACATCGTCCTGCGCGATGATACGCTGCCGATCGAGGAAATCATTGCGTTTCTCAAGGACCGTCCGCTCGAAAAGCATATCTGCATCACCGGTCGCAATGCCAAACCCGAGCTGATCGCCATCGCCGATCTCGTCACCGAGTTTCAGGAGGTGAAGCACCCGTTCAAGGCCGGGTTCAAGGCCCAGAAGGGCGTGGAATATTGATGCACCCCATCCTGACGCCCGTGGCACGCGCCGCATGATATGGGGCCAGCCTGACCTGCTGTTGGCAGTGCTGATCGCGGAAGCCGTCCTCGGCTATCCGAAATGGCTGATTGGCAGCATTGGGCATCCGGTGATGTGGGTCGGATCGTTGATCGCGCATCTCGACGCCCGCTGGAACCAGGGCCGCTATCGCAAGGCAAAGGGCATGGGCGTCGTTGCTCTGCTGGTCACTATCGGCGGCAGTGCGGGCTGGGCCATTGCAGGCGCCTTGCAAGGCACGGCGGGAATGGCCCTCGTCGCCCTGGTGGCGACGTCAGGTCTGGCGCAACGCAGCCTGCACGATCATGTCCAGGCCGTCGCCCGGCCCCTTGCCCAAGGCGACCTTGAACGCGCTCGCACGGCCCTGTCGGGGATCGTCGGGCGGGACACGGCGCCTCTCGACGAAAGCGGTATCGCGGCCGCCGCGACGGAAACCCTGGCCGAAAGCTTTTGCGACGGCATTGTCTCGCCGGCTTTCTGGTTCCTGCTGCTTGGCCTGCCCGGTCTCTTCATATTCAAGTGCATCAGTACGGCGGACAGCATGATCGGCCACAAGGATGCACGCCATGGCGCGTTTGGATGGGCGTCTGCCCGTCTGGACGACGCCATGAACTGGGTGCCGGCGCGCATTTCGGGGGCATTGATCTGCCTTGCGGGCGGTGGCTGGCGCATCATGTTGCGGGACGGTGCGCGCCATCTCTCGCCCAATGCCGGCTGGCCGGAGAGCGCGATGGCGGGCGGTTTGGCCGTGCAGCTGGGCGGCGGCGCATCCTATGACGGCGAATGGATAGCGCGTCAGACATTGGGGGACGGACGGCGTCCCTGCCCGGATGACCTGCCCCGTGCCCTGGCGATATTCCGGCGGTCCTGCTTTCTGTTGTGGCTGCTGGTGGCGGTGATCGCATGGCCGCGATAAGGCGGCCGAGGTCCGCCTCCGCCAGACAGGAAATCCACGCATGACCGGTCCGATATTCTCTCCGTCTTTCATTGAACAGCTTGGCGAGCTGTTCAGGTGGCGGCGCGACGTTCGCCATTTCGATCCCCGCCCGCTGGACGATGGCGTGATCGACCTTCTGCTCGATCAGGCGTCTCTCGCCCCGTCCGTAGGCTATAGCCAGCCGTCGCGTTTCGTGCGCGTGCTCTCGCCCAGTCGCAGGCAGGCAATCATCGACCATGTCGATGTCGCAAATGCCCTGGCGGCAAGACACTATACTGGCGAGCGCCGCTCCGCCTATGAAGCGCTAAAGCTCCACGGATTGAACGAAGCCCCTGAACATCTGGCCGTTTTCTGTGATGAAGACGCATCGACCGGCCATGGGCTTGGGCGTCAGACAATGCCCGAAACGCTGGCCTATTCGACCGTCCTTGCCATTCACGCGCTCTGGCTGGCGGCAAGGGCGCGCCAAATCGGCATGGGATGGATTTCAATCATAAGGCCCGACGAGGTTGCCCGCCTGCTGGATGTGCCGGACCACTGGCGGCTTGTGGCCTATCTATGCCTTGGCTATCCCGCTGTCGCCAGTGCGGTGCCGGAGCTGGAATTGCGCGGGTGGGAAACACGGCTTGAGACACAGCAGACGAGGTTCGTAAGATGAAGCTGACCCCACTGGCTGTCCGCGATCACCTGGATTCCCTTGCGAAACCCCAGGGCAGCCTGGGGCAGCTCGAACAGTTGGCCGAGCGCCTCGCATGGGTCCAGCAAAGCCTGCGACCCGCGACCCGGCCGCGTTGCATCGTCCTGTTCGCGGGCGATCATGGCGTGGTGGAAAATGGTGTCTCGGCCTGGCCCTCCGCCGTGACGACGGCGATGATGCAAACGATCGCCAATGGCCGTGCCAGCAGCAATGCCCTTGCAAGCGCCGTTCAATGCGATCTCAGGCTGATCGATACCGGCAGCATTACGCCCCTCGCCGATGCCCTCCCCGCTTTTTTCACTGATCGCCGTGTCGCCGCGGGAACGCGCAGTCTCGCCGATGGCGCGGCCATGACGGTGGACCAGTTCGATACCGCCTGGGACATAGGCGCGGAGGCAGCGCGGGATGCCCTCTCCAAAGGCTATCGCGTTCTGCTGGCGGGCGAGATGGGGATCGGCAACACGACGCCCGCCGCGTGCCTGACATCGCTGCTGACTGGCGTGGATGCCGATATCGCGACCGGGAGGGGCGCGGGCGCGGATGATGCGATGCGCGCGCACAAGCGGGACATCGTTGCGGCAGCGGTTGCGCGCGAAAGGCCCGTGTTCGCCAATGCCCCAAAGGCAGCCATGGCCGCATTATGCGGCTATGAGATCGCTGCCATGGCGGGCTATTATGCCATGGCCGCGCAGGCAGGCGCGACCCTGTTGCTCGACGGCTATGTGACCACGGCGGCCGCCCTGATCGCGGAAAATCTGGTTCCCGGAACAGCCCACAGGATGATAGCCGGGCATCTTTCGGCGGAGCCGGGGCATCGGGCCGCGCTCGATAGTCTTGGCCTTGTGCCGGTGCTTGAATGGCAGATGCGCCTTGGCGAAGGCAGCGGCGCGCTCACGGCCCTCCCGCTGCTCGATGCCGCTGCCGCCTTGCTCGGCGACGTGGCGACGCTTGCCGAGGTGATGGGCGGATGACGGCGCTCTCGCTGCGCTGGTGGATGCCGCCCCTGTTCGCAGTTCAGTTCCTCACCCGTCTGCCGGTGCCGGGGTTGAGCGGACTGGACAGTCAAGCCGTCCAGCATGGACTTGGCCGTGCCATGGCCTGGTTTCCTCTTGTCGGCGGACTGGTCGGCGCTGCCACGGCGCTCATGCTCGTGCTGGTCGACGGCATCTGGCCTCGCAGCATTGCCGTTCTGCTCGCGCTCATGGTCGAGGCGCGGTTGACCGGCGCCTTCCACGAAGACGCGGTTGCCGATTTCTGCGATGGTTTTGGCGGGGGCACGACACCCGAGCGCATCCATATGATCATGAAGGATAGCCGCATCGGCAGCTATGGCACGCTGGGTCTTGTCCTGGCGGTGGGATTGCGCGCGGCATTGCTCATCGTCCTGCCCGCGCAGATGCTGGTCCCCGCCTTGCTCGCATCGGCGAGCTTCGGGCGATTGATGGCGGTGTTCGCCATGGCCATGGTGCCGCCATTCACCCGGAGCAGCGGGATTGCCAAGGACATCGCCGCGCGGATTGGCGCCCGCCCCTGCGTGGTGGCGGTCCTGTTCGCCCTGCCTTTCATGGCGCCGCTGGCGATCGGCCGCCCGGGCGCGATGTTGGCGGCGTTGAGCGTGGCGGGGCTGTTCCTGCTGTGGTTCCGGGGGTTTCTGATGCGGCACCTGGGCGGCATGACGGGCGATTGCCTCGGGTTCGCGGTCTATGCCGGACAGCTTGTCATGCTGCTGGGTGCCGCCGCATCGCCCCCATGATCCTTCATCTCCTCCGCCATCCACCTGTCGCCAGCCATTGGCGGCAGGTCTGTTATGGCCGGAGCGACCCGGGGCTCTCGCGGGAAGGACGCGCCATGATCGGCCCGATGGTGGAGAAACTGGCCGCGCTCCGCCCCGATGCGGTGATCCATTCCGACATGACCCGAACCCGCGCGGTCGCCGAGCCTCTCGCCCGGCAATTGGGCCTTGTGGCCATCGCCGAGCCACTCTGGCGAGAACGCGACTTCGGCGAATGGGAAGGAAAGCGCTGGAATGCGATATACCGCACGACCGGCAACGCCATGGACGGCATGATCGACGACCCGCACCATTTCCGCCCCGGTGGGGGAGAAACCACCGGCGAGATGGTCTCCCGCGTCAAGCTGGCTTCGACCTTGCTGCCGAACCTCGCCTCAGTCCTGGTCGTCAGTCATGGCGGAGCGATAGCGTGTCACCGGATGATCGCGGGCGGCATGGACTACGCCAATTTGCCGAGCCTCATCGTGAAACATGGCGAACTATGTTCACAGGCATTTTGTCTGTACAAAAACTGACCCTGGTAGCGACTTTGGCGGCGAGCGCGGTCGCGTCATTCCCTTCGGCCGCCTATGCTGATCACGGCGAGTGTGGCTGGCATCGTGAATATGACGATGATGATGACGATAATGAAGGGCCTCGTTATCGTCGTTGGAAGGAAACGCGCTATTATGAAAGCTATTCAGAGCCGCAGCGCCGCTATCGCGAATATCGTCCGGATCGCTGCGGGAGGAGTAATGGCACCACCGGGCTAATTGTCGGGGCCGCTGCAGGTGCCTTTCTTGGCCGCGCAGTCGACAGCCATGGTGATCGTGCTCCAGGCACCATCCTTGGCGCAGGCGCAGGCGCGCTGCTGGGACGGGAAATCGAGCGCAATCACGGTTGCTGATCATTTGCGCTGTCCGAAAGCCGTCGATCATTCACACTGTAAAGAGGAACCCGACCTGCCCCAATCGGCGGATTTCAGCCGATGGGCAATCGCCACAGCCATGACATGCGCCGCACGCGCATTGGGATGACTGTCGTTCGGCAGGCGCCAGCGTGGGTCCAGCGCGACCGGCAGCATGGGCACATCCATATCCGAAAGCACTTGCTTGCGTATTAGCCGCTCCGCCTGATTTTCGGGCATGAACTGCGGTACGAAGATGATCACGGCCGCTCCGCGGGCCCGCGCCAGCTTCGCGACGGCGCGTAATATGGCGCGCGTCGTCAGGATGCAGCGACGAATTTCCGCCTCGCTGCGATAGGGAACCACGCGCCTTGCCAGCGTCGCCAGCCGCCATCGTGTGGCAGCAGGGCGCCAGACGAGGTCGGGCCCCAGATGCGGCCGACCGTCGTCGCAGTTTCGACGAAACAGCATGGGTGAGAACAGCAACACGACAGCGATCGGCCGACGGAAGCGTCGTAATTCCGCCTTCAACCGCAGGTAGTTTTGGTCGGTCGCATAGCCCCGGACCGAGATATCGACCGCCTGCACGTTCAACAGGGACCCGACCTGGGCCGGGATGCTCTCCTGCCAGGTCAGGCCGCGACCACTCATGATCGACTCGCCCGCGAACAAGATGGCCGGGCGGGCGAAATCCGGTTTTCTGTGACTGTCCGGCTCCCGATATCCATAGGGGTCCGTGAAATAGGGTATCGTGCGGCCGGCCGTGACGCGAACCCCGCTGTGGGACGGTATCAGCGTCCAGCCCAATATCGGATCATATTGACGCAGGGGCTCGGTTTCCATGTGCGGCGGCAGGACCGCGTTCCAGCCTGTGGACCGCAGAATGAGTTCCGCTGCGCCAAGAGCGGATGCGATGGCGAAGAGGGCCAGCGCGATGCTGGCGGCCGATCTGGGGCGTGCCAATGCCGATCCGACATGCCGGCGGACCGCGAAGATCAGCGCTGCTCCGCATAGTGCCAGAATGACCCGCGCTATTCGCACGCCATCTTCGATCAAACCATAAGGGGGATTGAAGTCGGGCGGAAAGTGCCGGGCGGTCCAGCCATCATCGATCAGCCAGGCCCCGGCGAGCATTGCGATGCCGGTAAGAACGGCAATGCCTTCACCGGCTATCCGGCGGCCCTGTCGCTGCAAGGGATCGGCACGATACAAATGGCGGCACCTCCACAGAAATGTTATATTTCTTCGCGGGAATTGAGGCGAGGGATTCATGCTCCAGCCACTTTACCGATGGGTCTGGCGCGACCCCCGCCGCCGCGCGGAGAAACTGCTGCGCTTCGCCGAGGTAGAGGCCGATGGAGGCCGCGATCTGGTGCGCGCGGCGGAGTTAACGCCCGACCCGCTGCTGCGCAGGCTCTATCTGGCCCATGCCCGGGACGAACAGCGCCATGCCGGGTTGTTCCGCAGCCGGGGCATGGATCTGCTGCACGATCTGCCGGCGCGCGCGAATGGCAGGGTCTTCCAGGCGGAATGGCTAACCCCCGGCGAGCGCGGCCTTGACGATCTGCGCGTGGACCAGGCTCGCGACGGCAGCCTGCTCGCCTTCCTGCATCTTTCGGAAAAGGCGGCCGCCAGCGCCTTCGTCCTCTACCGCGAGGCGCTGACCGGCGATCCGGAGACCCGCAAGGTCTTCGAAAGGATCCTGCGCGACGAGGAGTTTCACATGACCTATACCCGCGCCCAACTGTCCCGGATCGCGCCCGAAAAGCAGGCCATGCTGATCTGGCGCGCACGCCTTAGCCGCTTGTGGAAAGGCTATTTGCGACTGGCGATGGCGCTGGCCGGCATGATCAGCGCCGTGATCCTCACCATCCTCTATTTCGTCCTGCTGCCGCCCTTTGCCCTGCTGGCGAAACGCGCGGCGCGCAAGGAGCCAGAAGGCTGGACCATCATCCCACAGCGGCGCGACGCGTCGCCAGGCGGGCTCTATAGCCCATGAAGATCCTGGGCATCTCGGCGCATTATCATGACTCGGCCGCCGCCCTGCTGATCGACGGCCTGCCGGTCGCCTCGGTCCAGGAAGAACGGCTGTCGCGCCGCAAGAATGATGCGGCCTTTCCGGCGGCGGCAATCACATGGTGCCTCGATCACGCCGGACTGGAGCCGGAAGATCTGGATGCGGTGGTGTTCTACGAACGCCCGATGCTGAAGTTCGAGCGGATTCTCACCTGCCTCCTTCGCAGCTTTCCCAGGTCGCGGCGCGCCTTCGCCCACGCCATGAAGAATGCGCTGGGCGAAAAGATCTGGATGCGCGGCATCATCTCGTCCGAGCTTGGCGTGCCGGGCTCGAAAATCCTGTTCACCGAGCATCACCAGTCACACGCGGCCGCAGCCTTCCTGACCGCGCCGACGGAGCGCGCCGCGATCCTGACGGCCGACGGCGTCGGCGAATGGGCGACGCTGACCGTGGGCCATGGCGAGCGCCGCAGCGGCGGGGCGACCGCCATCAATTTGCTGCGCGAGATCCGCTTCCCGCATTCGCTGGGGATGCTCTATTCGACCTTCACGGCCTATCTCGGCTTCGCGGTGAACGAGGGCGAATATAAGGTCATGGGGCTCGCCGCCTATGGCCAGCCCAGCATGACCGACAAGGTGTGGCGGCTCATTCGGCGCACGGCCGATGGCGCCTTCATGCTCGACCTCGACTATTTCGAATTTCATTCGACGGCGGCACGTTCATACTCGGCACGTTTCGCCGATCTCTTTGGCCCGCCGCGCGATTGGTACGCGCCGATCGACCTGGAAACCGACGATGGCCGGCGCTTTGCCGATATCGCCGCCAGCGTGCAGCGCGTGCTGGAGGATGTGCTGGTCGACATGACCCGCGCGCTGCACCAGGAGACGGGCCTGCCCGATCTGTGCCTGGGCGGCGGCGTGGCGCTGAACGGCGTCGCAAATGCCCGCATTCTTCGGGAATCGGGGTTTGAGCGCCTGTTCGTCCCGCCAGCGCCGGGCGATGCCGGGTGCGCTCTGGGCGCGGCGCTCTATGCCGACCGCCTCTATTTCGGCAATCCGGATCGCGATGTGCCCGATCATCCTTTCTGGGGACCCGCGATCGACGGCGGCGATCTGATGCGGCTGGCGCGGGAGGACGGCCTGCCCGCCGAGGAGATCGACGACGACCGCCTGATCGAGATGACCGCCGATGACCTTCTGGCCGGGCGTGTCATTGGCTGGATGGACGGCGCGCTGGAACTGGGGCCGCGCGCGCTGGGCCACCGCAGCATATTGGCCGCGCCGCATTCGGCCGAGATCCGCGACCGGCTCAACCGCGACATCAAATATCGCGAGGAGTTCCGGCCGTTCGCGCCGGTGGTGGCGGTCGAGGACGCGGACCGCTATTTTGAACTGCCGCCCGGCGGCGTCCAGCTGGCGCGTTTCATGTCGGGCGTCTTCCCCGTTCGCCCCGAATGGCGCGCGCAACTGGCCGGTATCACCCATGTCGACGGCACCGCCCGGCTGCAGGCCCTGCCCCGCGACATGGCTCCGCGCCTGCACGCCTTGCTGCGGGCCTATGGGCGCCGCACCGGGATGCCGGTGCTGCTCAACACCTCCTTCAACCTTGCGGGAGAGCCGATCGTCAACAGCGTGGTCGAAGGCTATTCCACCTTCCGGCGGTGCGGCATCGACGTGATGGTCGCCGGGCAGAGCCGGCTGGCGAAACACCGCGCCCATCTCGAAACATTGGAGGAGCAGACCGCATGATCCGGAAACGCAGCCGCTTCCGCCGCCGGATGATCGTTCTGGGCAGCATGTTCGGATCGACCGGGGAACTGGTGCGCGGTCTGTGGCATGCCGGCGGCAGCAAGCGGCTGATGATCCCGCTAGTGGCCTTCCTCTGTACCCTGGGCTTCGTGCTGGTGCTGGCAGCGAGCGTGGAGGCTCTGGCGCCGTTCATCTACACGGTCTTCTGAAGCGGGGGTGTCCTCGGTCCGCGACCTCCTCGCCTGCCCCGCCTGCGGCGGTGCGCTGACCGCAAGCTGGTCCTGCGCCACCTGCAACGCACAATATCGCGCCGACGAGGGCATCCCCAACCTGCGCCTGCCCGCCGACGCCCGTGTCGAGGCCGTACGCGCCTTTTATGAAGCAGCGCCCTTCCCCGGCTATCCCCCCAATGACAGCCTCACCTGGCTGCGCGCCCGCGCGGAACGGAGCCGCTTTGCCCGGCAGCTCGATCAGGCGATAGCGGGCGATGCGCGGATCGTGGAGATCGGCTGCGGCACCGGCCAGATGAGCTTGTACCTGGCGCGCGGGGACCGCATCGTTATCGGCGCCGATCTGACGCGTGCCTCCCTGCTGCTCGGCGGCGCGGCGGCGCGGCGTTTTGGCATCGGCCGCGTGCAATTTGTCGAAACCGACCTTGCAAGACCCGGTCTGCGGGACGGCGCGTTCGATGTTGTCTATGCATCGGGCGTCCTGCACCACACGCCCGATCCGCGCGCCGCCTTTGCCCGGATCGCGCGCCTCGCCCGTCCAGGGGGAAAGATCGTCGTCGGCCTTTACAACAGCTATGCGCGCCTGCCGCTGCGGCTGCGGCGGCTGGTCGCCCGCATGACCGGCTATCGGATCATCCCCTTCGACCCCGTCCTGGCCGACCGCACGGGAGAACCCGAACGGCGGCAGGCATGGCTGCGCGACCAGTATCGGCACCCGGAAGAGCATCGCCATACGCTGGCCGAAGTGCAGCGCTGGTTCGCCGAGAATGGCGTCCAGTATCTCCACGCCTATCCAGCCGCGATGATCGGCGATGATCCCGAGGACCTGTTCGCGCCCGCGGACGATAATTGGGGCTTCGAGGCATGGCTGGCCCAGATCGGATGGATATTCTCGATCGGACATGAAGGCGGTCTGTTCATGACGATCGGAGAGCGTGAAACCGGCTAGAATAGAAGATGCGTCCCTAAGGGCACCATCCGGGCCAATGCGATCGCGAATGAAGATACTATTCTTGCCTGCATGCGACGCACCGTGAGGGCAAAAGCGCAGGATAGCGAATCATTGCGCTACCAAATGCCGCACTAATCCAGTTCTGAGTAGATTCCGAACCTGACAGATTGGCTCCCTTAAGCCCATTGGTTCCCGACCTGATGCAGCAATTGGCTGACAGTCACAGCCTTTCGCAATCTTCAAAGGGGAATGGTCAATGAGCGGTTTGGACAAGGACGTGGCCGAAAAGATTATCCTCTCGGACCAGGAGTTCAAGGAAAAGCTTGCCGCGACAATCCCGCAACTCCGAGCCTTCGCACGCACTTTGGCCGGAAATACCGACCTTGTGGATGATCTCGTGCAGGAAGCCATGCTCAAGGCGTGGCGCGCCCGGGATCGTTTCGAGGCGGGCTCGAACTTCAAGGCATGGGCCTTCACGATCCTGCGCCACCATTTCTATTCAACCACACGTCGCAACCGGTTCCACGGTGAATGGGATGATCGCGTGGCGGATCGGGTTCTGGCCGCGCCCGCAACCCAGGACATGCATGTGGAGCTGAACGATGTGCTCAGGGCGTTGGAGCAGATCTCGGGTCCGCTGCGAGAAGCTCTCATATTGGTTGGCGCCGCAGGATTTTCCTACGAGGAAGTCGCGGAAATGTGCAATGTTGCGGTCGGTACAATCAAAAGCCGCGTGTGGCGCGCCCGTGCAGCTTTGAAAGAGATTTATGACAGCGGCGCCTTTCTTCTCAAACGCGGAGATGCCTGGAGTTCATCGGATCCGGTTGTCAGCCTGATGGACTATGCGGCAAATATTCAGGCACGGGCTCTGGCAGGCCGCTCCGACATGCTGGCGGCTTAGAGGCGCTCAGCGGCGGCCTGCGCCAAGCGCGCAAGCTCGGGAAGCGACTTGGCCCCCATTTTGTGCATGACCGCCGCGCGATGATTTTCAACCGTGCGCTGGCTAATGCCCAGGTCGGCCGCGATATTCTTGCTGGGATGTCCGGCGAGGACCATGTCCATGACCTCCTTCTGCCGCGTGGTCAGGCCCGCGACATGGCTCGCCGCATTCTCCTGTGCAGCATCGAGAATCCTGATATCATGAGATTGGCCTATCGCCAGGTTTATGCTCGCCAGCAATTCCGTGCGTCCCACTGGCTTCTCGATGAAATCGCAGGCGCCGCTCCGCATGGCATCCACGGCAAGGCCGACGTCGCTGCTGCCCGTGATGAGGATGGCCGGTACATGATCGCCCCGGGCGCGCAGTTTTTCGAGGAGCGCGACGCCGCTCATTCCAGGCAGGAAAACGTCAACCAGCAGGCATCCTTCGGCGCCGGGACGATAGGCTTCGAGAAAGGCCTCCGCGCTTCCGAAATCCTCGACCAGGCGCCCGTCGCCCTCAAGCACATCCCGAATGGTAGCCCGGGTTTCCGGATCGTCATCCACGACCCAAGCTATCGGCGCAGAATGTTCGACTGAAAGCGGCACTGAAGACGGCAGCCCTTGGGGCGCGAGAGACTCGATCGCCGATGTGAGTTCATGCGGCTTGACCGGCTTGCTGAGCTGAATGCAATCCTGGGCTGCGATCTTCGCAAGCGTTTCGCGCGATATGTCACCCGTAAGGACGATAGCCGGCAGGTCGCCCTGGAGCATCTCGCGAAGGTCCGCCAGCAGCTCCAGTCCGTCCTTTCCGTTGGGGAGATTATAGTCCGTCAGGAGGATTTCCGGGCGAATCACACCGCCTGCCACCAGCTTCAGCGCGGCGGCTCCATCACAGGCGGTGCGCACGATATGGCCATCGCCCGTGAGGAGTTGCTCCAGCAGGTCGAGCACGTCCGGATCATCGTCGACGATGACGATCGTGTGGCGATTGCGGGACGGGATATCCATGTGCTCGGTCTGCGGATCATCCAGATGCGGCGCTTCGATAGCCTCCATCAGGAGCGGCACGGTGATCGAAAACACCGACCCCTTGCCCGGCACGGAACGGACGTTGATGTCATGCCCCAGCAGCCTGCCCAGCCGCTGGACGATCGACAGGCCAAGACCGAGGCCGCGGCTGCGTTCGCGCGCTTCATTGCCCACCTGGTGAAACTCGTCGAAGATGGCGTTGAGATCTTCCTTGGCGACGCCGATCCCGGTGTCCCACACCTCGATCCGCAGCCGCGCGCCCCGGCGCCGGACGCCGAGCAGTATCTTGCCGTGCGTGGTATATTGGAGGGCGTTGCCCAGGAGGTTGCGGATCATCTGCTCCAGCAGGCGCGGATCGCTCTCGATCACGGCCGGGCTCGGCAGGATGTGCAGCGACAGGTTGTGGGTCTGCGCCATATAGGTGAACTCATCGCGCAGCCGGTCGAATATGTCGGCAATATGGAACACGGCCGGCTTGGGTTCGACCACGCCCGCTTCGATCTGGTTGATATCGAGGAGCGCGTTGAGCATTCCCGACATCGCGCCAAGCGTCTGGTCGAGCCGGGCGACGAGTTTTTGCGGCTTGTCCCCCTCGACCGATTGGGCGAGCAACGCCTGCAGCAGGGTTAGCGACTGCAGCGGCTGCCGCAGGTCATGGCTGGCCGCTGCGAGAAAGCGCGACTTGGCAAGGTTCGCGCGTTCGGCATCGAGCTTGGCAAGTTCCAGCGCCTTGGCGATCTGCTTGCGCTCGGTGATGTCGGCAAAGGTGATGACCACGCCTTCGACGCGGCCGTCATGGGCCCGATAGGGAAAGATCCGGCGGCCGAACCATTTGGCATTGGGAGCCCCGATCTCCCGCTCGATCAGCGCTTCCCCGGCGAGAACCTTGTGCGCGTCGGGCAGCAGTTCATTATCCGTCGCGATCGAATGAAGATCGGCAAGGGGACGGCCGAGATCGCCGGGGATGACATTGAACAGCGCCTTGATGGCGGGGGTGAAGAAGCGGATCCTGAGATCGAGGTCCAGGAACAGCGTCCCGATATTGGTGCTGTAGAGAACATTCTGCAGATCGTCCGAGGTCAGGCGCTGGCGTTCCAGCGCTTCCCGTAGCTGGCCGTTGAGGGCGGTCAGTTCCTCGTTGAGCGATTGCAGCTCTTCTTTCGATGTCAGCAGTTCCTCATTGGTCGACTGAAACCCCTCATTGACCGAAAGGGCCTCCTTGTTGAGCGCCTTTTGTTCGTGGGCGACGCTCTCCCGATTCTGCATCGCCGCCTGAAGCTCGACCTCGGTCGCCGCCAGATCGCGTTCCAGCTCGGCAATGCGCGTGCCGTCATTGCTCGTTCCGGTCGAAGGCACGATCCCATCGTGAGCGGCCTCCTCAAGGAAGCACACCAGCAGCAGGTCATCGTCTTCAGTGGCGAGCAACTGAACATCGATGCTGAACCAGATCACGGCGCCATCGCAATTGAGGCTGACTCTGCCGCCATTGACCCGTGGCTGCAACTGGCTGGCCTTGGCAATCGCCAATCTCAGCCTGGTTCGCAGCGCTGGCGTCGCCATGGCGAGCAGATCTAGCGTGGCATAGCCGGGTGCGACGCGCAGATAGCGGTCGGTCGGTCCCATCGAGTAGAGGCACTGATGCTTGCGATTGATGAGCACCGCCGCCGGGGCGTGGCTGTTCAGGACCGCCCGGTGACAGATATCCGCGAGGCTCGATGGGCGGGCGGGCGACGCTGTGGTCTGCTCAGGTCGTGCAATCGCTGACTCGTTCTTATCCGCTGCCATAAGAGTGCGATAGCACCCCGCGCCGCACATGCCGCTACATATAGTTGCGAAAGCGCAATTGATGGCTGTCGCGCCGCCGCCTGAGTAGTTTCCGATGGTAAGCGGGGACTGGCTTTGCGCCTATGAATGTAGCCGAGCCCCGACCCACGGGGCGGTAGGGAGACTGAGCCATGTACCATGCACGAGACGGCTTATCCCAAGCCGCCGGGTGCCCGTCCGCCGAGGCGGCTGGGGACGTGCGGTGATGAAACCGCTCGTTATCGTGATCGTCGAGGATGACGTTCTTATCGCCATGGACCTTGCCGATCTGTTGATCGGCATGGGACATGATGTTCGCACAGTCGCGCGCACCGAAGCCGAGGCGGTGGCGGCGGCTGCGATGCACCGGCCGGACCTGATGATCGTCGACGGCCATCTGGCAGAGGGTAGCGGTGTTTCCGCCATGCGCCGGATCCTCGCGAAGGGGTTTGTGCCGCATATCTATGTCACGGGCAATTCCCTTGGGATCGACGGCTTGCCCGCCGATGCGATCGTCATTGGCAAGCCCTTCAATCTACACGGCCTGATGGGCAGCATTGCAGGCGCGCGACGGAGCGCACCGTCGAATGTTACCCCTAGAGGTACAAGTTGAACATTGCGAGCACCAGGGCTGATCAAAGGTTTTCTTACCGAAAACTGTAAATATAGGAGTAAGCTATGCCACTTATCACTGTCGTAATCGTGCTGATCGTCGTTGGCGTGTTACTCTGGCTCGTGAATACCTATCTTCCCATGGACGGAAAGATCAAAAGCATATTGAACGCCGTTGTCGTGATCGTGGTCGTTCTTTGGCTTTTGCAGGCTTTTGGCGTTCTCGGATCCTTGAGCAGCATCCGCATCGGTTGAAAACCGGATAACACCACCCTCTCGACAGGTGCGTTCACAGGCATGCCGTCCTCCGGCTCCATCGAGCCGATGATTTGTCGCCCCAGCGTCCAATACCACCCTGCAATCGTGCGAGGGTGTCCCTCCGTGCCGTCAGGAATTCTTCATGAACCGATACACATCATTTACCCGTTCCATCGGCGTTTCGACGCTCCTCGCCTTGTCGGTGATCCCGGTCGCCGCCTATGCCGGCGATGCAAATAGCCGTGCGGTTGCGGCCATCGCCCAAGCGCGGGGCAAGATCCAATCCGGTGACAAGGTCGGCGCCGGCAGTGACGCGCCCATGCTTCAGTCGCAGGCGCGCGCTGCGCTGGCGGATGCCGAAGCGCTGCTGGCCAAGGGCAAGAAGGATGAGGCGATCGCCGCAGCAGGGCAGGCGGGGGGATTCGCGGATCAGGCCATCCTGACGGCGGAGAAGCACAAGGCGACGGCAGAACTGAACGGGCGTCTCGATACCCAGGCCACTGCGGCTGCGGCCCAGCAATCAGCCGCCGTTGCCAATGCACGCGCGGATTCTGCGGAACAGGCTGCCACGGTCGCGACCGCCCAGGCCGATGCTCTTCGTAATGCGCCGGCCCCTGCCCCGATCGTCACCACCGTCGCTACGGTGGAGAAAACAGTTATCAGGACTCCTGTTGCCCGCGTTCATCACAAACGGCATCGGGTCGTTCGCAAGTCTGGGTCCGCATCGGCCGTTACCACCACCACGACGGTCACGACGGGCCAACGCTGATCGCGCCACGTCTGGAGTGATCCATCGTTGTTCGACGTCAGATGGATGACCAATAGGGACAAGGAAGGCGGCCTTTCGGGGTCGCCTTTTTTGGTCTCTGCGCCCAAAGGCGTGCGTAGTTTCCGATACTAACCGATCTCCGTCAGAAGCCTATACCTAGTGCGTACTTCGAAATATGGCATTTTGTTCTCGATCTGGAAGGATGGATACTGTGAAAATATCAAATATAATTCGATTCACGGTCTTGCTCGGCGGTCTCGCAATTGCAGGGTGCAACACAGTCGAAGGCGCCGGACGGGATGTACAGTCCGCAGGCCAGGCTGTCGCAAACACAGCCCAGGAGGCCAAATGACGGTTCATGCGACGCCACGCCTACAAGTTCCTTTAAATGGGATGGAGCACGCGCTCTCCCCAGGAGTCCAAGATCATGCATAGACATTTTATCGCCACGATCGTGGCCGCGACAGCCCTCGTCCCCGCCGCCGCATTCGCGCAGCAAAGCTGTGAACAGCAGCGTTCGGGCAGGGTCGTCGGAACCGTTGCCGGCGCTGGCATTGGCGCCGTTTTAGGCAGCGTCATTGCCGGCCATGGCGACAAGACGACCGGCGCCATCATCGGCGGCGTTGGCGGCGCTCTCATCGGCAACCAGGTGACCAAGCCCGACGCCGACTGCGCCCACGCCTATGGCTATTACGACAGCAATAATCGTTGGCACGCGACCGCCGTCAGCCGGACTGCCGCCAAGGGCTATTACGACCGTGACGGCCAGTGGGTAGATGGAACGCCAAATGGCTATTATGACGGCAGCGGACGCTGGAACCCGGCCAGCGGCGACGGATCGGCCAATGGCTATTATGAATCGGGCGGGCACTGGATTCCTGCTTCGGCCAACGGCTATTATGACAGGAACAATAGCTGGGTCGCGGGCACGGCCAGCGGCTATTATGACAGCCGGGGCCGCTGGGTCGCGGGTTCCACCACCGGCCATTATAATGCCAGCGGGCGCTGGATTTCCGGCACCGCCGGCGGCCGTCCCGACGCCAGCGGAAACTGGATGGCAGATCCGCAGCCAGGCTATTACGACAGCGACGGGCGCTGGAGGGCCGGGGCAACGTCTGGCTATTATGACGGCCAGGGACGCTGGATCGCCACATCATCCGACAGCCGGAGCTATGGGACGGACGCAAATAGTGGTGGCGAACGCGACCGTGCAGGCATGCGCCGCAGCATCGAGGACCGGGAGGCCCGGATCGAACAGCGAATCCGCATGGCCTCCATGCAGCGAACGCTCAGCCGTTATGAAACGAACCGCGCATTCCGGGAACTGAATGCGATCCGCCGCCAGGAAAGCTCCATGCGACATGTTCAGGGCCAACTCAGCGCGCGGGACGAAGCCACCATTCAAGCCCGGCTTACCCGCCTGAGTGATCGCCTGCGCCTCAGCCGCGAAGAGGCTCGTGCAGACTATTGATCCCGAGTGATCGCATGTGCGTGCGCAGGGTTGTGGCCAATCCTGCGCATGCATAACACGCCCTGCCAGCAAGGTTTGAGCGCGCCGGCCTCCACAGAATTCCGTCAGGTGGATCCATGCCGCGTGGATGATTGAGGCTCATCCGCAGGCAGAGGACGTGCGGTCACAGCCGAAGGAGATCGGTGTCCTGGCTCGTTTCCTCACCTCACCGGAGAACAGTTTGTTGATCGGTCAATGCATCTTTGCCGATCGCGGGACCGAGGCGATCCTGCGCGGCGATCGCATCTGGTGAAGCTCGGCGGGTGCGCGGCATCGGTGCCGCACCCGCTGGCTCACTTAGCGACAGGTCCCATCAGCATGTTGGCGACAATGTTGCGTTGAACCTCGTTAGCCCCGGCATAGATCGTCGAAGGACGCGCGATCATGTAGATCTTTCGCAGATCAGTGTTCACTCCTGCGACACCGACGGGCCGTTGCAGGCCGGCATCTTCCGCAGCAACCCGCAGCAATTCATCGGAGACACGCTGGAACAGGTCTGTCGCAAGCACCTTCATCAGGCCCAGGACAGCATTGTCGATCTCTCCGCGGATCGCAGCGTCAGCCACCTGCGAGTGAAGCGCCGCCAGATCTTCGATATCGCACAAGAGCTGCGCCGTCCGGTCCGTTTCGCCCAGATCGTCCAGCAGGCCGACACCGTCGATCAGTTGCTCCAGAACCTCGAAAGCCTGCCGCGACAGCGTGGGGGCGCCATTGGCGATCCGCTCGTCCCCAAGCAGGGCCTTTGCCACTGTCCATCCCTGGTTGATTTCGCCGACGAGGTTTTCGGCGGGTACCCGGACATTGTCGAAGAAGATTTCGCAAAGCTCGTCCTCGTCCGCCAGGTTCATGATCGGCCGAACGGTGAGGCCCGGCGTATCCATGTCGGCAAGGATAAAGCTGATACCGGCTTGCTTCTTGACGTCCTTGTTGGTGCGCACCAGCACGAAGATGCGATCGGCACAGCCCGCAAGGGTGGTCCAGATCTTCTGGCCGTTGATGACGAACTCTTCGCCCTCCTGAACGGCGCTCGTCCGCAAGCTGGCGAGGTCCGAACCGGAATTGGGCTCGGAGTATCCCTGGCACCAGAGTTCATCGCCACGCAGGATCGGCTCAAGGTAGCGGTCACGCTGCTCCTGCGTTCCGTACTTCATGAGCACAGGCGCCAAGAGAAGCGCGCCGCTGTCCAGGACACGGGCGCACTTATGGCGCTCCATTTCCTGATGCATGATCAGCTGCTTTTCCAGGCTCAATCCCAGGCCGCCAAACGCCTTAGGCCACGCCGGTGCGCGCCAGCCAGCCTCATAGGTCATGCGGTGCCAGCGACGCTCATCATCGCCCATCAGGCGATGGATGATCGGGATGCGCCACTCTTCCGGGTAGTTCGCCACAAGCCATGCCCGCCAGCGACCCCGGAATTCTTCGTTCGACAGGGAGTTCAGATCTTCAGGCATTGACGTCCCTTTCGCGACGGCGGGCGTTGAGCGCCTCGCGGCGATGCCCAACCGCGTTCCCCAGCCAGGTCGACCAGCGAAGTGCCGAGTGAACGTAGAGCCCGACATCGGCCTCGTCCGTGTAGCCGAAGGCGCCGTGGTACTGGATTGACCACTTGCCCATGTCCTGAGCGACTTGTGAACAGCGCGCCTTGGCAGCGTGCAGCGAGACCCCCCAGGTCGCCCCATCCTCAACCGCCTGGGCGGCGCGGCGCCAGCTGGCAGCAGCCAGCTCGATCTCGCTATAGAGATCTACCATGCGATGACGCAGAGCCTGGAAGTCCGAAAGATGGGATCCGAACTGCGACCGCTGGCGCATGTAATCCAGTGTACGGTGCCAGAGCCCATTGGCGAGCCCTTCGAGCTGTGCGCTAAGCGCGACGGTCCCGCGCGCAATTGCGAGATTGAGCGCCTCGTCGGCCGCCGCACCGCGGAGGATCACGTCGCCATCCGCAACTTCGACGTCGGAAAGTTCCAGATCCGCACCAAAAGTCCCGTCGGTCAGGCGCACGGAATGCGCGACCAGGCCGGGCGCACCTGGATCCACCGCGACAATGACAGTCTCGGCACCGTCCGTAGCCGCTACGAGAAGGCCCGCCTCGCGATGCCAGGCAGGGACATAGCGCTTGGTACCCGTCAGCTTGTTAGCCCAAAGGCGCGCCTGGAACTGCGGGATACCGATCGTGCCGCGCCGTTCCTGCCAGGCAAGCGTCACGCTTTTTGCGCCTTGTGCAAGATCCTGCGACAGTGCGTGCGCCGCCTCCTGGTCGCTGGCGGCAAGGATCGTGGCAGCGATCACGGACGAAGCCACGAAGGGTTCGGGCGCGAGGAAACGGCCGAGCTCTTCGGCCAGGGTCAGCGCGCCATCGAGCCCCATCTCGGAGCCGCCGACCGCCTCTGGCAGGAGCAGGCCGGTCCAGCCCAGCTCCCCCATCTGCGTCCAAGCCGCAGCATCGAAACCGTCCGCGCTGGCACGAACCTTGCGGAAATGTTCGGGGCCGCCGGCAGTGCCGAGATAGTGGACCGCACTATCTCGCAACATCTGCTGCAGCTCATCGTCTACGCGCCAGCCCATCTCAGCACGCCATCTGCATACCGCCATTGGCGGAGAGGCGCTGGCCGGTAATGAACGACGCGGCATCGGAGAGAAGGAAGCAAACCGGCTTCGCTGCCTCCTCGGCAGAGCTCCAACGGCCGAGCGGGATACGCGACAGGTAGGTGTCGGCGAACTTCTCGCTGCGAACCACCTCGGTCATCGGCGTAACCACCACGCCAAACGCGACGCAGTTCGCCCGGATGTTGTACTTGGCCCATTCGCGTGCGGTCGACATCGTCATGCCGAGAATGCCCGCTTTGGCGGTGGCATAGTTCACCTGACCGATCGTTCCCTGAACGCCGGCATCCGACGAGATGTTGACGATCGCGCCCGGGTTCGCGTCGCCGGCCTTGGCGCGCTCGATCATGTGCTTGCCGACAGCCTGCGAGCAGAGAAAGGCACCGGTAAGATGCACATTCAGAACCTGGTTCCATTGATCGATGGACAGCTTCTCAAGCATGGCCGGCCGCGTAATACCGGCATTGTTCACGAGGCCGTGGACGGCTCCGAAGGTCTCGACAGCGCGGTCGACCAACGTCTGCACGTCGGCCGGATCGGATATGTTGGCCGCCACGCCCAGATACCGCCCTTCGGGATACTCCGCCTGAGCGGCGGAGAGCGTATCGGGGTTCATGTCGGCAATGACGGCATTGCCGCCGAGGGCGACCACAAGATCAGCGACCGCGCGTCCGATACCCTGGCCCGCGCCTGTTACAATGATCGTTCGACCAGCCAGAGACATCGGATTGGCATTCGCGGCATAGTCCATCTTGTCACATATCCTTGTGTGCTAGGTCCGCGAACGACGCGGCGAGTCTGAACGGCGGGCAAGTCAGCGGCAATGTCGTAACACTCTCGCAGCCAGATGCTCCGTGGCTTAAAGGACACCCGCGACGCGCAAGGCCTCTTGCTCTTCGCTGGTGTAGCCCATCTCCTGGAGAATCTCATCGGTATGTTCGCCAACCGCCGGCGGGGGGAGGCGATAATCTGGCGGGGTTGCGGACATGCGATAAGGGGATGCGACCGTCCGAACCGTTCCCCATGTGGACTCCATGGGGACGAAAAGACCCCGCGCCAAGGCATGCTCGTCCGACTCGAGGTCCTTCATGTCATTGATCGGGCCTGCCGACACCGTCGCCTTGTTCAGGATGTCGACCCACTCAGCGCGCGTCTTTTGACAGATCACCTCGGACACCGCCAGTTTCAAGGCAGCGCGATTGCGGACACGTTCGCTGTTACGGCTGAAACGCTCGTCCTTGAGCCATTCAGGATGGCCCAGGACATTGGCAAGTCGCTCGAACTCGCGATCGTTGAACGTTGCGACGATGATGTAGCCGTCCGATGCCTCAAACACGCCATATGGCGCGGCGCTGGGATGGTCGTTGCCGCTGCGCCCCAGCGTCACTCCAGCGTTAAGCCACGAAGAAGCCGAATTCAGAAGCGATGCCACTGCGGATTCAAACAGCGAGATGTCGATATGCTGGCCTTCGCCGGTCCGATGCCGGCTTTCCAGCGCCGCCGTGACAGCGATCGCAGCGTTCATGCCTGCAAAGGTATCCGCAACCGGAACGCCGATACGCAGCGGCCCGGCACCTGGTTCGCCGTCGCCAATGCCGGTAACAGCCATTAGGCCGCCCATCCCCTGCACCAGAAAGTCATAGCCGGAGCGGCCGCTGTAAGGGCCTGTTTGCCCAAAGCCGGTCACCGAGCAGTAGATCAAGCGCGGATTGATGGCGCGCAGATCTTCATAGCCAAGACCATAGCGGGCCAAAGTTCCGGTCCGATAGTTCTCGATGAGAATATCGGACTCGGCAACAAGGCGGCGGATCAGATCCTGACCTTGGGGTTTAGCGAAATCGACGCCCAGTGATCGCTTGTTGCGATTGACGGACTGGAAATACGTGGATTCACCTGAAGATTCCGCGGTCGGCTCGCGGTACCAGGGCGGTGCAACGCGGCGGCTGTCATCGCCCTCGCCCGGACGTTCAATCTTGACCACATCGGCGCCAAGATCGCCGAGGATCTGACCACAGAGCGGCCCGGCGATCACGCGTGTCATGTCAATGACCTTGAGGCCTGACAAGGGTCCAGTGGCAGGTTGGATCATCTATGCTATCTCCGCGTTGATCCAAAGCCCGTTATCGAAGCGCGGCGAGCGGCACTAGCCGGAGAAACAGCCGAACCCACAAATCATCTTTGTGATGGTCGGGGCCGACCTCTTGCACTTCGGCGCCGAAACTAACGCCCGCCCTGCCCTGTCCGGATATTCCCTGCTGCGCAGCCTTGCGCGTCCGCCTCACCGGCCGTCAGGTCTTCGTGAATTCAAAGACCTGCGGATCGGGGCCGAACCTGCCATCGGGACGGTCCAGCGCCCGCATCTCAGCGGTCGTCTGATCATCGAGCGTGATCGAGATGCTGTCGATATTCTCCTGCAAATGCTTTTGCGACGACGCCTTGGGGATCACGACGATATCCTCCCCCGCAAGGTAGGCGAGCACGAGTTGGGCCGGTGTGCAGCCGGCCCTGGCGGCGATGGCGGCCAGACGGTCATCCTGCATGATCCGGCCCCGCCCCAGCGGGCTCCATGCCTCGGTGACGATGCCGTGTTTCGCGTGCACCTCACGCAAGGGGCGCTGCTGCCAGGCGGCATGGAGTTCCACCTGGTTGAGTGCCGGCGCAACCCCTGTCTCGCCAATGATACGTTCCAGATGATCGGGCAGGAAGTTGGACACCGCGATGCTCTTTGCCCTGCCCTCCTCCTGAAGGCGCACCAGAGCGCGCCAACTGTCCGCATACAGGCCACGGGATGGAAGCGGCCAATGGATCATGTATACGTCCACATAGTCCAGTCCCAGGGCTTCCAGGCTTTCGTCAAAGGCGGACAATGCCTCGTCATAACCATGGCGTGTGTTCCACAATTTGGTGGTGACTTGCACCTGATCGCGCGGCAGTCCGCATTCCAGAATGCCGCGTCCCGTCCCCTTCTCGTTGCCGTAGATCGGTGCGGTATCGAACGAGCGATAGCCCATCTCCACCGCCTGACGCATGACGGCCGGCACATCACCATCCTCGATATACATCACGCCCAATCCGATGAGGGGAAACGATATCCCATTGTTGAGCCTTACCGTCCGCGTCATCTTATCCTCCTCCGAGATCCAGGGTCTTGGTCGAACCTACAGAACGTTGCCTTGCTACTACCAGCTGCGACCGTTCGCGACATACCGTTCTGAATGCGGTCCGGCGCCTGCCCACTTTAAATCAGCCCCGCACAGATGGCGACCTGCCCGCGGTACGACAAGGCCGTGGGCCGCCGACGACACGTGCCGTCTCGTCGGGCGCCAGGTTCAGTGATTGGCATCCACGTGTCCGATTGCCAAGCGGAACTGCTCGGCTGTTCCAAGGTGCCCGACATCAATGATGTGGGCTTGATGGAGGACCGCGCCACGCTGCGCATCTCTAGCCAGCATATCGCGAACTGGCTACTCCACGGCGTCGTCAGCACTCAGCAGGTGGATGAAGCCCTCCTGCGCATGGCCGCCAAGGTGGACGCACAGAACGCGGGCGACCCGCTGTATCGCCCGATGGCCGACGATCCTCAAGGCAGCTTGGCATTCCAGGCAGCTCGCGCGCTGGTGTTCGAAGGGGTTGAGCAGCCCAGCGGCTATACCGAGCCGTTGCTGCACCGCTTCCGGCAAGAGGTGAAGGCACAGTAAGCTCCGGACGAGGCCAGGAGCGAGCGCCGGAGCCGGTGGGCCCGGCGCGAGTATTGAGGCTGGCAAGGCCGTTCGGGAGCGATACGGCCCCAGTCCAACTGCCGACGGTTAGCTCGGTTGCCACGCCCGCCTCGGCCGAATGGTGGCATACGCGCGAGAGGCGTTAGGCCGAGTGCGGCTGGGCGGTTGTCGACTTGTTCAAGCGCGTGGTGATTGCTTTCATCAACATCAACAGCCCGCCAGCGTATGCAGCCGCGATCAGGATCGCAACGGCAGCGGCGATGTAATCCGCCTGCGCCTTGAAGGCGAACGACGTTCCGATCGTCAGGAACAGCATGAAGGCGTGATTGACGAAAATGTACGCCTGATTGCGGACCAGCAGATAAAGCGAACCGCCCACCAGCAGCGCCACGATGACCAGGCCGACATTACCCATCATGAGTGGCAGTGCTCCTACCAGATACCCGAGGACGGTACCGCCCAAGCTTCCGAGCAGTGACGGCAGGAACTCTGCCGTGGCGCATTGCTTTATGCCCGTCCAATACAACAAGAACAGAAAGCCGGCGAACGCGAAGAGCGGTATGCCCGCCATGCTCGTCAGGAACAGATAGGCCGCCACCAATGGGACAAGGGCGATAACCGTCACGATCGCGTTAATGATGGGCACCTGGGGCGCCGACGTTGCTTCAGCCATATCCACTCCTACAGTTTTTTCTTTAACAGGCATGCAAGCGCCACCTCCACCGAGGCCGGACTTATGCTCTGCTCCCGATGGTGGGACATCGTCGAGGCTTGTTCAAGCGATAATGCGGGCTCGCCGCAGTGTGCCTGGGGGTGGCGGGGCGTCAGACCTCCGAACTTGGACCTCCACTTGTGAAAGCTCGCTGAGCTGCCCGTGGCGGCAGCACACCTCCTCCTCTTCTGTGTGAGGCATCTGTCAGGGTTGCGGTAAAAAATACTTGTTGGTCCAGATAACCGGCACTCCTCGGCGTACCCTGATTGCCGATTCCATCAACTCCCTGGCATTGGAGGGTTTAGGGAACCGAGCGCAGAACTTTTGCTCATCAAACACGATTCACCTGACTAGCGTGTAATATCGCCGGCCATTGCCCAACTGCTTCGGGGGCGAGAGCCGGCCCTCCGGCCAGCAAGGTGGAGCCGGGACAGCGCTTACAGTTAAACTGCATACCCGATAACACGATGTCGCGAAGAGGAAGCGCCGCGCAACAAATCAGAGTTTGGAGTCGCGCCGCAAAAAACGAATCGAAACGCTAACCTGTACCGGCCGGGGTCTGTGCCGGGCCGACCGGGATCCGCCTATCCACAGGCCTCGGCGCCACCGTCGTACTATTAGGAGGAAAGTATCGTGTGATCAGAATCCGACCCTCGTGTTATCACGACGGACGCCAAAGACAGTCGCTCTCCGCAGAAAGAGCGCTGAGCCAAATCCGCTCCGTCACGACGACGCAAACCTCAATCAGACAGATCCTAGTCAATTATTGGCTGCGGCAATGAGGCGGCAGCCTTTGCGGCTTCACGATAAAGTTGGCGAGCCGCCTGGGGCGCCGTGGTGCGCCAGGCCATCAGAAACGGTGGCATACTGTGATCGGGAAGATCGGCGATCCTGCGAATTACCACGGCGGGCATGCCCTTGGGCGCCAGGAAGTCAATGACGATCGCCATCGCTACCCCGGCTGCGGCTAGCTGTAGCCTTGCGTAGTCGTATTTCATCTCAAGGGCGACCACGGGTTCAACACCAGCGTGCTTGCACGCGGAGACGATGGATTCATGGATATGCAGCAGGTTGCCATGCGGCGGCATGACCTGCGGCAGACCGGCCAGGTCGGCAAGTAGTATCCGCTCTTTGGATGCAAGCGGCCAGTCGGCCGGAATGGCTGCGGCGAAGCGTGGCCGAGCCACGACGTGGGTCTCCAGTAACCGAATTTTTTGCAATGGCGAATTGAAGAACCCTATGTCGAGATCCCCTTGACTGATGGCGTCTATCTGCTCATCAACGCCCGCTTCCGTAAGTGACACCCTCAGGTCTGGGATTTGCGCGCGCATGGTCTTAAGCACGGTAGGCAAGTGCCCGGACAAGGCGACCGGCGTATAGCCCATACGGACCGTCGACACCCCTATCTCGTTGGCGCGGTTAACGGCGACGCGGCAATACTTCGCTTCGCCAAGGATGTTGCGTGCGTGCTCCAGCAGCGCTTCGCCCGCAGCTGTCAGTTCGGCGCCCTTCGGCGTGCGTTTGAACAGCCGGTGGCCGAGCGAATTCTCCAGACGGCCGATCGCCTGGCTAACGGGCGGTTGCGCCATGCCCAAGGATTCCGCGGCGCGACCGAAATTGCGGTGGTCGGCGACCGCCAGGAAATATTTGAGCTGCTGGAGGTTCATGAAATGTCACCTTCGCAGAATGATCTGTTTGCATACCGATTGACCCGGCAACGATAGTTTTGCCACGGTAGCGCTAAAATCGCAAAAAAAGGAGATTCGGGCTGGTCAACGCAGACCCATAGAGGCCCGAGATTTCCAGCGAGCCCAATTCACCTTTCGCTTCCGCCACCCTCATGCGCCCGGCGATGGACTGCAAGTCGGCCCAAAGGCGCTGGCCAGGGTAGAGATAGAGCGCTTCTCCACCCGAGCACAGTGCGGTGGATATGCGGCTCAGGCGCTGTCCCGTACCGCTTCCGTACTGGTATCCGGTCGCCACGAATGGCCGGGCTCCGCCAGCATGTCGGGACGGGAGTTGGCGCCATGCCAATCACGTATACTGTTGACCAGAAGCCTCACCATCAATTCCGTCTGGCGGCGCGGGGATAGAAGGAAAGCTTGCCGGTCGTGCCAGAAGAGTTGACCACCATCAATGGCGTCTGTTCGTCGAGCAGATCAATCCAGTCGTCTATCGAGTCGACGCCCGACGCGTCCACGTGGCCGATGCCGTGTTCTTTGGCCAGTTTTCCGAGAAAGGTGATCCGCGGACGCAGTGCCTCGAAACGCTTGATGAGCCAGTATTTGCGAAAAGCTTCGACGTCCTCGGCGGAAAAGCGAGTCATAGGAGATGTCCACGATGGCCTGGGGGTTGGCCATCAGCCGGTCGAATTCTTGCGTCGTCATCGCGGCCCTTTCCTGTTGGTCTTGCTCATGTCAGCTCCGTGCTGAGGGTGAGTTCTTCCCAGGCTGCGATCTCGCCATCCACCCGCTCGCGATGGGCCCTGATCATCGCCAGCGCATCTTTTCCGAGTATGAGATGCATCGGCGGATCGTCGGCGCCGATCGCCCGCACGATCGCATCCGCAGCCTTGGCGGCGTCGCCCGGCTCCCTGCCAGCCATGCTGTTGAGCCCGTCACGGCTATTGCCGGCCGGTGTCCCGTCATAGACTGCCATCGGCGCCCTTGCGCGACGCATTGAGACGGCTGAGAAACCCGTCGCGAAGCTGCCCGGTTCGACAAGCATTACGACGATTCCGAATGGTGCGAGTTCCTTTCGCAACGCCAGTGACAGTCCTTCCACTCCGAATTTGGAGGTGCAATATGTGCTGAGGCCGGCGAATCCCACCATTCCGGACATAGATGTTATATTGACGATCCGGCCCCTGCTTTCACGCAGGGCCGGAAGCGCGGCGCGGATGACATTGATGGCGCCGCCCAGGTTCGTCTCGATCACGTGATCGATCTCGTCTTCCTGCAATTCCTCGAGAGCGCCCGACAGACCGTAGCCGGCATTATTGACCAGGATATCGATGCCGCCCAGGCGCTCGACCGCCTCGCCCACGGCCAGCGGTATTCGCTTGCGATGGGTGACGTCCAGCAGGACGGCATGCGCCCGGCCAGGCGCCAGTCTTTCGATTCCCGCGACTTGGCTTGCCTGGCGTACTGTTCCGACTATGCTGTCCCCGCGGCTCAGCGCAGCTTCGACCAGATGCCGTCCGAATCCGCTGGAAACACCGGTAATCAGCCACCGCTTCCCATTGCTCATATCCGCTCCCGGCTTCATATGTCGCTTTATGATACGCAACCCGCGTCTTAACCGCGGCAATTGCTAAACTGTTCGCTACGCCCGCGGCTGACTTCGTCCAAGCAAATCGCTTCAACATAACGCAAACGATGTTGCGAATGATCTCGGACGATATCGTCCAGACAAGCGGAATGGAGTAGGTAGGGTTGTCGACCCTGGAAAAAGGGCGCGAGCAAAATAAGGGGGGAGAGACTTTTGGCGAACGAGGCTAGTCAAGCCGCTAAATCCGAGTGGACGCGCGGCTGGCCGTTGATCCTGACGTGCTTTCTCGGCTTCTCTTACTTGGGCGTCGTCACCGGATCGATGAACATGTTCATGGAGCCGGTGACTCAGGAATTCGGCTGGAGCAGAACCCTGTTTTCTTCGGGACTGTCGACCGCCTCGCTGGTCACCGCGTGCCTTTCTCCATTTTTCGGCTATCTGATCGACCGGTTCGGGTCCCGGCGGCTCGCGCTGCCGGGCATTGTCATGACGATGCTGGCGATCAGCGCCTTCTCCCTGGCAAACAAGTCGCCTATGCAATGGCTTGCACTGTGGCTGCTCTACGCCTTCATTTCGATTTCGATCAAGACGACAGTATGGACCACGACGGTCGTCGGCAATTTCGTAGCGGTGCGCGGCGCCGCCCTCGGAATCACATTGTGCGGCTCGGCCGCGGCTGCCGCCGTGCTCCCGCCTTTGACAAACTGGCTCATCCAGGAATTCGGCTGGCGCGCAGCCTATGTCTGGCTGGGATGCGGCTGGGGAAGCATCACCTTCCTTTTCTGCCTGATGTTTCTGTTTGACGCGCGCGACCGCGCGACCCTTGCTAACAAGGCAGACACGTTGCGGAAGTCCGCGGACCTTCCAGGGCTGCGCCTTGCTGAGGCGCTAAGAAGCGCCGCGGCTTGGCGCATCGCGCTAAGTTCGTTCATAATGCTGACATTGACGGTGGGTTTCGCCGTTCACCAGATTGCCATACTCGGACAACTGGGCGTGCCGCGTAACACTGCGGGATGGCTGGCCGGGAGCACCGGCGTCGCAGGCATTGTCGGTCAGCTCGTGACCGGGGCGCTGCTCGACCGTCATCATCCCAAATGGGTGGGTTCCCTGACCATGGCGGCACTGGCGTTGGCTCTTGGCGCCCTGCTTTACGGCTCCGGCACGGTTTTGGGAATCATTTTGGCCATGCTGGTAAGCGGCTATGCCCAGGGCACCAAAATGCAGATCGGCGGCTACCTGGTCGTGCGTTTTTGCGGCATGCGGAGCTATGGTACGCTCTACGGCATGCTAAACGGGCTGAACGCTCTAGGCGCTGCCTGCGGCCCGATTTTCGCTTCCTATATTTATGATACGAGTGGGACTTACAACGCCTTCCTTCTTGCCGGCGTCGCAGGCTCGCTTCTGTGCGCGGTCCTTTTGTTTACGTTGCCACCCTACCCGACATGGGAGAATGCGACGGAATTGCCTGGCCGCGCCGCCAGCCCGAGCGGATGAGCAAAGCTGAGCATTCGTTTCGGTCCCGTATTTGGTGTTCGTGACGAAAGAAGACGATCTCTTGATCGGCTGGAGATCAATCGGTTCCAGTCTGTTTTCCGTCGTCAGTGAAATTCAAGCCAAGTCGTCGCTCGTTGCCGGGCGACGAAAATACGACATGTGTCATTTTTGACACCAACTAAAAACGCCGGCGTAAAAAATATTTCCCGGAGGATAGAGGTATTTCATGACCCGAATATTTGAGATTAGCGAACAACCAGGTTATCCGGATGTAGAGGCTATGCTGGCGGCGGCCCGCGCCGCGACTGGCCTGTCCGATTTTGGCGCCGGCAATTTCCGCGAAGGGCTCCGCCATCTTCTCGACAGTCTAGAATACGACGCCCGGATGGCTCCGGTCGACCGCGCGGCGGCGTTGAACATCATCCACCGCCGCCTGGTGAACAGACTGAAGATCGAGGAATACTATCGTCTTCATCCGGAAACGGAGAGCCAGGAGGTGGCGGGACCGGCAATCGTTACCGGGCTGACTCGCACCGGATCGACAGCGCTTGGCAACATGCTGTCTCTCGATCCGCAGTTCCGTTCGCTGCGAATGTGGGAACAGGCGGAGCCAGTTCCACCCCCGATCGCGGGGCAAGAAAGCAATGATCCTCGCCGCATCGCAGAGCAGGCAGAGATCGACCGCATCTACCGTGAAGAGCCATTGCAGGCCGCCCAGCACATCTATGAGGTGGACGCCTCAGTCGAGGACACCGAAGTTCTTGGCCTCGAATTCGGCGCACAGCAGCTGACCATGCCGGTTTTTAGCTACTTCGACTGGTGGCGCGAGGCGGACCACAAAGATACCTTTGCCTATCACCGCCGCGTCGCAAAATTGCTGCAATCCGGCGGCGGCCCCAATTTCTGGCTCTTCAAGGCTCCGCACCACAAGTTCCATCTCGATGCGCTGGTCACGGCCTATCCCGATGCACGCTTCATCATGACACACCGCGACCCCGCCAAAGTCGTGCCTAGCTACACCAGCCTCGTGATGAAGAGCGTTTGGGGCAGGGAAACCAGCGTGAACCATGACCCGAAGCAGGTGGGCCCCTACATATCGATGCACCTTCGCCGCGGGCTGGAATTGGCCATGGCTGCGCGTGACAGGATTGGCGAGGACCGGTTCATCGATGTTCATCATCACGATCTGAACGCCGATCCCCACGGCACGCTCGAGCGGGTCTACGCGTTTCTCGGGCTTGAACTGCGGCCATCGATGCGTGAGGCGCTGGACAACTGGCTAAAGCGGCACCGCAGCGGGGCCCATGGCGACCATGTCTATACGCCCGAAGAATTCGGCCTGACCGCTGAAGCCATCCGCGCCGATTATGCATTCTATATCGAGCGCTTCAATATCCGCACCCGCTGAGGCGGAGCGGAACTCGTCCACTCGGCAGGGCGGACGAGTGACGATTACCACAGAGTTCGCAACTGCGCGGCGCGGCGACGCAACGCGAGTTGCCGTTGCCGCTCTTCCGGCGTCACGACCGGCGTGTCGGCGGGCAGGTGCGAACGCACGTCGGCCAGCTTGACCCGGGTACAGGTCGCTCGCGGCGCCTCATTGGCGCGATTGAAGCGCATCTGAAGGATGCCTTCCTTGTTGTCTTCCTTGTCCAGCCAGTTAGGCACACCGGGGTCGGATTTCGAGACGACCACCCGCAGCTTGCCGTCTGCATCCAGTCTTGCCTGGCGGTCATTCAGACTCGATTGACGGTTGACCCAGTCTACGGTGCAAAAGCGATCGTCAGCCACCAGAATCTGCCAGTAACGGCATCGTTCGGGTAGCGGGATTTCTATCACGAGCGCCTCGTCGTCATCAATGCAGTAAATACCATCATAGTAGAACTGATTAGGCAACCCGCCGATCAGAGACACCTTCTTGGATAATTCGAGTCCGTTGGTTGGATGATGCTCCTTGTACCAGCGCACAAGCTCGGTCATGAAGGCAACCATCCCGGTGATCCATTGCGGAAGCTCGGACCAGCGGTTGGAAACTTCGGTCCAGGTCGCCGTCTCCACGGGATCGAGACGCTCGATCGCGATGCGGGAATCGGTCTCGGTCGCCCAATCCGTCGAACAGCGCCGGACCAGCAGCGACTGTGTGGTGGCGGCAAGCGGCCACCAGTCTCCGGCATATCCGTCGGGTCGCTCCGCGCTGAGCAAGACTTCGAATGCTCCGTCGGAGCCCAACGTCAGCTGGTCGAGATCATTGGTCGTCGGCGCGGGCGGGCGGGAATCGTTGAGTGGATGGTAGATGCGGTGGGGCATCTGCGAAACTTCGGTAAAGCGGTTTGTGCCGCGAAAGCCGGACAGGCGATATTTGCCGTCGCCGTCGATGGCCGTATATCCATAGACATAGTCTGGATTGGGGCCTCCCTGGTTGAACGCGATGTTCCAGTAGGGCGCGAACATCGGTCGCTTTGGATCGACGAGGACATGGCCGAGATAGCCACTCGCAAGCAGCGCCAAGCCGAGCGTCCATTGATCCTGCTTGTCCTCCTCGGTCAGGTGCGCGCGCTGCCATATCTCACGCAAAGCGTCGCCTACCGGCAGCAGATTAGAGATCTGGTCTTCCCAGCTTGGCAATGCGCCCGAGGCGAGGGGAGTGGTGGTGCGGATCGGAATGCTTGTCATATCGGTGTCTCGCAAAAAAGTATGGAGTCTCCTGCGCAGAGTCGCACGATCAAACGCCCCAGGTCACCAGGCGATCGTCGAGCCACTCCACACTGCGGCGTAGAGCAGAGGCATAACCTTCCTCCTCGATCGCCGGCCCCAGCGTTTCGATCTCGAACATACCAGCGTATCCGGCGTCGAGCAGGAGGCCGAGCAGCCATTCGATGGGAATCGACCCGTCACCCAGAACCCGCCGGTTGAGCCGGCTGCTTTCGCCGACGAGATAGTAGTCCGGTAATCAGGATTTTCTCGCCCGAAAGCATGCATTCCCTCCTTACCCGGCGGCCCGCTGCTCGCCGGTTCAACAAGTTGGAGGACGTGATCGGCCTGCTTCTCCGGCCGGTCAATTCGTTAGCCGTTGTGAATCCATATCTCGGACGCTGATTTTGCTGAGCCGGTCAGGAGGGTGCCGTCAGAGCAATCTCGACGGCCGGATGGCGGCGTAGCATACTGCAGGCGCCGGCTGGGCGTCAGTCGCTCGCCAAGTGAGCCCCGCCCCAAATTGCATCGTGTGGAGAGCGGTTCGCATTAGACTTACAAAACCTATCCGGGCAGCGGCTGGGCTAGCCACCGGTTCGTCGCCTCGCGCAGGATCTTGCGAAGTTCATGCCGGCGCGACTTCATTTCCTCCACCGCTCCGGCGAGGCCCAGAACCAGCGGAACCGGCGAATTGGCGCGCTGTAAGAAAACCGCGATCGTCCAGACCGTTGGGTCAGGCCCGGAACCGTCGGCAAAGCCATCCTGCCGGACCTTGTAGGCCGCCTGCAAGAAATCCGGCAGTGCATCCGGTCCGAAACCCGCCTGCGCCGCCAGCTCGCGGATCTCGGTGTCCGGAAGACTGGCAAGATAGGCACTGCCGCTGGCCGAACCGAAAATGCCGATCCTAAGCCCGCGTTCGGTCCGCAGCGAGGCCGCTTGCTCGATGTGCAGCACCTGCATGGAAAGATTGTTGGGCGTAGTCAGCGTAACCGAAAGTCCGGTGCGGGCGTAGAGGTCGCTGACCAGCAACCGCAAACGATCCTCGATCCCGAATGCCTCGTGGATCAGGGCCGAAAAGCCAATTAATCGAGGCGACGGAAAATATGTCTTGGTCCGCGCATTGAAGACGAGGTGCGCGGAATCGACCATCGTCTTGAGCAATTGGTTCGAACTCGACGCCTGCAGCCCCAGCATCCGGGAAATCTCGCTGGCCTTCAGCCAGCGCCTCTCGCGGCCGAAGCATTCGAGGACATCGAGTGCGCGCGTCGCTGATCGCGACAGGCTGCGCCGGTCGCTTGGGCGGCTGATCCGCACAGGCATCCCGCGACCGCTCTTCGAGGTTGTGATCAGCATCACTCGACATCCCTTCGCCGTCGCCCGGCTATCGACCTGGCGAGGGGCCGCAATGATGGCTCTCCCCGGGGTCGCGCGCAAGCCGCATGCCGCCATCGCACCCCGTCGTGTCCGGATCGGTCCCCAGTCCTGCCGGGGCGGAGCGGAGGCCGATTCATCCGTAGTTATGCATTTTGGGCCCCCTCAGGCCCTTTTTGTTGACAAGCCCATCGCGCCAAGCGCAGCTGGCGGCCACTCTGAAAAAAGCGTGAGGATCTCGTGAAAGTCAGCAATCTGCCCGTGGGCGTCGAAATTTCTGGGATCGATCTCGCACACGAAATGGACGAGGCGAACCGCACGGCGCTTCGCGACTGCCTGGCCGCACACCAGCTCCTGGTGTTCCGGGGTCAGCACCTGGCGCCGGACGAGCAGATTCGCGTGATCGAGACATTCGGACCAGTGCTCGACGAATGGCAGGACGGCAAGCGCTACCAGTACGTGTCCGGCAAGGAGACCTCGATCAAGCCGGGGCGATTGCTGTTCCATTCCGACAACCACTTCCTGCCGATTCCGCTCGAACTCCTCTCGCTGTACGCCGAGGAGGTCGGCTCGACGGCGACGCCGACCCTCTTTGTGGACAATATCGCCGGCTATGCGCGGCTGCCCGCAACGCTTGCGGCGCGCCTTGAACGGTCGGAGGTGGTCAACCGCTCTTTCTTCCATCTCGGGTTTTCCGACCAGCCCGCGCGCGACCTGCCCGAGGACCTGATCGGCGGGCCGATGGCGCGGCACCCCGCGGTGTGGCGCCATCCCGAAACGGGCGCGCCGTTCGTGTACCTCACCGAGTTGCACGCCTTCCGGCTGGGCGACCTTCCCGCTGAGGAAAGCCGCAACCTGCTCGAACAGGTCTTCGATGTGCTCTACGATCCACGTTACAGCTACGAACACAGGTGGGCGGACGGTGACCTGGTGGTCTGGAACAACCGGACCGTACAGCACGCCCGTGGCGAAGTGGCCGACGCGTCCGAGGAAGCTTTCGTCCCGCGATCGATCCGCCGGGTATCGGTGGCGCCCAAGGGCGTGTCTGACCAGTTCCAATTCGATCCGCGCGTCCTCACGCAGATTAACACCGGAGAGAAGAGTTTCTATCGCGGCAAATTCGGTGAGCAACGCTGACCCTGTACGCCTTGTAATCGAACATCGGGTGACCGGCCCCCGCTGGTCCCTCGTTCATAACGAGAGCCCGCCATACCGGGCTTTCCAGTTTTGGATCGTCGCTTCCGACACCCTGTGCTGCCGAGCGAGGTGAGCGGTCTTCGTGCCTGCCCGCTTCGGGCCGCTGTTCGCTTAGTGTGCCGGGACTCTTCCTCTTACCTCACGAGACCACCGCGGCTCGCCACTCCGGTTGGTCGAGCGGGGACGAGAAGTTGGAAGCCCTGATCGAGACCGCGATCCCGCTCATGCGAGGCTGCCCGGAATAGCGCTCGGGATCGTCTTCCACGCTCGTGAGCCTGGTCGTCGAGCTTCCTATCCTGAACAGCTCGAGGTCGCGGTCCGGGCCGGCGCCGTAGCCATGAGCCATTGAAACCAGACCGCGGCGAACCGTCTCGTCGGATTCGATGACGCCGTAAATGGCACCATATCGCGACCGGATTTCGACCACATCCCCATCCGCCAGGCCCAGCGCCCTGACATCTTCGGGGTGCATGTAAGCGGAATTGTGGGCCTGGCCGCGCGTCGCGGGATCGTGCGCGATCGAATTGTACGTGTGGCGCAACCTCCGGCTGATGAGCAGAAAGGGATGCTGCGCATCGATGTTCGCGCTGCTGCCGCGCAGATCCAGGGTGGCGAGATCGGCGAGCATATCCGCGTTCGCGAGGTCCAGCCGCCCCTCCCAGCCGGCGTCCTTGGGCCCCACCGTCTGATTGTCTTCCGGAAAGAAAACGCCATGTGGATGTTTCTTGAGCTCCTCGAGAGGCACGCACGAGCCACGCAGTTGGCCGGCCAGCATCTCGTCCGTCGATGGCTTTTTCGCCATGTTCAGCTCGAACGGTTTGCCGTCCATGCTGATGATCGCCAAGGGAAGGCCCATCCTCCGGCAGAGGCCGTAAAAGAATTCCCAATCTTCGATGACTTCCGAGCCGGCCGGAGGTTCGACGATGGCAGGTGTGTATTGGCCATAGGATCTGTTGGTGCCGATGCCGGTCGAATAAAAGGCGAAGCCTTCCGCCTGAGCCGTCACCGCCGGCGTCTCGAGATGCATCTTGCAGGCGATCACGTAGTCGGCCAGCTGCGCAGTTGGCGTCATCTTCACGTCGAGCACGACATGGAGGTCGATTTGCCGCAACGCTTCGATCGTGCGATTCTGGTCCGGCCATGCAAGCACCGGGTTGCCGGCGCAGGTGAACAGTGCCTTCACTTGGCCTTCGCCGGGCACAAGGATCTCATCCGGCAATGCCGTGGTGGGCATGGGTGATGACACGGCGTGCATGGAGGATAGCCCGCGAACGCGCATCTTGGGGCCGTTCAGCTCGTCTCCCCAGGCAGGGAATGGCGGTGTAGCCTGCGCTTTTGGTCTCGATTGCGCCAACACGACAGGCGCCATCGGCAGGCTGTCGCCTTCCCGGCAATAGTGCCCGCACAAGGTTTCGAGGCACATGCGCAGATATTCGACCAGCGTCGACGATCCGGCCATGCTGGGGCCGGTGCCGCAGATCGCGTAGGCGCGTCTCGCCGAGGCATAGATGCGCGCAGCTTCGATCAGCTGTTCGGCATCGATGCCTGCGCCCGCCGCGACCGACCGGGGTGAAAACCGATCCAGCGCCGCGCGGAAATCCTCAAGTCCGGTTACGTTTTCCCTCACGAACTCGGCGTCGTAAAGTCCCTCGTCGATGATGACGCGATTCATTGCCGCGAGGATCGCTGCGTCATGTCCCGGAAGCGGCTGGAGGAAAAGGGTCGCCTTGCGGGCTGTCTCCGACTTGCGCGGGTCGATGACGATCAGCTGCATTCCCTTCCTGAGCTGGTCGTTGACCCACGTGTTGGGATTGCCGTACGGAAACCCGGTGTGGCTCACCAACGGGTTGGCGCCGATCGCCAGGATCGCCTGGGGATCCGTCCAACCTGTACTTGGGGCTTGCCAGACTCCGTGCAGTCCCTTCGCGATCACTTTTCCCGGCTGGTCGATCGAAATCGAACCGAAGGACATGGGTGAATCGATCGAGCGAAGGAAGCCTTGCGCCGAGTTCATGGACATGAAACCGCTTGTCGATCCCGTGCCGCAGTAGGCCGCGACCGAGCGCGGCGGGTTCTTGTCGAGTATCTCCGAAAGCTTGATGGCGATCTCGTCCATCGCTTGCTCGACGCTGATCGGGATAAAGGTTCCGTCAGGCTGCCGCTTCATAGAATTGAGGAGACGATCCGGGCTGTTGTGCATCGATGGCGACGCCCGGCCCTTCATGCAGCCGTAGCCCTGGTACAAGGGATTTTCGCGATCCCCTGTCATCGAAACCGCGCGACCTCGTTCGTCGACTTCGACCACCGCACCGCAAAGGTGATAGCAGACCCGGCAGAACGTTGGAATCAAGGTCATGATTGCATCCTTCCCGGCGAATTGCCTATCCGTCGTCAACTTGCGACGTTGCTTGACTGCGAAGTTTGACCTGCTGTCACTCACTCCGCAATCTGAAACATCTCAATCTCCAGCGGCATCAGTTCTCCCGCACAACCCGCTGCATCTTTCGAACACTCACGGTTGCCGGGTGCAATCGTTCATCCGCCACGGCAACCTTGCATCGGCCGGCACGCGGCGACTTCCGATTTCGGAAAGTTGTCCTGAGAACATCTCTTGGCAAGGTGCTCCGGCCCGTGCACCATCCGCAAAACCGCGGTCGAACCAATGCCCCAGAGCCATAAGCAGGGAGGGGAGCAATTCCATGTCGGGCATTCCGGAATCGATCAGCGAAGCGCCCTATCCCACCCCGGGCGAAATGCTTGCGGCGGCACAGGCGGCAACGGGATTTACCGATTTCGGCGCAGGCAACTTCCGCGAAGGCCTGGCCCACCTCCTCGCCAGCCTCGAACGCGACGCCCGCATGTCTCCCGGCGATAGAGCCGGGCCGCGCTTTCCGGCCTGCCCACTCATCCGGCGTCATCACCAAAGGGTGCGAAGCTGCGCCGCCTCGCGCCGCCGGGCCAGCTGCTCCCGGCGTTCCTCCGGTGTCACCACCGGGGTATCCGCCGGCAGATAGGCGCGCACCTGGTCCAGCCTGACGCGGGTGCAGACCGCGAGCGGCGCCTCGTTGGCGCGGTTGAACCGCATCTGCAGGATGCCCTCCCGGTTGTCTTCCTTGTCGAGCCAGTTAGGCACGCCGGGGTCGTGCTTCGAGACGACCACGCGCAGCCTGCCATCGGCATCGAGGCGGGCCTGGCGATCGTTGAGGCTGGACTGGCGGTTGACCCAGTCGACCGTGCAGAAGCGGTCGTCGGCGACGAGAATCTGCCAGTAGTGGCACTTTTCCGGCAATGGCAGTTCCACCACCAGCGCCTCGTCGTCCTCGAGCCGGTAGATGCCGTCGTAGTAGAACTGGTTGGGCAGACCTCCGATCTTGGAGACCTTCTTCGACAGTTCGAGCCCGTTGATCGGGTGGTGCTGCTTGTACCAGCGGACCAGCTCGGTCATGAACGCGACCATGCCGGTGATCCATTGCGGCAGCTCGGCCCAGCGGCGCGACACGTCGGTCCAGGTCGCCGGGGCGACCGGATCGAGACGATCGATGGCGAGCCGGGAATCGACTTCGCCGCGCCAGTCGGTGGAGCAGCGCCGTACCAGCAGGGATTGGGTGCCCGGCGCCAGCGGCCACCAGTCGCCCGCGTAGCCCGCGGGCCGCGCCGCACTGAGCAGCACGCTGAACGCGCCGTCCGGCCCGAGGGTCAGCTGGTCGAGGTCGTTGGTCGTCGGCCGGGGATTGCGGGCGTCGTCCAGCGGATGGTAGATCCGGTGGGGCATCTGCGAGATTTCGGTGAACCGGTTGGTGCCGCGAAATCCGGAAATGCGATATGTGCCGTCGTCGTCGATGGCGGTGTAGCCATAGACGTAGTCAGGGTTCGGCCCGCCCTGGTTGAAGGCGATGTTCCAGTAGGGCACGAACAGCGGCCGCTTCGAGTCGACGAAGACGTGGCCCAGGTAGCCGTTCGCCAGCAGCGCCAGCCCCAGCACCCACTGGTCCTGCTTTTCCTCCTCGGTCGGATCGGGGCGCTGCCAGATCTTCAGCAGCTCCTCCCCCACGGGCAGGAGGTTGCGGATCTGGTCTTCCCAGCCCGGCAAGGCGCCAGGCGCCAGGGGGGCAGCCGCGCCGATCGGAATACTTGTCATTTCACGCCTCTCGCAAAACGGGAAAACACGACCCGGCTCAGACGCCCCATTTGACCAGGCGTTCATTGAGCCAATCGACACTGCGCCGCACGGCACTGGCATATCCTTCCTGCTCGATCGCCGGCCCCACCGTCTCGATCTCGAACATTCCGGCATATCCCGCGTCGAGCAGCAGTCCGAGCAGCCATTCGATCGGCATCGAGCCGTCCCCCAGCACCCGCCGGTTGAGCCGGCTGGTCTCGCCGACGAGGTAATCGCTGACCTGGGCAACGGCGAACCGGTCGACATTCTGGCGAAACAAGCGCGGCAGGTGGCGCTCGATCCAGCAGTTCTGCAGTTCGAGGCAGATGCCGATGCCGGTCGCCTGTGAAAACTCGACGCAGTCGTGCAGCGTGTTGATGAAACCGGCGTCGCGCAGCGAGGCGTTGTTGTGTTCCAGCGCCAGGGTGACGCCGACGGACGCGGCATAGTCGGCCAGCGGCGCCATGGCGGGAATCAGCAAGTCATAGGCATCATCGGTCGGCATGCGCGCCGGGCTGGGCCCGGTGCAGAAATAACAGGGAACCCCGCCTTGCCCGGCGGCGAAATCGATTGACGCCTTCAGCGCCCGCAAGGCCGGCGACCCGGCCGCGTCCATCGGCGCGATCACGCTGACGCCGGCACAGTCGGCCGTGACGTTGGAACAGACCAGCCCCGCCGCCGCGATCGCCGCGGCGGCCTGTTCCGGATCCTGCTTTATCGTGCTGTAGAACACCCCCAGCGATCCCACCCCGAGTTCGCGCAACAGTTCCACGCACTGCTCCACCGGCCAGTTCCACATGCTCAGCATGCTCACCGCCAGACGCGGATGGACCGCGCTCATGACAATGCTTTCTGCGCCCGGGCGATCAGGCCGGGATGCAGTTCCTCGATCACCTGGCGCAGGCCGTCCTGCCACTTGATGCGGCATGGACCGGTGATGCCGATCCGCTTGGCGGGATCACCGACCGAACCGATCGAAGCGCCGGGGATCGGGCTGACGGTGATCTTCGGCGTCACCCCGATCAACCCGGCCATGTATCGGATCATCTCCTGGGAAGAGACCGCCTCGTCGCCGCAGAAGTTGACGATCGTCGCCGGCACCGACGCCGCGCCGAGCAGCGGCTCGATCATGTCGGCGATGTCCTCGCCGTGAATCGGGCTATAGGGCAGCGGGTCCCACCGCGTCCGGATCTCCTCGCCGGCGACCAGCTTCGCCAGATGATCGATCGGAATGCCGCCGCCCGGGCCATAGGCGACGCCCATCCGGGCGATGACGACTGGCAGGCTGAACGACCGCGCGCAGAACCGCGCCACTGCCTCCTCGCTGATCTTGGAGATCGAATAGTGCTCGGGATAGCCCAGCATGATGTCGCCAAGCGCCTCGTCCTCGCGAAAGGCGTGCCACGGGTCCGGATGGGGCTTGTAGACGCTGAGCGTGCTCATCACCAGCGCAGCCTTGGCGTTGCGGCAGTGCTCGAGCAGCAGGCCGCAGCTTTCGGCGTTGGTGCGCAACGCGCGGTCGTAGCTGCACTGCTCGAAGTTGATCGCAATGTGGATGAGATAGGTGAAATCACGCGGCAGATCACTGAGATCGCAGTCGTAGAGGTCGACCTTCCGGGTCTTGACCCCGAGCGCCTCGACCATCCGCCGTTCTTCCGGGTTGCTGAAGCGGGCGATTCCCCAGACCTCGTTGTCCTGCGCGAAACGGGCCGAGACGTGGCGGGCTATCTTGCCGGCCGGCCCGGTGATCAGAATCTTCTCTCCCGAAATCATATGCTTTCACTCCCCTGGCGGACTGTTGGCCGTCCGTATTGTGCATGTTCGCAGCCTGGCATCAGCCAAACGAAGTCCAACGAAGCTAAATCCCCACACACCCTAGACCGTCGCGATCGGGGTCAACGGCGAGCCGACCGCGCCCGGCAGCCGCAGCGGCGGCGCAGTCAGCAGGAACGCGGAGCGACGGTTGGCGCGCAGCCACAGCGCCAGTTCCTCGAGGTACCACAATTCGCCTAGGTGGATGCCGAGCTTGAACAGGCAATGGGTGTGGAGCGGCAGCGGCACCCTGCCGTCCGCGTCGAAGCGGACCGTTTCGATCGCGAGGTTGTCCGAACACAGCGCGACGATGCCGCTGTCGCGCACCCAGTCGAGCAGCGCCGGATCGTCGCCGTCGAGCGTCGCGCCCATCGTCAGCAGCGCGTCGCCGGGCTCGCCCCGACGGTCGAGCAGGATGCGATCGACGCCCGCATAAAGCAGCACGAAATCGCCGGTCCGCACCTCGACGTTCTGGAGCCGCATCGCCTCGGCCAGCATGGCGTGGTTCACCGAGACGGGCTCGGTGCCATGGATCGCGGCGAGATCGATCAGCACGCCGCGCCCCTGCACCCCCGCCGTTGCGAGGTTCTCGATGCCCAGGCGGTGCGCGTGGGTGCTGAAATCACCCGGGTCGCACCGCAGGTCGGTTTCCCCGCGAAAACCGTTGTAGTAGACCGCCTCGGCGATGCCGTCGCCATCGGCATCGAACTTCTGCCCCCAGTGCGCCAGCGAATCCCATTGCGTCGAATATTGCGTGTAGAGGACGACCGCGTCGTCGCACATCATCCCACAGCCCATGTCGAAATTGTAGCCCGGCTTGCCGTCGATCGGGTGGGCGAACAGCCGCGGCGGCTTGCGGAACGGGCCCTCGCCGCCGGGAAGATCGAGCGGTAGGCTGAGTGTGAAGGCAATGCCTTCGCGCGCTTCGGCGATGCCGCCGAGGCGGCGCTCGGGGGTGAGCAGGTTCATCCGGCCGATCTGGTCGTCAGGGCCGAAATCCCCCCAGTTCGATCCCTCGGGCCGGTGCTTCCAGCGCGTCATGTCACTGTTCCCCTTTCGGGCTCGTCGGCGGTCCATGCGGGATAGGGCGGCAAGGTGAACAGCAGCACCGCGCAGATCAGGGAACCCGCCACGCCGGCGATCAGAAAGCCCTGGTAGCTGCCGCCGACATCGAACGAATACGAGGCCAGCACCGGGCCGATCGCCGCGCCCAGCGACGTGAGGCTGTTCATGATGCCGTAGATCGAGCCGTAGCTGCGCATGCCGCAGTAGCGCACCACCAGGTAGCCCCCGATCTGCATCTTGGTGCCCTGCGTGTAGCCGTTGACCAGCATCGCCAGCACGATCGCCGCCGGCGAGGTGCCGGCCAGCAGCAGCCCCAGCGCCGCCGCCATCGCCAGCATGGTCAGCGCGCCAACCCGGTTGGGCGAATGGCGATCGAGCAGCGCCCCGGTGATCAGCTGGCCACCGATCCCGGCGAGCGCGGCGAGCGATGCCAGCCAGGCCGCAGTGTGGCGAGAAACCCCGAGCTCGCCGAGGATGGCGATCTGGTGGATGGTGAACCCCATCGTCAGCGTCAGCATGATCAGCGAGCTGAGCCCGATCCGCCAGGCCGCCGCCCCGCGCACCGCCTCGCCGAGCCGCAGCCCGGGAAGCACCGCCGCCGGGCCGGATGCGCCCTGTTTGCGCGCCCGCGTCAGCCGGTCACGCGCGTCGAACAGGAAGAGCCAGCAGAGCAGCATCGTCACCCCGCCCCAGCCGCAGCCGATCCACACGTAGGCGGCGCGCCAGCCATGCGCGTCGATCAGCCAGCCGGTGAGCGGCGGCAGGATCGCGGCGGACGCGGCGCTGCCGCACAGCGTGATTCCCAGCGCCATGCCGCGCACAGCGTGAAAGCTGCCGACGACGGTGGTGGTCCAGATCGTGGTCTTGATCGAGATCGAGATGAATGCATAGAACAGCCACAGCCCCAGCCACTGCCCGGCCGAGCCGCTGGCCAGCGAAAACGTGCTGATCGCCACCATCGTCAGCACGATTCCGGGCAGCGCCAGCCGCCGCGAGCCGAACCGGTCGATCATGTAGCCGAAGAACGGCGACAGGCTGGCGGTGACCACCGAGGCGATCGACATCCCCGACGAGAACAGCGTCCGGCTCCAGCCGAACTCGCGCGTTACCGGCTCCATGAACATGTTCATCGAACCGGTCATCACGCCGAGGAACGAGAACCCGATGAAGCAGGTCAGTAGCAGCGGCCAGCCCCGTTTCCATTCGTTCATGGCCGCCTGGCGCGATTCAACCTGCAACAAACCGTCTCCCATCCTCGCGCCTGCCCGATCTCTGGTCGGATCGCGGTTTGGTAGCCTGCAACGCCCCGAATGGCGATACCGCTTCCGACCAATCTCCAAACCGTCCGGGTTATCACATGGCGAATTGGATGGACGATTCGGCACGCCGGCCTAGTACCAGCCTGGTAATCGCGCCGGTTCGGGGTCGCGCTCCGCGGCGACGACAAGAATCAACCGGCCAGGCTGGGGAGCGGATATGAGCAATGTGAAGCGGTGGCTTATCACCGGGGTCTCTGGTGGATTCGGCCGACACCTCGTGGAAGCGGCGCTGGCCCGGGGCGATCACGTCGTCGGAACCGTCCGCCAGCCGGGCCAGGTGGCCGAGATCGAGGCACTGGCCCCGGGGCGGGCGCACGCGGTGCTGCTCGACGTCACCGATCGCCGCCGCATCCCCCTGGCGGTAGCCAAGGCGGTCGAACGGCTCGGCGGGCTCGACATCCTCGTCAACAACGCCGGTTACGGACTGTCGGGCGCGATCGAGGAATTGCAGGAGGACGAGATCGACCACGTGCTCGAGACCAACCTCGGCGGCCCGATCCACGTCACCCGCGCGGCGCTGCCCGCGCTGCGCGCCAGCGCCGGCCGCATCGTCAACATCTCGTCGCTGGCGGGAATGGTCGGCTTTGCGGGGCTCGCGAGCTACTGCGCCGCCAAGTTCGCGGTTGAAGGCCTCTCGCTCGCACTGCGGCAGGAACTCGCGCCGTTCGGCGTCGGGGTGATGCTGGTCGAGCCGGGGAGCTTCCGCACCGGTTTCGCCGCGGTTTCCAAGCGCCACGCCCGCGCGCCGCTTGCGGTCTACGACGGCACGCCGGCGGGCGACAGCCGGGATGGGCTGACCGGCCTCGCGGGCAGGGAGCGCGGCGATCCGGCGAAGGCCGCGACGGCGATCCTTCGCGCCATCGATGCCGAAGTTCCGCCGATGCACCTGATCCTCGGCGACGATGCGCTGGGGCTAATCCGGGCCCACCGCGCGCGGGTCGACGAGGAAATCGCCACCTGGAAGGAAACCACCCTCGGCACGGCGCTGGCCGAAGCGTGACCGGCCGCGACAAGGACCCAAGCATGACGCAGGAATTCGAGAAGCTGATGGCGGACCCGCAGGCCATCATCGACGTGCCTTACGATTCGCTGTTCAGGATGGACGCCCAAGATGTCGAGGCGTTCCGCCGCCACTGGCTGATCAAACGCTTCGACGAATTGCGCCCGCGCATCGCGATGCTCGGCAAGCTCGCCCACGAGCACGGGATCGAACGGCTCGAACAGGTGGACGACGTGCTGCCGCTGCTGTTCGGCCATACCGTCTACAAATCGTACCCGATGTCCTATCTGGAGAAAAACCGGTTCGACCGGCTGACCAAGTGGCTGGCGGGGCTGGTGACGTTCGACATCGGCCATGTCGATGCCTCGGGTATCGAGTGCATCGACGACTGGCTCGACCTGCTCGACGCGGCGACGCCGCTGATGGTGGTCAACTCGTCGGGGACCACCGGCAAGCTCTCGTTCTACCCGCGCACCCGCGAGCAGACGCGGCTGATGGCCCGCCTGCTGGTCAACAGCCTGCGCGACTGGCCCGGCGCCAATTCGGGTCCCGACATGGCCGCCGAGCCGCGCCCGTTCGTCGTCACCGGCTACCAGTACGGCACTGGCACCGGGCAACGGCTGAGCAGCATGACCACCGCGATGTGCTCTGGCGGCGAGGTTGCCTACCTCTATCCCGGGCAGCGCCTTTCGGCCGACCTGCAGTCGATCGCCGGGCGCATGCGCGTCGCCGAGTCGAAGGGCGAGCTCGGCGCGCTGGACATCTCGCCGGCGCTGCTGCGCCGCCGCGACGAATTCATCCAGCGCGAAAGCTCGCGCGAAGCGGCGATGGAACGATTGATCGAGGAGGCGATCGAGCGTTTCGCGGGCCGCGACGTGTTCATCACCGCGATCTTCGGGGTCATCTTCGACTGGTCGAAAAAGGGCCTTGAGAAGGGGCGGCGCGGCGTATTCGGGCCCGGCAGCTTCCTCAACATGGGCGGCGGCGCCAAGGGGCAGGTGCTGCCTGACGACTGGCGCGACACGATCACCGAGTTCTTGGGATTCGACGGCATCCACGAGAGCTACGGCATGACCGAGAACACCGCGTTCTCGCTGAAGTGCGCCGAAGGCAACTACCACCTCGTGCCGACCACGATCCCGTTCCTGCTCGATCCGAAGACCGGCGCGCCTCTGCCCCGCGTGGACGGGACCACCGGCCGCTACGCGTTCTTCGACCTGATCCCCGACACCTACTGGGCAGGGATCATCACCGGCGACAAGGTGACGATCGGCGGCTGGCAGCAGCCGTGCGGCTGCGGCCGGGCCGGCCAGTATGTCGCTCCCGACATATCCCGCCTGTCCGCGGCCGAAGGCGGTGACGACAAGGTGCTGTGCAGCGGCGCGCCCGAAGCCCATGACACCGCGCTCGAGTTCCTGCTTTCGCGGGCCGGCTGAGCCAAGGAGGATCGCATGAATTCCCCCATTCGCATTCCGCTGGTCATTCGCGGCGAACTGATCGAGGACTATGCGGTGGAGTTCGCCGGCCGCCACGGCGGTGCCGCGTTCACCACCTGCGATGCCGCGAAATACGCGAACCGACTGGCGATCCGCGAGGCCTCGCGACTTGCCGATCTCTATGCGCTGTCCTTCGCCGAGATCGCCGACTACCTCGAACAGCTCGGCGAGCGGCTGGATTTCACTCGCAATGGCCACATGCGCGAGGCCTACGAGCTGGCGCGGCGGACCAGCGGCATGTCCGACGCGATGCTGCTCGAGCGGATGCGCAATTTCCCGAAGATGTTCCGCCGCGAGGTGGTCTACAGCACCGCCGAGCGCTCGTGCGGGCTCGATTTCCTCGAGGGCTGGGTCGAGCAGACCGGTGCCGGGGTGCCCGGCGTCGTCAGCCGGGTGCGCGCGTTCGGCGCGCGGGCGGTCCACGTCATCGCCGGCAACACGCCCGACGTCTCGGCCCTCACGATCATCCGGAACGCGATCACGCGTTCCGACTGCATCATCAAGACCCCGTCGAACGATCCGCTGACCGCGGTGGCGATGGCGCGCACGATGATCGAGATGGCGCCCGATCACCCGATCACCCGGCACCTCTCGGTCGCGTACTGGAAAGGCGGCGACGAAGCGGTCGAGTCGGCGATCTACGTGCCCGGCTGCATCGAGAAGATCGTCGCCTGGGGCGGCTTCGGTTCGATCAGGCACATCACCCGCTACCTGCAACCGGGGATTGATCTGATCACGCTCGATCCCAAGCTTTCCGGCACGATCATCGGCGAGGAAGCGTTCGCCGACGACGCAACCCTGCAATCGGTGGCGCGGCGGCTGGCGCTCGACATCGGCGCCTACAACCAGGAAGGCTGCGTCAACGCCCGCGTGGTCTACGTGCAGTCGGGAACCCACGCGGCCGGGCTCGACCGCTGCGCGCGGCTCGCCGAACTGACCTTCGCCGCGCTCCAGCAGCTTCCCGAGACGATCAGCACCCCGCACAAGGACTTCAACCCCGAACTCAAGGAAGAGATCGATTCCGCGCGCATGCTCGACGACGAGTACCAGGTGTGGGGCGGCCGCAGCAACGAGGGCGCGATCATCGTTTCGCTCGGCGGCGATCCGGTGGACTTCTCGCGCGAGCTCGCCTGCCGGGTGGGCAACCTCGTCCCGATCGACACGATCGAGACCGCGATCAAGTCGGTGAACGCCTATACCCAGACGATCGGCATCTTTCCCGAATCGCTCAAGGACGCGATCCGCGACCGGCTGGCGTTGCACGGCGCGCAGCGGCTGGTTTCGCTGGGGGGCGCGTGGTTCGTGCACGGCGCCAGCCAGCGGCAGGACGGCATCGAGACGGTGCGCCGGATGTGCAAATGGATCGTCGACGAGACCGGCAGCGGCGAAAGCCTCGAAGCGATCGCCGCGCCGCGCAGCCAGGATGCCGCGGCTTGACCGCGTCCGGCCTGTTTCGCGAACTGCCACCGCCGCTGCGTCCGGGGCGGCCCGCGTCCGACGAGCAGCGCGAACGCCGCGCGATGACCCCGCCACCCCCGCTGCCCGCCGGCGCGCGCTTCGAAACCGTCGCGGGCACGCCCTGCCTGGTGGCCGCCGGAGAAAAACCTGTCTGCCGGGTCATCCACATGCACGGGGGTGCCTACTATCTCGGCAGCGCGGCGCTCTGGGGCGACTTCGCCTCGCGCTATGCGGCAGCGGCCGAGGCCGAGGTCTGGGTTCCCGATTACCCCCTCGCGCCGGAGCACCCCTTTCCCGCCGCGCTGCACGCGATGATCGCGGTGATCGAGGCGCTGGTCGCCGCCGATCCGACTGTTCCGCTGTTCCTTTCGGGCGATTCGGCGGGCGGCGGGCTGGCGCTGGCGCTGGCCACGCTGATGCGACGGCCATTGCCGTTCGCCGGGATCGTGCTGTTCTCGCCCTGGCTCGACCTCACGGTCACATCGGCCGGCTATGCGCGCTGCGCCGAGACCGACACGATGTTTTCCGAAGCCTCGGCTCGCAAGGGCGTCGATGCCTATCTCCAGGGCGCGGACCCGCACCACCCGCTTGCTTCGCCGCTGTTCGCGGACATTGCCGGGCTGCCCGAGCTGACCCTGATGATCTCCACCGACGAGGTGCTCGCCGACGAGGCCATGTCGCTGGCGCAGCGGCTGCTCCACGCGCGGGTTCCGTTCCAGCTGCACGCGGTGCCGGGCGTGCCGCATGTCTGGCCGATGCTCGCTCCCGGCTCGGTCCACAGCGGGCAGGCGCTGGCGACGCTGGGCCACCTGTTCCGCCAGAACCTCGCGAGGCGCGAGGCGCCATAACGCCGGCGTTTCAGAATGCTTCGTTGCTGAACGCCGCCGCCCCGCCAAACGAAGGCAGCGAATAGCTGATCAGCCCGGTCCGCGCCCGCCGCTGACGCGCACCGGCGCGCCCGGAGAGTTGCAGGTAGACCTCGAGCAGCTGCGGCAGCCCGTGCAGCCGCCCGTTGCCGAGCACTCCGCCCCCCGAAAGCACCGGCAGCGCCCCGGCGCGATCGCTTTCGATGCCGCCGGCCGCGACCAGCCGGTGCGCCTCCCCGCGCGGGCAGAACCCCAGCGCCTCAAGCCACAGGTAGATGAACGGCGAGAATCCGTCGTAAAGCTGCGGCAGGTCGACCTCCGACGGCGAAAGCCCGCTTTCGGCCCACAGCCGGCCGGCGAGCGCCTGGCCCGATTCCTCGAACTCGTCGAGAGTCCAGTGCAGCGGCAGCCGCAACTGCCGCGGATTGCCGGTGGCGATGCCGCTGACCAGCACCGGCCGGTGCGGCATATCCCGCGCCCGTTCGGCGCTGGTCAGCACGAACGCGCCACAGCCCTGCACCGGCATGTCGCAGTCGAGCCGGGTCAGCGGTTCGCAGACCTGAGGTTCGGCCAGCCAGGCTTCCTCGGCCAGGGGCTTGCCGTGCCACACCGACCACGGCAGGCGCGCACCGTTGCGCCGCGCCTCGACGACAATCTTCGCCAGCGTCTCGCGCCGCGCGCCATAGCGATGAGCGTATTCGTTGGCGACCATCGCGATCGCCGGCAGTGCACCATGGAAACCCAGCGGCGCGGTGTACTGGAGGTCGCCGGCGGCGCGGGTCATCGGGTTGTCGTTGTAGGAGCCCTCCGGCGGGTTGTGCAGCGCGCGGTGGAACAGCACATGCCGCACCGCGCCGCTGGCGATCGCCTGCACCGCCAGCGCGAGCGAGCCGGTCAGCTGCCCATTGCCCTGAAACCCGGCGACGAACGCCGGCCCGGCTTTCATCCGTTCGGACAGCCAGTTCGAAGAGACCACCGTCTCGCCGTCGCGAGCCGCGAGACCCCCGGAACTCGGCAGCAGCGACGAGGAGACGAAGCCATCGATGTCGGCCAGCCGCAGCCCGGCATCGGCGATCGCCGCGCGGGCGGTGCGGATCGCGGTGATGCCGAGCGGCTCGCTCGGCCGACGCACCATCGGGCTCATCGCGAATCCGGCCAGCGCGACCACGTTGCGCCGGCTCATGCGCCGGCAATCCGCCGGAACATCGGCAGCGCAACGCCCGGAGCCACCTCCTCGAACACCGTCTCGACGCGATCTCCCGGCCGCACCCCGCTGGCATCATCGCCGGCAAGCCGCGCCACCAGCCCGACCCCGGGCGCATCGTCGAGGACGACGTCGACCAGCGTGTAGGGAACGGCAAAGCCGGTCAGGAACGATCGATGCACCCGCGTCCAGCTGCGCACCCGCCCGGTCCCGGAGACCACCTCGTAACGATAGTCGGGCGCAAGGCTGCCGCAAGCCGGACAAACGATATCGGGCGGCATCGCCGCCGCGCGGCATTCCGAGCACCGCGCCAGCCGCAGCACGCCGTCCGCGCAGCCTGCCCAGAACGGGGCGGAGAGCGCGTCGGCTTCGGGAACGATCCTGGTCATCCGGCTCTAGAACGGCAGGTTGTAGAGCTCGACAGCGTTGCGTTCGAGAATCCGCCGGCGCGTCTCGAAGTCGTGGCCGCCGAGCACGTCGACGAGCTTCGCCTGTATGCCCGGGTAGAGCGAGGTCGGGTGCGGGAAGTCGGTCTCGAACATGATCCGGTCGACCCCGATCGCCTCGACCATGTGTTTGGGCGCGAAGCTCTCGAACCAGAACGAAACCCAGAAGTTCTTGGCGAAATACTCGCGCGGCCGCCGTTGCAGCCCGTGGTTCTCCATGGTGCGGAATTCGTCGAACTGGTGCTCCATCGCCTCGATCGCGAACGGCACCCAGCCGGCCCCGCTCTCGATCAGCCCGATCTTGAGGTCGGGGTAAGTGTCGAGCAGGCCCGAGACCATGAAATTCGCCATCGTTGCGCAGCAGCCGACATGGTGGACGAGGTTGTTGATCGGCAGCTTCTGATCGAACACCAGGTTGTCCCAGATCGAGGTGTTGGCATCGAGCGCGGAGTTGAGGTGGAAATTGATCGCCAGTCCGGTCGCGTTGCACAGGTCGAACAGTTCCTCCCAGAACGGCGAGACCTTGCCGTCGGGGCCGAGATAGCCTTGCGACAGCCGCTCGGGCCGATCGGGCAGCACGATCCCGCGCACGCCGTTATCGATCATGCGCCGCAGCTCGCGGTTCATCACCTCCCGGTCCCAGTAGGGGAGCGTGCCCATGCCGTTGATGCGATCGCCGGATTCGCGCATGCGATCGACGACGGCATCGTTGTAGACCTGAATCACCGCGATCGCCAGCGCCTCGTCGTTCAGCGCGGCCAGCGATCCCGCCTGGGTGACCCCGCCGTTCTGGAAGCAGATCTGCGCCCAGACCCCCATCTCGTCCATCACCCGGAGGCGGGCCTTGAGATCGTACGAGCTGGGATCGATCTGGTCGTAGGTCTGGAACGCCAGCCGTCCGAGCAGCTTGTTCTTGGCGGTGTCGATGACATTGCCGCCCAGCGAGCCGAACTGGCGATCGCCGATGAACCAGATGTCGGTGCCGTCGACCCGGCGCACGTGCGGCATCCGGTCCTTCATCCCGGCCGGCGCGTTCGCGGTCCACAGGTCCTTCGGCTCGGTGAAATGGGTGTCGCAGTCGACGATCCTGATCCCCTCGAACAGTGGATCGACGCCGCCGGCGTTGGCTGCATAGTCCACTTCGCGGATTTCGCCGCCGGGGGTCCAGCCTTCCTCGAGCCAGTATTTCGCGGCATCGTCGGCCCGGGCTTCGATCACCGTGCCTGCGGTCCTGCTGGTCATGACGTTTCTCCACCAAGTTTTCTGGTTCGACTGCAATCAGCGAAATCAAGCGGCGGCGGCAGCCCCATGCGTTCGGCGATGAAGCGGCTGTAGGCATTGTTGCTCTCGTTCTGGCCGGGCACCTGGCGGCCGAGCAGGCGGCAGCCCCGCGCAACCAGCACCGCCACCTGGAAGCCCGCGTAAAGTTCGTACCAGCCGAGGTCGCGCGGGATGATTCCGGTGTGCGATAACCACAGTGCGATCGTCTCCTCGCGGCTGCCGAGCCCGTCCAGCCGCGCGACCCCCTGCGCCGTGCTGTAGATCTCGTCGAAGAACAGCCACCAGCCGAGGTCGCGCACGGGTCCGCCGAGGTTGGCCATTTCCCAGTCAAGCACCCCGGTGAGCGCGAAATCCCCCCCGAAGATCATGTTGCCGAACCGCGCGTCGCCCCACGACAGCCCCTCGATACCGGTCGCCGGACGATGGCGCGTCAACCATGCGAGCGCCGCATCGAGCACCGGCACCGGCCGGTCGCCGAGCGCCCAGCGCGTCGATTCGAGGCAGTAGGCGAAATCGCTGTCGCAGCCGTCGGCGCCATCCTCGCCGCGCAGCATGGCAAGCCCGTCCACCGGTGCCCGGGCGATCCGCGCCAGTTCCTCCATCGCGCTGCGCCAGGCCCGGTGGCGCTGCGCCGGTGTGGCGTCGAACAGGAAGCCCGCGCGGTTGTAGAGCGGCACGGTGACCGGCACCTTGCCCTCGACGCGCGCCATGATGAAGAACGGGCGCCCCAGCATGCCGGCGTCGGTCTCGAACCACAGCGGTTCCGGCACGCGGATGCCGAGCGTGCCATGCAGCACTTGCAGCAGTTCGAACTGGGCACGGAAATCGAGCGCGAGCACCAGCCGGTAGCTGCCGGGTGCCACGCGCAGCACCAGCCCGCGCCGGTGGCGCACGCCGTGCTCGGTGACGTCGAGATGGAACAGCAGCGTCTCGTTCGAACCGCCCGCCCCCACGGGCGCCGAAAGGCCCCCGACGCGCGGGTCTCCCCCCGGAAAGACCCCCGCGAACCACCGCTCCAGGGCGGTGCGCACCGCGTCGTGGTCGCGCGGCTTGCCGTCCTCGATCCCTGCCGCGCCGAACTGGTGCAGCGCTTCGGTCATCGGCAGGACCCGCCATGCGACCCGGGCACGCGGCGCGTCATGACACCACGTTCAGGACTTGCATGTTCTGGAAGATGCGCAGCCCTTCCGGTCCGCGCTCGCGGCCCAGCCCGCTGAGCTTCCAGCCACCCGAGGAGACATGCGCGCTGATCAGCCCGCCGTTGACGTTGACCGTGCCCGCCTCGATGCCCCGCGCCACCGCGGCGGCCTGCCCGAGATCGGCGCCGAACACCGTCGCCGAAAGCCCCATCCTGGTGTCGTTGGCCATGCGCACCGCATCGTCGATGTCGCGATAGCCGATCACCGCGATCACCGGGCCGAACACCTCGGTCTGCGCGAGCGGGTTGGCGGTATCGGGAAGATCGAGGATGGTGGGCTCGAAGAAGAAGCCGCGCGGCAGGTGCCCTGGCCGGGCGCCCCCTGCGCACAGCCGGCCACCTGCGGCCACTGCCGCGGCCACCAGCGCTTCGCAGCGCCCCCGCGCCGCCGCGTTGACCAGCGGCCCCATCTGCGTTTCGGGATCGCGCGGATCGCCGATGCGGATCGTGGCCAGCCGCGCACGCATCGCGTCGAGCAGGTCGGCCTTGCGCGCCTGCGGCACGAACACCCGCGATCCGAGCATGCAGACCTGCCCGGCGTGGGCGGTGCAGCTTGCAGCGACATTCTCGACCGCGCGGTCCGCCGCATCGGGCAGGAAGATCTGCGCCGACTTCCCGCCGAGCTCCAGTTGCAGGCGCTTCATCGTTTCGGCGCCCTGGCGCATGACCATCTGGCCGACCCGGGTCGAGCCGGTGAACGTCACCATGTCGATGCGCGGATCGCTGGTCAGCGCCACCGCGCCGGCGTCCCCGGGTTCGAGCACGAGGTTGAACACCCCGGGCGGCAACCCGGCCTCGTGCGCGGCGGCTGCCAGCGCGACCGAGCCGTGCGGGGTGAGCGGGCTTGGCCGCAGGATCACCGAATTTCCCGCCAGCAGCGCCGGGATCACCTTCCACAGCCCGATCTGCAGCGGGAAGTTGCACGCCGAAATCGCCGTCACCACCCCCAAAGGCACGTGGCGCCGGATGCTCTGGATCAGCCCGCCGCCCGGGGTGAAACGCTCGGCCGGGGGCAGGCCGCCGTCCTCCTCGTCGGGCAGCGACAGATAAAGCTCGACGAAGTCGCGCGTGTGGCGGACCGGCGCGTCGAACTGGACCGCCATCACCGCCGAACCGACCGGACACCCGGTCTCGTCGACCATCAGGGGCAACAGCTCGCCACGCCGGGCTTCGAGCGCGGCCAGCAGCCTGCGGACCGCCTCGGCGCGATGCGTCCGCGAAGCGGCGGACCAGACCCCGGCATCGAATGCGCGCCGCGCGGCGGCGATCGCGCGCTCGACGTCCCGCGCGCCCGCCGCCCCGGCCCGCGCGAACGCTGCCTCGGTGGCGGGATTGATGACGTCGAACGTTCTCTCGCCAGAAACGGGCTCGCCGTCGACATAGCCTTGCAGCAAATCCGGATTCACCCCTGCCTGCTCCTGCATTGCCCTGTTGCCGCCCGCCCCCGACCAGGTGAGTCCAGCCGCACCCGCAGGTGATCGAGCCCGCGCAGGTCAGGGCTGCCCACGATTCGCGCAGGCCCGCTGTCGGGGTCGAAACGCAGCTTCGGGAAGGCATCGAGCAGCGCGTTGATCGCCACCCGCATTTCCGCGATCGCCACGAACATGCCAAGGCAGGTGTGCGGACCGCCCATGAAGCCGAGGTGCCGCTTCATCGGCCGGAACAGGTCGAACCGGTGCGGATCGTCCCAGCGCGCCGGGTCGCGGTTCGCGGCGCCCATGCAGATGTTGGCGATCGAGCCAGCGGGAATGTCGAAGCCCTGCACGCGCACATCCTCGGTCACCAGCCGGTACATGAACGGCAGCGTCGGGTTCCAGCGCAGCGACTCCATGATGGCGCGCTCGATCAGCGAGCGATCGGCCTTGACCGCCTCGAACTGCTCGGGGTTGGAAAGCAGACCGACGAGCGTGATGCCGAGCTGGCGCGACGTCGTCCCGCCGCCGGCGGTGAGGATCACGCGGCAGAAGCCGTAGATCAGCTCCTCGGGCAGCCGGGCTTCGGCGCCGTCCTCGGTCTTCAGCTCGCCGTGGAGCATGACGCTGATCAGGTCGTCGCGCGGGTCATCACGGCGCGCGACGATCTCGGCCTGGAGCGTCGCATTGATGTGCGCCTCGGCGGCATCGAGCAGCGCCGCATCGAGGCTTGGGTTCATGTTGATCAGCAACTGCTGCCGGAATTCCGCCGCCTTCGCATCATCGAGACCGAACGCCCGCGTGATCACGTGCATCGGCAGCTTGACGCACAGTGTGCTGTTGAGATCGACCGTGTCCTGCCCGGCAAGCTCGTCTATCAGTTCGGCCACCACCTGGTCGATCCACGCCGGACGCCACCATGATTCGACCTTGGTGCGCGTGAACGCCGGCTGCACCACCTTGCGGTACTGCTGGTGCTCGGTGCCGACCATGTTGAGGATGCTGCGCCCGAAACGCAGCGAGGAACGATGCTCGTCCCAGATTTCGGACGAGAACACAAGGTTGTTGTTGAGCGCCTCGTCGCAGGCGTCGAACGAGAGCAGCGTGACGTGCGGCCGGCTGTGGATGAAGTGCTCGTCGCGGCTGAGCCCGAAGAAATCGACCGCCGATCCGGAATGGACCGCCGCCTGCCGCTGCGCCTCGGCCCATGCCGGATATGGATCATCGACCAGCCCTCTGCCCCGGCGCCGCGCCTCGGCGCTGATGTCGGACATCTGCTCGAGGACCTGGCGCTCCAGGACACGGCTTGCGCTGTCGCTGCTTTCGTTCATCCATCCCACCTTGCCGATCGTGCCGAGGCACCTGACTTCTGTTTTTTGGTCGGGAAACATTCTGAGGTTTATCGATAGGCAGTCCAATATCGAAAAATGCAAAGTCCTGATGGATTCGATATCATCCGCGCGCTTCGCTCCCTCATCCCTCAACCAGCCGGAAACTTTCCAGTTCAACCACCGCCAGACCCAGCCGGCGGACGAATTCGTGGGTGATCTCGGGGCCCACCACCCGGGTCAGGCCCCACAGGTAGTAGCCATAGAGCATGGCGGCGCGATAGCGGTCCCAGGCGAGATCGGCCGCGATCGCCGGGCCGCCGAACGATTCCAGCGCGGCGCGATAGTGATCGAGCAGGGCGCGCTCGTGGGTGCGGCGCAACTCGGGCACCAGCGCCGCGCCAAGGTGATAGGCGACATCCTGCGCCCAGTGCCCCTGCTGGACGAGCTGCCAGTCGATGATCCCCATCTCGAGCCGGTCGCCGGGGAGCCGGTAGAGATTGCCGGCATGGGCGTCGCCGTGGACAAGACAGCGCGGATCCCCACCCAGCTTCAACACCAGCAGCCCCAGCGCGCGATGCAGCCGGTGCCCGTCGCGGATCGCCGCCGGCAACGGATCGCCACGCGGCCCGTTGAGCAGCGCGTGCAGCGTCTCGACCGGGATCATGCTGTCCCGGGCGAACTGCTCGAGCCGCGGCTCGAGCCAGGGCAAGGCGCACAGCGCCGTCCCCTGCCAGCCGGCGGCGTGCATCCGCGCCAGCTTCTCGACCCCGTTGTACGCTTCCTCGACGCTGTACGGGGTCAGCGACGACAGGAACGTGCCGCCCGCCGCCGCCATGTCGCGCATGATGATCAGCCCGTGGTTGGTCGCCTCGTCCACCGCCGCGTAAAGGCAGGGCGGCAGCCCGCACCCGGGAAGCTGCGGGGCGATCCGGTCATAGAACCAGGTCTCGTGCCGCGCCGAGTTGCTCTGAAGAAACCGCCGCGATGCCTCGCCGAAATAGCCCTTGATGCAGATCTCGGTCTCGAGCCCGGGCGAGGGGTCGCGCAGTTCGAGCGCGACGCGGACCTTGGTGGCGGCGGTGACCTGCGTCTCGACCACGACAACCTCGGCGACCTCGACCCCGGGGTGATCGCCATAAAGCATCGCCGCCAGCCACGCGGGGCCGAGCACTTCGTCGAGTTCGGTCGGCGCGACACTAAAACGAGCCATTCGGGACATCTTTCATGAACATGAAAATTGTTGTTTATCGTATTTTGAATAAGAAACCGCCGCGGTGTGCGGTGCCTGCCAGCGGAGTGGATACGCCATTCCGGCTTGTCCAGTATCGCCTTGCCAAATTGCTGGTATCGTTTCAGTATCGGGCGAATGAGCGGGCGCCCCTCTGCCAACGCGACCAAAGAACAATGCACAAATGAATCTGCAACAGCTCAAGTATTTCCTCGCGGTGGCCGACAAGCGCAATTTCGGACGTGCAGCGGATGCGCTCGGCATGGCGCAGCCGCCGCTGAGCCAGGCGATCAACCGGCTCGAGAATTCGCTGGGCCACCGCCTATTCCGGCGCACCCCGCGCGGCGCCGAACTGACTGCGGCGGGCGACGCTCTGCTCGAACACGCGCGCAACATCCTCGGCGAGGCCGAGTATTGCCGGGTCGCTGTCGACCGCGCGAGCGAGATCGGGGTTTCGACCGTGCGCATGGGCTATACGCCGGTGGCGCTGTCCGACCACCTACCCGCCGCGCTCAAGCAGCTGCGCGCGCAGATCCCCGATCTCAAGGTCTCGCTTGACGAGCAGAGCTGCGAGAACCAGATCGAAGCGCTGATCCGGGGCGATCTCGATATCGGGTTCTTCAACACCACGGTGCAGCGCATTCGCCTGCTCGAGACCCATATCGTCGCCCGGCCGCAGTTCGCCGTGGCTATTCCCGAGGACTGGCCGCTGGCTTCGAAGCCAGTGATCGCGCTGGCCGACCTTGCCGGGGTGCCGCAGCTCCTGCCGCCGACGCACAGCCTGCTCAATGTCCACGATGCGCTGATCCAGGCGTGCGAGCACGCCGGGGTCGAGCCGGTGATCTCTCTCGAGGTCACGTATGGCTACGCACGCCTGCGGCTGGCCGCCGCCGGGCTCGCGGTGTCGATCGTCAGCGACATTCTCGCGCCCAAGGGCATGCCGGGCGTGACGATGCGGCGGATCGTCGATCTTTCCGACCAGAGCCTGCCGCCGCTGCTGATGGCCTGGCGCAGCACCGTGCCGCCGGCCGCGCGCCAGCTGTTCCGCGACGCTGCCAGGGCCGCCTCGGCGGTCCCGCCGCCCGAATTCGCCTGAGCACGCCGCGCGGCATACCGATCGCATATCAATCGGCATCGAAAGCATATTAGACCGCAGAGCCCGGCGGCGGCACGATCAATGGATCAAGACAAGGGCACGAGCCATGATCAGGGAGTTTCGCGTCGTCGATGCTGACGCACACGTAAATCCGCCGCCCACGTTCTGGGCGGAGTACCTCCCGGCGCACCTTCGCGATCTTGCCCCGGTCCTTGTCGAGACCGACGAGGGCGATTTCATCGATTTCGAGGGCCGGCGGCGCAAGCTGTCGATGCTGGCCGCGCAGGCCGGCCGCAAGGCCGAGGACATCGGCCATGAGGGCCGCCTCTCCGATACCCGCAAGGGCGGCTGGATGCCGGCCCAGCGCCTCGAGGATATGGACATCGACGGCGTGGACGCCGCGGTGCTCTTTGGCGGCGGCCCGCTCGGTACCGTCAACGACGAGCTGTTCATGGCCAGTTTCGGGGCCTACAACCGGTGGCTGGCGGACTTCTGCAGCTATGCCCCCGACCGCCTCAGCGGCGTCGGCTACATCCCCATGCGCGAGGTCGATCAATCAGTCGCGATGCTGCGCGAGGCGGCGGCGCTGGGCTTCACCTCGGTCAACATCCCGGCCTTCCCGCTGGCCGCGAAGCTCGAGGTGGCATTCGGCGGCCATGCCCAGACGGCCGCGCTGACCGGCGATCCGCTGGGGCCGCGCCGCTACTGCGATGCCGAGTTCGATCCGTTCTGGGCGGCGGCGGTCGACCTCGATATCGCGATCACCATTCATCTCGGCGCGCGCGCCACCCGCTATATGGAAGCCGACAAGATCCTCGCCGACATGGTGGCCTCGAAGATGGCGATGGCCGAGCCGATCGCCATCATGATCTACGGCGGCGTGTTCCAGCGATTTCCGACGCTGAAATTCGTCAGCGTCGAAAGCGGCGTCGGCTGGATGGCCTGGCTGGCCAATTACATGGACGAAACCTGGAAGAAACAGCGCTTCTGGACCGAGAGCCCGCTGACGGAACCGCCGAGTTTTTATATGGAGCGCAACGTTTTCGGCACGTTCATCCATGACCAGGTGGGCATCGCCACGCGGCATTTGCCCGGTGGCCGGAACATTATGTGGACTTCGGACTACCCGCATTCCGAAACCACTTTTCCGAACTCGGCCGCGATGATCGCGCGGCTACTCGCCGATGTGCCGGATGAAGAAACGCGAGAGATCATCGGCGGAATAGCCAGGCGGGTATTTCGCACCGGGAACGGTCGTGCGAATCCGGTCAAGGAAAAGGCCGAACGGCACGCAGGCTAGCCGTCCGGGCGGCGGACGGGATTGAACGAAAAAAAGCGAGGGAGAGTGAATGTCGGGATGGGGGAAAGGGTTCGACGGCGGGGCTGCCGGAACGAAATGAGCAGGCCGCTGGAGGGGATCAGGGTCGTCGAAGTCGCGCAATGGGCGTTTGTTCCCGTTGCCGGTGCGATGCTGGCTGACATGGGGGCGAGCGTCATCAAGGTCGAGGATCATTCCGGCGACCCGATGCGGGCCCTGCAGACCGGCGGTTCCGCGCATTCGTGGGAGTTGTACAACCGCGGAAAGCGCAGTGTGGCGCTCGACCTGAAGGCCGAAGGGGCGCTCGACGTGCTCCATAAGCTGCTGGCGGATGCCGACGTTTTTCTCACCAGCCTGCTACCCCCCGCCCGGCGCAAGCTAGGTATCGACGTCCCGCAGATCCGCGCGCGCCATCCGGGCATCATCTATGCGGTCGGCAGCGCGCTTGGCCCCGACGGCCCGGAGTCGGAAAAAGGCGGCTATGACGCCATCACTTTCTGGTCACGGGGAGGGGTTGCCGCGGGCATCACCCCGGAGTCGGCGCCGTTCCCGCTGTCGATGCCTTCGGGGGCGTTCGGGGATTGCACGAGCGGATCGATGCTGGCCGGAGGCGTTTGCGCCGCGCTGCTCAAGCGCGAGCGAACCGGTGAAGCGTCGGTCATCGACGTCTCGCTGCTGAACGCCAGCATGTGGGTGATGCAGCGCGATATCACTGCCGCCTCGGATGCAGGCGTGCTCGGCCTGCCTAAGACCGAAGGACGGATGTCGAACAATCCGCTGGTAAACAACTATCGCACCAGCGACGGAAGATTTATCGTTCTGTGCATGCTGCAGGGCGACCGGTTCTGGCGCGGGTTCTGCGCGGCGATCGGCCGACCCGACCTCGATGGCGATCCGTTGTTCGCGACGCAGGCGGCGCGCATCGCCAACGCCGACGCCTGCATGGCCGCGCTCGACCGCGAATTCGCTTCGCGGCCGCTCGCCGAATGGCGGGAGCGTCTTGCCACCCAGCGCGGACCTTGGGACGTCGTGCAGTATCCGGGCGAACTCCCGAATGACGTGCAGGCGCAGGCCAACCACTATCTTCAGGATGTGGTTTGCGTGGGTGGGCGGCGGGTCAAGATGGTGAGCGTGCCTGTCCAGTTCGACGGCGAGGCCATGCCCGCGGCGCCGGCGCCGGATGTCGGCGAACACAGCGACATCGTCCTGTCGGCGGCGGGGTTCAGCGAGGAGGAGATTGTGAACCTCAAGGTCGCCGGAGTCGTCTGGTAGCGGCCGGCGAATGTCCTTGAATATATTCGGCAGCGCTGCAGGGCCTGTCGGGGAGCAACGTAATTTCAAATTGGCTGAAACTTAACAAAGTCAATACTTAACAAAGTCAATAAAGGGGAGAGAAACATGAAAACATTACTGGACCGCCGGCTTATCGGCTCGGTGTCGTCGCTGGCGCTGTCGTTGATCGTTCCCGCTGTCGCGCACGCCCAGGCCGCCTCCGCCGATGCGAAGGCCGACAATGGCGGCAACGACATCATCGTCACCGCCCAGCGCCGGTCGGAGCGGTTGGAAGAGGTACCAATCTCGATCACCACGATCCAGGGCGATTCGCTGAAGGAGCGCGGCATCGAATCCTACACGAAGATCGGCCAGATCGCGGTCGGCACGATGATTTCGCGCAACGGCGGCTCGATCAATCCGGCCATCCGTGGCGTCACCAACTCGCTGGTCGGCCCCGGCCAGGAAAACAACGTCGCGCTCTACGTCGATGGCTTCGCCCAGATCGGCCTGTTCAGCACCGATGCCGATCTCGTCAACATCGAGAGCGTTTCCGTGCTGAAAGGCCCGCAGGGCACGCTCTACGGGCGCAATGCCACGGGCGGCGCGATCCTGATCACCACGGCCAATCCCTCGCTCACCAGGACGCAGGCGAAGTTCGAGGGGAGCTACCGACGCTACAACGACAAGCGCGTGTCAGCCTACATTTCCACGCCGCTGTCCGACACGGTCGCGGTGAATATCTCGGCGGCGCTGCGCGATTCGGACAACTATTTCTACGACATCATCCGGAAGACGAACGCCATTCCGATCAAGAACCGCAGCGTGCGGGGCAAGCTCCTCTGGGAGCCGAGCGACAACGCGAAGTTCATTCTTGGCGGCGGCTATAGCTATATCAACAACGGCACCGGCAACGCTTACGGCTATTTCGCGCACATTGCCGCCGTCTATGATGCCCCGGCCGCGGGGCCGATCGCCACTGGCCGGTACGATCGCTCCACCACGTTTCCGGAGAAAGGCGTTTTCCAGGTCAGCACGGTCAACCTGACCAGCGAGATCGATTTCGGCTGGGCCAAGCTGACCTCGTACACCCAGTACCAGAAAGACTTCGACGACATCCACTTCGACACCGACGGATCGCCGGCGGAATTCAGCGACACTTACGTCAGCTTCGACCAGAAGCTGCTGAGCGAGGAAATCGCGCTGACCTCGCCGAGCGGCCGGAAACTGGAATGGACCGTGGGCGGGCTGGCGATGAAGATCGACGGCTCGGAGCCGGTGAATTCGTACATCGCGGCCACGGGCAAGTTTTTCCCGATCGTCGGCACGCTCGATTCCCGCGCGCTGGCGGCCTATGTCGAAGGCACCTACCATATCACCGATGCGCTTTCGCTAACCGCCGGCGTGCGCTACAGTTACGAGAAGCGCGCGCACAAGTTCACTTCGGCGGGGACGCTGGTCACCGATACGTCGAAAGGTTCCAGCCGGGTGACGCCGCGCGCGGTCCTGAAGTACCAGCTCGCCCCGCGCACCAACGTCTACGCTTCGTTCTCGCAAGGGTTCAAGAGCGCGACCTACAACGTCAGCACCGCGAGCACGACGCCGGTCGAGCCTGAAACGATCACCGCCTACGAAGTCGGCTTCAAGACCGCGTCGAGCACGTTCCGCTTCGATGCCGCCGCATTCTACTACGACTATACCAACCTTCAGGTCAGTTCGTCGCTCGTGCTTCCGGATGGCCGCCTGACGGGCATTCTGTCGAACGCCGCCGCATCGAAGATCTACGGTGCCGAAGCAATGTTCTCCTACGCTGTCACGCCCCGGCTCAACGTCAACGGCGGGCTCGGCTACCTCCATGCGCGGTACAAGAACTTCCCCACGGCGACCGCCAGCGCGGTTCTCGACGTCAATCCCAAGTGGGCTTCGATCGGCGGGCGCAATGTCAGCGGCCAGATCCAGGACTGGTCGGAACAGCGCATGTTGCGCGCGCCGGACTGGACGGCCACCTTCTCGTTCGACTACACCCAGCCGCTCAGCCGCGGCAGCCTGATGTTTACCGGCAACATGTCGTGGCAGTCGGAATTCGCGCCGACCAGCGCGGCGCTGTTCCAGACGATCAACACCGCGACCACGCCCCCCACGCGCAGCGCGCAGGGCGCCCAGCGCTATGTGCAGCCGGCCTATGCGCTGGTGAACGCGCAGGTGACATGGCGCGCACCGGGTGAAAAATTCCGTCTGACCGGATTCGTCGAGAACCTGTTCAACCAGAAGTACGCGGTCCAGATCAACGGCACCGCCTCGGGCGACTACATGATTCCCGGCCAGCCGGTGACCTATGGCGTGCGCCTAAACCTCGATTTCTGAGCCACCCTGCCTCCGCGCCGGTCCTCCGGCGCGGAGCTTTTTTGTGTGCAGCACCGCACCGGAGCCCACGATGAGCGAGCCGAACAGAACCGATCTCGGCACCGACATCACCCTGATGGGCGACGAGCACGTGCGCCGCTACCGCGAGACCGATGGCGAGGTCGGCTACATATGGAACGGCGCCCCGATTCTGCTGCTGACCGTTACCGGGCGCAAGTCGGGCCAGCCCCGCACCACCCCGCTGATCTACGCCGAGGCGGCGGGCGCACAGGTGGTGATCGCCTCGCAGGGTGGCGCCCCCAACCATCCCGCCTGGTTTCTCAACCTCGAGGCCAACCCCGCGGTCGAGGTTCAGATCAGGGGTGAAAGGTTTCCCGCCGGCGCTCGGGTAGCGCAAGGTGACGAGCGCGCGGCGCTGTGGGCTGCGGCCACGAAAGTCTGGCCCAATTACGATGTCTATGCCGGGCGCACCACGCGGGTAATCCCGGTGGTTGTCCTCGAAAGGGCCGAACTCCAAACATCTTGACTCAGGCGGACAAGGCCCCGTCGATCGGCAATACCGCGCCGCTGATGTACTGGGCGTCCTCGCCGCACAGCCACACCACGGCCCGTGCGACATCCTCCGGCGTCGCCATGCGGCCCAGCGGCACGCCCGACGCCAGGTGCTTCATGTGCTCGGGATCGCCGCCCGAAAGCCGCTCCATCATCGCGGTCACGGTCGGGCCGGGGCAGACCACGTTGACGCGGATGTTGTCGGGGCCGCCTTCGCGCGCCGCCGTCCGGCTGAGCCCGACCACGCCCTGCTTGGCGGCGGTATAGGCCGCCGCCTGCGGCACCGAACGGAGTCCGGCGAACGACGAGGTATTGACGATCGCGCCGCCGCCATTTGCGGCCATGTGCCGCATCTCGTGCTTCATGCAGTAGAACATGCTTGACAGGTTGGTCCCGATCAGCCGGTCCCACTGCTCGATCGGGCCTTCCATCAGCGGGGTCAGGTCCTGGACGATGCCGGCGTTGTTGAATGCGAAATCGAGCCGGCCGAGCGTCGCGATGCACCGCGCCACCATCGCCTCGGCGGCGCTCGCGTCGCTGACGTCGCAGCGCACGAAATGCACCTGCGCGCCCGCGCCGCGCAGCTCGGCCGCCAGCGCTTCGCCAAGCGCCGTATCGAGATCGACGATACAGACCGCCGCCCCGGCCTCTGCGAACAGCCGCGCCGCCGCCTTGCCGATTCCCGATGCGCCGCCGGTGATCAGGCCGGCCTTGCCCGCCAGGTTGCGTTCCATTCCCGCCTTCTCCCCTTGTGCAGCCGCTCAGACGTGTGCCCGCACGAACCCGCCGTCAATCCGCAGCACGGTTCCGGTGACAAAGCTCGACCGGTCCGAACACAGGTAGAGCAGCCCGCCAATCAGATCCTTCGGATCGCCCCGGCGCTTGAGCTTCTGTTGCACCAGCACGCCCGCGACCTCCTCGGCCGAGACGCGTCCATGCATCAGCCCCGGCGCGATCGCATTGACGCGAATGTTGTCCACGCCCAGCTCGTTCGCGAGGATGTTGTTGATGCCGTTGAGCGCCAGCTTGGTGACACTGTACGCGCCGAATTCGGCATAGGACGCGCACGACGAGGCATTGATCACCACGCCGCCGCCGCGCGCCTTCATGGTCTCGCGGCAGGCGCGCGCGCAAACCAGCGGCGCCACCGCGTTGACCGCGAAGATCAGGTTCCAGTCCTCGGCCGAGAGCGCGAGCCCGCCGCTCCACTTGCCCCGGCACAGCCCGGCGTTGTTGATCAGGATGTCGACCCCGCCGAAGCTGCGGATTGCTTCCTCGACCCCGGCGATCACCGAGGGCTCGTCGGTCACGTCCATCTTCACGCCGATCGCCCGGTAGCCCTTGCCGGTCAGCGAGGCGGCAACCCGCGCTGCCGCCTCGCCGTCGATGTCGGTCACGACGATCGCCGCGCCCTCGGCGGCGAGCGCGTGCGCGTAGTCCACGCCGAGCCCGCCTGGCCCGGCTCCACCCGCGCCGGTGATCAGCGCGACTTTGCCTTCGAATTCCATGTGCAGTCCTTTCCGCAGGCCAGAGTCAGAGAATCGCCAGTTCGGCTTCCTCGCTCGGCGTGCCCTGCGGCACGTTGCCCGACCAGGTCTTCGGATTGTCGAGCACGCCGTTGGCGGTCTCCAGCTTCAGCCCCTCGTAGCCGGCGTCGCGGATCGCGTTGGTGATCCGGCGATACGCGCCGACCCCGCCGCAATAGGCAAGGTAATGCCGCGCCTTGCCGGGCACGTTGGCGCCGCAATACTGCGTGTCGTCGTGCGCGAGCAGCGTGGCGGCGACCACCGCGTCGGCATGGTCGGTCCACGCCTTTTCGGCCTCGGGCGTGGTGCTGTAGCGGATGACGCCGTGTTCGCGGCCATAATCCAGCAGGTCGCCGATCCAGTCGGCCTGGAGCTCGCACAAGTGCAGCATGTTCGAGCGGATCGAGGGGCTGCCCGGGCCATCGACGCTGAACAGGTTTGGGAATCCGTCGATGAAGATGCCGAGGTAGGACCACAGGTTGTCCGACCACTTGGCCGGAAGCTTCGCGCCGTTCTCGCCGGTGATGTCGATCGCGAACAGTCCGCCGGTGCCCGAATCGAACCCGGTGGCGCAGATGATCATATCGAGCTCGATCTCCTTGCCTCCGACGACGAGCCCCTTCTCGGTGAACGTCTCGATCGGGTCGGCCTTGACGTCGACCAGGGTGACGTTGTCCTGGTTGTATATCTCGTAGTACCCGTCCTCGATCAGCGTGCGCCGCGAGATGAACAGGTGACCGCGCGGCACCAGCTTTTCGGCGACTTCCGGGTCCTTGACGCGCTGGCGCACCTTGTCGCGAGAATAATCGGCGACCCGGTCGTTGGCCTTGATGTCGACGACGATGTCCGAAAGCCCCGCGATCACCGCCGGCCCGCCCATCTGCCAGACCTCGTCCATGCGCGCCTCGAACTCCTCGTCGCTGAGCCTGGCGACCGGCCCCGACTTGCCGGGATATGGCGTGCCCGAACCCGAGCCTTTCGCAACCTCGCGGCGGGCGCGGTAGTTTGACTTGACCGCCTGCTCGTACTCGTCGTCCATCGGCCGGTTGAGGCACGGAATCGCGAAGTTTGCGGTGCGCTGGAACACGTAGAGGTGTCCGACGTCCTCCTTCGTCGCCAGCCAGGTCGCGGTCTGCATGCCGCTCGAGCCGGTGCCGATCACGCCGATGCGCTTGCCGGCATAGGGGGCGGGGTTCGTCGGATAGCGCGCGGTGAAGTAGAGATCGCCCTTGTAGGCGTCGATGTTCGGAATGTTCGGCTTGATCGGCTCCGAATAGCCGCCTGTCGCCATGATGCAGTATTTCGCGGTGACGTCGTCGCCAGCGCCGGTGCGCACCCGCCAGAGGTTGGCGGCGGCATCATAAGTGGCGCTTTCGACGCGTGCGCCGAAGCGCATGTCGCGATAGAGGTCGAAACGCTCGGCGACGTGCTGCGCGTAGCTCTCGACATCGGGCTGCGGTGAATAGTGCTCGTTCCAGTGCCAGTCCTGCTCGAGCTGGGGATCGAACGAGAACGAATAGTCCACGCTCGGCGTATCGACCCGCGCACCCGGATAACGGTTCCAGTACCAGGTCCCGCCGACATCGGTTCCCGCCTCGAACAGCACCAGCGACAGGTTGCTCCGGCGCATCCGCTCGACCAGATAAATGCCGCCCCAGCCCGCGCCGACGATCACCACGTCGAAATGTCCCTTGACCGGACCGGCCATTCCTTTTGCAGACATCCGTTTTCTCCCGTTCGCGCCCCGCCGGGCGGGTGCGCATCTATCCGAACTGCCGACACGTTTGGTGTCCGGCCACGATCGCAAGAGTGGCCGTGCGCTCGCTGCGGTCAATCGAATTCGCGGAATCGACATCCAAATACTTAATGACGTATAACGTGTGCCACGCCGCTGCGCGCAGACCCGGTCCTTGCCTCGCCGCGATGCGTGGCGTACTGTCCGCGCCGGAGAGCAGCAATGTCGGGTGCCATGCCGTGACCATGCCCAGGAACTATGCGAAATCGGCGTCGCGCGCGCTCGATCTCATGGCCTGGTTCGCCGACGTCCGCCGCCCCGCGAAATCCGCCGAGATCGCCGACGCGCTCGGCTTGCCGCGATCGAGCGCCGATCAACTGCTCAAGACGCTGGTGCACGATGGCTACCTGCTGCGCTCGAGCACCGGCAAGACCTACCTCCCCTCGCCGCGCACGGCCGGTTTCGGCCGGTTTCTCGACCAGCTCTACCCCGAATACGGCGCGCTCATCCGGCTGGTCGAAACGCTGCACGAGACCACCGGCGAAATGGCCACCGTGGCGATGATCAACGACTGCTACATGCAGGTCATCGCCGTGAACCCGCGCGAGGGCGAGTTTCCGGTCGAGCTGGGCTATCAGGTGCCGATCGTCGGTTCGGCGATCGGCGGCGCGGCGCTGACGCAGCGCACGCGTTCGGAGATCGAGCAGATCGTCGGCCGCGCCATGCGCCAGCGCGCCAGTTTCGATACCAGCGTCTCCACCCAGGCGGTGCTCGACAGCGTGCAGTCGTACCGGATGAAGGGCTATTCCTGGCAGCGGCGCGAGGGCGAGACCTATCGCGCCGGGCCCGGCGCCGATCTCACCTGGTATGCCGTCGCGATGCCGCTGACGGAAACCCGCTTTCCCGGCGTGGTGATCGGCCTCGCCGGCCCGGCCCACCGCATCCAGGCGCAGGAGCGTGATCTCGTCAGCCTGATGCGCCGCGAGATCCGCCGCCACGTCCGGGGCGAAGCCCCCCAGCCGCACCTGTCCTGAATCAGCGCAGGCTCCGGCAGAATTCCCTGAGATCGGCGACGAACAGGCCGGGCTGCTCGAACGCGGCGAAATGGCCGCCCGCGGACATCCGCGTCCAGCGCACGATGTTGAACATCTGCTCGGCCCAGGCGCGCGGGGTCGGCATGATCTCGGCCGGAAACCGCGCATGGGCGGTGGGAACCTCGACTCGTCCATGCTCCTCGCGCGCGCGACCCGACGGGCCCAGCGATTCGTAATAGAGCCGCATCGCCGAGTTGATCGTCCCGGTCACCCAGTAAAGCGTGATGTTCTCGAGCAATTGGTCCTTGCTGAACGACGCCTCGACATCGCCGCGGCAATCGCTCCAGGTCCTGAACTTCTCGACGATCCACGCCGCCAGGCCGGCCGGAGAATCGTTCAGTCCATAGGCCAACGTCTGCGGCTTGGTGCCCTGGATCACATAATACCCGCTCTCGCGAAGCTGGTATTCGCGCTGCCAGGCAAGATCGGCGATCTCCTGCGCATCGAGCCCGGCGTGCGGATCGGCCGGATCGGCCGGACGGCCGGTGATGAGGTTCAGGTGCAGTCCCATCACCCGGTCAGGATGCGCGGCGGCGAGCAGCGTCGATATCCCCGAGCCGAAATCGCCGCCTTGCGCGAAATAGCGGTCGTAGCCCAGCCGCGCCATCAGCCCGGCGTTGACCACGGCCGCCTTCGCCATGCTGAAGCCGCGCTGCCGGGTCGGGCCGGAAAAGCCGTAGCCGGGGATCGACGGCGCGACCACGTGGAACGCGTCCCGCCGGTCGCCGCCATGCCCGGCGGGGTCCGACAGCGGACCGAAGATGTCGAGGAATTCGATGACCGATCCCGGAAACCCGTGGGTGATGATCAGCGGGCGCGCGTCGGGCTCGGGCGAGCGGACGTGGTAGAAATGGACGTTCTCCCCCTCGAGCTCGGTGGTGAACTGGGGATACGCGTTCAGGCGCGCTTCGGCCGCGCGCCAGTCGAAGCGGTCGCGCCAGTGGTCGCACAACGCGCGCAGGTATCCGCGCTCGGTGCCGTAGTCCCAGCCGGCGCCGTCGAGCTGGTCGGGCAGCCGGGTGCGCGCCAGCCGCTCACGCAGGTCCGCCAGCACCGCGTCGGGCACTTCGGCGCGAAACGGCCGGATCTCCGCGCTCACGCCGCGCGGCCCCTTGCATCGTCGCGGATCATCGCCGCCCCCTTCTCGCCGATCATGATCGCCGGCGCATTGGTGTTCGCCGACGGCATCACCGGCATGATCGAGGCGTCCACTACCCGCAGCCCGCCCAGTCCGCGCACCCGCAGCCGGGGATCGACCACCGAGGCCTCGTCGCCGCCCATCCGGCAGGTGCCGACCGCGTGGTAACCGATCCCGGTCCGTGTCCGGATGTATTCCTCCCACTGCGCATCGTCGGCCGGCAGCGCCGGCGGTTGCAGCCGCCCGACGAGGTGCGGCGCGAACGCGGGGGCATGGAGGATGCGGTCGACCGCCTTCAGCCCGCGCACCAGCGCGGCCATGTCCTCCTCGTCGCCCAGCAGCCGGTGGTCGATGACCGGCAGCGCCTCGGGTGCCGCGCTGCGCAGCCGGATCTCCCCCCGGCTGCGCGGCTTGGCGACATTGGCCCAGATCGCCACCCCGGGCACGTCATACATCCGGCGCGCCTGTGCGTTCATCGCCAGGGGGCCGAACTGGAGCTTGATGTCGGGTTCGGCCAGCCCGGGCCGCGATCGCAGGAACGCCATCGCCTCGACCGGGGTGATCGTCATCAGCCCGCGCCGCGCCAGCAGGTATTCGGCGAGTCCGAACGCGAGGTCGCGCCGTCGCATCCGCATGTTGCGCGTCGGCACGTCGACTTCCACGATCGTCTGGATGCTCGCGTGCTCATGGAGGTTGCGCCCCACCGCCGCGCACTCGCGAACCACCGCGATGCCGTGGCCGCGCAGCGCCGCCCCCGGCCCGATCCCCGAGCGCATCAGCAGCGCCGGCGAATGGATCGTGCCGGCGCTGACGATCACCTCGCGCCGCGCGTGGACAACCCGCGCCACGCCATCATGCGCGAACCTCACCCCGGTCGCCCGCCCGCCCTCGATCAGCACCCGTTCGACCAGTGCCCCGGTCACCACCCTGAGGTTCGGCCGTCGCATCACCGGCGCGAGGAACGCCCGCGCGGTGCTCGCCCGCCGACCGCGCTTCTGGTTGACGAACGCGAGGAAACTGCCGTCGATGTCGCCGCCGCAATAGTCGGCGACCGCGCGCAGCCCGACTTCGCCGCACGCCGCGAGGAACGCGCGCGAAAGCGGATGGACGTCGCGCACCGGCGTCACCCCGAGCGGCCCGCCGACCGCGTGCGAGCCATCGGCCGGCCCGGCGAAATCCTCCGATTTGAGGAACCACGGCAGCACGTCGTCCCAGCCCCAGCCGGTGCAGCCGAGCGCCTGCGCCCATTCATCGTAGTCGGCGCGCGAACCCCGGATATACATCATGCCGTTGATCGTCGAACCGCCCCCGAGAATGCGGCCGGCGTTCCACATCACGCGCCGCCCGCCGAGCGAGGGATCGGGCTCGGTCTCATACATCCAGTCGGCCTGCGGGGTACCCAGCAGTTTTGCGGAACCGGCCGGCATCGTCGAGAGGAAACCGTCGCCCCGCCCGCCCGCCTCGAGCAGCACCACGCGGCACCCGGGGTCCTCGCTGAGCCGGCTCGCCAGCGCGCAGCCCGCGCTGCCGCCGCCGACGATCACGTAGTCCGCCTCGGTGGGCATCATGCCGGTCCACTCCCGACGTCCACCGCGCCCCGCGCTCCCTGCATCCCCTGCGCTCCCTGCACCGTGTCCCTGGGAGCCTCGGGCTGCGCGCGCCATGCTCCGCCATTGCACATCTTGCAGAGCCGTCCATTGCGCGCAAATACCCCATCGCGCCCACTCGATACGCTCAGCATATCGCCTCGCGCCCCGCGCACTGCTTGGCAAAGCCGGAACCGCTCGGGCATAGGGGCGGCAGCCGTCGCACAGACGCCGGATGCGGAGACGACACGATGAAGCCCGGAACCCGGATCAGGAGCAACGCCTGCGACACCGAAGTCGTGGTGATCCGCTTCGGCGGCGGCACGCTGACCTGCGGCGGCGCCGCGATGAGCGAGACCGGCGGCGGCGCTGCGGCGCTGTCGCCGGCATTCGCCGGTGGCTCGCTGGTCGGCAAGCGCTACGTCGATCCGGCGGGTACGGTGGAGCTGCTGTGCGTCAGGTCCGGCCAGGGCACGCTCGCGCTCGATGGCGTCGCCCTCGCCCCCAAGGAGGCAAAGCCGCTTCCCGCCTCGGACTGATCGCCGGCTGCGCGATGAACCTCGCCCTGATCCTCGAAATGGCCGCCGACGCCGCCCCCGAACGCATCGCCCTGGTCTGCGATGGCCGGCGCTGGACCACCCGCGCGCTATGGGACGCGGCCCGCGGCGCCTGCGCGATGATCGCGCGCAGCGGAGCGCACTACGTCGCGCTGCTCGACGAAGCGAGCGCGGCCGGGGTGATCGGGATGTTCGGCGCGGCGCTGGCCGGGGTGCCCTGGTGCCCGCTCAACTATCGCCTCGCCGACGCCGATCTCGCCGCCCTGCTCGGCCGGATCGCCCCGGCCATGGTGATCGGCGGCGCTCGCAGCCGCGGTTCCCGCAGGCCAGCCCTACCACGACGTCAGCGGCATCGCGGTCCAGCTGTTCACCAGCGGCACCGTCGCCGCACCCAAGGCGGCGGTGCTCGATCACGCCAACCTCGTCGCCTATGTGCTCGGCACCGTGGAATTCGCGAGCGCCGGAGCGGACGAGGCGGTGCTCATCTCGGTGCCGCCATACCACATAGCCGGAATCTCCTCGGTGTTCTTATCGCTCTACGCCGGGCGGCGGATGGTCATGCTGCCGGCGTTCACGCCGGAGGCCTGGCTGGACGCCGTGGACACCGAGCGGATCACTTACGCGTTCGTGGTGCCGACAATGCTCGGCCGCATCGTCGAAGCGCTCGACCGGGGGCATCCCGCAAGCCTCGCCTCGCTCCGCGCGATCAGCTACGGCGGCGGCCGGATGCCCCCCGACCTGATCGCCGAGGCGCTCGACCGTTTCCCCGATACCGCTTTCACCAATGCCTACGGGCTGACCGAGACCAGCTCGACGATCGCGCTGCTCGGCCCCCGAGGAGCACCGGGCGGCTCACCGTTCGGATGATCCCCGCGTGCGGGCGCGCCTCGCCTCGGTGGGCCGTCCGCTGCCGACCGTCGAACTCGCGATCCGCGACGAGCACGGGCGCACGCTCGGACCCGGCCAGCCGGGCGAGATTCACGTGCGGGGCGATCAGGTCTCGGGCCGCTACCGCGAACGTTCGGCGCTCGACGCGGATGGCTGGTTCGCCACCCGCGATGCCGGCTGGCTCGACGAGGACGGATTCCTGTTTCTCTCCGGGCGCGCCGACGACGTGATCGCGCGCGGCGGCGAGAACATTTCGCCGATGGAGATCGAGGACGTCGTGCGCACGCACCCGGCGATCGTCGACGCCGCCGCCTTCGCGGTGCCGCATCGCGAGTGGGGCGAGGCGGTCGGCCTGGCGCTGGTGGCGCGCGCCGGCTGCGCCGCCCCACCCGAAGCCGAGATCAGGGCGCTGGTCCGCGACCGGCTGCGCTCGAGCCGCGTTCCCGAACTGATCCGCTTCGTTCCCGCGCTGCCCTACAACGAGATGGGCAAGCTGCTCCGGCGCGAGATCAGGGCGGCGCTGGCCGGCTGATCCCCTCCGCACGCCACGCCGCCAGCCAATCGGCAAGAGCGCGGTTCCCCGCCCCGGCTGCTTCGGCGCGCCCCGGCGGCGCACGCAGCGGCAGCAGCGGTGCGCGGTCGGCCTCGGCCAGCGCCTGCCAGCGGGCCAGCTCGGCGCCTTCGGCACGCGCGCCGGCCATTGCCCAGCGGACGACGTCGTGCATCGCCAGATCGACCGGTCCGCCGCCATCCTGCCACACGGCCAGCACCGCCAGCGCGCCGGCCAGCTCCGCAAACAGATCGGCGATCGCGTCGCCGGCGAAGCCGGGCGACCCCCAGGCCACCGCCATCGCCCGGCCCAGCCCCGCCGCGATGCCGACATCGTCGCCGAACCCGATCCACTCGCCCTGTGCGCCGGTGCGGCCATATGCCGTGACCGACAGCCAGGCCTTGCCCCCAGCGGCCAATGCCCCGGCATCGAGGCCGAGCGGCCGCAGCGCCCGCGGGCGGCTGCCCTCGATCACGATGTCGGCGGCCGCCACCAGCGCATGGAGCATCGCCACGTCGGCGCGATCGGCGAAGTCGAGCACGACGCTGCGCTTGCCCGCGTTCAGCAGGTCGAAGAACCGCGCGTTGCCGCCGCGCGCGCCGTCGGGCCGGCCACGTCCCTCGACCTTGATCACCCGCGCCCCCGCCATCGCCAGCAGCGAACCGGCCAGCGGCCCGGCCCACAGCCCCGACAGGTCGATCACCAGCGGCGGGCCGGCGGCAGCGCAGGCATCGGCGGCGATCGCCAGCCCCAGTTCGCGGCCCCGCGCCACCACGCTGTCGCGATCGAGCCGCGCCAGCCGGGCCGCAAGCCCGGCGATGGTCACCCCTGCCTCGCCCAGCAGCGCGGGCAGCATTTCGTGGTCGGCCTCCCGCGGCAGGTTCAGCGCCAGCCATCCGCCGCGCGCCTCGTACAGCCGGCACGCGCCGTTTGCCGAGACCCGGCCCTGTCGCGGCAGGCCCAGCAACCGCGCGCGCTCGCCCAGCAGCACCGCGCCCCGGTCAGGCCGGCCTCGAACCTCTTTTGGGCTTAGGACGCCCATTCGCTGAGGCCTCGGCGGCGAGCGCGTGGTGTGAGCCGCCGTGTCTGGTCGAGAGCGGTCGCTCGCCATCGCACCCCGCAAGCGGAAAGCGGATGCAAGCCTGCCGCTGCGTTGGAGCGGTACTCCCAATCGCAGCTCCGGGGTCGCCATTGCCCGTGCCCGGCCAAGATATTTCTCTCTGGCCTGCGGATGAACTGAGTGATTTCTGCAGCCAGACAGCCGATCCGTCCACGGCCTGATCACTGGCCGTAGCGCTGGCACCTGTCCTGCGTTACCTAGAGAGTAGATCATTGGTTCTCCGTCTCATGAAGAGGTCCAGGCAGTGGGCGACAGAGTTTGTATCGAAGGGCCGCAGTCCAACGCTCGCTTCGTATTGCTTTGTGAGCACGCCTCCCGTCACATTCTGGAGCGCCTGTGTGCCCTTGGTCTGGAACCGCACATCGGGAGTGCGCATGTCGCCTGGGATATCGGAGCTCTGGCCGTAGCGCAGCGACTGGCGGCGATACTCGAATGTCCGCTAATCTACCCCACCACGTCACGACTGGTCATCGATTGCAATCGGCCGCTGGATCACCCGGGCCTCATTGTCACCGAAACCGAATTTGGCCCAGTGCCCGGAAATCTTGATCTGCCTCCCGACGAACGGGAGCGGCGGATCGCCGAAATACACCGCCCTTTCCATCAGGCCGTCGATGATATTCTGGCGCGACGGAGGGCACGCGATATTCCCACCGCGCTCATCTCGATTCACAGTTTCACGCCTATTTTCCGTGGCTGCGCGCGACCCTCGCATTTCGTCCTGATTTACGACCGCGATTCCCGATTGGCGCTGCAACTGCACTCCGCCCTGATTGCCGCAGATGAGATCGAGGTCGGGCTGAACCAGCCCTACTCCCCGCCGGACGGAGTCTATTACGGCCTGACGCGCCACGGCGAGGCGAACGGCCTTCCTTGCGTGATGATAGAGATCCGCGACGATCTGATCCGCACGTCCGCCAGCCAGGAGAGGGTGGCGCTCAATCTTGCCAGCGCCCTTGCCTCCGCCGAAGGAGCCATCGACAGCATGTCCCCACCCCGGTCTCGCGAGACGGCCCGATGACGGCAACCGCCGACAGCATCATGGCTCTTGTGGCGGGCCGATCGCCGGCGGTCGCGAAGGTCGGCCTGTTCGATATGGACGGTGTTCTTCGCGGCAAGTTCATGGCTGCCGACAAGCTGCGCTCAGCGCTCGACAAGGGCTTCGGCTTCTGCGACGTCGTCCTCGGCTGGGATTTGCACGACCGGCTCTACGACAACGTCGACTATACAGGCTGGCATACCGCCTACCCGGATGCGCAGGTTCGGCTGCTGCCCGAGACGATGCGGAAGATCCCCTTCGAGGACGGGCTGCCCCTCATCCTCGGCGAATTCACAGGGGCGGCCGAGAGCATCTGTCCGCGCGGCTTGCTGCGGCGCGTGCTCTCGCGAGCTTCCGATATGGGGTTCGCGGTCAAGGCCGCCGCCGAATTCGAGTTCTTCGTGTTCGAAGAGACGCCGCGATCCATCCGCCAGAAAAACTATCAGAACCTCCAGCCGATCACGCCCGGAAACTTCGGCTATTCGCTGCTGCGCTCGGGCGTGCATGCGGATTTTTACCAGGACCTTCTGACCCTCTGCGCCGACATGCAGATCGAGATCGAGAGCCTCCACACCGAAACCGGACCCGGCGTGATCGAGGCCGCAATCGGGGCCGACGACGCGCTGGCGGCAGCCGACAAGGCCGCGCTGTTCAAGACCTTCGCCAAGATCCTCTGCCAACGCCGGGGCTGGATGGCGACCTTCATGGCCAAATGGTCCCCCGATTGGCCCGGCCAGTCCGGCCATCTCCATATGTCACTGCTCGACAGCACCTCCGGCGCCCCCGCCTTCTTCAGCGAGGAGGGAGAGAACGGCCTGTCGCAGACGATGCGCTGGTTCGTCGGCGGCCAGCAGCAGCTCATGCCCGAGCTGCTCGCCATGGTGGCGTGTACTGTCAACAGCTACACGCGGCTGGTGCCGGACTTCTGGGCGCCGACCCAGGCGAACTGGGGCTATGAAAACCGCACCTGCGCGCTGCGTATAATCGGCGGTTCTGCAGCAGCGCAGCGCGTCGAATATCGGATCGCAGCAGCGGACATAAACCCCTATATCGCGCTCGCGGCCGCCATAGGTTCGGGCCTGTGGGGTATCGAGCACAGGATCGAGCCCGATGCGCCGGTCCAAGGCAACGCCTATGAAGCCGAGCCCGCCGCCGCGCGTGCTCTCCCGCAGACGCTGTGGGATGCCGCCCAACGCCTCAAGGCATCCGGTCCGGCGCGTGCGCTGTTCGGCGACGCATTCGTCGATCACTATGCGGCGACACGCGAATGGGAAGAGCGCGAGGCGCGCAAGGCCGTCACCGACTGGCAGCTCGCCCGCTATTTCGAGGCGATCTGAAATATGACCACGGATCTCATCTGCATCTCGCCGATCGACGGCCGCGAATATTGCCGGCGGCCGCTTGCGAGCGACACAGAGATTGACGCCATTCTAGACCACGCCCGCGCCGCCCAGCGGCTATGGGCCGAAACGAAGCTGGCGGATCGCGCCCGGTTGATCCTCGCTTTCCTCGAAGCCCTGTCGGCCAGCAATGACGAGATCGTGCCCGAACTCGCCTGGCAAATGGGCCGCCCGGTCCGCTACGGCGGCGAAATCCGCTCCTTGCGCGAACGGATCGAGGCGATGGTCGACCTGGCCGAAGCGTCGCTGGCGCCGGAGAGCCCACCCGCCCGCAAGGGCTTCACCCGCGTGGTCCAGCGCGCTCCTGTGGGACTAGTCCTCGTGATTGCGCCCTGGAACTACCCTTATCTCACGGCCGCCAACACGATCGTGCCCGCCCTACTCGCCGGCAACGCCGTGATCCTGAAGCATTCGGCGCAGACCCTGCTCGCGGGCGAACGCTTCGCCCGGGCATTCGCACAGGCCGGTTTGCCCGACGGACTCTTCGCCAATGTCGCCATATCCCATGACGATGTCGCGCGCCTGCTGGGTTCCGGGAAGATCAACCATGCGACCTTCACCGGCTCTGTCCCCGGGGGCCGGGCGATCCAGCGCGCGGCGGCGGAAAGCTTCACCTCCCTCACCCTCGAGCTTGGCGGCAAGGACGCTGCCTATGTCCGCGCCGATGCGGACCTTGACCAGGCGGTAGCAGACCTCGTCGACGGGGCTTTTTACAATGCGGGCCAATCCTGCTGCGGCATCGAGCGCATCTATGTCGATCAGGCGATCTGGGGGCCCTTCATCGATGGCTTCGTCGAAACCACGCGCCGTTACCGGCTCGGTAATCCTCTGGACCCATCGACGACGCTTGGACCAATGGTGGGCGTCCGCTTCGCCGATCTTGTCCGCGAGCAGGTCGCCGAAGCGCAGGCGAAAGGCGCCCGCGCCTGCATCGCAGAGCACGAATATCCGGAAAGCCGCCCGGGAACGGCCTATCTCATGCCGCAGGTCCTGATCGACGTCGATCATGGGATGCAGGTGATGCGCGAGGAGAGCTTCGGCCCCGTTGTCGGGATCATGCCGGTCGGCTCCGACGAGCAGGCGGTGACACTGATGAACGACTCCCGCTATGGCCTCACGGGCTCGATCTGGACGCGCGACACCGCCGCCGCCGGGCAGCTGGCATCCCGCATCGAGGCCGGCACCGTCTTCTTGAACCGCTGCGACTATATCGACCCCGCGCTCGCGTGGACCGGAGTCAAGGACAGCGGTCTCGGCGCGTCGCTGGGACGATATGGCTTCGACGCGGTCACGCGCCCGCATTCCTATTATTTCCGGGAATTCTGAATGACGCCCCTGCCCCATGCCAACTGGAATTATCCCACGGCGATCCGCTTTGGTGCGGGCCGCATTCGGGAACTGCCTGAACTTTGCCGCCAGCTCGGCTTGTGCCGCCCCCTTGTCGTTACCGATCCCACACTTGCGGCGCTGCCGATCGTCCACGGAGCCATCGCTCATCTGGAGGCGGCCGGCATAGCGACCGCCGTCTTTTGCGACCTGCACGCCAATCCTGTCGGGTCCGATATAGCGGCAGGCGTTACAGCCTATCACAGCGGGAACCATGACGGCGTGATCGCCTTCGGCGGCGGCAGCGCGCTCGATTGCGGCAAGGTCATCGCCTTCATGTCCGGCCAGACGCGGCCATTATGGGATTTCGAGGATATCGACGATTGGTGGACCCGCGCCGACCCGCAGGGCATCGCCCCCGTCATCGCCGTGCCCACGACCGCCGGAACCGGCTCGGAAGTGGGCCGCGCCGGCGTGATCCTGGACGAGGCCGCGCATATCAAACGGATTATCTTTCACCCGAAGATGATGCCCGCCGCCGTCATTGCCGATCCGGAGCTTACCGTCGGCCTTCCCGCGGCGGTTACGGCGGCGACCGGCATGGATGCGCTGTCGCACTGTCTCGAAGCCTATTGCGCGCCCGGCTTCCATCCGATGGCGGACGGCATCGCACTCGAAGGCATGCGGCTGATCCACGACTGGCTGCCACGGGCCTTTCACCATGGCGACGACCTTGAAGCGCGCGGTCGGATGCTGGTCGCGGCGTCGATGGGTGCAACCGCCTTCCAGAAAGGCCTCGGCGGAATGCATGCACTCTCGCATCCGATCGGCGCGCTTTGCGGCACCCACCATGGCCTGACCAACGCCGTACTCATGCCTTATGTCCTGCAGTTCAACCGGCCTGCGATCGAAGATCGGCTGGGCCGGGCTGCGGCCTATCTCGGTCTCGGCGCGTCATTCAGCACCTTTCTGGCTTGGGTGCTCGATCTTCGATGCGAGCTAGGGATTCCGCACACTCTGACGGAAATCGGCGTGGCGCCTGATCTCTTTGCCCAGCTTGCCAGCTTGGCTGCGGTAGATCCTTCGGCAGCCGGAAACCCGATAAAATTTGATGCCGCTGCCGCTAGTTCTGTTCTAGCAACGGCCCACCACGGTCAACTGTGACAATCCACACTCATGCGTCGTCGTCCTGCGCAGTCCATTCGGCGAGATTGGGCTCCTGCCCGATCAGGGCAAGATCATGGGCGATGGAGGTCAGTTCCTGGCCGCTGACGATCTTGTGCGCGCCGAAGCGCGCTTCGAACAACCGGCGCACGGCCGGGATCAACGACGATCCGCCCGTCAGGAAGACATGGTCGATCCGGTCCGCGTCCAGTCCGGCCTAGGTCAGCGCCGTGTCGACCGTCTCCGCAATGCGCGCGAGATCTGGCGCTATCCAGCGTTCGAATTCATTGCGCTCAACCTCAGCGTCGACCGTCAGGCCATTGCTCTCAAAGCGGAAACAGGCGCGATCGTCACGCGAAAGCGCGCGCTTGAGCCGGCCGACGGCCTCGTAGAGCAGGTATCCCAACTCATGCTCGACCACAGCGATCATGCGGCCGATCGCGGTCGGATTGGTGGCGCTCCGCTGCAAGCGGGCGAGTTCTTCCAATGTCCTGCGGTTACGCATCAGCGCGAGCCGGGACCAGTCGCCAAAGTCGGCAAAATGCCCGGCGGGGATCTCCAGCACCTTGTCGAACGAGCGATACGTGCCGCCCTTCCCTAGCATCGGCAACACCAGGTGATCCATTATCCGATAATCGAAGCGGTCCCCCGCTATGCCGATGCCGGCCGAACCCAGTGGGATGCAGCGCCGCGCCGCGCCAGGCGCCTCGATCCGCACGATCGAGAAGTCGCTGGTGCCACCACCAAAGTCCGCCACCAGCAACGTCGCAGGATCGGTCAGGCGCGACGCGAAGCTGAAGGCCGCGCCCAGCGGCTCATAGATATAATGGATCTCCTGCCCCAGCGGCTCGAACATCGCATCATATCGCGCTCGGGCCAGCGCCGCGTCAGGCCGCGCGCCGACATAGCGCACGGGCCGTCCGACCACGATGCGATCGGGCAGATCCCGCAGGGGCGCGCCGCCGTGCCGGCGCAGATGATCGAGGAAGATGCCGCCCAGTTCCTCGAAGCGCAGGCGCTTTTCGAAGATCGTGGCATGCTCGAAGCCGGGATTGGCGGCGACCGACTTAAAGGATTGCAGGAAACGGCTCCCCTGCGGAAACTCCAGAAATTCGGCGATCGCCCAGGGCCCCGCCTCATGGGCGAGGCGGCCGCGTGCGCCTTCCTCCTGCCAGAAACATAGGGCCGATCGAAACACCGGGCCGGTGCCGTCGCGCGCGTCGAAATCGACAAGCGAGGCTTGCCCATCGCTCCCACCCATCGCCACGACCGAATTGGTCGTGCCGAAGTCAATGCCGATGGAGCGCATGGCGAGCGTATCACGGGTCATGCTGGATCCTCGTGGCGAGGGAAAGCGGCCGGCGCCTATGGAAGGGCTGAACCGCACACGCAACTACGCTTCGGCGAATACCCCCCGATCGGTTCCGCGCGCTGGAAGAGCGCTTCCGAACCCTCCGCCGCCCGGCGTCTTGATGATGAACAGGTCGCCTGGTTCCATCTGTGCCGACACCGTCGGTGCAAGCTCTTCGACGGTGCCGTTTGCGCGGACGATTCTATTGACGCCAGGCAGTGCATCCTCACCGCCTGCGAGGCCGGCCGGAGGTACCAAGCGCCGGTTCGATAATATGCTAGCGTTCATGGCCGCGCGAAACCGCATGTGTCGCTCCACCCCGTCGCCGCCTTTGTGCCTTCCACCGCCGCCCGACCCATGGCGGATGGCAAAACGTTCCAGCAAGACCGGATAGCGCGTCTCGAGTATCTCCGGATCAGTAAGGCGACTGTTGGTCATGTGGGTCTGCACCGCGCTCGCGCCGTCAAAATCCGGCCCCGCACCGGCACCGCCAGCAATCGTCTCATAATATTGGATGCGCTCGTCGCCGAAGGTGAAATTGTTCATGGTTCCCTGGCTCGGCGCCAGCGCACCGCAAGCGGCGAAGAGCGCGTCAGTTATCACCTGGCTGGTCTCGACATTGCCGGCGACGACGGCTGCGGGATGAAGCGGGTTGAGCATTGAACCCTCCGGCACCTGCAAGGTGATTGGGCGCAGGCAGCCGTCATTCATGGGTATGGCGTCGTCTATCATCGTGCGGAAAACATAGAGGGTCGCGGCACGGCAGATGCTGTGCGGGGCGTTGAAATTGTTCGGCTGTTGAGGGCTGGTGCCGGCAAAATCGATAACGGCGGAGCGTGCGACGGGATCCACCTTCACCGTGACCGACACCTGTGCGCCATTGTCCATGCGATAGGTAAATTTGCCATCCTTGAGGCCTGAGATCAGGCGACGAACCGACTCCTCGGCATTGGCCATGACATGGGACATATAGGCGTCGACAACATCGCGGCCATAGTCGGCAGCCACGCGGTGAAGCTCCTGTGCTCCCCGTGCGCAGGCGGCGATCTGCGCCTTGATGTCGGCGACGTTGCGGTCGGGATCGCGTGCCGGCCACTTGCCCGAGGCGAGCAGCGCGCGGAAGTCGGCGTCGCAAAAACGGCCGGCGTCGACCAGCAGCGCATTGTCAATGAGGACGCCTTCCTCATGCACGCTGCGGCTCTCGGGCGGCATCGACCCCGGCGTGATTCCGCCGATATCCGCATGATGCCCGCGCGTTGCGACAAACCAAGCGGGTTCCGCGTCGCCCGCCACGAAGACAGGCATGACAACCGTGATATCGGGAAGATGCGTTCCCCCGCGATAAGGCGCATTGAGCACATAGGCATCGCCCGGCTTCATGCCGCGTCCATCGCGGCGCTGTCCCCGCGCCTCGATGATGGTGCGGATGCTGTCGCCCATCGAGCCGAGGTGAACAGGGATATGCGGCGCATTGGCGATCAGGTCGCCCTGGTGGTTGAACAGCGCGCAGGAGAAATCCAGCCGTTCCTTGATGTTAACCGACGCAGCGCTGTTCTGGAGGGCAACCCCCATTTCCTCGGCGATCGCCACGAACAGATTGTTGAAGATCTCGAGCATGATCGGGTCGACGCTGGTGCCCCTAGCAGGCGCGGATAGGCGGGGTTCGACCCGCGCGAGGATCAGATTGTCCAGGGCATCGATCGCCGCCGACCAGCCGGGCTCGACCACGGTCGTGGCGGACGGATCGATGATGAGCGCCGGACCGGCGATGACGGTGCCGGGCCTAAGCCCGTCCCGCTGCCAGATCGGGCGCTCGGCATCGCCCTCTGGCTGTGGCGGATCGGCCGCCTCGCACCCGGCCATGGCGCTGGCCATCATTTGCTCCGTCGGTGCGGCCGCCACTGCCTCCGCGATCGCGGTTTCGGTCACGATCCCTATCTCTTCGGCCGCAAAGCCGAAGCGCTGCCGATGAAGGTCTTCGAAGGTCGCGCGCATGGTCGCGGGGTCGGTGACCGCGATCTCGATGCTGCTATCGCTGCCCTCGTAGCGCAGGGCGGCGCGGTGGTGGATTACGATGGTGTCGGCGACAACACCGCGCGCCGTCAGCGCCGCGCGCGCTTCCCTGCCCAGGTCCGCAAGCAACGTTTCCAGTGCAACTAGCCTATCCAGGGGTTGTCTCAGGCTCTGCTGGCGCAGCTCGATCATGTCGGCAAGTCCCATGCCATAAGCGGACAGAACACCGGCCAGCGGATGGATCATGATGCGGTCAATGCCCAACACGTCGGCGACCAGGCAGGCATGCTGCCCTCCCGCACCGCCGAAGCAGGCAAGCGTGTAGCGGGTGACGTCATGACCGCGGGCGACGGAAATCTGCTTGATCGCGTTCGCCATGTTGTCGACCGCGATCCGCACAAAGCCCTCGGCTACCTCGCGCGGCGTCGGCTGGAGCCCCATGGCCTGTCCTATCTCCCCCGCCAGCGCTCTGAACCGCCGCGCGACCAGCGCCGCGTCGATCGGCAGATCCCCATCAGGGCCGAACAGGGCGGGGAAATATTCGGCGCGGATCTTGCCCAGCATGACGTTGCAGTCGGTGATGGTGAGCGGACCGCCCCGGCGGTAGCAGGCAGGGCCGGGCACGGCGCCGGCGGACTGAGGGCCGACGCGAAGACGGGCACCATCGAACCGGCAGATCGATCCCCCTCCGGCTGCGACGGTGTGGATTTCCAGCATCGGTGCGCGCACCCACACGCCCGCGACCATCTTCTCGCTGCTTCGCTCATAGCTGCCCGCGAAATGGGACACATCGGTCGACGTGCCGCCCATGTCGAAGCCGATGACGCGATCGAAGCCTGCTTGCCGCGCCGTACGCGCCATGCCGATGATGCCGCCGGCCGGGCCCGAGAGTATGGCGTCCTTTCCGTGAAAGGACTGGGCATCGGTGAGGCCGCCGTTCGATTGCATGAAGAGGAGCCGGGCCTCTCCGCCGAGCGCGTCTGTTAATTGGTCGACATAGCCTCGCAGCACTGGCGAGAGATAGGCATCAACCACGCACGTGTCGCCGCGGCTGACCAGCTTGATAAGGGGCGCCACCTTGTGGCCGACCGAAATCTGGCTGAATCCGATGGCCTTGCCGATCGCCGCCAGCCTGCATTCATGATCCGTCCAGCGCCAGCCGTGCATCAGTATGATGGCGAGCGCCCGGTACCCCTCGCCATAGGCGGACTGCAACTCGGACCGCGCCCTATCCTCGTCGAGCGGCCGAAGCACCGCCCCTTCGGCGGTCATGCGTTCGTCGATCTCGACAACACGGCTGTAGAGCGGTTCGGGCAGGACGATGTTGCGCGCAAAAATGTCCGGCCGTGACTGGTAACCGATCCGGAGCGCGTCGCCAAAGCCGCGCGTAATGGCGAGCACCACCCGCTCGCCCCGTCTTTCAAGCAGGGCATTGGTGGCGACGGTCGTGCCCATCTTCACGACTTCTATCGGGCCGCCTCCATGCTCCTTCAGTATGGCGCGAATGCCCGCCACCGCCGCATCTGCATAATGTTCGGGATTGTCGGAAAGTAGTTTGCGGACGATGATGGCCCCATCGGGTGATCGCGCGACGATGTCGGTGAACGTCCCGCCACGATCAATCGAGAAATGCCATCCACCTGTCATAGCCCAAGAATAGCGCCTCGACGTCACCATTGTAGAGCGGGATTTCGGTGAGATCGAAGATTGTGATCTCAACGCCGTCGGGCAGCGAGGTCGACGGCCGGGCGGAGCAACCGCAGACTGCCGGCAAAGCCAACGACGGAAGGGTCCATTATGTGGTGGCCAGGATTGGCTCCGCAGCCATGGCGACAGGAGGGTTGGGCACAACCAACGCGATGCGCCGCAAGAATTTATCCATTTTGGATATATTGCTTGGCGCGAGCAGCGAAGGACAATCATGTTGAAGGCGCAAATGCGCGACGACACCCGATGGCGCGCCGTGACGATCTGCAACGTGTCTTCGCGTGGCCTGATGACGAAGTGTTCGGCTCCGCCAGCGAAGGGAGCTTACATTGAGCTCCGTTTAAGTGCAGCGGGTGGCGCATTGCTCGGCAAATCAATCGATCAGGATGGAGTGCGCTGCCGTTAGGGGTGCCAGGGCACCGGATCAGGCATGCCTGTTGCCGAAGCGCTGGCAGATGCCATCGAATGCGCATCCCGATGAAATGAGCGCAAGACACTGCCTTGACCGCAACCTGGGCGGAAGGCTGAATCCCCAATCGCGCAGGCAAAATACAGTTTCCGATCTGAGATGGGGCCTGTTCATTCCTGCGGCAGTGTTTCAACGTGACACGCTCCGCGCTTGGGATACTGAACTCTTGTCTCGACTCTCCCTAGGACTGGGAATAGCTTGCCTTTGAAGCCGGGGAGCGGTGACTATGACGAGGCGAGCCCGTTGGTTCACAGCTATTGGATTAATATGCTTGGCCATAAGTGGTCTCGCAGGCTACAAAGCGTATGTAACGGTCGTTTCTGCGCCGGCACCGACAGCGCCAGGTGCCGGCATTGACCCCAGCGACATTATAAACATGAAGTTGTTTCATTTACAGGCGCTTGGCGCCGAGTTTTCTGTGCTGGCATTCATTATGCTTGTGCTGGCATTCGTCATGTTTCGTGTTTCGGGCATACTCGGTGTGTTTGAAGAATACGACGCGCGCGCTAGCGAGGCTTCGGAATCGTCAAACCAAATTCCGCGCCATGATTGATTGCCGCGCCCACGAGGAATTTCAAGAAACCTTGCCGTTATCCTGAGGAACGAGGAGAGCGGACAAGGAAATGAAGAATTTCCACCAGAATCTCTGCAATAAACTATTGAATATATGCCAACCGTCATTATCCCCTTCTGATCGACGGCGAGGCGCGCCGGAACGGCTGAGGTGGGCGGAAATCGGAATATGCCAATCTGGCCGTAGGTGGACTGTGTGCTCGTGGATGCCAGTCTTCAAGAGTGAACGTCCGACCCGTCTCAGACGTTCAGGCGTTTTCGACTACGGTCCGAAACCGGTCGGACACTCATATCCGGGGAGTCAGTTCAATCTGGTCGAGCTGAAGTGGAAAGCTTGGAAGGCGATCGGTGTGAGCCTACGTGTCCCATATACCTTTTCGGTTTCACCTTCGAAGGGATTAAAGGTTTGCCAGATGCTGCGCCGATCGCTTGCCTTCGGCGCTCGCAGCCATGCATCGAACACATGATCGACGCCGGGGAAGTGCGATCCGCCTGGTGAGAAACAATTAATGCTGATTCAATCGGCGGCACCTCAGTTCATTTTAGTCAATATTAACCATGTCCGTTTTGGGTTCTATACTTATAATCAGCAGATTTTGAAGAAATGGGGCAAGACGGCAGTGATGAAATGGACCAAGTGAACAGGACGGTTCCGCCGAACTCCAGCCAGACGGCGCCCTCCACGGCGAAATCCGCTACCACAACGGCGACGAATATTCCTTCATCGCTCGAAAATGGACTTCTTCAACAGCCTGCTAAAGGCTGGAAACCAGATGCCCTCCGTCAACGGTAATGATGCTGCCGCTCATGAATGATGACGAATCCGACGCCAGGAGCAGAAGCGCACCGTCGAGATCGGATAGCTGTCCGAGCCTGCGCATTGGAATTCGATTGACCAGATTGCGACCAGCCTCAGTGGCGAAGAAGTCTCGGTTGAGGTCGGTCTCGACATAGCCCGGTGCGATAGCGTTGCAGCGGATGCCGAACCGCGCCAATTCGAGCCCCAGTTGCTGGGTCATCTGCAGCAGCGCTGCCTTGGCCATCGCGTAAGGCGTTGCCGTTCCGGCCTGCCTCAACCCGAGGATCGAGGCGATGTTGATGATCGACCCACCCCGCCCGCGCATAGTACGTGCGGCTTCCTGCGCAACAAGGAATGCCCCCTTCTGGTCCGTATCGACCACCATGTCGTAATCGTCCTCGGTGATCTCCAGAAAGGGACGCGACACCGTGATGCCGGCGTTGTTGACAAGCACATCCAAGGGCCCCGCCTGCGCCATTGCACGTCTGACCCATGCGGCATCGGTTACATCGAGCAGCACGGAAGAAGCGCTGCCCCCCGATGCCGCGATCTCGTCGCACAGGCAGGCGAGGGCCTCGGGTCTGCGCGCCGCAACGATGACGTGCGCACCAGCTGCGGCAAGCACCGTGGAAAAATGCCGGCCCAGTCCGCTCGAGGCGCCCGTCACCAATATCCGCTTGGATGAAAGGTCCGCTGTCAGCATAGGTTATGCAATCCGATTGTGTGGCGCTTGATCCGCTTAGCCAGCGACCATTTGTGCACTTCTGTCGGACCATCGTAAATTCGGAACGCCCGAAATTCGCGGAATGCCTGTTCGACGATCGTATCCGTGGTCACGCCGGTGCCGCCCATGACCTGCACGCAACGATCCGCCACCCGAAACAGCGCGTCGGCGACGGCGACCTTAGTCATCGAGGATTCGACCGCGCCGCCCTCACCGGCGTCGAGCGCATCAGCCGTCCAGTCGATCATCAGCTCGGATTGCTTCAGATCTACGAGATTGTCGGCAAGCATGAAGCCGACACCTTCGTGGTCGATCAGGGCTTTTCCGAAGGCCGTGCGGGTACGAGCATAGTGCGCGGCGATCTCGTGCGCGCGCGCGGCCAGGCCCAGCCAGCGCATGCAATGCGAAAGGCGGGCGGGTGCAAGCCGCACCTGCGCATATTGGAACCCTTGGTCAACCTCACCAATCACCGCCGCCGGCCCGACGTGAAGATCATCGATGGTGATCACCGAATGTCCGCCGGGCATCGAAGCATCGATTGTGTCGAGCACCCGTTCGATCCGGATCGCGGGATTGGGCAATCCCACGAGAAACATGGTCGCCGCATTCTCGGTTCGGGCCATGATAATGCCGACGCTGGCTCCCTGGAAACCGGTAATGAAGGCCTTGCGACCATTGACAGTCCAGCCTCCACCCACCGGCGTCGCGGTGGTTCGCAGCATGCCTGGGTCGGATCCGGCGCCGCCATCCTCCGCCGGCTCGGTCATCAAGAAGGCGGAGCGTGCACGGCCGGCCACCAGCGGCTCGAGAAATTGCCGCTTCTGCGCGCCGTTCGCGACCTTGCCGATCAGGAACATATTGCCCTCGTCGGGGGCCATCGTGTTAAGTGCCACAGGGCCAAGCGGCGAATGCCCGCTGGCTCGCAGCACCGCTGCGGTTTCACGCTGCGTCAAATGGGAACCATCGGCGAGAATATGCGGCGTCATCAGACCGGCGGCCCGAGCCTTGTCACGTAGCTCCTGGACCAGATCGTCGGAAGGACCGTGGCCCCCTAGCCGGGGATCCTTTTCATAAGCGACCACTGTATTGTGCACGAACGCCTCGATCTGGCGAACCAGCGTGGCGGCACGGACGGTGGGGGCGGGGTTGAAAAGCATCATGGACGTGCGACCTTCTGATCCATCTGCCCTGCGGCGAGGTTGGCTATCGCCTCGAGCTGGTCGACCAGCCGTCCGGCATCGGGCGAGACGGCATTGCCACGCACCAGCCTGCCCTTGATACCGTGAACGATCGCCGCGAACCGAAACATGCTGAACGCAAGGTAGAAATTGAGGTTTTCGATACCCAGTCGCTCCGTCCTGCGACAATAGCTAACCACGTAATCATCGGCCGACGGTATGTGCATCGAGGCGAGGTTCTCGCCCAGCATTCCGCCGGGGCATTGCGGCGGCAAATGGTACATCATCAGGTGATAGGCGAAATCCGCGAGTGGATTGCCCAGCGTCGACAGCTCCCAGTCCAGCACGGCTAGCACGACCGGTTCGCTGGGATGGAAGATCATGTTGTCGACGCGGAAATCGCCATGGACGAGGCTAATATCTTCGTTTTGTGGAACGTGGCGGGGCAGCCAGTCGATGAGCTGGTCGATTGCGTCGACCCGCCCGGCGTCGGAATCGCTACAGTACTGTCGCGTCCACAGCGCGATTTGCCGCTCGATGAAGCCGGATGCCCTGCCGTAATTGGCCAGCCCGCCGCCCAAGTAATCGAACGCATGCAGCCTTGCGATCGCCTCGTTCATGGCTGCGAAATATGCGGGTTTGTCCTCCGCGGAGATCCCTGGAAAGGTTGAATTCCAGAAAATGCGCCCCTCGACCAGGTTCATCACGTAAAACCACCGCCCAATCACGCTCTCGTCGGTGCATAGCGCGAGCGGGTGCGCAACGGGATAATCTGCTTGGGCGAGCGCCGAAGTGACCCGGAATTCGCGATCGACGGCATGCGCCGACTTGAGGAGTTGCCCCGGCGGCTTTGATCGCAGGACGTAAGTCGCCGAAGGCGTCAGCAGCCGATAAGTTGGGTTCGACTGGCCGCCGCTGAACTGCTCAGCGGACACCGGTCCCCGAAATCCAGGAACATGGTCGTTCATCCAGGCTTCGAGCCGGACCAGATCGAGGGACTGACGGATCCTGTTGACCTCGGAGGAATGCGCGGTGTCACCGCTCATGATCTATTCCATATCCACGTAGGTCCATTGCAGGGCGCCCAGCCAAAAAATGGCGAGCCGTGCTTGCGGCACGGTTCCAAAGGCCATAGCCTAGGGGCCATCCAGCGTCGTTGCAGGAAAGCCGCCACGCATAATGCTGTGCCCCTCCGAACGTACGCGGCGGCACGCAGAACCCGATCCGCTCCGGTGAGTGCGTTATCGCGACGAGCTGTCGAGATCACGGTGTTGTCGCAGAGGTTCTTGATAAAGGCAGATGCGTGAAACCTCACCCCGAGCCTGGTATTGTCGCTGCATCGTGCGGAAATATGGCCGGCGCACTTCCGCACGATGCTACGAACCGAAGCCGGTCAGGCCGGCAGGGTTTCGCTGGTGGCGACAGTCGGCTCGATCCGGAACAGGCGCGCGGCGTTCAGTCCGAGCGCGTTGCGGCGGGTCTGCTCCTTCACGTCCAGGCCCTCGAAAAGCTCCTCGACGATCCGGCGGCTGATCGGGAATGTCCCTTCCGCGTGCGGATAGTCCGATCCCCACATGATGTTGCGCGAGCCGGGAAGGCCCTTGTCGGCTGCCAGGATGCAGGCACGGTCATGCTGGAAACTGGAAAAGACCTGCTCGTCGATGATCTGGCTGCAGGGCCGCGAAAGCTTCGGCCGGACAAAGTTGTGGTGTGCCACCTGCACCTCGTCCATCCGCTCGGCGAGCGCGATCAGCCAGCTCGCGCCACTTTCGATGAACGCCACCTTCGCGCCGGGATTGCGGTCCAGCACCCCGCCGGTGACCAGATACATCGCCGCATACTGCGCGTCCATTGACTGTCTCGTGTAGTTGATGATCCCCGCGCCGGGGCCACGCTCGACCACGACGTTGTCGAGCCCGGTTCCGGTGTGGAGCACGAAAACGATGTCCAGCTCGGCGGCCTTGGCGAAAATCGGGTCCCACTTCTCGTCGTTGTACTGCGGCAGCCTTGCGGGTGGCACCGCAGGAAGCATCGCGGACGTGAAGCCCTTGCTCGCGAGGTATTCGAGCTCCGCCATGGTGTTGGAAAAGTCGTTTACGGGGAGCATGCCGCAACGCACGAAGCGGTTGGGATGGCCGCCGAGGATGCCGTTGTTCCAGTCGTTGTAGATACGGGCCGAGGCCGCTTCTGCCTCCGCGTCCTCGATGCCGTAGAGCCACAGGCCGAGCGAGGGGAAACAGATCTCGGCGTCGATCCCCTCCAGCTCCATGTCTTCGAGCCGCCCGGGAATTTCCCGGTTGCCCTTGCGCTCGACATCGCCCAGGTCCGTTTCGCGGTTCTTGCCGACCCGCAGGCGATAGACGACCTTTTCCGCGGTGCCGCTGAGCCGGTAGTCACCCTCCACCCAGGTGTGCATCGCGTGGCGCTGCATGCTGGCGGGGAGGCCGTCCAGGAACAGGTTGTTCGGTTCCATAAGGTGGCTGTCCGCGCTGAACACAAAAGGCTTCATGGCTTGTCTCCCAATCGGATATCTGGCTTTAGGATATCGTAAAGCGCATCGATCGCAAGCCGCGCTGAGTTGAATAACTGACTCACCGGTCAGCAGCTGATGGGCAAGAGCTGCGCCGCTTCGGTGAATACTGCCAGACCTGATCGGCTCCCACCGAGTGGTCCGGTTTGATTGTCAGTGCATTGTCGCCTCCGGCGCCGTGGCGGCGTCTCCGTTTCCGGGGCCGGCGGCCGATAGCCCAGCGAGCTATGCGGCCTGACGGTGTTGTAATGCCGGCGCCAGGCTTCGATCAGGATACGGGCTTCGGCCAGCGTGTAGAAGATCTCGCCGTTGAGAATCGGCGCGCCCTCGGCCGGGGTGAAGCCGGCCAGTTCCATCGCGCGCGGGGCGTTGATGAATTCCTTCCGGATTTTGCGCGAGGAGGGTCGTCTGATCCCGCCGCGCGAATTCTCCGACCGGGTCGTGGGAAAGGATTAGCTTCGGAGAACTTCGTTGCGACGAACCTGGGAGTCAGGGCAATGTGGATGTTGGCCGGCGGGCAGCGTAGCCCGCCGAGAAGAGCCAGCGCCCTGCCTGGAACGCAAACCCCTTGCGCGGCTTGAACTCGTCGTCAACAGTGATCCGCATGAAGGTCACGGTCCACATCAAATACCCTTTTCCCTGCGCAATGTCGAAAACCTTCAGATCGAACGCGGGGTGAATATCTGGCGCCGGACAGTATTGATCAAATCGATTTGGCCCGCGGTTCGCAGCGATGTTCGGCAGCACCGCTTGAGCCGAATGCGAGCTTGGGTGGCCGACTTCCGACCAGGCCCGGCGCTTATCAAAAGGCGGACGACTTAAATTCAGAACATATCAGGAGAGCAAGAATGAAAAAATACAGGGTTATCCAATATGGAGCAGGCGCCACGGGAAAGTTCGCACTGCGTGCTATTTTGACTCATCCGATGCTCGAACTTACCGGTCTTGGAGTGCATAGCGAACGTAACGAAGGCCGCGACGCGGGGTCGATCTGCCGCATGCCGGATACCGGTGTTCTGGCAACTCGCGACTTATCAGCTTTGCTCGCCCAAGAGGCCGATTGCGTTGCGTTTTTGCCTTGGGATCCGTACGCTGGCGACGTGATGCAAGAGGATACCCAGTCGGGCCGGATGTTCTCTCTGCTCTGTCAATTCCTGGCGACCGGCAAGAATGTAGTCGCATCCGCACCCAATTCTCTAGTCTATCCTCCCAGTCTTGCGCCAGAGGCGGTAGCCAAGCTGGAAGAGGCTTGCCGGAGGGGTAATTCCAGCTTTCTATATACAGGCGTGTCACCAGGCTTCATGCCGGATCGACTGGTGCTCGCCCTGACCCAGATCTCCGCCCGCATAGACTCTATCGCCGTACGAGAGATCATGAATTATGCCGACTACTCGGACTACGACACCATAGTAGGGTTCTTCGGCTTTGGCCGCGAACCTGAATCGGTAGATCTCGAAACTGTCATGGATAGTTTTTCGAGAGGCCTCGGGGGTTCGGTCGCGATGATTGCGGACGCGGTCAAAGTGAAATTGGACAACATACAAATGAACATACAGTTCGAGCGGGCTGACCGCGATGAGCAAATGCGCACCGGCTCCCTGGCCAAGGGGACGATAGGAGCGCTGCGGATAACCGCCAGTGGCATGGTGCAGGGTAAGCCGCGTATCGTCGCCGAGCACGTCACGCGCGTTTCCGATTTCGCTGCGCCGGAATGGCCCCAGTTCGGCCAAGGCGGCATGGAGGGCTATCAGATCGAAATCCACGGTGCGCCCGCCATGATGGTCGAGGTTGAACTCGGTGCCTTCGGACGCAATCCCATGGCTGACGCGGGATGGGCAGTTGCCGGAAATCTCACAAACTCGATTGTGAGCGTCTGCGAATCTGCTCCCGGAATTCAGACTTTCATGGACCTGCCGCTCACCGTGGGCGCCTATCGCATGTCCGCCTGAGCAAATGCGGTTTGAGAGATGGCGACCGTAGCGTCGCCAGCCACTCCAGCAGGCTGCTTGTTGCATCAGGTCAGACCGATTCCGGACGACCTGCGCGCCACAATCAGGCCTTGTCGGCGCGCTTCTTGTTTTCCGCAGCCATGGCCTTCCCATCAAGACCGGCTATGGAATTGCCCAAAGTAAGATCGTTCTGCGCGTGGGCAAAGTGGTGCATGTGGAATACGGCGTCCGTCGCTGCCCGCTTGCCGCGCAACTCCTCGACATGGTTGACGGCCTGCTTGGTGAGCCAATTGCCTAGACGCGGCTGCTTCACGATTTTGGCCGCCCACGATTCCACGGTAGACCGCAGATCCTCGCGCGGGACCACCTTGTTCACCATGCCAAACCCGTAGGCGCGTTCTGCCGTCATGCGCTCCCCGAGGAGCAAGAATTCCTTCGCCACGCGCGGCGGCAGTTCAAACGCATGGGCAAAGTATTCAACACCCGGAATACCCATTCGGACAACTGGATCCTGAAAAAATGCATCGTCCGACGCAACGATGAGATCGCATACCCACGCCAGCATCAGGCCTCCCGCGATGCATGCGCCGTGGACCATTGCGATGGTTGGCTTTGGGGCATCGCGCCAGCGGCGACACATGCCGATGTATTGCTCCTGCTCGCGGGTATAGAGCAGTTCCGCCGCCGGCTTGTTCACGTGCGGGGCAATCAGCAGGCGGTTCTCGAATTGCTTGTGGAGGTCCCGTCCGGGCGTGCCGATGTCGTGTCCGGCGGAAAAATGTTTGCCCGAGCCCGCCAGAACGATGCAACGAACGTCGTCATCTGCTACGGCGCGACTGAAAGCATCATCGAGTGCGTAAGTCATTTGACCATTTTGAGCGTTGTTGAACTGCGGTCGGTTCATGGTGACCCAGGCAACGCCATGCTGGACTTCATAGATAATAGGTTCATCGGTCTCGTAAACGATATCGACAATCTTCGGTTCGACAATATCCTCGTTCATGTTATTTCTTCCCAAACGCCGAGGCGCAGCCTGCGTCACAACGACATTTCAGTCAATTCCCCCAGCCATGGCCTTTGCTCGTATACAGCCCCATTGCTTGCCCGATCGCGAAGGCGTGGCGAGTGAAGGGCAGCAGGTTCAGCGAAGAGCTGATCATCGCGATCTCGAAGGAGCGGGAAGGCGGGGTGGCAACGGCGGTCATACGCGGCTGCCATGGTATCAGCTAGGCGACGCTCTACAAGTGGAAAGCAAAGTATGGCCGGCTGGAAGGGGCCGGCACCCCGCGCTTTCGGACGATTGAGGAAGAGAATGCCCGGCGAGGACGCTGGCGGCCGAGGCGCTCCGCGACAGCGTCGCTTCATCGCCTCTGTCAACCAAATTACAGGCCGAAGCGCAAGATGCCTGTAATTAGGTCACTGGCTTATGAGTCAGCCACTTGGGCGCTGTCGGTCGAGATCGAAATGGAACCAGGAGTCAGGTATGGTTGATGAAAATCCTTATTTTGAACCTGAGATCGAGACCATGCCGCGCGACGAGATCGAGGCACGGCAATTCCCTGCTCTTAAGAAAGTCATTGAAAACGCCTATGCCAGCGCCGGGCTGGTGCGCAAAAAGTGGGACGCGGCGGGCGTCAAGCCGTCCGACATAAATTCGCTCAGCGACTTCACACGGCTTGTCCCTTTCATCACCAAGGACGACATCCGCGATTATCGCGCCGAAACGGGCGACCCGTTCGGCGGGATTTTATGCGTGCCAACCTCGGAATTGCGCTCGATCACTGGCAGCTCAGGAACTACGGGCGATCCCACGCTGCTCGCGAGGCGCGACCTGGAAGCGCCGCAAGCCAGAACACGATTCGATCGCTCCCTTTGGGACCTCGGCGTTCGTCCGGATGATCATGTCGTTGTTTGTACGCCGACCATCCGGGGAGCGACTCCTACCCTGTTTCTTCACTTCGGCGCCATTTCCGTATGCTTTGATCATAATCCGAACGAGATCGGTCGCCTGGTCGAGTTGAGCCGGACTTTCCGCCCAACGATCCTGGTCTCTTTGTCCACCGCGCTGCTGATGGCGCTCGAACAGTTTGAGATCGACACCGGCATCGATTTTGTCGAAGTTTTTTCAAGCTACAAAGCAATGATTTGGGGCGGTGAGCCGCTCGGCCCTCGTGGCCGCATGCTTACAGAACGTTGGAAAATGAACATCTTCGAGATCTACTCGCTTGGCGACTCGACGGTGACGATGGAAGCCGCGAACCACACCGGAGCATATGCCTGGGAGGATGAAGTGTTCGTCGAGCACCTGAATCCGGTGACGGGGACGCCAGCCGCGGATGGTGCCATTGGAGAGCTCGTCGCCACACCACTTCAAAACATGGTTGATCCGCTCATCCGGTTCCGAAGTGAAGATTTGATATGGCTGACACGTGAGCAATGTCCTTCCGGCCGTACGCACGCACGTTTCCGAGTCAAAGGGCGCACAGGTGATCAGGTCATGGTCGCCGGCAAGCAACTGCTGCCGATCAGCATCTGGCCTGCAATCGAGTCGCAGCCGGAGTCGAAGGCAGGCCTTTTCCAAATCGTTCGCCCAAAGGTTCAGGAAGACTTCCTCCGACTGCGCGTCGGCTACGCCGGTGAACCGGACCTTGCTTTACTGGAGCACCGCCTGAAGATTGCAATCAAGCAGATGTTGGATGTCGAATCACAACTGGAGCTTGTACCAAACAATGACCTGCTAAAATTAGGGCCGCCGCATAAAATTCCGCGCATTGTGAAGCTGGAAAGCTGAAAGCGATGACCGCAGTTCGCTCAAGCGCCAACGATAGGCCTACTCCATGATCTACAACTCGGCGTCGTGCCCACGCAAGTCCTTATACTAGCAAGTCCTTATACTAGATATTTAATCCGGTCGCTTCCTTGATGGTGCGCACCATGCGTTCGGCTAGCCGTGGGTCCAGGGATGGTAGGGCTTGGTCAGCCGATGCTCGATACCATTCTCCTGGGCGACACGACCGAAGATGTGCGGGAAGATCAGGCCAGAGCCACGCTCGAAATGGGCGAACTGCACGCCATTGTCAGTCAGCACGATGTGGATTTTGTAGGACACTGTTCGGATCAGCGACTTGAGGAAGCCGGCTGCCACCATCTTGGTCGCCCTGCGATAAATGCGGGCGAAGACCGCTAGGTTATCGGCCGCCGGCCCCGGAAACGGCGACGCCGCCATGGCCGCCCTCCGGTTCCGCTTCGCTCCACCGGCGACCGGCCATGGCGCCGGAGGCGACAATGCACTGACAATCAGACCGGACCACTCGGTGTGGGCCGATCATAATCATCCGGGTTAATTCTCGATGGAAATCCCGGGTCGCTTCGCGGTGGCAACCAGTAAACAGAAGGCCGATTTGCTCAGCGTTGCTCCTGGAACAGGGTGCGTGCCATGATGTCGTGCTGGATCTCGGATGACCCGCCGAAAATGCTCTGCGCCCGGTCGTTCAGGTAACGGACTGTGGCAAGGCGGATCATATCCCGGGGCGGGAGGCGTTTCATCTCAGCGATACGCAACCCGCATCGCCTCCCGTTCACAGCTGTCTCAAGGCTGCTTGCAGGCTCCCGCTGAATACAAGGCCTTCCGTTCGGTCCCGCTGTAGCCGAGTTCATCCAGGATATCGTCGGTATCAGCATTGAATGCCGGGCCACCGCGCCAGATCTGGGTTGGGTTCACAGCCATGGGAGGGACGATGTTGGGGACCTTGATTTCCTTTCCGGTATCGGGGTCGGTCCACAACCTGAGCGTCTCGCGCAGCTGGTAATGTGGGTCGCTTTCCATTTCCTCGGGAGAAAATACCCTCGAACAGGACACACCGGCAGCGTTGAACATCTTTTCGACCTCTAAAGCGCTATGCTTCGAACAAAGTTCGGTGACGGCGGCGTCCGCCTTTCTCGCCTGCGGCGTGCCCGGCAAGAAACTGACCGGGACTTCGGCAAAATCAGGATCATCCGATAGACCCAGTAGCGGAAGCGCCTTGGCCCACATCGGCCGTCCTGCGATCATCGCGATGATATGGCCACCATCGGCACAACGAAAGAGCCCATACACCGACATCGTGGACTCTCGATTGCCCGTTCGCGTGAATACGCGGCCGCCGTTCAGGGCGTTTACCAGATAGGAGTATTGGATTCTCACCATTGTCTCAAATTGAGCAAGGTCGATGCTTTCTCCAACTCCGGTCTGCTCCGCACGACGGAGGGCTGCGACGGCAATGAATGCAGCATGAAGCGGTGGCACGAAGTCGGCAGCGTAGGGCTTGGTCCTCAGCGGCTCCCCGTCGTCCTCTCCGTTCCAGTGCATATACCCGCTGAAAGCTTGGGCAATGCCATCGTATCCCGGACGTGTGACGTATTCACTCACACCCGCCTGACCATATCCGGACACATGAACGATGACCAATTTCGGATTGTATGACCAAAGCACTTCGTCGGTCAGGCCCCACTTGGCGAAGGTCCCACCTTTCGAGGATTCGATCAAAATGTCCGCCCAGCGGATCAGGCGTTTGAACACCTCACGTCCTTCCGCGCTGGGTATGTCCAAGGTCATTGCTCGCTGGTTGCGATGTTCGACGGCCCAGGCCAAATCATCGGACCGCGAATTTTCAGGCCGGTTAGGTGGCTCGAGGCTGATCACGTCCGCCCCTTGTTCCCCCATCAGGGTGGCCGCGAACGGACCAGCATAGCCGGCGCCCGAGGAGAGAACCTTGACCCCCTGCATTACACCAAACTGGGGAATTTGGTCAGCCTTCATGAATACATCCCTAACTTTCTAGAATATCAGGCTTTATCGCCCCTGCTGATCGACCGCTCCCGGCGCTTTGGGATGCGCATAAGCGTGCATCACCAGTTCCTTGCCGGTGGCGGCCACCTGCTCCAGACGGGCGCGCATGGGTTGCCACAGGTTGATCAGGTCATCTTCTGTCGCATAATCAAACGCGTCTACTGAACGTTCTTGCGCCGATCCGCGCTCGGGCGGATTATCGGCGAGCCAACGGGCTGTTTCCCTGACACCTTCCACCGGATCGACGACATCCCGGTAACCCAGCTCGGAGCGAATTCGGAATGTATCGAGATAGTGATGATGCCGAAGTCCGCCGTAGGCCACTTTCCTGACGTCGCCCACGTCAGGCAAGGAACAGACATCAAACCTGTAATCAAGTTCCTGGCAGACGATTTCCAATATCTCGCGATATGTCAGCTGGCGCGTATCGGCCATATTGTATGCCTGACCGGCGCTTGCCTCCTTGTGGTCCACCGCCAGCAGAACCCCGTGAGCAGCATTTTCAGCATGCATCGCACTGTTGATTGCCAGCCCGCCGTTTAACAGGAGGATATGCGGCCTCTTGTCGAGAATGCGGCCGACCAGCGACCAGGCGCTGGGCATTGGTTGCCTCGGGCCGTAAATGCCCGGGTAGCGGAAGATGGTGGCATTGGGGTGAAGCTCAAAAACGGACGCTTCAGTCGAAGATATGAGATAGGAAAACTTATGTTCTGACTCGTCCTTCACGACCTCCCGATCTTCGCCCGTGGGCACCTGCCAGCTGGATGGATTTTCGCTGTTGCGATATTCAAAGCCACGGTAAACCGAGAAGGAACTCATGGACATGAAGCGGTCGACCTTGCCGGCCAGAGCCTGGGCTACGTGGCGGATGCGCCCATATGCGGCGATTGCAAGATCGAAGGTACGTCCCTGAAGACCCTGCTCCAGGGTTTGCTGGAAATGGGGGTCGGCATGAATGTGCTCATAATCATCAAGCTCGGGTAGCTCGTGCGTGCCACGATGCAGAATTACCACCTCATAGCCACGTTCCCGCAGGCCACCGACGATATGCGGTCCGGTCGGTCCTGTGCCACCGACGACTAGAGCCCTCATGTAACCTTTCCTCCAGTAAATTCACCGGCGCGGGCCGTATCGTACAACCGACATTTCCGTAATAATCTCGCCGCTCTAACTAACCGTCGTGCAATCCGACGCATATAGATGCGCATTTAGCAACGCGACTTGCATCCAATACGATAAGCAACGGCGGGCAGATATGCGTCGGGCCAATTTCTACGGCTAGCACCACGACATACGTCCTCGGAACGATGCATATACCGATGCCCATCTGGTCCCGGTCGTATTGGAACTTTACGCTGAAGCCGGGATTTCACGGGTCAAGCCAGTTAACGACAGAAGTTGGCGGTCGCTGTAAAGCGACCGCCAACTCACTCTATGCCGCCAGCTTGTACAGCTGTCGGACATTGTCCCGCAGAATCGCCGCTTTATCTTCGTCCGTCAGATGAGCGGTGTGCTTCGCCAGCAGCGTCTGGCTGTTTGGCCAGGTGGAATCGCTGTGCGGATAGTCGTTTGCCCACAGCATGCGCTTCGGGTTCATCAAATGGGTTACCTGGAACGCCGACCAGTCATCCTGGAAAGTGACGTAAATGTTCTCGAGAAAGAACTCGCTCGGCAGGCGCGAGAGCTTCACACCCTTCACGGTGCCATAGAAACGTTTGTAGACATGATCCATCCGGTGAAGGAAGTGCGGTACCCAACCCGCATCCGCCTCGGTGCAGACGAGCTTGAGCCGGGGGAAACGATCAAGGATGCCATCGAAAATGAACATGCCCATGATGTCCTGAACGCCACGAATTATGCCATGGAACGAGTTGAGCTTGCTATTCCCCCGAAACTCGTTCTTTGTCCAATCCTTGCCGGATTTCGGGTTATTGGTCGTCAGGATATGAAAGGTGACGGGCATATCCAGGCCGATTGCGGCTTCCCAAAGCGCATCGAAACGCGGGTCGCAATAATCGAACTCGGTGTCCGGATAACCCGGCAACATAACACCCTTGAAGCCCATCTCCTTGAACCGCCGCAAATCGGATACCGCCTCTTCGACGCTCCGAACAGCTGTCTGGCCCAAGCCGAATAGACGGTCGGGGTACTCTGAACAAAAGCTTTCCAGCCACCGGTTGTAAGCCGACATGCAAGCCTGCTTGTATTCACCATCCGGATGCGAGCACAGCACCATGCCAACGCTGGGGTAAAGGACTTCTCCAGCGACACCATCACGATCTTGAGCCGCGATTCTGTGGTTCGCATCCCAACCGCCCTGATGAGCATCTTCGACCGTGCCGGTTGAGAACGACTCTCTCGGATCACGCCCCGCGGACGAGACGCCCATTACTGGGATTGGCGAAGGCATACCATCAATGAGATACATGTCGGTCGGCAGGCCTTCGTTTTCACGGCGCACTATGCGCGGAGCCACGTCCCGGAACCGGCTTTCGATGTTATCGATATAGCAATTGCCAGGTTCTACGATGTGGGAGTCTGCAGAAATAGGCCGAATTACTTCGCCCGTGCTAAGTGTGACACCTGTGCTCATCGTCCATCCTCTTCAACATTTCTTGAGTTTTATAATTCTGGAAATGTGTCACACGACTTTTTAGAAATGCGACATATCTAAGGGTCTGCACGTCGTCCTCACCGAGGTAGCCGAACCGTGGATTCAACACCGGCGAGAACCGTGAGAGGGTGACGGCCATTAGCACGCGAATCTCGCGGCCTGCTGGCCATCGAGGAAGTCCATGGCCCAAGCATCATTCAAGCGAGAGGCTGCGCAGCGGTGTTCCGAGGCTTGTTTCAGACCCATTCCTATACTTCGTGGCTCATCAGTCGCAATGTCGAGTGGCTGCCCAGACCATCGGGCTGGTTGCCGCAAGACCATACCAAAGAACCCAAGGTCGATCTGTCAATGCCTTGACAGGGCTGCCCTGTCTCGACAGGTTCATGACAAAGCAAGCAGGAGAGGCGGAAGTCCGCGTAGGGGTGCGGGATTCCGCAAGGAGTGGTGATGCAGATGCGCGCGAACCCCCAGGTCGATTTGCCCGATTCCGTTTCCTGCGGAAGCAGGACCGGCCCAAACGAGTGGCCGTTCAAGTCCCTTCTCAGCGCACAAGATGCCCGGCGGGTCACGCTGCTTCACGGCACACGGGTCGATGACTCGATTCTTACGACGTCGGTATTTCTCATCCTGAGCGGCTGCATACGCTGCGTAATGCGGCCGGACGATGAGCATGAGAATATTATCGCGTTGATGCGTCCGGGTAATGTTATCGGATTCCTGGCCGCAATCGACGGGCTGCCTCCGATACACGAGTACTATTCGGAAGGGCGGTGCGAGCTGCTCACGATACCTCGAGCGACGGTGAAGCGGCTTTTCGCTGAAGACAAGGATTTTGCACTCCACGTCGCCCATGTCCTTTGCGACAGGGTGCGGCAAAGCTACTCGTTCGTCGAGCAATATGCGGTCAATCCGCGGCGCCGACTTGCGCGTAAGCTTTTGATGGTAATGACGTCTTTTGGCCGCCATGCCAACGGCCGCTACGTGCTGGATCTTCGCTTGTCGCAAGACAATTGGGCCGCAATGGCTGGGCTGACCCGCCAAACTGTCAACAAAGAACTGGGACGGCTAAAATCAGATGGATTGATAGCGCTGGAGAATGGCAAGCTCGTAATCCTCAACCGGGAAGCCATCAAACAGATTGCATATTATTAGTACATTTTAACACAACGTTCTTCAAAGGTGATAGAATCGCCGTAAACCCGCCTTCGCAGCGCTTTTATCGCTTATATTAATTCGGCCATATCCGGGTTGTAATGGTCGCGTATTTAGCGTCTGCCATTTTGGCAGAAGTATTGACTGGCAGATCGTTGACCACTGCAATGAAGCGGAGTCTTTATAGTTAGACATGCCAGGACAGCGCAAACGGCTATTTTCGCGTTCGACGACGCCTAGCCGGCCTTGGAGCACGTTCGATCATGATCCTTCGGGCAGCTTCCAGGGGTGACCGCAAGCGAACATAAGGATGTCGCCGCATGGACAGCGCGGCCACCTCTCCTGTCGTAGATGGCGAAACGATCCGGTTCGCGAACAGGGGCACAGCCATTGATGAATGAGAATGAGATTGATACCGTCGAACTGGTCCCGGTGGCCACGGGACTGAAATTTCCCGAAGGCCCGGTGTCGAGGCCGGACGGGTCCGTGATCGTCGTAGAAATCGAAGGCCAGCAAATAACGCAGATCAGCCCGGATGGGGCAAAGACTGTCATTTGCCGGGTGCCGGGCGGGCCAAACGGCGCCGCGATCGGTCCTGACGGGGCACTATACATCTGCAACAATGGCCACGCGATGGACTTTGCGACAGACGGTGAAATCCGCGGGCCAACAGGCTCCTTGAGCTCGCAATACACTGGCGGATCGATACAAAGGGTCGATCTGCGTTCGGGCGACATCACCACGATCCACTCGCATTTCAACGGCAAACCGCTTCTGGCACCCAACGATCTCGTGTTCGACAAAGCCGGCGGCCTATGGTTCACGGATCACGGGTTCCGCCGCGATATGTCGCTCCAGCTTGGCGCTCTCTATTACGCCTCCATCGACGGCCAAGAGATCCGATGCGTTCGCAAGAGCATACTGTCTCCCAACGGCGTCGGCCTTTCCCCCGACGAGACCACAGTCTATTTCGCCGATACCCGTTCGGCACGGCTCTACCGATGTCCTCTCGCAGGCCCCGGCAGGGCCGTGAGATCGAACCAGGTGCCAGGCGAGGTTGTCGCCACTCTCCCGGGCAATGTCGGCTTGGACAGCCTTGCCGTCATGGCGGACGGAAGCGTCTGTGTGGCGACGGTGGAGAAGGGCGGCATTGCCCATATCGATGGCGACAAGATCAAAGGCTGGCTTCGCTTGCCCGACCATCTGACGACTAATATCTGCTTTGGTGGAGATGATATGCGAACGGCCTGGATCACCTGCTCGGGGACAGGCTACCTCTACATGGCACGGTGGCCCATTCCCGGACTGAGGCCCAATTTCTGGGATCGATGATCCGACTTCCTGTCCGCCGTGGCCGGCCCAGAGGGAAGGATTTGCCGTACGAGATGGGCCGCCGGGGCGCATCCCAAGAAGGCAATGACGGGAGGCCACCGGCAATCTCGGGACAGCTCATTTTGCCTATCGCGATGGTTCGCGAAGGCAGCCTGTCAAGCAGTTGACAGCACGGCCATTCTGGCACTGTTAGAAGGCAACCATGCCAAGACTGCTAGCCGTAAAGCGATCAACAGCATATTCTGTATTAACCTTGCCGGGGGCTGAATGGACTTCTCTTTAAGTGGCTCTCAGCGCGATCTGCAGAGCAGTGTAAGGAACATTGCAGAGAATATCTTCGCTCCCGAGGAGCATCGCTGGGAATCCGATCCGAGCTATTCGGTCGAGGGGCTGAAAAAACTGGGCGAGAACGACCTACTTGGTCTCAACATCAGTCCGACCTATGGAGGTATTGGGCTCACGCCGTTCGACAGTGCGCTCTGCATCGAGGAGATGGCGAAGGTCAGTCCGCCAGCGGCGATGCTCATGGCCTGCAACAGCATTGGTCAGGCGTACTACATCGAGCACTTCGCGCGGGAAGAACTGCGTCAACGGTTTTTGCCCGGCGTCTGCGCCGGGGAAGCGACGGTGTCCATCGCGATTTCGGAGCCTGGTGCAGGCACTGCGGCTACGGCGATGACGACAGTTGGCGAGCAAAGAGGGGACAAGATCGTGATCAACGGTCACAAGCATTATGTGTCCCTTGCGACCACCTCCTCGGTTTTCATTGTCTACGTCAGGTTGAACGAAACGAAAGGCGCGGGAGGAATCGGCGCGGTTCTCGTTGAACGGAACGCGCCGGGATTCAAGATCGCGCGCCTGAGCCGCAACATGGGAGGCGGTTTGCAGGCGGATTTGACGTTCGACAATTGCGAGGTGCCCGCCGACCAACTCCTCGTTGGAGCCGGGGCGTTTGCCAAGCTCACGCACTGCTATAACCTCGAGCGGGTTGGTGCTTGTGCGGCATTGGTCGGACTTGCAACGGGCGTTCATCAACGCGCGCTGGACTATGTCAAAATGCGTGAGCAATTCGGCCGGCCGCTCATCGACTTTCAGGCTGTCCAACTCAAGATCAGCGATATGGCCATCCAGCTCGAAGCGGCGAGACTTATGGTCTACAGGGCTTTGAACAATACGCCGGATGGCATGCCGACCGCGCTCGATGCGTCCATGACCAAGATATTCGTCAATGATACTGCCCGCATGGTGACGGATCAGGCCATCCAGTTGTTCGGCGCGGCCGGCTATCTTTGTGAGACGGGAATAGAACGCTTCTTCCGCATCGCACGCGGATATTCGATTGCGGGAGGTCCGCTCGACATTCATCGCGTGATGGTAGCCGGCTGGCTGGCGGGGCGCCGCTTCAGCCAGTGGCCTTCCGCAAAAGGCGCCTGATCAAGGAGGGCCCGGCTGCTCAGACGGCATCAGTCCATTCCCGACAACGCTGGCGGTCGCAAATCAATGTCTAGCATGGAGATAATTGTTGGACCCGGCAGAACCTGAAGAGATTACCGCCCTGAGACGGTCGATCCACCAAATGATCCAGCGCGAGGTTCCTCGCGAGCGAATCCAAGCATGGGATGCGCAAGGCAGCATTACGAGGGGAAGAAGGTCATCGCATCAGCAAAATGCTGGCGGATCTCGGCCTCTTCGGGTTGTGTATTCCGGAAGAGTATGGCGGGTCCGGCTGGCATGTCCGCGCTCTGGGCATGGCAGAAGTCGAGCTGGTGAAGTGCTCGATGGTGCTCAGCACGATTTTGTGCATGGGGTCACTATGGGGCGCCTTGCTGATAGCGGAGACGGGCACTGATGCTCAGAAACAGAAATTGCTTCCAGGCCTTCTGGCTGGCGAGACGCTTTTCTCGTTCGCAATGACCGAACCGGATGTTGGCGGCGATCTCGCGAGCGTGACCACGCGCGCCGAACGTCGCGGCGACAAGATCGTTATCAATGGCAGAAAGCGCTTTATTACTGGCGCGGCCATTTGCGACTACATGTATACGTTGGTGCGAACCGGCCCCCGGGAGGACCGGCAGAAGAATCTCTCGCTTGTGATCATTCCTTCCCAGACCGCTGGAATCTCCATCTCCCTATTCGGACGATGGGATCCCACGGAGTGCTGATGTTCAGCTTTTGCTGTTGTCCGCAGCCATCAACCGGCCCGACGGCAGCCTGCTGCCACCGTCCGCTGCTCTGGGCGGCGAACTCAGCGAACGCATTCGCAAGGCGATCACCGATCTCATGCGTCGCGGCCTCGCCGAGGAGCGCGCCACGATCCAGGCCGACCAGGTCTGGCGCGAAGAGGGAGACCGGCGCATCGGCCTTGTCATCACCGATGCCGGGCGCTCAGCCATCGCTGCCGAGAGTGGAAAAGAAACCGACAAGGGTGCCGGGGAGACCACGGCGGCTAGCCCGTCCCCGGCAGCCGGAGGCAATTCCGTCACCGCAAAGGTAGCCTCCCGCGCGACCCCTGCCGATCCTGCCGTGGATCCTAAGACCGAAAGCAAGATCGCAGGCGTAATCACGCTGCTCGAGCGGCCCGAAGGCGCCACGCTGCTGGAACTGGCGGATGCCACCGACTGGCTGCCCCACACCATCCGGGCCGCGATGACGGGCCTGCGCCACAAGGGCCATGCGATAGAGCGGTCGAGCCGCGGCGATACGACGTTCTGGTATATCGCGGCAGGGGCGTAGCCATGAGTTGCACCGATCATCAGCTGAACCAGCTGGCGGCCATGACGTCGGCAGAGCTGCACGCGGAATGGCGGATATGCTTCGGAGAGGCAGCGCCCACGCTGCCTTTCTCGCTGCTGCGGCGGGCGTTGGCCCATCATATGCAGAAGAAGGTTCATGGCGCCCTGCCCGCTTCAGGCGCGCAGATGCTAGATGCGCTAGCACGCGATCCATCGGCCAAGATCACCGACCCTGCCATCCGGCTGAAGACCGGCACACGCCTGCTGCGCGAGTGGAACGGCAAGGTTCATGTGGTGCTGGTGACGGAGGACGGCTTTCTGCTGGAGGGGCGGCGCCATGCCTCGCTTTCGGAAGTGGCCCGGTCCATCACCGGTGCCCGCTGGTCGGGCCCGCGCTTTTTTGGTCTGAAGCGAAGGCCGCCACCGCCTTAAGCGGGGACCAAGGGCATCGCCCTCAAGGACGGTAGCGGATAAGCGACAGGTGTGCTGCGCCATCTACACCCGCAAGTCGACCGAGGAGGGACCCGATCAGGCCTTCAACAGTCTCGATGCCCAGCGTGAGGCCTGTGCCGCCTATGTGGTGAGCCAGCGCCATGAGGGCTGGACACTGCTTCCGGACCCCTATGATGATGGCGGCTTCTCGGGCGGGACGATGGAACGCCCCGCGCTCAAGCGGCTGCTGATGGACGTCGAGAGCGGCCGCGTGGATGTGATCGTGGTCTACAAGCTCGATCGCCTGACTCGGGCGCTGTCCGACTTTGCGAAGATCGTGGAGATGCTCGACGGCCACGGTGCCAGCTTCGTCTCCGTGACCCAGGCGTTCAACACGACCACCAGCATGGGGCGGCTTACCCTCAATGTCCTTCTCTCCTTTGCCCAGTTCGAGCGCGAAGTCACCGGCGAGCGCATCCGCGACAAGATCGCGGCGTCCAAGAAAAAGGGCATGTGGATGGGTGGCCCCGTTCCGCTCGGCTATGACGTGAAGGATCGCCGCCTCATCATCAACGAGGGTGAGGCAGAGACGGTCCGCCTCATCTTTGCGCAGCATCACGCCCTTGGTTCGCTCCAGCGACTTGCTGCCGACCTCGCTGCCCGCGGCGTCTGTTCCAAGCTGCGCACAACGCGGGATGGCCGCATCACAGGCGGCAAGGCCTACACAGCCGGCGCGCTAGGCTATCTGCTGCGCAACCGGCTCTACATCGGTCAGATAAGACATGGCGATCAGGTCTATGCCGGCGAGCATGAGGCGATCCTCGATCAGGCGAGGTGGGATGCCGCGCAGACTCTGCTCGAGCGCAGCGCCCCCAGGCCACGCACGGGTCAGATTAGCTTGCTCAACGGATTGATGGGCATGGCCGGCGGATGATGTCGGCTCATGCCATCAGGGGCGACCGGCGCTACCGCTATTATGTATCCCGGCCTGCCAAAGAGATCGCCGCGCAGCCTTGGCGTCTCCCGGCGGGGGATATCGAGGCCATCGTCACACGAGAACTGAGGCAGCTGCTCGACGAGCCGCTGCACCACTCGGCTGACCTCGACCCAGCCTGTGCCCTTGTGCCCGACCTTGCCGGACGATGCCGTGAACTCGCCTCTCGCATCGATCAGCCGGCAGCGTGCAGCGTGCAGCGTGCAGCGTGCAGCGTGCAGGAATATGCTCCGGGATCTCGAGGTCGCAATCAGCATCGCGCAGGATGGAATCGAAATCGAACTCAGCGCTGCAGCCCTCGCCGGTATGATCACAGGCAGCGCGACGGCAGCTTCCGCCGAACGAAGAATCAGCCTGTCGGTGCCAGTCTCGCTGCGGCGGCGCGGCCATGAGTTGCGCGTGGTCCATGCTGCGCCGGATGCTCAACCTGCCGAGCGCGATGATGGACTGGTCCAGCTCCTCGCCGGCGGCCGGGCTGCATATGACGAGTTGAAGGCCCGGTCGGCTTTGATTGACTCGACGCGGCGCAGTCATCTCACCCGCCTCGCCCGGCTGCGCTTTCTCGCGCCCGACATCATCACCGCCATCCTCGACGGCCGTCAGCCGGTCGAGCTCACCAGCCGCAGCCTGCTGCGCATCGCCGACCTGCCGCTGGACTGGTCCGGGCAGCGGTACGTGCTCGGGTTCGCCTGAACCTCGCAACAGATCGCATCGTCAACTTTGTTCCGACAAGCACGGCGCCCCACTGCGTCGTGCTGGCTTTGGGTCCATACTGATTTTGTGGACAATTTTGCGCCGGCGGAGACGAAAATCGCAAAAGGCCGATTTGTGGCGGGCGCATGCCCGGTCTCTGGCCACGGGACCAATCGGCCGGGCGCGCAATCCCCCGGAACCGCGCCATTCTGAGGGCCTGTCAGGGAGAGACCGTCAAATACCCACTCCCCACTGACTGGGTGGTGCTGCCGGTGAGGATTGAACTCACGACCTCAGCCTTACCAAGGATGCGCTCTACCACTGAGCTACGGCAGCCCAAACAGTGCGGAAACCAAGCCCGCACCACCGGAGCCGGGCCTATGGCCGCGCCCGGCAGCCCTGTCAAGGCGGCTTGCGGACTTGGCCAGCAGCCCTCTATCTAGGCAGGCATGACGAACAAGCTGAAAGACAGGGCGAACGACCCCAAAAAGGAACGGCTGGCAGCGGCGTTGCGCGCCAATCTGCGCCGCCGCAAGGCGCAGGAGCGTGCACAGGACGAGACGCCCGCACCGCCCCCGGCAGCGGACGATTAAAGCGGGGCGCAGGCACCCTCGATCCATGCGTGTGCCGGCCCGTCGAGTTGTGGGCCGATCACATCGAGGACGCGTGCATGATAGGCGTCGACCCAGGCCCGCTCGTCCTCGCGGAGCAGCGAGACATCGATGAGGGCGCGGTCGATCGGCGCGAGGGTCAGCGTCTCGAAGCCGAGCATGTCCCGCTCCGCACCCGGAATGTCGCGTTGCTCCACCAGCAGCAGATTCTCGATGCGGATGCCATAGGCGCCGGTCTTGTAATAGCCGGGCTCGTTGGAGAGGATCATGCCGGGCTGGAGCGGCTCGTCCCCGTCGATCACGGTCGCGATGCGCTGCGGCCCCTCATGCACCGACAGGAAGCTGCCGACGCCATGACCGGTGCCATGGGCATAATCGAGGCCCTGCGCCCACAGATATTGCCGCGCGAGGACATCGAGCTGGCCGCCCTTGGTGCCGGTGGGAAACAGGGCGGTGGCCAGCGCGATATGGCCCTTTAGCACCAAAGTGAAATTGCGCCGCATCTCCCCGGTCGGCGTACCGATGGCGACGGTCCGCGTCACATCGGTGGTGCCGTCGCGATATTGGCCGCCCGAATCGACGAGGAGAAGCGTGCCCGGCTCAACCGGCCGGTTGGTCTTTTCCTCGGCGCGATAATGGACGACGGCGCCATTGGGGCCGGACCCGGCGATGGTGTCGAAGGACAGATCGACCAGCTGGCCGGTCGCCGCGCGGAACTCGTGGAGCTTCTTTACCGCCGACAGCTCGGTTTCGGTGCCTGCGGGACCGGCCTCTGACAGCCAGTGGAGAAAGCGCGAGAGCGCCGCGCCGTCGCGCGCCTGCGCTGCCTTGTGCCCGGCGATCTCGACGGGGTTCTTGAGCGCCTTTGGCAACACCGCCGGGTCGCGCACGGGCAGGACGATCGCGCCCGCCTGCTCCAGCGCCTCGAATATCGCCGCCACGGCGCGCTGCGGATCGACCGCCACCGTCTTGCCGCCAAGCCCGGCCAGCGCCGCCGCGAAGTCCGCATGGGGCGCCGTGCGCACCGCATTGCCGAGATGCGCGATAACCTCCGCATCGATCTTGGCCGGGTCGGCGAACAGGTCCGCCGTGCCATCGGCATGGACCAGCGCAAAGGCCAGGGCGACAGGGGTGCGCTCGACATCGCGGCCCCGGATGTTGAACGTCCAGGCGATCGAATCGAGCGCGGACAGCACCACCGCGTCGGCCTTTTTCCCGGCCAGCCACTCAGCGATCATCGCGCGCTTGTCGGCGCTCGTCTGCCCGGCATAGGCGTCGGGATGCGGCTCCAGCTTGGCCTTGCCCGGCGGCGGCCGGTCGGGCCAGACCGCATCCACCGGATTGGTATCGACCGGCACGAGAGTTGCGCCGCGCGACTTCAGGGCGGCGCTGGCATCCTCGACCCATTTGCGGGTGTGAAGCCAGGGGTCATAGCCGATGCGGGCGTCCGCCGGGGCATGCTCGCCCAACCAGACGGCGACACTGGTCTGCGGCACGCCGACAAATTCCCAGTTGTTCCCGTCCACCTGCTCGCGCACCTGCAGCGTATAGCGCCCATCCGTGAAGATCGCGGCCGCCTCCGGCAGGACGACGGCGCTGCCCGCCGAGCCCCGAAAGCCGGTGAGCCAAGCCAGCCGCTGCGCATAGGCGCCGACATATTCGCTCATATGCTCGTCGGTCAGCGGCACGACGAAGCCGTCCAGCCGGTCGCGCGCCAGCTGGTCGCGCAGGGCTTTCAGGCGATCTTCATAGGTCGACATGGGCAGGCACTTCCTCGATCGCTTTTCCGTAACATAGAAACTTCGCGCGCACTTGCCAGCCGCAAGGCGTAAAAGCGCGTGGGCGGGTCGAATGACCGTTAACCGCCCTTCCCCGTCAGCCCATTGTGGAATAGCATTTATAGGTGACACACACCGAACCGCTCCCGCTTTATCATAGCTGGCCCCTCTTTGAGGCGGTCGACCGGCTGCAGCTTTCCCGGATCGTGCCCTTTCCAGTCGACGAAGCGCCGCTCTCCCCCGCCTGCAAGCGGATCTACGACGCTATCGCCGCACGTGGCATCGGCATCTGGGAATGCGATTTGCGCGACAATCGCCTGACATGGTCGAGGGGTGTCTATGACCTGTTCGGCCTGCCGCGCGGCGAAGTGGTGTCGAGGGCGCTGGCCGTGTCGCTCTATTGTCCCGATTCCCGCACAGCCATGGAGCAGCTCCGCGCCTATGCGATCAAGCATCGCCGGGGATTCACGATCGATGCCGAGATCAGGCGCCCGGATGGCGACCATCGCTGGATGCGGCTGTCGGCCATGCCGGTTCTGGACGACGAGCAGCGCGTTATCCGCCTGCGCGGCACGAAGCTGGACGTGACGACCGACTATGACACCCCCGCCCTATCCGGGGACAATGAACCCCGGCATTGAGCCGCGGGCCGCACGCCTCTATCAGCGGCCCATGACAGATAACAAAACACCGCCCAAGGCGCCGCAACGGCCCCATAGCATCACCCATCATGGCCGCACGATCAGCGACCCCTGGGCCTGGCTGCGCGATCCCGGCTATCCGGAGGTGACGAACAAGGATGTGCTCGCCTATCTGAACGCGGAGAATGCGTGGTTCGAGGGGGCGATGAAGCCGCACCAGCCCCTCATCGACGCGCTGTTCGAGGAGATGAAGGGCCGCATCCGCGAGGACGACGCCTCCGTGCCGCAAAAGGATGGCGACTGGCTCTATTGGCGCGCGTTCGAGACCGGGGCGGAATATCGCAAATGGTATCGCAAGGCGGTGACAGGCGGGCCGGATATGCTGATCCTCGACGAGCCCGCACTGGCCCAGGGCAAGGACTATTTCCGCCTGGGCGCGATCTCGATTTCGCCATGCGCGCGTTACCTCGCCTATGCGATCGACGACAATGGATCGGAACGGTTCGAGGCGCGCATCCGCGATCTCAGCACCGGCGAGATGCTGCCCGATGTCATCCCCGGCACCCTCTCCTCCCTCGTCTGGACCAAGGACAGCAGCGCCCTCGTCTATGGCCTCGCCAATGACAATTGGCGCACGGACAATGCGCGCCTCCACCGGATCGGCACGCCGCTCTCGGACGATATCGAACTGTTCCACGAACATGACGAGGGCTTCCGGGTTTCCATGGGCCTCACCAGCGCGGAGAACTGGATCGTCATCGCGACCGGCGATCATGTGACCAGCGAAGTCTGGCTGATCCCCGCCGACAATCCCACCGCACCGCCGCTACTGGTGTCGGCGCGGTTGCCGGAGCGCGAATATGATGTCGATGAGCATGATGGCTGGCTCTACATCCGCACCAACGACAATCATCCCAATTTCCGGCTGGCCCGCGCGCGGATCGAAACGCCGGGCGAATGGGAGGAGGTGATCGCGCCGTCCGATCATTTCTACCTGACCGATGTATCGCTATTCAAGACCTTCTACGTGACCGAAGGGCGGGAGGACGGCCTCGACCAGGTCGAGATCCGCGACTATGCCGCCAACGCGCCCAAACGCATCAGTTTCCCCGAGGCCAGCTATGTCGCGGGGCTGGACGACAATCCCGAATATGACGTGGCCAAGCTGCGGATCAGCTATGAATCCATGGTCTCGCCCGAAACCATCTTCGACCTCGACCTGGCGACCGACGCGCGCACCATACTCAAGGTGCAGGAGATACCCTCCGGCTATGACGCCAGCGGATATGCGAGCGAACGGCTCCAGATTCCCGCGCGCGACGGCACGATGATCCCGGTTTCGATCGTTTATCCCAAGGATTTCCCCAAGGACGGGTCACGGCCGATGCATCTCTATGGCTATGGCGCCTATGGCATGGCGATGGAGCCGGATTTTTCGACGACCCGCCTGTCGCTTCTCGACCGGGGCTTTGCCTATGCCATCGCCCATATCCGGGGCGGCGATGATCTCGGCCAGCAATGGTATCTCGACGGCAAGCTCGACAAGCGCACCAACACCTTCAACGACTTCGTCGACGTGGCGCGGGGCCTGATCGAGCGCGGCTATACCAGCAGCGGGCGGATCACCACCAGCGGCGGGTCGGCGGGCGGCGAGCTGATGGGCGCGGTCGTCAACAGCGACCCGGAGCTGTGGGGCGCGGTGGTGGCGCATGTGCCGTTCGTCGACGTGCTCAACACCATGCTGGACGCCAGCCTGCCCCTGACGCCCGGCGAGTGGCCGGAATGGGGCAATCCGATCGAGGACGCGGCCGCCTTCGACCTCATCGCCAGCTATAGCCCCTATGATAATGTGACGGCCCACGCCTATCCGCCGATGCTGGTGACGGCCGGCCTCAATGATCCGCGCGTCACCTATTGGGAGCCGGCCAAATGGGTCGCAAAGCTGCGTGACGTCAAGACGGACAGCAATGTCCTGCTCCTCAAGACCAACATGGGCGCGGGCCATGGCGGCAAGTCCGGCCGCTGGGAATCGCTCAAGGAAACGGCGGAGGAATTTGCCTTCATCCTGTGGCAAATGGGTTTGGCCGGGCGGTAACGCCATGGGCGCGATCTTCGAAAAACGCTTTGTGGCGGAGGCCGGCGACATCGACATCATGGGTCATGTCAACAATGCGGTGTGGGTGCGCTGGATGGAAGATATCGCAACCGCGCACTGGCACGCCATTGCCGATCCGGCCCATGTCGCCGCCTATCTCTGGGTCGTGACCCGGCACGAGATCGACTATCGCGGCAATGTGGCGCTCGGCCAAGGCGTGACCGCGCGCACCTGGATCGAGGAACCGCCGCGCGGCGCCCGGTTTGACCGCCATATCGAATTCATCGGTGATGATGGCCAGCGCAAGGTCAGCGCCCGCACCAGCTGGGCAATGGTCGACAAGGCCAGCGGCCGCGTGATGCGGGTGCCCGCGGAGGTCGCGGCGCCGTTTCTGGCTTGAAACAAATGGTAACGCATGAATGGGATGGCTGCTGGCACCAAAGCCGGACCTCACTCCGCTCCCTGCAAGGGTGGGGACTGGGTTAGGTGGGCCGCGCCAGCGACGCTTTCGCGCCGTTGGTTCGCTTCGCTGGCCCGACCCCTCCCGGAGATCCGCGTCTTCGTGTCTGTATAGCAGAAAGCGACCAAATCCTGGGAGCCGCCTCGTTCCTGCTCCACCGAAAGTTACGAAGGTTATGGGGTGCATAAATTAATCCGCTTTTGGGGAAGGGGTTCTGACGCCACGTCCCGTCGCCATGGGATGGTCCTGATCCGCCACAATGAGAAAGAACCTCGGCCAGGCGCGAACACCGGCACCGCAGGATGTGGCATGGGTGAGGGGGTGTAGGACAGGAGGGAGTGCGGTGGCCGGTTTCGACCACCTTCCGTCATCCCAGCCCTTCGACTGCCCGCAGGGCGGGCGCTCAGGATGAACTTCAGCCTGTGGCTGAAGGCTGGGATCTCCCGAAGTTGGGCGCCATGCGGCCTGAGATGGCAAGGTGAGTCACGTGCCTCGCCTTGCCCTTCGCTGGCATGACGGTTATGGAGCAAATATAGGCAATGATATGTTGTATCTTCTCCGACTCTGTGCTTTAGAGTTGGCTATGTCAGACCATGCGCAAAAAATCGGCAGGATCGACCGGATGGCCATTGGCCTGTCCGCGCTGTGCGGCGTACATTGCCTTGTGACCTCCCTGCTGATCGGTGTTCTGGCGTCCGTGGGCGGTATACTCGAATCGCCGCTGATCCACGAGGGCGGCCTGGCCCTGGCCATCGCCATGGGCGCGCTGGCACTGGGAATGGGGGCGCTGCGCCACGGCACGCTGCTCCCCATCGCGATCGGATCGCTCGGCCTTGGCACGATGGCGGGTGCGCTCACCCTGCCCCATGGGCCGCAGGAAACGATTTATACCTTGCTGGGCGTGAGCATCCTCAGCCTTGCCCACCTGCTCAACCGGCAGGCCAGCGCCCACGCCTGAACCGGCTTAGCCCACCGGCTCTCCGCTTTTTTCGCAAGCCTTCAGATCGCCCCACCGGACAGGCGCTGGCACAGCATGTCGAGCTGGTCGAGCGTCGAATAATGCACCGTCACCGAGCCCCGGCCCGCCTGGCCATGGGCAATCGCCAGCCGCATGCCGAGAAGGTCGCCCAGGTCCCGCTCCAGCGCCTGGATGTCGGCATTGGAGTTCATGTCCTCTGACGGACTTTGCCCGCGCTTGGCGCGGCGCTCGCCGCCCTTGATCGCGCGCACGACCTCCTCGGTTTCCCGCACCGACAGGCCTTTCTTCGCGATGTCCTTGGCCAGCCGCTCGCAATCCGGCGCGCCGATCAGGGCGCGGGCATGGCCCATGCCGATCTCGCCCATCATCACCAGGTCCTGCACCACCGGCGGCAGGTCGAGCAGCCGCATGAGATTGGCGACATGGCTGCGGGACTTGCCGACCATGCGTCCGAGCTGATCCTGGCTATGACCGAACTGCCCGATCAACCGCTTATAGGCCTGCGCCTCTTCGATCGGATTGAGATCCTCGCGCTGGATATTCTCGATCAGCGCAATTTCCAGCGTCTCCGCCTCGTCGAAATCACGGATGATCGCGGGGATGCGGTGGAGCTGCGCCCGCTGCGCCGCCCGCCAGCGCCGCTCGCCCGCGACGATCTGATAGCGATCAACGCCGGCCGGGCGAACGATGATCGGCTGAATGACGCCGCGCGCGCCGATGCTGTCGGCCAGCTCCTGCAACGCACCCTCGTCAAAGTGGCGTCGCGGCTGGTCAGGATGCGGCGTTATAGAAGCAATATCAATGAGTTGGACGTTTCGACCACCGCTCTGCGCGCTCTGCGATCCCGCCTCTTCCTCGGCGACGGCGATGTCCCGCTGCGTCTCCGCGAAGAGCGCCGACAGTCCGCGGCCGAGGCCTTGCGGGCGTCGTGGGCTCCGGGCGGCACCTTCCTCCGTGCTCATGCGACTTCCTCCCTGATGACTTGCGGCAGCCGCCCGATCAGCTCCCGCGCGAGCTGCATATAGGCCTCCGATCCCGCGCAACGAATGTCGTAGATGAGCGCCGGCATGCCATGGCTCGGCGCCTCGGACAGGCGGACATTGCGGGGAATGACCGTTTCAAAGACGAGTTCGCCGAGGCAGCTGCGCACATCATCCGCCACCTGTTCGGTCAGCCGGTTGCGCCGGTCATACATGGTGAGCGCGACGCCGAGGATGGACAGGCCCGGATTGAACTTCGCCCGGATCCGGTCAACGGTTTGCAGGAGCTGGCTCAGCCCTTCCAGCGCGAAAAATTCGCATTGCAGGGGCACCAATACTTTCGAGACGGCGACCATCGCATTGAGGGTGAGCAGCCCGAGTGACGGTGGACAATCGATCAGGCAAACATCCCAGCGTTGCTCCGGCACGGCGTCGAAGGCATGGGCGAGACGGTGGGTGCGCTCGCCAAGCTCGATCAGCTCGATCTCCGCGCCCGAAAGATCCTGGGTGGCCGGGACAATATCGAGGCGCGGCACCTGGCTGTGAATCACCGCCTCGTCGAGCGCGCAGTTGCCGACCAGCAGATCATAGGAGGACAGCACCCGCGCCTTATGCTCTATGCCGAGGCCAGTGGATGCATTGCCCTGCGGGTCGAGATCGATCAGCAATGTGCGGTGGCCGGTCGCGGCGAGTGCGGTGGCGAGATTGATCGCCGTGGTCGTCTTGCCCACGCCGCCCTTTTGATTCGCGATCGCGATCTTCATCATGCTCTGCGACTCCCTGACGTTGGACGCGATCCGGGCTTCTTGCGGCGTTTGACCGAGGTTGCGACAATGATGGCGCTGTCGGTATCCGTTACGCTGTGTTTCACGTGGAACACAGCTTGCCATTCCTTGCGGGCGGTATCCAGTTCCAATTGCGCGTTTCGTCCTTTTGGGAGCAGCCAAAGTGTCCCGGTATCGGCCAGATGATGCGCGGCGCCGAGCAATCGGTCGAGTGGCGCAAAGGCACGCGCTGAAATGACGGCGGCGGGTTCGGTCAGCTGCACATGCTCTGCCTTCTCCTGGAGAACGGAGACATGCGGCAGATCGAGAGCGGTGATGCAGTCGGCCAGGAACCGAGCGCGCAGGGCCCGAGTCTCGATGAGGGTCAGCGGCGCCTCGCGGAGGCAGGCGATCACCAGGCCGGGAAAGCCTCCGCCGCTACCCAGGTCGACCCAGTGTCCCTCCTCGGGAGCGCCATCGGCGAGCAGCAGAAGCTGCGCCGAATCGACGATATGCCGGCCCCACATGGTGGACACGGTTGAGGCCGCGATGAGATTCTGGTGCGCATTCTCCGCGATGACGAGGGCGGCGAGGCGTGTCAGCCGCTCCCCCGTCTTGCCAGCCAGCCAGCCATGATCCGAGAGCCAGTCCCGCGCCTCCTCCTCGGTCATGCGGCGCGGCGCCTCAGTCCGACGAGCAGCGCGGCGAGCGCCGCCGGCGTTATCCCCCGCACCCGGCCCGCCGCGCCCAGCGTATCGGGCCGTGCCGCGCTCAGGCGCTCCACCATTTCGGCCGAGAGTCCGCCGATGCTCGCAAACAGGAAGTCGGCGGGAATCGCGATTGCCTCATTGGCGCGCAGGTCGCGCACTGCGGCCGACTGGCGCTCCAGATAGGGTGCATAGCGCGCGTCCTCGAGTATCTCCTCGACGAGGTCTGGATCGAAACCTTCCAGCTCCGGCGCCTGTGCCAGGATCGAGACGCGATCGACTTCGTTGAACCGGCACCAGTCGGCGAGCGTTCGAATGGTGCCATCCCTGCCCTCGCGATCCCCGCCCATGATCGTGTCGGCCCGGACGGAACGCTGCAACAATGCTTCCGTCCTGGTGCGTTCTTCCTCCCGGCGCGCGAACCAGGCCGCACGGGCACCCGTCACAAGGCCGGCGGCAATGCCCTTGGGCGTGAGGCGGGTCGCGGCATTGTCAGCCCTCAGCGCAAGCCGGAATTCAGCCCGCGCGGTGAGCATGCGATAGGGCTCGGTCACGCCCTGAAGGATGAGGTCATCGATCATCACGCCGATATAGCTCTCCGCCCGGTCGAGCAGCAGCGGCGCAAGCCCAAGCGCATGAGCGGCGGCATTGGCCCCCGCCACCAGACCCTGGGCGGCGGCCTCTTCATAGCCGGTCGTGCCATTGATCTGCCCGGCGAGATAAAGACCGGGCAACTGCGCGAGTGCCAAGGTGCGGTCGAGCGTACGCGGATCGACATGGTCATATTCAACCGCATAGCCGGGAACTTCCATCCGCACCTGCTCCAGACCGGCGATGGATCGCAGCAACGCCTCCTGCACATCGGTGGGCAGCGAGGTGCTGATGCCGTTGGGATAGATCAGGTGGCTGTCGAGGCCCTCCGGCTCGAGGAATATTTGATGCCCGTCCCGATCGGCGAAGCGGTGGATCTTATCCTCGATCGAGGGACAATAGCGCGGCCCTCGCCCCTCGATATCGCCGCCGAACAAGGGCGAGCGCGACAAGCCGCCGCGAATGATATCGTGGGTCCGGGCATTGGTCCGCGTGATCGCGCAGGACAGCTGGGGCAGCACACGGCCACCGAGCGACGACATGGTCCAGGTGCCAGAATCCGATGGCTGCTCCTCCAGCCGTGCCCAATCGATGGTCCGGCCGTCGAGCCGAGGGGGTGTCCCGGTCTTGAGACGGGTGATCGGGAGGTCGAGATCGCGCAGCTGCCGAGCCAGCAGATGAGCGGCGGCTTCCCCGATACGCCCGCCCTCCAGCCTCTCCTCGCCGCGAAAAAGGCGTCCGCCGAGAAAGGTGCCAGTGCACAGCACCACCGCCGGCGCATTGAGGCAAGCGCCATCGCCGAGGACGAGTCCGGCCACGCCGCCCCCCTCCAGCGCGAGGGATGCCGCCTCGCCCGCGATGATCGTCAGTCCCGCGGTCGCCCCTATAAGCGCCTGTATCGCCGCGCGAAATCTCATCCGGTCGGCCTGCACGCGCGGGCCTTGTACGGCCTTGCCCTTGCTGGCATTGAGCAGGCGATAGTGAATAGCGCCGGCGTCCGCAGCCCGCGCGATCAGCCCATCCAGCGCATCGACCTCGCGGACGAGATGTCCCTTGCCCAGCCCGCCGATCGCAGGATTGCACGACATGGCGCCGACGGTGTCGCGATCGAAGGTGACGAGGGCGACGCGTGCACCACGCCGCGCCGCCGCCGCTGCCGCCTCGCAGCCGGCATGGCCGCCGCCTACCACAATGACATCGAAGTGGGTCATGCACCGCCTCTACCCGCCTCGCCGCTGGCCGTCAAAGCACTGTTCCACGTGGAACATGGCGATGGTCCTACTTGCCGATGCAGAAGCCGCTGAAGAGGTTATCGAGCATCTGCTCGGTGGACGCCCTGCCCGTCAGCCTGTCAAAGGCCGCCATGGCCATGCGCAGTTGTTCCGCAACCAGCAGCGGGTCGTCGAGCAGGAGTGCACCCGCAATGGCGTCCCGCGCCTCCGCCAGGCCGGCGCGCTGACGTGCCGACAAGAAATAGGAGCGCTCGGCAGGAAGCAGTGCCCTCGCCCGCTCGGCGATGATTTCCAGCAGCCGGTCCATGCCCTCCCCCGTCCGCGCCGAAATGGCGACATCTGCGGGTCGCATTCGGTCCACATCGGATCGATCAATGCGGGACAGCACGACGATAGCATCCTCGCGCGGAGCCTCCCCGCGCTCGCCCAGCCAGAACAGAATGTCCGCCGCCGCGATCGCTTCATGGGCACGCTCGATGCCGATGCGCTCAACCGCGTCCGCACCCTCGTCGCGAAAGCCCGCCGTGTCCGTCAGCAGGAAAGCGGTCCCACCAATCGCCACAGGCACCTCGATGCGGTCCCGGGTCGTGCCGGCAATCTCGGTGACGATGGCCGCTTCCCGATCCGCGAGCCGGTTGAGCAGCGTCGACTTGCCGCTATTGACCGGACCGGCGATGACGAGGCGAATGCCATCGCGCAGGCGCTCGACCGGAGGCGCGGCGAGTTCCCCCGCGATATCCATCGCCAGCACCGCAAGACGATCCCGCGCGTCGGTCAGCGGCGCATCTTCCGCCACCTCCCCCTCGTCGCTGAAGTCGAGCACGGCCTCGATCAGCGCTGCCACCATCAAGGTGCGTCGCTGAAAATCGTTGAGGCGCGCGGTGAAGGCGCCACCATACATGGCCATCGCGGCGCGGCGCTGTGCCTCGGTCTCGGCCAGGAGCAGGTCGGACAGCCCTTCGACCGCGTTCAGGTCCATGCGCCCATTCTCAAGCGCGCGCCGGGTGAACTCGCCGGGTTGGGCAGCACGCAGGCCCGGCAACCGCGACAGGCTCTCCAGCACCGCAGCGACGACGGCGCGTCCGCCATGGCAGTGCAACTCGACAACAGGCTCGCCGGTGGCGCTACGCGCGCCGTCGAAGGCAAGGACCAAGGCTTCGTCCAGCATCTCGTCCGACGCCGGGTCGCTAAGCCGGCGGAGGCCCGCACGATGTTCCGCTGGCAACCCACCGCACAGGCTGGCCGCTGCTTGCCACGCAATGGGTCCGGAGAGCCGGATCACGGCAATGGCAGCAGGAGGTGCGCCGCTCGACAGGGCGAATATGGTATGGCGCGGTCGCGCGGTGTTCCCGCCCATTTACCGACGCGCTCTTTTTCCGAGGATGGTGGGCTCAGCCCTTCTTGCCAGCCGCGCCCAAACCGACCGTCATCAAGTCGCTGAACATCTTCATGCTGGCATCGCCAAGCGGCGAAAGGCTTTTGAACATCGTTTCCATCTGTTCGAAATTGGAGGCGCCGTTCATCATGTCCAGCACGCCCTGCACATAACGGTCCTGGACCGGCTTCAAGTCGGGAAGGCCAAGAAAACTCCTTGCCTCTTCCGGCGTGCAATCGACGTTGACATTGATCTGCATCTTACGCGTCCCCTGCTGACCGCGCAAAACTGCGCCATCAGGCGAGCAACGTCAAGATGCCGATCTGATGATCGACGAAACCGTCATAGATCATCTTGAACGCCACATAGATGACCACGGCCAGCCCCAGCCATGCGATCCAGCGGTAACGCTCGATATATTGCGCGATGATATTGGCTGCCACGCCCATCAGGGCGACCGCGAATATCAAGCCGCCAATCATGATGCCCGGATGATTCTTGGCCGCGCCAGCTACCGCCAGCACATTGTCGAGGCTCATCGAGACGTCGGCGACCGCAACCGCCCAGGCCGCTCCGGCAAAGCTCTTGGCCGCGCGCACGCCGCTATGTTCGTCACCCGGGACTTCAGGCGAGCCGGGTGACTCCCCCGCATGGCCGCGAATGTCACGGTACATCTTCCAGGCCACCCAAAGCAGCAGCAGCCCGCCGGCCAACACCAATCCGACAATGCCCATCAGCCACGTGACCATGAGCGCAAAGACGATCCGCAGCACCAGCGCCGCGACCACGCCGATGGCGATCACCTTCTTGCGCTGCTTGTCCGGCAATCCCGCCGCCAGCGCGCCCACGACAATCGCATTGTCCCCCGCGAGCACCAGGTCGAGCAGGATCACCGACAGCAACGCGCTCCACGCACTCGCCGTGTTCAAATTACCGAAGTCGTTGACGATCAGGCCCCAGATTTCGGCGGGCGACCCCATTGAAGGCACTGCAGCTACAGCGGTCAGGATATCGAACATGGCAGGATAACCTCTCGCGGCCTATTGGTTCATGTTCGCGAAGAAATCCTCGTTGGTCTTGGAATCCTTCATCTTGTCGAGCAGGAATTCCATTGCATCGATCGTGCCCATTTGCATGAGGATACGGCGCAGCACCCACATCTTGCTGAGCTTGTCCTTCTCGACCAGCAGTTCTTCCTTGCGGGTGCCGGACTTGCCGACATCGAGCGCCGGGAAGATGCGCTTGTCGGCAACCTTGCGATCGAGCACGATTTCGCTGTTGCCGGTGCCCTTGAACTCCTCGAAGATCACCTCGTCCATGCGGCTGCCGGTGTCGATCAGCGCGGTGGCGATGATGGAGAGCGATCCACCCTCCTCGATATTGCGCGCCGCGCCGAAGAAGCGCTTGGGCCGCTGGAGGGCATTGGCGTCGACACCGCCGGTCAGCACCTTGCCGGAGCTGGGCACGACGGTGTTATAGGCGCGGCCGAGACGGGTGATGGAATCGAGCAGGATGACCACATCCTTCTTGTGCTCGACCAGGCGCTTGGCCTTTTCTATAACCATTTCAGCAACTTGCACGTGGCGGCTGGCGGGTTCGTCGAAGGTCGAACTGATGACCTCGCCCTTGACGCTGCGCTGCATGTCGGTGACTTCCTCGGGCCGCTCGTCGACCAGGAGGACGAGCAGGAACACCTCGGGATGATTATCGGTGATGGCCTTGGCGATGTTCTGGAGCAGCACCGTCTTGCCGGTGCGCGGCGGCGCCACGATCAGGGCGCGCTGGCCCTTGCCCTGCGGCGAGATGATGTCGATGACCCGCGCCGACTTGTCCTTGACGGTCGGATCGAGCGTGTCGAGCCGCAGCTTCTCGTCGGGATAGAGCGGCGTCAGATTGTCGAAATTGACGCGGTGGCGGACCGCATCGGGATCGTCGAAATTGACCGAAACCAGCTTGGTCAACGCGAAATAGCGCTCGCCATCCTTGGGCGCGCGGATTTCGCCTTCGACGGTGTCACCGGTGCGCAGGCCGAATTTGCGGACCTGGTTGGGTGAGACATAGATGTCGTCGGGGCCGGCGAGATAATTGGCGTCGGGGCTGCGCAGGAAGCCGAAACCGTCGGTCAGCACTTCGATCGTGCCCTCCCCGATGATTTCCTGGCCATTTTCTGCTTCGACCTTGAGAATAGCGAACATGATGTCCTGCTTGCGCAGCGTCGAGGCGCCCTCGACACCAAGGTCCTCGGCCAGCGACACGAGATCGGCAGGGGTTTTTCTTTTTAATTCTTTTAAATGCATGAGACGGATTTCCGGCAAGATATTGCGGTTATTGGGTGAGTTTTGCTGCTGAACCGTTGGGAGGGCGCCGAATGGGAAAGGCGGGCGCTTCGGTAAGGAGGCTGTGGGGGAATTACGCCGGGCGCCGATCCCTGTCAATCGCTGACATGGTAGCCAGGCCTCGGTTCGGCTCAGGGTTTCAGTTTGGGGGTTCAGCTCAGGCCGAAGCGCGGGCCATAGGCAATGACGGTGATGACGATCAAGCTGACAAGGATGCCGGGCACTTCATTGAGAAGCCGCAATGTCCGCTCCTGCAGCGGGCGCTGGCCCTGGGCGAGCTTGGCCGCATAGCCCACCGCCCAGCCGTGATAGCCCGACAGGATAAGCACCAGCAGCAGCTTCATGTGGAACCAGCCCTGGCTGAACGCGCCGATATTCACGGCGAGCATCAGGCCCAATATCCAGGTGATGACCAGCGAGGGATTCATGATGATCCGCCGCAACCGCGCCTCCCGGCCGATCCACGCCTTGTCCTCATCCGATCCGGGCAGGCACTGGTGATGATAGATGAAGAAGCGCGGCAGCATGAACAGGCTCGCCATCAGGAAAATGACGAAGATGACGTGTGCCGCCACGACCCAGGGATAGGCTGCGCCCAGAAAGCCGATCATGTCGTATGTCCCGTCATCATGCCCCGCGCACCCTGTCGATCAGCCGCTGCACATGGTCAATGGGCGTGTCCGGCAATATGCCATGACCCAGATTGAAGATGTGCGGGCGGCCCGCGAACGCCGCAAGGATCGAGTCCACCGCACTGTCCAGCGCCGCGCCGCCCGCGATCAGGGCGAGCGGATCGAGATTGCCCTGCACCGGCAGGTCGCCCGGCAAGGACCGCGCGGCCCAGACCGGGTCGATCGTCTCGTCGAGGCCGATCGCATCGACGCCGGTGCCCGCGACATAATCGAGCAGTTTCGCGCCCGCGCCCTTGGGAAAGCCGATCACGGGAATATCGGGATGGAGCGCCTTCATCCGCCGGACAATCGCGGCATTGGGCTCGATCACCCAGCGCGCGAATTGCTGCGGGCTGAGGCTGCCGGCCCAGCTCTCGAACAATTGCACCGCGTCCACGCCCGCCCGGACCTGCCCGTCGAGATAGGCCACCGTCGTCTCGATGATCGCCTCGATGATCGCCCCGAAGCGGCCCGGATCGGCATAGGCCAGCCGCCGTGCCGCGCCCTGGTCCTTGCTGCCCGCACCCGCCACCATGTAGGTCGCGACGGTCCAGGGACTGCCGGCAAAGCCCAGGAATGTGGTCTGGGGCGATAGTTCCGCCCGCACGCGCGCCACCGTCGCGTAAATGGCGGCGAGGCGCGAGGGATCGGGGGTGAATCCGGCCAGATCGGCATCGACCAGCGGCGGGGCCAGCCTCGGTCCCTCGCCTGCCTCGAACCAGAGCTGCTGGCCCATGGCATGGGGGACGATCAGGATGTCGGAAAACAGGATCGCGGCATCGAATCCGAATCGCCTTATCGGCTGGAGCGTGACGTCGGCCGCAGCGACCGGATCATAGCAAAGCTCGAGAAAACCGCCCTTGGTTTCCCGGAGCGCGCGATATTCAGGCAGGTAGCGTCCGGCCTGCCGCATCAGCCAGATCGGCGGTTTCGAAGGCATTTTGCCCTTGAGGACGGACAGCAGGGGCGGCAGGCTGGTCGAGGTGACGGAAGCGTTCATGGACATAGTCCTGCGAGCAAAGCCGCCCTCCAATCAACTTAAAAATAAAGAAGTTATTGAGATATGTGTTTGTAGATGGCGCGTGGATAAGTGAGATTACCGCCTTCTACCGGAACGCTCCACAGCTTGACTCCGCGCTGGCCAACGGATGCGGCGCGAGTCTCCGGCGCTGTGCACAGGACTCGTCCTGTCACCTGCCCTGTTTGTCCCCGTGGATAAGTCTGCGGTGCGAAAACCCCGGTACGGGCATGGTATTTGCCCCCGATTTTCTCCCCCGATCCATGCCTTGCATTATCCACAGTCTGCCAACAAACAGGGGGGATGACGCATCTCCATCTTCACCTCCTGTCCGACTCGACCGGCGAGACGCTGGAAAACATCGTCAAGGCGGCAGTCGCGCAGTTCGAGAATGTCGAAACCATCCGGCATTTCTGGCCGATGGTGCGGTCCGACCAGCATCTGGACCGGATCGTGGAGGAACTCGGCCGTCATCCGGGCCTGGTCCTGTTCACGCTCGCCAACCAGAATCTGCGCAAGAAGCTGGAGAAATATTGCCGCGCCCTTGGCATTCCCTATCTGGCGCCGCTCGACAATGTGACGGACGCCCTCTCCAACATATTGGGGCAGGAGACGACCAACCGGCCGGGCCGCAAGCATATCCTCAACGAGGAATATTTCGCGCGCATCGACGCGATCCAGTTCACCATCGCCCATGATGACGGGGTCGGCTGGGAAAATTGGGAGGAGGCCGATATCCTGCTGGCGGGCGTATCGCGCACGTCCAAGACACCGACCAGCATCTATCTCGCCAATCGCGGCTTCAAGACCGCGAATATTCCGATCGTGCAGGAATCGCCGCCGCCCGCCAGCCTGTTCCGCCTGAAACATCCGATGGTCGTCGGCCTCACCACCAATGCCGAACGGCTGGTGCAGGTGCGGCGCAACCGGTTGCTTTCGCTCAAGCAGACGCCGGAAACCGCCTATGTCGACGTGAACCGGGTCCAGGACGAGGTGGCTGCCGCGCGCCGCATGTTCGCCGACCAGGGCTGGCCGATCATCGATGTCAGCCGCCGCTCGATCGAGGAGACCGCGGCGGCGATCATCAGCCTCTATCAGGAGCATATCGTCGGCTTCCTGCCCGGCGGCAGTGATGACGATGAGCTGGAGCCGTGACCCGCCTGCTTCTCGCCTCCCGCAGCGAGAGCCGCCAGCGGTTGCTTCGCGATGCGGGCGTGCTGTTCGAGACGGTGTTGGCGGGGGTGGACGAGGATAGTGCCAAGGCGGCGCTGATCGGCGAGGGTCTCGGCGCGCGCGACCTTGCCGATGCCCTGGCCGAACTGAAGGCGGTGCGGCCGTCGTCCCGTCACCCCGGCGCGTTGGTGCTGGGCTGCGACCAGACGCTGGCGCTCGACGATGGCACGCTTGTCAGCAAGTGCGAGACCAAGGCGGAAGCGCGCGACCTTCTCGCGACCATGAGCGGGCGGCGCCACCATCTCCATAGCGCGGCGGTCATGGCGGACGGTGGTACGCCGATCTGGCGCCATATCGAGAGCGTCGCCATGGATGTGCGCCCCTTGTCGCTCGCCTTCATCGATGCCTATCTCGATGCCGACTGGGAGCAATGCCGCTGGTGCGTCGGCTGCTACCGGGTCGAGGGACCGGGTGTGCAGCTGTTCGCGCGCATCACCGGCAGCCTGTTCGCGGTGCAGGGCCTGCCGCTGCTGCCCTTGCTTGACTTTTTGCGGACAAGAGGCGTGATGCCCGCATGACCAGCCTGCCCTATGCCGAAGTGATCGGCGACCCCATTGCGCACAGCAAATCGCCGATCATCCATAACCACTGGCTTCGCGAACTCGAGATCGAGGCGGAATATCGCAAGACCCATGTGACCAATGCGGGGCTGGCCGCCTATTTCCTCAGTCGCCGCGCCGATCCCGACTGGCTTGGCTGCAATGTCACCATCCCGCACAAGGTCGCGGTGATGGACTATGTCGAGGATCCGGGCGACGTGCGCGGCCGTATCGGCGCGATGAACACCATTGCCTGCGAGACCGGCGGCCCGCTCATTGGCACCAACACCGATGCCGGCGGCTTTCTCCAGCCGCTTGACGCGATCGGTTGGCAAGGTCGCGAGGCGGTGCTGATCGGCGCGGGCGGCGCGGCGCTAGCGATCGGATTCGCGCTGGCCGCGCGGGGGCTGAAGCGGCTTGACATCATGGTGCGCGATCCCGCCAAGGGGCGGGCGTTGCTGGATCGTTGCGGGCTGGACGGCACGGTCATCAGTTTTGCTGATCCGCTGCCGCCGACACGCCTCCTCATCAACTCCAGTGCGCTCGGCATGACCGGCCAGCCGCCGCTCGATCTCGATCTCGCGCCGCTGGCGGGCGATGCGACGGTCTATGACATCGTCTATGCGCCGCTGGAGACAGCTTTGCTGCGCGCGGCGCGGGACCGGGGCCTGGCCACTATCGATGGCCTCGCGATGCTGATCGGCCAGGCGGCGCTCGCGTTCGAGATATTCTTCGACGCGCTGCCGCCGCGCGACGACGATGATGCGGCGCTGCGGGCGCTGCTGACGGCGCCGTCCCCGTGAAAATCATCGGCCTCACCGGGTCGATCGGCATGGGCAAGTCTGCTGTCGCCGCGATGCTGCGCAAAATACATGTGCCGGTGTTCGATGCCGACGCCGCCGTGCATGAACTGCAGGGGCCGGGCGGCGCACTTCTGCCCGCGATCGAGGCGCGCTTTCCCGGCACCACGGGCCCGCGCGGCGTCGATCGGGCCAGGCTGGGCGCCATGGTATTGGGCAATAGCGAGGAATTGCGCGCGCTGGAGCGGATCGTGCATCCCGCCGTGGGTGCGATGCGGTCGCGTTTCCTGCGTCGCCACCGCTCGCGCAAGCTGGTCGTGCTCGACATACCGCTGCTGTTCGAGACGGGCGGCGGCAGGAGAAAGGCCGGCAAGGGTGCGATGGCCAGCATCATTGTCGTCAGCGCGCCCTATGTCGTCCAGCGCCACCGGGTGCTACGCCGGCCGGGCATGAGCGAGTCGAAATTCCGCCAGATCCTCGCCCGGCAGACCCCCGATCGCATCAAACGCGCCCGCGCCGACCATATTATTGAAACCGCGCGTCCGAAATGGCGTAGTTTTGCGGCCTTGCGCCGTGTCATCGCTTGCCTTCGCGACGGGCCGGTTCGATAATGCCCTTCCAACGAGTCAGTCCAGACTATGCGTGAAATCATATTTGATACCGAAACAACCGGTCTTGACCCGCTGAACGGCGACCGCCTGGTCGAAATAGGGTGTATCGAACTTCTCAATCGGGTTCCCAGCGGCCGGACTTTCCACGCTTATTACAATCCGCAGCGGTCCATGCCGGCGGAGGCTGAAGCCGTCCACGGCCTTTCGGACCGGTTCCTGTCGGACAAGCCGCTATTCGATGCGGGCGCTGCGCAATTGCTTGAGTTCCTGGAAGATTCCAAACTCATCGCCCATAATGCGCGGTTCGACTTCGGCTTTCTGAACGCGGAGCTGCGCCGCTGCGCCCACAATGAGGTGGCGATCGACCGGATGGTCGATACGCTGGCGATCGCGCGGTCGCTGCATCCCGGCGCCAAACACAGCCTCGACGCGCTGTGCAGCCGCTATGGCATCGACCGCAGCCACCGCGTCAAGCATGGCGCGCTGCTCGACGCCGAGCTTCTCGCACAATTATATATCGAGCTCACCGGCGGCCGGCAGATCGGCCTGACGCTGGTGGCAATGCCGGGCGGCAACGCAGAGGCGGCGGCGCAGCTGACCCCCATCCCGCGCATCGCTCGCCCGCATCGTGAATTCAGCCCAAGCGCTGCGGAGCAGGAGCGTCACCGCGCCTTCATCGCCACGCTGACCAATCCGCTCTGGTTTGCAGGAGCGGTGATGGCGGGCTGACCATATCCGGACAGTACCCCGGACATTAGAAGGAGAACAACACATGGACATTCGCGTTTCCGGACATCAGGTCGAAACCGGCGGTGCGCTGCAGACTCATGTGTCGGATCGATTGACGGCGATTGCCGAGAAATACTTCTCACGCGCACTGTCGGCCCAGGTCACCTTCAGCACCGCCCCGCATGCGGCCTTTCATTGCGACATCGTCTGCCATGTGACCACCGGCATCGTGCTCAAGGGCGCCGGCGAAGCGCAGGACGCGCATCTGGCGCTCGAGCAGGCGGCCGACCGCATCGAAAAGCAGCTGCGCCGGTACAAGCGACGGCTCAAGGATCGCCATGTCCAGACCGCCGCCGCCGAGCAGCAGCGGGTGGAGCCCCTTGACCTCAACAATGCAAGCTACACGGTGTTTCAGGGCGCCGGCGAAACCGAGGAAGAGGAGGAGCCGGAATCGCCGGTCATCGTCGCTGAAACCCGGGTCGATATCCCGCAGGCGAGCGTTTCGGACGCCGTGATGATGCTCGACCTGCGCAACACCAATGCCCTGTTGTTCCTCAACAGCGGTACAGCCGCCTACAACATGGTCTACAGGCGGCAGGATGGAACGATCGGATGGGTCGAACCGCGCAATTGAGCCGGGGGCGTCCGGCTGTAGCGCAACCGGGCGCCCGCCTGCTCCCCATCGCTGCAAGGGCCTGCCATGGTTGACCCGCCGCCGCTTCCGCCCTATGGGCGCGCATCGCAATCCCCCGGGAAGGCGCGCGCCCGGCCACGAGGCGATCGGCAGCGCGCTATTGCGCCGGAGATGAGTGGACAATGAACGATTTCAGCGACTTGCTTGTAGCCGATGCCGTAAAGGCCAAGGTAGCGGCAAGCAACAAGAAGCAGATTTTTCAATTGCTTGGCGACATCGCCGCCAAGGCTTATGGCGTAACGGCGGACGAGGTGATCGAGCGCCTGACGGAGCGTGAGCGACTGGGTTCGACCGGATTTGGCGGGGCCATCGCCATTCCCCATGCCAAGCTGGACTCGCTCGACCATGTCCGGGGCGCGGTATTGCTGCTCGACGAACCGGTGGCCTTCGATGCGGTCGACGATGTGCCGGTCGACATCATCTTCATGCTGCTTTCGCCGGCGGACAGCGGTGCGGAACATCTCAAGATGCTCGCGCGGGTATCGCGCTTCTTGCGCAACGAGGCCCAGGTCAAGCGACTGCGCGGGGTCAGGTCGGACGCCGCGCTTTATGTCCTCCTGACCGGTGGCGAGGCGCGTGACGCGGCCTGACGGTCCGCCATCAGGCGCCGCAAGCGGGGAGGCGGCGCATTTTCGCGCGCTGGAGCGTCTCTATGCGTCGGCACCGGTAAACCGCCTGTTTCCCTCGACGCTGCGGATCGAGCAGGCGGGCACCTGCGTCATCACGTTCGAATCGACGGAATCCTATTTCCACGCAGCTGGCGCCGCGCACGGCACGATTTATTTCAAGATGCTGGACGATGCCGCCTTCTACGCCGCCAATAGTCTGGTGAACGATCGGTTCCTGCTGACCACGGCGTTCAACTTGTTGTTGACACGCCCTCTCAAAACTGGACCGATCCGCGCCGAAGGGCGCTGGCTGAGCGGTCGCCGGCGCGTCTATGTCGCCGAATCGCGGCTGCTCGATGGCGCTGGCGAGGAGATTGCGCGCGGGACCGGCACCTTCATGCGGTCGCGCTTTCCGCTCGCCGGCCTGCCGGGCTATGCCGATCCCGGCCGGGGCTGAGACAGTGATGGCCACGCGCCTGCCCACCAAGCTGCTGGTCAGCGCGCTGGTCCGGCGGGTCGAGCAGGCGGGCGGCTTTGCGATGGTTCTTGCCAAAGGTGAGGAAACAGGCGGCGTCATTCTCATACAGGCAAGCGAGAAGGGCCAGTTTTCCGGGCTCTTCGAGCGCATGTTCGACCTTGATGGCAAGGCGCGGCTCAACCCCTGCGGACCGCCGCCGGAAAAGGGCGCCGATGCCGTCACGGCCTATCTCGACCGCCGCCGCGCTTCGGACCCGGACCTGTGGATCATAGAACTCGACATCGCAGAAGCAGAACGGTTCGCCGCTGAAACGATCTGCGGTGGTTGACATGCTGCACCTGCACAACCCATGGGACTCTCAACCACGCGCACGTAGCTGCCAGAGCCGATAGGGCCGGGCAGCAAACACGCAGACGGGGGGCGTTCGACGCGTATAACAGACCGTTAAAACGGCGACGCGGGTCCGATCGACCAACCGCACTAGTTTGAGAGAAAATGCGTTTTCCAATTTCGGCCGCAATGACGGCCACCCTAAGCTTTGCCGCCGCGTTGATTATCGCGTCGGATGTTTCCAGTGCCGCCGGCCCAACTCTGGTCACCCTGCCCCAGGCGGCAGCTCAGGCCTCACCGCAGATTCCGGCCCAAGCCGTCGAGCCTGACGAGAGCCTCTCCCTCGATTCCAATCTCGCGGATCGCAACGATCCCGCTCCCCAGCCCGCCATTCTTCAGACGGAGGAAGACAGCGCTCCCGCGTCCAGCCTCTCGGCGCTGGTGGCGCATGAAGCCGCCAATCAGGGCGATCTCGACAGCGAAGCGCGCTGCCTTGCCACCGCCGTTTTCTTCGAGGCCCGCAGCGAGAGCCTGGCCGGCAAGCTTGCCGTCGCCCGTGTCGTCATCAACCGCGCCCGTTCCGGTCGCTTCCCCACCAGCCTGTGCGGCGTCGTGACCCAGCCGGGTCAGTTCAGCTTCGTGCGCCGTGGCCAGATGCCCGCTGTCGCCGGCAGCGCGGCGCAATGGTCAAAGTGCGCGGCCATTGCCACCATCGCACTCAAGGACAGCTGGAAGAGCGAGGCCGAGGGCGCGCTCTTCTTCCATGCGCGGCGCGTATCGCCGAACTGGGGCCGCAAAATGCTCGCGCAGGTCGACAATCACCTGTTCTACCGCTGATCCAGCTTCCCTTTGTTCCTTCAATGTTCTAATCTGGATGCATGATATCTCGTGCATCCGGATTGATCGTGACTGAGTCCGCAGCCACCGAAGGGCGCGCGCTGGCGGCCGGCGTGGCGCGCGGCATTTTGCGGTTGTTCGCCCGCCACGACATTTTCGGGGTGGCGGAAGTTCCCCTGCCCAACGGGCGGCGCCTCGATATCATGGCAGTTGATGCGCGCGGCCAGCTGATCGCGGTCGAGATCAAGTGCAGCCGGGCGGACCTGATGGGCGATTCGAAATGGCCGGACTATTTCGACTATTGCGACCGCTATTTCTGGGCGGCACCGGCCGGTTTCGACCTGGCGCTGTTTGACCTGCCGATCTTGTGGCCGGAGCGCACCGGCCTGATCGTGGCTGATGCCTATGACGCCGAAATCATCCGCCCCGCGCCCACCGAGCCGCTCGCCGCCGCCCGGCGCAAGGCGGAGACCCTCCGCTTCGCCCGCCGCGTGGCCCGGCGGCACAGCGCGGTCATGGACCCCGGCTTTGGGTCCGAGGAGGCATAGGGGCGGGCGGTAAATGGCTGGGTTGGGCGGAACACGTCGCCATTCAACTCGCACGCCGTTCAGCTCGTACCCCAGTCAGCTCGTGCCGCTGTCATCTTTCGTTGCCTTCAGGCGCCGTGCCTGGCGCTCATGCCTGATCGCAGCCTCGCGGAGGCGGCGGGACAGGTCAGCGTCATCGGTAGCAGCCGCCTTAAGCCGCGCCGCGCGGGCCAGTTGCAGATGATAAATGGCGTCCTGCGACTCCTGCATGGTTTCGTACATTAGCATATCGCCCGCGGCGCAATAGCCGGTGCGCTAAAGACGTGCGGTAAAATGCTGATCGGCGGGCGGATGGCCCTGAAATCCCTGTTAAAAAACCGGCCCTTGGACAGGTTTCGCCGGCTTGGCGGGCTTGGCGGCCGCCAGCGCCTCCATCATGCCGGGTATCCTGGCGTCGCGTTCCGCATAATCGCGGGCCGACATGCCGGCGAGGGAATCGCGCTTGTCCGGGTTCGCGCCATTGGCGACGAGGAGACGCACCGTCGGGAGATCCTTCAGCTGCACCGCGCGAATCAACGCCGTCTCGCCGCTGCTGTTCGCCTGATTGACATTGGCGCCGTGCGCCAGGAGCAGGCCGATGGCCTCCATGAACCGTGTTTCGACCGCGAGCATCAGCGGGAATCGGCCGCTATTATTGGCGATATCGGTGCGTGCGCCATGGCCCAGCAAATAATTGGTCCAGATCGAGTCCCCGCGCGCGATGGTGATGAGCAGCGCGGTATCGCCGCTCGTCCGGTCGCGCGTGTTGATGAGCGTGGTGCCCGCGGCCTCGACATATTTGGTGACGACATCGCCATCCTTCTTGCGGACGGCCTCCAGGAATTTGTAGCTGTCGGAGAACTGGGCCTGTGCGGGTGCGGACAGGGTCAATATAGCCACCAGTGCAACGGCAGCTATCGCCCGCCACCGACCGATCCACGTCCTGCTATGCATGCTGGCCCCCTTTGCCATGTCCGCCGGGCCGCGCCGGCAATTGCCAAAGGGCCTTTAGCAGTGCATTGCTGGCCGCGCCATGAACAAAGCCCGGACTCTCCATAGCGTTCTTGCGATTCTGGCCGGCGTTGCGATGCTCACGGGCTGCAATGCGAAGCCCGGCGGCGGCAATGCCGCGACGGCCGAGCGGCCGCCCCTGGAGGGCGCGCGCATCGGCGGCGACTTCACCCTGACCGATCAGAATGGCAAGGCGGTGCGCTGGGCGGATTTCGCGGGCAAATACCGCATCGTCTATTTCGGCTATACCTATTGCCCCGATGTCTGCCCGACCGACCTGCACGACATCATGCTGGGTTTCAGAGCTTTCGAAAAGGCCGATCCGAAACGCGCGGCCAAAGTGCAGCCGATCTTCATCACCGTCGATCCGGTGCGCGACACACCGCCTGTCCTCAAGCAATGGGTCGCCGCCTTTGGTCCGCGCCTGATCGGCCTGACCGGCTCGCCGGACGCGATCGCCAAGGTCACGAAGGATTTCGCGGTCGTGTACGCCAAGGATGGCGACCCCAAGGCGACGCAGGATTATATGGTCAGCCATTCCCGCACGCCCTATCTCTTCGGACCGGATGGACGACCGATCGCACTGGTCCCGGTCAACGAGCCGGACACGGATGCAAATGAGGGGTCGCCCCAGGCCGTCGCTGGATTTCTCGACCAATGGGTGAAGTGAACTTCTGGGAAAAGCCGCTGGCCGCGCTCGACCGGGCGCAGTGGGAGGCGCTGTGCGACGGCTGCGGCAAATGCTGCCTGCACAAGATCGAGGATGCGGACACCGGCGAGATATTGCCCACCAATGTCGCCTGCCGCCTGCTCGACCGCGAGACGGCGCGGTGCAGCGATTATCGCCGCCGCCGCGCCTTCGTCCCCGATTGCCTGCGTCTCACATCGGGCAATGTCGATCATATCGGCTGGTTGCCGGAAAGCTGCGCCTACCGCCTGCGTGCGGCCGGCGAGCCCCTGCCCGACTGGCACTATCTGATCTCCGGCGACCGCGAGACAGTGCATCGCGAAGGGCATTCGGTGCGCGGCTGGACTGTGTCGGAGGTCCTCGCGGGCGACCTTGAGCAGCACATCACCGACCGTGCCCTCTGACGACTTGACGATCCTGGTGGATGGCCGGCTGGTGCCGGTCCGGCTGCAGCGCCATGCCCGGGCGCGCGGCTATCGCCTGCGTATCGACCGGGGCGGGGCGGCCAAGGTGACCATGCCCGCGCGCGGATCGGAAAAGCGCGCGCTCGACTGGACGCGGGGCCAGGCCGGGTGGATCGCCGAGCAGCTCGACAGGGTGCATGGCGGCGCCTGCCTGCTGGGTGATGGCGCGGTGTTTCCGCTGGAGGGCGTGCCCGTCACGATCCGCTGGCAGGGCGACATGCCGCGCACGGTGCGGCAGGACGGTGAGGCGCTCCTAGTCGGTGGCCCGGTTGAACTGGCCGGTGAACGCGTGCTGCGCTGGCTCAAGGCGCGCGCCCGCACGACGCTCACTGTGGAAACCCGCGATCTTGCGCTCCGCCACGGCCTGCGGGTGCGATCAGTCGGCGTGGGCGACCCGGTGAGCCGCTGGGGCAGTTGCACGGCCTCGGGCGCCATCCGCTACAGCTGGCGGCTCATCCTCGCGCCGCCCGATGTCCGGATCGCGACGGTCGCCCATGAACTGGCGCACCTCAAGCATCTCGACCACAGTCCGGCCTTCCATGCCTTTCACCGCACCCTCTGCCCCACCAGCACGGAGGCGGCACGGGCCTGGCTGCGCGCGCATGGCGCGATGCTGCACGGGGTGCGGGTTTAGGCTGAGCTCTGCCGCTACACCTACTGATGCCGCCCCAGCACGCCGTCGATCCACTTCTGGTCGATGCGCTGGTCGGCTTCGGGATCGGTTTGCGCCGCTGGCGGTGCCTGATCAGCGTCCGGCTCGGGCTCGGCGCGGTCGGGGATCGGGTTGCCGTCGTCATCGACCTGGCGTCCGTCCGCATCCGGCTGGCCGTAGGCCTCGTCGTCGGGCTCAAGCTGCCATTCGGGCAAGGTGACGTCGGTGTCGAACTTCGTGACCGGCCGGTTGGACACCGCCACCTGCATGAACTGGGCAAAGGCGCGCGCGGGGGCTCGTCCGCCCTGCAACCCGCCCACGGGCTTCGAGTCATCGCGGCCCATCCAGACGCCAGTGGTGAGGCCGCTTGAGAAGCCGAGGAACCAGCCGTCCTTGTTGTTGCTGGTGGTGCCGGTCTTGCCCGCCACCGGCCGGTTGATCTGCGCGTTCTTGCCGGTGCCGGTATTGACCGCGGTCTGCAGGAGATCGGTCATGCCCGCAGCGACCCAGGGCGCCACCAGGACGCGGCTGGTGTCATCCTGATGCCGGTAGAGCTCCTGACCGTCGGCGGTGGTGACGCGGGTGATGCCATAGGGCGCCACCGCGATCCCCTTGCGCGCCACGCTGGCAAAGGCGCGGGTCATGTCGATCAGGCGCACCTCGGAGGAGCCCAGCACCATCGAGGGATGGGTGTTGATCGGCGTCGAGATGCCAAAGCGCCGCGCCATGTCCGCGATCGCGCTAAAGCCCACGTCCATGCCGAGTTGCGCCGCGACGGTGTTGATCGAATAGGCAAAGGCGGTGCGGACATCGATCTTGCCCGAATAATGGCCGGAGCTGTTGCGCGGCTGCCATCCGTTGATCGTCACCGGCCCGTCATTGACCGACGTTTCCGGCGTGTAGCCCGATTCGAGCGCGGTCAGATAGACGAACAGCTTGAAGGCCGAGCCGGGCTGGCGGACGGCTGTGGTCGCGCGGTTATAGTTGGAACTGATATAATCGAGCCCGCCGACCATCGCGCGCACCGCCCCATCGGTATCGAGCGCGACGAGCGCGCCCTGCATGCCCCCGCTCGCATTGGCGCGGATCGCCTCGGTCGCGGCGCGCTGCATGCGCAGGTCGATCGTCGTATAGACGTCGATCGGCTGCTCCTTCTCCTCGACCAGCGTATCGAGCTGCGGCATCGCCCAGTCGGTGAAGTAGCGGACGCTGTCCTGCGGCTTGTCAGGCGCAAGGCGGATCGCGGACAGGTCGACGCCCGCCCGCTGCGCTCTCGAAATCACGCCATTTTCCTGCATCAGGTCGAGGACGACACCGGCGCGGCCCACGGTCGCTTCCGCATCGGCGGTCGGCGAATAATGGGACGGCGCCTTGACCAGGCCGGCAATGACGGCGGCCTCGCCCAGCGACAATTTGGACGCAGGATGGCCAAAGAATTTGCGCGCCGCCGCGTCGATGCCATAGGCACCGCCGCCGAAATAGACCTTGTTCAGGTACAGCTCGAGCACCTGCCGCTTGCTGAACTTGCGCTCGAGCGCCAGCGCCAGGATGACCTCGCGCAGCTTGCGCCCGAACGAGTAATTATTGTTCAGGAAGATGTTGCGCGCGGCCTGCTGGGTAATGGTCGACGCACCCTGCCAGCGCCGGCCGCTGCCGCGATTGACGAGGGCGACCCAGGTCGCGCGGACCATGCCGATCGGGTCGACGCCCGGATGCATGTAAAACCGCTTGTCCTCGGTCGACACCATCGCATCGACCATGACCTGCGGCACCTCACCGATCGGCATCCAGCGACCGTAACTCGGGCCGAGCGAGACGATCACCGTACCGTCGGCGGCATGGACGCGGATCATCTGGCCGTTGGGCGAGCTTTTGAGCGACTCAAAGCTCGGCAGCGACTGCATCGCGATGATAACGGCGACGATCAGCGCGATCAGAGCGGCCGCGAATCCCGCCAGTCCGATCTTCAGCAGACGCTGCGTCCATGTGCGAACCCGATTCAAGCGGTGCATTCCCTCTCGTCAATCCGGCGCGCGCCGCACCGCGCGTCGACGTAGACGCCTTTTCCGCTAAAGCGCAGCTATGCTTTACTGGCGATGAATCCCCAGCCCCCGCGGGTAAAGAACCGGCGGGTCAAGATTTGGGTTCGAAATCAAGCGCGGCGCTGTTCATGCAATAGCGCAGGCCGGTCGGTTGCGGCCCGTCCGGGAAGACATGGCCCAGATGCCCGTCGCAGCGGGCGCAACGCACCTCGGTGCGGACCCGGCCACGGGCGGTGTCGACATGCTCGGACACGGCTTGCTGCTCCAGCGGGGCGAAGAAGCTCGGCCAGCCGGAACCGCTGTCATATTTGGTATCGGACGCGAACAGTGGCGCGCCGCACCCCGCGCAGTGGTAGAGGCCCGCCTCCTTCATGGCGTTCAATGCGCCGGTCCAGGCCGGCTCCGTGCCCGCCTGCCGCAGGATATGATATTGCTCCGGGTTGAGCTTCTCGCGCCATTCGGCGTCGGTCGTCGGGATCTTTTCCATGGGCGGGAATATGGCGCTGACTGCGCGGCGCTGCAATGGGGAAATGGTGGGTGCGGGGGCTTGCGTTCGGTCACCGAAAGTTACGAAGGTTACGGGGTGGAGTAATTTCCTCATTTCGGCGGGGAGGGCGTGACCGGGCGCTTGCCGGGCTATGGCGGCGTTTCATCAGGCTTTGAGAAAGAGCCATGGTGACTGGTGAGCCGCGCGAGAGAGATGTTGCACGGGTCGGGAGGTGTAGGACAGGAGGAATGCGATGGCGGGTTTCGACCAATAGCGGTCTCAGAGGTACATCCTTTCATTTTTGAAAGCAGACATGGTAGGTGTCAGAGAAGTAGAGCAGACGGAGCTAAACGTGGAGCGAGACGACGGCACGATATCCCAAGCCGACCGCGACTGCTTTGCACCACCTATCCCGGAAATATTCAAAGCTGCTAGACTTCTCGATGTTGCCGTTGATGCTCACCTACGCGGCTATAGTGACGAAGCACAGGAACTCATTCGGCAAGCCGACATGCCGATAATTGGTGAGTGGCTCGACGGCATATGGATGGGCGGAAACACAGCGATACGGGCAATCCGCAAAGTAGATGGGCTTCCTCCCGTGGTGCTGAAAGAGGATAGACATCAACCCCGCGATGCCCCTTATGAAATGAAGCGTGCCTTGGTGTCCCGTGATGGGCACCACTGCCGTTTCTGTTCGATCCCACTTATCAGACCCGAAATACGAAAGGAGCTTAACAGGTTATATCCTGACGCTGCCCGTTGGACATCCCCTCGCGCCTCGGATCAACATCGGGGTTTGCAGGTATTGTGGCTACAATACGACCACGTCATTGTGCATTCGCGCGGCGGTAAAACGAGCATGGACAACATCGTCGTAGCTTGCGCTGCCTGTAACTTCGGACGGGATCGCTACATGCTTGCCGAAGTCGGGCTTCGCGATCCCCGTGAGCATATAAGAACGCCCACGTGGGACGGCCACACGGGGTGGGATGGGCTTGAAAGAATTTTGCCGCAGAACAAACGGTTTTGCCGAGGCACGGCCTCTTCCCTTTGGGCAGGTGGCGGCAGTCGGGCATGTACTGAGTAGAGTTAGCTCTTCCACATTGCCTCCCGGAAGCAGACTGTCCGCTTCCCACCCATCGTTGTCATCCTCGCCTTCGCCGGGATGACGGTTGAGGCCTAAATCCGCGTCAGGCGGGCCAGCAGGGTGGCGAGGCCGGGGGTGCGCATGACATAGGGCATCATCGCCGACAGGGCGGGCGACGCGGTGGCGAGGGTGCGGGCGAGGGCGGCCATGCGCACCGGGAGCTGGACGGTGGCGGCCATGCTGCGCTGATAGGCTCGGGCGTCGCCATGTTCGGCCCATGCGGACGCCGCGCGTTCGGCGCTGGCGAGGGCGACGCCGATGCCTTCACCTGCCAAGGACGGGATGCAGGCGGCCTGGTCGCCGATGCGGAACAGGCCGGGCGGTGTGGTCCGCGCGATCCAGCCATAGGGCACCGGTCCCACCGCATCGCTCGGCAGCGTCTCGCAGCCGGCCAGGCGTTCGGCCAGCGCATCATTGCGGCCGGCCAGCATGGCGAGCAGCCGGTGTACGCTGCCGTTCGCGCGCGCCAGCAGGCTCTTGCGCACCGCCATGCAGGCATTGGCGCTGCCATCCTCCTGCACGAGCAGGCCAAGGTAGCCGCCGGGGAAGAGATGCAGCTCGATCGCGCCGCCGATGGCGCGCTCGCGCGCCGCATCGGGCGGCAGGCGCAGGCGCAGGCCGATCTCCGGGTCGGCAAGGACGCGGGCATCGCGGGCAAGGCCGCGCAGATCGCGCTTGCCGGTGGCGAGGAAGGTCGCGCCCGGCCTGATCGTCTCGCCATCGGCAAGCTGCACCGTCCCCTGTTCCACGGCGCGTACCGTGGCACCACGCCGGATGGTGGCGCCTGCCGCGTCCGCCCGCGCCCGCAGCAAGGCATCGAGCCGCCGCCGCGACACGCCCATGCCGGTGCCCGGCAACGCCGTGCGGGTGCGGCGATCGCCGGCGAAAATCGCGACATGGTCGACCGGGGTGCCGCCGAGCGTGCCTGTATCGAGGTCGAGTGCGGCGAGCCGGTCGAGCGTCCGCCAGCTCAGGAAACCGCCGCACAGGGGATCGGTGTCCTCCAGCGTCCGCTCCAGCACCAGCGGCGGTGCGCCCTGGCTTGCCAGATGGATGGCCGCCGCGGCGCCTGCCGGCCCCGCGCCAATGATGAGTGGCGCGTCCCTCGTCACACGCGGTCGAAACGGAGACCCTCGACGGCAAGGCCGGGACCGAAGGCCATGGCGATGCCGGGCCCCTCCGCGCGGGCGCGAAGCTTGCGCGCCAGCACGAAGAGCAGGGTCGCCGAGGACATATTGCCATAGTCGCGCAGCACCGCCCGGCTGTCGTCGAGCGCGTCCGGTGCAAGATCAAGGCCGCTCTCCACCGCGTCGAGGATCGACCGGCCACCGGCATGGACGGCCCAGTGGGCTATCTCGGCCGGGGGCAATGGCAGTAACGCGTCGTCGGCCAGTGCCTGCCGGATGCGGGTGGGCACCTGGCCGGAGAGATGCATGAGAAAGCCGCTGTCGGTCATGTCCCAGCGGATCAGATCCTCGGTGCCGGGCAAGGTCATCGAAAAGCTGTCGGTCAGCGCGAGGCCCGCGCCCGATCCCGCGACCAGCGCGGCCGCCGCCCCGTCGCCGAACTGCAGCATGGCGAGGAGTGCATCGACCGACCCCTCATTCTGCAGGTGGAGCGAGGACAGCTCGGTACTGACGACCAGCACCCTCGCCTCCGGGCGCGACCGCACGATATGCCATGCGGAGCGCAGCGCGGTGATCGCCGCATAGCAACCCATATAGCCCACAAACAGCCGCTCCACCTGTGGCGACAGGCCGAGCAGTGCGGCGATCTTCTGGTCCAGGCCGGGCGCGGTGAAGCCGGTGCAGCTGGCCACCACCAGATGGGTGATGCCGTCGATCGGGCACCGGGCCTTGAGATCGCTGATCGCGGCCATGGCGAGCGCCGGCGCGGTTTCCGCATAGAGCGCCATGCGTGCGCCCGTGCCCGGCATCGTGCCGTCGCCATAGAAGCCGCCCGGATCGACCGGCGACTTGCCCGTTTCGTTCTGGAGCACCATCCAGCGCTGTTCGATGCCGCTGCGGTCGGCCATCCGCTGGAACAGGGCGCGTTCGCGGGGATCGGTAATGCCATCCAGCGCCCAGCGGATGAAAAGCGCATGCATCTGGTTGGCGGGCACCGCCGTGCCGATGCCGAGCAGGCGGGGCTGCTCCGCGGATGACCTTGTGGTCAACTACTCACCCGTGCCCGCGCAGCCTGCCGCGCGACGGCGAGCAGTTCCTGCGCGATCAGCGTCTCCCCTATGGCACCGGCTGTGCGGCTCGCCCGTTCGGCGGCGGCGAGGCGCGTGATGCCCCGCCCGATCGTCTCGGCATTCCAGCGCCGGACCAGCCGCCCCATCTCGTCGGCCTCGCGATTGAACAGCGGACGCCCATTGACGCGCAAGCCGCCGCCGCTCTGGCCGCCATTGTCCATGGCGCCGCGCACTTCGGCGATATTGGTCGCCTTTTGCAGGGCGATGCGCACGACGCCCGCAAGCGATCCGCCAAGATTGCGAAACCGGTTCATTTCGGCCACCAGTTGGTCCACCTCGCCGGCCAATGCCATGCTGGCGAGCGCGGGCGCATTCTGGTCGCCGACCTCGGATGACAGCGCGTCGAGGGCCTCATGGGTCGCGTCCACCGGCTGGTCGGGCAATGCGTCGTGATAGAGCGCCAGCTTCTCGATCTCGCCGCTCATCAGCGCGCGGTCGCCCCCGGTCAGGTCGACGATCCGCCGCGCGATCCCGGTATCGAGCCTGAGCCCGCGCTCCCGCGCCGTCTGGATGGCGATCTGAATCGCGTCGCGCTCCTCGGGCGGATAGCTGGCAAAGCACATCACGGCGTCATCGCCGAGGCAGCGGGTCAGCAGCTTGGATGTCTTCCTGAGCGCGCCGGCTATTATCACCACCGGATTGCCAGCGCCCGGGGATTGCAGCAGCGCCTCGACGGCCGGCAACACCTCTTCGCCGGCCGGTGCGACGCGGATCCAGCTCCTGTCGCCGAACAGGTTGATCGCGGCGGCGGCATCGGCCAGGGCGGCGGGGTCGCGGGCCAGCTGGTCGCCGGAGAAATCGGTGCGGTTGGTCGCCTCGCCCATCGCCCTGGCCAGGCGGGCGGTCAGCGCGTTGCTGCCGGATTCGTCGGGGCCGTGGAGCAGGAACAGGCGTGTGCCCTCGGGCGGCGCGTCGAGCGCGCGGGCGATGCCGGCGAAATTGGCCTTCACCGCTCCGCCCGGCGCGCCGCGTCGACCGAGACGCGTGCAATGATCCGGTCGGCGATCAGCGTGGCAAGCCGTTCGAGCGCGGTATCCTCGGCGGCGACGGTCGCATATTCGCTGCTGACGACGTCGATCCCCGCGTCGGCATTAGCGGTTTCATCGAGCAGCGGCGGCGCGTCCTTCGGTGCATCGAGCGCATGCAGCTGATAGCGGGCGCGCAGCGTCCGCCGCTCGCGCGTCACGGTATCATTGGCCCGCACGCCCAGGCCCTCGATCGAATCCTCCAGCACGACGGTCAGCCGATAGCGCGGCGTACCCCCGGACGTGGCCGCGAGCCGGTCGACAATGGCATTGTGCACCAGCCAGCCGGCCTTGCCGGGGATCGGCGCGACCTCCACCCCCGCGAGCTGCCGCGCCGCCGCGCTGCGGGTGCCGCCCTGGTAGAGCGGGTGCAGGCCGCAGCCGGTGGTCAGGGCGATGAGGCCGAAACCGAACAGAAGACGCGCGCGCATCACAGCACCAGATTCACGAGGCGGTCGGGCACCACGATCACCTTTCTGGGAGTGGCGCCATTGAGGCTGCGCGAGACATTGGGCGCGGCGAGCGCCAGCGCCTCCAGCGCCGCCTTGTCCAGCCCGCGCGCGACGGTGATGGTGTCGCGCAGCTTGCCCTGCACCTGCACCGCGACGGTAACCTCGTCGTCGACGAGCAGCGCGGGGTCGGTGTCCGGCCATGGCGCGGCGGCGATCAGGCCGGTCTCGCCGAATTCGGACCAGGCTTCCTCCGCGAGATGCGGGGTCATCGGCGCGACCAGCAGGGCCAGCGTCCGGATCGCGGCGGCGCGGCTGGCAGACGGGGCTGCCTTTTCCACCGCATTGGTCAGCTCGTAGATCTTGGCCACCGCCTTGTTGAAGGCGAGCGCCTCGATATCCTTGGCGACGCCGGCGATGGTCTGGTGCAGCTTGCGGTCGAGCGCTTTGTCGGTGCCGCCTTCGCCGGTCTCGCCGACTTCGCCGAACAGCCGATACAGCCGGCCCACGAAGCGCCACGACCCCTCGATGCCGCTGTCGGTCCAGGGCAGGTCGCGCTCGGGCGGGCTGTCGGACAGCATGAACCAGCGCACCGCGTCGGCGCCGAACCGCTCGATGATCTCGTCCGGGTCGACGACATTCTTCTTCGACTTGGACATTTTCTCGACACGGCCGACGGTTGCGGGTTCGCCGGTTGCAACGATGATCGCGCCGTCGCCTCGGCGCTCGACATCGCTGGGGCTGAGCCACGCACCCTCGGGCGACTTGTAGGTCTCGTGCGTCACCATGCCCTGGGTGAACAGGCCGGTGAACGGCTCGGTCACGCCGAGCTTGCCGATATGGGCGAGCGCGCGGGTCCAGAAACGGGCGTAGAGCAAATGCAGGATCGCATGCTCGACGCCGCCGATATATTGGCCGACCGGCAGCCATTTCTCGGCCTCTGCCCGGTCGAACGGCTTGTCCCTGGGCTGGCTGGCGAAGCGGATGAAATACCAGCTGGAATCGACGAAGGTATCCAGCGTGTCGGTCTCGCGCCGCGCGGGGCTGCTGCAGGCGGGGCAGTCGACATGCTTCCACGTCGCATGCCGGTCGAGCGGGTTGCCGGGAATGTCGAAGCTGACATCCTCGGGCAGCACCACCGGCAGCTGGTCCTTGGGCACCGGCACCGCGCCGCAGCTGTCGCAGTGGATGATCGGGATCGGTGTGCCCCAATAGCGCTGGCGCGAGACGCCCCAGTCGCGCAGCCGCCAGACGGTCGTTCCCTGCCCCCAGCCCTCGGCTTCGGCGCGGGCGATCACGGCGGCCTTGGCGTCTTCGATGGTCATGCCGTCGAGGAAAGACGAATTCACCATATGACCCGGACCTGTATAGGCCTCGTCATGAATGGGGGCTTGCTCGTCGCCCGGCGCCGCGACGACGCGCTCCACGGGGAGCATATATTTGCGCGCGAAGTCGAGGTCGCGCTGGTCATGGGCGGGGCAGCCGAAGACGGCGCCCGTGCCATAGTCCATCAGCACGAAATTGGCGACGAAGATGGGCAGCGTCCAGTCGGGGTCGAACGGGTGGACGACGGAAAGGCCGGTATCGTAGCCACGCTTTTCCTGGGTTTCGATGTCGGCGGCGGCGGTGCCCGACAGGCGGCATTCCGCTGCGAAGGCGGCGAGCGCCGGATCGTTTTCCGCGAGCGCCAAAGCCAGCGGATGATCCGCCGCGATCGCCGCGAAGCTCGCGCCGAACAGGGTGTCCGGGCGGGTCGTGAAGACTTCCAGCCCTTCTTCTCCCCTCCCTGACAGGGAGGGGCTGGGGGTGGGTGCCCCCGTAACAGGGAGGGGGACAGACAGTTTGAACGAGAACTGCAGCCCCACGCTCTTGCCGATCCAGTTCTCCTGCATCAGCCGCACTTTCTCCGGCCACTGGTCGAGCGTCTTGAGCCCGTCCAGCAGGTCGTCGGCGAACTGCGTGATCCGGAGGAACCACTGCGAGAGCTTCTTCTTCTCGACCGGCGCGCCGGAGCGCCAGCCCTTGCCGTCGATGACCTGCTCATTGGCGAGCACGGTCATGTCGACCGGGTCCCAGTTGACCGCGCTTTCCTTGCGATAGACGAGCCCGGCGGCATAGAGGTCGAGGAACAGCGCCTGCTCATGGCCGTAATAGTCCGGCTCGCAGGTCGCCAGCTCCCGGCTCCAGTCGAGCGCGAAGCCGAGCTGCTTCAGCTGGCCGCGCATGGTGGCGATATTGGCGCGCGTCCAGTCGCCCGGATGCACCTTCTTTTCCATCGCCGCATTTTCGGCGGGCATGCCAAAGGCGTCCCAGCCCATCGGATGCAGCACGTCATGGCCCGTCATCCGCAGATAGCGCGCCAGCACGTCGCCCATCGAATAATTGCGGACATGGCCGATGTGGATGCGGCCGGAGGGATAGGGAAACATCTCCAGCACATAGCTGCGCGGCCGGTCCGAATTGCCGTCGGCGGCAAAGCATTGCGCCTCGTCCCAGCGCCGCTGCCATTTGGCGTCCACCACGGCCGGGTTGAACCGCCTGTCCATCATCGTAACTCCAACCATCCCTCACCCGCCGTCGCGGCGGCCTGTTGCCTGTCCAGCGCGGGCGTCTCTATTGCGCTATCGCGATCTGTCGGAGGTCGCGTGCGCGGGTCAGGATGATTTCCTCGATCTTCTGGGTCGTGGCGGCCTGCACCGGCACGTCGGTCCACTGCCCGTTCTGCAACAGCTGCCGGCTGGCCGCGACCGTCAGCGAATCGGCGCGCAGATCCTTGTCCAGGATCGAAACGGTCAGCTTCATCCGTTCGCCCGGTGCATTGGGATTGGTATACCAGTCCGTCAGGATCACGCCGCCATTGGAGTCCGTCTGCAGCAGCGGCATGAAACCGAGCGTGTCGAGCGTGGCCCGCCACAAATAGGCGTTGACGCCGATGGTCGTCACATTGGCGGCGGCAAGGTCCGCCTTGGGCCGCTTATTGCCGTGGCCGCAGCCCGGCAGCATCAGCAACACAGCGCCCATGACGGCCACGGTAAGGGAACGGCGATAGGGTTTGGCGTGCATGATCGGGCAATTTCCTGATGCGGTCGATATGACCGCTTCTATAAAGAAGCCCAACGGCCACACAAGCGGCAAGCGTTATCGGCCCGCGCGGCCGCCGCCCATAGGGTGTACCGGGCTCAACTGTGGGGAATAGGCAACGCTTTCACCAAAATAGTCACCACATGTCCGCGATAGACTCGCGATTGAGCGGAAAATGGTGCTAACTATCCTGTGAGCATCGATAAGCGACTCACTTAGGGGCAAGAACGTGGCAGGGAACTGGCGTGCAATGGTGGCTGGAAGCGCGATTTTCGCGACCTGCTGTCTTGCCTTGTCCCCGGCGGTCGGACGGGTCGAATCGGTGCTGGGCACCCGGTCCCCCACAGTGTCGCTTGATGTGCTCGGCAGCATCGGTTCCTTCACCCCCGTGACGAACGACAAGCGTCTGGCCCGCGCCTATGCGCAGGCCGTGACCAACGCGCGCAGCCAGGGCTTCCGCTTCACGCCGACAATTGGTTCGCTCAGCGGGCGGCGGTCGATCACCATCGTCGTGCGGGCGCCTGAACCCGGCAGCGACATCGATCTGCGGACCGGTCCGTCGTCGTCGATCGGCCTTGGTCCCGTCGCCTATAATCTCGGTGCGGCGCGCGGTCTGAGCCGCTTTGCAGCGGAAGCAACCGCCTCGCATGAAGCCGATCCGCTGGTGCCCGCGTCCGCGTTGACGCTGCCGCGTGGCTTCACCATCGAACGCCCCAAGCGGCTGTCGACCAAGGGCGCGGCCGAGGATCAGCCCGCCATGGATGCGGCTGCCCTCGCCCTGACCGGTGAGAAGAACTATGCGGTCGACGTCAACAGCTCCTATTCGCTGACCCGCAATCTCGATGTGACGGCGGGTATCCGGTACCGGGATCGCCAGATGCGGATGGGCGCGCTGACCGACGATGCCCGTGACAGCCAGGCTGTCTATCTCGGAACCACCTTCAAGTTCTAGGCTTTGATGACTTTAAGTTGACCCGTTCGTGTCGAGCGAAGTCGAGACACCGTGCGCCAATGCTTCTCGACCTTGGCTTGTCCTGAGCGCCCGCCCTGCGGGCAGTCGAAGGGCTCGACACGAACGGATGGGGTATATCCAATCTGATCGAGACCAACGCTAGCCGGTGAGCGAGTCGATCGCGCCATAGCCTGCTGCGCCCAGTTGGCGGATCAGCCGCACATGCCGCCGCCCGACGCCGCCCAGCGCCATCACCGGAACCTGCGCCCGGCCAGCCATCGCCGCAAATCGCACTACCCCCAGCGGAGGTGCGCCGGGATGGGACCGGGTTGCGAACAGGGGTGAGAGAAAGACGATGTCGGCGCCTTGGCGCTCGGCACGGCGCAGTTCAGCCAGATTGTGCACCGACGCGCTGCGGATCGCGCCCGGTGGACGAGTGCCGGGGGAACGTCGCCCACGGGCTGGCGCATGCACCCCATCGGCGCCCCAGCGGCGCGCGTCGGCCGTCGCTCCAGCCAGCAGCAGTAGCAGCCCCCGCCGGCGCGCGATCCGTCGCAGCTGGTCGAACAGCTTTTTTCGTTCGGCGGCGGGCGTCGCATAGTGGCGCAGGATGATGCCGCTGCCGCGTGGCAGCCGCGCGGCGCCGCCGAGCAGGCCCGCCGTCCCGGTCCGCTCGTCGCTGAGCAGCCAGAGCGTCGGCAGGGGTGGCGATTGCAGCATCGGCTTCCTATAGCAGCGCCCATGAAGAGCAACAGCAGCAGCATGAGCGATGCAGGGAAGCGCCTTGCCGATATTACGGGCCGGATCGACCGGGCGGCGCGGGTCGCCGGGCGGGCAGCAGGCGATGTCACGCTGATCGCCATTTCGAAGACCAAGGCGGTGGACGCCATCGCGCCGCTGATCGAGGCGGGACACCGCTGCTTTGGCGAGAACCGGGTGCAGGAAGCGCAGGAGAAATGGCCCGCGCTCAAGGAGCTTCACCCCGATATTGCGCTCCACATGGTCGGCCAGCTCCAGTCGAACAAGGCCGACGAGGCGGTCGCGCTCTTTGATGCGATCCATTCGGTCGACCGCGCCTCGCTGGTGGCCGCACTCGCCCGCGCGATGCACCGCGCCGGGCGGCGGCCGGACTGTTTCATCCAGGTCAACATCGGTGACGAGCCGCAAAAGGGCGGCTGTGCGGTCGCCGGCCTGCCTGCCCTCCTTGCCGAGGCGCGCGCGGCGGACCTGCCGGTGGCAGGGCTGATGTGCGTGCCGCCCGCCGACGTGGAGGCCGCGCCCTATTTCGCGCTCCTCGCCAAGATCGCGCGCGACCATGGGCTGGCGCGGCTCAGCATGGGCATGTCGGGGGATTTCGAAACGGCGGTCATGCTCGGCGCCACCCATGTCCGGGTCGGCACGGCGCTGTTCGGGGAGCGTTAGCGCCTGTCAGCCTTTGGTTCGCGCGGAGGCGCAGAGACGCGGAGAGAAGCATGCGGATTCTCTGCGTCTCTGCGCCTCCGCGCGAAATATGAGGTCAGAACTTGCCGCGCAACGTTATCCCATAGGTCCGCGGCTCGGCCAGAAAGCTTGAGAACATCTGGTTCGTCATTGTCGCCCCGTTGCGGCCCAGTTGCGCGATTGACTGGTTGTTGGGGCCGGTGCTCTGCACGGGGCTGTTGAAGATGACCTGCGAATAATCCTCGTCGAACAGGTTCTGCGCCCAGAATTCGACCGACCAGCGCTGCTCCGGTCCGCGCAGCCCGACCCGCGCATTGATCACCGTATAGCTTTGCTGAACCTTCTCGGGATAGAGGTCCGAGCCGGTATTGGTGTCGGCGGTCACGCGGCCATCGACATAGAAAAGCGCGGACAGGCCGTTCGAGCCGATTGCCGGGGTCCAGGCCGCGCTGGCCGTCGCGACGAGGTCGGGCGCGTTGCTGTTGCGGCTGCCGGGCAGCAGGAACAGCGCCGGGTCGAGCGGCACCGTGCCGTCGGACGAGCCCACCAGCCGCTTGGCGAACTTGGCGTCGGCATAGGTGACGCCGCCGGTCAGGCGCACGTCGCGGATCGGAGTGGCCGCCAGCTCGACCTCGACGCCCTGGCTGACCAGGCCATGCTTGACGTCGCTGCACGTGCCGGCCGTCAGCGCGCTGCTGCAGCCGTTGATATTCTGCACGATGAAGCTGGTGCCGTTGAAGGTGTTCAGCTGGAAATTGCTGAACTCCTGCCGGAAGGCGGCGACGTTCGCGCTGAAATAGCGGCTGTTATACTTGGCGCCGATCTCGAAGGCGTTGACCGTCTCGGCGCCGAAACGCAGCGAGGCCGCATCGGCGTTGCTGCGCGGGGAAAAGAAGGTGGCGGGCGAGATATTCGCGCCAAGGCCGGTATTGCCCAGCTCGAACCGGTCCAGATTATAGCCCCCGGACTTATAGCCGCGCGCATAGCTGGCGTAGACCATCAGGCCGTCGGTTGCCTTCCATGAGGCGATGGCGGTACCGGAAAACTCGCCGCTGCTGGTCTTGTCGTTGAGCGCAAGCGCGTTGAGGCTGGTGCTCGCATTGCCCAGGCAGCCGAGCGTCAATATGCCCCCCGCCAGCTGAGCGGCGGTCGCGCCCACTATCCCCGGATTGGTGGCGAAATCCACCAGGTCGTTGGGACTGCCCGCCGCGCGGGTTTGCAAGGTGGCGCAGGCGGCATTGTCGTTGTTGAAGCTGGCGGTGAAATGCTTGCGTTCATGGGTGTAGCGCAGGCCAAGCGTGATATCGATCCGGTCGGTGACGTGGATGATATTATGCGTGAAGACCGCGAAATTTTCGCTCTTCTGCATATAGCGGCTGTCGACGTCGCCGGCATTGCTTATGCCCGCGAGGGTTTTCAGGCCCGCGTTCAGCACCGGATTGGCAACGGCCGCATTGATAAGGGCGGTCGTGCCCGCCGGCGTCGCACAATTTGCATAGGGCAGCGGGGAGGCGGTCGCGCCTGATCCAGCCAGCAGGCGGCACGCGGCAAACCGGCCATAATCCGCCCCGAACCGGATATCGTCGCGCAGGGTCAGATCCTCATGCGCATAATATCCGCCGACCAGCCAGTCGAGCAGGCCGCCAAACGCCTCGCCCTGCACCCGCAGTTCCTGGGTAAAGGTCTTGAACTGGCGGAAGCTATTGGCGTCGCGGTAGAGGATGTCGGCGGTATTATAGTCGATGTCGCCATAGTCGGACGACTTATAGTCGCGATAGGCGGTGATGCTGGTCAGCTTGGCGCCGCCGTCGAACTCATAGTTGATTTCGCCCGACAGGCCCCAGTCGCGCAGGTTGGAGACATAGTCGCGGCCGGGCGTGATGCTGACATTGCGCCGATAGGGGTTCTGCGCATAGGGGGTCGCGCCATTGGGAAAGACCGCGCCCAGGCTTTGCAGGACCGTGACGATGCGATTGGTCGCGTTGGTCGTCGCCGTCTGCGGGCTGGCGCCGGTTTCCTCGGTCACATCGACATAGACAGCGCCGCAGCAGTTCTCGTCGCGATGCGTATAGTCGCCGATCAGGCGGACGGACAGCGCTTCGGTCGGCTGCAGCAGCAACTGGCCCCGGATCAGGTAGCGGTCGCGGTCATTGGTGATCACCGTGCCGGCTGAATTGACGATGTCGAGGAAGCCGTCGCGCTTCACATAGACGCCCTCGATGCTGGCGGCGATCTTTTCGCTGACAGGCCCGGTGACGCGGGCGCCCAGCCGCCAGTAATTATAATTGCCGTAAGTGATCTCACCGCTGCCGCCGAGCGTGAATTCGGGCGCCTTGGTGACGATGTTGATCAGGCCGGCCGAGGTATTGCGGCCGAACAGCGTGCCCTGCGGTCCGCGCAGCACCTCGATCCGCTCGACCTCGCCGAGATCGGTCAGGCCGGCGCCGGTGCGGGAGCGATAGACGCCGTCGATGAATATGCCGACCGAGCTTTCGAGGCCCGGATTGTCGCCCACGGTGCCGACACCGCGAATGCGGGCCACACCGCTCGCCTCCGACTGGGTGGAGACGACAAGGAGCGACGGCGCCAGCTGGTTGAGCTGGCGGATGTCGTTCGCGCCGCTGTTCTGGAGCGACTGGGCGGTGACGGCGGTCACCGCGATCGGCACATTGGACAGCGGGCTGGCGCGCCGGGTCGCGGTGACGATGATTTCCGGTTCGCCCGCGCGATCGGCGGTTGCCGCGCTGCTGGTTGTATTTTGTGCCGCACCGGGCTGCGCCCATAGTGCCGCCGTTGCCGACATCGTTGCAATGCCGGCTGCGAAAAGGCTTTTCCTCCGCATGCTTCTACCCTTATTTTTGGCGCCAGTTTGCGCCGCGGTCCCTGGCGCCGAGCATACCCTCTAGGATTCGGTCGTGGCAATGCCAATTGTTACGGCAGTACATAAGGAGTGCATCTGGGCCGCGCGGGCGGCATATCGCCAGCTGAATCCGCATCATTCCGGCGGTTTTGCCCGGGATCGCCGCTGTCGCGTCAGCCGATCGGGAACCGCAGCAGCCCGTCCCGGACAGGCACGAGCGCCGAGGCCATCGGCCCGATGAGCGCGCGGATCGGCGGCGCAGCGGCGTTGAGCCCGCCCGCGAGCGCCCCGAAAGCGGGCAATATCACCCGTGTTTCGCCTTGCACGAAACAGCGGCGCGACACCGTCCGGCTTCGCCCGGCCACCCGCCATTTCGGATGATAATGGCCGGACAGCTCCGGCCGGCAGTCGCCCGGATCGGCGCGGTGGCGCAGCATGATGCCGTCGACCAGGGCTTCGTCGAGCACATCGCCGCCGAGCGCCCCGGCGCTGGCATCGTCATGATTGCCGGTGATCCACGTCCAGGCGACGCCCCTGACCAGGCTGCGCAGACGCTCGCCGGCGCAGGCGGGCAAGCGCGCCGGTCCGTCGCCATCGTGGAAGCTGTCGCCCAGCACCCAGACCTCCCGCGCGGCATGGCGCGCGATCAGCCGCTCCAGCGCGTCGAGGGTCGCGGCGCTGTCATAGGGCGGCAGCATCTGGCCGCCCTTCGCGTACCAGCTCGCCTTTTCGAGATGCAGGTCGGCGACGATCAGCGCCCGGCGGCCGGGCCAGAACAGAGCGCCCGGGGCGAGCGCCAGAAACGCATGTCCGCCGAAAATCAGGGTCATGCCCTGGCTATGGCCGCGTGACTGGACCCTTTCAAGCACAACCGCGCGGCGATATGGGGAAACCCATGACCGATCCGTCCGATGTTCGCGCCGATGTCCATATCGCCGCCTTCTACTGTTTCGTCCCGCTGGCCGAGTTGCGGACGGTGCAGGCGCAATTGCTGGACCTGTGCAAAGGCGAGGGGATCAAGGGCACGGTCATCCTCGCGCCCGAGGGCTATAATGGCACGATGGCGGGCAGCGCCGCCGCGATCGAGCGGCTGGTGGCCATGTTGCGGGACATCGCGGGCAGCGCGGCGTCCGAAATCAAATATGCGCGCAGCCCCGCCATGCCCTTTCGCAGCCTCAGGGTCCGGATCAAGCCCGAGATCGTGACCATGCGGCGGCCCGGCCTCGATTTCGCGCAGGGGCGGGGCGCCTATGTCGAGCCGCAGGACTGGAACGCGCTGGTCGACGACCCCGGCACGATCCTGGTCGATACGCGCAACAGCTATGAGCATGGGGTCGGCAGCTTTGCGGGCGCGATCGATCCGGGCACGCAAAACTTCTCCGAATTTCCCGGCTGGCTGGAGGCGCTGGCGGCCGGGCTGACGCCGGAGGAGCGGCGCGAGAAACCGCTCGCCATGTTCTGCACCGGCGGCATTCGCTGCGAGAAATCGACCGCGCTCGCCCGGTCCATGGGGTTCGAACGGGTGCATCACCTCAAGGGCGGCATCCTCGCCTATCTGGAACAGGTGCCGGAGGCGGAGAGCCGCTGGCGGGGCGACTGCTTCGTGTTCGACGACCGGGTCGCGGTGGGCCACGGCCTGGCACCCGGCGGCCATGTGCTGTGCCAGGCGTGCGGCATGCCGGTCGCGGCGGAAGATGCGGAGGCGCATGGGGCGGGGTGCCGCAGGTGAGTGGGTGATGGGTGGGATGGGTGGGAAGGAGATATTCGCTCCATAACCGTCATGCCAGCGAAGGCTGGCATCTCAGGCCGCATTGTGCCCAACTTCGGGAGATGCCAGCCTTCGCTGGCATGACGGAAGGTGGTTGGAAGTCGCCACCGCATCCCCCTGTCCTACAACCCTCCACCCATGCCACATCCTGCCGCGCCGCTACTCGCGCGCGGAGCAGTGGCCAAGGCTCTTTCTTACAGTGGCGGATCAGGCGCATCCCGGTGGCGACAGGAGGTGCAACGAGACCCTCTCCCCCAAAAGCGGAATAATTTACCCACCCCGTAACCTTCGTAACCTTCGGCGGAGCAGAAACGACACAGCTACGCCCGCTTCGCCCCATAGCGCGCCCGGAAAGTCGCGGCGAATTCCCCCAGCCGGTCCGCCGCGATGGCATCGCGCAGGCCCTGCATCAGCGCCTGGTAGAAATGGAGATTATGCTGCGTCATCAGCATCGCGCCCAAGATCTCGCCGGACTTGACGAGGTGGTGGAGATAGGCGCGCGACCAGGTGATGCAGACCGGGCAGGCGCATGTCGCATCCACGGGCGAGAGATCCTCGGCATGGGCGGCGTTGCGGATGTTGAGCGGCCCGTCCCAGGTGAAGGCCTGGCCGTTGCGGCCCGAGCGGGTGGGCAGCACGCAGTCGAACATGTCGATGCCGCGCTCGACAGCGCCGACAATGTCGTCGGGCTTGCCCACGCCCATCAGGTAGCGCGGCCGGTCGGCGGGCAGGTGGCCGACACAATGGTCGAGGCATGCGAACATCGCCGCCTGTCCCTCGCCGACGGCAAGGCCGCCCACCGCATAGCCGTCGAAGCCGATGTCGATCAGCGCGTCGGACGAGGCTTTGCGCAGGTCGGGGAACAGCGAGCCCTGCTGGATGCCGAACAGGGCCGCGCCCGCCGCATGGTCGCTCCCTGCGTCGAAGCCGGTGCGCGATCGCTTCGCCCAGCGCATCGAGCGCTCCATCGACCGGGCGGCCTCCTCATGGCTCGCGCCATTGGCGGTGCATTCGTCGAACGCCATGACGATGTCGGAGCCCAGCAGGCGCTGGATCTCCATCGACCGCTCCGGGGTGAGCATATGGCGCGAGCCGTCGATATGGCTGGCAAAGGCGACGCCATCCTCGCTCATCCTGGTGAGGGAGGACAGGCTCATCACCTGATAGCCGCCGCTGTCGGTCAGGATCGGCCGGTCCCAGCCCATGAAGCCGTGCAGCCCGCCCAGCCGCGCCATCCGCTCCGCGCCGGGGCGCAGCATCAGATGATAGGTGTTGCCCAGGATGATGTCCGCGCCGGTCGCGCGCACTTCGGCGGGGCGCATCGCCTTCACCGTCGCGGCAGTGCCGACCGGCATGAAGGCAGGCGTGGCGATGGCGCCGCGCCGCATGGCGATGGTACCGGAGCGGGCAAGGCCGGAGCGCGCGGCGATGGAGAAGGCGAAGCGGGGCGGAGCGGCTTGAAGCATGGCCGCTCTTAGCCGCTCGGCCCGCGCGGGCAAAGGGCGGAAAGGAACGCTGCGCTTAGGCGGGCATCGCCAGGCGCGCCACGGACCGGCGGCGCAAGGCTGCGCCCGCCATGCCGAACCCGGCGATCATCAGCGCCCAGCTCGCCGGCTCCGGCACGGGCAGCAACTCGAGGCTCAGGGAGACGCCGCCGCTATTGTTGGCGCGGTTCCCGTCATGATCCAGCACGAACAGGTGACCGGGTCCCCCGTCCAAGGTTGCGATCCACGGATTCGGAATGAAACCCTGGAAAGCGGTGTTCACGACCTGGCCGTTGAGGATATTGACGGTGTTGTGTCGAATATTGTTACCGGACTTGTAAGCGGCGAGCGAATCCGCCGCCGTGCCATAAACCTGGCCAGTGGTGTAAACGTTGAGTTCATAGTCGTTACTGCCGAAATCTTGATCCCCGGCGACGAAGGCATTGCTGAAGCCGGTGGTGCAAGTGGGGGTGCAGAGCGTTACATTGGCCGCATCGTAAAGGCCGCCGTCGGCGATGCCGATCCATTTGATCAGATAAGTGCCCGCCGCGATGTTAATATCGATACCGTCCGCGTCATCCGCGGCGATGTTATATATGGTCGCGCTGGCGGGCGCGACGATGCCCAGCAAAGACACACCGAGCGCCGCGAGTGCGAGCGCCCTGGACTTGAAACCACGCATAGTCGTCTCCTGTTCTTTGCGCGGGAAGTAACATGGTTAATGGAGTCTTTCCAAGGGAAATGTAGCGACTACCTCCAACGCACCGCTCTGAAGCGCCTATTATCGACTTTCGGGCAGGAGCAGGCTGGCATCGCCATAACTATAGAATCTATACCCTTCGGCAATCGCATGGGCATAGGCCGCCTGCATCCGCTCCCGGCCCATCAGCGCGGAGACCAACATGAACAAAGTCGACCTGGGCAGGTGGAAATTCGTCATCAGGCCGTCGACCGCGCGAAAGGCATAGCCCGGCGTGATGAAGATGCGGGTTTCGCCCTCGAACGGGGCGATGGCGCCGTCCTCTTGGGCCGCGCTTTCGAGCAGGCGCAGGCTGGTCGTGCCGACCGCGATCAGGCGGCGCCCATGCGCGCGCACGGCGTTGAGGCGGGCCGCGGCGGCGGCGTCGATCCGGCCCCATTCGGCGTGCATGCTGTGGTCGGCGGTATCGTCCGCCTTGACCGGCAGGAAGGTGCCCGCCCCGACATGCAGCGTCACCGTCTCGCTGGTGACGCCACGCGCGTCCAGCGCCGCCATCAGCGCGGGCGTGAAATGGAGCGCGGCGGTGGGGGCGGCGACGGCGCCCGGCTCGGCCGCGAACATGGTCTGGTAATCCTCGCGGTCGGCGGCATCGGTGGGGCGCTTGCCCGCGATATAGGGGGGCAGGGGCATCCGGCCCGCGCGCTCCAGCAGCAGTTCGACCGGCTCGTCGCCGGGAAAGTCGAGGATGACCGCGCCGTCCTCGTCCCGCCCTGCGGAGATCGCGGTGACGCCGTCGGCAAAGTCGAGCCGGTCGCCGGTCCGCACCCGGCGGGCGTTGCGGACAAAGGCGGCCCAGCGGCGCGGCCCCAGCCGCCGATGCAGCGTCGCACCGATCGCGGCGTCGCCGCGCCTGCCCTCCAGCTGGGCGGGAATGACGCGGGTGTCGTTGAAGATGAGGCAGTCGCCGGGCTCGAGCAGCGCGGGCAGGTCGGCGACGCCCCGATCGTCGAGGCCATCGCCGCGCACGACCAGCATGCGCGCTGCATCGCGCGGGCGCGCCGGGCGCAGTGCTATGCGCTCGGGCGGCAGATCGAAATCGAACAGGTCTACGCGCATGGATTGGCCCTAGGCCAGAAACTCCCGCACGAAATCATTGGCGGGGGCGGATTCTATCTCCTTGGGCGGCGCATATTGGGCGATGCGTCCCTGGTTGAGGATCGCGACCTGGTCCGCCAGGCCGAAGGCTTCCTCGCGGTCGTGGGTGACGAACAGGGTGGTGACGCCGAGCCGGTCGTGAATGTCGCGCAAGGCCGAACGCAGATCCTTGCGCACCTTGGCATCGAGCGCCCCGAAAGGCTCGTCGAGCAGCAGGTAGCGCGGGTTGCGGGCCAGCGCCCGGGCCAATGCGACGCGCTGCCGCTGCCCGCCCGAAAGCTGCGCGGGATAGCGGCCGCCAAGTCCCGGCATCTGTACGAGGTCCAGCAGCTGTTCAACCCGGTTGGCAATCTCGGCGCGCGGCGGGCGCACCTTGCGCTTCATCATGTCGAGCCCGAACGCGATGTTGCGCGCGACCGTCATGTGCCGGAACAGGGCGTAGCTCTGGAATACGAAGCCGATGCCGCGATCCTGCACCGGCAGGTCGGTCACGTCCTCGTCGTCGAACAGAACTTTGCCCCGGTCCGCGAACGCGAGGCCGGCGATGATCCTGAGCAAGGTGGTCTTGCCCGAGCCCGAAGGCCCGAGGAGCGCAACGAAGGACCCCCCGTCGACCGTAAGCGAAACGCTGTCGAGCGCGCTGTGGCCATCAAAGCCCTTGGCGATATCCCGGATTTCTATCGTCATGGATCAGTGTCCCTTGGCCTTGATCTCGTCGCCATGCCACCATTCGAGCAGGCTCTTCACAATGAGTGTGACAATCGCGAGGCCAGCGAGCAGCGACGCGATGGCGAAGGCGCCGACGAAATTATAATCGTCGTACAGCACCTCGATATGAAGCGGCATGGTGTTGGTCTCGCCGCGAATATGGCCGGATACGACCGATACCGCGCCGAATTCTCCCATGGCCCGCGCATTGCAGAGGAGCACGCCGTAGAGCAGCGCCCAGCGTATGTCGGGCAAGGTCACGTGCCAGAAGGTCTGCCAGCCGCCCGCGCCCAGCGAGACGGCCGCTTCCTCCGCCGAGCGCCCTTGGGAGGTCATCAGCGGAATGAGCTGGCGCGCCACGAATGGAAAGGTGACGAAGATCGTCGCGAGCACGATGCCCGGCACCGCGAAGATGATGTGGATGTCATGGGCGTCGAGCCATGGCCCGAACCAGCCCTGCGCCCCGAAGACGAGCACATAGATCAGGCCCGACACGACCGGCGAGACCGAGAAGGGCAGGTCGATGAAGGTGATGAGCCAGGCCTTGTGGCGAAAATCATGCTTGGTCACCGCCCATGCCATGACAATGCCCAGCACCAGGTTGAGCGGCACGGTGATCGCGGCGATGATCAGGGTCAGCTTGATCGCGGCGATGCCGTCGGGCTCCTTCAGCGACTCCAGATAGGGCAGGACGCCCTGCCGGAATGCCTCGACGAAGATCGTCGCCAGCGGCATCAGCAGCATCAGCGCCATATAGGCGACCGCCACCGCGATGAGCGTGGCGCGCGCCCATGGCGGGGTTGCGAGGGGAGAGCGGGCGCGCTTCATGCCGCGATCTTCCGGTTGGTGCGGGCCTGCAGGACGTTGACCACGGCCAGCACCGCAAAGGACAGGAGCAGCATGACGACCGCGATCGCCGACGCGCCCGCATAATCATATTGCTCCAGCTGGGTGACGATGAGGAGCGGCGGGATCTCGGAAACCATGGGCATATTGCCTGCGATGAAGATCACCGATCCATATTCGCCGACCCCGCGCGCAAAGGCCATGGCGCAGCCGGTCGCGAGCGCTGGCGCGATTTCGGGCAGGACGACCCGCCGGAACATGTCCCAGCGGCTGGCACCCAAAGTGGCCGCGGCCTCCTCATAGGTTTCGTCGATGTCCATCAGCACCGGCTCGACGGCCCGCACGACAAAGGGCAGGCCGATGAAGGTCAGCGCGACCACGATACCTTGCGGATGATAGGCGATCGGTATGCCCAGCGGCGCGAGCCACTGGCCGATCCAGCCGGTGTCGGCATAGAGTGTCGTCAACGCGATGCCGGCCACCGCTGTCGGCAGGGCAAAGGGCAAGTCGACCATCGCGGACAGAAGCTTTCGGCCCGGAAATTCCATCCGCACCAATACCCAGGCGACGATCAGCCCGAATATGGCGTTGATCCCGGCCGCTGCCGCCGCCGCGCCAAAACCGACGCGGTAGGAGGCCATGGCCCGCTCCGAAAAGCCGGCCTGGAGGAAATGGCTCCAGCCTTCGCCGGCCGACCGGATGAAGACCGCGCTCAAGGGCACAAGAACGATTGCGCTGACCCAGAACAGGGTCAGCGCAAGGCTGGGCCCGAATCCGGGCAAGGCTGAACGGCGTGTCACAAATCCCCCTTAACGACGTGCCACCAGAAATCCAGTTGGAGTCTGGCGGCGCGCGGTATCGCCCCTAATGGCCTATTGTGTCAGAAATCTAGTTGTAGTCTCGTCGCGAAGATATCGCCCTTGGCCGTTCCCACCTGAGCGATGCCCGCAGTATTGGGCGCCACCAGGCTCGAATTAAGGCCGAAGAACCGTATATAGTTGAACGCCGCGCGAAGATTGGGATTGAGATACCAGTTGATCGCGCCCGTCCATGTGTGGGCCTTGCGACCGCCCTGGTTGGTCGAGATCGGGCTGGTCGGCAGGGCCAGCGTCGGGTCGTTCAGGTTCAGCTGGTCATAACGGACGGCCAGTTCCACCGCGCCCCAATGGCCGTCATGCGGATTGAAGTCATTGAACGGCTTCAGCTTGTCCACATTGCCACCCTTGAAGCTGCGCGATTCGCCAGTCAGGAAGACGCTGCCGAAGACGTTGAACCCACTGAAGTTGAGCGTCGACGCGGCGGCGTAGCGATCGAGCGCCAGTGCGCCATATTCGCCCTGCACCGAGAAGGGGCCATAGACGACCGCGCCCTCCGCGCCGATATAGTCCGCCGCCTTTACGCCGGTCTCCGCGCCACCTTGCGGCGCCGTGCCGGTGAGGGCGACGGAGAGCAGATTGCCGCCATCGACGCGGACATTGGGGCGGTCAGCGACCGTGACCGCATTGGCGGCGAGGTTGGTGACATGATAGCCCGACACGCCCAGATGCACCACGCGGCCGGTGTCGAGGATCGGATCCCACGTGATCCGGCCGTTGACGCCATAGGGTTCGTCCCGGCTGGTGGCGTTGCGGGTGACCGCCTCGCCTGCGCCGAACACGCCCACGGTCGCATTCAGCTTGTCGCTATTATAGGCAAGCGACAGGCCGATGCGGCGTTCCGCGCCGACCGCGCCAAAGGCGTTGCTGGCCATCGATCGCTCAAAGAACGTGTTGTTCACGTCCGATGTATTGGCCTCCAGCCCGTAGGGGGCCTTGTGCTGGCCGACGGTCACGGTCAATTTGGGGTTCAGCGCATAGCTGATATAGGCGTCGAGCAGATTGACCTGCTGCTTGATCAGTTCGGCATCGAGCCGCCATTTGAACTTCTTGAAGGCGGTGCCTTCAAAGCCGAAACGGGCGCGGCGGATGTCGGTGCCGTTGCTGAAATCATAGCCGCCCGCGCGCTCATTATAGGCCGCATAGTCGACCTGCAGCACGCCGCGCGGTTTGAAGGTGAAAGTGTCGTTCACGTCGGAGAAGACCGGGACAACGCCCGGCTGGGCGGCCTTGGCAGCGCGCACCTCGACATTCTCGACGCGGGTTTGCGTTGCGGTGGCCTGCTGTTCCAGCTGGGCGTTGCGGGCCTCCAGCTGCCTGATGCGCGCCTCCATGGCGTTGAGGCGGTCGAGGACGGCGTCGCCGGTCGGCTTGGGGGCCTCCGCCTGGGCGGTATCGGCGGGCAGGATCGTGTCGATCGGTGAGGATTGATCGGCGCTATTGGTGTCCTGGGCATGGGATTGCGCAGGCACGACAAGAAGCGCCGCGGCCGAAGCCAACGTGACGTATTTCATGATTTTCTCCCTGAATTTTAGGTACCACCCGGACGGGACCGCGGAGGGGGATAGGCCCTATCCGGGTGGCATGGCGTTGAGGCGCGCTATCGTTTGGCCGCCTCGAAAGCCTGGTCGAACAAACCGCCGTCGTTGAAGAAACGTGCCTGGGCCCTTGCCCAGCCACCGAAATGGCGATCGACGCTCAGCAACGGTAAATTCTTGAACTGGGGCGCATATTTGGCGGCGACCTGTGCATTGCGGGGCCGGTAATAATTGCGTGCGGCGATTTCTTGCGCCTCGGGCGTATAGAGGAACTTCAGATAGGCTTCGGCGACGGCGCGCGTATTGTGCTTGTCGACATTGGCGTCGACGACAGCGACCGGGGGTTCGGCGAGGATCGAGATGGACGGCGTCACGACCTCGAACTTGCCCGCGCCCAGCTTTTTGGTGGCGAGCAGCGCCTCGTTTTCCCAGGCGATCAGAACGTCGCCCTGGCCGCGCTGGACGAAAGTGGTCGTCGCGCCGCGCGCGCCGCTGTCGAGCACGGGGACATTGTGCAGGACTTTGGTGACGTACTGGAGCGCAGCCGGGCCGGAGCCATATTTCTTCTCGCCATAGCCCCAGGCCGCGAGGAAGTTCCAGCGCGCCCCGCCGCTGGTTTTGGGGTTGGGCGTGATCACCGATACGCCGGGCCGCGCCAGATCGTCCCAATCCTTGATGCCCTTGGGATTGCCCTTGCGTACCAGGAAGACGATGGTCGAATAATAAGGCGCGCTGTTGTTGGGCAACTCCGCCTGCCAGCCCGACTTGATCAGCCCGCGTTTGGCGATCGCATCCACGTCATAGCCAAGCGCCAGCGTGACGACGTCCGCCTGCAGCCCGTCGATGACCGAGCGAGCCTGCTTGCCGGACCCGCCATGGCTCTGGCGAATCGTTACATCCTGGCCTTGCTTGTCCTTCCAATAGCGCGCGAAAGCGGGGTTGATCGCCGTGTAGAGCTCGCGCGTTGGATCGTAGGACACGTTGAGAAGTTGGGCCGGGCCCGCTGCGGCGATCGGCGCGGCAAGCGGGATCGTCATGCCCAAAACGGCTACAGAGCCTATGAATTTCAATAGCTTGCGTCGCATCTGTTGGTCCCTGTTCATTCGTCGCTGCGGTTGACCGCTAACTGCAGTTATAAGTCTATCCTGGAGATAGACAATGCTGAGACACTCGGTTCGTCGCGGAAATCTTTCTCTTCGTCTTTGGTAGACAATGTTGGGGGCAGCAATCATGGTTTTACCACATTCCTTGCTTTGCCGCCTCCCCGCATCGGTGGCCATTGTCGCCTGCTTGCCATGCTCGATCACGACACGATCGGATTGATCGCCGGGATCAGCTAAGCCCCATTTCGTTCGCGATCAGCAGTGCCGCAACAGGTTGAGGTCCAGACCATGCGTGAATATTGTTCACGTTTGCTTGCAGCAATATTCGCTAGGTACGATGGGAATTCGCCTTTACACCGCGCCCACCGGACGCAATTGTGCGCTGATAGCCGTTTCATACATGAAGAGAGTTGAGTTGTGGCCGATATGTCGAACCGGTCGAAGTGGGACGATCCGGCCGCGATTCCGAGCGCGGTTGATGCCGAGATAACCAGCGCTGATCGCCGCGCGCGCTTGCGCATGCCACTTCTGCTGGCCGCACCGGTGGTGCTCTTGATCGCCATACTCTATTTCTACCTGACCGGCGGACGATATGAATCGACCGACAATTCCTCACTTCAGACCGGACAGGTCGCGATCACGGCGAATGTGAGCGGCACCGTGGTCGCCGTGGAAGTGAATGAAAATCAGGTGGTCAAGCCTGGCCAGGTTCTCTTCCGCATCAATCCGGACAAGTTCGAAACCGCCGTTGCCGAGGCCGCGGGGCAGCTTGCGGCCGCGCGCGCCAATGTCGGATCCCTCCGCGCGGACTATAGCGAGAATGCGGCGGACCTGGCGGCGGCCGAGGCGCGCCTTGCCTATGCGCAGGGCGAGGCGGCGCGGCAGAAGTCGCTGCTGCGCGAAGGCATCTCGTCCCAGGCGCAATATGATCAGGCGGTGCTTGACGTAAGAACAGCGCGCGAAGCGATCGGCGCCGCCCGTGCCAAGACGGAAAGCGTGCGCGCGACCCTGTCCGGCAATGTCGATGCGCCAGCCGACAGCCAGCCGGCGGTCCGGCAGGCGCTCGCGGCGTACCGACGCGCCCGCCTCGCGCTCGGCGACACCGTGGTGCGCGCGCCGCAGGAAGGCGTGGCAACCAGGGTCCATCAACTCCAGGTCGGCAGCTATGTCACCGCGTCGCGTCCGGTGTTCGTGATGACCGGCACGCGCTTCTGGGTGCAGGCGAATTTCAAGGAAAACCAGCTGCGCTACATGCGCGTCGGCCAGCCAGCGACCGTGGACATAGACGCCTTTCCCGGCCGCGAACTGAAGGCGCATGTCGCCAGCTTCAGCCCCGGCACCGGCAATAGTTTCTCGCTGCTTCCGGCGGAGAATGCGTCCGGCAACTGGGTCAAGGTGGTGCAGCGACTGCCGGTCGAAATCGCGCTGGACGAGATTCCGCGCGATCTGCCGCTGCACGCCGGGCTCAGTGCCGACGTGACGGTCGATACCGGCCACAGGCGCCATCTGTTCGGCGCCGACACACCGCCGACCAGCCCCGGCCCACCAAAGGGTGCGCCCACCGCGCCGCGATGAGCGGGCTCTATCCCGATCCTACGGCGCGTCGGCTCATCACCACCTCGTTGATGATGGCAACGACCATGGTCGCGCTCGACGGGACCATCGCCAATGTCGCGCTGCCGCACATGCAGAGCAGCGTTTCGGCATCGCAGGAACAGATCGTCTGGGTGCTGACCTCCTACCTCATAGCGACGGCGGTGGCGACGCCGCTCTGCGGCTGGCTCGCCGACCGCTTCGGGCGCAAGCGGGTGATGCTGATTTCGGTGGCGGGGTTCACCCTGGCGTCGATGGCATGCGGGATAGCGACCAATCTTCACGAACTGGTCCTGTACCGCCTCGTGCAGGGTCTGTGCGGCGCCGGTCTGGTGCCCCTCAGCCAGGCGACGATGCTCGACATCAATCCGCCGGACCGGGTGGGCAAGGCGATGGCCGTATTTGGCATGGGAACGATTATGGGACCGGTCATCGGCCCCACATTGGGCGGGTGGCTGACCGACAGCTTTTCCTGGCGCTGGATTTTCTTTGTCAACGTGCCGTTCGGTATCCTCGCCTTGCTGGGCCTGTCCGCTTCCATGTCGGAAAGCCGGGTTGCCAACCTGCCCCGGTTCGACCTGATGGGTTTCGCCTTCCTGTCGATCTTCGTTGGGGCGCTTCAGTTGATGCTGGACCGGGGGCAGCAGCTCGACTGGTTCTCCTCCTGGGAAGTCTGCATTGAGGCGGGTGCCGCGCTGCTGTTCCTCTATCTCACGGTCGTGCATATGTGGACCGCGAAACATCCGTTCATCCGGCCGGCCGTCTTTCGGGACCGCAACTTCCTGACCGGATCGATTGTCGGCATGCAGCTGGGGGTGCTGGTCTATGCCGTGCTGGCCCTGGTCGCACCGATGCTGCAGCACCTGATGCGCTATCCGGTAATGCTGACCGGCCTCGTCACCATGCCGCGCGGCATCGGCACGATGATCTCGATGTATACTGTCGGACAGTTTATCGGCCGGGTCGACGCGCGCCATCTGCTCATGATGGGTCTCTTCCTGTGCGCCGTCTCGCTCTATCAGATGGCCCATCTTTCGTTGGAAATGGGCAGTTGGCCGATCGTGGTGGCCGGCTTTGTCCAGGGTCTGGGCGCGGGGCTTGTCTTCGTACCGGTCACGACCATCATGTTTTCGACGCTTGGGCCGCGCTATCGCAATGAGGGCGCGGCGCTCAATTCGCTCTCGCGCAACATGGGGGCGGCGATCGGCATCTCCGTGCTGCAGGCGCTGACGATCCGCAATACGGCAACCGTCGAGTCCCGCCTGACCGAGGGGGTGCGCCCGGACAATCCGATCATGGACATGCGTCTGCCCGATTTCGACTTCAACCTGCCCTCGTCCGTGGCCGGCATCGAGCAGGAGATTGTCCGGCAGGCAACGATGGTCGCCTATCTCGATTCCTTCTGGTTCCTCTTCCTCGTGACGCTCAGCGTCATTCCGGTTGTCCTCCTGATGAAACCCACCAAGAAGGCAACCGTCCTCCCAAATCTGCCGATAATGGATTGATTGCGCGATGAAGCGGCATATTTCTCTCTTTCCTGTCCTGGCAGCATCATTGGCCGGATGCACCGTCGGGCCCGATTTCGAGCGCCCGGCGCTGTCGCCGGCGGGCGGTTATGCGGCAGTGCCGCCCGCTGGCAAGGGTGCCTCGGCTCCTGCCCCGGGCGACGGTCCGGCGCCGCGCTGGTGGGAGGCATTTGGCTCGGCCGACCTCGACGCGCTGGTCGACCGCGCCATCGCCAACAATCAAAGCCTGACAGCCAGCAACGCGACCCTGGCGCAGGCCCGCGCGCATATCGCCGCGGTGGCGGGCCGCCGCCTGCCGCAGGTCGACGCCAATGCCCGTGTCGAGCATGAACAGGTGAACCTGGCCGCCTTTGGGCTCGACAATTTGGGCGGCGGTTCGATCGCTAATCCCGAGCTGGAACTTTATAGCGTGGGTGCGGGCGTTTCCTACGATCTCGACCTGTTCGGCCGCAATCGCCGCGCGCTGGAACAGAGCGTGGCGCAGGCCGAGGCTCAGCAGCACCAGACCGAGGCGGCCCATCTCACCATCGCTGGCCGCGTGGTGACGCAGGTGCTGACCATCGCCGCGATCCGCGAACGCATTGCCGCCGCGCGCGCGCTGCTGGCCGAGGACCAGCGCAACGTCACCCTCACCGATGCCCGTCGCCGGGGCGGTGCCGGCACGATGGTCGAAGTGCTGAGCGCGCAGGGCCAGCTCGCCGCCGACCAGGGCGAATTGCCGCAGCTCGACCAGCAACTCGCCGAAGCGCGCAACATGCTCGCGATATTGCTCGGCCTGTCGCCTGCCGAGCTGGGCGCGACCGATTTCGATTTCGCTGGTTTTGCCATGCCGTCCGATGTTCCCCTCGCCTTGCCGTCGGCGCTGGTACACAAGCGGCCGGACATCCTGCAGGCGGAGGCAGACCTGCACGCCGCCACCGCCGCCATCGGGGTCGCGACGGCGCGGCTTTATCCCGACATCACGCTGGGCGCGACCATCGCCCAATCGGCGGCGCATCCCGAAGATGTTTTCGCCCGCAGCTTTCGCGGCTTCGATATTTTCGCGGGGCTGACCGCGCCGATCTTTCACGGCGGCACCCTCAAGGCCGAGAAGCGCGGCGCCGAGGCGGAGGCGCGGGCGGCGGCGGCAACCTATCAGCAGACCGTGCTGGAGGCTTTCGGCCAGGTATCGGACCTCCTCGCCGCGCTGGGCAATGACGCGCGTTCGGTCATGACGCAGCAGCAGGCCGCCGACATCGCCGCGCGCTCATTGCACCTCTCGCGGCGCAGTTTCCAGGTCGGCAACAGCGGCATCTTGCAGGTGCTCGACGCCAGCCGCATCTATCAGCGCACCCGCCTTGCCCTGGTCGATGCGCAGGCACGGCAGTTCCTGAATGTCGCACGCCTCTATGTGGCGACGGCCGGGGGTTGGACCGGTCCCGCCGTCGCTGCGCAGGCAGAGGGACGGACAGGCGCGCCCTGATCCGGCGCCGGGCGATGCGGATTGCGGCCCGGCATCGACATATCCGGCTTGCGGGTGCGGGCTTTTTCAGGCCACTATGGTCTCAATAGGAGAAGGCTCATGCGCGTCAGCGGTATCGACCATGTGAATATCAGCACACAGGATGTCGAGGCATCCGCGCGCTTCTACGCCGATGTGCTGGATCTCGACCCGCGGATCGCTGCCGGGGGGAGAATGACGCCGGAGCAGGGGCGCTGGCTCTTTGACCATGAGGGCCAGGCGATCATACATCTGCGCAAGTTCGAGGCCGACGGCTCTTCAACCGGCCCCATCGATCATGTCGCCCTGAAATGTTCGGGCATGGAAAACATGGTCGCGCGACTGAAGGCGCGCGGCATCGACCACCGGGTCAATAATATGCAGTTTGCCGGCCTCAAGCAGATCTTTGTCACGGATCCGCACGGCATTTCGCTGGAACTCAACTTCACCGGCGAATGATTTGTCGGGCAGGCGCGAAAGGAGGGGCTTTGGATAGGCTTGGCATAGATTTCATCAGTGTTTTCGGCATGCCGCCGGTCGCGTTCGTTGCGCTCGCTGCTGATCTTGGCTGCCGTCACATCAGCCTCGCGCCCCAGCCGATCACATCCAACCCGCATGGCTATCCGCACTGGTCGCTGCTCGAGGACGCTGCATTGCGCCGTGATGGGCCGCGGCACTGCGCGACCACGACGTATCGGTTTCACTCGGGGAGGGGTTTCTCGTGCGTCCCGGCGTCGACATAGCGGATAGTGGGGCGCCGCTGTTCGATGTGATGGAGGAGCTTGGGGTCAAGCGCGTCAATGTCGCGAGCATCGAGCAGGATCAGGGCCGGGGCTTCGACCAGTTTGCGGTGTTCGCTGGAATGGCGGCAGCGCGCGGCATGGAATCGACGCTCGAATATGCGCCGATCATGGCGCCGGGCGACCTGCCGACCGCCCTTGCTGCGCGGCGCCACGTGCAGCGGCCCGATTTCCGCCTGCTGATCGATGCGATGCACTTCTTTCGCGGCGGCGCAAATGTCGCGGATCTCGCCGCGGTCGATCCCGAACATATCGGTTATATCCAGCTATGCGACGCGCCGCTCGCCTGGACCCTCCAAAGCTATGTGGATGAGGCCCGCTATGAGCGGCTATGTCCGGGCGAAGGCGAACTGCCGCTGTTCGACCTGCTGGCCGCGCTGCCCCGGCATCGGGTGGTGGGACTGGAGATACCGATGCAGGCCAGGGCGCTCGCGGGCTTTGGCCCCAAGGAACGCCTAGCGCCCTGTATCGCAGCGGCCCGCGCCCTGCTCGCCCGGGTGGAAGACGAGATGTCGGTAGCGCGAACCTGACCCGTTTCGGAGGCGGGGCCCCGTGGCCCCGCCCCGCGATCAATATTTAGCGGCAGACAACCTGACCCCGGTCGATTTCGCGGCCGAGCAATGCGCCCGCGCCCGCGCCCAGCAGCGTTCCGACGGTCGACGAGCGGCCCCGGTCAAGGCTGTTGCCAAGAACGCCGCCCAGTGCCGCGCCCACCAGAAGCCCGGTCGTGCCGTCGCTGCGGCGGCAATAATAACGATCGTCATCACCGCGATAGATACGGGTGCCACGCGTCACCCGGATCGGCGCATAGCCCGCGCGGTAATAGCGGTTGGCATAATAGGCCGAATAGCCGGGTTCATAGCGGTTATAATCATAGCTGCGCCAACGGCGCCAATCGTCATGATCCCGCCGGCCATGAGCCGGTGCCCAGGGCGGGGGCCCGCGATCGCCGTCGCGGTCGTATTTGTCATGGCCCCGGCCATGCCCATTGCCTGGATCGGCCAAGGCGGGCACAGTTCCCAGCGCGATCGCGCCAAACCCCAGGGCGATTGCTGCCTTTCTTGCCATGGTAAGCATGCTGCATCTCCTTTTCGTTTCGGATGCAGCGTAAATACCTGGCGGCCGCGATCGTTGCATGAATGTAAAACAACCGCCTGTTCAGCGGGCGTTGGAGGATGATTTAAAGCTCGGCCAGCGGCGGCACGGGCTGGGGCGGGATGCCGATGTCTTCCTCGTGCACGTCGAAGATGCCGCGCCCGACATGGCTCTTGCGATAGCCATAGAGGAAATAAACGACGAGGCCGATGCCGCCCCAGATCGGCAGCACCAGCTTCGCCTCATTGGGCAGGTTCCAGAACAGGCCAACGCAGCCAGCGGCAGCGAGCGGCGCGACCACCCAGACGAGCGGGGTGCGGAAGGGGCGGTGACGGTGCGGGTCGCGCTTGCGCAGCACCAGCACCGCGATCGACACCATGAAAAAGGCGAACAACGTGCCGGAATTGGAAATATCGGCAAGCTGGCCAACCGGCAGCAACGCGGCGGCGATGGCGACGAAAACGCCGGTGACGAGGGTCACGATATAGGGCGTCTTCCATTTGGGATGCACCGTCGCCAGCTTCTCGGGCAACAGACCGTCCCGCGCCATGACGAAGAAGATGCGCGTCTGGCCGAACATCATCATCAGGATGACCGAGGGCAGGGCGATATTGGCGGCAAAGCCGATCACATCGCCCAGGCTGCTATGGTTGATCTGGCGCAGCACATGGGCGAGCGCCTCCTTGGAGCAGACGAGCGGTTCCTGACCGGCGGCCGCGAGCCTCTTGCACTGCGCGACGAACTCGGGCGTTCCGGGCTGGATGCCGATGCCGGCAGGTTGGGCACCGATCGCGCCGATCGCGCCCGCTGCGACGAGGATGTAGATCACGGTGCAGATGGCCAGCGAGCCGATCAGCCCGATCGGCACGTTGCGCTGCGGATTTTTCGTCTCCTCCGCAGCGGTCGACACCGCATCGAACCCGACATAGGCGAAGAAGATGGAGGCGGCGGCGCCGACCACGCCCATGCCGCTCGTACCCGCCGGGCCGAACCAGCCATTGGGGGTGAAGGGCGCGAAATGGCTCCCCTTCGTGACTGGCAGGGTCATGAAGATGAACATGCACAGGGCAGCGACCTTGACCAGCACCAGCACCGCGTTGAAGCGCGCGCTTTCCTTCGTGCCGATCATCAGCAGCAGCGTCACGGACAAAGCCACGACGATGGCGGGAACATTGATGATCCCGGCCGAAAAATCCGCATGGGGCACCCAGTTGACCAGCGACCAGGCGGGGCCTGCCGCGAGCGCCGGTGGCAGTTCCAGCCCCGTCCAGCTTTTCATCAGGCCCATGAAATAGCCCGACCAGCCCACCGAAACCGCCGAGGCCGCCACCGCATATTCGAGGATTAGCGCCCAGCCGACCGTCCAGGCCAGCAATTCGCCCATCACCGCATAGCTATAGGTATAAGCGGAGCCCGAAACCGGGACCATGGAGGCGAGTTCCGAATAGCATAGGGCCGCGACGGCACAGACGAAACCCGCGATGAGGAAGCTGTAGATCATGCCCGGGCCGGCCTTTTGCGCGGCGGCGGCGGTGAGCACGAAAATGCCGGTGCCGATGATCGCGCCGACGCCCAGCAAGGTCAGCTGGATCGGCCCCAGCGAACGGTGCAGTCCCTTTTTTTCGGCCGTCGCCAAAATGGCGTCGAGCGGCTTGACGCGTCCGAATATCATCGCTTCCGTTTTCCCCTGATGTGGCGGCCTGTTCGGCCTGCCGCTTACCCGTCGGCGGGGAGACTAGCTCCTAATTCGAACCGCGCAAGTGCGGCAGCGGTTCATAGCGGCTGGACAAGGAGATGGCCCATCCTGCGCCCGGCGAACAGGTGGACATGCAGGTGTGGCACGTCCTGATGGGAGTCCGGCCCGGCATTGGCGAGGAGGCGATAGCCCGTGGCATCCGCGCCCAATTCACGCGCCACATTGCCCACGGCCCGCACGAAACCGGCGATTTCGTCCGCGCTCGCCTTGGCCGAGAAATCGTCCCAGCTCACATAGGCGCCCTTGGGGATGACCTGGACATGGGTGGGTGCCTGCGGGTGGATGTCGTTGAAGGCCAGCGCCCACTCATCCTCATAGACCTTGGCACAGGGGATTTCGCCGCGCAGGATGCGGGCAAAGATGTTGCTGGGATCATAGGGCTGCTTGGTATCGACGGGCATTGCTCTCTCCGCAAAGGTTCAGTCTGGCGCGCGCGCGGCCTTTTCCGCAAGACCGGACAGGCCCTCGCGCCGGTCCAGCTCGGCGGCGACATCGGCGAGGCTCAGGCCCATGTCCGCGAGCAGCACGCACAGGTGAAAGACAAGGTCGGCGGCTTCCGATGTCGTCGCCTCGGTATCGCCGGACAGAGCGGCGATGACCGTCTCCACCGCCTCCTCGCCCAGCTTCTGCGCGATCTTGGCCCGGCCCTTGGCGGTCAGCTTGGCGACATAGGACGACGCGGGATCGGCCGTGCGGCGGGCGCGGATGGTTTCCTCGAGTCGGGCGAACGGATCAGTCATTACCACGGCGTTTCGCCGGGCGGGGGTGCGGCGTCAAGCCTGCCCATCGGTCGCTCCCTCTCCGTTCGGTTGTTTTTGCCTTATGCCCCCGCCGGGGTACGTACCGCGATACCCGCTGCTGCCAGCGCGGCATGGGCCTCGGCGATGCTGTGCTGGCCGAAGTGGAAGATCGATGCGGCAAGGACGGCGCTGGCATGGCCTTGTGTCACGCCCGCGACCAGATGGCCGAGCGTGCCGACCCCGCCGCTCGCGATCACCGGCACGCTCACCTGGTCGGCGATGGCGCGGGTCAGCGCAAGGTCATAGCCGGCCTTTGTGCCGTCGCTATCCATGGAGGTGACGAGGAGTTCGCCCGCGCCCAGGTCCGCCAGCCGCAGCGCATGCGCGACCGCGTCGATGCCGGTGGGACGGCGGCCGCCATGGGTGAATATCTCCCACTTGCCATCCCCGACGCGCCGGGCGTCGACCGAGGCGACGACGCATTGGCTGCCGAAACGCTCGGCCAGGTCGGCGACCAGCTCGGGCCGGGCAACTGCGGCGCTGTTCACCGCGACCTTGTCCGCGCCCGCCAACAAGAGGGCGCGCGCATCCTCGGGCGTCCGGACACCGCCGCCAACGGTCAGCGGCATGAAGCAGACCTCAGCGGTGCGCGCGACGATGTCGAGCAGGGTGCCGCGCTCCTCATGGCTCGCGGTGATGTCGAGGAAGCAGAGTTCGTCCGCGCCCGCCGCGTCATAGAGGCGGGCCTGCTCGACCGGATCGCCCGCATCGGCGAGATCGACGAAATTGACGCCCTTGACCACGCGGCCATTGGCAACATCGAGACAGGGGATGACGCGGGTGCGGACGGTCATGCGTTATCCCCTAACCGTTCGTGTCGAGCCCCTGAGCGCCCGCTCTGCGGGCAGTCGAAGGGCTCGACACGAACGGATGGGATGGGCATGATCTTCACGCCGCCGCCGCAACCGCCAGCGCGGCCCTCAGGTCAAGCCGCCCGTCATAGAGCGCGCGGCCTGTGATTACCCCTTCGATACCGTCCTGCGCATGGAGGCTGAGCATGCGGATGTCGGCAATGCCCGCGACCCCGCCGCTGGCGATCACCGGGATGTCGGTCGCGCGGGCGAGATCGACCGTCGCCTGCACATTGCAGCCCTTGAGCAGGCCATCGCGCCCGACATCGGTGAAGAGGAGCGCCGCGACGCCCGCATCCTCGAACCGGCGCGCCAGGTCGATCACTTCCATGTCGGACTTTTCCGCCCAGCCGTCGGTCGCGACAAAGCCATCGCGCGCATCCACCGCGACGACGATGCCGCCGGGGAAATCCCGCGCTGCGGCCTTGACGAAGTCCGGGTCCTTCAGCGCCGCCGTGCCAATGACGATGCGCGCCACGCCGAGATCGAACCACCGCTCGACGGCTTCGCGGTTGCGGATGCCGCCGCCCAGCTGCACATGGCCGGGAAAGCTTGCCACGATGCTCTCGACGGCCTCGGCATTGACCGCGCGGCCGGCAAAGCTGCCATCCAGATCGACGACGTGGAGAAAGCCCGCGCCTGCCTCGGCGAACAGCATCGCCTGCGCGGCGGGATCATCGCCATAGACGGTCGCGCGCTCCATATCCCCCTCGGCGAGGCGCACGACCTGGCCGCCCTTGAGGTCGATCGCGGGAAAGACGATGAAGCCCGGAACATTGGTCATGGCCGCCACTCCAGAAAGCGCTTGAGGAAGGCGAGGCCATAGGCCTGGCTTTTTTCGGGGTGGAACTGCACGCCGACGATGGTGTCGCGGGCGACAGCGGCCACGATCGGCCCGCCATGGTCGCTGATCGCGACGACATCGGAGGGCCGGTCCGCCACGAAATGATAGCTGTGCAGGAAATAGGCCTCGCCCGCCTGCAACAGGGGATGCGGTGCGGCGGGCCGCACATCGTTCCAGCCCATATGCGGGATCTTGGCGTTGGGGTCGACAGGCTCCATCAGCCGCACGGTTCCGGCGACCCAGCCGAGTCCCTGATGCACGCCAAGTTCCTCGCCTCGGTCGGCGAGCAGCTGCATGCCGACGCATACGCCCAGGAACGGTACGGCGCGGCCCTGCACGGCTTCGGTCATCGCGTCGACCATGCCGTCAATGCCGAAGAGAGCGTCGCGGCAATGGCCGAAAGCGCCGACGCCAGGCAGGACGATGCGCTCGGCTGTTCGCACCGCTTCAGGATCAGCCGTCACCGTGACATCGGGGCAGCCCGCCGCCATCAGGGCATTGCGCACGGACTGGAGATTGCCTGCGCCATAGTCGATCAGCGCGACGGAAACTGTCATGCCGCGCCCAATGTTCCCTTGGTACTCGGGATCGCGTCGCCCTTGCGCGGGTCGATCTCAACCGCCGTGCGCAGCGCCCGTGCGGTCGCCTTGAAGCAGCTTTCGACGATATGATGATTGTTCGACCCGTAGAGATTCTCGACATGCAAGGTGATCCCGGCCGCATCGGCAAAGCTGTGGAACCAGTGCTGGATCAGCTCGGTATCCCATTCGCCGAGGCGCGGCATGGTGAGCGCCACCTTCCACACCAGATAGGGGCGGCCCGAAATATCGAGCGCCACGCGGGTCAGCGTCTCGTCCATCGGCGCGTGCGCCTCGCCATAGCGGGTGATGCCGCGCTTGTCGGCCAATGCCTTGGCAATGGCTTCACCGATGGCGATGCCGGTATCCTCGGTCGTGTGATGCTGGTCGACATGCAGGTCGCCCGTCGCCTTCAGATCGATGTCGATCAGTGAGTGGCGCGAAAGTTGCTCCAGCATATGGTCGAGAAAGCCGATGCCCGTGGAAATGGCATAAGTGCCGGTCCCGTCCAGATTGACCCGGACGGTGATCGCCGTTTCCTTGGTCTCGCGATGAACTTCACCAATGCGCATGGCGAGCCTTTAAGCGCGGATCACGCGTGGCGCAACGCGCGAATGGCTGTTTGAGGTTCGCGCTTGACCACGAACGGGCCATCCCTCAGATGAAGGGCCATGAGCGACGACGCGCCCGACAGTCTGATTCCCTACGACGAGATCGTGCAGGAGGCCCTGCGCGCCGTGGTCGGCCGGGTATTGGGCGAAGTTTCCATGGCGGGCGCGCTGCCCGGGGACCATCATTTCTACATCACCTTCAAGACCCAGGCGCCCGGAGTCATCATTCCACGCCATCTGGTGGAGCGGTTCCCGGACGAGATGACCATCGTCATCCAGCATAAATACTGGGATCTGAAGGTGGAGGATGACCTGTTCGAGGTCGGCCTGACCTTTAGCCAGGTGCCCGCGCATCTGGTGATTCCCTTTGCCGCGATCACGGCCTTTGTCGACCCGGCGGTCAATTTCGCCCTGCAATTCCAGGTGTCAGGGGTCAATGATCCCGAACCGCATGACGAGGCGGAAAATGACGCGCCCGATGCCGACGGCGGCGATTCGGGCTCAAATGTCGTGACAGTGGATTTCGGCAAGAAGAAATAGGCCGTCTCCCGGTCGATGACGGGATATGCCGCGTCGTTCGCGCGTTCATACAGCATAGTCCTGCCGTCGCAGGGAAAGGACAGGCCGATGCCGCGCCGTTTAGCCAATATGCTTTTCACCAGATCGGTGCGATCGAGCACCCGCAAGGCCGGCATGCCAGGCCTGTTGGCGATCACCGCGTTCAACCTGTTGCTACGCCGGTCGCCGGTCGGCGCGGCTGCATTGGGCGGCGCAATTCTGGCGAATCGCGCCTATCGGGCGGGCCGGCGAGCCCAGGCAAGGCGCATAGCCAAAAAAACACTGTCTTAGCGATCCATCCACCCGCAGGGAACCACGGCGCGGGCCCCTTGCCGCATCAGGACCATTGACGCGCGGGCCTTGCCGAGCCAGTTGGGGACGATGCCGCACAGCACCTCTTCCGATCCGCACAGCTTCAAGCGGCGCGGCGTCCTGTTCGTCCTGTCGTCGCCCTCGGGCGCGGGCAAGTCGACCATAGCCCGCAAGCTTCTGGCCGCAGATGATGACCTGCAAATGTCGGTCTCGGCCACGACGCGGCCAATGCGTCCCGGCGAGGTCGATGGGGTCGACTATCATTTTGTCGATGTGCCGCACTTCAAGGCAATGGTGGCGGAGAATCAGTTCCTGGAATGGGCGCATGTCTTCGGCCATCGCTACGGAACGCCGCGTGCGCCGGTGGATGAGATGCTGGGGCAGGGCCGCGATGTGCTCTTCGACATCGACTGGCAGGGCGCGCAGCAACTCTATCAGATCGCAGGCGGCGATGTGGTGCGCGTGTTCATTCTGCCGCCCTCGATGGAGGAGCTGGAACGCCGCCTGCGCGGCCGGGGCACCGATACGGACGAGGTGATCGTGGCGCGCATGGCCCGCGCGCATGGCGAAATCGCGCACTGGGACGGCTATGATTATGTGCTCGTCAATGACGATGCGGAGGCCTGCTTCAACAAGGTCCAGACCATCCTCGACGCGGAGCGCATGAAGCGCAGCCGCCAGACCGGCCTGATCGGCTTCATCCGCAAGATGACGACACCGGGGCAGTAGGACCCCTTTCGTTATCTCAGCTAAGGCTGGGATCTCCCGAGGCGGGGCACTTGTGGCCCGAGATCCCAGCCTTCGCTGGGATGACGGGGGTGAGCGCTGGCATGACGGCGGAGGCAACAAGATGCTGGCATATGGGCACGGATTGGTTACGCTCTCCCCAAATCACAAGGAGAGCGGTCCATGTTCGTCAAGTTCATCAGTGCCGACCGGGTTGCAACGGCGGTGAACGCGTCGCAGGTCACATTTATCTCATCCGTGACGGATGGCACCCGGATAAGATTCGGCGAAGGCCGCAGCGTCACCGTTATCGAGCCGATGGACGAGGTGATCGAGACGCTCAACCGGACAAGGCAGTTGCCGCAGGAATGACGACCTAACGCCCCTCGCACAGCGCTGCGAGCTGCTCGGCGACCGCGCTCCAGCCCGGCTCGAAACCCATCTCGCGATGCTGCGCCAAGGCTTCCTCGGTCCAGTGGCGCGCACGGGCGGTGTAGCGGGTGCCGTCGCCCTCGGGCTCGATCTCGAATATGCCGATCATGAACGGGCCCTGCGGCATCAGATCGGCAGTCATCGCATCGGTAAAGGCAAAGCGGCGGCCGGGTTCATAGGCAAGGTAGATGCCGTCGCTCGGCTCTTCCTCCCCATCGGGACCGCGCATCACGAATGCAGCGCGGCCGCCTGGGCGCCGGTCCAGCTCGATGATCTCGGTCGTCCAGGGCTTTGGACACCACCATTCGGTCATGCGCTCGGTCATGACGTTCCAGACCGTTTCCGGCGGCGCGGCGATGTGCCGCGTGACCTTCAATTCAAGCGGCGCGTTCACTGTGTCGACTGTCATAGATCCTCCACATTGCCATAGGCTTTGGTGATCAGTTCGAGCAGATGCCCGTCCGGGTCCGCGAAATAGACGCCGCGACCGCCCCAGTGCCGGTTGATCTCGCCCGGATGTTCGCGCGCGGGATCGGCCCAATAGGGGATGTTCTGCGCCTTTATCCGCGCGAAGCCGGCGTCGAATTCCGCGTCACTGACCAGGAACGCATAATGCTGGCCGGCGACCTTGCCCTCCTTGTCCATGAAGTCGAGCGAGACGCCGTTGGCGAGTTCGACCACCATGAAGTGGAGGAAGGGCCGGGCGGGCGGCAGTCCCAATATGTCGGTCAGGAACGCGCTGGACCGATGCCGGTCATGGCACCAGATGATGGTGTGGTTGAGGGCTGCCGTCATGGCGTCAGTCCCTGTCCGGTGCGCCGAGCGGGAAGAACGGGCGGAACGGCCGCGCCTCCTCCACGCACCGGGCGACGGATGGGCGCGCCAGCAGCCGGGCGCGATAGGCGGCAAGACGCCCCAGCGCCGCATCGATCGGCCGCACCCAGTCGGCATAGAATAGCGACGGCGCCGCCGCGCAGTCCGCCAGGGTGAAATCCGCCCCGCAGACCCAGCCTTCCACCGGCAGCCGCCGGTCGAGCCAGGCATAGATGGCATCAAGCGCTATCCTCGCCCGGCCGACCCGCGCCTGGTCGGGATTGGCCGCATCGAGAATATATTCGTTCACGACCTGCTGCATCGGGCCCATGACATGATTGTCGAAAACCCGGTCCATGAAGCGGATGTCGAGTGCGGCATCGCCATCGTCCGGCAGCAGGCGCGGGCCGGCCGGGGAATGCCGGTCGAGATATTCGATGATGATCGAGGATTCGATGATCGGCTGCCCATTATCGGCCAGCACCGGGAACTTGCCCAGCGGCCAATAGGCCTTGAGCGCCTCGAAATGCTCCGGGTGATCGGGGTCGATCACCCGGAAGGTGAACGGTATCGCCTTTTCGTACAGCGCGATCTGCGCCTTCCACGTATAAGAGGAGAAGGGATGGCCGTAGAGTTCAAGCATGCGATGTCTCCGCCACCGCTGCCTCCATGGCGGCGATGTCGATCTTGCGCATCGTCATCATGGCCTGGAAGGCCCGCCGCGCGACGTCGCGGTCGGGGCTCGACAGCAACGCCATGGCCGGCTTGGGCACGATCTGCCAGCTGAGGCCCCAGCGGTCCTTGAGCCAGCCGCACTGCGATTCCTCCCCGCCATTGGCGATCAGCGCATTCCACAGCCGGTCGGTTTCCCCCTGATCCTCGGTATGGATCTGGAAGCTCACCGCTTCGGTGAACTTGAACAGTGGTCCCCCGTTCAGGCCCATGAATTTTGAGCCCGCCAGGGTGAACTCGACCACCAGCACTGCGCCCTCTGGCCCCGACGGATTGTCGGACGGCGCACGCTGCACCTTGTCGATATGGCTGTCCGGCAGGAGCGACGTGTAGAAGGCGGCCGCCTCCTCCGCGACGCCGTCATACCAGAGGCATGGGACGATCTTGCTCATGGATTGCTCCTTTCCCGTCGCTGGCGCTGTTACTTGCGCGCGCCGACCAGTCCGAAATGGGCGCCCTGCGGGTCGATGCCGTTCATGGCGAAATCGCCGCCGGGGATTTCCATCGGGCCATTGGTGATGGTGCCGCCGCTGGCTTCAATGGTGGCCTTGGCCTCGTCGATGTCTGCGACCCGGAAATACTGGTTCCAGTGCGGCGGGCCCATTTCGGGGGTGCAGGGCATGATCGCGCCCAGCATCGCGCCATGGCGGATGAACTGATATTTGCCCATCGGACCCATATCCATCTCGCCGTCCATCACCCAGCCGAAGCGGTCGCCATAGAAGGACCAGGCCGCCGCCGGATCGGATGTGCAAAGCTCGTTCCACGCGCAATGGCCGACGCGGGGCTGGTCATAGGCAAAGGCGAGGCTTTCTCCTTCTCCGGTGGGCGTCATCACATAAAAGGGCGCGCCCTGCGGATCGGTCAGCATGGCGATGCGCCCGACATTCGGGATATCCATGGCCGGCATCAGCACGCGACCGCCGGCCGTGGTGATCGCGGTGACGCTGGTGTCCACATCATCGACCGTGATATAGCCGAGCCATGACGGCCGCGCGCCGTGCTCCGCCATTTCCGGCGTGATTGCCATCAGCCCGCCGATGCTGTGCTCGGGCGCATTGACTATGCGATAGTCCATGTCGGACTGACCGCTATCACCGAACGTCCACCCGACCACCGGACCGTAAAAGGCCTGCGCCGCGTCAGCGCCCGTGGTCAGCAGTTCGTACCAGATGAAGTCGCCATGCTTATTTGCCATCTTTTATCTCCCAACTCATTTTTCGAGTGTAACCACGGGCGCGAAGCCGCCGTAGATCATGCGCTTGCCGTCGAACGGCATCGGGTTCTTTTCTGGATTGAACCGATCATCGGTCTTCATGAGGTCGTTCATCTTGCCCATGGCCGCATCGCGGGTCGTCTTGTCCGGCCATTCGACCCAGGAGAAGATGACCGATTCCTCTGCCGTCGCCTGCACGGCGCGGTGGAAGTCGGTCACTTTGCCGTCGGGCACGTCATCGCCCCAGCATTCGAGGATGCGCTCGGCGCCCAGTTCCATGAAGAGGCTGTCGGCGCTCCTGGCATGGTCGATGAACTTCTGCTTGTTCGCGGTCGGCACCGCGATGACGAAGCCGTCGATATAGCTCATGATAGGTTCCTTTCGCATGAGAGGCGCTGGTGCGCTGGGTAGCCGTCCTTAAACAGCACGGCGATCGTATCGCATGGCTCTGCCGGCCCCCGGCCATGCTGGCAGAACGTCGGGCAGGGCGGCCGGTTTCATCCAGTGGGGTTCATCCGACGAATTCATCACGCCGCCGCCTCGGTGAAGTCCGCCATCTGCGCGGCCAGCGCGCGGATATAGGCGGGCCGGGCCGCCGCGCGGGCCTGATAAGCGGCAAGATTGGGTTGCTCCGCTACCAGGTCGGTGTTGCGCAGGATAAGCAGCACGCTTGCCATCAGCAGGTCGCCGACGGTGAAACGGCCCTCCAGCCAGTCCTTGTCGCCAAGCGCGGCGGCAAGCTGGGCGAGGCGGTCGCGCACCAACGCCACGCCGGGGCTGCTCTCCTTTGCCCAATCCTTATCCTTGTCGAAAAGGCCGACCGCTCTGAGCTCCATGATATACGGCTCGACGCTGTTGAGTGCCGCAAAGCACCAGGCCATGGCGCGCGTGCGGCCGGCCTCGTCGCGAGGCAGCAAGGTCTCGCTGCGCTCGGCGAGATAGAGGACGATCGCGCCGGATTCGAACAGATGCAGATCACCCTCGATAAAGGCGGGCACCTGGCCGAAGGGCTGGTCGGGGATGCGCGTCTCGGGTCCGGCGGTCCGGCGGTCGAACAGGCGCACGCGGTAGGGCAGGCCCAGTTCCTCAAGCGCCCAGCGCACGCGCAGATCCCGGACGAGACCGCGTGCAAGCGGCGGCACCCAGCTATAGCCGGTGATTTCGATGGTAGCGTTCGGATCTACGGGCATTGTCACTCTCCTCCGTCAGGCCGATGCGCTTTGGTCCTGCACGGCCATCGCCGCCTCGACGTCCATCCATACGGCCTCCCAGATGTGGCCGTCCGGGTCGGCGAAGGACCGCGCATACATGAAGCCGTGATCCTGCGCGGGATTGGCATCGCCCTGTCCGCCGGCGCTGACCGCGCGCGCGACCGTCGCGTCGACGGCCTCCCGGCTTTCCTCGCTGAGGGCCAGGCCCACCTGTGCGCAGGTATGCGCATCGATGATCTTCCGGTCGGTGAAGCTGGCGAAACGCGCATGGGTCAGGAGCATGGCGTGGATAGTGTCGGAAAAGCTGACCATGGCGGCGCTATCGTCGCAAAAGCGCGGGTCCTTGGCGGCGCCGACGGCCTCGTAGAAGGCGATGGACTGCGCCAGGTCGCGCACCGGCAGGTTCACGAAGATCATCTTCTCCATCTCTCGGCCCCTTCCTCATTTCGGCGCGTTTTGGCCGACTCGATGTTGACAAGCATGCCGTGAAAATTAGATAATGCAACTATGGAGTTAGAAAAAATAACCCAAAAGCGACGGGTCGCCCGAAATCGCGGATTTCACGATGCCTGTGGCATGGCTCACGCGCTCGAATTGATCGGCGACCGCTGGGCGCTGTTCGTCGTGCGTGAGCTTATGCTCGGTCCGCGACGTTTTAGTGACCTTCGTGCCGACCTCCCCGGCCTGAGCGCCAATGTGCTGACCCAGCGCCTTCAGGAGCTCGAGGTGAGCGGCATTGTCGAGCGGACCAAACTGCCGCCGCCTGCCAGTGTGCAGGTCTACGGCCTCACCGAATGGGGCTATGAGGCCGAGCCGATTATCCAGGAACTGGGCCGTTGGGCCTGCCGGTCGATCGGGCATGATCCCACGCTGCCGGTCAGCGGGGTGTCGATCCTGCTCTCGTTCCGGACGATGATCGACCGGAGCCGGATCGGCGATCTCGACCTGTCGATCGGCTTCCGCTTCGGCGAGGATGCCTATCTGGGCCATGTCGGGCCGGAGGGTTTCACGGTGGCGCGCGGCGATGCGGCGGCGGGCGACATCCTGTTCGCGGGGCACCCTTCGGCTCTGGCCGGGTTCATCTATGGCGGTGTACCGCTGGAGGCGTTCGCCCAAGCCGGCGCGCTGCGCCTCAGCGGCGACCCGGCCCTCGCCGCACGCTTTGCCGATCTCTTTGTGTTGCCGCCCAAATTCATGCCTCCCGGCGCAGGAGCCTAAACCGCTCGACAGGGTGGCGGCAGCGCCCCATAGAGCGCAGTGGGAACAAAGGGGGACCCTCCATGGTCGCGACTGTCGCAACCGTCGCCTATCTCGGACTCGAGGCGCGCGGCGTCGAGGTTCAGTGCCAGCTGGTGGCGGGCCTGCCCAATTTCATCGTCGTCGGGCTACCCGACAAGGCGGTCGCGGAAAGCCGGGAGCGGGTGCGCAATGCCATTGCCGCCATCGGCCTGTCGCTCCCGCCCAAGCGCATCACCGTCAATCTCTCGCCTGCGGACCTCCCCAAGGAAGGGTCGCATTTCGACCTGCCGATCGCGATGGCGCTGCTCTGCGCGATGGGCGTGGTCGATGCCGAGGCGCTGGCGGGCTATTGCGTCGTTGGTGAACTGGCGCTCGATGGCCGGATCGCACAGTCGCCGGGCGTCCTGCTGGCCGCGCTGCATGCCGGTTCCAACAACCTCGGACTCATCTGCCCGGCGGCGCAAGGCTCCGAGGCGGCGTGGGCGGCGAATGTCGAGGTGTTGGCCGCGCGCGACCTGATCGGCCTGCTCGGCCATTTGAAGGGCACCGGCCTGCTGCCGGCGCCCGTCCCCGGAGAAGTCGAGCCACCGCGCGTTGCCGCCGACCTTGCCCAGGTCAAGGGGCAGGAGATCGCCAAGCGCGCACTGGAAATCGCCGCCGCCGGGGGACACAACCTGCTCATGGTCGGGCCGCCGGGCGCGGGCAAGTCGCTCATGGCGAGCTGCCTGCCGGGCATTTTGCCGCCGCTGACACCAGCGGAGGCACTGGAGGTCTCGATGGTCGCCAGCGTCGCGGGCACGCTCACCGGTGGACGGATCAGCCGGGCGCGGCCTTATCGCGCACCCCATCATAGCGCGTCGATGGCGGCGCTGGTGGGCGGTGGCATGCGGGTCCGGCCGGGCGAGGTGAGCCTCGCGCATCTGGGCATCCTCTTTCTCGACGAACTGCCGGAATTCCAGCGCGCGGCGCTCGACTCGCTGCGGCAGCCGCTGGAGACCGGCGAAGTCACGGTCGCGCGGGCCAATGCCCATGTCGCGTTCCCGGCGCGGGTCCAGCTTATAGCGGCGATGAACCCGTGCCGCTGCGGCCATCTCTCCGATCCGGCGCTGGCCTGTTCGCGCGCGCCCAAATGCGCGGCCGATTATCAGGCGAAGGTCTCCGGGCCGCTGCTTGACCGAATCGATCTCCATGTCGAGGTCGAGGCGGTGACCGCCGCTGACCTGGTGCTGCCCCCACCCGCCGAGGGCTCGACCGAGGTTGCCGCGCGGGTGGCTGCTGCCCGTGCGATCCAGACCGCGCGCAGCGACGGGGCGGGCGGCGGTGCGCCCACCAATGCGCAGCTGGAAGGCGCCGCGCTCGACACCGTCGCCGGTCCGGACGAGGCGGGCCGCGCCCTGCTCGCCGAAGCCGCCGCCGCGATGCGGCTCTCCGCACGCGGCTATACCCGTGTACTAAGGGTAGCACGCACGATTGCGGATCTGGCCGGGGCGGAAACGGTGGGGCGCATCCACGTCGCGGAGGCGTTGAGCTATCGGCGGCGGGCGCCGGTGAATTGAGGCTTTAGCGCTCGATCTCCCGCTCGATTCGCCGGTCGGGGACAAGCCACATGCCCGAGACCCCGGCATATATCGCGATGCCGAGCCATGGCGTGACGAACCATGCGCTCAGAATTCCAAGCACGTAGAAAACGGGCGACAGCTTGCCCTTCAAATCGCGGCCAACCGCGCGGGCAAGCAGGCCATCCCTGCCTTCCACCGCGATGATCCGGCGTTCGAGCACATAATAGGCGATCGCGCAGTAGAGCAGGTTCAACCCGTAGAGCGCCGAAGGCAGCCGCGCGAAATGATTCTCGCCCATCCATCCGGTCGAAAAGGGCAAGAGCGAAAGCCAGAACAGGAGGTGCAGATTGGCCCACAGCACGCTGCCGCTTACCGACGCGCTGGCCTGAAACATGTGATGATGGTTGTTCCAGTAGATGCCGATATAGATGAAGCTCAGCACATAGCTCAGGAACACCGGCCAAAGTCCCAGCAGTGCGCCAAGCGCATCGCTATGTGGAACCTTGAGCTCCAGCACCATGATGGTGATGATGATCGCAAGGACGCCGTCGCTGAACGCCTCCAGGCGATTGGTGCCCATCACGGGGGCTCAGCCGTCGGAGTGGACGAGCTTCAGATCGGTGCCGGCTTGCGCGCCGCTCCGGTGCGTGAACTGCCCGGCGATCTGGCTGCCCGGCGCGATGCTCACCGAACCATAGGTGACATTGCCGAGGATGCGGGCGCTTGCCTCCACGATCAGCTCGTCAGCGATGATGCTGCCCTCGACCACACCGGCGATACGCGCGGTGTTGGCCGTCACCTGCCCCTTGATGCGGCTGTCCGGGCCCTGCACCAGCGCGGCGCAACAAATATCGCCCTCGACCCGTCCGTCAATGTGCAGATCGACCGATGCCTCGATATCGCCGACGATCCCGACATCGCTGCCGATCAGCGAAAAGGGCACCTGCCTAGCCCCGGTTGCTGGCGCGCTGCGGTGTCCGGGCGGCTGTTTGCTGCGCTTCGAGAACATCCTGGCTTGCCTCCAAAAAGGGTCGTGGATTGACCGCCGCGCCATTCACCCGCACCTCGAAATGGAGGTGCGTGCCGGTCGAGCGGCCAGTGGAGCCCATGCGGGCGATCTGTTGGCCACGCCGCACCGCATCGCCCACCCGCGCGGTGAAACCGGAAAGATGGGCATATCGCGTTACGATCGCATGACCGTGGTCGACCTCGATGCAATTGCCATAGCCGCTCTTCTGACCCGCAAAGACGACCCTGCCGTCGGACGCGGCAAGGATCGGCTGGCCACGGACGCCCGGAAAATCGAGGCCAGCGTGAAAGGCCAACATGCCGTTGAAGGGATCGCGGCGGTAGCCGTAGGAGCTGGTCAGCATTGGCGTCATCGTCGGCCGGCCGGACGGTAGCATGGTGAGCGCCGATTCGAGCGTGCTCAGCCGGTCAAGCAAGCCGGCGAGCGAGCGCAGCTGCGTGTCGCGTGATAGCATTGCATTCTGGGCGGCGGGAACGAACGGGCCGCCCTGTCCGCCTTTCGTCAGCTGCCTGGGATTGAGGCCGACGCCGCGGATCGCTGCTTCCACGCGGGCGAGGCGCGCCGTGGCCATGCTGGTCAATGTCCGCGCGAAAACCTGCTGGCGCTGGCGCAGCGTCGCGAGGCGCTCGGTGCCGGAAAGGGGCTTGGCGAGCCCGATGGTCTTGGCCTTGGGGGGCTGCGGCGCATCCTTGCCGACAAGGCGCGACTGGTCGACAGCGGCGCCAAAGTGGCTGCCCATGAGCGCGTCGAGTGCATCCTGCCGCTGCTCCAGATCGCGCGCGACTGCATCGACGGAACGCCGGTCGGCGCTGGCGCGCGCTGCCTCGCTGCTGATGGCCGAGCGTTGGACGTCAAGAACGGCCTGTGCGGAGACGATGGATGACTGCCGCCACAACATGACGCCGGTGCCGATGCCCCATGCGCCGAGGAGGGCCGCGATGACGCTTGCCGCCATCAGCTGCATACGTGTCGTGAGGAGAAGGAAGCGCACCGTACCGCCGGCACGTATGAAAATTTCCCGCTCCGGCATCATCGCGAGAAGACGTGCGACGAAGCCGGCTCTGCCAGCTATTATATTTTTCACAATGTGACCCGACCGCTCTTCTTTTTTGGTTAGGCGTGCGGATAGCAGAGCGGGGGACCAAGTCCGACTCGGTGCGATGACATGCGGGGCGAGTCGAAACGTTACTGGGACGAATCGAATTTATCCCGCCAATGGCTCGGCCGACAGGTTAATCACTTCGCGCGCCGCACCCGCGACTCGGGGTTTTGGTTAGTCCAGCAGGACGGCGTTGGCGCGGTGCGAAACCAGGGCGCATTGCCCGAATATGGTCATGAAACTAATGTCTGTTGCGTCGCGCCCGATGGCGATCCGCACGAAATGCTCGTCCGGCGCCATCTTTGCCGCGTCCACAAAGTGCCAGGCCCCATCGAGGAAAACCTCGGCCACGGCATGGAAATCCTGCGGATCGAGGCCGGGTGCATAGACCGATACGGCGCGCGCGGGGACGCCGGCGGCGCGGGCGAAACTGATCATCAAATGGGTATAGTCCCGGCACACGCCGCGGCGGGAGAGGAAGGTGTCGACCGCAGTGGTCGACGCGGTGCTGGCGCCAGGTGTGTAGGTCAGGTGCGCGCTGATCCAGTCGGCCATGGCCGCGACCTGATCGCCGTCGCGCGCTGTCCCGAACGTGTCGGCGACGAACTGCTCCAGCCGGTCCGACTCGCAATAGCGGCTGGGAAAGAGATAGGGCAGCGTCTCAGCAGGCAGGTCGGTACGGCGGATGACTGGTTTGCCCGCAAGTGATGCCGGCGCACGGTCGACCGCCACTTCGGCGACATAGTCGACCGTGACGCGTCCACTGCCTTCGAACCAGGTCCGGATTGCCCGATCCATCGGATCGACCACCGGATTCATCGGCGCTGCGCCCGTCACGAGCAGATTGTCGCTGAGAAGCTGCTGGTCCCCCGCGGGTATCGCCTGCACCGCGAGCAATATCTCGGCCGGCTGGGGCAGGTCATAGGTCAGCAATACTTCGATCTTGCAACGCATGGGGGTCTTTCAGAAAATTCGGTTGGGTCGACTACTAACCCTCGGTCATGACAGACGTTGCATAGTACGCGGCGGTGGGGAGGAATTCAGTCCCCATCCATGACGCAGCCAAAGCCCGGCACTGCCCGCGCGGTCCGGCGGGCGAGGAGCGGGACGCCGGCGTCCACCGCGCGCGCCTCCGGCCGGTCGCTCAGATGGACGACGCCCATGGACGGCAGGCCAGCCAGGTCGGTGCCGCAACTCTTTATGTCCCGCCCCTCCACATAGCGGCAGGAACAGGCGACACGCGCGCCAAAGCCCGCGGCGATCGACGCCTTGGCTCGCCACGCGGCCCAGTTCCACGCGCAAAAGGCCGCGACCCCAAGGGTCAACGCAACGGCTATGATCCGCCAGTTGATTCGCGCTGTCATATGCCCCCTTGATTGCGCTGCAGGGCCGGTGCGGTGCTTTCACGCAAGTGCAAAAGCCCTTAAGGGCGGTGGGCATGAATATCAAAACGCTTTTCGGTTGCGGCCTGTCCTGCCTGTTGCCGTTGACGCTTGTCGGCGCGGCGCCTGTCTCCGGTGACGGTGTGATCGCTCGCTATGCCGGCGACTCGGCGGTGAGCGCAGGCAGCCTGCGAGACCTTGTCGAGCCGTTGTTCGCCAAGGACGCCGGCACGGCGATGGGTGAAACCCGCGCCGTCCTGATCCTGCATGACGGCAAGATCATTGCCGAGCGCTATGCACCCGGATTCGGCCCCGACAGCAAGATGCTGAGCTGGTCCGTGGCCAAGACGGTGACGGCGGTGCTGATCGGCATCATGGAATCGGATGGGCGGCTGGCCCTGGATGATCGCGTACCCGTGCCCGCCTGGGTCCAGCGCGGCGATCCGCGCGGCGACATCACGCTCCGGCAGATGCTCAACATGGCATCGGGCATCGCCCACAAGGAGAAGGAAGGGCCGCTGGAGCAAACCGACGCGCTGCGCATGCTGGTCGGTGACGGCGCCGCCGACATGGCGCGCTATGCCGAGGCCAAGCCGCTGGCCCGGCCGCCCGGCAGCGCCTTTCTCTATAACAGCGCGACGACGCTCATCCTTTGCGACATGATGACGCACCTCCTCACCGACAGCGACCGGCCTGCCGACCGGCGCAATGCCATGATGCGCTTTGTCGAGCAGCGGCTGATCGATCAGGTCGGACTCGCCAGCCTAACCCCGGAATTCGACGCGCGCGGCACGATGATCGGCGGCGCGATGATGCACATGACGGCGCGCGACTATGCCAAGCTGGGCGAGCTGCTCCGCAACCATGGCCGGGTCGGCGGACGGCAGATCATTCCGGATCGCTGGGTGCGTTTCATGACGACGCCGTCACCGACGAACCAGGGCTATGGCGCCCATGTCTGGCTCAACCGGCCCGGCGCCGAGGCCGCGCTCTTCCCGGGGCGAGCCCTCCCGAGTGTCTTTGGTGCAGTCGGCCTGCAAGGGCAATATGTCATCGTTTCGCCCCGCCAGCATCTGACGCTCGTGCGTCTCGGCGTGACCAGCGATGCCGATCTGCCGGCATTGCGCGACGCGCTGGCGCGGATCGTGCAGCGGGTTCCGGTGAGTTAGCGCCTTACTCCATCGCCTCGTCGATCAGGGCCCGTGCTTCCTTGCCGGACCAGTCCATCGCGCCTGCCACGCGGGCGACCTCGCGCCCCTCGCGGTTATAGAGGACGGTCGTCGGCAACAGGCCGGTCCCATAATGGAAGCCGAGCTGGTTCTCCGGGTCGCGGTAGAGCGCCAGATGCGGGAGGTTGCGCTTCTTGAAAAAGGCCATGACCTGCGCCGCGTCGCCCATGTCCTGCGACACCGCCAGCACGGCAAGGCCCTTGGTCCGCGCCGCCAGCGCATCGATCGCCGGCATTTCGGCGACGCATGGCCCGCACCATGTCGCCCACAAATTGACCAGCAGCGGTCTGCCCCGGAAATCGTCGAGCGAGACATCCTTGTTGTCTGCGCCGCTGAAGATGAAATCGGGCGCATCCGCGCCGGCATGGCGGCGGTCGACCCTGGCGGTGGCGGCTGCGTCTGGCTTGCCGGCTGGCGCCGCCTCGCCCGGCGTGGGTGTGAGCGCGCTATTGGCGGCCTCGCCTTGCCCGCCGCCGCCGGATCGCTTATCGCAGCCCGCAGACGACAACGACAGGCCGCATAGCAGGAGCAAGGCGATTTCGGAGCGCAAGACAATCTCCCGGACGGACGGAGCGAACAGTATGTGGGGCGGCCGTTTCGCGGACGGACCGGCTGCCGTGATGCGCGAGATAAATGCCTCCCTGCCATTCGACAAGCGATTGTGGCGGCAGGATATCGCGGGCTCGATCGCCCATGCCCGGATGCTGGGCGCGCAGGGGATCGTCGAACAGGCGGATGCGGACGCGATCATCGCGGGCCTGGAAGCGGTCGCGGCGGATTATGAGGCGAACGGCGTCCCCGACGATCTCGCGCTCGAGGACATCCACATGGCGACCGAGGCGCGGCTTGCGGACAAGATCGGCGCCGTGGCCGGGCGACTGCACACCGCCCGCTCGCGCAACGACCAGGTGGCGACCGATTTCCGGCTGTGGGTGCGCGATGCGCTCGACGAGGTGAACCGGGGGCTGCGCGGGCTTCAGGCGGCGCTCATCGACCGGGCCGAGGCAAATGCCGACGCGATCATGCCGGGCTACACCCATTTGCAATCGGCGCAGCCGGTGACGCTGGGCCATCACCTCATGGCCTATTACGAGATGCTGCGGCGGGATCGTGCGCGGCTCGCCGATGCGCGGGTGCGGCTCAACGAATGCCCGCTCGGCAGCGCCGCGCTCGCCGGCACGGGGTTCCCGATCGACCGGCAGGCGACGGCCAAGGCGCTCGGCTTCGACCGACCGACCGCCAACAGCCTCGACGGCGTGTCGGACCGGGACTTCGCGCTCGACTATCTGATGGCCGCCACCCAGATCGCGCTGCACCTGTCGCGGCTGGCCGAGGAGTTCATCATCTGGGCGAGCCAGCCCTTCGGCTTCGTGGCCCTGCCCGACGCCTATTCGACCGGCAGCTCGATCATGCCGCAAAAGCGCAACCCGGACGCCGCCGAGCTGGTGCGCGGCCATGCCGGGCGGATCATGGGCTGCATGACGGCGCTGTGCGTCACCATGAAGGGCCTGCCGCTCGCCTATTCCAAGGACATGCAGGACGACAAGCCGCCGGTGTTCGAGGCGCATGACCTGTTGGGGCTCTCGATCGCGGCGATGGCCGGCATGGTCGAGACGGTGACATTCCGCACCGACCGGATGCGGGGAGCTGCGGAGAACGGCTTTGCCACCGCCACCGATCTTGCCGACTGGCTGGTGCGCGAGGCCAAGGTGCCGTTTCGCGAGGCCCACCACATCACCGGCCGCGCGGTCAAGGCGGCGGAGGAAGCAGGCTCTGCGCTGGCCGACCTGCCGATCGAAGCGCTCAAGGCCATAGACAGCCGGATAGATGCGCGCGTCTATGACGTCGTGACCGTCGATGCATCGGTCGCCAGCCGCAAGAGCCATGGCGGCACCGCGCCCGACCAGGTGCGCGCCCGCATCGCCGAGGCGCGCGCGGCGCTGGCACTGGAGGCATTGCCATGAACCGTCTCTCCTTCGCCGTTCTGGCCGCAGTGATCGCCTGTGCGGGCTGCGGCCAACAGGTCGCGCTGAAGGCTAAGCCCGGCATGCCGCCGGTGCCCACGCCGGCCTTTGCCTCGCAGCCGGAAAGTGCCGAAACGCTGATCAAGCCGACCACCCAGGCCCGGCCGCTGCGCAACGTCGATCTCCTCTCGCGCTCCCAGGTGCGGCAAGAGGATCCGTTCGACCTGCCACCCGGCCCCGACAACGGCAAATAGGGCAGGACCATGGATCATTTCACCTATCGCGGCGGCGTCCTCCATGCCGAGGATGTGCCGCTGACTGAGATTGCGGACGCGGTCGGCACGCCCGTCTATGTTTATTCGCGCGCCACGCTGGAGCGGCATGCGCAGGTATTCCGGAAAGCGCTGTCGGGCCTGCCACGCACGCACATCGCCTTTGCGATCAAGGCCAATCCCAACCTCGCGGTGCTCAAGGTGCTGGCGCGGCAGGGCTTTGGCGCCGACGTTGTTTCGGGCGGCGAAGTGGCGCGGGCACTGGCGGCAGGGATGCTGCCCGAGGACATTGTTTTCTCAGGGGTCGGCAAGACGAGGGTGGAACTGCAGCAGGCGCTGGATGCAGGCGTTGGCCAGTTCAACATCGAGCTGGAAGAAGAGGGCGCAGTGCTCGCCGCGCTAGCCCATGCGATGGGCAAGACGGCGTCGGCCGTGCTGCGCGTCAATCCAGACGTGGATGCGGGCACCCATGCCAAGATCTCGACCGGCATGAAGGAAAACAAGTTCGGGGTGCCGATCAGCGAGGCGGGCGGCATTTTCGCGCGGCTTGCCGGGCTGCCGGGCCTCAACCTGCGCGGCATTGCCTGCCATATCGGTAGCCAGCTGTTCGACCTCACGCCGCTGGAGGCGGCCTATGCGCGCATCGGCGTGCTGGCGGGCGAATTACGCGCGGCCGGGCACATCATCGACCGCATCGATCTCGGCGGCGGGCTCGGCGTACCCTATGAGCGCGACAAGGTGCCGCCCAGCCCGGCGGACTATGGCGCGATGGTGGAGCGCGTCACCAAAGGCTGGGACGTGACCCTGATGTTCGAGCCGGGCCGCGTCATCGTCGGCAATGCCGGTGTGTTGCTCACCCGGGTGATCTGGGTCAAGCCGGGCGTTCCCCGCCCCTATATCATCGTCGATGCCGCGATGAACGACCTTGCGCGGCCGGCCATGTACGATGCCCATCATGACTTCGAGCCGGTGGTGCCGACAGGTACACGCATGATCGCCAACATCGCGGGGCCTGTCTGCGAGAGCGGCGACACCTTTGCCATGGGCCGCGACATCGACGCGGTCAAATCGGGCGATCTGGCCGTGTTCCGCACGGCGGGCGCTTATGGCGCGACCATGGCCAGCACCTATAACAGCCGCGCGCTGGTGCCCGAGGTGATGGTCGATGGCAGCCAGTTCGCCATCGTCGCCGAACGCATCCTGCCCGAGACGATCATCGCCGCCGAGCATGTCCCCGATTTCCTGAAGGACTGACGCAGCCATGCACAGCTTGCCGGTCTTCCTGAAGGTCAAGGGCCGGCCGGTGATGCTGATCGGCACAGGAGACGCCGCCGAGGCGAAGCGCCGCCTGCTCGAACGCGCGGGTGCCCGCATCGTTGGCGAAGGGGAGCAGGCCGCGCTGGCGCTGGTCGCCTGTTTCGACGCGGTGGAGGCGGAAGCGGCGGCAACGCGCCTGCGCGCGCGGGGCATTCTCGTCAACGTCGTCGACCGGCCCGACCTGTGCGATTTCACCATGCCCGCGATTGTGGATCGCGATCCGGTGCTGATCGCTGTCGGCACCGGCGGCGCATCCGCCGGGCTCGCCAAGGCGGTGCGGCAGCGGATCGAGCGCCTGCTGCCCGCCGGTCTCGGTGCCTTGGCGCGCGCGCTGGACGGTGCGCGCGGCAAGATGCGGGCGCGCTGGCCCGATGCAGGCGTGCGCCGCGCCGCGCTCGATGCGGCGCTGGCACGAGGCGGTCCGCTTGATCCCATCGCCGACATTGACGAGGCCGCAGTTGGGCGCTGGCTGGATGCACCGGACGATATCCCGTCGACGCGAACCGAAACGGTCGACCTCACTTCCCTCGATCCCGATGATCTCACCTTGCGGGCGGCGCGGCTGCTGGGGGAGGCGGACCTGATCCTGCATGACCCCGCCGTGCCGTCCGCGATCCTGGCCCGCGTCCGCGCCGACGCGGTGCGGCGGACCATCGGCGCGGACAGCGAGGCAGGGCAGGAGCGCCCCGGCCTCACCGTCATTCTCAAGATCTCGCCATAACATCGAACAGCTTCCGGTCCATTTCGGAAACGGCGATGCGCGCCATCGGGAGGGTGCCGTGTTGGCGCGTCCGTATCGGATCAAACTGTGGTGGCGGCGACTCGGCGCTGGGGGCCAGTTGGAGCTGGTTCCACTCGCACTGGCAGGAGCAGTCACCGCATGGAGATCTGGCAGGCAACCGGGGAAGCAGGTCATTCGGCCCTGCCGGACCTCATCGCACGGGCGGCCGATGCCGGCTGCACGCTAGTCGCGCGTCAATTCGCTGCCGCCGCTGGCCTGAAACTGCCGGGACATGCGCCTGAACCGCTATTGCTGTGGGCAGAACAGGACGACGCCCGGTGGCGGACACGTGCACTGCAAGCCGGCGCGGACGATGTGATCGGCCCCTGGATGGACCCCGACGAGGCGCTTGCCCGGCTGCTGCGGCTTGCCGAGTCGCGGCGACATGCGGGCCGGCACATGGTGCTGGGCGAACTGGCGATCGATCTCATCGATCACAGCGCGCGCCGCGCGGACGAACCGCTCGATCTGTTGCGCCGCGAATATGAGCTGCTTGTCCATCTCGCGCGCCATTGCGGGCGGATCCAGTCACGCGAGGCCTTGCTCCGCGCGATCTGGCGGCTCACCTTCGATCCAGGCACCAATGTCGTCGAGGTCCACATCTCGCGCCTGCGCTCCAAGCTCGATCGCGACTTTGCCTGGCCGATGCTGCGAACCGTCAGGGGCTCGGGCTATTGCCTGCGGGCGCAAGGCTGACCATGATGATGGCTATGCGGGGGCCGGCAGTGTCTCGCGCACCCAGAACGGCGCCATTTGCGCCCGCAATTCCTCGGTGATCCGTCGCCTGCCCTCCGGGCCATGCATGACGATCACCGTCTCGCAGGTCGCGCAGCACCGTCCCTCCTGAAAGGCGGCGGACTGGATCGTCCAGCTGCTGGTGCCGACGCCCGAAAAGCCTGACGCAATCAAAACCGGATAGGGAAACAGCATTTCCTCGAGATAGTTGAGGCTGATCGCGGCAACCAGCCAGCGTACGCCAAGTTCGCTCGGGTGCGCGCTCAGTTGGTGGTGAAAGCCGATCCGCCCGGTTTCGAATATGCCTGCGATCGCAACATTGTTGATATGTCCCAGCGGATCGAGATCGGAATAGCGGGACGATACCTCCAGCATGTAAGGATAGTTGCCGCGTACCAGTTGCGAGGGAGAAGGACGTGCCATCTTGTGCTCCGCGTTGCTATCCGGCTGACAGCATATCGCCTTACCGTTTCAAACGAAAACGCTGCATGAGGGTTGCGCGGCTTTTTTCTGGGGGAGCCATGCTTTCATGACACAGGTGGCGGTCGCGCTGGAGGCACATGCGATGCTCGGCGAATGCCCGCGCTGGCACGAGATGGAGCGCAGGCTCTACTGGGTCGATATTGCCCAGAACCGGCTGCATCGCTTTGACCCCGCAACCGGCACCGATGTCCATCGGACATTCGACGCACCGGTTGGCTGCTTTGCCTTTCGCGCGGGCGGCGGCCTAGTGCTGGGCATGAAAGAGGGGCTGGCGCTGCTCGATCATTGGGATGCGGCGCCGGTTCGCTTTGGCGAACAGGTACTTGCCGGCAAGCCCGATCTGCGCCTGAACGACGGGCGCACGGACAGCGCAGGACGATTCTGGGCGGGCAGTGTCAATATGGCCAAGTCGCGGGCCGACGCTGCGCTCTATCGCTTCGATGCCGATGGCGGCGCGACCCTGATCGAAAACGGCATGATGACCTGCAATGGCGCCGCGTTCTCAGACGATGGCACGACGTTCATTCATGCCGATACGCCGTCGCATATGCTGCGCGTCTATCGCGCCGATCCGGCCGTCGGCACGCTGACGGACTGCCGGATCCTGCACCGCTTTGCCGAGGGACGCGGCCGGCCGGACGGCGGATCGTTCGACGAGGCAGGCTATTATTGGAGCGCGCTGTTCGACGGCGGGCGAGTCGTGCGCCTCTCACCGGCGGGCGACGTCGTCGAAACGGTCGTCCTACCGGTTCCACGGCCGACCATGATCGCTTTTGGCGGGGACGATCGCCGGACCGCCTATGTGACAAGTGCGCGCAGCCTTGATGCCGATGGGAGCGCCACCGTGCCTCATTCCGGCGCGATTTTCAGTTTCCGGGTGGACGTGCCCGGGGTGCCGGAATGGAATTTCGGCTAACCCCGGGTCTGATCAGTAACGCTGCTGGCGCTCGTAGAGCGACTTATAGTGCTGGATGCGGGTCACGCGCAGGCCCGGCATGCCGGACCGGTCGACGGCGCGCTGCCAGCCGGCAAACTCCTCGAGCGTCAAGGAATAGCGGGCGCATGCCTCGTCGACGGTCAGAAGTCCGCCGGTTACCGCGGCAACGACTTCGGCCTTGCGCCGCACGACCCATCGCGTGGTGCTGGGAGACGGGAGCGAATCGAGCGTCAGGGGCTCGCCAAGCGGGCCGACGACTTGGGCAGGACGGATCTTTTGGTTCTCGATCATTATTCCCTCAATTACCGCCAAAGCGGCCTTGTCTCGTTTCCCCGCCACGCCCACTGACACTAAAAGCTTTGAACCTTGGCTAAGCCCCACGGTAAACACCCTCTTCACCATCTTCCGACCCAGACAGATAATGTGCAGTGCCCCGGTTGAATGCGCCGCTAATGTCAGCGCTTCCTCCCTGCGGCCCATGCGATGCGTGCGGGCGGAACAGGCGCACCATGCGGTCGGCGGGCCCCTGGGCGGAGCCGGCTATGCCAGTCCGCATGGCCTGCGCGGTCGGCAGCGCGCCCTGCCTGGCTGCCAGTACGGCGAACAGGCGGGTAAGGTCCGGCACGCGGGTCCCCCGGCCGAGGATGACCTCGGCGGCGACCTCCGGGAAAACGCTGTGCGACGCGAAGATATCATGTTCTTCCATTCCCCTCTGGCTAGCAGGGAAAGGATAAGCCGCCGTAAAGGCGACGCTCACAAACTTTTAGGATTTGTTTTCAAACAGTAACCATCCTGGCCGGTGCGGGACTGGTTCCCGGCGGCCCGTGGCCCTATAGGGCAGCGTCATGCAAGACCTTTTCCAGCTCGCCGGGCCGCCATCGGGGCGGCGCATTGTCGTGGCCATGTCGGGCGGCGTCGATTCCAGTGTCGTGGCTGCACTGGCCGCACGCAGCGGCGCGGAGACGATCGGCGTCACGATGCAGCTCTATGACCACGGCGCGGCGGTCGGGCGCACCGGCAGCTGCTGCGCCGGACAGGACATCCGCGATGCCCGAGCTGTCGCGGACCGCATCGGCATTGCCCATTATGTCTTCGATTATGAAAGCCGGTTTCGCGAGTCGGTGATGGACGACTTCGCCGACCAGTATCTGGCGGGGCGCACCCCCATCCCCTGCGTGAAGTGCAATATGGGGGTCAAGTTCACCGACCTGTTCACGCTCGCGCGGGAACTGGGCGCGGACTGCCTTGCCACGGGCCATTATGTCCGCCGCGTGATCGGGGCCGAGGGACCGGAGCTGCATCGCGGCGTCGATCCCGCCCGCGACCAGAGCTATTTCCTGTTCGCCACCAGTCGCGACCAGCTCGATTATCTGCGCTTTCCGCTCGGCGGCATGGACAAGGGCGCGGTGCGGGCGCTGGCGGGCGAGATCGGCCTCTCCGTAGCGTTCAAGCCCGACAGCCAGGACATCTGCTTCGTGCCGGACGGCGACTATGCCAGCGTCGTGCGCAAGCTGCGGCCGGAGGCGGACACGGCGGGCGAGATCGTGCATGTCGACGGGCGGGTGCTTGGCCAGCATCGCGGCCTCATCCATTTCACCGTCGGGCAGCGCAAGGGCCTGGAGATCGGCGGGCAGGTCGAGCCGCTCTATGTGGTGCGGCTGGAGCCGGAGCGCCGCCGCGTCATCGCCGGGCCGCGCGCGGCGCTGGCGGTGACCAGCGCGCGCCTGTCGGACATCAACTGGCTCGGCGGCCCGATCCAGGCCCCGATCCAGGCCAAGGTCCGGTCGATGGCCAAGCCTGTACCCGCGCGACTCGATGGCGATACCCTGTTGTTCGGTACGCCCGAGCTGGGCGTTGCGCCGGGTCAGGCGGCGGTGCTCTATGATGGCGAGCGGGTACTTGGCGGCGGCTGGATCGAGGAAACCGCCTGAATATGCTCTCAGCCCCGGTTCAGGCGGGCAAGGCGATGATGCGCCGATGACCGATGAACCCTGCCAGTTTTCGCGCCGCCAGACTTTGACCACCCTTGCCGCTTTGTGCGGCGCACTTGTCCTGCCGTCGGCCGCGTTGGCAGCGATCCCCTTCGTCTCGCGCAGGATCGTGGTGAGCGTGCAGGGAACCGGCCGGGACGTCATCCTGATCCCTGGCCTGGGCAGCGGACCGGAGATCTGGGATCGGCTGATTCGCGATGTCCCCGGCTATCGCTGGCACCGCGTGCATGTGCGGGGCTTTGCCGGGTTGCCGCCGGGCGACAATGGCCGAGGTCCGTTGCTGGTGCCACTCGCCGACGAAATCGCGCGCTATGCGGCGCAGGCCGGTCTTGGGCGGCCGACGGTGATCGGCCACAGCATGGGCGGTTTGCTCGGCCTGATGATGGCGGAGCGGCGTCCGCTTGGTCTCAAGCGGCTGATGGTCGTGGATATGCTGCCCGCGGGCGCGGCGATGGTCGGCGGAACCGCCGAGGGCCTTGGCTTCCTCGCCCGCCAGCTCAGGGGCTATTTCACCGGCACCGCCGCCGGCCGCCGGACCTTTGCCAATATCTTGCGCGACGCGACGCCGGGCGGCGCGGACAGCGACCCCGATGTGATAGCATCCGCGCTCGACGAGATCGCCGGGACCGATCTCGGCCCGAGGCTGGGCTCGATCCTGACCCCGATCACCGTCGTGCCGGCCATTCCCGCCGACCGCGACCTCGCCGCCGCCGCCTTGCGCCGCGCCACGGATGCCTATCGCCTCGCGCCGGGCGCGCGCATCGCCCCGGTGGGTCCGAGCGGCCATATGGTCATGTTCGACCAGCCGGAGAAGTTCGCGCGCACGGTCCGGTTGTTTCTCGCGGGCTATTGAGTTTTTTTTCATAGGTCAGCGCGCTCCAGCAGGGCGCCGACATGCCTGTCCCAGTCGAACAGCATGGAGCGCTCGACCGAAGCGGCCGAAAGGGCGGAAAGCCGGGCGTCGTCAGTAGCAAGACCGATGATGATCCGGGCGATCTCATCCGGCTCGCGGCCATTGACGATAAAGCCCGACTCCCCCTGTGTGACAAGCTCCGCCGAACCGCCTTCTCGCCCCACAATGGCGACGCAACCCGCCCGCATCGCATCGGCGACCGCGAGCCCGAACCCCTCAAAATCGCGCCCATCGTCAAGGGCGATCTGCGGATGCAGGAAAATGTCGCTCCTTGCGTGGAGCGCCCGTGCATCCTCGTCGGACACATAGCCAGCCATCCTTATGCTGGCACTGGCCGGGGAGCGCGCGATATGTTGGGCGATGGCGGCCTGATCGGGGCCGCGTCCGCAGATGATATATTCGACCGCGTGCCCCCGCGCGATCACCTGCTCGACCGCCTGCACTGCTGCGAGCAGGTTTTTCCGCGGCTCGAGCCGGCAAAGCGTCATGATTCGCAGCGGGTCGCCGGGCCGGGCCGCCACGCGGGGGAGCGGCGTCGTGGTGCAGCCGTTCCATGCGACGACCAATCTGGCCGGATCAATATGCGCGCGCGCCATTTTAGGCCGCAAAAGGCTCGCCGAATAATGGCTCACCGCGACCAGCAACCGGGCCCGCCGCATCACGGTAGTCAATGCCATCCCGGCCGCGCCGCCGGCCCGCATGAACTCGCGGCCATGAAAGGTCGTCATATAAGGGATGCCGCAGGCCAGCGGCGGAACGGAGGTGCGCCAGGTCGTCGCGTGGCACAGATCGGGGTGCCTTTCGGACTTTTCCAGCGCCTTGACCGCAGCGATCCACCGGAACGGGACCCACGCGCCCTTGCCGGGCCCCAGATCGATGAGCCGCACGCCCTCCTGCTCCTCATCGCGTGGCCCGGCGCTGGTCTGGGTGAGAACCGTCACCGCACCGCCCAGGCGCGCATAGGCCGCCGCGACTTGCCGGGCGTAGGTCTGCTGTCCGCCCTCGTCCGGCGCATAGCCCTTGGCCATCACCCATATGCGTTTGCCGGCGAGGCGCTGGATCATGAGCCGGTTTATCATTGCAGCGGCCGGGATTGAAGGGCGGGCCTCAGGCCGCCTGGCTCCGCCGAAGGTTACGAAGGTTATGGGGTGGATAAATTAATCCGCTTCTGGGGGAGAGGGTTTCATGGCGCCTTTTGTCGCTACCGATGCGCTTGATCCGCACCAATGAGAAAGAGCCTCGACCACCGCTCCGCATGAGCACTGGTGCGGCAGGATGTGGCATGGGTGACGGGGTGTAGGACAGGGGCGGTCTATCTGCTCGCCTCCCTGAAGGGAGGGGAATGTCATTACGGCACCAGCACGGTTTCCCGCGCTTCCGGCAGCATCTCGGGATAGTCGATGGTATAGTGCAGGCCCCGGCTTTCCTTGCGGTGGAGCGCCGAGCGCACGATCAGCCGGGCGACCTCCAGCAGGTTGCGCAGTTCAATAAGGTCCGGCGTCACCCGGAAATTGCCGTAATATTCGTCTACCTCCTGCGCGAGCAGGTCGATGCGGTGCTTGGCCCGTTCCAGCCGCTTGGTCGACCGGACGATGCCGACATAGTCCCACATGAAGCGGCGGATCTCCTTCCAGTTATGCTGGACGATCACCTCCTCATCGCTGTCGGTGACGCGGCTTTCGTCCCAGGCCCGGATCGGCGGCGGCTCGGGCAGATCGTCCCAATGGGCGTGGATGTGATTCGCCGCCGCCTCGCCGAACACCAGGCATTCGAGCAACGAGTTGGAGGCGAGGCGATTGGCGCCGTGCAGGCCTGATTGCGTCACCTCTCCCGCCGCATAGAGGCCGGGCAGGTCGGTGCGGCCATCGAGGTCGATCACCACGCCGCCGCAGGTATAATGCTGGGCGGGGACGACCGGGATCGGCTCCTTGGTGATGTCGATGCCGAGGTCGAGCAGTCGCGCATGGATGGTCGGGAAATGCTCCATGATGAATTCGGGCGGCTTGTGGCTGATGTCGAGGTGGACATAGTCGAGGCCGAGCCGCTTGATCTCATGGTCGATGGCGCGTGCGACGATATCGCGCGGGGCCAGTTCGCCGCGCTTGTCGAACCGGTCCATGAAGCGCTTGCCGCCGCCGGGGACGCCCGGCGGCAGTTTCAGGAGCCCGCCTTCACCGCGCATGGCCTCGGTGACCAGGAAATTCTTGACCTCGAGATTGTAGAGGCAGGTGGGATGGAACTGGTTCATCTCCATGTTGGAAACGCGGCAGCCCGCGCGCCAGGCCATGGCGATGCCGTCGCCCGTCGCGCCGCGCGGCGCGGTCGAGAAGAGGTAGGTGCGCCCCGCGCCCCCGGTCGCGAGGACCGTCGCCCGGCCGAGCAGCGCATCGACATGCTTGGTGCGCCGGTTGAACGCATAGACGCCCCAGACATGGCCGTCGCCGGAGAAGCGCTCGCCATGGCGCGAGGTGATGAGGTCGATCGCGACCATGTCGGCCATCAGCGTGATGTTGGGATTGGCTTCGGCCGCCGCGACCAGCGCGCGCTGTACCGCCAGGCCGGTCGCATCGTCGACATGGACGATGCGGCGGTGGCTGTGGCCGCCTTCGCGTGTCAGGTGCCAGCGTTCGCCGAACTGATCGGCGTCGTTGAAGGGGACGCCGAGTCCCGCCAGCCGTTCTATCGCGGCGGGCGCTTCGGCGACGACGAATTCGACCGTGGCGCGGTTGTTGAGGCCCGCGCCCGCGTCCATCGTGTCCTCGACATGACTTTCGAAGGTGTCGCCCGCGTCCAGCACGGCCGCGATGCCGCCCTGCGCCCAGTTGGTCGACCCGCTGTCGAGCGCCGCCTTGGCGAGCACGAGCACACGCTTGTCCTGCGCCAGGTTGATCGCGGCGGTGAGGCCAGCGGCGCCGGAGCCGATGATGATGATGTCGTAACGGTCGGTTGCCATTGACCTTGTTCTTACTCTCTCCGGTCGCCCTCAGCCTCTTGAAGGGCTGCCCTTATGTGACGAAATTGCGACGCTACCACAAGGCTCGCCTGAGCGAAGTCGAAGGGCGCGGGTTTAGTTTGTCGCGCGCGTCAGGTTCAGGAATACGTCCTCAAGGTCGGGTTCGCGCGTCGACACGTCGACAATGCCCAGCCCCTCGGCCTGCACGGCGGCCAGCACCTGGCCCGCATTGGCGCGGTTCTTGCGATAGGTGATGATCAGCGTGCGCTCGCCGCCATGCTCGACCTTTTCGAAGCAATCCGACTTCGGCAGGATCGCCACCTCGCGGTCGAGGGTCAGCTCGACGACCTTTTCCTGCGCCATGTTGACCAGCTCGCGGGTCGGCTTGTCGGCGATTACGCGGCCATGGTTGATGATCGCGATGCGGTCGCACAGTTCCTCGGCTTCCTCCAGATAATGGGTGGTCAGCACGATGGTGACGCCCTGCGCGTTGAGCTGGCGGACATAGGCCCAGAGCTGCTGCCGGAGTTCGATGTCGACCCCGGCGGTGGGCTCGTCGAGCACGAGGATAGGCGGCGAATGGACCATCGCCTTGGCCACCATCAGGCGGCGCTTCATGCCACCCGACAGGGTGCGGGCGTAGGCATTCGCCCTGTCCTCCAGCCGCACCGCGCGCAGCAGTTCCATCGATCTGCGCCTGGCCTTGGGTACGCCATAATAGCCCGCCTGGTTCTCCAGCGTTTCGAGCGGGGAGAAAAAGGGATCGAACAGGATCTCCTGGTTGACGATGCCGATCGAATAGCGGGCGTTGCGGGAGTCCGCGTCGATGTCGAAGCCCCAGATGCTGGCGCGGCCGCTGGTCTTCATCACGATGCCAGCGAGGATATTGATCAGGGTCGACTTGCCCGCGCCATTGGGGCCGAGCAGGCCGAAGATGCGCCCGCGCGGGATGCTGAGCGAGACATTGTCGAGCGCGGCCTTGCCGCCGGCATAGGTCTTGCAGAGACCTTCGATCTCGATGGCGGCATTTTCAGGCATGGCTCAGGCTTCTAGCGCGCTGCCGCCGCGCATTACCAGTGCGCAATAGCGTGCCGCATCGTCAAATTGCGCGCGCCGGATCCTGGTGCGGGCGACGGCGTCGGCATCCTCGCCCCACAGCCGTGCCTGCCACACCTCGTCGACATGGGCCGCATCCCACAGCACCCCGGCCTCGATCGCTCCTTCCAGCAAGGCCAGCGCACCGATGAGCGAGCCGGTGATGGTGACGATGGTGGCGAGACCAGCGAACAGCCAAGGGTCGAGCGCGCCGACTGCCGCGTGCAGCCGCGCGACCGTGGGCTCGGGCTGGTCGACCGGCATGATGCTATCCGTCATGGCAAAGGCGGCATCATAGCGTGCGCGGGCCCAATCGAGCAGCGGGTCCCATGCCGCCGCCTGCAGGGCGACCAGCTCGGGGGGTTCGGCGGCGCGGTAGCAGAGCAGGTCGCTCGCGCTGTAGGCCGCGATGCCCTCGCCAAATCCGGGGGCATCGGGCAGCACCCGGTCGATCGTGGCATTGGCAAAGCCGGTCATCGGCATGGTCGCCGGGGCGATCCGCTCGGCCTGCGCGTTCCATTCGGCAATGATCGCGTCGGCCAGCGCGGCGCCCGGAACCATCAATGTCTCGCGGGCGGGCGTGCGCACCGGCTTGCCGTCGAGCAGGATGCGCCGCGCGTTCGTCGCGGCGTCCGGCTCCCAGCTTGCGCTTGTGTAGAGGCGTTTCATGGCTGCGGCGGGGTGACCCAGGCGCGCAGCAGCAGGCGCGGGACCAGCACCATCTGGATAAAGCCGACGGTGGCGATGATCACGCCCATGATCCTGGCCTTCTGCCCCGTCACCCAGCCGAATTTCTGCATCGCGATGGCGAGGCCAAAGACGAGGATCAGCGCGCCCGACAGGCGGAACAGGCTGAGCGCGAGGAAGCGGCTTCGCGCCGCCTTTTCGCGGGCGGCGGCATCGGGCTCGGGCGGCATGGCGGGGTCGGTCATGGCAGGCCGATATGGCGGCCAAGTTCCGCGCTGTCCATGGCGACGCTCTCAGCCCCCGCCTCGATCAGCGTCGCGGGCGCATGATAGCCCCAGCCGACGCCAAGCGCGCGCACGCCGGCCGCACAGGCCATCGCCATGTCGAAACTGGTGTCGCCGATCATCAGCGTGCTGCCGGCGGCGGCGCCCGCTTCGGCCATGGCGAGTTCGATCATGCTCGGATGCGGCTTGCTGGGGTGCCGGTCGGCGGTCTGGACCGTGACGAACCGGCCGAGCAGGCCGTGCGCCTCCAGGCAATGGCTCAGGCCCCTGTCGGAATTGCCGGTCGCGATGCCGAGCAGCCAGCCGTCCGTCTCCAGCCGGTCGAGTATGTCGGCGATCCCCTCGAACAGCGGTTCGGCCGGTCCGGCCGAGCGTCGCATCGTCTGAAAATGCGTCTTATATCCCTCCGCGACCTCGACATGCAAAGTCTCGTCGCCCTCCGGGATCAGCGCCGCGATCGCCGGGACCAGCGACAGGCCGACGATGGAGAGGGTCTGCGCCCGCGTCGGTGGCGGCAGACCTGCGGCGATAAACGCCCCGTCCATCGCCGCGACAATATTATGCTGGCTGTCGACCAGCGTGCCGTCGCAGTCGAATATCGCAAGGCGGTTGGTCATTTTTTGGCCGGCGGCCGTCCGCGCGGTGGGCCGCTCGGCTTGGAGCCGGCCCTTGGGCTGGGCTTGGTTCCGGGCTTTGTCCCAGGCTTTGTTCCGGGCTTCGGCCGGGGCTTTACGCCGGCTTTCGCGGCGGGCTTGCTTGCGCGAGGGCCGCCGTCGGCGCCGCCCCGCGCTTGCCGCTCACCCCGGTGGGCCTTGCGCATCTGCTTGGAATGGGCCTTGGCCTGCTGCTTCTCGATCAGCTTTTTCGGGGTCTTGGGCAGTTCCTCGTCGAGCAGCAAGTCGCCGGAATCAAGGTCGAAGCCGAGGCCCGCCAGCGTTTCGAGGAAATGCGCGGGCGGATCGGCGCGGACGTCGAGCGGCGATCCGTCCGGGTGATCGATGCGGATGCGCCGGGCGTGGAGGTGCATCTTGCGGCTGATCGTGCCGGTCAGGAACGCTTCCTTGCCGCCATATTTGCCGTCGCCCACGATCGGATGGCCGATCGCGGCCATGTGGACGCGCAGCTGATGGGTGCGGCCGGTGAAGGGCTGCAGCTCGACCCACGCCGCGCGGTTGCCGGCCCGCTCCAGCACGCGGTAGCGGGTGCGCGCGGCCGCGCCGCCCTTTTCGTCGACATGCATCTTCTCGCCGCCGGTGCCGGGCTGCTTGGAAAGCGGCAGCTCGATCATGCCGTCGTTCACGGAGGGTACGTCGACCACGATCGCCCAATAGACCTTGCGCGCGGTGCGGGACGAGAAGGACTTGGCGAAATGCGCCGCGCTCTTGGCCGAGCGGGCGAGGAGGAGCGCGCCCGACGTGTCCTTGTCGAGCCGGTGGACGAGGCGCGGACGGTCGTCCCGCTCGAATGTCAGCGCGTCGAGCAGGTTGTCGACATGGTCATGCGTGCCGGTGCCGCCCTGAGTCGCGAGGCCGGGCGGCTTGTTGATGACGATCGCCTGGGCGTCGCGATGGATGACGAGGCTCTGGGCAAATTCGACCTGCTCGTCCGTGAGCGGCACCCGGTCCGGTCCGGTGCGGGTCGATGTCGGCCTGGCCGAGTCGGCGGGGGGGACGCGGATCGTCTGCCCTTGCGCGACATGATCCCCCGGCGTCGCCCGCGCGCCGTCGATGCGCAGCTGCCCGGTGCGCGCCCAGCGCGACACCGTGGCAAAGGAGATATCGGGCATGTTGCGCTTGAACCAGCGGTCGAGGCGAATACCCTCGTCCTCCGCGCCCACCTTGAACTGGCGCACTGTGTCCGGATCGCCGCCTGTTTTCATGCGACGGCCCTCATGAATGTCAGCCCGAGCGCCAGCGCCCCCACCGAAAGGCCAACCGATACCACTATATAGGCAAGGGCGGAGAGCATCTCGCCGCGCTCGATCATCAGCATGGTCTCCAGGCTGAACGCCGAAAAGGTGGTGAAACCGCCGAGTACGCCAACGGCCATGAACAGGCGGATCTGCTCACCGCCCTCGGCCGCACGAAAAGCCAGCCATCCGGCAAGAATGCCCATGGCGAGCCCGCCCAGGATATTGGCGCCAAGCGTCCCCCATGGCCAGCCCGTGCCCAGGAAGCGAAAGCTGAACTTGCCCAAATGATAGCGGAGAGCAGCGCCGATTGCGCCGCCCACCATGACGAGAAAGGTGTGCTGCATCGTCAGCGCCCTAGCCTGTTTGCGCCGCCAAGGAAATGGCGCGCGCATATGTGCCCTCTCAGGCCCCCTTGCCGGTCACGATATCGACCTCGGTCAGGCCCGCGGCCGTTCGGCGGGCATAGAGCATATAGGCGGCACCGTCGGCGGACCGGATGCCGCCCATCTGGTGTTCGCCCCGGCACAGCCGATGCTCCGCGTCATAGCCCGCCGCGCGAAGCTGGGCGCGGTAGTGATCGAGGACCGTCCCCGGCGCGGCAGCCGTGGTAAAAGTGACGATGCGCAGCGCGCAGCGGCCATTGTCGACACCGGCCGCTTCCACGATGTGGCCGCCCGGATAAACGGCGAAAGCGGCCGGCATCGCGCGTGCCCACTGATCGCCATAGCGGACTTGCGATGCGCAGCCGCCGCCGGTCCGCACGGCCGATGGGTTGTCGTCCTTGTCCGTATCCGCGCGCTGGCTAAGGGCGAGGCTCCCGAGGGTGCGGGCCGGGCCTGTGTCATCGCGTTCCGGCTGTGATGAAGGGCTGAAGCTGCCCGCGCTGTTGGTGAGACGTGCGTCGAGCGACGAGAGGTTCGCATCGGATTTATCCGATTTTCCGCCACCGCAAGCCGCAAGCATCGCCAGCAGCGCGAGCGCGCCAAGCCGGCTGCGGCGCGACAGGAGCACAGGTTCGGAGCGGCATGCCATGGCGGCGGCTTTCAATCGTTAACAAAAGGTTAATGCCGGTTTGATCGACAAAAGTTAAGATTCCGTTAGGACTTACGGTTAACGGCGCGGGTTTTTCGCGGATCCGGTCCTTGACGGCACGATCGGGCCGTGCGCATGGCGCGTCCCATGCGCGAACCCGTCAGCGACTATCGGCAGGGTCTGCTGCATGCCTTCCTCGCTTATGCGGTCTGGGGCCTGCTGCCGGCCTATATCAAGCTGCTCGCCGGCGTGTCCGCGCTCGAAATCGTCGCCAACCGGGTCATCTGGTCGCTTGGGATCATCCTGGCCATCCTGGTCTGGCGCCGGCAGCTGGCAGGGTTCCTGGCGGTGCTTTCGGCCCCGCGCATGCTGGCCGCGCTCAGCCTCAGCGCCGTCCTGATCGCGATCAACTGGCTGGCCTATATCTGGGCGGTGGTGCACGGCCATGTGCTGGCGGCGAGCCTGGGCTATTTCCTCAACCCGCTGGTCAACGTCCTGATCGGCGTCACGCTGCTGCACGAGCGGCTTTCGCGGGTACAATGGTGCGCGATCGGGCTGGCGGCCTGCGGGGTCGCGATCCTGGCGGCGGGAGCGCCCGATACGCTCGGCATCAGCCTGGCCCTGGCGCTGTCCTTCGCCTTCTATGGGCTGGTGCGCAAACTCACGCCGGTTTCGGCGCTGGTCGGGCTGGCGGTGGAGACGCTCGTGCTGCTGGTGCCGGCGATTGCCGCCTTTGTCTGGGTGCAGGAGACCAGCGGGGTCAGCTTCGGGCAGGACATCCCCCTAACGGCGCTGCTCGTCGCGACCGGGGTGGTCACATCGGTCCCGCTGCTGCTCTTTGCCAGCGCCGCGCGGCGGCTGTCGATGGTGACGCTCGGCCTGATCCAATATGTGGCGCCGACATTGCAGTTCCTGCTGGGCGTGTTCGTCTATGGCGAGCGGTTGTCTGTCGACCGCTGGGCAAGCTTTGGGCTGGTCTGGGCGGGGCTCGCGCTGTTCATGGGGCATGCGCTGCGGCAGCGCGGGCGGCCCGCCACGGTCTAGCCGAACTCGGTCGCCTCGAAGCGGATCGGCTCGCCGCTCGCTTCATTGGCGAGGCAATCTTCCCACATCACCCGCTTGCCCCGCACGATGGTGCCGACGGCCTTGCCGGTCAACTCCATGCCATCGAACGGCGACCAGCCGCAGCGCGAGGCGAGCCAGTCCTTGCCCACCGTCCAGCGCTTCTTGAGGTCGACAATGGTGAAGTCCGCGTCATAGCCCGCCGCGATCCGGCCCTTGCCGACCAGCCCGAATATGCGCTGCGGCCCGGCGCTGGTGAGGTCTATGAGGCGCGCAAGGCTGAGCCGCCCATGGGCGACATGGTCGAGCATCAATGGCACCAGCGTCTGCACGCCGGGCATGCCGCTGGGCGAGGCGGGATAGGGCTTGGCCTTTTCCTCGATGGTGTGCGGCGCATGGTCGGAGCCGAGCACGTCGGGCACACCCTGCCCCAGCCAGTGCCACAGGCCGTCGCGGTGGGCCGCGCTGCGGATCGGCGGGTTCATTTGCGCATAGGAGCCAAGGCGCGGATAGGCGTCCTCCGCCGCCAGCGTCAGATGCTGGGGCGTCACCTCGCAGGTCGCAATGTCCTTGTGCCCGGCGATATAGTCCAGCTCCGCCGGTGTCGTGATGTGGAGGATATGGATGCGCCGCCGCGCCGCGCGGGCCAGCGCGATGATGCGGCGGGTCGCCAGCATGGCGCTCTCGTCGTCGCGCCAGACCGGGTGGGAGGCCGGGTCGCCCTCGACGCGCAGGTCGCGCCGCTGCGTCATGCGCGCCTCGTCCTCGGCGTGGATGGCGACGCGGCGGGTGCCGCTGGCCAGCACCCGTGCCAGCGCCTCGTCCTCGGCCACCAGCAGGCTGCCGGTGGAGGCGCCCATGAAGATTTTGACCCCCGCCGTGCCGGGAAGCCGTTCCAGTTCCTTGAGGTCGGCCGCGTTATCCGCCGTCGCGCCGACATAAAAGGCATGGTCGCACCACATGCGGTGATGCGCGCGGGCGAGCTTGTCGGTGACGCGGGCTTCGCTGTCGGTATTGGGGCTGGTGTTGGGCATTTCAAACACCGCCGTGACGCCGCCCAGCACGGCAGCGCGGCTGCCCGATTCGAGGTCTTCCTTATGCTCCAGCCCCGGTTCGCGAAAATGGACCTGGCTGTCGATGACGCCCGGCAATATGTCGAGCCCGGTGCAGTCGATCCGTTCGCCCGCATCGCCAAGAGCCGCGCCGATGGCGGCGATCCGGCCATCGCGCACGCCCACCTCCACTGCCGCCGGACCTCCGGGCAGGTGCACGGTTCCACCGGTGAGTTTGAGGTCGAAGGTTGCGGGCATGATTTGGTCCCTTTGCGTGGCTGCCGGAACGTCCTACCTAAGCGCAATGCCCGAGACCACCCCCAGCAGCAGCGCGACATGGCTCGCCGACCGCGCCCTCCTCCGCGTCGGCGGCGCCGAGGCGCGCGCCTTCCTCAATGGCCTTGTCACGCAGGACGTGCTGACGCTGGCGGAGGGGCAGCCGCGCTGGGCGGGGCTGCTCAGTCCGCAGGGCAAGGCGCTGTTCGACTTCCTGCTGTGGGCGGATGGGCCGGACGATGTGCTGGTCGACTGCGAATCGAGCGCTGCCGATGCGCTGGTGCGGCGTCTTTCCCTTTACCGCCTGCGCCGCCCGGTGACGATCACGCGGGATGAAAGCCTTGCAGTGCATTGGGCGCTGGAGGCACAGGACAAGCCCGCCGATCCCCGCCTGCCCGCGCTCGGATTTCGCTGGATCGCGCCGCCGGGAGACGGAGACGCCAGCGCCGCCTGGCATGCGCATCGCCATGCGCTCGGCGTGCTGGAGGGCGCGGCGGAGCTGGGCAGCGACCAGACGCTCTGGCTCGAAGCCAATGCGCGCGAGCTGAACGGCGTCGATTTCGCCAAGGGCTGCTATGTCGGGCAGGAGAATACCGCGCGTATGCACTATCGGTCGAAGGTCAACCGCCGCCTCGTCATCCTGCCTGCTGGCCTATCCGATCCCGCACGGCGGCGGCTAGAACTGCCGGAGGAGGGTCTCGCCATCGACTTCCGCCGGGTCGAGGATCTGGCGGCCTTGCCGGTCCCGGCATGGCTCGCGGACGCATTGGCGGCAGAGAGTGCCGAGTGAGACGCCTGATCGGTGCGATCCTGCTGCTGTGCGCGGCGCTGCCGGCACGCGCGGACACCGGCTGGACGCTGGTGCGCAGCTATCCGCACGATAGCCGCGCCTTTACCGAGGGGCTGCTTTATCATGACGGGCTGATCTATGAATCCACCGGCATGGTCGGCCAGTCGGATATCCGCGCGGTCCGCCTGACGGACGGACGGGTGCTGCGCCGGGTGACGGTGCCGCCGCCCTATTTCGGCGAGGGGATCGCGCTGTGGAAGGACCGCCTGGTCAGCCTCACCTGGCGGCACGGACAGGGGTTTACCTGGTCATTGTCGGGCCTGAAGAAGCGCGGCAGCTTTGCCTATGAGGGCGAGGGCTGGGGCATGACCAGCGACGGCGCGCGCCTGATCATGAGTGACGGGACGCCGGAGCTGCGGTTCCTCGATCCCGCAAGCCTCAAGGAAACCGGCCGGATCAGCGTGACGTGGAACGGCCAGCCGGTGCCGATGCTCAACGAGCTGGAATATGTCGACGGCGAAATCCTAGCCAATGTGTGGATGACGCCGCGCATCGCCCGGATCGATCCCGCCAGCGGCAGGGTCATCGATTGGATCGACCTGTCCGCCCTGATAGCGCGGGCTCGGGTCACCGACCCGGATGACGTGCTCAACGGCATTGCCTGGGACGAAAAGGGCCGCCGCCTGTTCGTGACCGGCAAGAACTGGCCCCGGCTTTTCGAAATCCGCCTCAATCGCTGAAATCTATTGGGCGACGCGCCGGATCTGCCACAATGTCCAAAGGCCGATGGCAAACCACACCATATTGAGCGCCATCGAAGGGATCGCGCGGTGCCAGCCCGCATTGAGCAGCAATCCCGCCGACCCGGCGACATTCATCCACTGAAACAGGGCGGACCGCGCGGATAATCGCCCTGTGGAGATGAGGATGTAGGAGCCGAGGATGAGCAGTGCGCCCGCCCATCCCGCGACTTCTACAAGGAGGATCAAGCCGCCAGCTTCCTCAGCACATAGGGCAGGATGCCGCCATTGAGGAAGTAGTCCAGCTCGTTGACCGTATCGATCCGGCACAGCGCCTGGAAGGTGAAGGTCGAGCCATCGGCGCGGGTCACGTTCACGTCGACCATCTGGCGCGGCCGCAAGCTAGCCACATTGGCAATCGAGACGCGCTCGTCGCCGGTCAGGCCGAGGCTCTCGCGGCCCTGGCCGGGCTGGAACTGGAGCGGCAGCACGCCCATGCCGACGAGGTTGGAGCGGTGGATGCGCTCGAAGCTTTCCGTCACCACGCAGCGCACGCCGAGCAGGGCGGTGCCCTTCGCGGCCCAATCGCGCGACGAGCCGGTGCCATATTCCTTGCCCGCGATCACGATCAGCGGCGTGCCGTCCGCCTTGTGCTTCATCGCCGCGTCATAGATCGGCATCACTTCGCCATTATAGCGAGTCATGCCGCCCTCGACGCCGTCCAGCATCAGGTTCTTGATGCGGATGTTGGCGAAGGTGCCGCGCATCATCACCTCATGATGGCCGCGGCGCGCGCCATAGCTGTTGAAATCGGCCTGCGCGACCTGATGCTCCTGCAGGTAGATGCCGGCGGGCGAGCTCGCCTTGATGTTGCCGGCCGGCGAAATATGGTCGGTGGTGATCGAGTCGCCGAAGATCGCGAGCGGCTTGGCCTCGACAATGTCCGCGACCGGCGCGGGGGTCATGCCCATCCCCTCGAAATAGGGCGGATTGGCGACATAGGTCGAACCGGCGCGCCACGCATAGGTGTCCGAGCCCGTGACGTCGATCGCCTGCCACTTCTCGTCGCCGGTGAAGACGGCGGCGTAGCGGCTCTGGAACATGTCGCGGCTGACCGCGCCGTCCATGACCGAGCGGATTTCCTCGTTCGAGGGCCAGATGTCCTTCAGATAGACGTCCTGCCCATCGCTTCCCTGACCGATGGGCGTCTGGACGAAGTCGGTGACGACCGTGCCCTTCAGCGCATAGGCGACGACCAGCGGCGGCGAGGCGAGGAAGTTCGCGCGCACGTCCGGGCTGACGCGGCCCTCGAAATTGCGGTTGCCCGACAGCACCGAGGCGGCGACGATGTTGTTGCCGTTGATCGCGGCGCTGATCGGCTCGGCGAGCGGCCCCGAATTGCCGATGCAGGTGGTGCAGCCATAACCGACGAGGTTGAAGCCGACCTGATCCAGATAGGTCTGGAGACCGGCCTTGTTGAGATAGTCGGTGACGACCTGCGATCCGGGCGCGAGGCTGGTCTTGACCCAGGGCTTGGGCTTCAGGCCCTTTTCGACCGCCTTCTTGGCAACCAGGCCGGCCGCGACGAGGACGCTGGGGTTGGAGGTGTTGGTGCAGCTGGTGATCGCGGCGATCACCACATCGCCGTCGCCAATGTCATGGTCGCGGCCCTCGACGGCGACGCGGGCGGACGCCTTTTTGTACACCTTCTCAAGGTCGGAATTGAACACGTCGTCGACCTTGTCCAGCGCGACCTTGTCCTGCGGACGCTTGGGACCGGCGAGCGAGGGCACGACGGAGCTCATGTCGAGCTCCAGCATGTCGGTGAAGATGGGATCGGCGGCGGCGGGATCGATCCACAGGCCCTGCGCCTTGGCATAGGCTTCGACCAGCGCGATATTCTCCTCGCTGCGGCCGGTGAGGCGCAGATATTCGAGCGTCTTGTCGTCAATGCCGAAGAAGCCGCAGGTCGCGCCATATTCGGGCGCCATGTTGGCGAGCGTCGCGCGGTCGGCGAGGCTGAGCGTGCCAAGGCCGGGGCCGAAATATTCGACGAAGCGGCCGACAACGCCTTTCGCACGCAGCATCTGGGTGGCGGTCAGCACGAGGTCGGTCGCGGTGATGCCCTCGGCGAGCGTGCCGGTCAGCTTGAAGCCGACCACTTCGGGGATGAGCATGGACACCGGCTGGCCCAGCATCGCGGCTTCCGCCTCGATACCGCCCACGCCCCAGCCCAGCACGCCAAGGCCGTTGATCATGGTGGTGTGGCTGTCGGTGCCGACGCAGGTGTCGGGATAGGCGATGGTGGTGCCGTCGGGCGCGGTGCTGGTCCAGACCGCCTGCGCGATATGCTCCAGGTTCACCTGATGGCAGATGCCGGTGCCGGGCGGCACCACCTTGAAGTTGTCGAGCGCCTTCGAACCCCATTTCAGGAACTCATAGCGCTCCGAATTGCGCTGATATTCCAGCTCCACATTGTCGCCAAACGCCTTGGGCGTGCCGAACTCATCGACCATGACCGAATGGTCGATGACGAGGTGGACCGGGACCAGCGGGTTGATCTTGGTCGCGTCGGCGCCCAGCGCGTTCATCGCATCGCGCATGGCCGCCAGGTCGACGACGCAGGGCACGCCGGTGAAATCCTGCATCAGGACGCGCGCGGGGCGATACTGGATCTCGCTGTCGGAGGCGACCGGGTTCTTCTGCCAGTCGACCAGCGCCTGGATGTCGTCGGTGGTGACGGTGACGCCGTCCTCGAAGCGGAGCAGGTTTTCAAGGAGGACCTTCATCGAGAAGGGCAGGCGGGAGACATCGCCCAGCTTGGCAGACGCCTTGGCCAGCGAATAATAGCCATAGGCCTTGCCGCCCACATTGAGCGTTTCGCGAGTCCCCAGCGTGTCCTGTCCGATGGCTGTCATGCCCGAATTCCTTCCCTGTTGGCGGCCTGGCCGGACCGGCGGGGAAAGCCAAGACGGCGACGGGGAATATGTCCGTCGCGAGACCATGGAGACCCTGCGACCATCCCAAAGGATAGCATGAGGGCGCCGGTCCTGTCAGCTTAACCAGCGGCCAAGGCGGTTTGTCCGATGTCGCAGCGCAATAACGGTTGGAGGCGGGGAGTCAACGGCCTTGCCATCGGCATGGTCCATGTCCCCGCCACAGCTGTCACACAGCGCGTCCCGGCATGGATGGACCGAATTCCGCCCCGAAACGGATATGTTCACCCGCCCAAATTCTCGCCTGCGGACATATCTGTCCAGAATGGAACAAAACGGGTTCAAAACGGTCTCCAAATCGACCATAAGCGGTCGAACAAATCAAGTACAGGTGGCCAATCATGTTCAGGGACAGTTCTTTACCTACGCACCGGTGCGGCGACGATGCGGCCGACTCGGCGGAATATCGGCCGGGCATGCGGGCCGTCGGCCGTGTCGACGACAGGCCCAGCCTGCTGCTGATCGGCGGGGAGGACCAGCGCGCCGAGCTCGCCGCGATCGCCCGTGGCATGGATTTCCGGCTGATGGGCGGCGTCTCGCTGGCGGAGGCGGGGTCGCGCCTTGGCCAGACGGTGGCGCTCGACGCGCTTGTGCTGGATGCAAGGGGTGTGGGCGCGTGCGACCTGGATTTCGACCGGGCGATCCACGCCGTGCTGGCATGGCCGGGATCAAGCGATGGACAACTGGTCGTGCTGGCCGACCTGGCCACGCTCGATTCGGTGGTCGCTGCGATCGGCATCGCCAATGCCACCATATTGTGCGAGCCCGCGCCGGCCGATCTGGTCACGGCGCTGTGGGTAATCGCGCGCGACCGGCGCGATATCGCCCACCTGCACGACGTCAGCCGGGACCCGGAGAGTGCGCGCCTCGAACAGCTCAGCGAGGAGGTTCGTCGCCTCGCCCAGACGATCGACCGGCTGGCGCAAGGCGGCGGGCAGGAGGACGCGAGCCGCCTGCGCGATGCCCAGCTCGCCTTTACAACGCCGCCGGAGTCCATCGGCGCCGGTTTGGCGCGCAGGCCGGCTGCGCGCGGCGGCACGGGGGGTGTGATCAGCCGTGACGAAGTGCGTGGGCTGCTGCAGGCGCGCCGGCTGCGCGACCGGTATCTGCCCCCCGACCTCTTTGCCGATCCGGCCTGGGACATGATCCTCGACCTCATGGCCGCGCGACTCGCCGGCAAGCGGGTGTCGGTGTCGAGCCTGTGCATCGCGGCGGCCGTGCCGCCGACCACGGCCTTGCGCTGGATCGGGCAGTTGACCGAGCGCGGCATCTTCGTGCGCGCCAATGATCCCGCCGACGCGCGCCGGGTGTTCATCACCATTTCGGACGAAGCCGCCGAAAACGTCGCCGCCTGGTTCGCGGCGACCCGCCGGGCGGGCCTGCGCTTCGGGGGCTGAGCGCGGGTGCGGCCGCGCTGCGCTGCCGGGCATTGTCATGGGCCGGCATTCTGGTCTATCAGGCCGCCTGTCCGGGCATTGCCGTCACCCAGCTGATGGCCGTCTATGGGCACTGACCCTTTCAGGGGGCGATTAGCTCAGTTGGTAGAGCGCCTCGTTTACACCGAGGATGTCGGCAGTTCGAGCCTGTCATCGCCCACCATAAAACCCGCGGAAAGACGCGGTTTTTAGTCATATCGCGGGACGGGATCGAGAAGGGCCTCAGCTCCGTGTATCCGCCGTGTATCCCGCGAAGCGACTATTGGGCAGCCAGTGTATCCGGCGCCGGGACCGCGACCGCCGGTGTGGAGAAGCCGGACTCATTCCTCAGAAGCGCCCGGTAAGCTTGATGGTGCCCTGATGAGCCGAGTAACCCTTGCCCGTTCCGAAATAGTCGTATCCGGCCTGGAGCGACCATGCTCGCCTCGCCCCAGCGGCCGAGAGAAGCGTGATTCCGGCGCCGACATTGTAGGTATCGTCCGCGTTGCGAAATCCCGGGGTTGTAAAGGACGGCGAGCCAGGGACTATGAACGATGCAGTCTGTGCAAGCTTCGGGTTGGAGAGTTCGTGCAGCCAGCGCGCGCGCAACTCGGGTACGAACGACCCGCCGGCATGGCTGAAGTAGCGTGCTACCTGGACGCCAAGGCCGGACTCCACAAAATCATATTTGCGCGCCTGCACCCGCAGGCTGATGTCGCCGGCCCCGGTTTCGGTATAGCCACCGATATCCACGCGCATGGCCTCGATCGAGGCGAGCGGCGTGATGCTTATGTCTCCGGCGTACAGGTGCAGGCCAGTGCTCGCGAATCCGGAGTAGGAACGGCCCGTGAAATCCGCGCGGGCCTCCCGGTCAACACCGGTAAAGACGATCCGGCGAGATCCCGAATATTCATTATAGGCATAAGACAAAGCCCCGTTGACGAACCATATGCCCGGCTCGTGACCGAGATAGGCCGTTACCTGGTAACTGTCTGAATCGGTGCGGCCTTCCGAGCCCCTGGCGCGTACATCGGTTCGTGCATAGCCCAGGCCGAAGCCCATATGCGTGTCGGGACCAATGGGGGCATCGTAACCGGCCATGCCGCCGCCGGTCTTCGCCTTGTAGCCCGCGAAGGCTTGCTGGCTATCCTGCTGGGCGAAATAGCCAAAACCGTTCATCCACCAGCCGATACGCTGATCGCTATGCGAACAATCGTCGGTCTCGGCATTGCGCTGGGGATCGCCGCGTTCGTCGCGCCGCCCGAGTGCACCGCAATCCAGGCGAGCCATCCAGAGATTCTGGAACTGGCGGTTGCCGTGGAAGGTGACAAGCGGCGCGGCCAAGTCCGATGGCGAAGGCGCAAGCTGCGTCACAGCATTGACGACCGCCGCCGGATCGGAGAGGGCGTTGATCGGCGCAAGGACACTGATGATGTCGGGGGTCGCGGTCACGGCGAGAAGGGTCGGCACGACCACCGCCGCAATCGGCTGTGACGGCGGCAAAATCACGCCGGCGGGCGGAGCGATCGGCACGGTCAAGGGGATGCCGGTCGTCTCGATGGTGACGAGGCCGGCGATGGTGCCCGCGGCCGGCACAGCGCGGAATGTGTACAGCGGGTTGGTCGGATCCTGGATCGTCACCGCCAGCACAGTTCCATCGGTGCCGCTTTGAATCGTTCCGGAGCGCGTTTGGACGATATCGAATTGGGTTCCAACGGGGATGTAGGAGGTCGCAGGGACAGTTACGTTGATCAGGAGCGCCGGCCCAAGGTTGGTCGCCCCCACGGGTCGGATGTTGCCGTAAAGCGATGGGCTGGCCAACGTGGTATGGATGACGCCGCTTGGTCCGCCATTGGCGATCGTGAGCGTACCGCCGACGTTCAGCGTGTTTGTCCCCAGCGCGAATGAGAAGGCGTTGGCAGCGCCGGTGATCGTCGATGTGACTCCTGCGAGATTGCTGCCGCCTGCCACGTTGATCGCCCTGAGCCCGATGGCACCGCCAACCGCGCCATCAAGCACGCTCGCACCGCCAAGCTGGAGTGTGCCTGTGTTCGCGCCGGCTGTTGTGGTGAGCGCGCCGATCACGGTCGTGTTCGGAGCGAGGCTGATCCGGCCATCGCCGGCAAAATTGGTCGCGGTGATGTTGGTCGACCCGCTGTTGAAGTTCAGCGCGCCTGTTCCGCTAACATCGGTCGTGGTGGCGAATACCGGACCCATGAAGTTTACCGTCGTACCGGCATTGCCGCCGGAGAGCGCGAGCAGAAACGGCCCGGCCGGCTGCGTCTGGCCGATCGCGCCATATACTGTCGAGCTGCTGTTGAAAATGATGTTGCCTTGGCTGCTGGCCGCCGTGGACACGGCAATGCGGCCAGCGACCGGTGGATTGTTGAGCGTGAAAATATCCATTGCAGGACCGCCGGGAACCCCGACGCTGAGCGTGCCTGTCGTTGCAGAGCCCGACATGTCCACTCCGTTGAGCACACCATTCGCATCAAGAGGAATAGTGCCGGGACCAACTGCCGTCTGTCTTTGTGAAAAAGCTGGTGAATACCAGGCACTCATAGCCGCAAATGACAACAACGAAACACGTAGCGCTTTCACGGAGACAGATTTCATGGAAAATATTCCTTAAGGGTATTATTTATGCGGACCGCGCCTTGGACCATTATTTATTATTCCGTATATCGCACATCGAACGATTTGGTTTCCTATGAAACCGTCAGGCCTAATATTTATTCACAGCTGGGTATATTTATCACGCCAAGAGTTTAGCCCGGCAGACATGACGACTGCCGGCCTTGGGTGGTGGGAGCGGGCGATCTTGCCGGCTCCGATCAGGAGATGACCCATGACCAAGCCCATGAAGCTCAACGACCTCCAGCTGGTGCTGCTGTGGGCCGCCGCACAGCGCTCGCCGATTTCGTGACCGAAATCGCGGGTTCCCAAACGCGCGACACGATAATCAGGCCGATGCACTCGCACCTCGTCAGTCACGCCTCGGGGAGGCCCAGTTCTGAGCTGAACTTAAAACACCCTGAGCCTAGCCCTTGCATTCGGGTGCATTTTGTAACGCCGGAACTGCCCAACGCTTGGAACGTTCTCTCGGTGAAACGGCACCCAAAACTGCCTGCGTCAGGAGAACGACAAATGCTCGGGACCATTTTGCTGATCGTGTTGATTCTTCTTCTCGTCGGAGCGCTCCCGACCTGGGGACACAGCCGCAGCTGGGGTTATGGTCCTTCCAGTACCTTGGGGGTCATTCTTATCGTCATCATCATCTTGGTACTCCTTGGCCGCATCTAAGGCTTGTTCAGCAGTGGTTTTGGCGATGCGCGCGTTGCTTCGCTCGCCAGCGCGGCCGTCACGGGACGGCCCGCATCGCAGCCAGCGAGCCCGGCGAACCTGGTCCTTGCAGCATTTGAACGCCGCAATACGCCCTTGGCCATCGCGTCGGCACCCCCTTGTTGCCAGCCTGTCCGGGCTGGTCTGGTCGATACGAAGGCGGCCATAACTCGCACCCCGAGGAGGGCTTGTGATTTCGGTGACCGGTTCCGGATGCAAGTAAGTTCTATGGCCGCGTAAGCAACGGAAATGGATTGATCGTCGCCGCCGCTTCCCACCATTTGCGCTCCGGGCTGGTGGACATGATGGCAAAATGCAGGTGCGGCGCCGCCGGACTGGCATTGCCCGAATAACCGACTGTTCCTATCGGAGCACCTTGTTGCAAGACGCTGCCTTCCACCAATGTCGGCGCGTAGCGATCGAGATGGGCGTAGTAATAGATCGTATATCCGTCGGGTGATCGCTGGTAGACGGTATTGCCGCCGGCTTTCGAAACGAACAGCTTCTCCACGCGGCCCGGCGCCGCTGCGATCACCGTCGTGCCCAATGGCGCCATGATGTCGATCGCGTCGTGCCGGTGTCCGTTGGCGCGCGCTTCGCTGAAGGTGTCGGTCAGCTGCTGCGGGCGGATTCCCTGCACCGGTACGATCAGGCGCTGCAACGACGATGGTGCCGCACCGGCGCGCAAAGGAGCGTCCGCTCGCTTTTCCGTTATGTGCGCCTGCTGCTCCAACGGGACCGGGCCCGATTCTAACAGTCCGGATCGCTGGTCATACGGCTCAAACCTGACAACGAGCCACGCAACAGAGGTCAGCGTCGCGGTCAAGGCCACTGTGGCAAAGAAGCCCCGCCAACCCAGCTGCATCTCAGGGCTCGAACACGGCGCGCGTTTTCGCCGACACCATCTGTGCCAGGCGGGCAATATCCCAGTTGGTCAGCCTGACGCAACCATGGCTCTGGGCGCGACCGATGGTCTGGGGCTCGGGCGTCCCGTGAATACCGTAATGCTTCTTGCTCAGGGCGATCCAGGCGACGCCGACGGGGCCGTTAGGGCCGGGCGGGAGCAACTGCTTTTCGCGGCTGTCGGGGACATCCCAGAGCAATTTCGGATTATAGTGAAACGGCGGGTTGTGGTCGACGCCGGTGATCTTCCACTCACCGAGTGGCAGCGGATCGTGCCTCGAACCCATTGTCGCCGTGTATAGGCCGATCAGCTTGTCCGCCGCATCATAGACCTTGAGTGTACCCTTCGACTTGCTGACAACGATCTTCGCCGCCTGGGGTTGAGCGGCGCGGACCCCCAACATGACGAGCGTCTGCCGCCAGGCGGGATCCTTCACCGCACCCTCGCCGATCGCATCGGCTCCGATATTGGGGACGCGAATCTGCTGCCCGGCGCTAAAGGCGGACTGATCGGCTGCCCCCGGGGAGGGTTGCGGGGCAGAAGCTGATGGCGCGGGCGTCGCGCTTCTTGCGCCAGCGGACAAAGTCGCGCCGGGAGCCGCATCGGGGTTCAACTCACGCAGTGTTTCAACCGTCGTATGGAAGCGCTCGGCTAGTTTTTCGTCGAGCGATTCATAGCCGAGCGCCGGCAGTCTGGCTTGTTCGGCGGCATCATCGGGCAATTTGCTAAATGGCCCGGCCGCGAAATCGGCTGGAATAGTGACGACACGAGTCGCTGGAATATTGTTCCATGGCGTGAGGGCTTGCTTGGTCGCCTCGTCGAGTTTCCCGGTGATCGGCAAGCCATAGGCTTCCTGAAAGCCGCTGATCGCATTAGCGATGGACAGTCCGGCCTTGCCATCGACCACCCCAGGGGTGAAGCCCAGGCGGTCAAGTACAACCTGCGCCTGCATGACCGGACGCGGCTGGTCGTCGGCCAGTCCTGCAGCCAGCGGCTCGCCCATTTTCAGGTCATGTGAGGCAAGGGGATCGGTGGTAATGATGGCCGCGGCGGCCTGGGAAGGTGTCGATCCAGCTTCATGTTGCTTCTTGCCACCTTCCGATACCTTCACATCGCACGCGGACACCATGAGGGCGAAGGAAAGCGCAACTATCGCTGAACGCATGCGTCGGCACTCCCACAGTCTTGCGAACAAGCGATCGCCTGTCGGCATAGAAACGAATGAAGCCTCGAATTGCTCCTGCGAATTACACATGCCTTGCTGCGGATTTGTCCGGATTGGCCTGGCGCCTCAGTGCTTGCCTTGGTGAGAAGCTTTTCCTGAGCGTATCCGACCTATACCAAACCCGTCCTCACGGCTGCGGCGGCCCTCGCCGCACGCGGGCGACGTGGCGACTGAGGCTGTTATCGGCGTGGTGGCCGAAACGGCGGCGGATATCCTGGTGACAAGTGGGCGAGCAAGATGGCGCGGATAATGTTGACGGACCGCTTCGGAGAACTCTGACCGTGCCCCGTTGCGTCCGATATTGACGCGAGAGCTGCCGTTCGATGGCAAGAGCACCAAAGGGCTCTGGCGCCGCGTTTCCAGCGGATCAGCGCCTCAATCTTTCTTCTGGATGCGGTCGTTCCTTCACTTGAGCCTCGGGGACTACCGCAGGCGCGCGCCGGTTGCGCCTGCGCGCCTTCTCATCCGCCAGTTCGACCCACACCGGGGCATGGTCGCTCGCCTTATCCCAACCCCGCACATGGCGATCGACCTGGGCATCGACCATACGGTCGGCAAGCTTGGGCCCGAGCAGTAGGTGGTCGATGCGAAGCCCTGCGTTACGGGCAAAGGCATTCCGGAAATATTTCCAGAAGGTGTAGATCGGCTCGCCGGGGTGGAGCGTGCGCAGCGCATCGGTCCAGCCTTGCTCCAGCAGCCGGGAATAGGCGGCCTTGGCTTCCGGTGCGAAAAGCGCGTCGTCCAGCCAACGCTCGGGCTTGTACACGTCGAGGTCGGTCGGCATGACGTTGAAGTCGCCGGCGAGTACTACCGGAAGTCCCGAACCGAGCAGTTCAGCGGCATGGTCGATCAGCCGATCGAACCAACGGAGTTTATACTCGAACTTTGGCCCCGGCTTGGGATTTCCATTAGGCAGATAGAGCCCGCCGATGAGGATGCCGTTCACCGCTGCCTCGATGTAACGGCTATGGCTATCGTCCGGATCACCCGGCAGGCCGCGGCGGATTTCATGAATCGCGCCGACCCGGCTGAGGATTGCGACCCCGTTCCAGCTCTTCTGGCCCTGCCAAATGACGTCATAGCCAAGGTCGCGAACAGGCCTTTCCGGAAACTTCTCCTCGGGCGCCTTCAATTCCTGCAAGCAGACGATGTCGGGCGCGCTCTGCGCGAGCCAGCGCAGCAAGACCGGCAGCCGCCCGTTCACGCCATTCACATTGTAGGTTGCTATCTTCATGGGGCTAAAGTCCGGCGGCGTCTGATCGGCTTGGGTCCAGCCGGCCAACGCCCGTTTCAGGGTTTTAATGCATCACCGACATGCAACTGCGACGGCCAGGAATGGTTTCCACGAACGGCGATCAGCGTGGGTCCCGCTCAGATGGTAGCTCACAAGAGTGCCGGTTTCCCCCAAGAGCTGGAGAACCCATAATTGACCGAAACCGGGCGAGAGCAGAGCTACGGGAGTGCACTTGCTCGTTCGGGAGGGATTTTGGCCTGTACCCGTTGGGAAGCCTGCCGGGTCGCCCATTCTCTTGGATGCCGGCCGGACAGGCATAGACGTCAGCCTGAGTGTCGCTGGGACCGCCAGGTCAGCGCCAAGGCCAAGCTCGGCGAGGCGATCCGCTACGCGCTCACCCGCTGGGATGGCCTGGCCCGCTTCCTCGATGACGGCCGCATCGACCTCGACAGCAACGCCGTCGAACGCAGCATCAAGCCCTTGGCCCTGAATCGAAAAAATGCGTTGTTCGCTGGCTCAGATGAAGGCGGCGACAACTGGGCGGTGATCGCCACGCTTATCGAAAACTGCAAACTCAGCGGCATCAATCCGCACAGCTGGTTGACCGAAACACTCACCACGCTTGCTAATGGTCATCACGCCAACCGCGTCGGCGAACTCATGCCCCGGACCGCCGTGGGCTGAGAACACCGCTTACGCTAGTTTTGCCGCCTATAGACAGAAAAGGCCGCCGCCGAGTGGTCGGCAGCGGCCCATTCCTGACCCGCTGATTGGGCTCAGATGCCCCAGAGTTTCGCCGCGTTACCACCGACGATCTTCTTGAAGCGCTCCTCGCCTGCCTTGTCGTAGATCT